>Ga0209800_10000032_pt1 | contig 401319 bp, 373 predicted proteins | sample Higcelweek8metaG_FD_187174 | JGI IMG/M metagenome (GOLD analysis project Ga0209800, IMG submission 187174) | Freshwater pond sediment microbial communities from the University of Edinburgh, under environmental carbon perturbations - High... | ecosystem: Environmental > Aquatic > Freshwater >...
CAGTCCTGGACCCGAGCATGTTCTGCACGATCCCCAGCTCGACCTGCATAATCGTTTCTTTCGACCAGGTCCGTTCAATGACCCGCTCAGTCTGTTTGTCCATTACGCTCCTCCATATGGCAGTTTTTCAGGTGCATTTCCCTGCCTGCTAGTTGAAATTGTAAATCCTCTTTTCTATTTGTCAACTGTTTTCTGATTTTTTGGAGAAAATGGATTCGGAAAACGCTTCAAAAAAAGAAATTCCACCTCATTCCGGATTTATGACTCAAAAATGCCTTAAATAGCAAGAAATAGATTTTAGAGATACTAAAGTTTTTAAAGAGATGCCATACAGAAATTCCGGGAAACTTGCAGTAGTTAGAGGAGCTTTTCAAAGCACACGAGATCGAGCGTCTGGCCGAACTTGAAGCCCACTTCGTGAAAGTGGGCGCACTTCGCATACAGCGCTCGCTCAAATAGCGCCACGCTCGGGTGGTTCGAGCCGGTCACGAGCGCGACGAGGGAATGCATCTCCTGCGATCGGGCAAAATCCTCGAGATGCGCGAGAAGCCGCGAGCCATACCCCTTGCCGGTAGCGTGTTGCGCAAGATACAGGGTAACCTCGGCCGTTCGGTCAAAGGCTTCGCGCGGCTTGAAGCGAGTGACGATGCCATACCCGGCAAAGCGGCCTTCCACGATCAGCGCGAAAGACCGGTATCGGCCCGTGTCAAAGAAAAGAATACTCTCCATCTGACCTTCGGACGGTTCCGCTATTTGAAAGGTTGCGGTTGAGTTCAGGACATACCAGCGATAGACATCGAGCGCGTCGCCGAGATATTCCCGCTCCATTTCCGTTATCGTAACGCTCATTCCCTAATTCCCTCCCACAGTAGCGCGATCTCGTCGATCGATAGCTCGCGATACTCGCCCGGCTCAAGGGCGGGATCAAGCGTGAGCGGCCCCATCGAAACGCGCTTGAGATAGACGACCTCGTTTCCGACGGCCTTGAACATCCGCTTTACCTGATGGTATTTGCCTTCCTGTATGGTAAGGAGTACCTCGGACGCAGGAGCGCCTTCCGGTCGCGCGAGAACCGCAGGCAAGGTCGTGTACCCGTCGCCGAGCGTCACACCTTCCCGGAACCGGCGCGCGCATTCGTCGAAGGAGTCCGCGTCCATCCCGTCGCGCAGGCGAACGAGATAGGTCTTGTCGACGCCGGTCTTCGGCGAGGTCAGTCGATGGGTAAGCGGTCCGTCGTTCGTAATGATGAGGAGCCCCTCAGTATCGCCGTCGAGACGGCCGATCGGGAAAAGGTCCATGCGCGACCAGGGCTCCGCGAGAAGGTCCATCACGGTCCGATGGTTTGGATCGTCTGTCGAGGTCACGACCCCGGCTATCTTGTTGAGCATGAGATACACGGCTGTCTTGATCTCGAGCGATACGCCGTCGAGCGCGAGGAGGTCTACCTCGGGGTCAACCGCAGTTGAGGGATCGACGCAGGGGTTGCCGTTAACGGTAAACGCGCGAGCCCGCAGCAGTCGCTTGACGTCGCGTCTCGTGCCGAACCCTCCTGCTGAAAGGACCTTATCGAGACGGCTTTTCATTTGAGGTCACTTCGATCTTGACGAGCTTGCCCGCCTTCTGGAGCGTTTCGGTCAGCCGGTTATAGTCGACACCAACGGGGAGATGAACCTGGAGCGTGAGCTTGATGCGCGCCGAGGAGATACCCCGCGCCATGTCGATGGAGCCGGTCACGATCTTTTCCGCGAGCAACTCCCGCTCGAGGCGAGCATAGTCAAAAAGGCTTTCCTCATACACGAGATAGAGCACCTTGATATTTTTCACGGGGAAGAGGCTCGACTCGAAGCGTTCCATAATGACGAGCGTGACGATGACCGCCGCGAGCGTGAGCGCTGCCGGTATGTAGGCCCCAATGCCAATCGCGAGCCCGATGGCGGCCGACACCCAGATGGTCGCCGCGGTGGTAAGCCCCTTGATGTTGAAGCCCTGCCTGATGATCGCGCCACCGCCGAGAAAGCCGATACCCGAGATTACCTGAGCAGCGAAGCGGCCGGGATCGCCAAGAAGGCGGGTATTACCCGAAAGAACGTCCATGCCTCCCGCCAGAATCAAGGAGACGATCATGAGGAGCGTCGAGCCGACGCAAATGAGTATGTGGGTCTTGAGTCCCGCGGGTTGCCGGTGGATCTGGCGCTCAAGCCCAAGGATATAACCGGCGGCAACGCTAACCGCGATCCGCTCGAGAATCGGTACGAGATAGGTCATGCCGTCAGTATAGCATATCGGCCTTGCCTTAGTCCTCGCCGCCAAAGGAAAATTCACCCGATTCAAAAAGATTCACGCACGCGTCGACTATCGCGGGATCGAAAAATTTTCCGGACTCCGAATGGATGTCCGCGATGGCGACCTTGCTTCCAAGCGCGACCCGATACGGTCGGTGCGACGAAATGGCCTCGACGAAATCGGCTACGCAAAGGATGCGCGCCTCGAGAAGGATTTCCTCGCACTTGAGCCCCCGGGGATAGCCCGACCCGTCGAGATGCTCATGATGCTGATACACGATCTCGGCCACGGGCCACGGAAATTCGATCGACTTGAGGATCTCGTAACCGAGGCGCGCGTGCTCCTTGATGAGGTTGTACTCGACCGGGGTGAGAAGCCCGGGCTTCGCGAGAATCTCGGCGGGTACGTATATCTTGCCGATATCGTGAAGCGTCGCCGCGACGAATACGCCCTCGGTGCGGTCTTGCGAGAGGCCGAGTTTCCGCGACAGGGCGCGGGTAAGCGAGGCTACGCGCTTTTGGTGCCCGGCCGTGTACGGGTCGCGTATCTCGCCGATCATGGAAATCGCCTCGAGCGTCTTGCCGAGCGTTCGCTTGAGCTTCTCGGAACCCTCGAAAATCTTCCGGTTATATTCGATGGTTTCCAGATGTCGCGCGTACGATTTTTCTATCGTCAGCTCGAGCTCGTTGAAGTCAACCGGCTTCACGACGAAGTCGGACGCGCTATTGTTCATCGCCTTGCGGATATTATCGAAATCGTCGTACGCCGAGATCACGACGACCACGATCGCGGGATACAGCGACCGGATCATCCCGGCGAGCTCAATGCCGCCCATGCGGGGCATATTGAGATCGGTCAGCACGATCCCCGGGAGATCGGGATTCATTATCGACCGCTCGAAGATCTCCTCGCCGGTTCCCGATATCAGGGCGTCGTCGTCCGCCAGGGGGGCGTCCGTCCGGGAAAGCTGCTCGAGCGTCTCGATCGCCTCGACGCCGTCGTTTGCGAACAGGAATTCGTAACGCCCCTCCTCGATCTGTTCGCGAAACCGTTGACGGACGAGAAGGCGAAGATCAGGCTCGTCATCGACGAAAAGAATCCGTATCGGCATCGGTGCCTCCTCCTGAAAGGATAGACGATTATGACAAAATTGCAACAAGGCGGCGTATGGGCGAACGGGCGATTTGCGAACGAACGCGCTGTTTCTTATACTTGAAAGAACATGGAAACCAGGCAATACCGCACCATCGGGGTGATACTCGGGGAGATAGGTGAACTTTTTCAGTCCCATGTCTGGCCGGGTATCGTCGACACGGCGCGCGAGCGCGAAACCTCCGTCATCATGTACTCGGGAACGATACCGCGCACGCCGGTGCTCGCCGACCGCGAACTCGAGGTTATCTACGGCATGCCGGACGCGGCGCGCATAGACGGCTTGATCATCTTTTCGTCAGTCCTCTTTAATTTTATGACCAAGCCTGAAATCGACGCGTTCACCCGGCGGTATTCGCTCATACCGGTCGTCGTCATCTCGCGTGAAACGGGCGCAGCCCCGTGCGTCCTTACGGACAACTACTCAGGCATGCACTCGCTCGTGGAGCACTTCATCCGCGACCACGGATACCGGAGGATCGCCTTCATCAGGGGGCCTGAGCAAAGCGTCGAGGCCGAGGATCGCTTTCGCTCTTATCGGGATGCGCTTGAAGAGCATGGCATCCCCTATGACGAACAACTCGTCGTGCAGGGAACGTTTCTCATTGAGTCGGGCGCTGCGGCCGCACGCATACTCATCGACGAGCGAAAGGCCGATTTCGACGCGATAATCGGCGCAAACGACGGCATGATAATCGGAGCGCTCTCCGTTTTGCGCGATCGCGGAATCGCGGTGCCGGGAAAGGTCGCGGCGGCCGGATTCGACGACGTCGACGAGGCCCGCGCCCATTCGCCGGCGATCACGACCGTCGCCCAGTCGCTCTATTCGCTCGGCAGGGTTTCGTGCAATCGCATCATCGATATGCTCGCGGGAAAGGAAGTACCCGCGAAAACCTTCGTACCGACAAGGCTCGTGACGAGGAGCTCATGTGGCTGCGCAGGAGAAACGCAACGCGTGGGCATCGGGGGCAACCGCGGGATTGCGGGAAACCACGGCGAGAACAAGGGAGTCTTCACGCATTGGCCCGTAGTCCCCTCCGACGTAGACGGGAGTAAAGAAGGTAGACCCCCCGATGCGACCACCGGAAAATTCGTCAATGCCCTCACGCGACTTCTTGACGACGAGATCGCGGGAAAAAACTCGAGCGGAGACTTCGTCGCCGTCTTCACGGACATTATCGGAAGCGGGGTATACGGAGAGAGCGGGTACGGAAGGATGAAGGCCGCGCTTGACGAGATCCTGTCGCACGCGGAACGGCTTGGGCCAGAACACGGCACCAGGGCGAGCGACATCATCGAAGAGGCGCGATACGCCCTCACCGAGATTTCCGGACGCGCGAGTAACTGGAAGTTGCTTGCGAATCAGCTATCGATCGTCAAGCGGCTTTCGAAGTCGCTGTCAACCGCGCTGTCGCTCGAGGGAATTTGCGCCGCGCTCGAGGCGAACCTCAAGGGGGCGCTCATCGGAGAATGCTATATCTCCCTTGCGCGGGGAGACGCGCGCGTCGACGGGGTCATCGTCGACCCGAGCGAAGAGTCGACGCTCGTGTTCGCGTTCAGGGACGGCACGCGCATTTCCCTCGATCCGGCCGGAATCGCGTTCAGGACAAAGGATCTTACGCCCCCGGGATTCCCTCCCGAACGCGGCAAGGGAACGTGGATCGTCTTTCCCCTCGTATTCCGCGACGAGAACATCGGCTTCATCGTATTCAACCTTCCGCGGGCGTCGGGTTCTGTTTTCGCGATGGAATACCTCCATGACCAACTAGCAGGCGCGCTCATGGCGATCAGGATCCTCGACGAGCTCAAGGAAACGCGCGCGAAGCTCGAGGCTACCGGAAGGATGGCGACGCTTGGAGAGCTTACCGCCGGTATCGCGCACGAGCTCAAAAACCCGATGAACTTCGTGAATAATTTCGCCGAGACCATCGGCGGCTATCTCGACGAGATGGAACACGCGCTCGGCGAAAAGGGCGATTCGCGGCTTACAGAAAAGCCGCGCGCGGTCATCATGGATTCCATCGGAGAAATTCGCCTTGCGACGTTGAGCATCCTGCGTCACGGCAAAAAGGCAAGTTCCATCATCCACTCGATGCTCAAACAGGCCCGTGGGGACGCAGGCCGAATGGAAAGCGTCCTCCTTAACCAGCTTCTCCACGAAACCTCAGAACTCGCGTGGCATTCCGCGCGCATTCAATACCCCGAACTGCGCGTCACGCTCAACGAGCGGCTCGCCGAGAACCTTCCGGCAATCAGAGGAAACGCAACCCAACTCAACCGCGTCTTCGCCAATCTCATTTCAAACGCCTATTACGCATTGCGGGAAAAGGCCAGAACGGCGAGCGGTTTTTCGGGGACAATCACGATAGAAACATCTCTTGAAAACGGATGGGTTCTCGCATCGGTAGAGGATAATGGAACGGGAATACCCGAGAGAATCCGGTCGCGGCTTTTTCAGCCATTCTTCACGACCAAACCTCCGGGCGAAGGCACCGGGCTTGGGCTTAAAATATGCCGCGAGATCGTGGTTGACGCGCACCATGGGACGATCGAGGCGACGTCGGTCGAGGGAGAGTTCGCGCGTTTCACGGTGCGCCTTCCGATAAACGCACCCTCGGAAACCAAAACGGAAGATGCGCGAAGAGGGCTTCATTCCGCGCCGATTTCGACCGATAATCGAAGTTCGGAGGAAGACGCATGAACGCAATACTGGCAAAGCTTGGGGAAATCGGGATCATACCCGTAATCAAGATCGAGAATCCAGGCAATGCCGTACCGCTCGTCGCGGCATTGATCGAGGGTGGTCTTCCCTGCGCAGAGATCACCTTCAGGACCGACGCGGCAGCCGCATCCATCAAGGCGATCGCCGACGCGTTCCCCGGCTTTCCCGTCGGCGCGGGAACGGTCATCAACGCGTCGCTCGCGCAGGAGGCGGTCGATTCAGGTGCACAGTTTATCGTCTCGCCGGGATTCAATCCCGCGGTCGTCGACTGGTGCGTCACTCGCGGAATCCCGGTGATCCCGGGCGTCAACAACCCGAGCGCGATCGAGGCGGCGCTCGAGCGAAACCTCGAAACCCTCAAGTTTTTCCCGGCGGAAGCCTCTGGCGGGACGGCGATGCTCGACGCGCTTTCGGGGCCATTCCCGCGCGTGTCGTTCATACCGACTGGCGGCATCGATTTGACGAATCTATCGCTCTACGCGCGAAGGGCGAACGTGCACGCGATCGGCGGATCATGGATGGTCAGGAGCGAGCTCATCGAGAAGGCGGACTGGCAAGCGGTCACGAACCTCGCCCGCGAAGCGGTTGTCGCGATCCAGGGTTTCAGTTTCGCGCACCTCGGCATCAATAGCCCCGACGCCGAGGCCCAGGGGGCGACATCCGATTTCTTCTCGCGCCTCGGACTCGCCCCAAAGGAAGGGACCTCCTCGATCTTCAACGGTTCCATCATCGAGGTGATGAAAAACCCGTTCCGAGGGGCGATGGGTCATATCGGTTTCTCGTGCTGGAACGTCGAGCGCTCGCTCGCCTATCTCGCGGGATTCGGGTTTCGGCCGGTCATGGAAACCGCGAAATACGATCGCGGAAGGCTTTCGGTCGTCTATCTTGACCGCGAAGTCGGCGGTTTTGCGATACACCTCGTCAGGGCAAAGTAAGCGTACCGCCCGATTTTTTCCGCTAGTCAGACTGATCTTTTTTCAGTTATACTAAAAAGATATGGATATAGATCAATTCCTGAATGAAACGCACAGCACGATTGACCACATCCAGGCCCCGGAACAGGTATCGACCGATATCGTCGTACTCAACGCGCACGAGAGAACCCTCGTCAACCGCGTATTCGAGAACCTCAGGGTCTATTCCCCCGAGACGATGGTCGGCGTCGCGACGCGCATCATGGACCTCGAACGCCTTTCAGTATCCATCTCGCGCTACCCTTCCATGCACGAACGCGGCTTTCTGACGAACCAGACGCAATCCTCGGAAACCCTTATCGATACCCTCTGCACCTTCGGCGACGGCGAGCGGCTCTTGACGCTCCCGACCAAGGCCATCCTCGGACAGGGCTTCCTCGTCGCGAAATTCCACGCCTTCGTCGCGATCACGAAGGTCGCGATCAATTCGTTCTTTTCGGAAACCGATATCCAGGAACTCAGGCAGGCGACGCTTAATATCATGTTCACCCTGATGGCGGAGGACGTGTACATGTCCCTCCTCGACGACCCGAACCTCCATCCCGACGTGAGGCGCGACGTCGCGCAATCGCTCGCGGAGCTTTGGGAACGAAGGCTTGACCAGCACGTCACGAGCGTCGCGCCCGTCCTCGACGCGGTGTGGGCTGTCCGCGACCAGATAGCCCCGAACTTCGGCACGATGATCGGCACGAGCGAGCTCCTTCTCCTTTCCATCGCGCTCGACAATACCTGGCAGAAATTCATCTCGAGCCGCCTCGGCGACGCGGACGTGTCGACCGCGCTGGAAGAATTCCTTTTCGGTCTTTCCTACGAGGACATCAGCCTGATCCGGAAGGAACTCAAGAATCGCGGAATCTCGGCAATTGGCCGGGACGAAGTACCCGGGATAGTCGGGCACAAGGCCGCGCTCTCGAACGAGGACCCGCGCATATTCTTCCGCGCGTATACGCAGCGCCGAAATAACGCCGACTCGCGCAAACGGCTCGCCTCCGTCGGCCCCAAAAAAACGCTCGAGGACTATTATATGCAGTTCATCTTCGAGCAAAACAGGGAGCAGCAAAAAAATGCCAAGCAATAAAACGCCGTTTCGCTTCGGTGAGAAAATCCGCTCGGTGCGCGAACGGAAGGGCTACACCCTCAAGGTTGTCGCGCAGGCCGCCGGCGTCAGCGAGAGCCTCGTTTCGCAGATCGAGCGCAACCGCGTCTCCCCGGCGATCGATACCCTCCTTGCCCTCGCCGACGCCCTCGAGATCGACCTTGAATACCTCTTTGCCGAATATCGCCGCGAGCGTCCCGTTCGCCTCATCAGGGCGGACGAGCGCCGAAAGATCGACGAAAGCGACATCCTGTACGAGGAAATCGTGCGGCCAGTCGAGGACGACGGCGCGCACGCGATCGAGTCCTATTACATCACCATACCGCCGGGAGCCGAGACGAAGCGCGGGTCCTACGGACATCTTGGCCGCGAATTCGGCATCGTGACCGAGGGCACGGCTGAGCTCCACTACGAAACGAAAATATACCCGCTGACGAAAGGCGATAGCATCTCGTTTTCCGCAACCGCGCCGCATACCCTGGTCAACAAAAGCGGGGAAACCTTCCGCGCGCTCTGGGTGGTAACCCCGCCCCAGCGCTTCTCGTGATTTTCTTGTAAATCTTCAGGCGCGTGCTATACTCATAGTGAAAAGTCATTTTTACAAGGAGTATTCATGAAAGCATACCTGAAAACGTCTATTCTCACGGTCATCGCGGCATCCATCCTCCTCGTTTTCGCGTCCGCCTCACTCGGGGCCGAAGACAAATCAGCGATCTCGAAATATTGGAAGGTATCAAGCAAGGCATATCCCGCGTCCGGGAAATTCGTCAAGGCCGCGAAATGGGCAGCCGGTCAGTACGTCATCACCGGAACGACAACCAAGGGTAAGTATGATTCGGTAAGCCGCACCCTCATCGTGCGCAAGGAAGGCGGCGGCTGGGTCGTCGAAACGTCGAACACCGACCGGAAGGGCGTCGAGACCGTGTCGCAGATGCTCCTCATCGGTTTTGACGAAGCGGTCGCCAAGGGCGATTCCTCGAAGATCAGCGTGGGTTGGATGAAGATGCGCGATGAAGACGGAAACGTCCAGACCATCGAGGGCGACCAGATGGCGCTCTTCAACGCGATACTCAAATCGTCATACGAAAAACTGATCGTCAATATCCCCGAGTTCACCGACGGCGGCGCCATCACCGTGCCCGGCGGCGTATTCGCGGGCACCAACTACAACAAGGCAACGGTCAAGATGATGGGCATGAAGCTGACGACCGAGAACTGGTTCCACTCGTCCGTACCCGTCAATGGCCTGGTAAAGACGCAAACGGAAGACGGCAAGAGCGTCACCGAATTGCTTTCGTTCGGCACGGACGGAAAGCCTATTCTCAACTGACAAGCATTTCCCGACGCGGCGACCCGCCGCGTCGCGGCTTTTCCGAGCGGGCGAATGACGAAATCAGGGTTTGATCATGTTCCTGATTTCATCGCCCGGATACCGGTACACGCTCCCGCAATTATGACAAACGACCTCGACAGGATCGCTCCCGTTTTCGGCGAGATCGGCAAGCTCCGCGCGATCAAGGCCCGCAAGGCGGGACGCGAAACCCTCGCGCGAACAGGGGCAGTCGAAGCGGATCTCGCGCTCGAGCGCGACGATGGGATCCATGCCGCGAAAGAGGCCAAAGATGATGTCCTCGCGATCCCCGCCCTCGGCGAACCACTGCCCCAGCGAAGGCGCGGCGGCAAAGGCGCGTTCCGCCTGCTCGACTATTTCGGGATCGGCGCCCGGCATCGTTTGAAGGAAAAGACCTCCCGCACCGATGACGCGACCTTCACGGTCAAACTGGATCCCGGTATTGAAGGCGGTCGTGGTTTGCTCGGAGACGAGAAAGTATTCGGCAAGGTCGAGCGCGATGTTTCGGTGGCGAATCGACACGGAACCGGAAACCGGCTCGCGCGCGCCTTCGGGAAAGCGGATAACGGTTACGATGCCCTCGCCGAGATAGGGCGCGAGATCCCAGCTTTCCGGTGCCTTCTCCACGGGAATCGGGTCCTGGAGCAAAAAGCCGCGTACATAGCCTTCGCTGTTTGCCTCGACTGAAAAACCTGCCGCCGGGCCTTTTGTGTCGTACCGGAAGATAGCGCGGTCGTGCCCTTTCATCGTGGGGATGAGGAGGGCGCCGCAGAGGGAGGCCTGGCCGAGAACCATCGTCTCGAGCAAACCGAGGCTATGCTGGGCGCGGAGGCGGTTGACGAACCGTGTGCCATGAAAGAAGGCTCCTCGCAGGGTTCCGCCAGCAAGCAGGAATATGGACATCCCGTCGGGATGCATGGTCCGGAAACGCTCCTCGAGCGCCGGATCGGTTATCGGTACGGTAATCATGATAGATGCGAGTATAGTAAATCCCCTCTATGGACGCAAGTAATGAAACTCGCTACACTCTAGTAATATTATGACAAAAGAAACTAATAGCCTTGCCAATAAAAGTAAGATAATCACCAATCGGGCAGCGCTCCCGATGGTTGCGCTCACGTTGCCCATTGTATTCGAACAACTCCTTCGGGTGTTGATATCCTCCGTCGATACCATCATGCTCAGCTCCTATTCCCAGGAATCGGTAGCGGGCGTCGGCATGATGGCGCAGTATATCTTTTGTACACAGATCCTCTACAACGTGATCTGCATCGGGACGAGCATCGTACTCGCGCAATACCTCGGCGCGAAACGCGCTGAGGACGCAAAGCACGTCGCCCAGGGAAGCGCGCTCATGACACTCGGCATCGCGCTTTTTATCGGGCTGGCGGTTGTCTTTGGCACAAAACCGCTCCTTTCATTTTATGAACTCGACCCGGACGTTCGCAAGGCCGCCGAAACCTTCTTTATCATCTCAGGCGGCGGGGGCGCGATTTTCATGGCGTTCAACATGCTGCAAGGCACGATCCTTCGCGCATACGGCTATACCAAGGACGTGATGTACGTGGCGATCGCCGCGAACGTGATAAACGTAATCGGCAATTCCTTCGCCCTCTATGGCTGGTTCGGACTGCCGGTAACCGGTGTCGCGGGCGTCGCGGCAGCTTCGGCCTTTTCGCAACTTGCGGCCTGCTTTCTCCTCGCCTGGCGAATCAGGCTCCATCCCGACGTCCAGTTCCCGCTCAGCGGGTGGAAAAAGGTTCCCCGCAACATCTACCGGACAATCCTCTCGGTCGGCGTACCGACAGCCGGAGAGAACATGTCGTACAATGTCGCGCAGATCGTCATCATGGCGATGGTTTCCACTCTCGGCACCCTCGCGATGTCGGCGATGGTGTATACCCAGACGATCGCCCGGTTCGTGTTTATCGTCGCGATGTCCATCGGAAACGCCGTACAGATCAAGACGGGATACTTTGTCGGGGCCAAGCAACCCGAAGACGCCTACCGGCGCCTCTATCGGTATCAGATCATCGGTACGGCGATTTCCATCAGCATGATTCTCATCATCAATCTCTTCAAAACCTCGATCATAACCCTTTTTACCCATCAGGCTGAGATTGCCACTCTCACGTCCACACTGCTCATGTTCTCCATTTATATCGAGACCGGTCGATCGCTCAATCTGGTCACGATTCCGGGCCTTAAAGGCGCCGGCGACGTCAAATTCCCGGTTTTGTACGGGATTTTCTCGATGTGGTGCATCATGGTAGCCGGAAGCTGGCTCCTCGGCTTCCAGGTCGGACTCGGGCTTATCGGTATCTGGATCGCGATCGGCACCGATGAAACCCTCCGCGGCATCGTCATGCTCTTCAGGTGGAAGTCAAAAAGGTGGATGCAAAAGGCCATTGCATAGCAATGACCTTTTGCAAGCGTCCCGAACGAAGAGAGGGCGCATGACCAAAGCGCTCGCATGGAGAAAGCGCTCGCATGGAGAAAGCGATCGCATAGCGATCGCTTTCTCTTGGAGTTTGCGTAGGAACGACGTAAACTCCATGACCTTCAAGCCATCGCCTAACAAGTGCTTTGATGTGACGTTAGGCCGCTTATGATTAGAAAACGGTGAAATTCCCGGGTTTTCTGTCCGTAAATTGCGATATTTTCATCGCGGCCTTGACGACTCCATAAAGGCGTGCTACAGTTTCAGTATCGAACGAGATCTTTCTTTACTTTTATGAAGTGTCCGATGCCTGTAGTCTGCTTCTGTATCTTGCCTGCCTTGTGCGTGATCCAGCATACCTCGAGTTTCCGGTTTCCATTCCATAAAATAAAAAGTAAGACCGTTGATGTACTGCCGTTATATGGCAGTAGCACTACAGTATTACCGGAAACCGGTAAAGGATTTTTATGTCACAGAAGATTTATGTCGGAAACATGAACTACGCGACCACCGAGCAGGCGCTCACCAACCTCTTTGGCCAGTACGGCGAAGTGGTTTCCTCATCCATCATCAAGGATCGCTATACCCAGCAGTCCAAGGGTTTTGGTTTCGTTGAGATGGCGGACGCACAGGCTGCAGAAGCGGCGATCGCCACCCTCAACAACCAGGAATTCGAAGGCCGCCGTCTCCGCGTTAACGTCGCGGAAAACAAGCCGCGCGAGTCCCGCCCCCGCTTCAACAACGATCGCGGTGGTTACGGTAACGACCGCTACTAATTATCGACAGGTAATTATGAAGCCTTCCTTTCGGGGAAGGCTTTTTTTATTTCGAAAAAACGCATGATCGCCTGATATACAGGGGTATACTGGAATCAAGACCTTATCACGGAGCAAAAAGATGATGCAGTTTTCCCGAAAAATCCTGCTGGCCGCTTTGGCTATACTCCTTTTGATGGCCGCAGCGGTATACCTCCTTTCCCGCCCGCAAAAGATTCTTGTATCGGACGATATTTTTCGGGAAAGGACACTGCCGCCCGCGCCGCGGGGTTTTGCGATAGTCCGGGAAAGACCTGACGGAGGGAAACCACGTTCCAGGCAAAGCCGCACGGTCGCGCTTTATATCGACAGGGTGACCATCACAAGTCGCGCGGACATTCCCACGAGAGGGGAAAACGTTTCGGAGGAGCCATCGACGAAATTCTTTCTCCTTTCCCGCGACTACCTCGTCACGGTCGACTCAGGACAGCAGACGGACGGGCCGAAAGGGACTCAAGGAGAACCGGTGAAAAAGCCCCTTTCCGAACTTTTACCCAACGAGTATGCGGAGTGCGAAGAATCGATGTACGTCGATGACCCCGAATATCCCGATATCATATTCCGCTATGCGCACTGCGTATTTCCGCGCAAAAAGATCCCCGAGCCACTTACCGCCTGGCTCGAACAGGCCTTTCCGGAACTGCCCGAGGATCATGTCGCGTTCGTCGGTGCCGTCGGCGACCTGATGCCGGGTCGCGGGATCGAGCGAATCCTGGATCAGGGATCGGGCAAAACCGGGGGCATCGAGCGCGTCTTTACCGATACACTTCCCGTTCTCCGCTCGAACGATATCATGATCGGCAACCTCGAGGGTGCCGTGACGAAGGGATCCGCGCAGGCGGTCAAGACCTACACCTTCAGGTATGATCCCGACATCCTGCCCCATCTGAAAGCCGCGGGCTTTACCTACTTCATGCTGACGAACAACCACTCCTTCGATTACGGCATTGAGGGATTTACCGACACACTCTCGTCGGTTCGTGCGGCGGGTTTCGCGACCTCTGGCTGCGGCGCGAACCTCGCTGAAGCGAGTACGTTTTGGCGCACGACGGTCGGGCGCGAGCGATTCTCGGTCCTCTCGTGCGGCGCGTATCCGGTCGAGCGAAGCGGTTTTAACGGGGAGAAAATCGCTGCGGCGACGGACGCGAAAGCGGGGATTCTGTGGGAATCACCGCGGGTCGCGGAGCTCGTGAAAAAGGAAAAGGAGACGGGCGCGTTCGTCATCGTCAACGTGCACGGCGGCGAGGAATATCGAACGCAGCCATCGGCGAAGCAAATCGCGTTCTATCGCGCCCTGTGCGACGCGGGCGCGGACGCCGTATTCGGCTCACACCCCCACGTCCTCCAGCCGATCGAACGATACGGAAAAAGCGTCATCGTCTATTCGCTCGGGAATTTTCTTTTTCCCGGTATGGAGGACATGCCGGGCGCGGAGGAATCCCTTATCGTCCGGCTTGGTATCCTACGCGGCAGAATCGTGTACCGGGAACTCTACCCCGCCCGGCTTGCGGGCAAAAGCGTCTCGCTCGTAAAACCATAAAGCCTCCTTGTCGTGGTATACTTCCGGTATGGATAACGCGTATTCACTTCCCGCATCATCAACGCTCGAGGCGTTTCTCGGCGAAGCCATCGACCGCTCTGCTTTTATATCAGCGTATCTTCGCGCGCGTGATATTCCGCACGCAATCGTCGAACTCGCGGGAAAGCGGCATATCGTCGTCCGGTTCGAAAGCGACGCATACAATCCCCTCTTCAGGATGAAAACCCTCGTCGCCCACTACGACCGCGCCCCGGATACCCCCGGCGCGAACGACAATAGCGCCGCATGCTTCCAGCTTTTGCTCCTCGCGCAGCGCCTCGCGCGCTGGATGACGGAACGACCCGCGGGCGCGATGGCCGCGCATAACGTCAGGATAATTTTCACCGATGGGGAGGAAGCGGCGGGAACGAAGGGAGTCGCGGGCCAAGGCTCGTTCGCGCTCGGCGAGGGATTTCGCAAGCTGAAAATGACCGAGGACGACGTGTTCGTCTTCGACGCCTGCGGGCGCGGCGATACCCTCATCGTCTCGACAGCGGGAATAGGGGGAACGTCAGGCGGGACGAAGCGAGGGATATTCTCGTGCTTGTCACATGGACATGGAGCGCGCCGTCCCGAGGAACTCGCGAACAGGCTTCACTCCCTGCACGACCGCGCGACCGAACTTGCGAAAAAGACATCCCGCGACGCATGGCTCGAACTATGCACGCCGTACAGCGACAATGCCGGTTTTCTCGCCTCCGGCATAGCGAGCCAGGTAATCACCGTGTTGCCGCACGGCGAGGCGGAAACGCTGGTGCGCGCAATGGGAGAGGGTCAAAACGCGCAACGTGAGATAGAGGAAGCGATAGCCCTGAACCGGAAGGTCACTCAGGGCTCATACCTTGCGGATGTCATCCCGGAAACTTGGCAGCTCATGCACACGAAGGCCGATTGCGCGCGAACGCTGACAAGCGACGCCTTTACGCTTATGGCGCGCTTTCTCGACACGCTCGCCGCATATCAGGAAACCGCCATCTAAAATCGTCGGAGCCCCCCGCTTACGTTTGAGCACCATGCTTGATGAACGTACCCTCGTCCAGTTCCCTGAAGGCGCGCTCGAGCTCTTCGGGGGTATTCATCACGATCGGCCCACCCCAGGCAATCGGTTCGTTGAGCGGCGATCCCGAGAAAAGAACGCATCGCACGCGATCGGAACCGACGGCGCGCAGATGTACGGCGAAACCGTCGGCGAGTAAAACGGCAGTCCGGCTTGCGATAGCGTCGCCATCAGGGCCAAACGAAAGAGTTCCTTCAATGATATACGCGAAAACGGTATGGTCCGGGGGAACGGGAATCTCAAGCGCGGAACCGGCATCGATCGTCATCGCGAGCATGGTTGTGTCAACGTACATTCCGCGCGCCGCGCCTTCCGTACCGCGATAGTTACCCGCGATCACGGCAACGCTCGCTCCCCGCTCAGTAACGATGGGAACCAAACCCTCCGAGAGATCCCGGTACGCGGGGTCGGCCATCTTCCGGCTTGCCGGCATGTTGACCCAAAGCTGGAGCCCGAGCATGCGCGGCGCGGGCTTCGGCATCTCCTGATGGATTATGCCGCTGCCTGCGGTCATCCATTGGCAACCGCCTGCCAAGATTGAACCAACGTTTCCGAGGCTGTCACCGTGCTCGATTTCGCCTTCCGCGAGGTACGTGACCGTTTCGATTCCCCGATGCGGATGCCAGGGAAACCCCTTCACGTAGTCCGCGGGATTCACGGAGTCAAAGGCGTCAAGCATCAGAAAGGGATCGAAATCCTTGACGTTCTTTGAACCGATTACCCGAACGAGATGGACCCCCGCCCCGTCGATCGCGGGAGCGCCGGTCACCGTCTTCGCGATGCGCCGTAAAGCGCACGTTCCGGCCATCTTCAGGACTCACCGTTTTTGCACGGATCGTCCTCATCGCTCAATCGTGAGGTTTCCGTATCAAAAGGCTTTGTGCAAACGGAAGGATCCTTCTGGTCTTTACCGTTCTCGGATGCGTCAGTTTTTTTCTTGGTGTCTTTGTCTTTTTCAGCCATAATCTTGTCCTCCCTATCCGTTACTAAAAGTATACGCTACGGAACTGACAAAGGAAAGATTTATGTAACCTAGGGCTTACAAGCCTTTCTGTAACGAGATATCCTGCGATGAGATACCGGCGCAGGTATACCGGCCCTTGTGCCCCGTCGCCTCGGCAAACTGAACCGCGCGCTCGGGGCACCAGTTCAGGCACGCCTCGCAAAGCACGCACCTGGCACCCCATACGGGTTTTCCGCCCTCAATCTGGATGTTGCCAACCGGGCACACCTTTGAGCAGATACCGCAACCGACGCAGGAATCGCCAACGGTGAACTTCTTCCCGAACTCTTTGAGGTGATTGAGATAGGCGGGTTTGTGCCTGAACGGTCGCACCCAGCCGAGAGGCTCGAAATCGTACTTCTTGCGGCCGGAAGCTATGGATGCCGATACCCGCTCGATTTCCGCCGGAAGTTTGCCCATCTTGGTGGCTACTATAGCTTCGGACTCAAGGTCGAAAAGAGTTATGTCGTTATTCGGCATATCCAGGTAGAAAAGCCCGGTCAGATCCGTTCGCTTCAGGCGGCAGGCTTTCTTGAACGGCCACAAGACGCCGCCCATGGGAGTAAAACCGCGGGTCACTACGGCAAAAAGCGGTATCGCGGAGGGATTTTCCATCCGCGCGAGGAAATCCATGACCGGCTTGGGAAAGCTCAAAAAGTAGAGCGGAAAACAGATTCCGACGCGATCTCCCGTCAATTCGATGCGTTCTCCCGCGAGCTCGCCCATGATCGGTTTCAGCTCGCAGTCGCCGAGCCTTTCGGCGAGCAGGAGCGCGGCCTTCAAGGTGTTTCCCGTGCCTGAAAACCAGTACAGCGTCGTTTTCATTCCTTCCTCCATTTTTCCATCACGGCCGCAAGTCCCGCCATGTGGTAGTCAATGCAATTATCCAGCGCTTCCCGAAGCGTCGGGGGATCCTGGTTCTCGCCGAGTACGGACGAGATAAGGGTTATCAGGTTCCGGTACAGGAGACGCACCGTCGTGCGCCGCTTCTCGTCGAGCACGCTTGCGGTCCGAACGGAACCAAGCCAGCGCTCGAAAAACGACGAAAGACGCTCGGTCAGCGCATCCGGTTTCCCGTCACGGAGCAGCACGATCCATTGCAGGCGGTTATGGACCAGTAGATCGATCAGCGCGAAGCGAAACCCGATCTCGCCCGCGTTCGCCTCCGGATCGGTGGAAAGAGGCATTCCCTCCCAAGAGGCGATCTTTCGGTCAAGCGTCGCCTGCAATTCCTCCATAAGTGCTGGAGGAAGGGCTGCCGCATAGAGCGCGCGTTTATCGGGAAAATACCGGTAGATATTTCCGGCGGAAAGCCCGGCCAGTCGGGAGACATCCTGCATTGAAGTATCCCTGAAACCCTTTTGGGCAAATACGGTCAGGGCAGCTTGAACAATCGCGTTTCGCGTCTCATCTTTCAGTATCTGTGGCATCCAGTCCTCGCTATAAATGAATAGCGTGTTTATTATTCATTTTTAGACAGCAATGTGTCAAGTATCGGGTAACGCGTCATCGCAAAAAAAAGATCCGGAACGCTCAAGCGACCCGGATCTCTTGCCGTACGGCAAGGCTTATCACAGTTCTGTCTTGAACTTGACCTTCCACTGGCCGTTTTCCTTGACGAGATCAATAGACTGATCACTTTCGTCATTGGGCATGGTGTAATGGACGATAGCGGTATCGCCTTTCACGTCCACCTTCATGATCGTCACGCTGTACCGCTTGGTGAATTCGGCCTTGTCCTCCTCGGACATGCCCGAGGCCACAGCCTCGAGAAAGGAAAGTGACGCCTTGCCTTCCTCGGTGCATACCGCACGGGCAGCCTCGAAATCGAGCGTGGCAAACGCCGTGAAGAACGACTGCGCCGCGGCTTTGGGACCGGTCGAGCCGCACGCGGTAATCGTGAGCGAAACGCATATAAGGGCAAGGGCGAAAATCTTTTTCATTGCTTCTCCTGATTACTCGCGGCGATCAATAGCTCGCTCGATTATTAAATCCCGAAGATCTTCGCGTAAGCCTTGAGGGTGTCGTCCATGTCGCCGGAGAGCACCTTCTTGGTAAGGACCTTGCCGAGCTGGACGCCTTCCTGGTCAAAGCTGTTGAGATTCCACGCGAACCCCTGAAACATGATCTTGTTCTCATAGTGCGCAAGGAGGGCGCCGAGGGCCTCGGGGGCGAGCTTCTTGCCATGGATGAGGCTCGAGGGTCGCTCGCCGGGGAAGTTTTTGTTCGGGTTCGCGTCCTGCTTGCCCTTCGCGAAGGCGACGATCTGGGCCGAAAGATTCGCGCAAAGCTTCTTCTGGCTCGTGGAGCCGTCGACCGTGATGTCCGCTTCGGCCTGGCTTTCGGTGAAGCCGATGAACTGGAGCGGGATGATGTCGGTGCCCTGGTGAAGAAGCTGGAAGAAGGAGTGTTGGCCGTTCGTGCCGGGCTCGCCAAAGAGGACGGGTCCGGTTTCGTAGTCAACCTTCTCTCCTCGGCGGTTCACCTGCTTGCCGTTCGACTCCATGTCGGTCTGCTGAAGGTGGGCGGGGAAGCGGGAGAGCGCCTGGCTGTAGGGAAGGATCGCGGTAGAAGGGTAGCCTTGCGCGTTCCGCTCGTACACGCCGATGAGGGCGTCGAGGAGCGCGGGGTTCTTGCGGATGTCCGCTTCAAGGGCGGATTTGTCGGCCGCATGCGCGCCTTTGAGGAAATCGGCAAAGGTTTCGGGTCCGAAGGCGAGCGAGAGGATCGCGCCACCGACCGCTGAAGACGAGGAATAGCGGCCGCCGATAAAGTCGTCCATGTAGAACGAGGCGAGGTAGCTCGGGTTGTTCGCGAGCGGGCTCGTCTCGCTCGTGACGGCGATCATGTGCTTCGTCGCGTCGAGGCCGGCCTTCTTGAGGAAGTCCTTGACGAAAAGCTCGTTCGAGAGGGTTTCCTGGGTGGTGCCGCTCTTGGAGACGAGGATGAAAAGGGTCTTCGCGAGGTCGCACGAGGCAACGACCGCCGCGCCGTCGTCGGGATCGACGTTGGAGATAAACTTGGCGTCCATCTTCTTCTTGCCGTTCTTGACCGCCCAGTTGTCGAGGGCGAGGTAGAGGGCGCGCGGCCCGAGGTCGGAGCCGCCGATGCCGATCTGGACGGCGGTGGTGAACGCGTCGCCCTTGGAACCCTTGATTTCCCCTGCGTGCACCTTCTTCGCGAAGCTTGCGATCTTGGCGGTTTGCTCCTCATAGAATTTCCGCAGGTTTTTACCCTCAAAGGTAACATCCTTGCCGAGCTGACCGCGCGCGAGCTGATGGAGGACCTTCCGGTTCTCGCCGGTATTGATCGTCTCGCCGTCGAGGAGGGCCTTATACTTCGCGACGATTTCCTGCTCCTCGCTGAGTTCCTGAAGGACGGTGAGGATCGGCTCGTTTACCTGTTTTGCTGCATAATTATACATGAGGCCCGCGGCCATCGGGGCTTCGTATTTTTTCACGCGGTCGGCGGTAAGCGCGTAGGCGAGCGTAACCTGTCCCTTAAGGGTCAGCATCTTCTTGTACGAGTTGAGGGAATCAAGATTGTTCCAGTTGATCATGTGAGTCTCCTATACTATGAAAATCTATGAAAAATCGCGCGGATTGGCGTTCAAATTGAAGGAACGAAGCCGTTATTCGTCCAGTTCGGGGATTTTCAACTTCAGGGTATCGAGGAAGTCCTCGCCCGTAATGCCCTCGCGCAGGCATACGAACACACAGTTGTCACGCCCGGCGATGGAACCGAGTACCTCGTCGAGGTTCATGCTGTCGATGGCGCTTGCCACGACGTCGGAATGGCCGGAATAGGTCTTGATGACGACCATGTTGCCGGAATACTCGATCGATATGTAGCCGCGGAGGAAGTCCTGCGCGACGGTCAGTTCGGATTCCTGCCGCTCGTCGTCGCCGGGAAGGGTGTAAACATAGCCGTTATGGCCGTCGGAGAGCTTGCCGACCTTGAGGAGCTTCAGGTCGCGGGACAGCGTCGCCTGGGTGACGGCAAAACCCTCGCGGGAAAGATAGCCAAGCAAGGCTTCCTGGGACTCAATCCGGTAGGTTTTGATGAGTTTTCGGATCGTTTTCAAACGCGTTAATCGTTCTTTCACTAAGTTCCCGCCATTTGTTCAATGAATAATTATGCAACTATAATGGATAAAGAAAGCCGTAATGTCAAGGGAACGGCATGCCGATAAGGAAACGGGAGACTGCTGTGGCCGACGAAGACAAGCGTGAAATCGATACTCGGGCGAACGACGAAGATACCGCCGAAAAGGGCACTATCCAGCAAGCCACGCTCTACATCCGCCAGGGAACGCAAAAGGACGGATATGCGGAGATAACGATCGCGGAAGACGGTTCCGAGGCTATAGCGTCGTTCTTTCCCCCGAACCACGGAGGGGACTTCCTTACCTACCCCAACGTCGCGCAAAAACTCGAGGAAAACGGCATAACGCACGGAGTTCTCCATGAAGCGATCCAGGACGCGATCCTGAAGGCCAATTCGTCCCATACCCCGGTAAAATCCGTCGTTATCGCTCAAAGCGTCCCGCCATCGCCTGAAATACCTGAACATTTTGTCATTCGCAAGGAATTCCTCGAGCGAAAGCCGGAAATAGACCCAAATGCCGCTCGCATCGACTGGCACTCGATCAGCGCCTTTTCCATCGTTCAAGCAAAAGAGCCGATTGCCCGCCGCATCCTGAAGGTGGACGGCAAGACTGGCATCGATATCTACGGAAAAACCATCAATTACCCGATCAAGAAGATCAGCGTGTTCACCGCGGGAAGCAACGTCATCGCGCATGAAAAAGGGCTTTTCGCGGGCAAGAGCGGCAGGCTTTCCATCGACGGCGGCGGAAACATCACCATTGAAGACGTTCTTGTCCTGAAAAAGGGCGTCGATTTTACGACCGGAAACATCACCTTCCCCGGCGACGTGATCCTCCACGGAAAGATCGCGGACGGTTTCAAGATTTATGCCTCAGGTTCCCTCGTTTCGAGCGAGGTCGTCGACGTGACGGAGATCGTCTGCAAGAAGGACATGATCGTGCAAGGCGGGATAGAAGGGCGCGGCAAAGGCGCGATCCGCGTCGGGGGCAACCTCCAGGCGAAATTCATCCAGAATTGCCGGATCGCGGTGCGCGGCGACATCATCGTGCCGGGAAGCATCGTGCAGTCGACGGTTTACTCAATGGGCATGATCAAGATGGGCGAGACGGGAAAGCTTGTCGGATGCGAATGCATCGTCATCGGCGGAGTCAAAGCATTTGACATCGGAAGCCCGCGCGGCGCGAAGACATGGGTCCGCTGCGGGACGGACTTTACCGTCCAGCAGGAGCTCGACATCGCGAACGAGCAGCTCAAGGTAATCGCGATGAAGCTTCAAAGCGCCGAGGATACCTATCGCGAAGAACCGCTTCCCGACATCGCGGAGCATATCAGGACGCTCAAGGAGCGGCGCGACGAGATCAACGCGCGCATACCGTCATTCCTGCCGCGGATAGACCGGAACGACACCGCCTTTATCGAGGTTCACGGAAGCGTGTATCCGGGAACCGAGCTCGAGATATGCCACGTTCCCTATACGGTCACCAAGATCCAGAAGCAGGTAATATTCCGGCTCGACAAGTCCCGCGGTTCCATCGTCGTCGAGCCATATAAAAAAAGCTGATTCTCAAAAGGCGATAACGATTGCCTCTCGCTGCGCACACCGCATGCCACCCCATCGTACGCATCGTACTTCGCTTTTTCCAATTAATGACTGACAGAAGGTGACACAGGGGCGTACTATCATTCGGCACAGAATCGCATGACGGTACGGGGAGGATCGAATGAATATTGGCATTATCGGCGCGGGGTATATGGGATCAATGTACGCGCGAATCGCAAAGGAAATGCCGGGAACGACACTCATCGGCGTCACCGCGAAAGGCTCGGATCGGGCGCGAAAGCTCGCGCAAGAGCTTGGTGTTCGCGAATACGGTGATTACCGCGAGCTCATACGCGACCCGATGATCGACGTCGTAAGCGTTTGCACCCCGACCGACACCCACGCGAAAATCACCTGCGAGGCGCTTGACGCAGGGAAGCACGCGATCGTGGAGTTTCCCCTATGCGGCGACGAGCGCGAATTGCGCGAGATCAGGGACGCGAGCGTTCGAACGAAGAGGATTTGCGCCGTCGCCTATTTCGCGCGCTATCAGGGCCAGTACGCGCGTGTTTTCGACCTCGCGCGCTCAGGCACCCTCGGAACGATATCGAACGCTTTTATTTCGCGAAGAAGCTCTTCCGTGTTTGAAAGCGACGACATCGTGAATAACCTCATCTCGCAGGACATCGACTGGGTGGTCAGGCTCCTCGGGGAGCCGGAAAGCGTCTCGTGCGCCAACGATGGCCAGCGGTACGCGGCGTTCACGTTCACTTACAAGGACAAAGTCGCGATTATCGAGGGATCGACAAACATGCCCAAGGGGTATCCTTTCTCAACACGGCACCTTGTCGCAGGCGATCGGGGATCTGTCGAGCTCTCGTGGAGATTCACCGACCGGCCCGAGTTCCGGATGGAACTCGCGACGGACGGGACTATCGGTCCTCTTGAATGCGAGGACTATAATCCATACCGACGCGAGCTCGAGACGATACTGGACGCGATCTGCAGCGGCGACGCGAGCGGCCACGACGTGCATTCCGTATACGACGCGGCGCGATTATCGTTCGAGTGCAGGAGGATGATGCGATGAAGGCGTTACTGACGTCGGCAGGGTTTTCAAGCGGCGCGTTTACGATGCGGTTTCTCGCCATGACGGGAAAGGATGCGGGCGACATTCGGGTCGTCTTCGTCCCGACAGCGGCGATCACTCCCGACGCGATCGCCATGCTCCCAAAATGCATGAACGATCTCCTCTCCGCCGGTATCCCAAAGGAAAACGTCACGGTGTACGACCTGCACCGCGCGATGGGATGGGCCGAACTGCGCGCGCACGACGCCATCTATTTCGCAGGCGGCGATGCGGAGTACCTGATGCGGCGGATAAACGACAGCGGGTTCCGAAACAGGCTTGTGCGGTTTATCCGCACGAACGGCGTGTACGTCGGCGTGAGCGCAGGAAGCTGCGTGGCCGCGGGAAACGTGAGGCGAGGCCTCAAGCTCCTCGCCGCCCCGATTCACGTGCACCAGGAGAAGGGAACTCGGGCGGGGCCTCTCGCGGTCGAAGGGCGCGATACCGTATACCTTACGGACAGGCAGGCCATCATCATCGACGGCGAGCGATGCGAGATAGCCGAATAGAAGGCCGACTACGCCGCCTTCTCGCGCGCGTCCGCGCGGAGATGCAGCCGATACAAAACGAACCGCGCGATCGGCTGGGCGAAGAGCGCCTCGACCGCGAGCGAGATCGCGAAGTTGCGCGGCCACTTGTAGAAGAACCCCACGACAGGATCGAGCGAGATATGCCGGTTCCCTATCCAGGTACCGACGATCGTCAGCAATATGGACATGAAGAAAACGGACGATACGATGTTCGCGAGCAAGAACGCCCGGAAGCTGTCTCCCTCGCGGACGATCTTCCGAGTCATCCACTCGGCTGGCTTCAGCGTCAGAAGCACGGTGAGAATGACGCACACCCAGATGAGGGGAATAATATGGAGAACCCTCAACCAGACCTGGAAATGAAACCCGCACTCAAAGAACGTAATGAGCGGGGCGATGACGTTTACCGAAAGCACCGAAACGACGCCCATAAAGATAATCATATCAATCAGGTTACGCGGCAACTTCATGTGAAAATCCATATATACCTCTTTTTTATGCGGCGTAAAAAAAAAGCGTGAAACTCCTTCGAGTCTCACGCTGAACCATTATACGCGCGCACTATTCGTACTTGAAAACAGTAATATCTTTTCCCGCCCCTTTTGTCAATCCGCGGACCCGTTACTATTTCGCCCTACTTATAGCTCTCTCGCCAACGTCGCTCAGCCGATCCGCGGACCCGTTAGTCTATCGCCCTACTTTAAGCTCTCACTCCGCGGCTTGCGGCTATTTCATGGTTACTACAGTTTTTCCCGTACCGCCCTGCTCGGGGTGGGCGAAGTGGAATTCCGCGACGCCCGCGTAGCGGGAGAGCGCTTCGTGCACTGCTGACTGAAGGACGCCGTTTCCCTTTCCGTGCACGACGGAGAATTCCTTGAGGCCCTTCATCGCGGCGAGGTCGAGCTGGCGCTCGAGAGCCTTGACGGCCTCGTCGTGCCGCATGCCGAGAAGCCTGAGCTCGAAGGCGGGCACTTCGCCCTCAGAAAGGTCGGCGTGATACTCGACCGTCACGTTTTTTTTCTGACCGTTGACGGGCACGGCGCTCAAATCTTGTCCCTTGCACGTCATCTTGAGCGTGCCAACCGTGACGATCCACTGACCCTTCTTCGCCTCGCGAACGATCATCCCGCGACTTCGCGACGCACCGACATACACCTCGACGCCAGGGGCAAACTCGGGGACATACTCAAACCCGGTCGATGCCGTCCGTGCGGCATATCGACCGCCGCGAGAATCGGCGCCACCCGCCGCGCTCCCGCGAGGAAGCTTTCCGCCCTTTGAGGCCTTAACCACCCGCTCAAGCTCGGCGTCCTCGAGCCGAAGACGCTCCTCGACCTCGCGGCCGAGCGCGCTCGCCTCCGCGCGGGACTCATCGAGGCCTTCCGACTCAGCGGCCACGCGCCGCTCGAGGTCGGCCATCCAGGACTTTACCTGAAGCGTCTTGTCGCGGGTCAGCTCGCCCTCGCGAATCTCGCGAACGAGATTCTCAAGCTGCTTTCGGCTCTCCGCAAGGAGGTTCTCGAGCTTGCGGTAGCCTTGCGCGCGAAGCTCGTTCTCCTTCTGCCTGAGCTGAAGGTCGCGAAGGTCGGTCTTGCGCCTGCGCTCGCGAAGGCTATCCTCTTCCTTTCTCTTTTCCTGCTCGAACCGGTCAAGCTCCTCGTGCTTGGCCGTGAGGCCGCGGATGAGGGCCGATACGTCGGCTCGCTCCTCGAGGAGATAACTCCGCGCCTGGTCCACAACCCGAGGGTCAAGCCCGTTCCGGAAAGCGATATCGAGCGCGTGGCTTTCGCCGGGCACGCCCATGAGGATGCGGTACGTGGGAGAGAGGGTATTCTCGTCGAAGTCGACCGACGCGTTGATGCACGCCTTGTGCGTGTAGCCATAATTCTTGAGGATACCGTGATGGGTCGTCGCGAGGACGCAGGACCCTTTTTCGAGGAGGGCGTCGAGCACGGCCATCGCGATCGCGCTGCCCTCCTGCGGATCGGTGCCGCTGCCGAGCTCGTCAAGGAGGACGAGGCTCCGGTTTCCCGCCGACTCCATCATCGCGGCGATGTTCTTCATGTGCCCCGAGAAAGTAGAGAGCGACTGGTCGAGGGATTGCTCGTCGCCGATATCGCATCCGACGTAATCGAATATCGGAAGCGCGGTGTTGAGATCCGCAGGGACGGGCCAGCCCGACTGATTGAGAAGGGCGAAGAGCGCGACCGTCTTGAGCGTTACGGTCTTTCCGCCGGTATTTGGCCCCGTGATGATAAGGACGCGGCCGCCAGGAGAAAGTATGAGGTCTATCGGCACCGCGCGCGCGCCAAGGAGCGGGTGACGCGCCTGGCGGATCGCGAGAAGAGGCGCGTCATCGTCAAAGAGCGCGGGATCTTCGTCACGCGAGAACGGCCGGTTCCCGGCGAAATTCCCCCGAGTATCGCGGCCCCAACGGGCGGCGGCGCCGATCCCGTCGAAGAAGACCATAAGCTCATGGGCCTGGACGAGCTCCTCGTAATGGGGGGCGAGGGAGGAAGTCAGCTCGCGAAGGATGCGCGCAATCTCACGGGAAAGCCGGTGCTCCTCGGTCACGAGATCGTTGTTCCGGTCGACGACGTCCTCTGGCTCTACGTACACCGTCTGGCCCGACTGCGAAACCTCGTGAACGATACCGCGCACCCTCGACTTAAGACTCGAGCGAAGCGCGATTACCTGCCGCCCGTCGCGGATGGTCGGCAGCGTGGACTGGAGCGCGCCCTTGAGATCATCGTCGGAAAGATAGCGGCCGACGAGCCGTTCGATATCCTGCCTGATCTTCAGGATACCCTGCCTGATGGCGCGAAGCTCGGGGAGGTCACGAATCTCGCCCGAGCGGTCGATGACGCGGAAGATCGCGGCGGACGGAACAGAGAGGTCGGGAAGCGAAAGTGCTGCGGAGACTATCGCTCCATCCGCCGAGAAAACGTCTGCAGCGCCTTTTTCGGGAAGAGCCGCAAGAGCGCGCGGGATGACGCCATCGGTCGCCTGCGGGGCGATCTTTGCCGCGGGAATCTCTCCGGGCAACGCGGACATAAGGTCTCGCCGCCCCGAGGAAACCTGCCGCGCGCGAAGCGCGGCCCAGGCGCGGAACTTCTCCGCAGAATCGCAAAAAAGGCCAAGCGCGAAAAACTCCTCCACGGAAAGGGAAGCGCCCTCGACGCGGATACGCGAAAGACACGCGCGAACCGGGGGCCATCCCGTAAAGACAGGCGGCGTCTCGGCAGAGAGCGCGACCATCCACGCGGAGGAAAGGGACTTAAGGCGCGCGATTAAGGCCGCGTCGGTTGAGGGCTCGCGAAGAAGGAAGGCTTCCTTCCCCTCGGCGCTCGCGCAAAGCCCCGCGATGGTTTCCCTGACGCGGGTATATTCGAGTACTTCGAGCGTTCGTTGATTCATTTGGGTATTACAACTCCGGTCAATCGGACCAGCTTCCGGTTTCTATCTCTTCCCGGATTCGCTGCCAGCTCTCATATCGCTGTTCATGGATGATACCGGCATAGACCGCTTCGAGGATCTTGCAGCCGGGTTCGCTTTCATGCGAGCAGGAAATTCCCCAGAGGCACGTACCGACCAAGGGTTCCATCTCGCGGAAATAGAGGACCAGGTCCTTCGCGGGAATTCCGTGAAGGACGAAACGGCGCACGCCGGGGGTATCGACGATGGACGCGATCTTCCCGTCGGAATCGGGCGGAAGGTGGAAAAGCATGCCCTTCGTCGTCGTATGCGTTCCCCTGCCGTATTTTTCGGAAAGCCCCGAGGTGCGGAGGGCGAGGCGCTCGTCGAGCGCGTTGAGGAGACTCGACTTCCCGACGCCTGACTGACCGACGAAGGCGGAAAGACGGCCTGCGAGGCGCGAGGCGAGCGCGTCCATCCCTTCGCCCGTTTTCGCGGAAACGCGCATAACCTCGTATCCGAGCCGTTCCCAGTCGGTGCACCGCTCGTCGGTATCGATGTCGCTCTTGAGGTCGCACTTGTTCACGAGGATAAGCGGCGCGATGTGCTCGGCGTCGGCCTGGATGAGCGCGCGATCGACAAAACGCGGCCTGAAAGGAGGCTCGGCTGGCGTCGTGACGATGACGGCGAGATCAAGGTTCGACGCGAGCAGCTGCGGCGCGTTTCCCTTCTGGTTCAGGCGCACGAAATGGTTTTTTCTCGGCACAAGTGAAACGATCTGCCCGCGCAGGGGATCGGTTTCGTCCTCTGCGATCAGGACGCGATCCCCCGGCGCGAGCGGGTTGTAATATCCCTCGGACTCCTTGAGTATCTTGCCCTTGATCACGCAGAGCCGTACGTTTCCGTCCGGGGTCTCGACCTCGAACTGATTGTTCGTACCACCCAGCACGAGTGCCTCGGTCAAAGAGTGCCTCCCCAGGAAATATTAAAAAGGCTTGCGTAGGTTTTGTAGCGACTTTCCATCTCGGGCGAAAGAGAGCCGGTGACGAAGCACGCACCTTCGCGATGGCCGACTTCGCGCGGCTTGACGAGGCGGAGCGCCTGCTGCACCACGCCCTCACGCGAATCGATGATTTCGATATCCGGGCCCGCGACTTCGTGGAATTCGTCGCTGAGGTGGAGAAAATGCGTGCAGGCGAGAACGATCGTGTCGACGCCCGCGGCGCGGAACCGCTCGATGGAGGGGCGTACGGCATCCAGCCGCGTCTCGCGCGACGCGGTGACGAGTTCCCGCTCGATGCGCGAAATCAGGCCCGAGTCGCCGATCCTGACGATCTCGCAATCCCGGGCGAACCGGGCGACGAGCTCGTCGGTATAGGGGTCGCAAACCGTGCGCTCGGTCGCGAGAAGCCCGATCTTCCGCTTTACGGAACGCGCGGCAGCGAGCTTGATCGCGGGAACGGTCCCCACGATGGGAACCCCAAAGCGCTCGCGCATCGCGCCGAGCGCGGCGATCGAGATCGTGTTGCACGCGATGATGGTCAGCTCGGGCTTGAAGCGCTCAAGGAGGCGCGCGAAGGTTTCGCAGGCGAACTCAATCACCTCGTCGCGCGTCTTTTCTCCATAGGGAAAATGGGCGGTATCAGCGACGTACACGCAGGATGCCTCGGGCGCGTGATCCTTGAGCTGCGCGAGATAGGGAAAGCCGCCCGACCCCGAATCGAGGAAGGCATATTGATATTGGACGTTTGCGCTTGAACTCATGATGATTTTTTGACTCCCTTATTTATCGAAAAGGCTGTCGAAGGCCGAACGCGCGGAATCGTCGCCTTTCCCGTCCGATGTCGCGCCGCGGGGCTGAACGCCCGATCTTCCGGCGGGGGCATGGTCGACCCTGAACTCGGGCCTGAGGCGGAATGAATCGCAAAAATTCGCGCGTTCCTTGTCGCGAACCGCGTCTTCGACGCGTTCATCGCAATCGTGATACGAACCCGGAGAGAAGAACGCGCAATTTTTGCAGGCGCGAACGTCGGCGCCGCACGTTGCGCAAACCATGCTTCTCCCGGCGGGACCGTCGAGCGCGATCCCCTTACCGCATTTCCAGCACATTGCACAATAATAACCCATTTGACCAAAATCGCGCAATGACCTACAGTATATCCATGTTCAGCGTCAACCGCGACATGTCGAAAAACGCCCAGTACGGAATCCTCAATTCGAACACTGAGCTCAACAGCGTTGATTTTTCCGGAATCGATCTCCAGGGAATTGACCTATCAGGCAAATCCTTTACCGGCTGCAGCTTCGCCCACGCAGTTTTCCAGGACGTCAAGATGGACGGCTGCCGCTTCAGAATGTGTTTTTTCGACTTTGCCCGCTTTACCCGCTGTTCGCTCAAGGAATCCGACATCCAGTTCTCGAGCTTTGGCGGCGTGCATATTACCGACTCGTCATTCGAGAATTCCGATCTCCTCCACGACAGCTTTAACGGCTTGCTCGCGGGGAACACCTCGTTCAACGACTCCGACCTCTATAACTCGCGCTTCGTAATGGCGACGCTCAAAGACACCTCGTTCCAGAACTGCAACCTGAAGAAAACCATGTTTTGCCAAACCACCCGAGAAAAGGTCTCGTTCAAATCCTCGAATACCCGCGAGGCGATCTTCAGCAAGGGAGAGAGCCCGGAATGAAGGTATACTTCCACTATTCTGTCGACGGATTCTCGAACGGCTACCTCGTTGGAAACGAAAGGACCGGCCAAGCGATCATTATCGATCCCGGCGTGATGAACGACCAGTTGCTCCGCCATATCGAAAAAAACCGTTTTCGCGTCGAGGCAGTCTTCGTCACGCATAACCACGAAAGCCACCACCGTGGGCTCAAGACACTCCTGCGCGTCTATGCGCCGAAGGTATACGCCGCGGACGCCGAGCTTAACGGCCAAAAGACCGTGATCCTCCAGGGCGACGGCTCATTCGCCGCCTCGGGCTTCGCGGTACGCTACTACGCCGTTCCTGGACACTCCCCCGATTCGCTCATGTATCAGGTCGAGAATATCATCTTTACGGGAGACGCCCTCTCGGCGGGCAGGCTCGGCGTGACGAACAACATGTACGGAAAGCGGAACTTGCTCATCCATCTCAAGAACAAGCTCCTTTCGCAGGACGACGCAACCATCCTGATGCACGGCCACGGACCGCCTTCGACGGTCGGCTCCGAGCGCCTTTTTAACTTCGAGTTGATGGGTGGCAGCTCTGACGATCAGGACAGCCGACGCGAAGCGTTCCGCATGATGTGAGCATGCGCAAACTGCGCAGCGCAAATTGCGCAGCGTATCTTGCGCCACGATCATTCCGCGATATACAGCCCTACCCTTCCGCCCGCGAGGCCCCAGCGCGAAAAGGCATAGTCGTTGAGCGCACTTGCCGCTCGAACAAACTCGGACGCGTCTGTCTCGGCGATATACTGCGCGAGCCTTTTTTCGCCCCCGAACCGGAGATACCGCTCGCTGATAACGCCGGTAAAATATGCGCCGACCCGGTCAAGCGGTTGCTGCATCAGGTAGGCCATGAACTCATTTTCCATCAGATAGGGATCGTCAGTGTCGTAGCCAAGGGAATCAACGACCGTAAAATAGGTCTCGAGAAAACCAATCGCGCGCGGGTCCATCGAACGAAACACGCGCGTCACCTCGGCTCGAAAATCGGGATCAACGAAGTAAATCCCGTGATAGCCCTCGTGCGCCATGAATAGATACCGAAGATACGGCACCGACTCACGCGAGATCGAGATTATCGCGCCTGCGCCCGCGGCAAAACCCTTTCCGCGCGCGACGATAACCCCCTCCGCGACCAGAATGTCCCGAAGCTCGATTTCAAGGTCCCCGAGCGCGAAGTCCGCCTTCGCGGCCGCGTCGAAAAACGAGGCAAGGCTTTCCGCACGATAGTCGTGCGCGTTATACGCGTGAAGGCCCGCAAGCTCGGCGTCGCCCATGAGCTTTCCGCGATAGCCTTCCTTCTCGACGAAAAACGCAAGCCTTTTGAAAAGCCGATCCTGCACCGCGTAATCGGCGGTATCGAAAATGAGCACCGACGGAAAGCTGTCCCACGAAAAAACCTCAAACTCGCTTCTGCGCCAGGCGTCGCGCGGCCACTCGATGACGAGCGAGGGATCTGCCTGTATCGGCGCGGACTTTGCCGATAGATCCGCGACCGGCAGCGGTTTCCCCGGAGAGACGACAAGGGATGAAAGGGTATCGGCGCCGGAGACAGGCGTCACCGATCCTGAAAGGATGAACGAGGGAATCGCGGTGACGTGAGGGCCGGGGGCTTTCCTGAAAGCGAAGACCTTGCCGCCCGTCCGGAAGATGACGCGTTCTTGATGCAGGATTGATCCCACCGATTCCCCGGCAGGCGCAAAGCCAAAGCTCACGCACGAGCCCTCGGGCGCGGTCACCGGAAAGCCCTCTCCCGCGCGAAGCGCGGCTGCATCGATGCGGCCACCCGTAGCGGGAGCCGCAAATGAAAGCGTCTCGCCCCGCCGCGACCAGCCCGTCTCGACAGGGATGACCGACGCCGAAACGACCCAAACGCGGGTCGGGCCCGCAGCAGAGGAGGCGACCGCGAAACCGCGAACCGCTTTTTCCTCCGCGCCGTCTTTTTCGCCGACGCGCGGAACCGCGATGCCGAGGGTTATCGTGCCGGTAACGGCATCAGCCACGGCAAGCGGCCTTTTTTCAGGTGCGCTTACAAGCTTGCCGCCCGATCCGAGATCGCGCGCGGTCACGGCTCCGAGTGAAAGCGTCACGGGAACAGAACCCTCGACGGCAAACGTCACGCGAATCGTGCACTCCGCCCTCTGACCGATGGCATTACGGGCGCCGTCCCGGAAAATCGTGCCGGCGCGCGCGGGGTTAAAGGCGAACCAGGCCATATCGGCGCTCCCCGCAAGGACGCCTTCCTTCGCGGCGGAAGAAAGCGCGCGAAGGGAAAGCGGCCGACCGTCAAGCGCCACTGCGGGAACCTTTGAGCGATGGAGCGCGCATGAGGCTGAAAAAAGGGATACAAAAATAACCAGAAGGGAGAAAAAGGCGACGCTTCCCCTGGAAGGAAAACGGCCGCTGTCGACTCGGGAAATGGGTAGTGGATGCTTCATAGGTTTACGATGCTACAGGCAATAAGCTTGGCGATCTCGTATTTTCGCGCCGGAGAGAGTTCCGAATCGGGGCGAAGAAAACTCTCGAAACGGCCGTCGAAATCGTCCGGCAGGGTCTTGAGGTCCGCGATCTGCGAGAGGTACCCGCGATGGGAGGGCTCGAACTGCCCATTCTCCATAAAAAGCGCGGCGCACGCGTATTTGATGAAACTGGCCGCCGAGATCATGTAATGGAACGCGTCGTCCCGAAGGATCGCCGCGCCGAGATCGGACAGGTAATGATCCATCGAGGATTCGTAAAAGCGGCGCATGCCGGACCAGAAATCGTCGCCAAGCCCGGATAGATCACCGGTAACCCCGACGAGCCAATTGGTCCGTTCGTACAGTTTCTTGCAATGCACGAGGCGGTAGAAGACGTAGGTTCCGCTGTCCCGTATCTTCCAGAGATCGGAACCCGCGCGAAGCGCGATCGACGCGAGCTCGTCGATTCGGAAGATGGACTTGTACTCGATGCGAACCGGAAGGTCGCCGACGAGGAACCGGTCTTTAAAACCGGTCGGTGACGTCTCGAAAACCGAGTGCGCGGGATACGAAGCCGCGCGCGAAATCGCGCCGGGAACGTCGCCCCTGACGTACACGTCCAAAATCAGCGCGAAATACGGATCAAGCGTGTCGGTGGTTCCCGCCTCGTTGAGGCAGATGCACTCAACCGGCGCCCACGAGGAAATGACGGCGACAAGCTTATCGGCGAGTTCGCGAACCTTCGGTTTCATGCTATACTTCATACCGGTAATTTTACCATATAGACCGCGCGAATGGAAACAAAATGACTGAAAAAAACGAGATCCGCTTCGAGGCTCTCTTCCTGCACGACACGCAAATGGCCGACCTCGCTTTGGAGCAGCGAACGCTCCGCGCGGCCTTCCATCGCATCGCCTTCGATAGTCCCCTCCCGTTCAGCCCCCTGCCACCCTTTTGCCCGATCGCCGGCGCCGCTTCCGTCGCCGATTCGCCCTCGCGCGTTTCAGCGCCTCCCTCCCGGCTCGGAATCGGGGCGCTGACGGAACGGAACGGCTGGATCATAAGGCCGCTTATCGCGCCGGTCTCGGGTACGCCGGCCTATTCCGCGGTCGCCGTCCCGTCCCTTCCCGGCTATCCGCCCTTCCCCGCCGAGCCGGGCTTCATCCTCGGCTACGCTGGAGACTTTAGCGACCGGCTTCTCGCGGAAGCGTCCTTCCCCGGAGCGTTCACCGTCTCGGCGCGCTACCGCTCGACGCTTACCGTCACCGTCGAAACCGCCGAAGGTTCCGGAAATCCTGACGCCTATTGCACCTCATACGCGATCGGCGCCGCCCGATGGGAAAAGGGAGAGAATTAACCGCATATTGACGCGATTCTCACCGAGCCGTAACGGGCGCGCCTTATTCTTCGGGCATGACACACCACACGCACCGCTATCTCGGGAACGCGCTCTTTCCGGTAATCTGCGAAGCCTGGAACGTCACCCTGAGCCGCAAACGGTTTATCTCAGGCTCGGTCAAGCCGGACTTCAGCTCGCTCTTTATCCGCCATCCGCACTTCTGGCGTCTTTCGCGGAAGTTCATCTTCAAAAAAATCAGAAAGATCTCGAAACGGCCAATCAGGCCAGGGAAGAAAAACGGAAGGTTCAGCGAGGATCTAGGCGTCATACTTCACTATGTCGCCGACTTCTTCACCTCGGTGCATAACGTAACGCCGAACCCGATCGGAGAGCACCTCCGATTCGAGGCAAAGCTCCACGAGGACTTCGTCCGCATGGTAAGCGAGGGAACGCTCCGCACCGCGCTGTGCCTGATCCGCGGGACCGCGCGAAAGCCCTACGTCGCCGAAGCGGACAGGGAGCGATCTGACGACGACGAACGCGATTCAATCAATGCCGTGCTCAAGGAACTCCACGGACGCTATATCCCGGAAAAAAACTTGCCACTCGCCGACGTCCGCGAGATCCTCGTAGCATGCCTCGCCGTCACCGCGCGCGTCATGGACGCCGCAACGGCGAACGCAAGCGCCGCGCGGATCGCGAGCGAAAGACGGGCGCGCGCGTAACGACAGGGCGCGCACAACAAAAGCGTGCCTCAGCGGCTCCGTTCAGCGGCGTACCGCGCGAGGCTGTCCCAATCGGGAATGCCGATCTCACCGCGAGATACCGTAACGAGGCCTTCCGCCTCAAGCTCCTTGAGCTGGCGGTTTACCGTCTCGCGGGAAAGCCCCACCGACTCGGCGAGCGACGCCTGCGTGAGCATGAGCCGCGCGCGGTCCACTCCCGGCAAGGTTGCGCGGCGCGACATGAGGTAGCCGAGTATCTTTCCCCGCGCGTCGTCGCGGGACAAAAGCCTGAGCGCGCGGATCGCCTCGGAGGCGAGCGCCACCATCACCGCGGCCGAGACATCGCCCGCGCCACTACCGGCGAGCGCGAGCGAAAGGTTTTTCCGGCTAAAGGAAAGCGCGCGGCATTCCTCGCAGGCGACCGCGTCGAAAAGGTAGGCTGAGCCCGCGACGAGCTCGGCGAGGCCGAGCCAGCACGGTGCGCGGAGTTCCGGAAGATCAAAGGGCTTTCCGTCGGGCGCGAACTTGACGGGACGCACCGATCCCGCGACGAGGTAGATCGCCTGGTCGCACGGGTCGTCCTGGTAATAAAAGGCGCGACCCTCGCGAACCGAGGTCTCATGGCCGAATCGCGCGAGCGATTCGGGCAAACCGTGAACGCTCACCCTCACCTGCCCAATGCCGGAAGGTACGGCTCAATGAGGTTTTCGGGATAGACAATATCCATTTTACTGCCATCCGGTCTCGTAAAGCGAGCGATAAGGATCATGAACGAGCGATCGCGGTCGTTCCGCAGCGAAGGCGCGCCTGATACCGTCGCCGGATCCGCGCCCGCGGCCTCGCCGATTCGAAGGTCGGCGGTGTCGAGCCAGCCATTGCGAAGCGAGGCGAGGGTTATCCCGAAGTCGGGATCGCCCGCAAGCGACCGCGTGGTACCTGAAAGCGCGAGCTGGTAGGGAATCTCGTCCTTGCGCTCGTGGCGCGACCTGACCCATTCGCGGACAACGGCGAGCGTTGCGTCGTCGATCTTGAACGTGGCGCTCGATGCCTCAATAAGCGGCGTGTCGGGCAAGCGCGCGCTTTCCTCGCGCTCGTACGCGCGCGCGCGCGACGCCGGCCTGAACGACACGAAGGCGGCGTTCCTTCCGCCGATATCGTCGAGCCACTCGCCGTAGTTGAGCTGGTCGATAAACTCTAGCTTCCAGCCAGAAAGTTCCGGAAGCCGCGCCTGCAGGCTCCGGAGAAAATCGAGGTGAATGTCGTGAGTGCGCATGATAGCACGCTTCGTAAACCGGTCGGGCATCCTGAAATTATAATCCTTCACCGGCTCTGCCGCGTAGCCGCTCGAGAGTGCGGAACCCGTCATGCGTGGAAAACTCCCCTGAGGAAGCTCCACGCAAAGCTCGATAATCCTGAGTCCCATATTTTCGCCGATCACGACGACCTTTCCGGAAGCGACCGTCTGACCCGCGATGACCAGATCCGCGTCGCGTTCAGGCGATAGCGCTCGATCAAGGTTGACGATCGTCGAGACCCCGGTTCCTTCGAGCGCGCGCATCGGAACGCGAACCGTGGCGAGCCTGACCGCGAAAGGCAAAAGCCCGGTCGCAAGATCGCCGCGCCGAGGTTCGGGATTCCGGTTCGCCGGTTCCTCGAGGCTGTCGAGGAACGCGCAAAGATACGCTCCCGCGCTGCCGTCGAAGACGGCGACCGAGCCTTGGGCGAAAAAATCGCCGTTGAGCCTGATCGCGCATCCGGTGCCCGCCTCGGTAGCCGATCGCACGACCGTACCCGCGGAAAGAGACTCGAACTCGAATCGCGACATCCAGCCAGTCCCGACGTCAACCGTCAGAACAGCATCTTCGTCCATCCATTTTTTCATACTGTGCCTCCTCTACTCCGGAGTATAGGATAACGCCCACACCGAGTCGGTGAGCAGCCTGTGTGAAGCGCGTCACAGGAATCCACAAGGAAAATTGTAGCACGAAATGGAAGGGAATGCGTCGATCAGGATTTGATTGGCGAATCAGGGGGTGATCAGTGAATCAGCGCCTGATTAATGGATGGAGAAGGTATTCGAGCCCGTTGGTTTTTATTTCCTCGATCGCCCGGAACTGCTCGCCGAGCTTTCCCTCGGGATACCCCTTGCCCTTGAACCAGAGCACGTAGGTTTCGGGAAGGTCGACAAGAAAACGCCCGGCGTATTTTCCGAAGGGCATCTTAGCGTTCGCGAGCTCGGTGAGTTCGCCCAAATCGATCAAGCCTGACAAATCGGAGATTTCGGTAAGCCTGACGGGTTCTTCGGGGGCGCCTGAGGCGTAATCATCCACGCGGTTTTTCATCGCGCTACCGCCGGTGCCGGTGCATCCAGCCGATCACGCGCCCCTCGACGCGGAACTGCTCAAGGTCGACGCCCGAAAGGCGACGGGGCTCATATTGCGGGTTTTCGCTGATGACGTCGACGGTCTGCCCCGCGCTTTCAAAGTGAACGCGCTTGACGAGAAGCTGGGTTCCGATGGAGATGACGTGAACCCCGTCTCCCGTGCGCTCGGCGGTGGTAAAAAAAACTATATCGCGGTCGTCGAGGCCGATGCCAGTCATCGAGTCGCCGCGAACCTCCACGGCGCGCACGCGATCGCTCCGGTGCGGGGCGATGAGCGAGCGGGGAACCGGAAGGCGCGTGGTTTCCGCGCCGTCCTCGATCTCCGCTCCGCGGCCAGCGGCGGCTTCCTGTCTGACAAACTCAATCTCGGTCATCGGCAAGTCACTGTCGCGCGCCGCGTCATCGCTCTTTCGGGGATGAGCGTACTCATTCCCGGCCGAGGCGGTTCCCGTCAACAGCCAGGTGATGTCCACGCCGTACACGCGGGCAAGCCGGATCAGTACCTCGCGGGAGGGTTCGCGCTTTCCAAGCTCGATGTCGCCCGAAACGACCGGATGGATGCCGAGGGATTCAGCAAAGGCCTTTTTCGAAAGCCCTAACCGGCTTCGCACGCACGCAAAACGAGCCGCTACCGAGTCCTCCTCCCTGTCATCCATATCTTCCTCCGGATTCATAAGCATCTTGCTTACGGCTCGAGCATAGCAGGTTGTATCCTGATTGTCTACGAAATTCTCCGCATCTCATGCCGGTACACGCCGAAAGGAGAATGCGTTTTTGCATTCTCCTTACAGGGGAGGGAAACCGTTTCTGCGTTCGCGAAACCGGATGGTATCAGAAATTCACGACGTCGTGCGGATTGATCGTCACGCCGTCCTTATGTATCTCGAAATGAAGGTGGGGTCCCGTCGATACGCCGCTCGACCCGACGGACGCTATCCGGTCGCCGGAACGCACGGTCGTGCCTTTTGCGACGGTCGTCTTCCCGAGATGCGAATAGAGCGTTTCAAGACCGTTTCCGTCGGCGATCACGAGATAGATACCTTCCTTCTCGCCCTTTTCGACGGCGGTCACGGTTCCGTCCATCGCGGCAAGGATCGGCGTTCCATTGGGAGCCGCGAGATCCACGCCCCGATGATCGTAACTTTCATGCGTGATGGGGTGCGTCGTCTGCCCGTAATCAAGCGTTATCCTGCCTGAATCGACCGGGTTGATAAGCGGCTGCGCGGAGCTTCCCTTCGTCGCGCCATAGTTTGCGTGCGGCAGCGCGAAGGTGAAAGCCAAAACCGCGACCCATAGCGGCGCGAATCGCATTGAGCGTCTTCGTCCCGCGCGTAATTCTTCTATTCTCATTGTAAGTCTCCTCTTTGCCGATCCCGTGAACGCAGGAACCGTATGCCCTCCCGAACCCGATAGAGCGTAATAATTCAAAATCGTCGTCCCGTAAGCGTCGGGCTCGATGCCCAAGAGGGATATCGCCTCACGGTCAGTTTCCATCTCCTCGCATGCGAGAATTTCGGCGACGATCATCCAGACAGCGGGATTGAAAAAGAAAACTCGCTTCAGCAAACCCAGTAGCAGGTATTTCGCGAAGTCATTCCGCCCGATATGCGCGAGCTCGTGCGCCAGTATCGCGCGGCGGTCCAGCCCGTCAAGCGACATGAACGAGGCGGGCACGACGATATACCAGCCGCCGTCCCACCACACGAAGGGCGAGCGGACGCAGGGCGACGACACGACGCGCGCGGATCGTCCGCGAAGCGCGGTCGGGGACGGTGATTCCGCGACGGAGCGCAAATCGCCATCGTCGAGCGGCGTCGAATGGCGGACGGCGTTCCGAATCGCGGCAAGCCGGAAAAGCGAAAGAACGATAAGCGCAATCGCGACAAGTGCCCACCCGAGGGCGAGCGTCGCGTCGACGGAGGCAAAAAGGCTCAAGGCTGATTCCGTAGCATACTGGCCAGTCGCGAAAAGATCCGCTTGAGGCTTCGCACCGCTCCAAAACGGCTTCGGCAAAGCGAGTGCGAACGAGAACGGGCTCCAGGGCAAAATCGCCTTCGCGAGACACAGGTACAGAATCGCCAACCGCGCGCGGTTCGGCATGCGCTTCGCGCGCGAAAGGAGGACGACGAACGCAAGGAGGACCAGAGCGCCGGTCCAGCTCGCAAGCAGGTAGGCGATCATCGTTCATCCTCCTTTTTCTCGAGGAGGGAGCGCAGGCTATCGAGCTCTTCCTTGGAAAGGATCGCCGCCTTCGCGAAAAGCGGCAAGAGTTCAAGCGAATCCGTCTCGAATACGGTTGAGGCAAAGCGCGATAGCTGCTGCGCGTACGCGCTGACCTTGGACAGCGAGGCCTCATAGACATTCAATCCATGAAAGCTTTTTTTCGCGAGCAGGCCCTTTTTCGCCATTCGGTCTATGACCGTTCGCGTGGTTGAATACGTCCATCCCGTCTCGTCCGCGATCTCGTCGTGAATCTCCCGGCTCGACAGCTGTGCGTGCTTCCAGAGCAACTTCACGATCCGAAACTCGATCGGTGCCAAATCCTTCTTCATTTGCGACACTCCTAATCTATATGCTACATTTGTAGCACACTATTGATATTTGTCAATACCTTTTCAATTTTTTCTCATCACTGCGCACATTGCTTGACAGGATAAGCATTTTGCTTATATTCTGAAGAAGAGGCACAAAACCATGGCAGGAGAAACCGGCTTTCCTTCCCCCGCGCAAGGATATGAAGCGACGACGATAAACCTGAACGATATTCTCGTGCATAATCCCCCCGCAACGTTTTTTATGCGGATGAAGGGGCGCAACCTCGCCAGTCGGGGCATCTTGTCGGAAGACCTCCTGGTCGTCGACCGCTCTCGGCCGCCGGTAGCGGGATGCTTCGTAGTTTTCCGAAGCGACAGCGACTTCGCCTGCAGGGAACTTGTCCGGGAAGGGGAACGCTTCGCGCTCGCCGACGGCGAGGGAAATCGCGTCGCCGTCAGCGCCGAAACCGAGATTTTCGGAACGGTGACGGGCGTGGTACGGCATCTATGATCTTTCACGTCGACGCAAACAGTTTCTATGCCTCATGCGAGCGGCTCTTCCGGCCCGACCTCGCGGAAAAACCCATCATAGTGCTCTCGAACAACGACGGGATCGTCATCGCCCTCAACGCCGAGGCAAAGTCGCTCGGGTTCCAGCGCGGAGACGCGTATTTCAAGATCGCCGAGGCATGCGACCGATCGGGCGTATCGGTGTTCAGCTCGAATTACACCCTCTATGCCGATATCAGCGCGCGGCTCGTCAGCATCTATAACCGGCTCTGTCCCGAAGTCGAGATCTACTCCATCGACGAATGCTTTCTCTACTACCCCGACTGGAAATGCCCGGATTTCACCGGCATTGGTTCGCACATCAAGAACACGGTCGCGAGGGAAACCGGAATGCCCGTTTCAATCGGCATCGCGCCGACGCGCACGCTCGCGAAGTTCTGCAACTCGCTCGCGAAAAAACGGGGCGGCGTCCTTTCATGGGAGGAACTCGACCAGGATAGCGAGCTTGCCTCGTGCCCTGCGGGCGGGATTTGGGGAATCGGGCGGGCGAAGGAAGCGAATCTCCGCCGACACGGGATCATCTCCGCACGGGACCTGAAGGACTACCCCCTTCACCTCGCGAAAAAACACCTCTCAATTACCGGCGTCAGGACAATCCAGGAGTTGAATGGGGTTCCGGCGATCGACCGGATCGAGCGCGAAAAAAAGCTGAATATTTGCTCGTCGAAATCCTTTGCCGAGGCGATCGACAATCTTGACGAGCTTGAGGAGGCGCTCTCGTCCTATACGCAGGAGGCCGTAACGCGCGCGCGAGAACAGGGAAGCGCGGCCCGCTATGTCTCGGTCTATCTGATGACCAATCCCTGGGACGAAACAGGGCCGCAGTACTGCGCGCAGCTTTCCGCGGCGCTCCCAAAGCCAACCGCATACCTTCCCGACATCCTCGAGGCCGCCCTCTCCCTGCTCCGCAGGCTCTATCGCGAAGGATACCGATACCGCAAGGTCATGGTAAACCTCCTTGGGCTCGAGGACGATACCGTCGCGCAGGGCGAGCTCTTCGAAACCGACTCGAACCGTCCGCGCAAGGAAGCCCTGATGCGCTGCTTCGACGCCGTCACGGCTCGCTACGGGCGAAACGCCCTCCATACGGGGGGAACCATCCTTTCCCAGCGGGCGTGGAACATGCGACGGAATTTCCTCTCGCCTGCCTACACCACCGACGTCGCGCGAATCCCCGAGGTGTATTGATATCCTTGACAAACGCATTTTCACGCATTATATTTGCTATTAGCAATTATTGCTTATGGCAATATAAAAAGGACCAACGATGATCGATTTATGCTCAATCAGGAAGATTCAGTCGGCGATCAGGCAATTCGAGGACGCGCTCAAGGAAGAAACGGGACTTTCGCTCAACGACGCGATGTGCCTGTGCGCGATCGAGCGGGGAATCGGCGAGCCGGGGCAACTCGCGATACGGCTCGAGCTTTCGCCGTCGCGCCTGACCCGTGTCCTCGACGGACTCGATTCCCGCAAGCTCATCACGCGGAGGATTTCCGACTCCGATCGCCGGGGCATCGCGGTCAACTTGACGAAACAGGGCGAAAAAATAATCGAGAAATACAAATGCGCGGATATCGAGTTGCCGGACGCTCTTGCTTTTACGCAGGATTGAACGAGAATTCGATTATAGGGCGCAAGGCCATACATACATGAGGAGGCAGAAAATATGGCGACATACGTAATCGTCGGCGGCGTGGCGGGTGGAGCGGGAACGGCGGCGAGACTCCGTCGGCTCGACGAAAAAGCGGAGATACTCATGTTCGAGCGCGGCGAGTACATCAGTTACGCGAACTGCGGCCTTCCCTATTACGCGGGAGGGACGATCACCGAGCGCTCGCGCCTTTTCATCATGACGCCCGAGAAGTTCAAGGAAGCGCTCAACGTCGAGGCGAAAACCTCGCACGAAGTGCTCTCGATAAACCGCGCGGAGAAAACCGTGCGCGTGCGCAACCTCAAGACCGGCGGCGAGTTCGACCAGTCCTACGACGTTCTCGTCCTCAGTCCGGGCGCGGCGCCCGTAAAGCCGCCGATACCGGGTATCGACGATCAGGCGATCCTGCCGCTCCGAACGGTTTCCGACGTCGACGCGATCAAGGCACGGCTCGACAAAACGGAAACCCGACGGGCAGTGGTCGTAGGCGCGGGATTCATCGGCCTCGAGATGGCGGAAAACCTGAAGGAGCGCGGGCTTGAGGTGACGGTAGTCGAGGCCCTCGACCAGGTGATGAACGTCATCGACTACGACATGGCCGCGATCGTCCAGCGGCACCTCAGGGACAAGGGCGTGCATTTGCGCCTCAAGGACGGCGTCGCCTCGTTCACGCGAAAGGGCTCCTCTCTTTCCGTGACGCTTTCCTCGGGTGCCTCGATCGATGCCGACATCGTCATCCTCTCGATCGGCGTCAAACCTGACACCGCGCTCGCGCGCGAGTCGGGACTCGCGGTCGCCCAGAACGGCGCAATCAAGGTAGACCGTTTCTTTGCGACCTCAGATCCTTCGATCCGCGCGGTCGGTGACGCTATCGAATTCGAAAGTCCATTGAGTGGGCAGGCGATCTCGGTACCGCTCGCAGGTCCGGCGAACAAGCAAGCCCGTATCTGCGCGGACAACATAGTCCTCGGCAACACGCGACCCTATACCGGCACGATCGCGACGAGCATCGCCAAGGTCTTCGACCTCGCGGTCGCGTCGACCGGCTTCAGCGCGAAGAACCTCCAGAGGGCAAACCTACCGTACGCAGAGGCGGTCACGCACGCGGGAAGCCACGCGGGGTATTACCCCAACGCGCTCCAGCTCGCGATAAAGGTCCTCTATCATCCCGAGACGGGAAGGCTCTGGGGTGCCCAGGCGGTCGGCTTCGACGGCGTCGATAAGCGAATCGACGTCATCTCGGCTTATATCAAGAAAAACGGCACCGTGCGCGATCTCGCGGAATTCGAGCAGGCGTACGCGCCGCCTTTTTCGAGCGCCAAGGACCCGGTCAATATGCTCGGCTTCATAGCGGAGAACGCGCTTGACGGTATGTCAAAAACAATACCGTGGCGCGAGCTTGATTCGTATCGCGCGCGTGGCGCCTTCTTCCTCGACGTTCGGTCTGCCGAGGAATTCTCCCTCGGTTCTATCCCTGGCGCGTACAACATCCCGCACACCGAGCTTCGCGGACGCCTCACGGAAGTTCCGCGCGACAAGCCGATCGTCATCAACTGCGCGATCGGTCTCCGCGGATATCTCGCAGAGCGAATGCTTCGCATGAACGGCTTTACCGACGTCGCAAATCTGACCGGCGGCTACCGGACATGGAAGGCCGCGACAGCCGAACTGGAAATTCTCGGTCGGAGCGAAGGCAAAGGAGATCGGCCCCCTGCCTTTGATCGGGCCATTACGGTTCAGGCCGACGACGGTAGCCCGCGCAAGCCGCAGGGAGGAAAGGCGATTTCGATTGACGCATGCGGGCTTCAGTGCCCGGGCCCGATCATCCGCCTCAAAAAGGAGATCGACGCGATTTCGACCGGGGACATACTGACGATCCGCGCGACCGATCCCGGTTTTGCGCATGACGTAAAGTCCTGGTGCTCGCTCACCGGCAACAGCCTCGTATCGCTCGAAACCGTCGACGGCGTCATCGCCGCGGTTATCGAAAAGGGAACCAAGGGATCCTCGGAAAAGACCGAGGCAGGGATGAACGCAACTACGTGTGGCGGGACAGGCGCGACCTTCATCGTGTTCTCCAACGACATGGACCGCGCGCTTGCGTCGTTCGTGCTCGCGAACGGAGCGGCCGCTACCGGCAAAAACGTTACCATGTTCTTTACCTTCTGGGGCCTTTCAGTCCTGCGAAAAAAGGCGCGCGGCGTAAAGAAGGATTTACTGGGACGGATGTTCGGCATGATGCTCCCGAAGAGCATGAAAGGGCTTTCACTATCGTCGATGAACTTCGGAGGCTTGGGTCCGCTCATGATGAAATACCGCATGAAAAAAAAGAACGTCGATCAGCTCGAGTCAATGTTCGCCGAGGCGCAAAAGTCAGGCGTCCGCATGATCGCCTGCCAGATGTCGATGGATATCATGGGAATAAACGCCGCGGAACTTCTGGACGGCGTGGAGATCGGCGGTGTCGCAACCTATATGGAAGCGGCGTCCGCGAGCGGCGTCAATCTCTTTATCTAGAAAAAAAGGGCATCCCGTGGTAAAAATACTCCGGGATGCCAAACCTTCGCGCGCTATCGAAAGGGATCCGCGATCTACTCCGATCGGTACCTGAGCCAGAGGATCGCCGCGATGACCAGGTCAATTGAAAGAGTAAGAAGCCATGACCAGAAATTCGGGCGGAAGAGAATTCCGTCCGAACGCAAATCGATCCCCTGAAAGAACTCGCTGATGAGTATGCGCAGGATCCAAAGGCAAAGGATGACGACGATAACGAGCATCGACGTCTTGCGCGGGATTCGACGAATCGCGTCGTAAATGAAGAAAACGCCGCACGCCAACTCGATGACGCCGAATATGATTTCGACGGCGGTGCTGTCCTTGCTCAGGCTGAATATCCCCTCGCCCGCCTGCGGAATGATGCCGGTTATGCCGAGCACCGCGAAAAAAAAACCAAGCGCTAATTGAAGCAACGAATTCGGCGACATCCCGACTGATTTGCCTTTTGCCATTTTCACTTCCTCCTTGAGTAACATTGAATCATCTATTGTACCTGCACCATCCGAAATTTATCAACAAAAACGCGATAATACCGTTTCACTTGCAGACTGATATCCGGAAACCTATAATGAGTGTAGACGAAAACAAGGAGGCTTATCATGGCTGAAAATGAAATGTGCTGTCCACCCTTCGATCCCGCTCCCTGGGATGGCATCACCCATGAATGGAAAGACAAACCGTTTATCACCGACTCGATCCCACAATTCATGCATATTCCCTTCCCGGGTGCCATGAAGAAAATGATGACCCGGATCTGGAAAAAGGCCGAAGACCTCGGCATCGCGCCGGAGCAGAAGGACTTCCTTCTCCTGTCGTACGACCCTTCGCCATGGAAGTCCGTCTATTATCTCGCGGTAACGAAAGCGCATCCCGAAGCGAAGACCGTGGCCTTGAGCGGAAAATATCTCAGTCGCGTATTCGACGGCCCGTATTCTCAGGTTCCCTTGTTCCTCAAGCAAATGGAAAAAACCGTCGCGAGTGAGGACATGACCGCGCTCAAGTATTATTTCTATTACACGACATGCCCGGCGTGCGCAAAAAAATACGGGCACAACTATATCGTCGCGATCGCGGAAGTGATGTCATAAAAGGTGTATCAGGAGGATTCGCATGAAGAAATTGTATGCGTGTATCGCGCTGGCGATAGTCGCCTGCGCTTTGGTTGCCGCCGAAGGCATTAATCTCGGCGACTTCCCGAAAGGAAAATGGCTCGACGCGAAATGGAACGCGGTATGGGAATTCGGGACTGACAACATCCGGATACTCGACATTGGAGGCGCTGAAGTCTACAGCTTCAAGAACAAGATTACCGATTTCAAGGTGGACGTCGGCCTGACCGAGGCGAAGATATCCTTCACCTGCAAGGATGCCGGCCGGAAATACACCTTCGTTAAGGGAATCAAGGATCTCGACCTCGCAATGGAAATAGATCCTGACTGGACGACGGCAAACTACAAAGTCACCTTGCCGTTCCAGAAATAGCGTCATAGAATTTCAAAAGGACGGTATTCGCGGCATACAGGCCCGGTTTCCGATACTACGCTGAAGAACATTGGACTACCGGGACTTTACCGCGAAATACCGCAAACGAGTAAAACCTGCCCTTTGCTTTTTCGACGGCCATGGATTAAATTTACCGTAAGGAGGTTACTGGAAGCGATACCATCGCTTCAACAAGAAGGACATACCCGGCTTATTATGACGCATTACTAAAAGCTTGGGATATGAAACGGCATTAGGGTGCTTATCTATGCGGCTATCATAGTCCGATATGCCAGGCGCGTCCTTCGTTGGAAGGAGGCGTTGTCATGAAAACTATATTCACGCTTTTTATTACCTGTCTTCTGTTTCTTTCTCTTTCCCGCTTAGTCGCATTACAAACTGAAGTGACCTTGTTCTCCGGCGAAAAACTGTACGGGGATATTACCCAAGAAACCAACGACGCTTACCTGATGACTCTCGATACGACAAGCAAAAAAATTGAAATACAGAAAAAAGACATCAGGGGAATATCGTCCATTAACTATACCCCGCTTTCACAATACATCGTCCTTGGTTGCGCGTTCGGAAACCCTGGGATATTAATGCCGGTAATCGGGTTCCACTACAATTCGATCGGCATCCACCTTTCGGGCGGTGCTGATGATTCTGCGTCTAGGTTTCAGTTTGAAGTGGTATGGAATTTCGTCAATAAGATTACGTTTACCCATGGAATTGCCCTCGCCTTTGGCGATAGCTATAAGATAACGAGATATCAAGAATTCTCTTTCATCCAAACTGAGAAATCAAAAACAATCACGGATACATGGAGATACGCCGGGATCGCCTACGTTTTTAATGCAAAGGTTTTCTATTTTGAATTGGGTATAACGTACGGAACGGGAACGTATCGAAATCCCCAGCCGATGTATCAAATAGGTATCTTGCATCGTTTTAACAGAAAACGCATCGCATCGCCGTATACCCCGATCACGAGAGTTGAGAGCTTTCCCCAATGACGATTCCAGCTCATCGTTCCTGATTCTAAGCCGCGTCAGGCCTTGCCGCGGCTTTTTTTCTTCACCGATTCCTTACGGTGCGTAAGGTCGCGAACCTTCTGCTCGAACATCGCGACCATTTCGGGTACGTGCTGCCGGCGATAGACGTCGGCGATCTCCTGCCAACCCCGCACGTCCCGCGGAAAAGAATCGACCACCTTACGGAAAACTACAAGCGCCCCGTCGACATTACCCGCGCGAGCAAGAAGCCTGCCCTCGATCAAAAGCGCTCCCGCGTCGGCCTTGAAGATACGGTTAGCCTCGTGCATCAGCTTTACCGCCGACGCAGTCTCGCCCATGCGGTCAAGGCAGTATACGAGATTCGCGAGCAGCGCGCGGTCATCCGGCTTCGCGCGAAGCATCTTCCGGTAAAGGATCGCGGCCTGTCTGAATTGCCCGGCCTTGCGTCGGTATAACGCGAGCTGGCGATCGAGTTGCCCCACCGAACCAAAGCGCGAAAGTTCTTCTGTTTGGTCTGCGGCATCGGCCCATTTCTCGGCGCCCACGAGATACTGGATAAAGTCCTCCCGGATTTTTCCATTGTCCCCCCAACGCTCAAGATAGTCGCGATAGGCCGCGTCGAGATTCGCGCCGTCGGCGAGATCCTCGCAACACGCGAGATACCCCAGCCGCGCGACCTCGTCGTCGGGAGCGAGCGCTACGGCCTTCTGATACCAGCCAAGGGCGAGATCGGAAAGTCCAAGCCTGAAATACGTTCGCGCGAGGGCGGAAACCAGCTCGGGTACCGCGCCATGGATATGAACCTCTTCCTGGACGAGCGGAAGTATGGACTTGGGATCGGTATCGAGGTTCGCGTCGGCAAGAACCCGGTAGTACCGGATCATTTCTTTATCGCAACCGGCGCGCTCGCCCCGGGCAAGTTCCGCTCGAAGCGCGGCCCAATCCCGGGCGGCGAGAAACACCATGAAAACGCCGTACCAGGGCGCGGGATTCTCGCGCTCGAGCTCGATGGCGCGACGGAAGTGGTTGATCGCCTGCTCGCGGTTCCCGAGGTTCCGCTGCGCCTCGCCCATCAGCGCGTGAAAGCGCGCGTCGCTGCCAAAGGCCTTGATCGCCGTTCGGGCCGCCTGCGCCGCCTGCGACCATTCTCCCTTCTCAAGGTGCACCCGGATGATCTGCATGCTCACCATGCGGTCGTTGAGCTCGCCGCCCGAGACGTTCTCGCCAAGCTCGGCGAGGATCTCCGCGGCGCCCTTCGTCTCCCCCATGTCGAGGAGCACGGCCGCCGGATACCAGCGGAGCGTCGTGTCCTCCGGCGCGAACTGCATCGCCGCCTCATACTGCCCGAGCGCCTCGGGCAGGTAGCCAAGGTCGCGGAGGGCATGCGCGAGATACACGCGGGGAACGACACCGTCTATATCGTTATTGATGAGGAACGTGAGCATCTGGCGTGCGGTTTCCGCGTCGCCAAGCTTGTAGGTGCGCACCGCTTCCACGAAAAGGGCGTTGAGGTATCCCTGATTGAGCCGCGGGTTGTCGGGCGCAAGGGCGAGCGCCGCCTCAAAGACGGTGCGCGCGAGCGTCGGCTTCCGCCCCTTGAGATAGGACATCCCGAGCAGGGTACGCGCGTCAAGCGATGACGGGTTGAGCTCGGTGCTTTTCTTGAGATAGTGCGCGGCGCGGTCATAGACCCCGTCGGCGAAATACGACCGGCCGAGGAAAAACCAGCCGGATCCGTCCTCCGGCTTGAGGCCGATATACGATCTCGCGCAGGATGCGGCTCGGGCATACATCTTTTCCGCGTGCCAGGAACGCGCGAGGTACAAGTAGACTTCAGGATGGGCGACGACCCGCTCCGCTTCGGCATCCCCGTCAGACTGATCGGCACCGGAAGGAACGCCTTCGGCGTAGCCGCGCGCCGCGAGTTCCTCGAGGATGGCGATTGCCTTGCGATATTCCCGCTTGGCGCCGTAACCAAGAACGCGGGTAAACTGGGTGTCGAACCATGTCTTTTTCATATAATAGCTTAATTATACCATAGAGACCGCAACGCGACTGCTACTTTATTCGCTCGATTTCGGCTTGTGCGACGCGCGAGAGTGAGGCACAATGATTGCATCAGGGAGAACGGAATATGACGAAGAGCGCCTTTTACCACTTTACCGCGACAAGCGCGATCGGAGCGCGCGCCGAATGCGCCAAGCTCGCGTCACTGGAAGACGCATGCGCCGAGCGCGCCCGGGGCGGATATATCTGGCTCGCGTTCGTTTCGCCAAAAAGGGAAGAACTCGCCGCGGTAATTCCCGCGCTCGGCATTCATCCCCTCTCGATCGACGATTGCTTCGACGACGACCAAATCCCGAAGGTCGACGTCTTCCCTGATTACGCGGAAATACTCTTCAACGACTTTTCCCTGAATGGCGGAATCGTCCGCATAGAGGAGCTTAATCTCTTTGTCGGAAGCGACTACATCGTTACGGTATTCGACGACGAAACCGGTGCCCGCTGCGGCATCGAAAAGATCGCGGAAAGCGTTTGCCGGGCAAACGTCAACGGGCTTACGGGACCCGCGCGAATCCTCCACGCAATACTCGACGCGGTCGTCGACCGGAAATTTTCCGTGCTCGACGCGATCGGAGACGAAATCATCGATCTTGAGGACACGATCGTGTCGGGCAAGGGCTCGCTTGACGCCTCGACGTTGCACGGCATCAGGCGCGACCTCGCGATCATGCGGAAAAGCCTTTTTAATGAGCGCGAGCTTCTCGCACGTATTTGCCGAAAGGAATCAGGCGTTATCCCGGATAATGCGATTATCTACTTCAGCGACGTGTACGACCATCTGGCAAAATACGTCGGGATCGTCGAGACGAATCGCGAGATGGTTACCAACCTCGCCCAGCTCGGCCTGACGATCGCGAGCAACGCGATGGCCGAAGCGTCAAACCGTACCAACCGGTCGATGACGCGGCTCACCTTCATTACCACGATCTTTATGCCGCTCACCCTGATCGCGGGTATTGGCGGGATGTCCGAATGGACCATGATAACCGGACAGGAAAACTGGAAGGTTTCATACCCCATCCTGCTCGGCGCGATGGCCCTTACGGGCCTCGTCAACTACCTTGTGTTGCGCCATCTCGACCGCCATTCCTGACGCAATCCCGCTCAATCAAATGGCTCCATAATTTTACTCAATAATTGGCTCTTCTATGAGCCACTTTTCCCCGTTATATTTTCATTAACGAAGGAGAGAGTATATGAAACGAACCTTGGGACGAACCGGCATTGAAGTGAGCGCGATGGGCTTAGGCAGTTGGGCAATCGGCGGGCCCTGGACTATGTATGGCGGACAGGCGGGTTGGGGCACGGTCGATGACGCCGAATCAACGCGCGCAATCCACCGGGCAATCGAACTTGGCGTTACCTTCTTTGACACTGCGGCGACTTATGGTGCCGGTCACAGCGAACGCGTACTGGGACAGGCGATCAAGGGTCGCCGAGATAAAATCATCGTTGGGACGAAATTCGGCTATAACGTCAATGAAACCACCAAAGAAGTCGTACATTATGGTTCGAGCGACGAAACGAGCGAGGTTGCGAGCCATATCCGTTCGGATCTCGAGGATAGCCTCAGGCGGCTCGATACCGATTACATAGATATCTACCAGCTACACGTCGGGGGGCTTCCCGTCGACAAGGCGCTCGAAGTGCGCGACGTGCTCGAAAAGCTCGTTGCGGAAGGCAAAATTAGAACCTACGGATGGAGCACCGACCGAATTGACGCGGCTGAGGCGTTTTCGACCTCGCCGAAATGCGGGATCGTGCAGCAAGCTCTGAGCGTGATGGAAGGGAATCTCGAATTGCTCGCGCTGTGCGAACGGCTCAACCTCGCTAGCATAAACCGAAGCCCGTTGGGCATGGGGCTTTTGACCGGCAAGTTTACCCAGTCGACTACCTTCGGGAACGATGATCTCCGCAAGGGGATGACCTGGCATCCCGCGTTCCGGGACGGCAAGCCCTCGAAGAATTGGCTCGACGCCCTCGACTCGGTACGGGAGGTATTGACCAGCGATGGGCGCACCCTTGCGCAAGGCTCGCTCGCGTGGATCTGGGCAAAAAGCCCGAACACGATCCCGGTTCCCGGATTCAGGAACGTAAAGCAGGCTGAGGAAAACGCCCTCGCGATGGCAAAGGGACCGTTAACCGCGAAGCAGATGGCCGAGATCGACCGTTTGCTTGGTCGCAAGGGACACTGATCGGTAACAGAAAACCGAAAAGGAGTAATATGATGAAACGAACGTTGGGACGAAGCGGTATTGAGGTGAGCGCAATGGGTTTGGGTACTTGGGCAATCGGCGGGCCCTGGACCCTTGGCGGCGGAGAGGCAGGTTGGAGCGCGGTTGACGACGCGGAATCAACGCGCGCGCTCCATCGCGCCATCGAGCTCGGCGTCAATTTTTTCGATAGCGCCGCAAATTATGGCGCGGGGCATAGCGAGCGTGTGTTGGGCAATGCGATCAAGGGTCGTCGCGACAAGGTCGTCATCGCGACGAAATTCGGCTATAAGGTCGACGAAAAGAGAAAAGAGGTTATGGCCTACAGCGAGAAGGAAGAGGAATCTGACGTCGCGAGCCATATCCGCGCGGATCTCGAAGCGAGCCTAAGCAGGCTCGGTACCGATTATATCGACGCGTATCTCCTCCATGTTTGGGGACTTTCCGTCGAGCGGGCCCTTGCGGCGAGGGAGGTACTTGACGGCCTGGTACGCGAGGGTAAAATCCGCACCTATGGCTGGAGTACCGACCGGCTCGACGCGATCGAGGCATTCTCGACAAGCGCGTCATGCGGAGTTCTGGAGCAGCAATTCAGCGTGCTCGACGGCAACGCGGAACTGCTCGCGTATGGGGAAAAGTCGAACATTGCTAGCCTCATCCGGGGTCCGCTTGGCATGGGACTCTTGACCGGAAAGTTCAGCGCGGTTACGCAATTCAAGAATGACGATGTCAGACGGCATATGGCGTGGCACCCGGGCTTTAAGGACGGGAAACCGACAGCCGAATGGCTTTCGGCGCTTGAATCCATTCGCGGGGTGTTGACCGACGGGGGAAGGACGCTCGCGCAGGGCGCGTTGGCCTGGCTCTGGGCGCGAAGCCCGAACGCGATACCGATCCCGGGTTTCCGAAACGTCGCTCAGGTTGAAGAGAACGCGCGCGCGATGGAAAAGGGTCCGCTATCGACGGAGCAGATGGCCGAGATCGAGCGAATCCTCAAACGCGTCGGATAAAATCTTTTCTATAAAATAACGGGGCTGTCCGGCTCATGCAGGACAGCCCTGCGGTTTTATTTCCTTCCGGCCTGCACGAGCGTAACGGCGGCGGTAGTGACGATATCGTCAACCGAGCAGCCACGGGAAAGGTCGGAAATCGGTTTCGCAAAACCCTGGAGGAAGGGTCCATAGGCGTTGGCGCCCGCAAGGCGCTGGACGAGCTTGTAGCCGATATTGCCCGCGCCAAGGTCGGGGAATACGATGGTATTGACCTTGCCGGTAACGGGGCTTCCCGGCGCTTTTTTCTGGGTAACCGAGGGAACGAGCGCGGCATCGGCCTGAAGCTCGCCGTCAAACACGAAATCGGGCTTCTTGCCGCCAACGAGCTTTACCGCTTCCTGAACGCGAAGCACGTTAACGTCGGTTCCGCCCGACCCCTTGGTCGAGAACGAAAGAAGCGCGACGACCGGTTCAACCCCGATAAACTCGCGGCAGCTTTTCGCCGCGGAAATCGCGATATCGGCAAGCTGTTCGGATGACGGTGTCGGGATAACGGCGCAATCGGAGAATATCATGAGGCCGTCGGCGCCCCATTTTTTGTCCTGCATCTCCATGACGAAGCACGAAGAGGCCGTCTTCGAGCCAGCCGCGGTTCCGATGACGGTAAGTCCCGCGCGAAGCACGTCAGCTGTCGTGTTTTCCGCGCCGCCAACCATCGAATCGGCAAAGCCTTTCGCGACCATCATCGCGCCGAAGCGGAGAACGCCGGACATATCTATCTTTGCCTGTTCGGGAGTCATACCCTTCGATTTGCGTTTTTCGTAGTACGCGTTGGCAAAATCGTCGAGGAGCGCGGATTTTGCGGGATTCACGACCGTAATACCGCCAAGCGAAACACCCGCGGTCTTTGCGACGGAAGCGATAGCCGCTTCGTCTCCGAGCAAGGTTACCGATGCGGCTATCTTCTCGTCAACGATCTTGCGGGCAGCCTGAACCGTCCTCGGTTCCGTTCCTTCGGGCAGAACGAGCTTGTTCTGGTAGCTTTTGGCCTTTGCTTTCATCGTTTCGACAAAACTCATATTTTGACTCCTTAATATGGATAATAGATGCAACGCCCAACAGCATACTCCCCTCCCCTGTTTTGGACAAGTCCTAAAAACCATCATTATTACAGGTGTTTTTTGAGCCAAATCCCGATTCCGTCGCGAACATGCGTCTTTGTCGTCGAATCCGTTACCAATTCATTGCCGTGCGGCGTCGCATCGAGGACGATTACCATCTTTGGCTCGGTAAGAACGCGTTCGTACACCGCTTTTTGCGTTTCTATGTATTCGTCGCCCAGATGATCCCTGATCGAGTACATGCCCAAAATCGGCGCATGCCGTGCCGGCGCGGGATATTTTTCCGACATTGACAGGAAAACAAGCGCCTTCGGCATACACGGCAGTTTCTTTTCCATGGCGGCAAGGATCTTTATCCCGCCGTGACAGCCGCCAATAAAAGCCGCGCGCCTGAAATTGAGCCGTTTGCCGTACCGATTCATGACCACATCGATATTTCTTCTAAAATCCTCGCCACCTTCGAATTTGGTCCATCCCATATTCACGACGGCATAGCCTTTTTCCGCGAGTTCATCGGGAAAATCCTCCCAGGCATCCTTTTGTACAAATCCGTTATGCGCAAGGAAAATGACCGGATGCCTTCCCCGCCCGACCGGGATGTGTATGTCCATGTTCGATAGCGTTTCCCTGGTCGAACCCTTTCGCGATTTCTTCAACCGAACGGCAACAACCCCTGCTATAATGGCGGTAATGTTTACCGTCGCCAAAAGAATGAGTACGATCATCATGGTATCCTCCGCAATCTTGTTATTGTAAATGGCAATTTTTTTGATTATCCTATGATCGCCAAGGACAGAATATGACCATGAAACAGGATTTTTTTGACAATATGCAAAAAACGGATATCGCCGTCACCTGTAACGCCTCGATCACGCAGTTTCACCCCAATTATGTCGCACCCTTGGGAGTCCGACGCTTTTCGGGAAATTGCCGGATAGAGCCCTGTACCGACGTGAACGGATTGCTCTACCTCCATGAAGGAACCGTCAGGATCGGCGACTCAGGCCCGCACATCGTCGCTCCTTTTTTGATCCCGATTGACCGGGCCGCACATGCCGAGGAAAAGACCGAAGGATGGCTCGCAGTATACCGTCCGGAAGCGATAAACCAGAGCTTCGCGAACTGGCCGGATCTTCCCGCCGGCATCGAAAACGATCCATACGCGAAACGCGATCGGGAACTCCTCGAATCGGTATTGCCCGTTCCAGGTCAGGATGAAAACCGATACCTCATCCTCACGCCCGAGGAAGATCAGTTCATCCTCAGGCTGTTCTCCAACCTGACGGATCTATTGGAAAACCAAGAGGACATATACTGGCCATGCCGCAGCCGCGCCTTTTTCCTGGAAATACTGCTCTTCCTCTGGCAACGGCCAAATCAGCCCGCGTTGGGCGTTCAACGCTCGAAGGCTCAGCGGATACACGAGTGGCTCCGCGTCCACTACCCGGAACGGTTTTCCCTTGCCGATCTTTCACGGCAGTTCAGCTCGAACCGAACGACGCTGCAGGAGGGATTCCGTCGGGAATACGGCTCGAGCATCATGGAAGTCCTCGGGCAAATCAGGGTCGAGGCCGCGACGGCCTTGATGCGCAATACCGAGTTATCTCTTTCGGAAATAAGCCTTCGCTCGGGGTTCGGCGACTATAGCAACTTCTATCGGGAATTCCGGCGGCGAAAAAGCATGACGCCCCAGCAGTACCGCAAACGCGTCGCGACGGTCCGCATCTACTGAAAGCGTCACCGCTGAACGGCGTCTTCGCCCTTTCCGGCTTTCTTGACAGAAGCCCGGTTTCCCTTTAGGGTACGTTCCATGAGTAACGTCGGAATCCTCGGGCTCGGACGCTTCGGCAAGTTCTGGGCGACTGTCCTTTCCCACTCGCACACCGTATATGGCTTTAACCGGAGCGTTCCGGCCGAGCCGAACTGCACCCTCGTCAGTCTCGAGGAACTCTGCAAGCTCCCGGTCATTTTCATCTGCGTTCCGATGCGGACGGTGCCGGAGATGCTCAAAAAGATCGCGCCGCTCCTCGCGCCCGACACCCTCGTCGTGGATACCTGCTCGGTCAAGATGGAACCCGTCCGCTGGATGAAGGAATTCCTTCCCGAAAGCGTAAACATACTCGCGACGCACCCGATGTTCGGCCCCGAATCCGCAAAAGAGGGACTGACCGGGCTTCCGCTCATGATGCACCCGGTCCGAATGCCACAAAATCAATATGACGAATGGTCTCACTTTTTTCGCTCGCTCGGTATCATGGTCGTCGAGATGACGCCCGAGGAACACGACCGCCAGGCCGCGCTGAGCCAGGCGTTGACGCACATGATCGGGCGCACGCTCAATACGATGGGAATCGAGGAAACCCCGATCGGCACGCTCTGGTATCGCAAACTCCTCGCCATCGCCAAGCAGGTGGAAAAGGATTCGCCCGAACTCTTTGACGACATGCAAAACCTCAACCCCTATGCCCTGGCAATGCGGAAAGATTTTGAGTCGGCATGGCGAACGGTTTGCAACGGCTTGACCGAGAGCGCGCATCGGGGCTAAATTATCAATCTATGGTTGACAATAAAGACAATGACCTTCTTGATCTCGACGAAGAAGATTACGATACCGTCCTCGCACCCGACATCGACTTTACCGGCACTATCCAGTTCGCCGAGCCCTTTATGATCAAGGGCCGGGTTTCGGGAAAAATCGACGCGACCAGCGACCTCCTTATCGATTCGGACGCCGAGGTGAAGGCGAACATCCACGCTTCGCGCGTCATCATCAAAGGCTCCGTTACCGGCGACGTTACCGCGACCCAGATGGTCCACGTATTCAGCTCCGGCAAACTGAACGGCGACGTTACCGCCCCGGAAGTCATTCTCGAAAGTGGGTGCTTCTTTTCCGGCATCTGCACCATGAACAGGTGAGTTCCATGCGAAAGACACTTTGCGCCACTGCTATACTGCTCCTGTCCTGCGTTCTTTCTGCGACGGTTTTTTCCCAGACCAACGTTGACGCCCTCGAGCTCTATCGCGCGGGCCGTTATGCCGAGTCGATCGACGCCTGCCTCACGGAAATCAAGGAAAACCCGCAAAACCTCGAAAGCCACGTCGTTCTGTGCTGGTCCCTCGTCCAGGCAAAGCGGTACGATGAAGCCGATTCGTGGGCCGAAAAAGGCCGCGCGATCTCGAAATACGATCCCCGAATCATCGAAATCCAGGCTGAGGCGAAATACTATCGCGGCCTCAATGAGCAGTCGCTCCGCCTCTTCCAGGAATATATCTCCTACGCGCCGAACGGCAGCCGCATCGCGCCAGTCTATTATTTCATGGGAGAGCTCTATCTCCGCATGGCACGCTACCGACATGCCGACATGGCCTTTTCAGCCGCGCTCCAGCTTGAGGGCCTCAACGCCCAATGGTGGGTCAGGCTCGGGTACGCGCGCGAAATGGCGAAGGACTACCGCTACGCCCTCGAGGCTTATAACAAGGCGCTTTCCCTGAATGCCAACCAGCCGGACGCGATCCGCGGCAAGGATCGCGTTACCAGCCAGCTGTAGGCAGGAAACGAATCGGTTAATGCAGAGAATCCATTTTGAAACCCTCGGCTGCAAGTTAAACCAGATCGAGACTGAATCCCTTGCTCACGCGTTCCGGGAAGCGGGATTTTTGGTTGATAGCGATCCGGTATACCGATCGGTAGGTATAGAACCCTCTTTGTACATCCTCAATACTTGCACCGTAACGGGCAAAGCCGAGCAAAAGGCCCGGAGAATCATCAGGCTTATGCTTCGCGCCAATCCCGAAGCGACCGTTCTCGTCACCGGATGCTACGCCGAGGTCGAAACGGCCGCAATATCCGCGATCGATCCCCGAATCGTCGTGTTTCCCGGGTCCCGCAAGGGGGCGCTCGCAGACCTTCCGTCATATCTCGCGCGAAAGCACGAACAAGACCCGCTCATGCCGCTCGGCGACGCGATACGGGACTTTAGTCTGATGAAAATCGGGCAATCGGATGAACCCGGTACCCAAGCGCGTTCCGCGCAAGAGACGAGTTCCAGCGCGATAGAACCCCTCCTATCCGAAACCTTCAGACTGTCGACCGATGACTTTCTTTTCCATTCACGGGCGTCGATCAAGATCCAGGACGGATGCAGCAACCGCTGTTCCTATTGCCGCATACGCCTCGCGCGGGGCAAGGCGGTTTCACTTGATGCCGACGAGGTTATCGCGCGGGTACGAAGGATCGAGGACGCAGGATGGGGCGAGGTAACCTTGAGTGGCGTCAACCTGTCGCAATATCGCTCGGGGAACGGCGACTTCGCTGACCTCCTCGCGCGGTTGCTTGCCGAAACCTCGCGCATCGCCATTCGCGTATCGAGCCTCTATCCCGAGCGCGTCGACGATGCCATCCTGCCCATGCTCGCGCATGACAGGATACTCCCGCACTTTCACCTTTCGGTGCAGTCGGGAAGCGACCGCATCCTTGCCGCGATGCGTCGCCCCTATAAGGCCGAAGCGGTTTTGCGCGCAGTAGAGCGATTACGGTCGATCAAGGAAAATCCCTTTATCGCGTGCGATATCATCGCGGGGTTTCCCGGGGAAACCGATGACGACTTTGCCGAAACCCTTTCGTTGTGCGCGAAGGCAAATTTCGCCTGGATTCATGCGTTTCCCTTTTCGCCGCGCCCCGGAACCGAAGCCTGGGACATGCGCCCGCGGATTCCCGAACGGATCGCCGGAGAGCGGGTCGCCATTCTCACCGATCTCGCCGAAAGAAACCATCGTGCGTATGCCGACTTTTGGGTAGGCCGCGTCGTTCCCGCCATCGCCGAGCAAGGAGCCGAAGGGGCGGCCGTTACCGCGGTTACCGATAACTACCTTTCCATAACGCTATCAGCCGACTCAGGTCCCATACCCCGCGGGAAGCGAATCAAGGTCCGGCTGACCGCCCATGATGCCGCCAAATTGGAAAGCTGATTCACGCCACCGTATACTTATAGGTGTCACGGGTTTTTTCGGTTGTGGTTTTAGCCACGTTAGATTAGAATAAACCTTGATGGAGGCATACGATATGAAGCGATGGAACTGGACGGTACTATTCATGCTGTCACTTATGGTCTTGACCGTATCCTGCCGCCAACTTTTCACGACATCGCTCGGATCCGCGCTGGCGCGGGACGGCATCAATATCCCCTCGGATGCGTCGATCGATGAGCTTCTCGAGATAGCCCAGGGCGAGTACGGTTCGGACCCCGACGTATCGAAGGAACTGCTCGACGCCTTCGCCGAACAGGATGCCGACGACCTTACGGACCTTTCGGCAGACGAAAAGGGAGCGATCCTCAACCTTGCGGCGAGCGCGGCCGTGGACATGGATACGCTCACCGACCTCGGGAAAAAAGCAGGCGATGACGCGTATAACAGCGACGACCTTGTCGCTGAGGCGTTCAACTCCTTCGATACCTCGGTCGACCTTACCGCGATAGAAATCCTGCTCGCAGACACAAATACGATCCAGACCGCGCCGGTAGACTCGATCATACTCGCGGCGGCGGTCGTCTGCGCCGATGTGGTAGCCGCATGCGGCGCGGGCGGAAGCACGCTCGTAATGGAAGTTTTAGCGGGAACACAACCCGTCGCAAACCTTCCGGATGATCAGGAAGCGCGAATCCAAGCGATTATTGCCGCCAGAACAGAGCTCGAAAAGCGGCCAGAAACCGCGGATCTTTCCTTCGGGGACTTCAAAATAATCGACTTCCTAAAGGGGTAAAAGTGATTAACCAGATACGACGCGCTTCATTTGGCGCATGCAAAGCGGCATTGGCTTTTACCCTGGCCTTCGCGGTCGGGAACAGTATGGCCCAAGACTTCAACTTCAAGCCGATCACGCCCGAAATCGTTTCCGCGCGGACCGAGGGCTCAGGCGGGCCGTACTGCGCGACCGAAGTCGGTTTCGACACCCTAAGTACCAACCCCGCGGCTCTTGCCTTCGTCGACAGGGAATGGTCGTTCGCGCGCCTCGCGTGCAAGGTTTCAGGACCCTTGTTCGATATCCCGTCCGTATTTCAGGCCGATGACATGACCACCGGCATCCTCGATCTCGTCGCCGACAATAACGGCGTATATATCGGCCTCAACGAAACGGGTCCGATCGCCATCGGCAAGGTAGACCGTAATTTCGGCTTCGGCGTCTTTAATCGCGGTATTTGCAAGGTTGACGTGCCATCCATAGCGAAGGCGACGTTTATCGCCGGAGAGGAAATCCTTTTAGTCGGCGGGTACGGCCTTGTGCTGTACGAGAAGGGACCGCACCTTATCTCGGGCGGATTGCAGCTCAAGGGCTTTTTCCAGTCCTTCGTCCGCGAGGATGGAACCGCGGTCGCCGTTCTCGAAACCTTTACCGATTTCGATACCAATGACCTTCCCTCAATCCTTTCCACGGGCTTCGGCGTCGATGTCGGTGCGATCTACCGCTTTGACGGCAACTTGAGCTTTGCATTCAACTGTAAGGATCTCTATACGCCGGTATTTTCCACCCGCTACGCCAATTATGGCGATTTCCTCGGCGGAGATCCCGATTCCGACACGATCTATACCCGTATAGATCCCAACCTCTCGATTGGAGTCGCATACTCGATTCCCCTGCCCGCACACTGGACGACAATATCCGGTTGGAACGTCATGTTTGATTATCGCGATGCCCTTTCCTCGTTTCGTACCATTCACCGGAACCCAATCTTGAACGTAGCCACGGGAACCGAAATCGAGTTTCTTGACGTGGTATATTTCCGCCTCGGAGTCCGCGATGCTTATCTCTCAACGGGACTTGGTCTCGACTTGACCGCGTGCAAGATCGATTTCGCGATATACGGCACCGAGCTTGGCCTCGAACCCGGAAATCGTCCGCTCCTGAATATCGCGCTTTCAGCCGCGTTCGAGTATTAGCAATTCTTGCCATCGGTTTGTGTTGACAAAAACGCCCGATTCCTATAGTTTGGTGAACGTCGTCCTATAAGACGCGGGCCACTAGCTCAGTAGGTAGAGCAACGCCCTTTTAAGGCGTGGGTCGATGGTTCGAATCCATCGTGGCTCAGAAATGAAGAGACTGTCCAATCAGTGGATAGCCTCTTTTTTTTTGTCAATCTATGATCATTTCAACCCAAAAAACCAAAAAGGTGCTATACTATGACTAATAAGTAATCTCGGTGTATCATACCGGATAAAGGACGCCAAAAATTGGGCAAGAAAATTTACGTAGGAAATCTCAGCTATAACACGAATGAAGCAGGCCTCAATGACCTCTTCCAGGCACACGGCAAGGTCGTATCGGCAAAGATCATCATGGATCGCGATACGGGCAAATCTAAAGGGTTTGGATTCGTAGAAATGGAGACCGACGATGAGGCAAAAGCCGCGATTAACGCCTTGAACGGCGCCGATCTCGATGGTCGCCAGATCAAGGTGAACGAGTCGATCGACAAACCCCGAACCAACGATCGTTACTGATCGTTGCAGAATGAACCGTCCCCGGTGGGGACGGTTTTTTTTTACCAACAATTGAGCGCTGCCAACCCCCATTATGGTTCGACTCCCGGCAAATGAAGATTGTGCGAACGCGCGAGGTATGGTATAGTAGCCAATCAGATTTCAAGAGGAGCATGCATTACAATGAACAAATCAGAATTGATTGACGCCATTGCCGAAGAAACCGGTTTGACCAAGAAGGACAGCGAAGCGGCTCTCAAGGCTTTCATCGGCACCGTCGGAAAGGAACTCAAGAAGGGTGGAAACGTCCAGCTCATCGGCTTCGGAACCTTCGAGGTCGGCAAGCGCGCCGCGCGCGTCGGACGCAATCCCAAGACCGGCGAGAACATCAAGATCAAGGCCTCAAAAAACCCGAAATTCAAGGCGGGAAAAGCCCTTAAGGATCTCGTCAACAAGAAGTGATGTTTTTTCCGATAATCCCGCGTCGATGAATGCGCGCGGGGTTTTCGCCAAAACCGGATTATCGCAGCACTTCGCATAGCGGATGCGCGTGCATGATCCGGTTTTTTTTTCCTTGACAGCTTTCGGCCCATCCCGGTTATACTGAGTATCAGCACTATAAATAATAAAAAGTCCATCAAATGTGTAAACAACATATAGAGGAGTCCTTTGTGTTGATGGATGAACCATACTTTTCCGGAACGGAAAGTCATGCCCGACAGTTTGACCAGGTTCCGCTTCCCGTCGCCGTCGTCGATTCACGGACGCATACGATTCAATACATAAACAGCAGTTTTTGCGAAATGCTCGGCAGGGAAAAACGCGATACCGTCGGCATGCATTGGGATACGATCTCCGTCCCGGAGGATTCGCTCGACGGCAAAGACAGCCTAGAGCCGTTTTTTGCAGGCACCGTCAACAATGCTATGCATGAAAAAAGGTATTACAAGCCGGATGGAACCGTAGTCTGGGCCGCCCTCACCTTTTTCAGGCACGCCTCTGCGCAAAATAGCGCGTTTCACATCGTCATCGCGAACGACATTACGAACTTGAAAAAAAAGGAAGCGCTGCTCCAGTCGCGCACGATCGACCTCCATCGGGCGCGCGAGGCGATCTTCAGCTCGATGGCGATGCTCTCGGAATTCCGGGATCGGGAAACCGGAGAGCACATCCTCAGGACGCGGCTCTACGTAAAGCTCCTTCTCGAGAAATTTCCCGACAGGCTTCCCTTTTCCCATCGCGCCATAACGCTCATCTCGAGCTCGGCCATACTGCACGATATCGGGAAGGTCGGTATTCCCGACACGATCCTGCTCAAGCCAGGGAAGCTGACATCAGACGAATTCGAGGTGATGAAAACGCACACCACCCTCGGAGCGACGGCGATCACGCGCACACAGAAGATGATGTACAACGATTCGTTCCTCGCGTTCGCGAAGGAAATCGCGGAATATCACCATGAGAGGTGGGATGGAAGCGGATATCCCTACGGCCTTTCGGGTTCCGAAATCCCGCTCACCGCGCGCGTGATGGCGATCGCCGACGTATACGACGCGCTTCGGTCAGACCGACCGTACAAGAACGCTATTAGTCACGAAGACGCCGTCGCCATCATCATGGAAGAGTCGGGCTCGCACTTCGATCCGGCCCTTACCGAGGTGTTTTACGATAACAGCGACGAAATCGAGCGAATCGCGTCGACCGAACGAGAACGGCTAGAACAGGAAATCGGAGAGACGCCCATTCACCTGTACGATTGAGGCCTCCATTTTTTTTCGGTTGCGTATCGCACGAACATCCCCTATAATGAGATTTGAGATTTCAAAAGGAGGAATTCATGGCACTCAAAGCAATGGATTTATTTGAAGCCTACACGCAGAACAAACTTCCTATGGACGAGGGGTATATCGTAACCTCGTATTTTAAACGGGACTCAGCGTACAGCATCTACGAGATCGTATCCTATTCAGCCGTAAAGGATATCTATGCCTCGGGAAACGGAATTACCTTCCAGACGAACGGAAAGAAGCTCTTTGTCCTCGTCGAGCCGTCAAACTACAACCACAAGAGCATCGAACCGTATTGCCGCAAAGAAGGATACCAGATACCGCTTCGCTTCAGCGAGGCAAACATCGTCACGGCAAAGAACCAGTCGAAGATTATCTACAACAAGGTACCGCAGCAGGCCATATCGGCCTTCACCATTCTCCGTCCGGAGGGAATAAACTTTGCGTTTATTTTCTTCGTCCAGCCCGGCGTGTTTGAATCCATGGAACTTTTCTTCTCGAAGACATTGAGCGCGGAAGCGGGTATTCCCCAGGCCGACGCCGCGAAGGTCGCGAAGGCACTCGGAAAGCTTGCGTCGGAAACGCTTACGTGGCCTAAGGATCGGGAAGGGGAAGAATGAGCCGATGCGGATACTGTCCGTATATGGCCTGAAAACCGCGGATTACGGTTACCTGTCCCGGTTTTACCCAACACAGCGATTGACTGAAGAATGCAAAAACCGGAGCATCCCGCTCCGGTTTTTGTTTCCCCGGGACGTCAGCGCGTTCCTCGACAAAAGAACCGGGGGTGAAAACGGTGACGCAGGCGACCTCCCCCCGAAAAATGAGCGCATCCCGTCCATTACGGATTTCCCGCCCGATAATACGCTTTGCCTGATCCGCGGCCACGTCGATCCAGCCGCGGTCCGTGAGCTGGAAGAGGCCGGCTACCGCTGCGTCAATCCTTCACAGTCAATCACGCTCGCGAACGACAAGGTCAAAACCGCGAGGTTTCTTTCCCGCCTCGGCATCCCGACGCCCCGGACGGCGCGTGCGGAAGAGCGGGAACGGATGTTCACGGAAAGCGACTATCCCCTCGTCGCGAAACCACGCTATGGAAGCAGGGGCGAAGGCGTCATGCTCGTCGAAAACACCAAGGCGGCGATCGCGCTCGTCGACAGAAGCGAGAGGGAACGGTTGTTGGACACCGGAAATGGCGAATACATCTTTCAGGAATTCATTGCCGCTTCCCGGGGGCGTGACCTTCGCGTTTTCTTCGCAGGGAACGAGATCATCGCAATCGTCGAGCGGCGATCGCGCGACGGATCGCTTGTCTCAAACGCGTGCGCGGGCGGAACTATGAGCGAACCGGAATTTGGCGCGGTGATGCCGGAGCCATGGAACGCCATGGTGCGCCGCATCGCGCGGGAATCGGGTCTCTGGTACGGAACCGTCGACTTTCTCTACGCGACCGACTCAGGCGGAACCCTGAGAGAGCTTGACCTTACCGTCTGCGAACTCAACGCCGCGCCCGGCTTCGAGGCCCTTGAGCGATATACGAAAAAAAACATCGCCCGCCTTTTGGTCGACGCCCTCATCCGCGATTTCGAGTAACTCAGTGTGTGTTGTGCGGGTTTGTTTGTGTGTGTGAACGGCACGCGGCAAACCGCGCGCGCTATCGTTCCCCGAGAAGGGCTTTCAGCTCCTGGATCTCGCCTGCGAGCCGCGTGCGCTCCATCTTCTGGAACTTCGCCGGAACCATTTCGCGGCTCGTGCACTCAAGCACCGCGACGAGGTTCTGAAGCTCGATCTCGTGGGGATACGCGGGCGGGATAAAGTCGCGGATCGTCTCCTCGAGATCATCCCTCGTCACGATCGCCCGGTTGTCGATCGTCGCGTTCATCTTCGCGCGCACGAGTATCGCCTCGATGTCCGCGCCCGAGACCTCGAACTTGAAATTACGGAATATGTCGGCAAGCGGAAAATCCTTTACCTTGATGTCGAGCTTTCGCTGCAGCGTCTTGAAGAGCTCGACCTTGTCCTCGACGGTTTCCGGGTAGAAAAGCGCGAGGTGTTCCTCGGCCCTTCCCTGACGCTTGAGGTCGATCGGTATGAGGTCTGGCCTGCACGATATGAGAAACCACACGATCTTGCCGCGGTACTCGGTATTCCCCATGAAGTTCGCGATCTGCGCGAACACACGGCTCGTCGTGCCCGAGTCGCCCTCGGTATTGCGGTCGCCGAGAAAGGCGTCCGCCTCGTCGATCATCACCGCGACCGGGGCCATCGCCTTGAGGATGTTGAGCACCTTCTCGAGGTTCGACTCCGTCGCGCCCTGCCACTTCGAGCGGAAGTTCCGGAGCTTCACCATCGGTACGCCGATCTCACCCGCGAAGGCCGAGACCATGAAGGTCTTGCCGGTACCGACAGGGCCCGCGATGAGGTAACCCATCGGGAGGACGTCGGTCCTTCCCTGCTTGATCGCGCGCGCGGCGCGCTGGAATCTTTTTTTCACGAACTCGTGACCCGCGACGTAGGAAAGGTCGTGGTCGGTGTCGACGAACTCGAGGAGCCCCGCGGCCTCGTTCTCGATGATCGCGCGCTTTCGGTCGCGAAGATAGTCGAGGGTCACCGGCTTATCCTCCTGAAAGGACTCGGCGACGAGCTGGTTGAGGTTCATCAGGTTGAGGCCCGAGGTGAGCGGGCCCATCCTTTCAGGCGTGAGGCCACGTTCGAGGAGTAACATCTCGCGCCCTTCGAGGAATTCAAGGAACTGCGTGCGCACCAGAGCCCCCGGGAACGGGATCGTAACCTTAACCGTCGACGGCGAGGACGAGACGCGCGGGTTGATGTCGGTAAGGTTTTCGGTGAGCATGATGATCGAGATGTCGCCCTTGGTGAACTGCGGCTCGTGCGACCAGCGATTGAGGGTAACGAGGCAATAACGGTCGATCTCGTCGAGGCTGCCGATCTCGTCCGCCGGGATGATGGTCTCGGCGTAATCGATGATGAGCACGATCCTGAGGTCCTTCGGGATATTGAGAACGAAGTATCGCTCGAGGTAATCGAAGGCCTTAAGCGGGTCGCGGGAAAGAAAGTCGGCGGGAGGGACGTCGGGATAGCGCGCGGTCATCGTCTTGAGGTAATCCTTTTCCATCTGCGACATGCAGAACGAGATGCCGCTCGACTTGTCGTAGAACACAATGATGTCGCGGTTGCCGAAAAGCACCTCGGAGATATAATCCTGGATGCGGACGAACATGAACTCGCCTTCATTCATCTGATGGGGAAGGAAGTCGCGTATGTTTCCGTGGACGAAGTACAGGTTGGCCGTCTTCGAGCAATATTTGACCGAGAGTTCCTGCGCCCAAACCGGCAAAATATTGATGAAATCAAGGTTCTTCTTGATGAGCTGCTGACTTTCGGCCATAGTTCCCCCCCGGAAGCATACCATTATTTAACACCAGAAAGATCAAAAAAACAACATGGAAATCACTACGGCGGTTTTATGCCGATTGGCTTGTATTTTCCGCGTTTTTAGGCTATTTTTGAGGCATACCAACTGACAAGGAGTCCATCATGGCTTTCAAGATCAATCCCGATACCTGCATCAACTGCGGCGCCTGCGAAGGTGAGTGCCCGGTCAACGCTATCAGCGAAAAAGGCGACAAGCGCGTCATTGACGCCGCGACCTGCGTAAGCTGCGGTTCCTGCACCGGAGCCTGCCCCGTAGAAGCGATCACCGAGGAGTAATCGGGTAAACGCCTACGAAACCGTAGCGGGAAGCTGCTACGGTTATTTTTTTTGGCGGAGAGGAGCCAGATCATGATTGGAAAAATCATCAAGGGCTATTTGGGCGTTTTACGCACGACGGCGGGTTTTTTGCTCCTTTTGGCCGTTTGCATTTGCGCGGGAGCCCTTATCGTGTGGCCCCTCTGGCGCCTCGCCGATACCGATCCATCCCTCTATACCGTGATCTTCACAGTGTTGCTCGTCACGATCGTCGCACTGCTCATCTTCGGCCGCGTCAGGCAGTCGTTCATCCGCGATTCCCGAGCCTTTTTCCTGTCCCTTTCCCGGAAGCTTACCGTCATCGCAGGGATTGCCGTCCCGGTCAGTCTCGTACTCGCGCGATCGCGCTTCGCCGCCTTGATCGCGCTCATTCTGGCATTTGCGCTCTACGGCTTTCTCGCCTTCGGGCTATCCTCGACCGATCACGCCGATCGCGCGCCCCGCGGACGAAAAACCCCGCCTGCGCAATGAAACCGCGCGCGCTTCGGGCAATACTCTCCACGCTTTTCGCCGCGATCACGCTCGTTTCCGCCCAGGCGGCCGATCGGGCGGGCGGCTATCCCCGAATCCCCGAGCTTTCCTCGACCGATCCCGTTTTCCGCCAGTATTCCGACGACGTGCTCGCCGCCCGCATGGCGCTTGCTTCCCAAAAAGAAGGCGTTCCGCCGCCCATACACCTCTACTCGTATCTTGCCCGCAAGGACGATGACCTTCTCGCGATCGCCGCGCGCTTAAGCATCCCGTATGACGCTATCGCGAGCATTAACCGCATCGCGTCGGTAACCGAACCGCTCGCAGGACGCATGCTCGTCATCCCGACGCTACCCGCCCTCTATCTTCCCGACAAGGCCAACAATACCTTTGAAAGCCTGCTCCTTTCATCCTTCGATCCCGATGATCCGACGATCCTTTCATTCATGATCCGCGAGCAAACCGGCGATACCATGACGCGCAGGGCGGTTCATTGCATTCCAGACGCGAAATTCGACGGTACCGTCCGCGCTTTCTTCCTCACCCCGACGTTTCGATTTCCGCTGCCGGTCGGCGTCGTCACGTCAAGCTTCGGGATGCGAAAGAACCCCGTTACGGGGAACCTCGTATTCCACCATGGGATCGACCTCGCCGCCCCGCGGGGAACGCCCGTTTCCGCCTGCGCTGACGGCACGGTTATCTATACCGGCTATGATTCGGTGTACGGCAACCACGTAATCATCCGTCACGACGGAACGCGCGAAAGTATCTATGGACATCTCCAAAACATAAAAATCGAGTTGCGCGAAAAGGTCAAATCCGGTACTATTATAGGAACAGTCGGCTCAACCGGGCAATCAACCGGACCCCATCTCCATTTCGAGATACATGAAAACGGCGTTGCGAAAAACCCGGCTGGATTTATTAAAGGGAATTGACGGATATGAAACAGTTTCGTGTCGTACTCACCGTTATGCTCCTGTTTCCGGCCATTGCGTCGGTGAGCGCTGAATCCTTTCGCGTCCGTTCCATGACGCCCATCACAATCGATATCCAAAAGAGCGAACCCCAGGTCGCCGAAATCGGCTATAACGACGCGGTCGGTATCATCATGCCAAAGGCGAGTCCCTTCCTGAAGGGCGTCGAAATCGAGATCAAAATCCCCCAGGACATCATTGCCTACCGGAACAGCATGGCCTATGGGGTGTACCGGCTGCCGCAACCCACTCCCTCCGAGCGGACTATCGACTATCAAGCCGAGCAGGTTACCCTTCAGCCCCTGCCCTCGCGCCTCTCGTTTGTGCTGCAGATCCCGGTCCAGAAAAACCATAATCTCAAGACCGGACCCTACTCCACCGTGCTTTCATACGTGCACGACACAGCGCGGGGCCCGCTCGTATTCCGGCTTTTGCCGATCATGAAAGGCCTCCCGGAGAACATCGAAGGCCTGCAGTTTACGGTGAAGGTCAAACCGATATTGACTGACGAGGGCGGATTCAGGCTCAAGATCGACTATCCCGAAACGAATCCAAAACCGGTAAGCGTCCGCATCGACGAAGCGCTGGTTACCAACCCCGAAAGCATGCAGATTCTCGCACCGGGAACCCATCACCTGTCCATCGTGTCCGACGACTACCGGAACGAGGTTCGGGTCTTTACCGTGGAAGGAGCGCGCGTCACCGACCTCACCGTTCCTCTGCAAGGAACGGTTCCGCGCCTTTTCCTCGTCGCGCCCGAGAACGCGAGCGTCGTCATTGACGGCCAACCGGCGGAAAACGCGCGGGATCCCCGTTCGATAGAGCCAGGAGACCATACGATCCTGTTCAAGATCGGGGATTACGAGATCGCGAAGCAAATTACCGTCGAAAAGGGTCACGATTACACCATTTCCATGCTGATCGACATCAATGTGACCGAAAGCCAGTGATTTTTCTCAAGGAATACGCTGGTGCGGCCGAAAAATAAGTATCGGGCAGTTCAGTTCCCCTCCCACCCACTGACTGTCCGATAGCCTGATGGGCGGGCCGGTAGCAAAATACCGGCTCTTTTTTTTTGCCCCGAACGACTTTTACCGGACGCCTATCGCGCCTGAGCGCGCCGAGCTTGTAACAAAGCCCTCTTTGTGGTTAATATAATAGGTATGTTTGCCAAGGAAACGCGTAAAATATCCATACCTGTTCTGCTTCTGATCATTGCCGCGATCGTTTGCGGAACCTTGCTCGGCTTGGCTCTGGCCCTTACCCGGAACCTGAAAAACCAGGAAAACTTCACCGAATTCAATCCCGCCTTGCCCACGCGCATCCTCGATATCCGCGGGGACCTGATAACGGAATTCGCCTCCGAGGAAAAGCGCGAGATGATCACCCTCGATCAGCTCCCGCCCCACATGATCAACGCCCTCCTTACCCGCGAGGACCAGATATTCTACAAACACCACGGCTTTAGCGTGAAGGCGCTTACCCGTGCCGTGTTTGGAAAGCTCACCGGACGTTCGCTCGGCGGCGGCAGTACCATCACGCAGCAGCTCGCCGGAACGCTGTACGCGGACCGAAGCGACATCTCGATCAACCGGAAGCTCAAGGAACTGTGGTGGGCGCTCCAGCTTGAGAGGCGCTACTCGAAAAACGAGATCCTCGAGCTCTACCTCAACAAGATGTACTTTGGCGGCGGAACCTATGGCGTCAACGCCGCGTCGCGATTTTACTTCGGACATGACGCGACCGAGATCACGCCCGCCGAGTCGGCGCTCCTCGTCATCCAGCTGTCGAACCCCGCGTACTACAATCCCTTCGAGCACCCGAACCGCGCGATGGAACGGCAGCAGGAAGTGCTCCGCCAGATGGTCGAGATCGGGTACCTCGACAAGAAAGTCGCGGACGACTCATTCAACGACTATTGGGCCGCGTTCGACTACACGCGCACCGCGTCCTCCGCCTGGCTCACCCGCGACGACAAGGCGCGCTGGTTCTCGGAATACGTGCGCCGCGAGCTCGAGACCATGATGTACGGAACCATGGACATCTACTCGGGCGGATATACCGTACACACGACCCTTGACCTCAACCACCAGGCCGCCGCCGACAAGGTGATGGCCGAATACCTCGAGATCGCGAACAAGCGTTTCCGCGCCTCGAGCTCCACGCGCTTCGCGCAGGGCGACCAGTACGCGAAGATGGCCGAGCTCCTCGCGCTCACCTTCAATCTGCCCCAACTCGCCGTGTCGGGCGAGCGCGTCAACGTCAAGTCAATGTCGTATTACCAGAAAAAGATCAATCCCGTGATCGACGTCATGTCGCTCTTGACCGGCATCGACACCCTCAAGACTGAAACGAACAAGGCAAACGCGAAGTCGCAGGTAGCGGCGGCGAAAACCACGGTCGAAGGCGCGCTCATCAGCATAGAGAACGACACGGGCTATATCACGGCAATGGTGGGCGGTAGCAAGTTCGACCAGTCGAACCAGATGATCCGCGCGACACAGGCCGCGGTTCAGCCCGGAAGTACCTTCAAGCCGCTTTATTATTCCGCCGCCATCGACTCTCGAAAATACACCGCCGGTTCCATGATCGACGACACGCCGGTCGTTTTCTATAACGACGACGGCGTGCCGTATACCCCGCTCAACTTCAAGGGCGAATGGAAGGGCACAGTGCTCCTGTGGGAAGCGCTCGCGAATTCGATGAACGTCCCGTCGCTCCGAATACTCGACGGCATTGGCTTCGACGCCACGATCAACCGCGCGGCAACCCTTCTCGGCTACCGCGAGAAGGCCGAGATCGACCGGGTATTCCCCCGCGTGTACTCGCTCGGACTCGGCGTCATCAGCGTCGCGCCGATCCAGATGGCGCAGGCATTCGCGACCTTCGCGAACCAGGGAAAGGAAGTGACCCCGATCGCGATTCGCTCGGTCGAGGACCGGAACGGCAAGATCATCCTCGACCCGGAGAAGGAACTCAGGCTCGAGCAGAAACGAAAGGGCAGCGCCAGCCAGCTCGTGAGCCCGCAAAACGCGTGGATCATGACGGATCTTCTCAAGAACACCCTGCGCGTCGGAACGCTTGGATGGGGTTCTGGCTTCGAGCGCAAGTTCACCTTCAAGGACAAGAACGGAAAGAACTTTCTCCTTCCCGCGGCCGGAAAGACGGGTACCACCCAGAACTGGGCGGACGCCTGGACCGTCGGCTATACGCCGTACTACACGACGGCTATCTGGTTTGGCTTTGACCGCAGAGGGCTCTCGCTCGGGCTCGACAACACAGGCGCGACGCTCGCCGGCCCCGCCTGGGGCGATTACATGAACTTGATTCACAAGGAACTTCCCTTCCGCGACTTCGTAAAGCCGCAGACGGGACTCGTTGCCGCCACCGTCTGCCAGAAATCGGGGCTCCTCCCGACGGCGAACTGCACCGAAGGAACGGTGGCCCTGTATTATCTTGAGGGAACGCAGCCGACAAGCTATTGCGACTACCATGAAAACGGCGCGACCTTAAAACGGATCGCGGTCGAGCGGCTCCAGGGTCAGAACCTCTCGGTTCCGCAGAAACCCGTCACGATCGACGACGACGGCCTGACCCTCGATCCTTCCCTCTTCGGCGATACCGAACCGAAACCCCGCCAGCAAAACGCGCCTGCGGATACCACTTCGACCGGTTCCGGTCAAGGCGCTCCGAGAAATGGTTCCCCTTCCGGGCAGGCCAATCCGACCGCGCCGGTGTACAATCCGCTTCTCGAATAGAATCAGGGCGAAAGGAAGAGGCGCATGCAGATTGCCATTGACGACATCAAGGTAAAACGGCGGGCCAGGCAACAAGAGGGGGACATCGAGCCGCTCATGGACAGCATGCGGCGGTACGGACTCCTCAACCCGGTCATCGTCAATTCGCGAAATATCCTCATCGCCGGCGCGCGGCGCCTTGAGGCCGCGAAGCGCCTCGGGTGGCATACCATCAGCGCGACCGTGCTCGATAGCATGGACAAGGTTACTGAACTCGAGATCGAAATAGAGGAAAACACCCAACGCGCGAACCTTACCGAGCAGGAACTGCTGTCGGCGTACACAAGGCTCGAACGGATTAAAAACCCCAATATCTTCGTGCGCATCTGGCGCGCCATCGTGAATTTCTTCAAGCGAATTTTCGCGCTGAAATACTGACGCAAGGCGTCACGGTATCACTACTACACTGAACACAAAAGCCAAGGAGCGTCACATGAAACGAAAAACCACCTGCATGATTATTGCCTGCGCGATTCTCGCGGCGACCGCATGCGCCCAGGAAAACAGAAATGTCGTATCGCCGAATATCGGTACCATGGTCTATGTCCCGCCGGGGAAATTCGCGCGCGACGCGTCGCCAAGGAACGAAAGCGTAATCGTTTCGGGTTTTTATATCTCCGAGAAGGAAATCACGTATCCCCAGTTCCTCGAGGCGACCGGGCTTTCGATTCAAAACAATTCGAAGGCCGACCTTCCCCTGAAATTCGTCAACTGGTATCACGCGCTGATATTCTGCAACCGCCTGAGCCTCCGCGAGGGACTCACGCCCGTGTATTCGATCGGCGGAAGCGTCAATCCTGATGACTGGCTCAAGCGGGTCGGAGGCTTCATACCGACCGGGCACAGCACCGACACAAGACTCAACCCGGTAGTATGCGACTGGAACGCCAACGGCTATCGATTGCCGACCGAGATGGAGTGGGTATGGGCAGCAATGGGCGCGAAGGCGGAAAAGAATGGATACCGGAAATCCTTTGCGGGAAGCACGGGTTCCAATTCCCTGGACGATTACGCCTGGTACCTCAAGAACAGCGCGAGCGCGAGCCATCGACCGGGAACGAAACTGCCGAACGAGCTCGGGCTATACGATATGAGCGGCAACGTTATGGAATGGTGCTGGGACTGGTTCGCCGATTACCCGAAAGGAAGAATTACCTCGATAGAAGCTGCGGGAAGAGGCGCCCCGACGGGAGCCGGTCACGTAGTGCGCGGCGGCTCCTGGCGAGACGATCTTCTTTCCCTTGAATTCCGCTGCGGAAGCATGCCGTTCGACCAGGACGCCTATATCGGTCTTCGCGTCGCGCGAAACGCCGAAGCTAAATAAGCGCCCGGAAACCGTCACGCCGCGATCACGCGCATGAACTTCTTCTTGCCCGCGCGGAGGATCACCTCGCCCGACGCGTCAAGCGCACTTTCGCCGATGATTGCCTTGACGTCGGTAATGGTTGTCTCACCCACGACCGCGCCGCCTTGCTCGACCAAACGCCGGGCGTCGCTCTTGGTCGCCGCGAGCCCTGCTTCGAAGAAGAGATCAATCACGCCGATGCCGGACGCGAAGCGCGCTCTGGGTAACTCGACCGTCGGCATGGAGGATTTATCGCCGCCCGAGCCAAACGCCGCCTTCGCGCCCGCGCGCGCCTTCTCGGCTTCGTCCTTGCCGTGAATGAGCGAGGTTACTTCGTACGCGAGGCGTTCCTTCGCGTCGTTGACGTTCCCCTTCATGAGCTCGTCGATCTCGGCGACCGGGAGAAAGGTAAAGAGGAGGAGGAATTTCCGCGTGTCGGCGTCGGTCACGTTTCGCCAGTACTGGAAGAAATCGTAGGGCTTCGTCACCTCGGGGTTGAGGAAGAGGGCGCCCTTCTCGGTCTTTCCCATCTTCTTGCCGTCTGAGGTAGTGACGAGCGGAAAGGTAAGGCCATAGACCTCATGGCCGTTGATGCGCCTGACAAGCTCGATTCCGGCGACGATATTGCCCCACTGGTCATCCCCGCCGATCTGAAGCGCAACGCCATGGCGCTCATTGAGCTGAAGGAAGTCATAGCTCTGAAGGAGCTGGTAGTTGAACTCGACGAAGGAAAGCCCCGTCTCCATCCGCTTTTTGTACGCCTCGAAGGTGAGCATGCGGTTTACGGAAAAGTGCGAGCCGATGTCGCGCAGAAAATCTATATAGTTAAGGTTGGCGAGCCAGTTCTTGTTGTTCTCGGCGAAGGCGGTCTTGCCGTCGAAACCGATGAAACGGTCGAGCTGATTGCCGATCGCGGCGGAGTTCTCGTCGATCTGATCGTACGAGATCATCTTCCGCATCTCGGTCTTGCCCGACGGGTCGCCGATGCGCGCGGTCCCGCCGCCGACCAGGGCGATCGCGCGATGACCCGCTTCCCTGAGGTGACGGAGCGCGAAGGCCGGGAGCATGTGGCCGATATGCAAGCTTGAACCGGTCGGATCGAATCCCACGTAAAACGAAACGGGACCCGCATCCATGAGGCGAGACAGACCCTCGACGTCCGTGCACTGCTGAAAAAATCCGCGTTCTTTGAGTGTTTCAAGCGCTTTGTTCATAATAAAAAAAGTATAGCTGTTTTGCCGATTTTTGTATACAATGACGGTATGACACACGGATTTTTGCGCGTTGGCGCGGCCACGCCCGATTGCACGGTCGGTGATTGCGGCGAGAATACGGCGAGCATCCTCTCGCTCGTGCGCGAGGCATCTAACGCGGGCGTATCGCTCGTCGTGTTTCCCGAGCTTTGCGTAACGGGCTACACCTGCGGCGACCTTTTCTCGCAGGAACTCCTCGGCCGCGTATCGCTCGCCGCGATCAGGCTTATCGCGGATAAAACGCGCGACCTTCCCGTCACGAGCGTCGTCGGCTTTCCGTTCAACCGCGGCTCGAGCCGCTACAACTGCGCGGCAGTCATCTCGCGCGGGTGCGTGCACGGCGTGATCCCCAAAACGCATATTCCGAACTACGGCGAGTTCTACGAGCTTCGCCACTTTACCCCCGCGCCCGAATCGACCGAGATGATTCCCGCCGGGGTCTTCGGGCCCGAACCCGTTCCCTTCGGGACGAAGCTCCTCTTTTGCGACGAGAAAAACCAGGACATCGCGTTTGCCGTCGAGATCTGCGAGGACCTATGGGTTCCCGACCCGCCATCCTCCGCGCACGCGAAATCGGGCGCGCTCATCATCGCCAACCTCTCGGCGAGCAACGAGATTATCGGAAAGGCCGCGTACCGCCGTTCGCTCGTGTCGAGCCAGTCGGGCCGTTGCGTATCCGCGTATTTGTATGCCGACGCGGGCGGCGGAGAGTCGAGCACCGACATGGTATTCTCCGGTCATAACCTCATCGGGGAAAACGGCGCCATCCTCGCGGAAAGCCCGCTTTTTTCATCGGGGCTTCTCGTCAGCGACATCGACACGGGCAGGCTTCTCCAGGAAAGGCGGCGCATCAACACCTTTACGGCCGATTACGCAGGATACACGCGCGTGCTCCTTCCCTTCGCGGGTGACTCAGGCGCGACGGGAACCGGATCTTCCCCAACCGTCGTAATCACCGCAAGCGCCGCGGGAGGAATCGCCGAAGTTCGAACCGCGCCCGCCCTATGCCGCGCGATCGATCCCCTTCCCTTCGTGCCCGCGGACAACGCCGATCTCGCGCGCCGATGCGAGGAGATCCTTTCCATCCAGACCGCGGGACTTTCCAAGCGCCTTTCGCACACCGGCATCAAGTCGATAGTCCTCGGCCTCTCGGGCGGTCTCGACTCGACGCTCGCGTTGCTCGTCGCATCGCGCGCGTTCGACAGCCTCGGCATCGACCGGAAGGGTATTCTCGCCATCACCATGCCCGGGTTCGGCACTACGCGGCACACAAAAAATAACGCGCTCAAGCTCGCCGACGTCCTCGGCGTCTCGACGGCGGATATCGGGATACATAAGGCGGTAAAGCAGCATTTCGAGGATATTGGACAGGACCCCAGCAAGCTCGACGTTACCTACGAGAACTCGCAGGCGCGCGAGCGAACGCAAATCCTGATGGACAAGGCGAACCAGATCGGCGCGCTCGTCCTCGGTACGGGAGATCTATCGGAACTCGCGCTCGGCTGGGCAACCTATAATGGTGACCACATGTCGATGTACGCCATCAACTCCTCGATACCGAAAACCCTCGTGCGGCATCTCGTGCGATACTGCGCCGACAAGCCCGATGGGTTCGTGTCTTCCGCGGAAGGAAGATCGCGCGGAGAAGGGAGCGGCTCGAAAAACCCGGCGCGCGATTTCCAGAAAATCCTCGTTTCGATCATCGAAACCCCCGTGAGCCCCGAGCTTTTACCACCCGAGAACGGAAACATCTCTCAGAAGACCGAGCATATCGTCGGCCCCTACGAGCTTCACGACTTCTTTCTTTATTACATGACGCGATGGGGTTTCTCGCCCGCCAAGATACTCTTCATGGCGAGCGAAGCTTTCGCCCCGGGCAAGGACAAGCGAACCGAGTCGTACGACCGCGCCACGATACTCAAATGGATGAAGGTCTTTTACCGCCGCTTCTTCGCGCAGCAGTTCAAGCGCTCGTGCCTCCCCGACGGGCCGAAGGCGGGAAGCGTCACCCTCTCGCCGCGCAGCGACTGGCGCATGCCAAGCGATGCCGCAAACGCGGTATGGCTCAAGGAACTCGAGAGCCTCGGCGAATAGCGTACGCTATACTGCCATACCCGAAATAACGTGCTATACTGTCGGCATGGCTATATCAAAATATAATCTGAAAAAAGTCAGGGAAACGATCCTCGTTTCCCTGTTAAGCGCCGCGACCGGCGTCGCCTTCGCCTCATTCCTGAAATACGCTTTCTTCAACGCCGACGCAAACACGTCGCTAGCGCGTTTCATGCTGCTCGGCGGCCTCACCGGCGGAATTATTTGCCTTACCTTTATCCTTATCGAGAAGAAGCTCGAATGCCTTTTCTCGAAGCCGCTCTGGGTTGTCATCTTCGCAATACCCCTCATCTATACCGGGATCATCGCGGTCGAATACGGCGTAATATTCAGCGCCGTCATGGGCTTCGAGGATTTCTTCGGCGAATCGCTCATCCTCGAAACGATAGCCTTCTCGCTCGTCATGTCGATGATAATCAACTTCAGCGCGATGCTTAACCGGCTTCTCGGCAACCACGTGCTCGCGGGGCTAATCTTCGGCAAGTACCACCGCCCCGTCACCGAAAGCCGCTTCGTCATGTATCTCGATCTCGCGGGCTCGACCTCGATCGCCGAGCGCATCGGTAATATCGCGTTTCATTCCTTCCTGAACGACTTTTTTCGCGACATCTCGAGGCCGGTCATCGACTGTCATGGCGATATCTACAAGTACGTCGGCGACGAGGCGATCATAACGTGGAAATCAAAAGAAGGCGTGGCGCAGCAGGCGGCGCTCGAGGCGTTCTTCGCCATCCGGGACGCGGTACGGATCCGCGAGAGGCACTACGAGACGCGATACGGATGCGTTCCCCGTTTCAGGGCGGGACTCCACTACGGCGAGGTAATCGTCGGGGAGATGGGCGACTATAAGCGCGAAATCGCCATCCTCGGCGACGTGATGAACACGGCCGCGCGCATTCAGTCGGAATGCAGACCCCTTGGCGTCGACTTTCTCGCCTCCGACGAGGCAATACGCGAACTCAGGCCCTGCGATCCGCGATTCACGCTTTCGTCGTGCGGCGAGGCAAGCCTTCGCGGCAAGGAAACGAGAATGGTCCTCCACTCGGTCGCGCGCGCGTAAAAAATCCGCGCGTGATGAAAAGCCTCGCGAGACGAAAGGCGTCGCGTTATTTTTTTTCGGAATAATTTTTCAAGAACTCGCGATAATCGGCAAGGTGACCAGGAAGCGTCTCCCAGGGCCTGAGCCCGTAGGGACATCGCGTGCCGCAACTGCCGCATTTGGTGCAGTGCTCGATTCGGCCCATCAGTTCCTGCCACTCCTCCGTCAGCCACTGGGCGGGAGGCGAGCGGCGCAATAGCTCGCGCATGCGGTTCGCGTTGTTGATCGGGATATTCGAGGGACACGGAAGGCAATAGCCGCAGCCGCGACAAAAGCTCCCCGCAAGCGAGACGCGATCCGCTTCGATCGCGGTGCGCATTGTCTCGTCGAGCGCGGGAGGATTCTTCTCGAGCGCGAGAAACTCCTCGAGCTCCTTCATCCTCTGGATGCCCCAAATCGGAACCACGTTCTCGAACTGCCTCACCCAGGCAAAGGCGCCGGGCACGTGCGATATAAGCCCGCCGGCCAACGCCTTCATTGCGATAAACCCGACTTCCTTTTCCGCGCACAACCTGACGAGCGCGAGATCTCCCTCGTCGGAAAGGTAGGAAAAAGGATATTGAACCGCGTCGTAGAGGCCAGATTGGGTCGCCTCGGTTACGAGTTGCCGCGAGTGGTTGGTCAAGCCGATGAAGCGGATCTTGCCCGCCTTCTTCGCCTCGACGAGCGCGTCATAGAGACCGTCCTCCCCTCCCGGAACCGGGACGAACGAGGGATTATGGAGTTGATAAAGGTCTATGTAGTCCGTCTGGAGATTGCCGAGGCTGGTTTCTAGATCGCGCGTAAGCGCCTCGCCCGTACGCGCGCCTGATTTCGTCGCGATGATAACGTCGCGCCGGGTTTGCCCGAAGGCCTTACCGAGTTTGTACTCGCTGTCGGTGTATGCGCGCGCGGTATCGAAAAAGTTTATGCCGCCTTCATACGCGGCGCGGATGAGCGCGACAGCCTCGGACATGGCGGAAACGCGCTGAACGGGAAGCGCGCCGAATGCCGTACGCGATACCATGAGGGAGGTGCGCCCCAGCGAAATGTATTCCATATCGACGATTATCCCCTGCGCCCGAGAATGAGCTCATAAAGATCGTAACCGACGAGCTCCTGAAACCGGTCCGCCACGTCGGGCACGGAAAACAGTTTTTCGACGAAGAGGCCCGCCGCGCCGATGCTCACAGATTGCTTTCCGTATTCGGAGAACTCGATGATGAACGAGCGCTCAAGGTCGTATATCCAGTTATTGACGATCGCGCTTTCCATCTGTTCCTTGAGGTTTTCCGGATATGAAGCGAGATCGCCGGCAAAGACGATTTTGGTGAAGTCGACGCAATTGACGAGAAACGCGAGGCTCTCGGTCAGTTCGCGGTACACGTCGCGGAGAACCTCGCGGTTTTCGGGAACCGTGCACAGTTTTTCATACGGTAGCTTGAATTGCCCGGTCGTGCGGTCGGCGGGCACTGTGCGGAACTCGCCCGCGGTAAAGTGGTCACCGTGAAGGACGCGCTCGCGGATCGCGAGCCCAAGCCCGATAGAGAGCCCGTGGCATCCGGTCTGGCCTGGCACGTAGTCGCGAAACTCCCCGAGGACTGCGACGAAATTCCTTGAGCGATTCTCGGTCTTGAACGCGAGCTCGCTCCAACAGCAGCAATTCGCGTCGTTCTCGATGAATATCCGCTCCTCGCACCGTTTCTCGAGCGCTTCGCGAAGGTCAAAGGGCTTGTCGATATTGAAGGAGTTGGACCGGATGATGATGCCCGTATACGGGTCGATAATGCCGGGAAGGCCAACGCCGACACCGAGCAGGAAAAGCCCCTCGTGCGCGATGAATTCCTTCGCGCGATCGATGAGCGAGAGAATATGATCGGGAAGTGTTTCGCGGTTTACCTCGCGGATTCCCTCGAACGAATGGATCACGGATCCCGATATCGTCGTCACGACGGCGACGTATCGCGCGTTCTGGATCTCGATGCCGAGCACGACGCCGATATCCTCGTTTATCCTGAGGTTTATCTGACGGCGACCGACCCCGCTTTGCTCCGTGTTCTTTCCGGCCGTTATCACGAGGCCGCGGTCGAGGATAACCTGCATGATCTTGGTTACGGTCGATCGGTCAAGGTCAAGGAGTTCCGCGACCTTGATCCTGCTGATGCCGGGATTAAGCCATATGGTCCTGAGGATGCGAGAGGTATTGACACTGTGTAGTTTGTTAATGTCTGCCATAAATCAAAGCCTCCCGCACATGGCGAAATCCCGCTCCTTTACACCCTCTTGTAATTCTTGATCTCGGCGCGGATGCGGGCGGAAAGCTCGCTTCGCTTGATGCGCACCTGTTCCATCGAGTCACGGAACCGAAGGGTGACGGTATCGTCTTCCTTCGAGTCGTAGTCGACGGTGACGCAGAAGGGAGTACCAACCTCGTCCTGCCTGCGATAGCGTTTGCCAATCGCGCCGGACTGGTCATAGTCGGTCATGAAGTCTTCCTTCAGCTCGTTCTGTATGTCCTTGGCGAGTTCGGCGAGGCCATCCTTCTTCATGAGCGGGAGCACGGCGACCGTGACGGGCGCGATGGAAGGATGAAAATGGAGAACCGTTCTCCAATCGTCGTCATTGCCCTTGTCCGCGACCTTCTCTTCCTCGTACGCGTCGCAAAGGAACATGAGGACGTTGCGGGTGAGGCCGGCGGAGGTCTCGATGATGTACGGGATGTAGCGCTCGTTGCCGTTGTCCTGGTCGATGTACTGAAGGTCCTTTCCCGAGAACTTGGTGTGCTGGGTAAGGTCGAAGTCGGTACGGTTGTGGATACCCTCAAGCTCCTGAAATCCCATGGGAAATTCGAACTCGATGTCGTAGGCGTCCTTCGCGTAGTGCGCGAGTTTCTCGTGGTGATGCCAGCGGAGCTTCTCCGCGCGGATGCCGTACTTCGGGTAGTAGCCCATGCGCTGCTCCCTCCAGTACTCGAAGAACTTCTCGTCGTCGCCGGGCTTAACGAAGAATTGCATCTCCATCTGCTCGAACTCGCAGGTGCGGAAGATAAAGTTCTTGGTCACGATCTCGTTGCGGAAGGCCTTGCCGACCTGCGCGATCCCGAAAGGAATCTTGAGGCGGTTGGACTGCGCGATGTTCTTGTAGTTGACGTAGATACCCTGGGCGGTCTCGGGACGAAGGTAAATGACAGAAGAGGTATCCTGCGCGGGACCGATCGAGGTCTTGAACATGAGGTTAAACGCGCGGGGCTCGGTGAGGGGGCCGCCGCATTTGGGGCACTTACGGGCTTCTACGTTCTCCTTCGAAATCTGGGTGTCGTCGTCGGCGCGGAAGCGACTCTTGCAGTCCTTGCAGTCGACGAGCGGATCGCTGAAATTCGCGACGTGGCCGGAAGCCTCCCAAACCTTGGGGTGCATGAGGATCGCGGCGTCGAGGCCGACGATACTGTCATGGAGCTGGGTCATTTCCCGCCACCATGCCTTCTGGATGTTGTTCTTGAGCTCGATGCCCAAGGGGCCGTAGTCCCAGGCGCCATTTTGCCCACCGTAGATTTCGGAGGACTGAAACACGAAACCGCGCCGCTTGCAGAGGCTGACGATTTTCTCCATCGTTGTCGAATGATCTTCCATTTGTAAGGATGCTCCTTTGCCCCCGCTGGTTACGGGGGACGATTATAGGAAGGAATAATACCATAATTCGCCTGTTTGTGTACAGAAGAAACAAATATTCGGCCGCCTGTGCTATACTGGTACCGAAAAAAGGAACCGCCATCATGAACGGAAAAACAATAAAACTTGCAATCGTTGCGGTTTGCGCTGCGCTCGCGATCGTCGTGATTTATGCCGCGATCAGGGTTCGTCCCGCCATCAATCTGGAATATGACGCGGCATACTGGCCCGAAAAGAAGGTGCATACGGGCGACTGGTACTTTTGCATAACGCCAGCCGGCATCACGTACAATCTTTATATTCCGCCGGCCATGGATCGCGAAGACGCGAAGCCCTCCATTCCGCTGATAGTCGTCTTCCATGGTTCAACCGGAAAGGCAACCGCCAAGGACCGGTTCGGGCGTCTGTTTACGGACTCGAAGGCACAGCAAAAGCTCGACCCGAACGGAGCTGCGGTGTTGGTCCTGCAATCGCGCGTCGAGTATTTTTCCGATCCGCATAGTTACGCGCGCCTCGTCAAGAACGTCGTAATGGAGCATCGCTGCATAGACAAAGAAAGGATCGCCGGGTACGGGTTCTCGCAAGGGGCGGCGTTCGTTCACGAGCTTTCGATGTACGAACCAGGACTCTTTCGTGCCGCGGTAACCGGAAGTTCATATTATACGGCTTCGCCCTGGCAGCTTTTGCGCGCGTCTCGCGTCAGGTTTTACGGCGCCCTCTCCCGGAACGACCAGGGCATTTACGAGCAGGGAGTCGGCACCGCCCGAGCGCTTGCCGTGATCTGCCCGAAATCGCGATATGTGGAGTATGAAACGCGGGGGCATTTTTTCGTCGAGATGCGGGACAAAACGGGCCATGGCGACGAAACCTTCGAGGATTGGCTCGCTTCCGCGTTGAGTCAATAATCCAGTTCAGTTTTTTGTCGATCGCTGGTATAATTCCTGTATGCCTCAATTAGTCGTTCTATCCGTCGTTGCCGCCTCGTTCGGGATCATCGCCATACTGCTCGTTGCCATCAGCCTGCTCCGCTGGCGCTTGCCCATATTGATCAGCCTCCTCCTCATCCTGGCAGGTCTTTGGTCACTGGTGCTGAAAATCGGGGTTTTCAACTATGCATGGCAAAACGGCATTTCGATGATGCAATGGACTCGCATCATTAACGGAATCGCGGGCAAAACGGGGCTTATCCTCGCAATCTTTGGCTGCGCCGCCTACGCGGCGACGAACGCGACCTATCCCGACAAGCGCCGCACGGTAGCCCTTATCGCCGGTTTCTACGGCATCGCCTCGCTTATCCTGTGGGTCATTAAGGGCAACCAGGCTTGGGCGATCCTCCTCCTTTCGATAACCCTTTCAACCCTCGTCTTTACCCATACCTTCGAGCATTTTATCGGTTCCCCGTCCGGCAAGAAAACCGCAGGCGATCCTGACGATTCAGGCGAGAAGGGCGAACCGGATTTCGCCAAGACCTGGGGACTGACCGCTCGGGAAACGGAAATCGCCCGCCTGATCGTCGAAGGGAAATCGAACAGCGAAATCGCCGAGAGGCTTTTCATATCGACCAAAACGGTCGAAAGCCATCTTTCCAATATCTTCCGTAAAATGGACGTTACGAGCAGGGTGCAGATCGTCTCGCGGATACTAACCCCCTCTCGGGGTTAACCCCGAGACACTGACGGCCCAATTCAGGGTTTTCCCCAATTGCCTTTCCGGATAAATCGAGTAGCCTGTTTGTCAAGGAGATTGACATGAGACGAAATTGTTTTATCCGGTGCGCCCAGGCGGCGCTTTTGCTTTCGGCATTGCTGACGCTCGAGTCCTGTGCTTCGAAGTTCGAGAAAACGGTCAGCGCGCTGCCGAAGCCGCGAACCGAGGCAGGGCTTGAGCTGACCGAGTTCGACAGCGAGTTGCTGGGAAAAAAAATGGCGGTATACGTGTATTTGCCGCCGGGATACAGCACCGACAAAACCTATCCCGTCGTGTATCTCCTGCATGGGTACTCGAACAACGAGATTGAATGGTTCGACTATCACCATCTTAACGCGGTGGCCGACAGGCTCATCGCCGAGGGAAAGATAGAGCCCGTCGTGATCGTCGCGCCGCGAATGGACAATAGCTGGGGTATCGATTCCGGTAAGCCCCAAATGCTCGGGCCGACCCCGCGGCGGGCGTTATATAACGGTCCCTATGAAACCTACTTCCTGAAGGAAGTGATGTATCTGGTCGAAAGCCGGTACAACGTCTCGAAAAACGCCGAGGGCCGAAGCATCGGGGGCATTTCCATGGGCGGCTTCGCGGCGCTCCATATCGGCTTTCGACATCCCGAGCTGTTCGCGAAAATCGGCGCCCATAGCGCCGCCCTCGCGGGAACGCAGATCCCGGAGTTCTTCCTCTACACGAAAGAGCAAAAACGAAGCGAGTACGACCCGCTTGAGCTGGCGAAGACGAGCAAACTCGACGGCAAAAAGATATTCCTCGATTGCGGCGAACAGGACGGTTTCTTCGCGGGGGACACCAAGCTCAAGGATATTCTGGTCGGCAGGAATTTGAACGTCACGTTCTATTCCGCCCCGGGCGCGCATACCGCGCTTTACTGGCATCCCAACCTGGAGCGATACCTGCTCTTTTATGCCGGTAAATAACGCGAAAAAGGCGGTATACTGGTTTCGGGGGAAATCGGTATGGAATTTGCGGATAGCATCGAGGAACTTCGCGCGCTCATCGGTTCGGCGCGGCACTGCGTCGCCTTTACCGGGGCCGGGGTAAGCACCCTTTCGGGGATCAGGGATTTCCGGGGGAAGAACGGGCTCTACAAAACGGTCGACGCGGAGCGGATGTTCGACATCGAGGTGTTTCGCCGGGACCCTTCCGTGTATTACGGAATGGCCCGCGATTTTATCTATAATCTTGATGAAAAAGAACCGTCCGTCGTGCATCGCGTCCTTGCAAAGCTCGAAGCGCGCGGATTCCTCAAGGCGGTCATCACGCAGAACATCGACCTTTTGCACCAGAAGGCGGGTTCGAAGCGAGTGCTCGAGATACACGGCTCGCCCGCAGTGCACCAGTGCCCCTCGTGCGGAAAGACCGCGCTTTTCGCGAAAACCGCGAAAACCGTGCGCGAAGGAGGCATCCCCCGCTGTCCCGCGTGCGGCGACGCGATGAAGCCCGATATCGTCTTCTTCGGGGAAGCGCTCCCCGAGCGGGTTTATTCCGAGGCGGTACGAGAGGCAAGAATGGCCGACCTCATGCTCGTGCTTGGCTCGAGCCTCGTCGTGTATCCCGCCGCGGGAATCCCGGAGCTGACCGTTGAATCGGGCGGAACGCTCGCGATCGTCAACGATCAGCCGACCGCGCTCGACGGCCGCGCGCGGCTTCGCTTCGACGACCTGGGAAGCGTCTTTGCCGCGCTTGAAGCCGCGGGGCTTTAATCGCCTTCGCGAAAGAAAAGCGCGTCCTTGCCATCTTCGCGGACAAACCCTGAGCGCTCATAGAAACCGCGCTTGTCGGCGTACGAGATAAGCGCGACGTGATGGAAGCCGCGGTATTCCGCGAGCGCGCTTTCGAGGAGCTTCTTCCCCCACCCCATTCCCTGATACTCCTTCCGGATCGCGACGTACGGAAAGTAAACGCACATCGCGCCATCCGAGATCGCAGTCACGAGCCCTGCGAGAACTTCTCCGTCCCACAGCGTCCGTACGGTATGCGAAGACGCGATCGCGCGCTCAAGCCTTTCGGGATAGCGCGCGGACGACCATGCAAGGGATTCAAAAAGACCTACGACCGCCTCGCGCGGCACGTCCTTCACCGTCGATATCGTCATCGTCCCCTCCTTAAAACTCAAGCTCGGCCGAGATCATCCGCTCGCGGAAGTCGCCGATTATGCGCGCCTCGTCGGCGAATGATGAAGCCTCGAAGGTTACCGAGAAGCGGACGTAAGGGCCCGTCTCGTCCCAGGGCACGGTCGAGACGAGTTTTTCCCGGATAAGGTAGTCCGAAAATTCGGCGGCATTACGGAAGCGGCGACCGCCACGAGTTCCCGAGGGCGCGCGGGCGTAGCAATAGAAGGTGCCCGCCGGCTTTTTAGCGCCGAAGCCCGCGTCGTTGAGCGCGCTTACGAGAAGGTCAAGACGACGCGAGTATTTCTCGACCGCGAGCGCGGTGAACTCAGGATGCGCGAGCACCGCGGCGCCCGCCTTCTGGATCGCGCGGAACTGCCCCGAGTCGGTATTGTCCTTAACCGCGGCATAGGCCGCGACCGCCTCCGCGTTTCCCGCGACGAACCCGAGCCGCCAGCCGGTCATGTTGAACGCCTTTGAAAGCGAATGGACCTCGAGGCCGACTTCCATCGCGCCGTCCGTCGAAAGGAAGCTCAAGGGTTTGCGACCGTCATAGACGAGCGCGCCGTACGCCGCGTCATGCACGACGACGATCCGGTTGCGATGCGCGAAGTCGACCACCTCGCGAAAGAACGCTTCCGTCGCCGCGGATCCCGTCGGGTTGTTCGGATAGTTAAGGTAGAGAAGCTTTGCCCTACCGAGCACGTCGCGGGGAATCGCCTTCAGGTCGGGAAGGAAGGCGTTTTCCGCGCGGAGCGGGAGCGGATACACAGAGCCTCCGAGATAACGGGTATGCGTCGCGAGGATCGGATAGCCGGGTGAGGTTACGAGCGCAACGTCTCCGGGGTTTATGAAAGCGAGCGGCAACATCGCGTAGACCGACTTCGTCCCGATCCCGTGCATGACCTCCGTCGCGGGATCAAGAGAGGGAAGCCCATAAACGGCTGAAAGGTAACGAGCGGCGGCTTCCTGGAATTCAGCAATGCCGTTGTCCGCGTACAGGCGATTCCCGGAAACAGGCGCCTCGCGCGCGAGGGTTTCCGTCGCGAGCGAGTACGCGGGACTGTCGGGCTCCCCCACCCCAAGATCGATGAGCGGGATATCGGGATGCGATAGCCGGGCCGCGCGCTTGGCCCGCTTGATCGCCTCGAACTTGAAGATCTCGGTCGACTTTCCGAACGAGGGACCGCCAAGGCGGTCGGCGAAACGGTCGGTAAAAAAACTCATGATTGCGCCTCGAGTTCCGCGAGGCGAATCTCGTTTCGGAGCGCGCGCTTGAAAAGCTCGACGAGATTCCGCTGGTTGGAAAAAAGGCAGCTCGCGGCTGATCCGCGGGCGACATCGCCGGTGAGGACGTATTGGGAATCCGCGATGGCGCGGATCTGGTCCGGTTCGGTTTCGCCTGCGTGAATGACAGCTCCAGGTAACGCGGAAGCGGGCTCGACGCGGTCGGTAATGATGACGAGCTTCTTTCCCGATACGGCGACGGTCTTCAGTTCGTCCATAAAAAGCGCAAGAAGATCGCCTCCCAGGGCGAGATAGAGCCGCTCTTCAGTCCCGAGGATGAGATGCCTAAGCCGGTCGAGAATCTGGTCGCGGCCGCGAATCGTGATGTATCCGCCTCCATCCTCGCGCCGCGACGGCAAACTCGCGAGCAGCCGCTCCCGGCTTCCCGTAAGCCGGTGAAGCCGGTTATCGCAGAATTCCGTGGCGTCAACGGCCGTATAGCGCGTCGGCGTGCCCTCGATAATCCAGGCGGCGCCCTTGTCGGCGAGCGAGGCAAGCGCGGTGTAGGCGTTCGAGCGGGAAATTCCGACGGATTTCGCGAGTTCGTAACCGTTTAGCGAGCCTTCGACAAGGAGCGCGAGGTACACGGTCGCTTCCTGGCGAGTAAGACCGAAATCGCCAAGCAAGGACAGACAATCATCAATTTCGCTCGTACTTTGCATTTTAGTATTCCTCTACAGGAACACTAATGCGTCGAAAAGAAACTGTCAAGGGTTTCTTGTTGTACAATAAGGCAGATTTATGCGAGGTTGCGCGCTTTCCAGATTTCGCCCCAGGAACAGAGGGCTTCCATAACCGGGCGAAAGCTCACACCAAGGTCGGTTAACCGGTATTCAACCCGGGGCGGAACGACGGGAAAGGTCGTCCGCACGACAAGGCCGTCTTCTTCAAGCTCGCGGAGTTGTTGAACGAGCATCTTGGACGTGATACCCGGAAGCCGACGAATCAGCTCTCCGTTACGGAGCACCGGCGAGAGCATCAACTCCCACAGGATCAGGGTTTTCCACTTGCCGCCGACAAGCCTGAGCGTCAGCTCCACCGGACAATCCTCCGCGCATACCGTTCCAATCGCCATCATCACTCCTAACTTACTTTTTAGTATGTATATACCAAAAAAGTCTGTATTGCATTATTAATCAGCAAGAGATATCGTGTCAATAATCAGTTTCCTGGAGGAAAAAAATGAAAACAATTGCCGTTATCTATGAATCTCGTTCGGGCCATGTCGAAGCCATGGCACGCGCGGTAGCCGGGGGAATCGAGGCATCAGGGGCGGCGTGCTACCTCAGCGCGGTAGAAAAAGCCGATTATGCCAAAATCGGGAATGCCGATGGATTGATCGTCGGAAGCTTTACCTCGTATGGTCAGATGGCGGGAGGAATCAAGGCCTTTTTCGACAACTCGCCGTTCGGCGAATGGAGGTCCAAGGCGGGTGGCGCGTTCGCGTCGTCGGGCCTACTCGGCGGGGGAAACGAAACCACCGTCCTTTCGCTCCTCAACGCTCTTATGATCCATGGCATGAAGATCCAGGGCGATTGCGACGGCCCGCACTTTGGCCCGATATGCGTCGGCGCGCCTGACGACGAAACGCTCAAGAACTGCCGCCGGCTCGGAGAGCGGATTACGGCGCTCGCGGACTAAAAAAAAAGCGTCAAATCGGGGTCGAGGCCTTACGAAAAAGCCTGTAATATTGTAAAATATGCTATGTTTCAAAAAGTGCGTACGATGCTGTTCGGGTATATCCCCCGAATAGCGTCGGCTCTCATCGCGCTGACGGTACTGTCATGCTCGATGCAGGCAAACCTTGAGGAATTCATCGAAGAAGGCATCTCGATCGTCAAAATCACCTCATCCTCGTATAGCCAGGGCGTTAGTCCGAACATCGTGGCAAACAGATCCGTCTTGAGCGGATCGGAGGTTACGGTAAACCTTGAGTTCCTGAACCCGGAAGGCCTCGATCTTGAATACGAGATCGGCTATGACACCAATTATATCGACGGTGGAGAGATACCCACAATTGACCCGACGGGCCCGAAGCAAAACTCAGTATCCTTTACCTTTACACCATTGCCCGCTGCTGAGAATCAAACTATCGTCTTTACGATCGCCATACGCAGCCCGAAGTTCAACAAAATCGTCGAGCGTGGCATTGTCAGCATCCGCTGTGTCAGCAAATCGAATACGGATCTCCGCCTGCAGGCAATCCTCGATGACCAAAACGTAACATATAATTTCAGCAGTACCGGCCAGACCTTTGCAATCATGGACCTGACCACGAACGATTGGCTCACCATCATCCCGACCGCCGAGGTTTCGGGACAGAAAATTAAGTACGATATAGAAGCCGGTGGTTTCGAAAGTTTGAATCTCCCCCTCACTTCCGGAATACAAACACCCCAGTTTTTGCAACACAACTATACCAGTACACTGAAGATATGGGTTACATCACCGGACGACAGTACAACGCGATCCTATTTGCTTATAGTACCGCAAGGCTTTACCGTGATATCGGGGAGAGTGTGTACCGTCGCCGATTTTCAGGCCGCGATAGGCAGCAATAACCACATCAAGCTCGGCGGCGATATCAGACTTAGCGACAGCACTACAGCAGCGCTTATTACCAATACGAGCGGTGAATTCTTCTTTGATGGTAACGGCTACACAATCAGCGGCATGTCGATACAAGGTATCGATGATGGCGGCCTTGGACTCGTAGCCGTGAATAATGGCATCATCAAGAATCTTGCGCTGGAAAACGTGAATATAACCTGTGCGGATTCAAAGATTATCAATGCAGGAGGACTTGCTGGATACAATTATGGCACGCTGTACCGTTGCAGCGTTTCGGGAACGATTACCGCTGCCAGTAATTTTAATGTGATAGGCGGGCTCGTCGGGCAGATGAATGGCGGCAGCGGTTACATAGCCGAATGTTACAGTACTGCAAGGATTACAGGATATGAAGTGTGCGGAGGATTAGCTGGAGAATTTTATAACGGAACCATACTGAACTGCTATTCCCGTGGTACTGTATCTGGCGAGCCTACCGCCACCGATGTGGGTGGACTCTTCGGAAAGATTTATTCTAACGCCATTGTTAGCAATTCCTACGCGACGGACGCGAGTACCGGAGAGCTCATTGGTACTAGCATTCTCGGTACGGTAATAGACTGCTCCTACGGATCACCCATAACCGATAACTGGAACATCACTAATACCCTGAACCCCGCGTACGTGTGGGGCAAGAGGAGCGACATCAACGATGGGTATCCCTACCTTCAGTATTTTGGGACGAAAACGATGCTTCCGTGATAGATCAAGCGGGAAAAAAGTTTTTTAAGGAAAGGAATTAAAGGGGAAATTATGGCGCCAAAACACGCGCTTTATGTTACTAAAGAAGCATTAACACTGTAAACTACACTATGTTTCAAAAAGTATGTACGGTTCTGTTTAAAATTATTCCTCGCATGGTATCGATTTCTATAACGTTCACGGTACTGTCATGCTCGATGCAGGCAAACCTTGAGGAATTCGTCGAGGAAGGCATCTCGATCGTCAAAATCACCTCATCCTCGTATAGCCAGGGCGTTAGTCCGAACATCGTGGCAAACAGATCCGTCTTGAGCGGATCGGAGGTTACGGTAAACCTTGAGTTCCTGAACCCGGAAGGCCTCGATCTTGTATACGAGATCGGCTATGACGCAAATTATGTAAGTGCGCTTTCTACAATTGCGCCAACGGGACCGGGGCAAAACTCAGTATCCTTTACGTTCAATCCCTCGACTGACGCCGAAAATCAGACCATCGTTTTTACGATCGCCATTCGAAGCGTCAAGCTCAACAAGATCGTTGCGCGCAAGAACGTCAGTATCCCCTGCGTCTATGCGTCGAATACTGATATCCACCTGCAGGCAATCCTCGAAAGCCAAAACGTGACCTATGCCTTCAGCGGAACCGGCCAGACCTCGGCAATCATGGACCTGACTACAGCAAATACCCTCACCTTCATCCCGACCGCCGAAGTGTCGGGGCAGACGATCGCATTCAACCTGGAAGCGAATGGCAGTTCACTCGAAAGCGGACTCACGCTTTCCGGCGAAGAAAGATCCCTGACGCTAGTAGACGATGACACCTATACCCTTTCAATTATTGTTACCGCTCCGGACACCATCACAAACTGGACCTATACGATCAAGGTACCAAAAGGCTTTGTCGTGATAGAGGGCGGGAATTATTCCGTTGCTACATTCCAAGCCAAGATCCCATCCGGTACAAACCGTATCAAGCTCGGCGGCGATATCACCCTGACCGACATCGCTACAACAGCGCTAATCTCCAATTCGAGCAACGATTTTTACTTTGATGGAAACGGCTACAAAATCAGCAATATGACGATAAACGCAACCGCAGACGCGTCATTTATTGATACAAACAATGGGATTATCAAGAATCTCGCGCTAGAAAACGTGTCTGTTACCAGTTCGGGAAATGGAGCCTCTGTCGCAGGACTCGTTGAATGCAATAACGGCACGATATACCGATGCAGCGTGTCAGGAACGATTATCTCTACACATGGACCTTCGAATCCCACGGGCGGAGGGCTCGTAGCATATGCGAACTCCGCAAGTTACATAGCCGAATGCTACAGTACGGCAAACGTTCATGCAGGAATGAGTGTGGGCGGTCTTGTAGGCTGTTCTGAAGCAGGAACAATCCTGAACTGCTATGCGCGCGGTACCGTCTCAGGATCTATGGAAGTAGGCGTACTCGTTGGAACCCTCTATGCTGTTTGTACCGTTCGCAACTCCTACGCAACCGGCACACTTGCGAGTAAAATATTTGGAAAAAACTACGGCTGCACAACTAACGATTGTTTCTATGCGACATTGCCAACATCGATTCCCGGTAGCTGGAACTATACGACCACCCTCAATCCCGCGTACGTCTGGGGTATCGGGAGCGGCATTAACGGAGGCTATCCTTACCTTCAGTATTTTGGTGCGCAAACGATGCTGCCATGAAAAGGGGAAAACACTTTAAAGGCGCCAAAAAGTGCCGGAGCGCTTACCAAAGAGCCTCTAATACTATAAAGTATGTAATGCATCAAAATGTGTGTACAACGGTGTTTTCATTAGCTCCCCGCATGATATCGCTTTTTATCACGTTCACGGTGCTGTCCTGCTCGATGCAGGCAAACCTTGAGGAATTCGTCGAGGAAGGCCTCTCGCTCGTAAGTATCACGTCATCCTCGTATAGCCAGGACTATAATAACCAGGGCATCGTGGAAAACCGGTCAGTCCTGAGCGGATCGCCAGTGACGGTAAACCTTGAGATCCTGAACCCGGAAGGCCTCGATCTTGTATACGAGATCGGTTATAACACCAGATACATAGCCGAACTTTCCACAATTGACCCAACGGGCCCAGGGCAGAATTCCGTATCCTTTACCTTTACTCCCTCAGGCGATGCCGATAACCAAACTATCGTCTTTACGATCGCCATACGCAGCCCGAGCCTCAACAAAATCGTTGAGCGCGGCATAGTTAGCATCCACTGCGTCAGCGTGTCAAACACGGATCTCCGCCTGCAGGCAATCCTCGGAGACCAAAACGCAACATATACCTTCAGCGGCAACGGCCAGACCCCGGCAATCATGGACTTGACCACTGCCGGCACGCTCAACATCATCCCGACCGCCGAGGTATCGGGGCAGGCGATTTATTATTGGCTTTCGATCCCTGGCATGTTGAAGGAATCTGGCAGCATGCAATTCGGGAAATCCAATATCTTGAACCTTGTGGATGACAATGTCACCTATACCCTATTAATACAGGTTTATTCGCCGGATACTTTAACAAACACGAAATACAGTATCAAGGTGCCGAAAGGCTTCACCGTACTAGAGGGGAAGACGTATACCGTTGCCGACTTTAAGGCCGCGATAACCGGTAAAAACCACATCAAGCTCGGCGGCGATATCACCCTGGCAGGACCCGACGCATCTGGTCCACTTATTACAAACTTGGCTGGTGAAAACTTCGTTTTTGACGGAAACGGGCACAAAATCAGCAACATGCGGATAGACGCCACCGACAATGCATCATTTATAGACGTTAACATGGGAATCATCGAGAATCTCACGCTCGAAAACGTGGCCATAACCAGTTCCTCGGGTATAAATGCCTATGTAGCGGGACTCGTCGGTCAAAATTATGGCTCGATATACCGTTGCAGCGTGTCGGGAACGATTGAAGATACTGGTGCATCTACGTCTCAAGGAGTTGGAGGGCTCGTCTGCCGGGCGAATGCTGAGACAAGTCAAATATCCGAATGCTACAATACGGCGACAGTCATTGGTCAATCCTACACCGGTGGCATTGTGGGGTTTTCCTCCGACGGAAATATCCTGAACTGCTATTCCCGCGGACGCGTCTCCGGCGGTCCCAACGTGGGAGGCCTCGTCGGCGGAATCACCCCCCCCAGTAGTGTTTCCAACTCCTACGCGACGAACGCAAGTACCGGGCGGTTGATAGGAGCAGGTGGAGCCTCTGTCTTTCCTGTGGAAAGTTTCTACACGACATCGCCCATATCTGTGCCCGCTACCTGGAACATCACGAACACCGTGAATCCCTCGTACGTCTGGGGTATCGGGAGCGGCATCAACGAAGGGTATCCCTACCTTCAGTATTTTGGGGCGCAAACGCGACTACCGCCTCTGGTTCCGTAAAAAGCAAGGTACCATGGCGCTTTCTCCATTTAGGAGGACGCAGCGCGTAATCGGAAAAAACGCTTTAAAAGCGCTACAGAATACGGTAAAATAGAGCATTCGATAAAATACAGTAATGCAAGGTAAAATAAGGCCGAAGGAGACATAAAAAAGTGGAAAAGGGCGCATCAAAACGGCGGCACATCAAGTATCCGCTCGTCGTCAAACTGATCGGGATTATCTCGATCATCGTCATCGTGACAATGGGTACCATTACCGGAATATCGTCCTGGTTTTTCTCCGAGGACTCGCGCGCGCGAACCGAGGAAAACAACCTGACTATGAGCCAGGTTCTCGCCGCGCAGATCGGCGGACGGCTTGACTCGACGCTGTCGGGCGCCTTTTCGCTTCTCGACATGCTCCGTGAAACCGCGGGCAATCGCGGTATCGAGGCCGTAACGGTCTCGAACTGGTTTAGCCGAAACGCCGCGGTCGCGCTCATCGAGATACCGGGACAAAAGACGATACGGAACGCGAAGTTCTACCGGGCGAACGAGCTTACCGATGACGCGCTCGACCAGTTCATCGCCGCAAACGGCTCAGTGGTCGAACGTGCGCGAAACGGGGAATCCCTCGTGTGCAACGCGAGCCCCTTGATCGGGATTCCGGCCGCCGCCCTTTTCGTCCCTTATTACGACCTCGGAACGAAAAACGCGATGATCATCGTCTTCTCGACCGAGGAATTTCAGTCCATGGTGCAGACGAACCAGACGTCGATCAACTACGTCGTCGGGTGGGACGGAAGCCTCATCGTGCATCCCGACTTCGACCTCGTGAAGATGGGCGCGAACTTCGGCGACCGCGAACTCGTCAAGAAGATACACGCAAGCACGTCGGACAACCTCCAGATACGATATCGCGACACCGACGGCAAAACATACCTCGGCGCCTTCAGGAAACTCCAGACCGGGTCGCTCGCCGTTACCAGCAGCACCCCGACCGCGCTCGTCTACAAGGCGGTCGCGGACGTGCTCAGGAGAAACCTCATCCTTACCGGCGTCGTGCTCCTCCTTTCGATACTCGCGATCTGGTTCTTCTCGAAAACCGTATCAAGTCCGGTCCTCTCGCTCGTCGACGCCGCGCGCAGAATCGAGGACGGAGAGTTTGAGCTCGACATCGTGCCCGAGACGCACGACGAACTTGGCCTTCTGACGGAAAGTTTCGTCGAGATGGGCCGGGGCCTCGCGGAACGCGAGCGCGTGAAGGAAACCTTCGGGAAGTTCGTCAACAAGGAGATCGCGGAACAGGCGCTCAAGGGCGAACTCCAGCTCGGCGGTTCCCGCAAGACGGCGACGATTTTCTTCGCGGACATCCGCTCGTTCACCGCCATATCGGAGCGGCTATCGCCTGAGGCGGTCGTTGAGTTCCTGAACGCGTACATGACGCGCATGGTCGATTGCATCGAAAAGACCGGAGGCGTCGTCGACAAGTTCATCGGCGACGCGATCATGGGCGTGTGGGGCGCGCCGCTTTCCGCGGGAACGCCCCGGGACGACGCGCTCGCCGCGATCAGGTCGATGCTCCTTATGCGCGAAACCCTCGTCGAGTTCAACAAGGGACGGGGAAGCGAGGACAAGCCGGTGATCCATAACGGCGCCGGCTTGAACACGGGGCCTTGCATCGCGGGACAGATCGGGTCGCTCAAACGAATGGAGTATACGGTCATCGGCGACGCGGTAAACCTCGCAAGTCGTATCGAGTCGCTGAACAAGCCGCTCGGTACCGACATCCTCATATCAGAGCACACATACGAACTCGTAAAGAACGACATTGACTGCGAGGTCATGCCGTCGATCGCGGTTAAGGGAAAAGCCGATCCGTTGACGATCTACGCGGTACTCAAGTTCCGCGGAGAAGCAGGCCCCGCCTCCCTTGCGGAGCTCAGGGAATATGTCGGCATCAAGACGCCGGACAAAAAAGTGAATCTCGAAAAGGAAGAAGTCAAGTATGAAATTCTCGGGAAGTGACGCGCTTGTATCAGGCGCGGTCCTTGCCGGTGTCTGTGGGCTTCTTTGGCTCTTTGCGCTCGACATGAACGCCGCCTCCTCGCGGGCAGGACAGAAACCGCTCGGAACCGTCATATTCAAGAAACTCTCGGCGACCAGGCGCCCTTCGGACGGGCTCGGCTGGGAGCGAATGCGAAACAACGGGCCCGTCTACGGCGCAGACACCCTTCGCACTGCGGACGCCTCGGAGGCAACCATCCATTTTGACGATGGAACCTCGCTTGACATAAACGAAAACTCGATGCTGCGTCTCGATTTTGGCAGATCGCTTCGAAACCTCGAGTTCATCGAAGGGGAGATATCCGTCAGGGGATCGAAAGAACGGTCAAGTTACACTATCTCCTCCGCGGCGGGAATGATCACTGTCGGGGTTGATTCAAGCGCGACCTTCAGCCGGAACGGCGAAAAGGTCAACGTTGAGGTGAGCGAGGGTGACGCCGTACTCGTTCGCGCCGATGGAACGACCCAGTCCATCGCGCAGGACCAGGAACTCGAGATCGACCTGAAAAACGGCGCCGCGGCCTTCGTCTCGCGCCCGATCGTTCCGACCTCGCCCGCGATCAACGCGCGCATCCTTTCTTACGCAGGCGGCGCGGACCGAATCAACGTTGGTTTTGCCTGGAAGCTCGCGAAAAAGAATGAAGCTGGATCAACCGCCGCACAATACACGATCGAGGTATCCGACGCGAAGGATTTTTCGAGCATCGTGGAGCGGCACCAAACGGACGCCCTTTCGACAAGGCTTGATGTCAGGCCGGGGACCTGGTACTGGCGCGTGCGCGACTCGGCGGGAACCGAATCTCCCGTACGCAAGTTCTCGCTCGTTTCGGCGCAGACGATACGGCCTACCTTCCCTGAAGACGGCGCCGAGTTCCGGTATCGCGCCGTCAAACCCGAAGTCCGCTTTGCCTGGACCGCGATGGACGAGGCAACCGCGTATCTTTTCGAGCTCTCGTCCGATGCCTCATTCTCGAGGCCCGTAATACGATCACGCGTCGAGACCTCGAGCCTTTCCGTGCGCGACATCGGCGACGGCGCCTGGTTCTGGCGCGTCAAGCCCATTCACGGCTTTACCGAGACGGGAACCGTTCCCTCGAGCGAAACGCGAAGCATCAATATCACCAGGACTGGCGTTATGGAAACGCCTGTCGTCTCGACTCCGTTCGAGGGAATGCTCTTCCCGATACAGGGACTCGACGGCAAGGGACTCTCCTTCGCCTGGGTTCCGCAGGACGAGGCCGTTTCCTACGAGCTTTCGATCTCGGCATCGTCGGCGCTTGACTCCCCTGTCATCACCGTCCCCATCACCTCCCCCTATACAAGGATCGCCGGGAAGCAGGCAAAGGCTATCTCGCGTCCGGGCGTCTGGTACTGGGGCGTGCGCGCGCTCGACCGGGAAGGAAACCGTTCCCCCGTGAGCCGCTCGCGCAAAATCCAGGGCGTCGACGATTCGATCATGATCAGGCAGACCTTTCCTCCGGACGGGTACAGAATAGCCGACACACTCGCATCAAATACCCGCTTTTCCTGGAAATCGAACGTGGCCGCGCGAACGGTCTTTGTCGTTTCGAAGAGCGCGGATTTCTCCAATCCCCTGTTTACGGAAAACGTGTCGACCGAGACAATTCTCGGCAAGGCATGGCCCGTCGGTTCGTACTACTGGAAACTTCGCGCGGTAAACATGGATGGATCAACCCTTTCCGAGACAGAGCCGCGATCGTTCACCATCGTCGGGCCGCTCCCCGGAGCCGCGCTTACCTCCCCCGCGAGCGGCGCGCCTTTCTATCTTCACGAACATGACAAGGCAACAGTGAAGTGGGATGCGGTGCCGGGATGCGACTACTACACCGTCGGGATCTATTCGCCTAATGACGACTACCTCAAGCCCGTCTTCGAGCAAGCGCATGTCGAGAAAAACGAAATTACCTGCCCGCTCGGGGATCTTCCGGGCGGCGTCTACATCGTCCGCATCCAGGGTTTCGCGATGGAAACCGAGAACTCGACGCGAATAATCGGCTTTATCGGATCGGGCAACGTCAATTACCGAATGATATCGTACATCGACCTTATCGGCCCGACGAATGGAAGCTCGATCCCCGGGATCGTCGCGTGGAGAAATGGAGTAACCATGCAATATAAGGCGGAGACCGTCCCTGACACGCAGGAATTCCTCCTCTACCGTGACGGGGAGAAAGACAAGGTTTTCGCGCGCGGTGCCGGAAACGGCAACGCGTTTCTCCGAAACAAACTCGCGCCTGGCCGGTATTCCTGGACCGTGAAGGGGACTGTCTCGGGTTTCGATATCTCCGCGCAGGGAAAATACTCCTTCGAGGTTCTGCCCATTCCCCCGCTTCCAAAGCCAGCGCTGATCGGCCCTCCGTCGAAAACGGTATTGGACGCCGACCGCCTGCGCGCCGACCGCACGATCGTCTTCAAATGGCAGCCGGTCGAGGGCGCGACGCACTACAACCTCACGATATCGCGTGAAGGAACCGGCATGCCCGTCCTTTTTGAGGACAAGACAAACACACCCGAGTTTATGATGAAGGATCTTTCGAAGCTTGCGAAGGGAAGTTTCGTCTGGCGAATCGAGGCGCGTTCCTACGATTCTAACGGTGAGATCGAGCAACCAGGCATTCCCGCCGAGTCATCGTTCATGATTGACCTCCCTGCGGTAAAGCCGGCGACCTCGAAATACGGAGACACACTCTATGGCCAGTGATCAACATCGCGCGCGCGGGCGACTCAGGCGCACCCTTGCCGTGACACTATTTTCTTTAGCGGCGATGGCGTCCGCGATTGCTCAAGACGAGAACGAGTTCGGACCAGGTCGCGCGGACAAGTCATCCGTTGGGTACTACTACGATACGGACAAAAAGGGAAACATCTCATTTACCCAGATACTGTCATGGGATACTGATCCCTATGCTCTTCGTTTCGAGGTTACCTTACGAAATGCTGACGGAAAGGATATCATGCACGAGTTCACCACCGGTAATTCGCTTGAGCTCAAACTCGCGCCGGGCAACTACTCGTACAATATCGTCACGTGGAACCTCCTCGATCAGCCTGAGGTCGAATCAGGGTTTCAACCCCTCCGCATCGTTAAGGCCGAAAAACCGAGACTGACGGGAACCTCACCTTCTTCCGTCTACGTGGACTCCCTGAACGAGAAGATTACGCTTAAGGGCGAGAAACTGGTAAGCGGGGCCCGTTACTTTCTGCGCAACGCGGATACAGAAGGTTCCGATGTCGAGGGAACGGAGGTTTCGCGTTCATCGGGAAGCGAAAAGGAAGTGGTCATCAAGTTCCCGGACTGGGCATACAAGATCGGAACCTTCGATATCGTAATCGTCAATCCTGGAGGGCTCAGTTTTGTTGAGAAGAAAGCCCTTCGCGTTAACTACCAGCGACCACTTGACGTTCTATTTTCGCTTGGGTACGCGCCTGTGGCCTTCGTCACGGATAGCTGGTTCAAGGAAAACTGGCAGGAACCGGTTTACTGGGCCGGCGCGAGCGGTGCCCTATCGGTCTATTTCATAAAGCGGGCGAGCGGATTTTATGGAGCAGAGGCGGCATTCTCGTTCCATCGCCTCACAGGCGGTACGGACGAGGCAAAGCTGACGAGCGACTACTACCTCGGAGGCGCGAACCTTCTCTACAAATACAGATACCTCCGCAACCTCCACTTCGTGGCACGCGCGGGAGGCGGACTCGCCTTCAGCAAGCACAGTTTCGACTACGAAAGTGAAGCTGGCCCAAAGACGAATAGCACGGATCCCTACCTCAACGCGGGAGTCATGGTACAGTATTTTCTACCGCACAATTTCTTCGCAGAGTTCGGGATCAACTGGGTCTCGATATTCGAGAAGGGTCACGCGATTGGCGGAATTGAGCCCGCGCTTCGCGTTGGATACCAGATACGCTGAGAGCCGCTCTCGGGGATCGTCAACTCAGAACGACTTCGAGAGCGTTAGCTCAAACTGATGCCGGCTCCCGAACGTCGCAACCTCGGAAGACGAATCCCCGTGGCGAAAGGTGTACGCGAAGTCAACGGTAAGAACCTTTCGCGGGAACCACGACAGTTTTGACTCAAGCGAACCGCTCGGGTCGACCATGTTGAAGAACCATGATTCGGACCAGTCAAGATTCGCGTTGCCGATATTTTTCATCGTCGCCTTTCCAAACGCATACCATCGATACTCGTCGTATACCCTGAACGAGGGGTTGGTGGCAATCCTTCCAACATCGGTAACGTACGAGACCCCTTCGTCGCGCGTAAGCCCATCGCTTCGACCGGAAACCTCGAACGCGAAGTCGACGCCGTCCGCGTAAGGCTTTCTCAAGAGAAGAGTTCCGGTCACGCCAAGGCAACCGCGAAAGATATCGATTTTGTCTCGATCGATCGCGGTAACGCTGCTGTCCCGGGAATAAAGCGCATCCACGTACCACTGAAGGTTCAAGAGGCTGGCCTTAAGGGCGAGTCCGATATCGGGCGTCGACCCCTTCCGAAACCCGCCCTTAACCCGTATCTCGAAGGGATACAGCATGGTCCCGCACGAAAGGTATACCGGAATGTCTGCAGCCCGTTCCGTCGAGGGATCGAGCGGCGCAACCGCCGACAGATCGAGCGATAGGGCGTCCCCTACCGGCAACACGCCGACAATCTCCGCGAGTTGCCGGCCTTCGCGCTCCCCCTTTTGTCCATAAGCGATGCGAGCATTGACGAGATCGCTCGGGTTGGTAAATCCGCCATCCTCCCATTTCACGATCTTCTTCCCGAAGTTAAGCGCCCACCCGTCGAAGAGCGAGGCTCCGCACCATGCCTGCAAAACCTTCCCGTCATACTCGCCTTTCGAGTTCATCGTCCCCTCGGCCACGACCGTCCCCGTCGCTGAGTTCGTTATGAAGCGGAGGGTGTAGTCGGCAAGCGAGTTCGAGCTATAGTCGGGTTCGCCAGCTACAATCGGATAGACAGGACTATACTCATCGTCAATGGTTTCCTTCGCCCAGCACATGAGCGAGAAACCCTGAATGACCCGCACATCGGGCATTTCCGCAACCATTAATCTCGTGGTGGCAATGAGCGCCGCGAGGAGAAACAACCTCGATCGCGTCATGCGCGATCCTTGAGAAGCCCGTCTTCTATCGGTATCACCCTGTCGAGATACTTCAGGACGCGACTATCGTGCGTGGAGAATATAAAGGTCGACTTATCCGTTTCGTTAAGCTCCTTCATCAGCTCGACGATGGCGAATGCGTTCGCCGAATCGAGGCTCGCGGTAGGCTCGTCGGCGATGACTATCTCGGGATCCTTCACGAGTGCGCGGGCTATGGCGACGCGCTGTCGTTGTCCGCCTGAAAGCTCGCTTGGTTTGTGCTTGACGTGGCTTTCGAGCCCTACTTCGCGTATCGACTTCATCACGCGGTCCTTCCAGTCCCTTGAGAATCGCTCGCCTGAAAGTGTGAGGGCGAGCTCGACGTTCTCAAATACGTTGAATACAGGAACGAGGTTAAAACTTTGGAATATGAAGCCGATTTTCTTTCCGCGAAATGCCGCAAGATTAGACTGCGACAGCGTATCTACGCTGATACCATCTATGAAAAGCTCTCCCGAGGTCGGTCGATCGAGCATTCCCATAATATTGAGAAGCGTACTCTTCCCGCTACCCGATGGACCAATTACGGAAACGAAGTCTCCGCGAGCTATCGTAAGGCTCACGCCGCGGAGCGCCTGCACCTCAACCTTGCCAAGCTGGTAATTTTTCTTAAGGTTCTTCACTTCTATCATCACTGACTCCTTGTTAGTAGTTTGCCTTCGGCTTGAATGCCTTGACGTAATTGAGCGAAAAATATTGTTCCTTAACGTTGTCTTTTTCCTGGATATCCGAGAATTCGGCGATCGTTGACTGTCCCTTCAGCATGGGCTGCGTTATGAGAAGCTTCATAGCCGAAAGGCGCTGTCCTGAAAACTTCAATTCGGAAAAGACGATCACCTTGAGCAACTGCCCGGTTTTTGAGTAATACTCCCGTTTGAGGGTCGCGAGGTTATTCTTGTCGACGGTAACGACTATGCGCGCGTAACCCGCAGCACCCGGCTTCGCCTTCAGCTCAAGCGTCAGCGTATCGCCGTCTGAATCCCCAATAATCGTCGCGTCATAGTAAATCGCGAGCTCATTATACATAACGTCCGCGAACGAAAGGTCCGAATCGAGAAATGCTGCCTTATAGCTCTCTTTTAAAACCTCGTCCGCCAGCGGAAGGTAATGCCAGATCGTACTGTCGACGCGGATCATCGCCTGCCCATAGTTCGTCTGTGGCCATACATGGAAGAAAAGATACTTAAGGTCCCCCTTTTTCCAGCATACGAACCGATCGAGCCGATCGTCCTCACCCGCCTTCTTTACCATCATAGACCACTTAAACTCGGCGTTTGCGGGAAGTATTACCGCATCGGCCTTTTTCAGAATATCCATGGCGCGCGCATCAGGCCACGCAAAAACGCTAAGAGTGAACAAACCCGCGAAAACCATTCCAGCCTTCATCACACTAATCTCCTTCATGTTTTTTCAGCGCACCTGCTGAATCAAGCCAATAATCTCGCCCTTGACGATTTTCCTGATCGACAGAGACGAAACGACAAATGGGATCACGACTCCTGCGACAAGCGTCAGGGCAACGGACTTCCAGCCGATCAACATCGGAAGCGTCGAGGCTTCCCCAAGGAGCGTCGCGAGCATGTCGTTGCCGCTCTTTATCGGTATCTTCGAGACGTAAACGGCGGCTGCGGTGGCAAGCGCTATTCCGACTGCGCTGGCGATAACGGCAAAAGCGAGTATCTCGGCGGAAAGCAGCATGATCCCGCGCTTCCTTCCCAACCCAAAACTGAACATCATCCCTATTATCCGTATTCGGTCGATCACGGTAACGAAAAGAACGTTCACGATCGATATCGAGGACACGACGCAAAGACACGCGATAAACACTGCGAGAACGACGAGAAAAAAATCAATGATATCGCGCGCTTCGAGATAATTGTCGTATGCGCTCCGCAATTCGGCATGCGCGCGAACGAAATCGATATCGCCGAAGCGTTCTGCGATGATTGTCTCCAGGGATTCCTTGCGCGCGACGCTTTCTTCCTTCGTCATAAGCGGAAGTATCTCTTCGCGCGGCGCGTCGAACGCCACGAAGCGTTGAGGAATCCTGCCGGGATCAAGCGCGGTAATCGTCTCGGCTTCGATGAACGCCATACCCTCGCATGCGTCAATAAGTGGATAAAAACCGCCTACGGTAAAGGTTTCGCTCCCATATACTTGATCGCTATCCTTGTAGACGAACGAAACGGCGTCTCCGACCGCTATGGTCTTCTCGAGATTCTTCGGGAGGCATACCTCCCCGGGTCCCGGTTCCTTTCCCCGGTACACTGTAACCCCGTATACGTCGCGTGCCACGGCAAAGTCCATCATCGAAATCGACTCACACGTCGCCCCTGACATGACCTTACCCGGTACGATCGATATCTCGTAAAAACGATAGGGATTAGCTTTCATAAAATGATCAACGAGATCATCATGCATCGCCACCTTATCGTCGCGCGAAAGCTCATCATGACTAATGTCGTTCGCGTCGTAATCGATATCAAGCTGGATATCACCCATGGCACGCGCATATCGAATCGAGTTTTCGATCTCTCCTGCGTAGAAATACGAGGTCAACGTCAGGCAGAAACCGAGCAAAAGGATGAGCGCAAAGACGAGCGCGTATTTTTTCCTGTAATGCACCGCGTTCCGCGCGAGATATTTTCCGAATAGACCGCTCATTTCATTCCTCCTTCATGATATTAACGGGGTCAACCTTCCTGAGATACGCGTACGGCCTAATAACCGAGAGAAGGTTAATTACGACAGTCAGAAACAGCATCAAAAAAACGCACAAGGGCGTTATGTCGAGACTGCACGGAAAATCAACCACCATAAACGACGGAAACGCGCGCGAAAGCACGAGATTTAAGCCGAAGGCGCAACATAACGCGATGCACAGCGTGAACAGGTTTTCCATAAATACGAGGCCCAAGAAATCACGGTTATGAAATCCAAAAGCCTTCATGAGCCCGAAGTCAGCCTTACGGTTCTGGAAGTTAATGAAGAGGTTTGACGAGGTCGACACTATGACGATGATAACGATTACGAATCCCAAAAATGAGAAAATCGCGGCTAACATCGAGAAGGAAGATCGCATCTCCTGCATCGACGTGAGCGGTGTCACGAACGCGGCGTTCAGAGGGGCAAGCGCTTTTTTGAGGCCGACTTCACGCATGAGCGAGCGAGGGCCAATTACGGGAGCTTCCGTAAAAGCGAATAGCGGCCAATGTCGGCCTTCCGGGATTCCGCCGACGAGCGCGAGCACGTCAAGGTCGATCCAGACTAAGCCACAATCGCCAAAGAAGTTCGAATTTGAAGTTGGCGGAATGAACTTTTTCGACTTCATCTTGATACCGTTAACGCTCCGATAGTAGTTATCGGCGAGGTATATCACTTCTTGTCCCGGCTCATATCTCGCACGTTCGAAGAAGAAGCTATCTATTAAGATGGTTCTGTTAGCCTTGAAGCCAAGCATCTCCTCCTGCGTAAACTGACTCGCTATGCCCGGGAACATCTCCCGCGCTTGCGCGAAGTCAATGCCAACGGTCAGTACTTCCTGGTTCCGCGATTCCTGATCCCTGATCGCGAGCATACCGGGAAGATAAATCCCATCGAAGACGCGCATGTCGGAAAGTTCTTCCCGTATCCTGCGAGACGCGTCTTCCGTCAGGCTTTGATTCTTGTAACCAAAGTTCGGAACATCGCAGTCGAACGACTTGTACCCGCTTACGTAATAATTCGGCTGCATGAACGTCAATTGCCGGGAAAAGAAGCCATTGAAAGAGCTTACGACAAGATTAAAGCCGCCGACGATAACAGTGAATGAAACAGTCATGAAGATGAAAAGGCTCAGCGTCTTCAGCTTGTAGCCCATTAGCATCTTCCACGCCAATTCTATTCGCTTGAGTGAAATGCGCAAGGTAACCTCCTTTACTCTGAGGTTACCGTATCCAGATTTCTTGGGGTTTTCTTCTTAACCGATCGGATTGGATGCGTTTTTGCGGAATTCCGACGGCGTCATTCCGGTAAATTTCCTGAAAACCGCGTTAAAGGTCGAGAGGGAATTAAATCCAGCATCCATCGCTATCGCCACAACTTTATCGCCCGCTGTTGCGGGATTGCGGAAAAGACTCTTTGACTCCTCTATGCGGTGAAGATTGATAAAATCATAAAACGTCATCTTCATCCGGTCATTGAGTACCTGCGAGATCGCATGTGATGAGGATCCCAGCTTCTCTGCAAGATCAAAAAGACTCAGTTCAGGATTGAGAAACGGTTTCCCCGTTTCCATCTCGGCAAGAATTTTCTTCTCCAGCTCGATTGCCTTATCAGGGGCAAGCGCGGACTTTGCGTACTTCGTCGAGGGAGTCGCGGATCGGGCAGAGTCCCCAACGAGAAGGGCCTCTGTGCGCGATCCGGAAAAATATCCGGGATTCAGGAACCCGTAGACGGCCGTCACGAAGGTCAAAATGCCCGCGAACACGCTCCACGCCTCTCCTTTTCCCTCATGGCCAAACTGTTCAAACAGCAACGCGACAACGGTAACAAACGTTACCGAACCAAGGAAAATCTTAAGCCAGGTATAGTTCATGCGATCCATGGAGGAATAGCAGGACTTCGCGCTTTCCGAGAACAACCGGAGACGCCTGATGGAAATCGCGAGATACGCTATGAGAGAAATCGGTAGTATCAAATGACCGATAGTACAACCCTTAGTTTCGATCTCGAGCAAAGGAAAGCCGATAATGAGCTCCATAACCGCAAACAAAAAAAAGAAAAAGGAAGGAATTAACTCCAATGCGATTCGCCAGCCTACGCGGAAACATCCACCGGTAAGCAGCCTCGTATACAGAGCCATAAGTGGTGCGAAAATCAGAATTGATACGCCGAGCAAGCCCGCGAGGAACTCGGAGAAGCCGGGTAAGGGCGAAGGGAGGTAGAACGACAATAACTCTTGACGGCTATAGCAATAATGCAACACATGAAAGATCACCGCGTTTGCCATGCAAAAGAGCAAGAGCGCGAGCACGCTGTTCGCCTTTTTATCTCCCCTTCCGCTAAAAAAGAGAATTGCGCACAGCGCATAGCTCTGTACGCAATTCACGAGAGAAAGGATCACGATGATATCGTCAAAAGTCATCTGCCTTATTTCCATCCTGCAAGTAATACCATCACTATACCCCGAAAAACAACCGCTGCATACAAAAATGCGCGAACAGCCGCGTATTTCCAGCGGCCGCTTGCAAAAAATCAGAACATCAGGAATGCCCCGAGCCCCGCCGCGTATTGCGCATCGTCGATCGAAACCGCGCTCGACGCGGCATTCCCAAGAAGCCGCGTTACGTCGCCCTGAAGGTAAAGGCCAAAATGCTCCGCAAGCATAATCATCGCGCTCAGAGAGGCATGCGCAGACTCGATTCCGGCGTCTTCGTCGTAGTATATCGACGACCATGTCGAATCCATAATCGTCATACCTGCCTCGATATTGAAGATAAACGGAATTGCCTCTATCTCGGATTCCAGATATATATCCGACAGGAACGCGTGACGGATCGATTCGCTATCCCGTTGAAGGGGCGCGTACCGAACCCGCGCATGGGCGGAAAGCCAATCGGGCCCATAAAACGCCTCGCCAAACCCTTGCGCGACATTCTTGATATCGCCCGTTCCGTCCAGAACGGGATCGGAATCCTCCTCGCGGGATTCTCCCAACGAAATCCCCGCCGCAAAGGACAGCGGCAGATTAGCGAATGGCAACGCCTCAAGGCCCAATTCATCGCCCTCTATATACGCGCAAACCCGCGGCCATTCGTATCTTGCGATCAGCAGGGGAAACGCTCCCCACTCGTACTCGTCGGAACCGACGAATTCGGGAGAATAGTCGCCGACGGCGCCGATCATGATCATCCAGTTTTTATCAGCTTCATCGTCATTGTCATCGTCTCCCTCCGCGTTCACCGACGATATGACGATCAAAAATAGCAGCCCAAGGAAAAAAACACATCTCCTTGTATTGGCACCAATTAGCATCCTGACCTCCTCTTTCTGAAGACGAGGATAGCAATATTTTATGGGGGATTCTCACGATCCGATCGGATCGGAAACGCATTTGCGGGAATGATTTCCGCCCGAGGATAAAAAACTCCCCGGAATAGTTCCGGGGAGTCGTTCATTCTGCAAGCGATATTAGACCTTACATCAGAATCTTTCGAGTATAGTCCGCTCGATCCGAGCGACGGCTTTATCGATCCCGAGGATCTGGATCGAGCCGACGAGCGGCGGAGATACGCGGCTTCCAGTAACCGCCATGCGGATCGGCATCATGAGGTCGCCGAGCTTAACGGCGAGCTCCTCGGCCTTAGCGTGGAAAAGCTCGTTCGCCTGTTCCTCGGTAAGACCGCCAATCTTCGCGACAACCTCTTTCGCGGCAACAAGGATCTCGCGGGTTTTCGCCGCGTCGAGTTTCTTCGGGATAATATCCTCGATTGCGGGAACCGCTGGTTCCCCGAAAAGAAAGCCGACCATCGCCGGAGCATCGGTAAGAAAGTGAAGCCGTTCCTTAATAAGAGGCATCACCTTCATCAGGGTATCCCGCTGCGCTGCGGTCGGCTCGAGAAGGGTCTGATTCTTAAAGAGAAATCCCGCCTTCGCGCGCGCTTCTTCGCTATTAGCCTCACCCGCATCGCAAGAGCCAAGAAGCCCCGAGTTCGCGATAAAGGGCCAGGTGAGATCGAAGAGTTCGTCGTCGGTCTTCAGCCGCATGTATTGGCCGTTAAACCACTCAAGCTTCTTGTAGTCGAAAACCGCGGGAGCCTTGTTGATATGCTCCATCCTGAAAAGATGGCTCAGTTCCTCGAGCGTATACATGTCGCGGGCGTCCTCGTAGGAGCAACCGAGCATCGCCACGTAGTTGATCAGGGCTTCCTTAAGATATCCGTTGTTGCGAAACTCATTGCAGCTCGTCGCACCATGCCGTTTGGAAAGCTTCTGCCCATCTTGACCCATGACCATCGGCAGATGGCAGTAGCCGGGATGATCCCAGCCAAAGGCCTTATACATGACGACGTGGAGCGGGGTGGAAGGAATCCATTCCTGCGCGCGCATGACGTGCGTTATCTCCATAAAATGGTCGTCAACGATATTCGCGAGATGGTAGGTCGGGAAACCGTCGCTCTTCAAAAGGACGGGATCGGGGTTGACGTCCTCGTTCTTCCACTCGATATCGCCGAGAAGCTCGTCATGGAATTTCGTCGTGCCCTCGAGCGGGACGGCGAGACGGATGACATAGGGCTTGCCCGCGTCAAGGTTTGCCTTGACCTCCTCGGGGGAAAGGGAACGGCAATGCCGGTCGTAGCCGGGAGCCATCTTGTTCATCGTCTGGATTTTTCGGATGCGCTCAAGCCGTTCCTCATCGCAGAAACAATAATACGCCTGTTTCTTCTCTATTAATTCAAGCGCATATTTCTTGTACAGCTCAAAACGCTGGGACTGTACGTATGGCCCGAACGGGCCGTCCTTGTCCCCACCCTCGTCCCAGTCGATACCAAGCCAGCTGAGGGTGTCGTAGAGGTTGCGGACGTATTCCTCGCCGTAGCGGGTTTGGTCGGTATCTTCGAGGCGGAGGATGAATTTGCCGCCCATTGAGCGGGCATAAAGGTAATTGAAAAGCGCGGTTCTCACACCGCCGATGTGCTGCATCCCGGTCGGGGACGGCGCATAACGTACACGTACTTCCACTTGGGCTTCTCCTTCAAGTCGGGCGGACGCGAAAAAACGCCGCCTGGACAAAAATCCGCGTAAAGACCGCGGGAAATTTCATTATAAGGAGTTTTGAAGGATTGAACAAGGCAACGAAAAGCAGCCAGAAATTACCTATCGTTCAATTTGTGAACATTTAAAAACCAGCCTGGATCGTCATAATTCGCATTCATCTCCCCGATCCATTATAGTTTGTCGAGTGAGGAGGCCTTACGCACATGAAAACACTCATCGTCGAGGACGATTTCACCAGCAGACTTCTTTTGCAAGGGCTCTTGCAACCGTATGGACCCTGCCACATCTCGGTCAACGGACGGGAGGCGGTAGAGGCCGTCCGCAAGGCAATCCTGGTGAAAGAGCCGTACAACCTGATCTGCCTCGATATCATGATGCCCGAGATGGACGGACAGACCGCCCTCAAGTCTATACGCGCGATCGAAGAAGAGGCGGGAATCCTTTCCAGCGATGGGGCCAAGATCATCATGACGACCGCTCTCGACGACAAGAACAACATCATGAGCGCGTTTCGGGAGCAATGTGACGTATATCTCGTTAAACCGATCGACAAGGACGCGCTCATCGAAAACTTGCATTCAATGCGCCTTATCCCGTAACCGTCAGTAAAAGAATGAAATACCTCAAACGACCAGGAAAGGGAACGCTGGACGAAATCGTTCCCGACAACTTTTTTTTTGATGAATCCTCCCTTATCGAGGCGGAAAACCGGCGATACCGCTACGCCGTTGATTCCGTCGATCTCGGCGTTTTCGAGTATTACGCGCCGGTCGACCATATCGAGGCGAATGAAACCTGGTACGCTCTCGCGGGGATTAATCGGGGAAGAGGTCTTAAGCGATTCTCCGACCGGGTTAGCAAGGACGACCGTGGCAAAATCCTTCGGCTCTTCAATCACGCGACCGAAACCGGTCGCACGGCGCTCGAGTTTCTCTATCATCATCCGGAAAAAGGGAATCGCTGGCTCAGGATTGCAGGGCAGGTAATCGCGACCGGTGGAACTCCGGTGAACCCGCTCCGTTTCGTCGGGATACTCGAAGACATAACGCAACGCAAGGAAAGCGAAAAAAAACTTGGTGAGCGGCAGGTACTGCAAAACACGGCAATGGAAAGTCTGCCCGTCGGCCTTATCCTGGTAGATGCCGAGACGCATATCATCGAGATGGCGAACCGCAGCGCCTCGTTGCTTTTTGGGCAGATGCCCGGCGAAATGGTCGGCAAGCGATGCCACCATTTTATCTGCAGCGCGCCCGAGGGATTTTGCCCGGTCTGCGATCTCGGAGAAAAGATCGAGAACGAGGAACAGACGATACTCTCCGTAGACGGACGCCGCCTTTTCGTGCTCCGCTCCGTCATCAAACTCGAGATCGGATATCGAGAAAAGCTGCTCGAGTGCTTCGTCGACATAACCTCACGCAAGAAAATCGAGGAGGCGCTCCGATCCGCGACCGATCGCCTCAGGCTCGCGACCCGCGCAGGCGGGGTCGGCATCTGGGATTTCGACGTCAAGCACAACACGGAGGAATGGGACGACCAGATGTACCGCCTCTACGCGGCAACACGCGAGGAGTTTCCCGACGGTGGCAAGGCATGGCGCGCTCGCGTGCATCCCGACGATCGACAGGCGCAGGATCGCGAGATCACGCGGGCGATCAACGGCGAAAAGGACTATGACTCAGAGTTCCGCATAGTGTGGCCAGACGGAACCGTGCGAATCATACGGGCGCTCGCTATGGTGCAGCTCGATTATTCAGGCCAGCCGAGCCATCTCATCGGGACCAACTGGGACATAACGGTCCAGAAAAAAACCGAGCATGATCTGATCGAGACCAACATCAGCCTTGAGGAAGCAGGAAACAGGGCAAACGAACTGATGATCCAGGCAGAGACGGCAAATATTGCCAAAAGCGCGTTCCTCGCGACGATCAGTCACGAAATCCGCACGCCAATGAACGGAATCATCGGGATGGCAGGGCTCCTCCTTGACACAAACCTGACCGACGAGCAGCGGCAATATGCGAAACTCCTCAGGACAAGCGGAGACTCGCTCCTCGCCCTCATCAATGAGGTCCTCGACCTGTCGAAAATCGAAGCCAGGAAAATGGAACTTGAATCCGACGAATTCGACCTTGTTGAGCTTCTCAGGGAAATCGTCGACTTGATGAAGGTCCAGGCGCGCGAAAAAAAACTCGCGGTCACTCTTGATCTCGGGGACGGCATTCCGCGGAAAACCGTCGGCGACGCCGGACGGCTCAGGCAAATCATAGTAAACCTCGCGGGGAACGCTATCAAGTTTACCGACAAGGGCGCAATCACTATCCGCGCGGAAATCGCCGAGGACGCGCCAGATTCATCGCTCATCCTTTTCTCGGTCATTGATACGGGGATCGGAATACCGAAGGAAAAGCGAGGATCGCTTTTCCTTCCTTTTTCGCAGCTTGATAACTCAAGCACCCGGAAATACGGCGGCACGGGGCTTGGTCTCGCTATCTCTCGCCAGCTTGTCGAACTCATGGGTGGCAAGATCGGCGTGGAAAGCGTTGAGGGAAACGGCTCAACCTTCTGGTTTACCGTCCGCGTCGGCAAGGTTCTTCCCGACGCGACGGAATCAGGCGAAACTACGAGAACGACTTGCAAGTCAGTGGCCGTTGATGAGAACCTTAAACCGTTCAAAAGGTCGTATCGCGTACTGCTCGCCGAGGATAACACAACCAATCAGCTCATCGCGGTAAAGCTTCTCGAGAAAATCGGCATAACGCCTGATACGGTTGCGAACGGAAGCGAGGCGGTATCGGCGATAACCGGCGCAAAAAATCCATACGATCTCGTTCTCATGGACTGCCAGATGCCCGAAGTGGATGGCTACGAGGCGACACGAAGGATCCGCGCGCGCCAGGCGATGAATGAAGCGAAGCGTCTCCCAATCATCGCGATGACCGCGCACGCGCTCCAGGGAGACCGGGAAAAATGCCTTGAGGCGGGCATGGACGACTATCTTTCCAAGCCGGTCAACATGGCGGAACTCTACCGCGTTCTGACGCATTGGCTGCCGATCGAAGAAAGCGACCAAAAAGGATTGGATCAGCGGAATGGTTCGGTGCTAGATGCGGTCTTCGGTTCGGACTCAAGCGCAATATTCGATGAGGTCGCCTTCGCCTCAAGGACGATGAACGACAAGAACCTTGCCCGCCTCGTCATTGAGACATTCATGGAGGATATCCCCGCGCAACTCGCGAAACTCTCGCAGGCAATCGAGAACCGAGACCGCAAGACCATTGAGCTTCAAGCGCACCGTATCCGCGGGGCGGCTGCAAACTTGAGCTGCAGCATCATGTATAATCGAGCGGCCGAGATCGAGTCGGTAACGCGCGACAACGATCTGGGGCGGGCCGCGGCGCTTTTATCCGATCTCCAGGAATCGTATCGTGAAGCCTGCGAAAAACTTGGAGCGTATATATGAAAATACTCATTGCTGACGACGACCTTGCATCAAGGAAAATACTCGGTTTACTGCTTGAGAAAACAGGACACGAAGTCATAGCTGTATCGGACGGTACCGAGGCGTGGAAGGTGCTGTCATCGCCGAACGGTCCCAGGATGGCGATACTCGACTGGCTAATGCCGGGAATCGACGGAGAGGAACTCTGCAGAAAAATCAGGACGCTCAACAATGAAATACCCCAATACGTCATCATGCTCACGATAAAGGGTGAGAAAAACGATATCGTCCGGGGCCTCGAGGCCGGAGCGAATGATTATCTCTCGAAACCATACGATCCCGGAGAGTTGCGCGCGCGAATCGATGCGGGACAACGGATCCTCGAGCTCGAGGCGGAATGCGCCAAGCGCATACGGTCGCTCGAGATGAACGAAAAGCGAGTGCAAGCACTTCTCGCGGAAAAAGATATCCTGCTTTACGAGATCCACCATCGGATCAAAAACAACATGAACATGGTGATTAACCTGCTTACGTTACAGGCTGAATCAATCAATGATCCACTACCCTCTTCGACACTCAGAAACGCGGTCGGCAGGATCAAGAGCATGGGGATACTGTACGATCGACTATACCGCTCAGACAGCCTTACGTCCTTATCGATACGGGAATATCTCAACGCGCTCATCGAGGAAATCGCCAATATATTCCCTGACCGATACAAGATCGAACTTGATCTCGACATCGAGGAAATAATTGTCGACGTTCATCATCTATCATGCATCGGGATGATCATGAACGAGCTGATATTCAATTCCATGAAATACGCGTTCAAAGGCAGGGATTGCGGAAGAATTTCGGTAGAGGCATACCGTACACAATCGGGAATTACGATCACGATTGAGGATGATGGAATCGGGATACCAGAAACGGTTGTAACCACTGAGCCAGATACCTTTGGCCTGAAACTGGTATACGGGCTTGCGGACCAAATAGGCGGAAGACTCCGATACGAAAATTCAAAAGGAACACGTTTCGTTCTGGAATTTCCGATAAACGGCCTCTAGGCTATTGTTTTCTCCGCCTGAATAAATACACTTTAAGTAATTCAGGAGTTTGCAGAAATAGTATGCCAAGAAGTATAGATGACGAAACAAGAGAGATCCTGCTTTCATTCATAGAGGAAGGATACGAACGCCTTGACGATTCCGAGGCCCAGCTTTCAAAACTGGGCGACGGGGACAACACGGCGATACTTAATTCCGTATTCAGGCTCTTTCATTCCGTTAAAGGTTCGGCGGGATACCTTGGGCTCGAAAAAATCAAGACACTCACGCACGAAGCGGAAACACTCCTCGATGTTTTCCTCAAGGAAAAAGTCAAGGTCTCGCAAGACGCGCTTGACGTCGTATACGGAACAATCGATGTCTTGAGAAAGCTGATCACGCTTACCGAGCGCGAATATACCGACGAAGACGGTGCGAAAGAGTCAACTGCACAGACCGAGAAAATTATCGCGCTAATAAAGAAACTTCGCGGAGAAAAGCAAAGAGTACCTGATACGAAGGCTGAACAAGCCTTACCGAACGAGATAAGGCTAAACGGACTCGTTACCCGCGACATGGTGCAACGCTTCATCGGCGAATGCGCCGACCTCGTTGACCGAACAGAGCGCATCGCCCTCGCGATAAACCCACGAGAGGCATGTACCGACGCCGTACACGACATGTTCAGGGCAATACATACGATTAAGGGCAATGCAGGCTTCTTCGGCTATGCATTCCTTGAGTCCTTATGCAGAAATTTCGAAACTACGCTCGACCAGGCGCGCAAGGATCCGTCGCCGAGGGGAGAAGCCTTCGTCAATTCCGTTATCAGCATGATTGATCGCATACGATCAAGCCTTTCCTGCCTTACAATCCTTGACGGCCCCACATCGGAATCTCCTGACAAAGCCATCGAGACGAAAAAAGAAACCGATTCATATGATCAGCCTGCGTATAAACCAATCGGGGAGATACTCGTCGACATGGGCGCGGTTGAAGACGATACGATACGCGAAGCGCTCAGCGAGCAAGAAAGGCCTATCGGTGAAATCCTTATACAAAAAGGAGTCGTCTCGCAAGATAGCGTCGAAGAGGCGCTCAAGATACAAAAATCACAAGCGTGCACAACCGGCGAAGAGATCAAGGAAGTCGTTCGCAAGGAAATTCGAGTTGACACTGCGAAGCTTGACAAGCTCTTCGAGCTTGTCGGCGAGCTGATAACTGCCGAGTCGATGGTCATTAATAACCCCGATATCGCGGGACTAAAGCTCGACAGCTTCAGCAAGTCATTCGCGAGCCTCAACAAGATCAGCCGAGAGATTCAGGAAACCACGATGATGATCCGCATGATCCCGCTTGACGGTTTATTCCAGAAAATGACCCGACTTGTCCGCGACCTTTCGCGGAAAATCGATCGACCGGTAAACTTCGTCGTATCGGGACAAGATACCGAGATGGATAAAAACGTCATCGAGCAAATTTCCGATCCGCTCGTTCATATACTCAGGAACGCCATCGACCATGGCATTGAGTCGAAGGAAACGCGCAAGGCAACCGGAAAAAACGAAATCGGCTCAGTATTCCTGAATGCGCGATATGAAGGATCAGAAATCTGCATCAGCGTACGCGACGACGGAGCCGGTCTTAATCGAGAGAAGATACTCGCGAAAGCGGCGGCAAAAGGACTCGTAACCGGAGATCATGCTACCATACCGGATAGCGTGGCATTCGCTTTTATCTTCGAGCCGGGATTCTCGACGGCAGAAACGGTATCCGACGTTTCAGGACGCGGCGTCGGACTCGACGTTGTGAAAAAGAACCTTGAGCGAATCCGTGGCAGAATCGATATAAAGACCGCTCAAGGCCAAGGAACGGAGTTTATCCTCAAAATTCCGCTTACCATGGCGATAATTGACGGAATTACCGTTCGTGTTGGCAAAAACCACTATTCATTGCCGCTAAACGATATCATAGAGTTCTTCAAGGTTACTGAAAATCAAATCACGCAAATGGGCAAGGGCGATGCGACCGTCAATATTCGAAAGGAATTCATTCCGCTGATTAAGCTTGGAAACGTATTCCGCATCTCTGACGCGATTCTCGAGCCGACTGACGGGATAATCATAGTGGTTCAGAATAACAACAAAAAGGCGTGCCTTCTCATCGACGAAGTAATCGGCAACCAGCAAATCGTCGTAAAGTCGCTTTCCGAGTATCTCGGAAACGTCGATGGTATTTCTGGATGCAGCATCCTCGGTGACGGGGGTGTTAGTTTCATTATCGACACGGAAAAACTTTTATCTGCGAGACTCACTTAATCATGATTCATGTGTACCCAAGGTACCAGGAGGATAACGATGAAGATTCTAGCCAAGTTGCTCCTTAGTTTTATTTCTGTTGCGGTTCTATGCGCTGTTGTCGGAAGCGTAGGCCTTAGCCAATTAGCTAAAACGAAGCAAAGCATTATCGTGCTATCAGAAGAGACAATACTGAAACTTGATTATGTCAACATTATCGACCGTTGTTTCAGAAACATAAAAACCGCGACACGATCAATTGCAAATCCTCTGTCAGTGAACGATGCGGAGTTCTATACGCGACAGATAGAGACAATCGCGAACGAGCGAAAAACATACGGTGAAGCAAGGAAGAAATTCGAAGCTTTCGAGATGGTTCCTGCCGAAAAGGAAAAATACGATATCGTGCTTGCAAATCTTGAGAAAGCAGCGGCTTACAACAATTTATTAATCGGGGCGGTTAACGCCGCTCGCACTGCGCCCGTCGATCAACAAGCAGCTCTTTACGCCGATGTATACGCCCTTACGGCAGGAACAGAACGGCTCGCCATGGACAACCTCCTCTCCTCCTTCGGGGATCTTCTCGAATTCGATCAGCAGTACTATGGTGTTGAGCTGCCAAAGAAGACTCTCGCATCGGCACAAGTTGGCAGAATCATTGTACTGATCGTAACCGTCATCGCTTTTATCGTCGCCCTAGCGTGCGGTATCATGCAGGGCTTGATTATTTCCGGAAGGCTCAAGAAAACCGTTCATATACTGGATAAAGTCGCGCACGGAGATCTATCCGAGCGCGCCGAACTTAAGACATCCGATGAATTCAAGCAAGTGGCTGATTCGCTTAACAGCGTCGAGGAAAATGTAACTGCGCTCGTCAATGATACCGGCAACCTCGTACAGTCAGCGCTTGACGGAAATCTTTCAGTACGGGCCGACGCATCCCGACACAAGGGAGATTACCGAAAGGTAATCGAAGGAATCAATAATACCCTCGATGCTGTCGTAAACCCACTTACGATGGCCGCGAACTACATCGACCGGATATCGAAAGGAGACATGCCCGAACGGATTACAGATTCCTACAACGGCGATTTCAATAAGATCAAGGACAATCTAAATATCGCGATTGAAAGCATCAACGCGCTGATAAACGACACGATGATGCTATCCGAAGCCGCTGTCGCCGGAGCCTTGCAGACACGGGCCGACTCGACCAAGCATCAAGGAGACTACAGAAAAATCATCGATGGCATAAATACAACGCTTGACCTGGTTATAACTCCGATCAACGAGTTACTGTCGATTCTCAAGAGGCTTGCCGAAGGCGACATGACGTTCAGAATGGACGGGGACTATCGAGGAGATTTCGACGCGCTCAAGATCGCTCTCAACAACTCGCTTGATTCTATCAATGATACGCTTGGCCAGATCAACAACGCCGTCGACCAGGTCGCCGAAGGATCAGTACAGGTTTCGCAGGCAAGTCAATCACTGTCGCAGGGCGCAACCGAGCAGGCATCGTCCCTCGAGGAAATCACGTCATCGACGACCGAGATATCGGGACAAACCCGTCAGAACACCGAAAACGCGCTCAAGATGAATAGCCTGGCGAAAGAGGCGCAAGAAAACGCCGAAAAAGGAAACGTTCAGATGAAAGATCTCGTTTCCGCAATGTCCGATATCAATACGAGCGCGGAAGAAATAAAGAAAGTAGTCAAGGCAATCGATGACATCTCGTTCCAGATCAACCTTCTCGCGCTTAACGCAAATGTCGAAGCGGCGCGCGCCGGAAAATACGGAAAGGGTTTCGCTGTCGTCGCAGAGGAAGTCCGCAATCTCGCCGTCAGAAGCGCAAACTCGGTTAAGGATACAACGCGCATGGTCGAGGAAGCGATTACCAACATTCAGCGCGGTAACGTTCTCGTCGAGGGAACCGCTAATCAGCTTGACGAAATAGTCGGAGGATCTGCACAGGTTTCAGTCCTCGCCGAAGAAGTCGCGACAGCCGGACGCGAACAAACGCAAGGACTCGAGCAGATATCGCTCGGTCTCAACCAGATAGATCAAGTAACGCAAAGCAACACCGCCAGCGCAGAAGAGAGCGCGTCAGCGTCGGAGGAACTCTCATCGCAAGCACAACAGGTCAAGGCAATGCTTTCGCGCTTCAAGCTCAAGGCATCAGAGTCGAAGAAAAACAACGCAGAGATGATGTCGATGCTGCGCGAAGAGCTCGCGAATCGCGAAAGAAAGCAGGGCGCGCATGTAACAGCTGACCAATCCACTGCAAGAAAGCCGATGAACCAGGCACCCCGACCAAGAGCCCAGTCGATCAATCCGGCTGACGTCATCTCGCTTGACGACAGTAACTTCGGAAAATTCTGAAACGACCAAGGAGAGAAAGCTATGGCTGACATCAAGAAAGTCGATTTACAGGACGAAATACTCACCGACGACGAGGATAACGAAGACACCCAGGCGAACAAGTATCTATTCTTCAGAATCGGGAAGGAATCCTATGGAATCGGGATCAGACACGTCATCGAGATAATCGAGCTCCAAACCATCTCGGTCGTTCCCGATATGCCACCATACGTCAAGGGAGTCATCAATCTCCGCGGCCGCGTAATACCGATAGTTGACCTCAGGCTCAGATTTGATATGGATGAGCGCGAATACGACAACAGAACCTGCATTATCGTTACTGAAGTTGATCGAATTCTGGTTGGATGCCTCGTGGACACGGTCGAGGAGGTCATGGAGATTGCGGAGAAAAACATAGAGCCGCCGCCGCGGTTCAAGACGGTATCGGGACGCGACCAGTATATCTCCGGAATGGGAAAGGTTGGCGAAGCGATAAAGATCCTCATCGACGCGGAAAAAATAGTCAGGGACGATAAACTCGCCGTCACAAGCGGAGTGCAACCAGCTGCAAGCGTGACTGCGACGGCTACCGCGTAAGGCACGGCGATGTACGAAGATCTTGTACAGCTCAGTGACAAGGAGTTTACCTACATCACAAAGCTTCTGTTCGACCGGTTCGGGATTTTCCTTGGTGACCAGAAGCGAGTGCTTGTTGCGGGAAGGCTCTCAAAACGGCTACGCGAGCTCAATTTGCCCGATTACACGGAATATATCGAATACCTAACCGCGGACAAAACGGGTACCGAACTCACAGAACTGATAAACCGGATAACGACGAACCATACCTTCTTTTTCCGCGAACGCGATCACTTCGATTTTTTGGAAAAAACGGTACTCCCGTCCCTTGATTCAGAAAAAACGGGCATACCAGCACAACCTTTACGGATCTGGAGCGCGGGTTGTGCAAGCGGAGAGGAAGTCTACTCGCTCAGCATGCTGCTCCGAGAATACTACGGACCGCAATTTGCAGCGGTAGACTCTGGCCTCCTCGCGACCGATATATCGCTCGCCGCACTCAGGGAGGCTGAAGCCGGAGAGTACAACGTCGGAAAAATGCGCGAGTTGCCGGCGAGCTATCGTAACACGTATTTTTTGCGAAAGGACGAAAGTGTATACACCATTCGGGACGATATCCGCAAGATGGTTATGTTCAAGCGACTTAACCTGATGGCCGATACCTTTCCGATGAAAGGACTCTTCGACGCGATTTTTTGCAGAAACGTCATGATCTATTTTAACCAGGTATCGCGCGAGAAGGTCGTTAATGCGCTGTATCGTTTCGTCAAACCGGGTGGGTATCTTTTCATCGGCCATTCAGAATCGCTTAACCGGGAAACTTGCCCATTCACCTATGTAAAACCCGCGGTATACAGAAAAGGAGAGGAATAAATGGCACAAAGTCTTAAGCAAAGCGGACTTAACGTAGTCACGGTCGCCAACAGAAAAGGCGGCGTCGGCAAGACTTCCTCCGTTATACAGATTGCCTCGGGACTCGCCAAGCGGGGTGAACGTGTTCTCGCAATAGATGGCGACCCGCAGGGAAACCTGACGCTTTTCTTCGGCGGTAAGGACAAGAGCGACTTCGGCAAGCTCCTTGAAACGCTAATGGAAGGAAAGAAGGTTAATGCTGAAGAATACATCAATCGAAACGTCCGCCGAAGACTCGACATCCTGCCAGCAAAAAACCGTAATCTAAGACTGGAAATGCATGACACCGACATATCAGGATCATCCAGCGGATTCGCGAGTTTCATCGATGCGATACGAAAGCATTATGACTGGGTTATAATCGACTCATCACCTTCGAACAGCCCGCTCGAGCGTCTTCTTATCTGCGCGAGCGACGCGGTCATTATCCCCCTTGAATTCCAGCTCTTCTCCGTTTCAGGTCTTGATTCAATACTCGACGAGGTGAAGTACTGTTCTAATGAAACGAAAAAGGACATCAAGGTTCACTCGCTCATATTCACGAAGGCGGAAAATAGGCTAAACAGGGTTAATACGTATCGTGAGGTTTTTTCGTCATTTCACATTCCAATCTTCGAGATATGCAAATCTGAGTATATTTCGCGCTCGATCGAGAAATCCCGAACAATCTGGGAATGCGGGCCGTTGAGCTATGCGGCGCGGGACTACGCGCGGGTCATCGACAAAGGATTTTTGGAAACACTATGAGTGAAAAACATAACCACAAGCTGGAAGAACTAGCCAACAATATTTCGCATTCACTCGAGAACCAGGCGGAATCATCGTGCGAATACATGTACTCAACCTCCTTGATGACACCAAAGGCGAGGCAACTCGCGGGAGTTTGGAAAGTAACCGATCACACAGTAGATGACATACCCTATGCCGACGTTTTCGCGTTAAGCTCGCTTAAGGATACCGAGCATGAACGACTGACATACGAAGCAACATACGAGTTCGGGGGAAATCTCTGCATAAAACGCGTGCTTATCTACGGAAGCATCATCGCGAACGGGGTAAAGACGGATTACGAATACCGAATGTCCATGGTTCTCACCTGGGAACTTGGACACGACACGATCAGCGTTCTGCCAGTACTTGCCTATCAATATACCAGCCTCGACGGATCACCGGTTTCAGTGCGCGAACTACCCCACTCTAATTTCCGGATTGAGCTGAAGTACACGCTGGACGCAAACTCATTGATCCTCGAAGACGGAACCGATGTAAAAAAACTCGAAAGGGAGCGCGGATGATATCCAGGAAAAAGCGAATTCGCGTATTGATAGTCGATGACTCCGCGATTGCGCGCGACCTTCTCGAGCGTGGTATTTCGCAAGACCCCATGATAGAGGTCGTGGGCAAGGCTTCAAACGCGTATACCGCGCGAGACCGAATCGTCATGCTCAAGCCGGACGTTATCACGCTCGACATCGAAATGCCGGGGATGAACGGGATAGAATTCCTCAAGCGGCTAATCCCGCAATATCCCATTGCCGTCGTGGTCGTATCCGCAATAACTGCCGAAGGATCCCGCATGGCGCTTGAGGCACTTGCCTCGGGTGCGGTAGACGTCGTTGCAAAACCGGACGCAAGGGACCGGGATGCGCTCACGACGATGATCGCCGACCTTTCCGACCGCATCAGGGAAGCCGCCCTTGCAGACATGAAGAAACTCGTTACAAAAAACTTAATCCACCATAGACACGATATCGCCAAAAAAACGGTCATGGGCGACGCATCTTCCGAGCAGTCACGCGAAAACAACCGGATAATCGCCATTGGAGCCTCAACAGGCGGAACTAACGTCCTTGACATGATCATACCGAAACTGCCAGCCGATTGCCCGGGCGTGGTGATCGTCCAACATATGCCGCCTGTTTTCACGCGCATGTTCGCCGATTCGCTTAACAGGGAATCACGCATGGATGTTCGCGAGGCTTGCGACGGCGACGCTATACGAACAGGCCTCGCGCTCGTTGCACCGGGAGGTCTTCAGTTAACGGTACACAAAAGCCAATACGGCTGGTTCGTCCACTGCAAACCCGGCGAGAAGGTTTCAGGTCACTGCCCTTCAGTCGACGTGCTATTCAACTCGGTCGCCGAAGTGGCAGGCGATCGGGCTACGGGTCTTATCCTTACCGGTATGGGACGTGACGGCGCCGATGGCTTACTTGCGATGCGAAAGGCCGGCGCACACTGTTTTGCCCAAGACGAGGAAAGCTCCGTAGTTTTCGGCATGCCGAAGGAGGCGTGGGAAAACGGCGCGGCCGAACGCCTGATCCCCGCCGATCAGGCGGCCGCGACCCTTATCGCCGCAAACGCGATCAAGCGAATGGAGCGAAGCGTCTGATGGCCCAGTTAACTGTTGGAATCGGCGAATGGGTTATCGCATCTGGAGCCGATGACGTGATAAAAACCTATGCACTTGGATCCTGCCTTGCCGTGATAATCACCGACGTCAAGATCGGGCTGACGGGCTTGATCCACATCGCGCTACCGGATTCGTCGATTGATCCCGAGAAGGCAAAAAAGCAGCCGGGCTACTTCGCTGACTCAGGGCTTCCGCTCATGATCGAGGAGATGAAAAAGCGCGGCTCGGTTCGGGCAAATGTCCGTGTAAAGCTCGCAGGAGGAGCTGCGGTTATGGACTCGAAGGGAATATTCGATATTGGAAAACGAAACTTGCTCGCGACGAAACGAATTCTCTGGAGCAGCTCGCTTGGCGCGATCGCGGAGGATACGGGAGGCGATATAAGCAGAACCGTTTCGGTTAATGCCCGAGACGGGGAGACCCTTATATCATCCGGTAACAGGCAATGGCAGATCTAGGAGCGTGAAATGCAACACTACAACTCGATACTGATCGTCGACGACTCACCAACATCGCAGATGATAGTCCAGCGTTGCGTCGAGATGTCGGGAATAAGCGCGGACTCATTCGTGTTCGCAGAAAATGGGATAGACGCGATCTCGAAGATAAGCGACAACGTTGGGATCGACCTGATATTCTCCGACATTAACATGCCGAAAATGGACGGACAAACGTTCATCAGGCTAATGAAGAGCAAGCCAGAAACGTCACGCATTCCGATAGTAATAACATCAAGCATAGCGGACGGTTCCCTCGAGGCTGATATGAACAGACTCGGTATTACCGCGTTCATCAAAAAACCGATTTCACCCGAAAAAATCCTGCGGGTTCTTGGAGGCAACACATGACTGATAACTTCGACGCTGAACATGCTGAAAGGATCCTCGCTGAATGCGTCATTTCGGTCTTTGCCGACATGGCGTTTATCGACGTCGAGAGAAGCGAGAATAACACAAAAAACGCAAGCATGAGTGGCAAAGGATCGAAGGATGAACGACGTGCGGCGATCGATGTTCTCGCACCGCTGACGTGCAGGATCGAACTCAAGATAAATACCACTCTTCGCGACAGGATAATAAAAACACTATTTGGTCAAATTGCCGAGTCGGAGATTAAAAAAACCGCGGAGGACCCTCTGCTAGAAATGCTGAATATCATCGCGGGGACATTCCTGTCGGGATACTTTGGAAGCGGAACCGATATACAGCTTGAATTGCCACGCTACCTTTATTCGGACGAACAATCATCAGGACAGGAAATAGCCGCGATCAGGATGGATGCCGAAGGAGAACCTGTCGAGGCAATCCTCTCATCCATCAGATACCGTTATTGATCGCCGAAAGCAACGCTTCCTTCTGAAACGGCTTGATGATAAAGCCCTTCGCGCCGAGTGATAGCGCTTCTTTCTTAAGCGATTCTTCATCCTGTGTCGTAAGCACGAAAACCGGTATACCCGCTATTACTCCCATATTTTTCCGTTCTTTCAAAAACTCGATTCCGTTCATCTCGGGCATATTGATATCGAGGATGATGCAATCAACCGAAGTATCCTTAAGCTTGTCGAGCGCTTCGCGGCCGTTTACCGCCTCAACTACCGAATGTCCCGCGCCTGAAAGCGCGAGCGATATAATTTTTCGCATTGTAGAAGAATCGTCCACTGAAAGAAATTTCATAATCGTACCTCCAATAGTGCATTTTTTTCGCCCTTGGTCTTCGCCATATTCACCAACCGGTTTTTCAGCATAGTAAACCGCTCTGCCATAACCGTGGTATCAACGCCCACGTCTTGCGATGCAACGAAATCATCAATCCTACACTTAAGTTCGCCCAGAATGCTCAACGCACCCTCTATCATCTGTCGGGTTATATCCTGAAACTGAAGCGATTCGAGTACCCCGTCAAGGTCATGGTCGATCGACTCGGACATGAGCGCGATCTCCTTTGTCAGGGACTGAGACCGATCGGTAGCGTTTATCAGCGACTCTACCGCGAACCCGGCAGAATCCATACCGCGCTCTACTTTATGAACCACATCACCCGCTTTCGTTTCCATGTTTTTCACGAGAATAGCAGTATACTCCCTGAACCGCGAAAGAAGATCGGCAACTTTTCGCGAGAACTCGAATGTCCGATCGTTCAGCTTGTGGAGCTCCGCGATGATTACCTTGAATCCAAGCCCTTTTTCGCCGATGCGCGCGGCCTCGATCGACATATTAAACGCGATCAGCTTTGACTGCTCGGTTATATCTGCTATGTTTTTTAGAAGATCGAGGCCTGACTCAATCTCGACGCTCATCGCTGCCAGATGTTCTCGATTTTCCTTCGTGCAAAGGGCGAGTTCGCGAATAGCCTCGCGTTCATCGATGACTGCGCGCCGGGATTCCTCTGCGGTACGCGTGACCGATCGTTCGCCCACAGTGTCTTCGAGCTCAAACCGCATGGATCGCGCGGACGCTGCGGCCCGACCCGCAGCCTCGCGGACAACCTGGAATTTTTCCATAACGACAAACGCGGCCTCCTCTGTTTTCTTCGGGACCGCGCCTGCGACGGCGGTTACGAGCGGCAGATACATAAGGCAATCGGTCACGAGCCGATCGCCTACCGCCGCGAGCGCGTTCTCCGCCTTGACAAGCCGTTGATGTGCGACCGCGACGAGATCGGTAAGCTCATCCGTCGATCGCGCGGAAAGTATCTCGTTTATGAAAGGATAATCGATAATCTTCCTGATATCTTCAGGACTTTCTGATAGAGTTTTGAGAAGACCTGACATGGGAGCCGAAAGATGCACAGGTCCTGATGAGGAATCGAGGTTTTGTTCCGGAACCGACGATGCGACCCCCCTACCCGCTGAAAGAAAAACGCCCATGAACGCTATAAGCGCGCAAGTACCCGATGCAAGCGACAGTAGTGCCGTCGGAGCAAGGAGTGTCATGCCATTCCTAAAGGCGACAATCGTCGTCATGAACGACAGGAGAGACGCGGTTAAAATCAGGATTTGCCGAACTTTCATATAAGTAATTATAAGGTAGCGCTTTTTTTTTTGCCATTTATCGGGGTAAATTTCCGCTTTTGAATATTGGAGAAAATGCAATAATCCTTCGGCATTTGGCAAACCATCTTGCCATCCGCCGCACTTACGTTATACGGTTATTAAGTAAAATACCATACAAGGAGTCAATTCATGAAACGTGTCGCATACACCGCAAAAGGAGCCGCGGCGGTCGGTCCTTATTCCCATGCCGTCGACTCGGGCGAACTCGTGTTCGTCTCCGGTCAGACCCCGCTCGATCCCGCGACGGGAAAGCTTGCCGAAGGAAGCATCGCCGATCAAACCCGTCAGGTATTCCGCAACCTCGCTGCCGTACTCGAGGCGACAGGGCTTGGCTTTGAGCACGTCGTAAAGGCGACAGTATTCCTCACCGACCTTGGCAATTTCGCCGAGATGAACGCCGTGTATCAAGAGCAGTTTTCCGCTCCCTACCCCGCGCGAAGCTGTATTGGCGTCAAGGCGTTGCCACTTGGCGCCAACGTTGAAATCGAGCTCATCGCGAAGCGCGACTGATCCTTAAAAAAAGGCCTGTCCAACGATTTGTCGTCCGACAGGCCCTTCATACAGGAATAAACTAACCGCGAAGCAAGGTCAAACCTTGGCCAGTGCCTGCTCGATATCGGCGATGATGTCGTCGACGTGCTCGATGCCGATCGACAGGCGCACGAGGTCGGGCGGAAGGCCTCCTTCAAGCTGTTCCTTATCGGATAACTGGGAATGCGTCGTGCTCGCCGAATGGATCGCGAGGCTCTTCGCGTCGCCCACGTTCGCGAGATTCGAGAAGAGCTCGAGGCCATCAATGAACTTCTGGCCTTTCTCGCGCCCGGTTCCCTTCGCGTCGGGCTTTATCCCAAACACGACCATACCGCCAAAACCGTTCTTGAATTTCCTCGAAGCGACCTTGTGCGAAGGATCGTCCTTAAGACCGGGATACCGAACCCACGCAACCTTCGGGTTTTTCTTGAGCCATTCGGCCACACGGAGGGCGTTCTCGTTATGCCGTGGCATGCGGACATGAAGGCTCTCTGTTCCCTGAATGAAGATCCAGGAATTGTCGGGCGAAAGGCACGCGCCGAGGTTTCGCAAGGGATCGGTGCGAAACCGAAAGGCGAACGCAACCGGCGCAAGCGGAGCGGGAAGGTCATGCGCCCAGCGAAGTCCGTGATACGCGGGATCCGGTTCCTTCATGAGCGGCACGTTCGAGTTCTTCCAGTCGAACTTTCCGGAATCGATGACGATGCCGCCTATCCCTGAGCCATGGCCACCAATCCACTTGCTTAATGAATGAATCACGATGTCCGCGCCGTCCTCTATCGGACGGTAGTTTACCGGCGGCGTGAAGGTCGAATCAACAACGAGCGGTATATTGTGCTCATGCGCAATCTTCGCAATGACTGCGATATCGACGACATCAAGCGAGGGGTTTCCGATCGTCTCGACGAAAAGATACCGCGTCTTTGGGGTGATCGCCTTTCGGAACTTCTCGGGATCAAGCGCGTCGACGAGCTTCACATTGATGCCCTGGTCCTTGAGGAGCACGGTATACATCGTATAGGTGCCGCCATAGAGATTTCGGGCCGAAACGATCTCGTCGCCAGCGCGCGCGAGCGTAAGGGCGGTATAGTGGATCGCCGCCGTGCCCGACGCGGTCACGACGGCCGCGGCGCCTCCCTCAAGGAGAGCGAGCCGATTTTCCAGTATCTGTCCCGTCGGATCGCCAAGCCTGCTATAAATAAAGCCAAGCTCCTTGAGGCCGAAAAGATTCGCGCCATGCTCGGCCGAGTTAAAATTATACGCGGTTGTTCGCCATACCGGCACGCCTCGCGCCTTGGTTACCGGATCAGGCGACTGTCCGCCATGAACAGCCAGGGTTTCAATATGTAATTCCTTCGCCATGCTCACGCTCCTTCGCTTTTTTTTCGCGCAGGTTAATTATTCGTCCCAAAGCCATGTCGACAAATAACGCTCGCCGGTATCAGGAAGGATCGCGACGATCGTCTTGCCCTTGTTCTCGGGCCGCTTGGATAGCGTAAGCGCGGCCTCGAGCGCGGCGCCCGACGAGATGCCGACAAGAAGTCCTTCCTCACGGGCTGCGCGGCGCGCGATGGTTCCCGATTTCACGTCATCGGTCAGATAAATCTCGTCGATGATCTTGGTATTGAGCACGCCCGGAATGAATCCCGGCCCGATGCCCTGAATCTTGTGCGGACCCGGCTGGCCACCTGAAATAACCGGAGAGTCCGCAGGCTCGATGGCGATTACCTTGACCGACGGTTTCTTCGACTTGAGGTATTCACCGGTACCGGTTATCGTACCGCCAGTTCCCGCCGTTGCGATGAGTATATCAACCTTTCCCTCGGTATCGGCCCAAATCTCAGGGCCAGTCGTCTGGCGATGTATCTCGGGGTTTGCAGGATTATCGAACTGTTGCGGCACAAAAGAGTTCGGCGTAGTCGCCGCAAGCTCCTCGGCTTTGGCGATCGCGCCCTTCATCCCCTTCGCGCCCTCGGTTAGCACGAGTTCCGCGCCGTACGCCTTGAGGAGCTTTCTTCGCTCGATGCTGAATGTCTCGGGCATCGTGAGTATGATCTTGTATCCCTTTACCGCGGCGACCGCGGCAAGCGCGATTCCCGTATTACCGCTCGTCGGCTCGATGATAACCGTATCCTTATTGATCTTGCCGGCGCGCTCCGCAGCCTCGATCAGAGCAAGCCCGATGCGGTCCTTGACGCTTGAAAAAGGATTGAAGCTTTCTACCTTCACGTAGACTTCGGCTCCACCCTCATTCAGGCGGTTGATTCTTATCAAGGGCGTTTTTCCGATAAGATCCGTAATGTTGTTTACCTTTGCCATGCTTCACTCCTTTATTCATAGTAATCTTATAGGTATTATAATAATCAATACCAAAAGACCTGTCAAGCAGTTTATATATTATTTATACTGTTTTAGTATGATTTAACCACTAACAACAAAACGACATGCTTCCCTAGATGAAATATATATACGATTCATCGGAGTCGACCGTGCCAAGCATCGACGCAAGGGTTATCCGGTCAACGACTGCGGCGATCCTTTTGTTCAGGCGGTTATAAACCATCTGCCGAATGCATCGCTGGATACGATTCTCGGTCTCGCCGGGGCGAAGCTCGTCGACGACCAGCAAGTCTCCCTCGAGCACCCTGAGGGCATCACCGATAACGATTTCGCGAGGTTCGCGCGAGAGAGAGTAACCGCCGGACGCGCCCTTGACTGACCGAATGTAGCCCGCCCTGCGGAGGATAACCGCGACCTGTTCAAGATACCGCGCCGAGATATTCTGCCGCTCGGCGATATTCGCAAGTGCAACGTGCGGTTCGCTGGAATGTTCGGCAAGATCTATCATCAGCCGGATGCCGTAACGGCCCCGGGTTGAAATCTTCATATTGAGTAACTCTCCTCGTCGAGTTTGCCATAGGCTTCTACAAGATCGGCGATGGCGATGGAATCGACGCAGTCGGTGATCTCGTGATAGAGCTGATCCCAGGTATGCCGGGTAATGCATTTCGCCTCAGCGGGGCAGGTATTCGAACTCAGGCACGCGACGGGTTCAAGCGAGCCTTCCACAGCCCGAAGCACGTCACCAACGGTTATGGCCTTCGCCTCCCTCCCCGGAAGATATCCTCCTTGGGCGCCGCGTATTCCCCGAACGATTCCGGCCTTTCTCAGGGGGATAAAAAGCTGCTCCAAATATCCGTCCGAGATTCCGGTATTCTCTGATATTGCGCGGGTACTGGCAAAGGCCCCCTCGGGAAGCAATGCCAAATACACCAACGCCTCAAGGGAATACCGACCGCGCGTTGAAATACGCATAAGATCTCCTAGTTTTTTCGTTGTCTTAATAAAGATACACTCAGGAAAGCGCGTGGTCAAGGTCGAAAGCAAAATCCTAAATGCTATATATATAGAAAGAAATCCATTAACAAAAATCGCCGTTGTCTGGTTTTTTTTGTTTAAAATAGGTTAATATCTGATTAAAGCAACTGGAAACAATAATGGACGGTGGAGGACACATGATTGGCGAGGTAATCATTATCTGCTTCAAACTTCTCGGGGCGTTAGGGCTGTTTATGTACGGAATGCAGCTCAGCTCGGACGGTATTCAGAGGGCTGCGGGGGATAAGCTCCAGGGCACGGTCAATTTTATGACCAAAAACAGGTTTTTCGCGGTAATAACCGGTATCATCGTCACGATCCTGCTCCAGTCATCCTCCGCAACGACGGTCATGGTCGTCTCGTTCGTCAACGCAGGTCTCCTTACCCTCCTCCAGGCAATCGGCGTCATCATGGGCGCGAACATCGGAACTACGCTCACCGGATGGATTATCGCCGCCGTTGGTGTGCAAAAGTTCTCGATCGCGCTTGTCGCGGTACCGCTTTTCGGCATCGGGTATTTTATGTCGCTCATGAAAAAAAAGGGCGATGCGTTCATCAGTTACGGCGAAGGACTCATGGGCTTCTCGCTCATATTCCTCGGCCTCGAATACCTCGCCAAAGCGATCCCCGATCCCTCTGGAGACGCGCTGCTCTTCCTTCAGAATTTCGCCAATCGCGGATGGCTCGCCATCATCGTCTGCGTACTCGTCGGCATGGTCTTTACCATGCTGATCAACGCCTCGAGCGCGACGCTCGCGATCGTCATAGGTCTTTCCGCGAAGGGGATACTTAACTTCGAGATGGCGGCCGCGCTCACACTCGGCGCCAATATTGGAACGACCTTCGACTCGTTCCTCGTGTCCCTGGGTGCGAACACGAACGCCAAACGGGCGGCATGGGCACACATCATGTTCAACGTAGTCGGCACCTTGTGGGTGATCATCGTGCTCAAGCCTTTCATCGAGTTTGTCGACTTCGTCACGCCCGGGGCGATCACGCCCGAAACCGCGGGAACGCACATCGCGATGATGCACACCCTCTTTAACGCGGCAAACACCGTCGTGCTCTTGCCCTTCGTCAGGCAATACGCGGGATTCCTCACGCGTTTCATCAAATCAAAACCCGGAGAGGACGAGCTCTCGAAGCTGACATACAAGCCCACACCCCTTCTCGGCTCGCCCGAACTGAACATCACGAAAGCCCGTTCCGACATATCCGAGCTCGCGAACGTTTCGGAGCGACTCCTCAACCGTTTCAGGGAGGAACTCTCCGCTTCCAAGGAATGGTCCACAGAAACGATGGACGAGTTCAAGCGCTACCGCACATACGCTGCCTCAATGAGCGAGGGGCTCTCCAAATTTCTTCTCGAGATCGCGCAACAGGACATCGCCGAAAAAACGCGGGACAATATTGGAGTACTCCTCAGGATGGTGAACGACTTCGACAATATCGCGGGAACATGCCTGACGATGGCATGCGGTCAGGAGCGCGCGACGCGCAAGAAGACGTTCTTTGGCGAAGAGGAGATAAGTCAGCTCGATCCCTTTACCCAGCTCGTGCAGGAATTCCTCACCTTCGTGAAGTCGAGGATCGACAAACCCCTGAGCGAAACCGATCTTACCCGCGCAAGCGAATTCGAAAATCGCGTCGACGCGTGCCGCGCTGGCCTCAAGAAGATAGCGCGAAAGAGGATCAAGGGCGGAGCCGACGTCAAGATTGAACTCCAGTTCATCGACCTCATCCGTCATATCGAGAAGATCGGCGACAATACCTATTCGGTCGCCGTCGCGCTTCGCGAAATGAAATGATGCTCAACTCCGCTTGCGGTAGCTCAGGATCGCCCACCCGTTGAAAAAAAAGGCGAACCCCGCAAGCGCGAGAAAGCGGTCGCGAAGCTCGTAGAGACCGCTTCCCTTCAAGAATATCGCGCGAAGCGACTCTATCATGTACCGGAGCGGACTCGCATAGCTGATCGCGCGCGCCCAGGCGGGCATTCCGTTAAGCGGGGTATAAAGGCCGCTTATGAGCACAAAAGTAATGATAAAAAAGAACATCATGAACATCGCCTGCGCCATCGTTTTAGCGTAATTCGAGATGACAAGTCCGAAGCCCGACATCGCGAGGACGAAAATCGAGGCGAAAAGGTATACGGTCCAATAACCGCCAGCCGAAGATAGCCCGTACGCGACGCATGCGGCGACAAACGAAAGGGTTAGCGCTAAAAAACCGACTATCCAGTAAGGGATCAGTTTCGCGAGTATAAACGTTCCTCGCCTGACAGGCGTTACGTTCATCTGCTCGATCGTACCACGTTCCTTCTCGCTGACGATATTGAGCGCGGGCAGAAATCCCGAAACCATGGCGAGAAGCATTACCATGATCGCGGGGATCATATAAACCGTATACCGCATGAGCGGATTATAGCGGAAGAGCGGACTGAATCGAATGCCGGCGGGGCCGGACGGTTTTCCCGTCATGTCGATAAAGTCGATCTTACCGCTTTCGCGGAGGATATCGGCGTTGAACTCCCCGATAATACCTGATATATACATGCTCCCGAGTCCGCCCCGCGTACCGTTCACGGTATTGGCGCTAACCATCACGCGCGCGTACCCGTCGCGCTCCAAATCGCGCTCAAATTCCGGGGGTATCTCGAGAACGATGTCTGCGAGGCCGCGCTCTACATGAGTAAGCGCATCTTCATACGATTGCGCAAGACCAGCGCTCGTGAAATAACCCGAAGACAAGGCCTTTTGTGATAGTCGCCGAGAATATTCGCTATGGTCGTTATCGACGATCGCTAGACCGATATTCTTGATTTCGAAATTCGCGGCCATCGGAAAGACAAGCGTCATCACGAGGGGAAAAACGAAGACAAAGCGGGACAAAAAAGCGTTACGCGTGAATTGTTTCATTTCCTTTTCGAGCAGGTATAGCAACATAATTACTCCAACCTCGTCTTGAATTTACCGAGACTCACCGCTGTCAAGGCGATGGCCATCGAAATAAGGACTGACACCTCGCGCAAGACCGAACCGATGCCAAGCCCCATTATCATGACCTTTCGTACCGCCTGTATGTACCACCGCGCGGGAATCGCGTTTGAAAGAACCCGCAGAGCGACCGGCATGTTCTCGATCGGGAATATCATTCCCGAAAGGAGAATTACCGGCATCATAAGGCCCATCCCGGAGGCGAGAAGCGCGACCTGCTGCGAATCGGTGAATGACGATATGAGAAGTCCTATCGCAAGCGAAACCGCGATAAAGATAAATGATACGAGGATTAGCAAGGCAATATTTCCCCGCAACGGTATTCCGATCACGAAATACGCAAATGTAAGTATCGTCGCGAGATTCACGCACGAAATCGAGAAGTACGGTATTATCTTCGCGAGAATCAAAGCCAAAGGGCGAACCGGTGACACCAAAAGAATCTCCATCGTCCCTGTTTCCTTCTCGCGCGCTATCGATATCGAAGTCATCATCGCGCAAATGAGCATGAGTATCATGCCCATCACCCCCGGTACGGTGCTATATGCGCCCTCCATCCGCTGGTTATAAAGAAATTGCACCTCGGGAACGATCCGCGAGGGCAACTTATTGGCTCCAAAACGGGAAAGAACTTGCGATGCGTAGGAAACGAGCGTAACTGCCGTATTGGGATCCGATCCATCGGCAATGAGCTGCACGGCTTCGTTTCCGAATACGACGACAAGCTGTCCCCTTCCCTCGCGAAAGACCTCGTCGATCTGCCCAGGAGAATCCAGATACCCCTGCATCAGGAAGTATTCGCTCGACGCGAGCTCACTTATCATCTCCTGCTCCCGATCTCCATGCACGGGATCGAAGACATACATCTTGATGTTACGAACCTCCGTCGTGATCGCGTAGCCAAAAAGAACGAGCATAACGACGGGTAACAGGAGCAGTATTATCATCGTCCACCGATCGCGAATTATATGGCGGAATTCCTTGCCGACGAACGCGGTGAATTGACCCATGATTCAATCTCCCTTGCGCGTCGCGCTACGGGCGATCGAGCAAAACACCCCGTCCATGGTTGTCTCGCCGTATATCGCGCGAAGCTCCGCGGGCCTGTCAAGCGCCGCGATTCTGCCGTCAACCATGATCGATACGCGGTCGCAATACTCAGCCTCGTCCATGTAATGAGTGGTCACGAACACGGTTATTCCGCGATCGGCGACCTCGTATATAAGCTCCCAAAACTGTCGCCGTGCTGCGGGATCGACGCCGCCGGTTGGCTCATCGAGAAACACGATCTTCGGCTCGTGAAAAACGGATACCGAAAACGCGAGCTTTTGCTTCCACCCGAGCGGCAATGAGGCTACGAGCGTGTCCCGTTCACCGGTGAGGCCGAGCCGAGAAAGGAGCTCATCCGTCCTTTGCGCGATAAGGCGCCGCTCCACTCCGTAAATTCCGGCGTAGAGCCTGATATTCTCGCGGACCGTAAGGTCGCCATAGAGCGCGAATTTCTGGCTCATGTACCCGATATTCTGCTTGATGCGCTCGGGATCCTTCATGACGTCAAAACCGGCGACGATCGCCTTGCCTGACGTCGGGAAGCTAAGCCCTGAAAGAATTCGCATCGCTGTCGTCTTTCCCGCGCCGTTCGCTCCGAGAAATCCGAATATCTCACCGCTCGAAACGGAAAAGGAAATGTGGTCAACCGCGGTAAACTCGCCGAATTTCTTTGTGAGCGATTCGGCCTGGATTGCCATAGGTCGCATCGAGTCGCTCATGATTCGGCTCCTCCCGCAAGACTCATAAAGCAATCCTCCATGAGCGGCTCGATACGATCGACCGCAACGCCGGAATGTCCGACTTTTTCGAGGTCGCTCGCGAGATCGGACGGGGCGATCGCACCGCGCTCAACCGTGACATGATGCGAATCGCCAAACGCGTAACAGGCGCGCACGCCGGGAATGCGCCGAAGATCAAGGAGCAGTCGGTACATGGAATCGCTCCTGACCGATAAAAGAACCCCGTCGAAAAGAGAAGAGATCGCCGCAGGCGAATCAACCGAAAGGAATCGACCGCATTTTATGAACGCGATCCTGTCGCACAATGAAGCCTCGTCCATATAGGGCGTCGATACAAGAATGGTTATCCCCTCGCGCTTGAGTCGCATAAGCATCTCCCAGAATTCCTTTCGCGATACGGGGTCGACTCCTGTCGTCGGTTCGTCAAGAAAAAGAACCTCGGGTCGGTGGATAAGCGCGCAGCAAAGCGCAAGCTTTTGTTTCATGCCGCCCGAGAGCGCGCCTGCCCGCCGATTCGCAAAGGGCTCTATCTGGACGTAGATATCCTCGATGAGCGCTCGGTTCGCCTCGACGCTCGTATTGAATACCTTCGCGAAAAAATCGAGATTCTCGCGAACGGTGAGATCCTGATAGAGGGAAAACCTTCCGGGCATATATCCGACCCGCTGCCGTATTTCCCGATAATCGCGTACCGTGTCGAAACCACAGACTGTCGCGCTTCCCGATCTGGGAACGAGTAGCGTGGTGAGTATCCGAAAGAGCGTCGTCTTTCCCGCGCCGTCTGGCCCGATTATCCCGAATATCTCGCCCTCGTACGCCGAAAAAGTGACGCCTGTTAATGCGTCGACCGACCCATAGCTCTTGCATAGGGAGTCGACGACAACCGCTTCACCGCGCATCATCCTGTTCCTTCCCACTTTCCGGAAAACGAACGCTGCCGTACATGCCGATCCTGAGCAAGCCGTCGTTCTCGACCGCTATCTTTACCGCGTACACAAGATTCGCTCGCTCATCGCGCGTCTGGATGGTCTTTGGCGTGAACTCGGCCCTATCGGAAATCCAGAGCACGGTGCCTGCATACTCGCGCGTGTCTCGTTCACCTGAATCCGCGAAAACGCGAACGCTATCGCCAATCGCGACGCCCGTAAGCTGCGAAGCCGTTACATAGGCTCGCAGGCGCATTCGGTTAAGGTCCGCGACCTTAAGCAACGCCTTGCCGGGAACAGCGAGCTCACCTCGCTCAGCGTACTTCTCGAGAACGGTTCCTTCTATCGGGCTCACAATCGCGCACTTCGCGATCTGGTCGTCAAGCTGTGCAATCTGCCACTCAATGGCCGCGCTATCGCCCGAAACGCCGCGAGAGCTTTTCTCGAGCGACGATCGCTGGGCGGCAAGTTGCTTCTTAAGCGTGTCGATTTGCGCGTTGATGTCGTCAAGTTGCTTCCGATTCGCGGCGTCGGCGTCAAGTAGCTTTTCGACGCGCTTGCGCTCGGTGATCGCCGTGGCGATCTGTTGCTCGATCGCGGCGATCTGCACGCCGATATCGGGCCGTCTGCTTTCGACGCTTCCGATACTGGCGAGAAGTTGCTTGCGCTTCAGGATGAGTTGCGCAGCATCGATGCTTCCGACCGTCTGGTTCGCGCCGACCGTACTCCCTTCCTCAACGTCAAACAAGAGGATCTTTCCGGTTGATTCCGACGACACGACGATCTCGGTCGCCTCGAAAACACCTTGCGCGTCGTCTTGCATGCCGTTACCCCCGCACGCGGAGAGTATGGCGCAAATAATACAAATCGCGAATGAATGCACTATTATATCGGGGCGCAACTTGTCGCGCGCAACGCAGGGCGATTTGATTCTTCCTAAGATATTCAGGCTCATTTTTTTTCTCCCATATTTCCGAGCGCGCGCTCGAGCGAGTATTCCGAATAAAGCAACTGGATTTCATGCAATTCCTTAGTCTGCATGGCCAGATGCTCCGCGGTGATCTCGCGTAGAAGATCGTTCACCGATATGGTACCGTTTTCATACTTTACCTCGGCCGCTCGCCTGATGGTACCGCGAAGGTCGATGATTGCGTCATCGCCCTCAACGAGCTTCACGTATTTATCGATATCCTCGCGGTATTTGATTGCGTCACTTTCCGCGTTAATGACGAACTTATCACGCTCGATGCGAACCTGCTTCGATGACGCGTCGGCCCTTCCGTAATTCACTCCAAGTGTATAGATTGAATCGATCGCCCAGTTAACGCGAGCGCCAACGACCCAAAACGAGTCAGCCTCGTTCGAGAGCATATTAAGCGCGGGCTTGCCGTATCCTGCCTGGGCGAAAACCGATAGTCTGGGCATCGCCTGCGCGAGGTATCCTTCCTTTGCGGCGTCACAAAGCCGTTCCTGCGCGGAAAAGAGGCCGAACTCGGGTCGGCCGTCGATCGTGTCAGCAAAGGCGACGATCTTCGCCGGTACAGCGAAATCCGCGTCGCTTTCCATTTCACCGTAAGAACCGAGAGTGTTCCGACGAGCGAACGCCGCGTCGCGATGATCTCGGCCGCGCTTTGTTCAACTTTCAAAATCTCGACCTCGACCGCCGCAAGGTCAGACTTGCTCGAGACACCGTTCTCCACCATTGCGGAAACGCGTGAACAGTTCGAGACAAGATCGTCACGGAGGAGCCTGTTTTGCCCGAGTTGTGCATCCGCAAGAAGCACGCCGAAAAAAAGCTGGTCAACACGGCCCGAGAGCGCGCTCATGTCGACGTCGAGTTTTCCCGACTCGACCTCTGCGGATACACGGGCATTACTTTTTTTCGCGGCGACAATGCCGCCATCCCAGAGCACTTGCGATACCTCAAGGGCAATCTGATATTGCTCGGGATCGCCGCTGGTATCGATCTTCATCATCGGGGTTTCGATGGACATTTCGGTCACGTCGGACTGTGTCGTCGCCTTCGCCGAAAGGATCGCGCGCGGAAAAAGATCGCGCGTCGCGAGCGAAAGTGAAAGATCGAGGTTTTCGTCGATGACGCCACGCTGCCTTGAAAGCGGGTAATTTCGCGCGGCCGTTGCGCGACACCAGTCAAGAGTGACTTCAGCGTGGAGAGCGAAGACCGACCCTGCTGCGAAAGCGATGGCAAGAATCGCGCATATCATTTTTGAGTTCATATCCGCTACTCCCCCCGCTCAAGGCCTAAGGCCGTTCAGGATGAAGGTCACGTTCTCTTTCTTTCGTCGCGCGACGAGTTCCTTAAACCCGGCGTCATCCAGGCCCAAAAGTTCATCAAGTATTGGACGAGCGAGGAAAAGAGAGACGTTCATGGAGATGATGGTCAGGACAAGATCAAGGGGCGCGATCGGTCTAATACGTCCAGCCTTAATCTCGACGGATAATTCCGCTTCAAATTGACCCAATACCGTATGGCCCAGATCCTCGATTTTCTCGCGAATCGACTTTATACGTGCATCATTGGTCAAAAGCTCATTCATGATGAGAAATGGTAATCGTTGATTCTTCGCAAGGATATCAAAATGAGCTTCGATCTTTTCGCGGAGCTTTTCCGCGAACGGAATATCCCGATTGCCGATCGCCATGAAGCTCCGAATGAAAAGCCGTACCTTCATCTCGAAAATTGATTCGAAAAGCCGCTCCTTCGTCCGGTAGTAATAGTGCACCAAGGCCTGATTGCACCCTGCCTCACGCGCGATCTCGGTTGTCGAGGTCAACGCAAAGCCCTTTTCCAGAAAAAGCCGTTCGGCCGAGTCAAGAATCACCTGCGCGGTATCTGGAGTTTTCTCTTCTGTCATATAAACCTCATTAATAACCATGTTTAATATGGTTATTTAATAGTGCTATTAATACCACGTAAAAAAAAACCTGTCAATTGTAAAATGAACCGAGCTACCCATTTTTCAGGATAGCCCCATCTTTTTTTTAGTATGCGTTACCTAATCCGCCCTTTTTCACCTCGAAATGGCTGAAGGTCATAGCGAACGACGCGCGTCCCTGGGTAACCGAGCGGAGCGCGGTCGAGAAGCCGAACATCTTGGCCATCGGCGCTTGCGCGTGCACGACCTCGTTGGCGGGTTTTGACTCGAGGCTCGATATTAGCCCGCCTCGCTGGGTAACCTGGCTCATTGCGTCGCCGACGAAGTCCTTCGGACAGATAATATCGACGTGCATCACGGGCTCAAGGAGCTCAGGGCTCGCCTTCCGGCACGCCTCGTCAAAGCATACGGACGCGGCGGAGGTAAACGCGAAGGGCGTCGAGGTAAGGATATTGTAGTCGATCGCGATAAGAGTGACGCCAACGTCCGCGCACGGATAGCCATACTGGATACCGGAGCCGAACGCGCCGGCAATCGCCTGCTCGATCGCGTCCATGATCTCATCGGGAGCATCTGTTTTCTTGATGGCGTTCCGGTACTGGTTTCCCGAACCGCGCGGCAACTGCTCGACGCGGAGGGTAACGCCCGCGGTATTTTCCTTGCCACCAAGGGTCTTCGCAAAATTCTCGGTGTGCTCGGCGGTTTGGGTGACAGACTCGCGATAGGTAACCTGCGGGTTTCCGACGCGCGCGGCGACCTTGAAATCGTCGATCATGCGTGTCACGAGCACGTCGAGATGAAGCTCGCCCATGCCCGAGATAATGAGCTGGCCGGTTTCCGCGTCCTCGCGACTCGTGAAGGTGGGGTCTTCGCGCGCGAGGATCTCGAGCGTCTCCTTCAGCTTGTCGCGCTCGCTCATCGTCTTCGGCTCGATCGAGACGGAGATAACTGGCTCCGGGAAGTGCATCTTCTCGAGAAGAAGCGGCATGCCCTCGCTACCGACCGTGTCGCCCGTCTGCGCGAGCTTGAGGCCAATGAAAACGGCGATATCGCCCGCTTCCACCGAGTCCATCGGATCGCTCTTGTTTGAGTGCATGCGAAGGATGCGGTTCACGCGTTCGCGCTTTTTCTTGCCGACGTTAAAGACCTGATCGCCGGTCTTGATTTTGCCGGAATACATGCGCACGTAGCAAAGCGCGCCCGCCTCGCGGTCGTATTGGATCTTGAATACGAGACCAAGGGGGACGCCGTCGACCTTGCACGGAACGGTGACGTCTTCTTCCTTCTTGGCGTTATAGCCGACCGCGGGCGGTACCTCGTGGGGCGCCGGCAGGTAGTCAACGATCGCGTCGATCAGGGGCTGTATGCCCTGATTGCGCCTTGAGGCGCCGCACACGAACGGTATAAAGTCGCGCGCGATCGTCGCGCGCCTGATTTCTTTTTTAAGGAGCTCGACCGGGACTTCGGCGCCCTCAAGAAGGAGCTCGGTTATTTCGTCTGATTTTGACGAGATCGCGTCAAGCATCTTCTCGCGCCACTCGCGCGCCTCGTCGAGCCTTGAGGCCGAGACCTCGGACACGTCCATCTTCTCGCCATCGGTCGAATCATCCCAGCGGATCTCCTTCATCGAAAGAAGGTCGATCACGCCCTCGAAGTCGGCGCCCTGCCCGATCGGGATCTGGAGAGGCACGCACACCGCACCGAATTTCTCGCGGACATCGCCGATCGCGCCGAAATAATCGGCGCCAACGCGGTCCATCTTGTTCACGAAGCACACGCGCGGTACCTTATACTGGTCTGCCTGATGCCACACCGTCTCGGTCTGGGGCTGAACCCCGCCGACCGCGCATAGAACCGCCACCGCGCCGTCGAGCACGCGAAGAGAACGCTCAACCTCGGCCGTAAAGTCCACGTGTCCCGGGGTGTCAATAATGTTTATCTGATGATCTCGCCAGTACGTCGTCGTGGCCGCGCTCTGGATCGTGATGCCGCGCTCTTGTTCCTGCGCCATCCAGTCCATCGTCGCGTCGCCATCGTCAATCTCGCCAATCCTGTGTATCTTGCCGGTATAGAAAAGAATCCGCTCCGTCGTCGTCGTCTTGCCCGCGTCGATGTGCGCCATGATTCCGATATTCCGCATCTTGTCCATCATAAAAAACTCCATTCAATCGACTGCGGAAGCGAAAAGCATAAGAAAACCCTGTCAAAAGGTCATATGGCGCATCCGGTCAACATCGCTTCGATAATACCCATTTCGGATGGTTTTCTCAATAGCTCTGACAAGAACGGAATCGATAACGGAAGGATCAATCGAGCGGAAGTTTTTCCTGCAACTCATAGGCAGAAACCGCCGAAACGAAGCGCCCGTTCTCCCAATATTCGCGGTGTCCATCGACGAAGAACGCGGCATAATCGCCCTTCTTGTGTATCTTCCCCTCATGAAACGCAATGACGCATTCCGTAAACCCGTAGGGGCTTTTATAGTCGGGAAAATTGACAATTTGCTCGCCTTCAAGGGGGTTTCCGAGCGAGTCCGTGGTAATTTTACCCTGATATTCAAGCAGTCGAGATTCTACCATGTTTTGCGCCCCTCATTTGCTTCATAGAAAAGAATAGCGCACAAAACCGCAACCGGTCAAATAGCGTATACCGATACGACAAAACATACCGTTTCCTCTTGCTTTTTTTTGCGCAATACGCGATAATTGTTTCTTGAAGAAACAATTATGATTACAGGAGACTTGAATGACTACTACATCCCGACCTTGGCTTGATTCCTCGCTTCCCGTTACAGAACGGGTAAAACTGCTGATGTCCGCAATGACGAGGGAAGAAAAGGTCGCGCAGATGGTTCAGATAAGTTACAGCGTCGTGAGCGAAGGGGACGCGGACAATTGGGCAAGGCTCGGCGCCGGATCCTTCCTTCACGTGCTCGGTAACAACGCGCGCCGTCTCCAACGGCTTGCGACGGAAAACCGCCTCGGGATTCCGGTGATCTTCGGCATCGACGCGATCCATGGCCATGGTATCCATAACGGCGCGACAATATTCCCGACCCAGCTCGCGCTCGCCGCAAGCTGGAACACCAGCCTCGCGGAAAAGATGGGCGAGGTGACGGCACGCGAGGTTTGCGCCGAGGGACTCCACTGGACCTTTTCTCCCGTCTTTTGCCTTGGGCGCGATCTCCGCTGGGGACGCATCGACGAAACCTTCGGCGAGGATCCCTTCCTTGCGGGGAAGATGGGCGCGGCCGCCGTGCGCGGCTATCAGGGAAAGAATCCCGCAGACGCTGATCGGATCATCGCGTGCGCCAAGCATTACATCGCCTATGGCGAAAGTACCGGTGGCCGCGATTCCTACGACTCGTCGGTCTCGATGCGGACAATCCGAGACATCTTCCTTCCCCCCTTCGTCGAGGCGATCAAGGCAGGATGCTTTACCTTCATGGCGGGATACGAACCCGTTGACCGTCTCCCCTGCTCGGCCAACGCCAAACTCCTTCGCGGTGTCCTCAAAGAAGAGCTCGGTTTCGACGGTTTCGTCGTCACAGACTGGTCAAACGTCACGAGCCTCCTTACGCGGCACTCGATGGGACGCGACATGAAGGACGTCTCGAAGATCGCGATCGACGCCGGCAACGATATGATAATGACGAGCCCCGAGTTCTACGAGGCGACGCTTGCGCTCCTCAAGGATGGTCTCGTGGACGAGTCACGGATCGACGAGGCCGTCACGCGGATACTGGCGATCAAGTTCAAGGTCGGCCTTTTCGACGTCAAGGAAAAGGTAAAGACGCTCAGGATCGAGGATGACCCGACCGCGCGCAACGCCGAGGCAGTGTTTGGCTGCCCGGAACACCTGGACGCAAGCCTCGACGCCGCGCGAAAGTCGATCGTCCTTCTCAAGAACGATGTTGTTGACGGCATCCCCGCGCTCCCGATCTGCGGAATATCCGGAAAGGGCCGCGCCGTCAGAACCATTGCAGTCATCGGGCCGAACGCGGATTCAGTGCGAGCGCAGTTCGGCGACTGGACCTTCTTTACCCATCCGGTTCCCCATCTCGACGCGGTTCCCACGTTCAGGGTGACCACCATGCTCGACGGAATTCGCGAGGCGGCGAAACGCGAGGATATCCGCGTCCTCTACGATAAGGGCTGCGATATCTTCGATCCCGCGAAGAACACGATCAAAAAGGCATGTCACCTCGCGGCGAAGGCGGACGCCGTCTTCGTGGCGGTCGGCGACACCCTGATCCAGACCGGCGAGGGCCATGACCGCGCAAACCTCGCGCTTTCAGGCGCGCAGGATGAGCTTGTCGAAGCGCTCAAGATCGTCTGCGCGAAAAAGGAAATCCCGCTCATCTCGATACTGGTAAACGGAAAGCCGCTCGAGTTCTCGCGCGTCACCGCCGCGTCGGACGCCATTCTCGAGACCTTCAACTCGGGAACGCTCGGAGGAAAGGCCACGGCCGATATCATCTTCGGTCTCGTCAACCCGTCGGGCCGTCTCCCGATCTCCTTCCCGCGTACGACGGGGCAACTTCCCGTCTACTACAACCAGATTCCCGGCTGGCATGAGGGACGGTACTTCGACTGCGAGGCGACCCCCCTCTTCGCGTTCGGCGAGGGGCTTTCATACACGACGTTCCGCTATGACGCGATCAAGCTTTCGAGTGAGCGGGCGCGCGCAGGGGATACGGTTGAAGTCCTCGTCACCGTTACCAACGCGGGGAATCGCGAAGGCACCGAGACCGTGCAGGTGTATGCGACGGATCGCGTCGCCTCGATAGTGACGCCGGTCCGCGAACTGAAAGGATTCGCGCAGGTTACGCTCGCCGCGGGGGAAACCGCGACCGTGCGGATTCCGCTTCCCGTCGACACACTATCAATAGTCACCCCCGAGGAAAAAACCGTGCTCGAGCCTGGCGAGTTCGAGATCCAGGCGGGGCACGATTCACGGCCCGGAAGCCTTCTTATGGCGGTTCTTACGGTCGAGTAACCGCACTCGGCCGTTTGACCTCCTCGGCGCGATGCGGTATCATCCAATAAAATGAATACCGCGTCGTTCATCCCGATCGAAGCGAAATCCGGGCTTTCCCGCGCGACGCTTCCCGATACGTTCTTCACCGCGTTTTACCACGCGCTCGCGCCCTACCGGGGTTGCGCTCACGGGTGCCGTTACTGCGACGGCCGCGCGGAACGATACTACGTTGAAGGTGATTTCGAAACGGCGATAGCCGCGCGCGTAAACCTTCCCGAGGTCGTCGCGCGCGACGTCGAATCGGGCCTTACCGCCCGGGAATATGGTTCCATCGGCCTCGGATCCGGCGTCACCGACATCTACCAGCCGCTCGAGCGCGACCTCTCTCTTACCCGCCGGACGCTCGAGGCGCTCATCCCGACGAACCTTCCGATCGTAATCCTCACGAAAAACGATCTCATCCTTCGCGACTTCGACATTCTCGCGCGCTTCCCGCGTGCGCTCGTCATCGTCACCGTCACAACAACCGATCCTGAAAAGGCTCAAATCCTCGAACCCGGGGCTTCGCCACCTGAGGCGCGCCTTGAAGTGGTCAGGCGCGCGAAGGAAGCAGGCTTCTTCGCGGGCGTGATGGCAATGCCTTTCTGTCCCGGAATTACCCTTGCTGGCGAGGAGACGCAAAAGGTTTTTGAAGCGTCGATCGGCGCCGGTGCCGATTTCATCCAGCCGGGAGGGCTTACGCTTCGGCCCGGAAGGCAAAAGGAGTTTTTCATCTTGGAGGTCGTCGCCAAGCACTATCCCGAGCTCGGTCCGCTCTATGCAGAACTCTATGGCGAAAACAGAAAATCGGGGATTCCGCTCGCAGGGCCATCGACGTGGTATGGCGCCGAGTTCGACGCCGCGCTCCGGTCGCTCGGTATCCCGCAGATGATCCCGCACTCCATATTCCGCGAAACCTTGAGTCCATGCGACAGCCTCTTTATACTTTTCTGCCACATGCAAAACCTCTATTCCGCCCGCGGCGTGGACACCAGGCCGCTCCGCTCGGCGACCGACCGCTACGTCGCATGGATCCTGGAAGAGCGCGCCGCGCTCAGGCGAAAGCGCATCAAGATCGCGCCTTCGGATCCTTTCCCGATAACGCGCGTTCTCGGCGAAATGCTTGCTGACCTTGCGGCTAGCGGGGGCTCCAAACTCGAAAAACTCATTGGCAACGACAAGCTTGCGCGACTCGTTGCCGAGCTGATAGCGCAAAACCTGGTCTTCGATTACCCAACCCTCACGGCAGGCACCAAGCGTTAATTCCAGCCTTTTTCGTATAGAGCTATATACTACAAAAAAAAGGAGGACACGCTTTCGCGCATCCTCCTCGTTATTATACGTTCTTTTCCTTTGGCGGCCTTCCCCGCTTTTTCTTCAAGGCTGGTTTCGCGGTTTCCGCATCACTCGTCTTTCGCGGTTTTGCCTTAACGCCTTTTTCAGTCTTTGCGACCTTCACTGTCTTCGCGCGCGGCTTTTTAGTCGCTTTCGGCTTTGTTTTTGCCCCTGCCTTTTCTGCGGCAGTCTCGCCCGTCGGCGAATCTCTTTTAGCCTTTGCCAACGCCCCGCGCAAAGGCGGGAACGCAACGTGGATTACGTCTTCCATCCGCGTCACGGGATGAAAGGTAATTCCCTTCCGCACATGTTCCGGAATCTCGTCAAGGTCGCGTACGTTCGCCTGCGGGATGATAATATCGCGGATGCCGTTTCTGCGAGCAGCGACCGTCTTTTCCTTCAAGCCGCCGATCGCAAGCACCTGGCCGGTAAGCGAAAGCTCTCCCGTCATCGCGAGTGCGGGCTTGATAGTGCGGTTCTCGATAAGCGAAAGAAGCGTCGTCGCCATCGTAATACCTGCTGAAGGTCCGTCCTTCGGCGTCGCACCCTCCGGGATATGGAGATGCACAAGGCGATTTTCATACCATTCGGGCAGTACAATGCCTTGTTGCGTCGCGTAATGTTTTACCCAGGACCACGCGATCGACGCGGATTCCTTCATCACGTCGCCCATTTGCCCGGTCAGGCTCAGTCCTTCCTTTCCGGGATTGGTGATAGCTTCGATAATGAGCGTATCGCCACCCATACTCGTCCACGCGAGTCCGACGGCGGTACCGGGCCGATCGGCCTTCTTCACGTCATCCTCGCGGAAGATCGGTTTACCAAGGATCTTCTCGATGAGCGCAAGATCGGGCGAGTATTTGTTGTCTTTCTTTTTCTCCCCAAACACTATTTCGGTCGCGAACTTCCGGTGTATCTTGTCGAGGTTTTTCTCGAAATTGCGCACGCCAGCCTCACGCGCATATGAGTTCGCGATAAAAAGAAGCGCGTCGCGGGAATAGCGAACCTGGTTTTTATCGAGCCCGTTTCGCGCGAGGCTGCGAGGCACGAGGTATTTCTTCGCGATCTCGAGCTTCTCGGTGTCGATATAGCCTGATAGCTGAATGACCTCAGCGCGATCCATAAGCGGCCCGGGTATCGCGTCGAGCGTATTCGCCGTCAGTATAAAAAGGATATTTGAAAGATCGAACGGCAAGTCGAGATAATGATCGCGGAACGCGACGTTCTGCTCGGGATCAAGAACCTCAAGGAGCGCGCTCGACGGGTCTCCCTGATAGCTCTGGCCCATCTTGTCTACCTCGTCGATCATGAACACGGGGGCCTTATTCTTGACGATCTTGAGCCCCTGGATGATCTTGCCGGGCATCGCGCCGATATACGTGCGTCGGTGTCCCTTAATCTCGGCCTCGTCGCGCATGCCGCCAACTGAAAAGCGGAAGAAAGGCTTCCCCATCGCGTGCGCGATCGATCGGCCAACGCTCGTCTTGCCAACACCGGGCGGCCCGACGAGAAGGATGATCGAGCCTTTCGTGTCCTTCTTGAGCTTCCGTACCGCGAGATATTCGATGATTCGCTTCTTTACGTCCTCAAGGCCGTAATGATCTCCGTCGAGTACCCCGCGAGCCTCCTTGAGGTCGTACGATTCCTCCGAGGGAGGCATCCAGGGAAGGTTCACGATCGTCTCGAGATAGTTTCGCGTCACGATGTACTCGCTCGAATTCGAGTCCATGAGCGCGAATTTCTCGAGCTCACTTTCGACTGCTTCCTTAATCTCGCCCTCGAATTTGAAACTATCGATCTTTTCCTTAAATTTCTGGTGATCCGAACTCTTCGCGTCCGTCGTCATCCCAAGCTCTTCCTTGATCGTCTTGAGTTCCTCGCGGAGGAAATAGTCGCGCTGGTTCTTCTCGATGCGATTGTTGATCTCGCTCTGAATCTTCTTCTGCACGCGCAGGAGCTCCTGTTCCTTCTTGATAAAGACGAGCACCTGCTCCATCCGCTGCCTGACGTTCTGGATCTCCAGGATGCGCTGCTGATCCTTCTTGTCGATATTGAGAATGCTCGCGATGAAGTCCGCAATCTTTCCCGGCTGGTCGATGTTTATCATGTTTAGCCGCATCTCTTCCGAGAAAAGCGGGTTATTTTCCGAGACCTCCTTCATCTCGCCGATGAGCGCGCGCGTAAGCGCCTTAACCTCGAAGGTGTCGGATCCCTCATCATCGAGGTAGTCTATGATAGCAATCATCGGGTTACGCTCGCTGACGATTTTGCGCACTCGAAACCGCTTCAGCGTTGAAATAAAGACATTGACGCCTCCATCGGGCAGATTGATCTTCTTGATAATCCGCGCCACGGTTCCGACCTGGCAAAGATCGTTGATTCCGGTCGGGTCATTATCCGTATTGAGCATGCAAATGCCAATAAACCCGTCGCCTGAGTAGGACTCCTCCACGACCTTTACGTCGTCGGGGTTATTGATCATGACTGGCGTGAAGATACCGGGAAATATCGGGCGTCCCATGAGGGGAATGAGGAAAAGTTTGTTCGGAAGTAATTGTTCGATCGGTACTATTGTTTGTTCTGCCATACGATAAATATCACCAAAAAACGGTTAAATGTCAAACACCACGCGCATCGACGAGATCCCTGGATCCTGACAGTTCGGCGTAAAACGGCTTAATTTGCGTCCCCGAGGCTTTTCGTGCTACAATCCAAACGATTTCACCTTCAGGAGGCTCAAGATGGATAACGATGCCGGAAAGGGCTACAACAGGCCAAGCTGGGACGAATATTTCATGGAAGTCTGCCGGGCGATCGCCAAACGCGCTACCTGCGACCGCGGACGTTCCGGCTGCGTCATCGCGAGAGACAACCAAATCCTCGTCACGGGATACGTAGGCTCTCCGATGGGACTCCCCCATTGCGACGAAGTCGGGCACCAGTTCAAGCGCCTCCAACACGAAGACGGCACGATAACCCAGCACTGCGTCAGGACCGTCCATGCCGAGCAGAATGCCATTTGCCAGGCCGCGCGGCGCGGAATCTCGATCGACAGCGCCACCCTCTATTGCCGCATGACGCCCTGCCGTACCTGCGCCATGCTTATCATCAACTGCGGAATTACGCGCGTCGTCGCCGAACGACGCTATCACGACGCAGCCGACACCATCGCCATGTTCCAGCAAGCCGGAGTCAATCTCGAGCACCTCTCCGACGAAGTCCAGCAATATGACCGTCAATAAAAAGAACGTAATACCGCCACAGTCTTCTTGCGAAAAAAAAGCCCGCATCGCGCTTACCGCGCGGCGGGCTTCGTTTTTTTAAGGATTCGGTTTCACTACCGAAGATTGTCGACGATCCACTCCCGGAATTTCGCGTAGTCGTTCGTCATAGGCTGCGAACGGTCGGGCAGCGACAGAACCTTCTCGAGTCGCTCCGGTATCGACGGATCCCGCCCGGTCGCTTCCTTGACCGTCTCGCCGAATTTTGACGGATGCGCGGTCTCGAGGATCATGCCGATGCACTTCCGATCGACGCAATCCTGAGCCCATTCAGGCGCCTGCGATGCCTTTCCCCGAAGCCCCGGCATACCGGAAGACACCTTCTTTCCCGCGAGCATGTCGGCCATCGCGCCCGAACGCACGTCGTCCCATGCCTTCCAGGCCACGGCGCCATGCGGATCGATGATATAGCCGGTCCGCGCGTGGCAGGACCGTATCGCGTCCATGGTTCCCGCGTCATCGAGCCAATATCCCGCGATAAGGCGCCGCGCTTCCTCGACCGAGTACATCGCCTGCATCCGCTCGTAATTACTCGGCGCGCCGACGTCCATCGCGTTCGACAGCGTCGAGACCGAGGGACGCGCCTTGTAGTCGCCAGTCTCAAGCCAGTCCGGAATCGTGTGATTGGAGTTCGTTGCCGCGATAAAGCCGCGTATCGGCGCGCCCATCTTCCGCGCCATAAGCCCGGAGGTCAAGTTGCCGAAATTGCCCGAAGGGACGGTCACGATAAGCGAGGGATTCTCGATCTTGCTGTCATAGGGGCCGCGCTCGCGTATCAGGAGCGAACCGTAGATATAATAAAACGATTGCGGCAAAAGTCGGGAGATGTTAATGGAATTGGCCGATGAAAGCCTGAGCTTACCCCGGAGCGCCTCATCGGTGAACGCGGTTTTTACGAGCTTCTGACAATCATCAAAGGTACCGGATACCGAAAGCGCGCGGACATTCCCGTCAAAGGTAGAAAGCTGCTTCTCCTGCAACCTCGATATCTTCCCCGCGGGATACAGGATCGTCACGTCGATGCCCGATACCCCGTGAAACGCGCTTCCGACAGCGCTGCCCGTATCGCCAGACGTCGCGACGAGAATATGAAGGGTCTTATCCTCGCCGCGGTTAAAATGCGCCATCATGCGGGCCATAAAACGCGCGCCGAAATCCTTGAACGCGCATGTCGGGCCGTGGAACAGCTCGAGCACGTACGTCGTCGGATCGATAGGCGCGACAGGCGCGATAAATGGATAGGCATCCGCGATAATCGCCATAAGCTCGCCGTCCGAGATCTCGCCAGAAACAAAGGGCTTCGCCGCCTCGAACGCGATATCGCGAAACGAAGGCGCTGGATTCCGGAACAAAAAAGACCTCGGCAATTCCGGAATTTCCATCGGTATATACAATCCGCCGGTTTCCGGGTCCATGCCCTGGAGTACGGCCGTCTTGAAAGAAACCTTCCGGGACGCGTCCCGGGTGTCACGGTACATCATGCAAATACTATATCACAGCGCATGCGTTCGGGCAACGATCGGCAAATGACGATTCGCGTTCCGGGCATACTATGCTATACTTAACAGTATGGAACCAATCAACCGCTATCTCGACGCGGCGATCCTCAAGCCCGAACTCACCGAGTCGGACGTAAAAGCCGCCATAACCGAAAGCATCAAGTGGAAAACAAAGACCGTGTGCGTTCGCCCCTGCGACATCGCACTCGCCAAGCGCATGACATCAGGCACCGATACCGGCGTGAGCTGCGTACTCGCCTTTCCGCACGGCGTAACGACAACCGCCGTCAAGGCCTTCGAAGCAGGCGAGTACATCAAGCTCGGTACCGACGAAATCGATATGGTCGCCAATTACGGCAAGATTCGCTCGGGCGACTGGGACTATGTCGAGGCGGATATCCGCGCGGTCGCCGAGGTCTGCAACGCAAAAAACGTCCCGCTCAAGGTTATTTTTGAAACCTGCTTCCTGAGCGCCGACGAGATCGAGCGAACCGTCGAAATCTGTGTCCGGGCTAAGGCCGACTTCGTGAAAACGTCAACGGGCTTTGCCTCAGGGGGCGCGACGGTCGAAGCCGTTCGCGTCATGCTCGACGCCGCCAAGGGGCGCATCAAGGTTAAGCCGTCAGGCGGAATCCGCGACAAAAAAACGGCGGAGAACTATATCTCGATGGGAGCCCAAAGACTCGGCACGAACTACACCGCAAGCGCTGCGCTCGTTACCGGAAGCGATGTACCGGTCGAGAAAAAGACAGGATATTGACGCGACAACGCGAATCGTCGCGCCGTTTGAAGTTGCGACGCTTATACCTTCCGGCATGAATCTCGTACGACGAGCCTTGCCGGAATAAATATTCTCTCGGGCGTCGCTTCTCCCGCGAGTTTTTTCAGGAGAATCTCCGCTGACATCGTCCCGATTTCCTCGCGGTTTTGTTGCATGGTGGTCAACGGCGGATTAAGGTATTCGCCAATGTCGTCACCGTCAAACCCGATAAGGGAAACATCACGGGGGATCGCAAGATCGGCTTCCTCAAGCGCTTTCTTTACGCCGCAGGCAAAGGTGTCATTCGCCGCGAAAACCGCTGTAAAGTCTCGAGTCCGCGCGAGCAGCCGCTTCGTCGCCTCATACCCCGCGTCCGAATGCCAAAAGAGCCCTTCCTCAACAAGCGCAGGATCGAAGCCAATTCCGTTATCCAAAAGGCATTCCTGATAGCCTTTCAGGCGTTCGCATGCCGCCGGGGCGGTAATGCGCTGGGGTCCTGAAATATAGGCGATTTTTCGGTGGCCAAGATTCACCAAATATTGCACCGCATCCTTTGCCCCCTCGACATTCTCAGTCGCAACCGTAGAAATACCTGGAATCGGCTCGTTCGCCGAAACGCACGGACGGCCGCATTCTGCAAGGCGCACGACCTCGGAATCTCCTGGCACGGGGTTCATGATGAGAATACCGTCGACGTTCCGATAATCGCAATGCTCAAGGTAGGTCATTTGCCGGGCGCCGAGCGTGCGCGAAAGAAAAAGAAGGTCATACCCTGCATTTTCGATAACCTTCCGGAAGGTATTCAGAATATCGCTAAAAAGCGGATGTTTAAATCCCATCATCATGTAATAGTCTTCATATATTACGCCAATAAGGTGGGAGCGGTTTGTACTGAGGGATCGTGCGGTCATATTCGGCGTGTAGCCCATTTCAGCAGCGGCTTGGAGGATTGCGTTCCGGGTAGCATTACTCAATCCACCCGTGCCGTTCAACGCTTTGGAAACGGTAGGCGGTGAAAAACCTGTTTTAGCCGCAATATCATATATAGTTACCATAAGAGCATTATAGGGGGTTTCTTTTGCGTGACAAGCAAAAAAAAACCGGCCTGAATCCCTCAAAAGGGAAAACCGGCCGGATACATAAAACGATCGTCGCGGGAAACGATTTGCGCATGTCTGAGCGAACAGACGCGCCGCAAACGTTCCCACAACGATAGTTTCAAGCGCTGCATTACTCCTTGACACCACCCATGGTGATACCGGATATAATGAAACGTGACATAAATGAATAGAAAATGAGAATCGGCACGAGCGAGACTGCGATACCAAGATAGATTCCGCCGTACTCGGTGCGATAGATATCGCCACGGAGCATCTGAACGAGCATCGGCAGGGTATACTTCTTCGTGCTCGAAATAAGTACGAACGGCGTAAAGAAGTTGTTCCACGAAGCGACGAACGAAAAGATCGCCTGAGCCGCAAGCGCCGGCGTGATGATCGGGAAAATGATCGTGTTGAACGTCCGGATTTCCCCTGCTCCGTCGATACGCGCTGCGTCGATAAGTTCCATGGAAAGTACCGAAGACAGATACTGACGAAGGAAAAGAACGGTATTCGCGGCGGCAATCGCCGGAATGATCAGCGGAATATAGCTGTTAAGCAGGTGAAGCCTCGAAACAAACTGATAAAATCCGATGAACGAAAGCGAAGCAGGCAGCATCATGATTACCAGGATGATACCCCAAAGAAGTTTGCGACCCTTAAAATTGTAGATATGCAATCCGTAAGCGGTCAGCGCGGAGAAATAAACCGTCACGATCGTCGTGGTAACTGCGAGATACAAGCTGTTGAAGAATCCCTGCTGAATCTGAAAACCGCGACTGGTAAGCGCGTGCCAGTTATACGCCATATTATGGCCTGGAATCAGCGAGATTCCATCGTTAATCTGCGCAGTAGACCGGGTCGCGTTGATCAGAAGCAAGTATATCGGAACAATGGCTAAAAGAACGAGAAAAAGCATGAACAGATAAACGAAAAAACGTTTAACGTTAAGCGCGTTTGTGCTTGATATCATTTAGTTACCCCCACTCTTTTTTTCTTCAGCTCACTGCGGTCCTGCAAGAAGAAGAAAATAAACAACGCAAGCACGATCGTGATGATAAACACACCAATCGATATTGCAGCCGCATATGCATAATCATTAACGCCCTGGAAGGCCATATTATACAGATAAACGTTAGTCGTGCGGATCTTAAAGTCGGGAGCGCCACGCATATCGGTAAGGAGGAAGGGAACCTCGAGCATCTGCATACCACCGATCATCGAGGTAACCAAAATATAAAGCATCATCGGGCGAAGCATGGGAAGGGTGATATGCCACGTTGTCTGTCTGCTGTTGGCGCCATCGACAACCGCGGATTCATACAACGAAGCGGAAATACTGGTGATACCGGCCATCAACATGATGACGGTGTTACCGTACCACATCCACCACTGAATGAACGCAACGATTCCGCGCGACGCGGGCACGCTTCGGAAGAATTGGAAAGCTTCGCGAATCATCGTTCCATTGCGCTCGACTTCGGCATAAATATCAAGAGACTGCAGAAACTGATTAACCGGTCCGATCGGATATGCAAACAAGCTGCGGAAAAGCATCGCAACCGATGCGGCGGTAAGCAGATTCGGCATATATATAACGGCTCTAAAAAAGCCCTTACATTTCAGTTTCAAACGGATATCAGAAAGCCAGATTGACAGTAAAAGAGCTATACCAAGCTGGGGAATAAAGTTCCATCCCCACATGACAAAAGTATTCTCAACGGCACCCCAAAAATACTTGTCAGATACCAATTTGGCAAAATTCTTTAACCCGACAAAAGTAAAAGTATTACGCAACCCTTTCAGATCGGTGAATGCGATCACGAATGTATAAATCGTTGGATACAGGTTAAATAGAACAAATGCAAGAACAAAAGGAAGAACAAAAAAATAACCCCACCGATTTACACGGGTTTCGTTGCCTATTGTCTTTTGTTTCATCGGTTTTCCCCTTAACATATAATGTGATAAAAAAAGGCGCGGATCAGGTTATTACCGTTTCCGCACCTTTTTATCTACAAGCCGTTACGTCAGTAACGATTAGAGACCGAGCTGGGCATTAACCTGGCTCTTGAAATCTTCAACAGCCTGGTTCTTGTCCTTTTCACCGTTCATGTAAGCGGTGACAGCCTCGTTAAAGAGACCTTCAATCGCCTGGTCGGTGCCCTGGATAAGCTTACCATTAACGCTTGCGGCCATGGTCGCGAACGCTGCATAGTGGTTCTGTCCACCAAGGAAGGGCTCAGCATAGCTGTCCTTGATCTTGGCAACAACGGTGTTGTTGGAAACGTAGTCTCCGGTGTCTTTTGCCCATGCTTCGAGGAAGGTGTCGTCAGAAGTTACGTACTTGATGAAGTCCTTCGCAGCAACGGCGTTCTTGGTTCCCTTATAAGCGGCAACCCAGGTACCACCCCAGCTGTAACCAGCGGGTCCGGGGCACATTGCCCAGTCTCCGGCGGTGTCAGGAGCGTTGGTCTTGAGAACGTAGTGGAGACCCCAGGTCGGGAGGAAGTAGGAGAAAACTTCGACGTCTTTTCCATTCTCGTCCTTGAGGGCGCCCTTCATACCGGCAAACCAACCCTCGGACCACTGACCCTGGCGGCCTTCGTAGCCTTTGTCTTTGAGGGTCTTGCACATATCCATGTAGGTAACCATGGCGGGATCGATATTGAGCTTGCCATCAACAACCCAGGGAGCCTTGCGAGCGCCCTTGAAGGGCATCAGGAGGTCGCCAGTCGCAGATACGACAACGCACTTACCGGTAGACTTGTCCTTAAGAAGGGCAGCGGTCTCGAGGAACTTGTTGAGGTCGGTGAAATACTTCTGGACTTCAGCAGGATCGTCGGATCCGAGGTACTTCTTTGCAAGGCTGCGGCGATAGAACATAGCGCCGGGGGTTCCCTGCCAGGAAAGACCATAAACTTTACCATTAAAGGTACCAACTTCGATCGGATATGCAAGCTGCTTCGACTTGACATCGTTCGCGATATCGGTGATATCGAGAAGAAGTCCAGACTCGATGTACTTGCGGACGAATGCTGCCTCGAGCGCGAAAACGTCGGGAGCACCCTGGCCGGAAGCGAGTACCGGGTCGAGCTTGTTCGGGAACTGATCGGTCGGGGTGAGCGAATACTCAACCGTTACATCAGGATGCGACGGGGTGTAGTACTTGTCAATCATGGTCTTCAACTCATCAGTGAACGACCAGACGACGAGAGTACCCGAAGCTTTTGCGTCCTTCTTGGCGCAACCAGTCATCAAAACGACTGCTGCGGCAAGAACGATAAGAAATTTCTTCATCTTTCTCTCCTCTTTTCTGTTTAGCAATAGCTTTCGGTATAAAACCGAGAGCATTTGCTTTTCATGTGTTCAATCCTACACCCTTCGCAAACGGCTGTCAAATGATTTTTAACAACTTCACGGTTTGTAAACCGGTTAAATTGGCTTGCCCGGTTGTTGGGAGACACTTATCGGATTTTTGTCTCGTTCCGAAGAACCTTGCGAACAAAAACGCCGGATTTAGAAAGATCGGATTCTTTCCATTCTCCCTTACCCTCACGATCCGCGTTGAATACAAGAATTCCGGAATCTTCACCCTTGTTGTTCACCGACCAGTTTACCCAGGATATGTTGTGCTTCTTCATGAATTTCAGCCAGGTTATTGTCTTGTCCGGGAAAAACTGGTCACCGGTGTTGAGCGTGGTTCCCCATTCGGTGGCGAATATCGGTAACCCCTTTGAAAGGGCGATTTCGGTTTTTTTCCGAAGCTCGTCGCCGTGGCTTCCCGCATAGAAGTGGAGCGAATACATGATATTCTTCTGATTCAGGATGGGGTTACCCGCGGCGATGTCAACATCCTGGCTCCAGGTCGGGGTCCCCACGATAATAACATTGTCGCTATCATACTTGCGGATCTCGGCGATCACTTCCTCCGCATAGGGCTTGACCACTCCATCCCAGGTTACGTCTGCCCCGTTGGGCTCATTGCAGATTTCATAGATCACGTTCGGACGAGAACCGTATTTTTGGGCCATCTCGCCGAAAAACGCAATCGCCTCTTCTTTATACATCTGGGGGTTTTGATCGCGGAGTACGTGCCAGTCAATGATGACGTAGAGACCGAGGTCTGTGGCCGCGTCAATCGATTCAACGATCTTGGCCTTGAGCGATCGCTGGGTGATATACCCGCCTTCGGAAAGATAGAGCGCCGAGCGCCATACCTGCATATTCCAATCGTCCCGAAGCCATGTAAGGACGGGAAGGCACGCGTATTTTCCATGCCACTGAAGCCCATGGGAACTCATGCCCCGGAGCTGGACCGGATTTCCCGCCTGGTCACAGAGATTCGTTCCAAGTACCTGTAACTGTCCATACCGTTCGACGACCGTTTTACCGTTCTTGTCGACCGCGAGCCGGGTATCCTTGTCGCCGCCGCACGACGCAAAAAGAGCGACCGTCAGGCAGACGGAAAGCATTATAAATACGCGATATTTCATCTCATCCCCCTGACGTTGATTATAGCACGGGTCGATTAAGTTTCGGAAGTCAACAAATAAATTATCGGATACGGATCTCGTTTCGGAGAACCTTTCGGATAAACTTGCCCGATTCCGAAAGGTCACTGTCCTTCCAACCGCCTTTAGCATCCCGATCGGCATTGAAAACAAGCACGCCCGATTCTTCACCCTTGTTGTTGACCGACCAGTTTATCCAGGAGATATTCCTTTTTTGAAGGAAGGAAAGCCATTCATGGGATTGCTTGATAAAGGTTCCGCCCCCACCCGATGCCTCGGAGGTTCCGCATTCTGTCACGAAAAGCGGGAGCCCCTTCGAAAGCGCGTCGTCTGCCTTTTTCCGCAATTCTTCGCCATGGGTACCTGCGTAAAAGTGGAGGGTGTACATGATATTTTTTTGCCCGACGATCGGATCGGCCGCGGCAATATCGACGTCCTGGCTCCAGGTAGGCGTTCCGACGATGATGATGCCGTCGGGGTCGATAGAGCGAATCTCGGCGATAACAGCCTCGGCATATGGCTTAATATTCGCTGACCAGGTAACGTCCTTTCCGTTCGGCTCATTGCAGATCTCGTAGAGCACGTTCGGCCTGTCGCCGTATTTTTGCGCCATCTCGCGGAAAAACTCGATAGACTGAGCCTGATACGCCTGGGGATTTCTGTCATTCATCACGTGCCAGTCGATGACGACGTAGATCCCGAGATTGATGGCCGCGTCCACGGACTCGATCACCTTGTTCTTGAGCACCGGCGCGTTGATGTAGCCGCCCTGCGTCAGGTACATGGCCGACCGCCAGATTTGCATGTTCCAGTCGTCACGGAGCCAGGCAAGAACGTCCCGGTTCGCGTATTTGCCGTGCCATTGCAGTCCGTGGGAACTCATCCCGCGAAGCTGGATCGGCTTCCCTGCCTGGTCGCACAAATTCGTGCCAATGACCTGAAGCTGACCATATCGCTCGACGACGGTTCGCCCCGCCTTGTCGACCGAAAGACGGGTATCGGAATCCTTACAGGAAATAAAGACGAGCGCGCAGCACGCAAGGCTGGCGAATATAAGAGTGCGAAGTGGCATACTAGATCCCCCTTCTATCACTATAGCATGGATTCATCACATTTTGTTTCTTGAAACAACATTCTACATTTCAGGTAAAATCGACGGTTTGCAGGTAGGTTCGTCGATACTCGAGCGGTGACATGCCGGTACACTTCTTGAAAATACGGGAAAAATGGAACTGATTCTCGAAGCCGAACCATTCGGCGATCTCTCCGACCGCCTTGTCTGTCGACATGAGGAGGCCCGACGCGCCTTCGACCTTGAGCCGCGTGAAATACTGATGCGGGGTCATGCGGACCTGATCGCGGAATATCCTGATAAAATGCTCATCGGAAAGCCCGAGTTTCCAGGCTATATCCTCGATCTTGACGTTCTCGCGGACCGATTTCTGCATAAGAGATAGCGCTTTTTCGACGTGCGCGCGGCTTTTGCGCTCGACGGTCGCGGCCTCGGCGCGAGTACTGCCTGAACCGGAAGGTGACTTCGGGGTATACCGGGCAAACCAGCGATAGAGAAAGCTTTCAAGGAGATGCCGAGCCGATTCCCGGAGCGAGGGATCAGCCGAACGGGCAAGCTGCAATAAATCCTCAAACTGGAACCGGAAATTGCTATCGATAGATAGAACGGTTTGCCGTTCGGCCAGGGCGGCATGGAGAGCTCCCGAAAGGGTGGAATCGTCGGCTTCGCCCGAGGGATCGGGAAACGAAAAAAGGATAGCGTAATATGTTAATGGAGAGGAAAGCGCTTCGGGCAGGATTGAATGGAACTCGCGGGGACCGGACAGGAACAGGCGACCGGCGGAAACCGGGTACTTCGTGCGATTGCACAAAAAGGAGCCTGAACCCTCGAGAAAAAAATGGATCTCGAATTCGCTCGCCCCGTGGGCATGATAGCGACCATGCCAGGACAGCCGGTCGCCGCTCGAAAGGCGATACACAAAGACCGCGTCTTCAATCGTCATACCCAAGAGTATACGGATAAAATACAAAAATATCAATTTTAGATATATAAAATCAGGTTATACTATACCGCGTAAACCGGACCCGTCTTATACTGATATCAGAAAGATTGAAGGAGTGCTCCGATGAACACAGTTGCCGGAATCGATATGGGAACCCAGAGCGTAAAGGTTATCCTCTATGACTGGGAGTCCCGCAAGATAATCGCCAAATCGCAGGTTCCCGTAGACCTGATCGCGGAAAACGATGGAACGCGCGAGCAGAAAACGGAGTGGTACGATGCCGCCCTCGAGAAGTGCTTTGCGTCCTTTACGCCCGAGCAACGGAAAACAATCCGGGCAATCGGCGTTTCCGGCCATCAGCATGGCTTTGTTCCCCTCGATGCCGCCGGCAAGGCGCTCTATAACGTCAAACTCTGGAACGATACCTCGACCGTCGAGGAATGCCGCCTCCTGACCGAAGCCGCAGGCGGCGCTGACGCCGTCATCGCCGAGGTTTGCAACCTGATGCTCCCGGGCTTTACCGCGCCGAAAATTTTCTGGCTCAAGCGGCATAAACCGGAAGCCTTCGCGAAACTCCGCTATATCATGCTCCCGCACGATTACCTCAACTTCCTCTTTACCGGCGACTACGTAATGGAAGCGGGCGACGCATCCGGCATGGCGCTTTTCAACGGCATCAGGCGCGAGTGGTCGCAGAAGATATGCTCCCTCATCGACCCGGGACTCGCGAAGCTCCTTCCCCCGCTCATATCCTCCGAAAAGCCCGCGGGGAAAGTAACCGCGGCGGCAGCTGCGCGCTTTGGCATCCCGGAAGGAATCCCGGTTTCGGCCGGCGGCGGCGATAACATGATGGGCGCAATCGGTACCGGAACCGTCCGCGACGGTTTCCTCACGATGAGCCTCGGAACCTCGGGCACCCTTTACGGCTATTCCGACAGCCCGGTCTCCGATCCCGTAAAGGGACTTTCCGGCTTCAATTCGTCGACCAACGGATATCTTCCGCTCCTCTGCACGATGAACTGCACGGTCGCGACCGAGGAAACCAGAAAGCTTTTTAAACTCGACGTAAAGGAATTCGACGCTCGCGCAGCGAAGGCGCCGATCGGATCGGAAGGCGTCGTGTTTCTCCCCTTCTTTAACGGGGAGCGCACGCCGAACCTTCCGAACGGACGGGCAAGCATCGTTGGGCTCACGGCCGCGAACGTAAGCCAGGAAAACATCGCGCGCGCGGCGATGGAATCGGCCATCTTCGGGATGCGTATCGGGCTCGAGGCCTTCCAGGCGCTCGGCTTCCGCGCGAAGGAAATCAGGATAATCGGCGGAGGCTCGAAGAGCGCGCTATGGCGGCAAATCGCGGCGAACGTGATGAACCTTCCGGTCAAGCGGCCCGATAACGACGAGGCCGCCGCGATGGGCGGCGCGATACAGGCGCTCTGGTGCCTCGAAAGCCTCGATGCGGCAAAAGCCGGAAAGGGCGCGGTCTCGATCGCGAAGCTTACCGACGATCACGTGACGATCGGAGATGCGGACTGCATCAACCCCGATCCCGCGTCGGTCGCCGCGTACGACAAGGCATATGCGGAGTACAACAAATACCTCGCGGCCCTGAGCCCGCTCTATGTCTGATTTTTTAACTGAGTGAATCATGCGATTCGTCGCAAATACAATTTTCTTTAAGGAAGGTAGATTATGAAGAGACAGCTTTCAATGCCGGTTTGGTGCGTCAGAAGTACCTGTGGGGACCCCTTCGGCGGTTCCGTCATGGATTCAATCACCTCGCTCGAGGCCATGGACATCCTCTGCGAAGCGAAGAAGGAAGGTCTGATCGACTTTACCTCGACCCACGACGACGATATCGTCTCCTGGGACCCCGAGCATCCGATGGATGACCAGGACCCGTCGAGCGACTGCTACAAGACCATCCACGCCCTCAAGGAAAAGATGGATAAGGTCGGACTCAAGATGAAGATGGTCACCTGCTCCCTGCACGGCGACAAGCTCTTCCGCAACGGCGGACTCACCAACCCCGATCCGGAGATCCGCGCCCTCGCCGCGCAGAAGGTCATGAGAACCCTCCGCATCGGTAACTTCTTCGGCGCCGAGTTCTTCACCTACTGGGTCGCGCGCGACGGCTTCGAGTGCCAGTTCGCGGTCGACTGGAAGACCCCGTACAAGTACATCGAGCAGGGCCTCAACCTCGCGACCCGCTACGCCAAGGAGAACAAGCTCTCCATCAAGTACTTCACCATCGAGCCCAAGCCGAACGAGCCCCGCGGCGAGATGTACCTCGCGACCACCGGTCACGCGCTCGGCCTCATCAGTCGCCTCGAAGACCCGTCAGTGTGGGGAGTCAACCCCGAGCTGCTCCAGCACGAGGGCATGACCAACCTCTCCGCGTCCAATGCCGCCGCCATGGCGATCCACGCGGGCAAGCTCCCCTTCCTCCACATCGGAAACCAGAAGGCCGGACAGTTCGATAACGACTCCCCGACCCTCACCGGTATGGACGGACTCAAGGAAATGGTCGGTCTCGGCTGGATCCTCGAGAAGCTTGACTGGAAGGGACACATCGAGTTCGACAACCACGTGCTCCGCACCGACGCCGCTCCCGGAAAGGAAAACGCGATCCAGGTCCGCAAGAACTTTATCAAGTTCAACGTTGAGGCATGGCGCCTGGTCGAGAAGAAGGCCGAGCAGCTCGCCGGCAACAAGGACCTCGACAAGGCCCGCGTGGTCGTGCTCGGAAAGACCAGCCCGATCGAGAAAGCCCTCGACTCCTACGACCTCAAGGCCATCCAGGCCGCGAAGATCGACTACAAGAAGGTGAACGAGGTCGTGACCTCTAACGCCGACATTGACATGGCCTTCAACAAGGCGATCCTCGGATTCTAAGCCAAGAAGCTCGAGGTCTTTGGGATACGATATTCGGGCGCGTTGGATGAAAGACCTCGCGCCCGGGGCGATCCCCGGAACCTCGAGCCTTGAGACATTTACGCCATCCTGCAGAACGAGAGCCGAAGCGTCCGCTTCCTGGTACACAGTTCGCCGGATGGCGTTTTTTTTCATATCAACGGATCACGATTGGAATATTTGACACGATCGCGGACAAATAGTAGGATTCGACTATCATGAAACTGTGCATTGCGCGCGCCCCGCTCTATGTAAACGATGAGACATCGCACGGGGCCTCTCGGACGGAATGACCGTCGCTCTCTGAACTTCGTCGAAACGGCTTTTCCCCTTCCGCGTCGCTTTCACGCGTAGTCTCGTCTTCTTTTTTATTACCCACTTACCATTTGGAGACTACTCATATGCAACGAGACCTTACGAGGGGGAACGTCTTCCTCGCTCTCATACAATTCGCGATTCCCGTTTTATTGGGGAATCTTCTGCAATCATGCTACACCATCGCCGACATGGCGATAGTCGGCAACCTCGTCGGCAGCGCCGGGCTTGCCGCCGTGGAAAGCGCCTCTCGGGTGTGCTACCTCATAGCGTCCATCGGGACGGGCTTCGCCGTAGCGGGCACGGTGATCGCGGCGCGAGAGCGCAGCGCCGGAAACGAGAAGGGCTTACGCGAACGCGTCGGCGCCCTCGCCCTTTTGACCGCACTCGCAGCGGCGGCGGTCACGGCGACATGCGTCCTCGCGGGTGAATCGATCATCGCCGCGATCGAGGTTCCGGTAGAGGCGCGGGAAGGGGCAAGGCGATACCTCCTCGTCGCGGGCTTCGGGACAATTTGCTACTTCGGATTTACGACCACGTGCGCGGTACTTCGCGGACTCGGCGACGCCACGGGGCCGCTCGCGTATGGCGCCGTGTCCGTCGTCCTGAATGTGGCGCTCGACATTCTCTTCGTCGGGCCCTTAGGTATGGGCGTCGCGGGAGCGGCGCTCGCGACGGTATTGGCACAGGCGTTTTCGTTCGCAACCGCGATAGCGCACGTCGCGCGAAAACGGGTCACAGAAGGGAATGTACGCGACAATCTTGCGCTTCCGCGGCTTCGGGCGGCGCATTTCGCGGAGATCGCAAAGATAGGCATTCCCGCCATCGCGCAAACCGCGGTGCTCAACCTGTCCTATCTCCTATCGACCGGGATGTTCAACGCACACGGACTCGCGGTGGCGGCTGCCTCGGGCATCGGGCTCAAGATAAACACGGTCGTGGCAATGCCGTGCTGGGCGATCGGGCAAGCAGTGGTCTCGATGACGGCGCAGTGCCTCGGAGCGGGAAAGGAAGACCGCGCGCGAAAAGCGGCGTTGACCGCACTCTGGCTCAACCTCGCCATCGTCGGCCTTTCCGTTGTCCTGGTTCGCCTATTCGCGGGTGATATCGTGTCGCTCTTTGCCGACGATCCCGCAGTCATCGCCGCGGGAACCCGCTATCTTTTGGTTTGCTGTTCCGTCAACTTCGTTTTCTACGCGACGATGTTCCTGTTCGACTCTTTCGCAACGGGTACGGGGAATACCCTCTTCGCGATGGTAAACTCCCTCCTCCACTCGGTCGCGCTCCGCCTTGCGCTTAGCGTCTTGCTTGACCGGGCGCTTGGTTGGGGTGCAGACGGACTGTACTGGGGAGAAGCGCTTTCGCCGATCGTTCCCTGCCTGGTCGGCATCGGCTGGTTCTTGTCCGGAATATGGAGAAAGGACGAAAAGGGGGTAAAAGGGTAGTCAAAACCCATGAGGGAAGCCGGCGTTCAATCGCCGGGCTTCCCGCCTTTCAATGCGTGATCGGTATCCAAAGCCCAGTACGTTAATTATACAGGACGATAAAACGAATCAGCTCGGTCTCCTTATCGTGATACTTGATGATATCCTTTGAATAGGTTCTATAGTGCTTAAAGCCATGCTCGTCCGCGAAGCGAAGCACCGCGTCGCGGATCATAATGAGCGCGTCGCCCTCGTCGAATGGCAGGTATTTAATCTTGTAGACCACGAGAAGGTTTTGCGTGGATTCCGTATAGGTCATGTCGATCGTTGCGTGCTTTTTCGCGTTCTCCACATGGAACGTTTGGCCCTCGTATCCTTCCAGCGCCGTGAGCGGAAACAGTGCGGCGCATACTACCAATGCAAATAAAAAGAATTTTCTCATCATCTCCCCTGAAAAGCTTTTATACCCGGTTTTCGCGAAATTAACTACCCCGCAGGATGCCGTATTAATGCTCTTATATATAGAAGAAAAGGCGATTTTACAAAATGATACGCGCGGGCGGTCACGAAAACGATTAGCCGTACCCTTCACAAATCAAGCGAAAAGGTCCACAATTAGCATGATGAAATATGATACATACGAAGAGTCCTTCCGCCAATTCATCAAGGACTGTCCCGAGGAACGGCTGGACGAATCAGCGCGATATGTCTTCCTGAGCGATCTCCATATGGGAAACGGCGGAAAGCGGGATGATCTTGCGCCCAACCGCGCGCTTATCGAGGGTATGCTCGAGTCCTGGTATCTTCCGCAGGATTATATCCTGATACTCAATGGAGATATCGAGGACCTCAGCAAATTCTCCCTTCAGTCAATTAACACTGCATGGCCCCGTCTCCTCGGGATCATCGCGCAATTCGCCGAGCGAAAACGACTTCGCAAGATCATCGGCAACCATGATTACGACCTTTCCCCCCGGAAAGACTATCCTTGGCCGATGATCCCCGGCCTCGTGTACCGCGTCGGCGACAACAGGATATTCATCTTTCACGGGCATCAAGCCTCCAGCCTCTACGTAAAATACGATTTTGTATCCGATTTTCTCATCAGATATTTCGTAAAGCCCTTGCGCATCAGGAATTCCGGGGTTTCAAGGGATTCGCGGAGAAGATACCGGACCGAGCGCCGGATTTATCGGGCGGCGCGCACCCTTGGTGTCATGGCAGTAACCGGGCATACACACCGGCCCTTGTTTGAGTCGCTCGCGAAATACGATAACATCAGGATAAAGATCGAGGCGCTCCTGTCGCGATTGAGCGATGCCCCTCTCGATGGGAAAAAGGCCCTCACGGAGCAGATCATCCTCTACAAAAATGAGATGGAAAAACTCGCGGCCGTGAAGGAACGGCAGAAAAAAACCCAGAGCCTTTATGGCACGGGACCGTTTTTAATCCCCTGCCTCTTCAACTCAGGCTGCGCGACGGGAAAGCACGGCATCACCGCGCTCGAAATCTCAGGCGGGAGTATATCGCTCGTATACTGGACGACGCAGGAAACGGCAAGGCCGTATATCGCAAACGAGGCGCTCGCGACCGAGATCTCGGGTGGGGCGTTTTATCGCTATATCCTCAAGAAGGACACGCTCGACGCGATCTTCACGCGGATAGACCTGCTCGCCGATACGGCTGAATAACGAAGGCAGGGAATTGTATGTCTTTTCATATTACCACTACAGAAATCAATCTCTTAGGTTTTGCCGCGACATTCCTCTGCATAAGTTTAGGATTCATTTTTGTTAAGTTGGTTTTAAAAGAAGAAAATGGACCTGGCATGTGGGCTATTTCATTCTTCCTGAATAGCATTGGTTTTATCTTCTGGTCAGGAAAAATCAGTATTGCACCTTGGCAGTATTTCCTTATCGGTGAAATAACTCATATGTCCGGTTTTATCCTATTGGTTGTTGGTATTTACGGGTTTACCGGACATAAAATCAAAATGAAAAGCATCTTTACACTTTTAGCGTTTTTATCCATCTGGATACTGATGATAGTGAACTTCAAAACCAGTAAAGAGCTTTCCGTAATTGGCTTACGCGTACTAAAAACATCCTTATTCTGTTTTGGCGGATTCTGCGTTTTACTTCAATCAAACAAGCAAAAAAATGTTGGAGAGAAACTGGCCATTTCAAGCCTCATAATATGGGGATTATATAATCTGCTGTATGGCTTTATAAGGACAGAAAGGTTTAATGATTATGTATTTGGCGTATTAGTAGGATTACATGTTCTTACGGCTTTTGGGTTGATTACGATGATAGTAAATAAAATATATCTAAAGGCGGAAAAAAGCGAACTCCGTGTTAATCAACTGGAAAACCTCTTACCAATATGCGCTCACTGCAGAAGAATTAAGGACAATAAAAAAGAATGGCATACCTTGGAGAGTTATATCGAGCAAAAAACTTCATCACAATTCAGCCATGGAATCTGTCCGGCTTGCCTGGAGAAATACTATCCAGAGTATGCAGGAAAAATAAAAAACCGCCAGTGAAGGCGGTTTTTTATTTTGGAGATGGGGGGAGTCGAACCCCCGTCCTGAAGCGTGAAGCAAGGGCGTCTACAGGTTTAGCAATGCGAGGTGGTTGTCGGGACCCGGTAGCAGCACTGCAAGCATCGGTTCCGTATCCCGGTTGGTTTCCCTTCCGCCGTTCGGGCCCAGCGGTCGGTAAGCTCTGATTGGCGTCAGAAGATCCGGTCGCTTCGGAGCAGCAGCGGCCGGTTTCCGTGCTCAGCTACTTACGCAGCGAGAGCAAAACTGTCGTTATTTTCGGCAGTTATAAGTTTTGCCCGTTCGGAGGACAGGCAACCTCACCTGCAACCCAGGATCCAGCACCACAGTCGAAACCGGTGCACCCCCGAGAAACTGAAGAAAATCCTGAAGGATTTTCTTCAGTTTCTCTTCGATTTCTTTATCCAAAGGATAAAGAACTCGTCGACGTTAACACGAGAATCTGCCAACGGAAATAAAGCGCGTCGACTGATGAAAAATTGGTCGAATCCGCTCGCGCGGAATCGACTGTCTTTCAGGCTAAACATACGCATTTAGACTTCCGCTGTCAAGCATGAGCGGGTTTACCCCTTAGAGGTATTCCGCCCACCACGGCTGAACGCGCGAGAAAAAGAAGTGCCCGCTTTGAGGAAGCATGCTGATAAAATCGAGCGGTGCAAGCTCCGCCAGATGCGCGGCCGCGTTATTCATGATCAATTCCCGGGATTTTTCAAGGATGTGCTTTTGGACGGGAAGCAAGCCATGAAACTCGGCATTGACCAAAGCCATGTATTCCTCAGTCCACTCAATTACTTCTGACATGTTGTTCATAGAACCCCTCCTTCGCACACTGCTGCATTCGTTTCCGGAATCTTTGATTGCCGGAAACAGTACAAATCGTCGATTCAGAGAAGGAAATTACAGGAACAGCGTAGACAAGATCTACCTTTATGATACCGCATTTATACGCAAAAGAATAGAAAAATCTCTAAATTATCATCTTCATAAATGTTTCTATTGACAGAAACAATATTCCAAACTATGATAATTCCCGGGTGCCGATACGCCGCGAACGGTACGTGGCTCCCGCTATTTTTAGCATGACAAGGAGCCTTCCAATGACCAAGGAAAACCAAAAACACATGAGCACCCGCGATATCATTCTCGCCGGCATTCTTCTCGCCGCGGGCGCGGTAATCCGGATGTTTTTCCCGAAATTGCCGGTAACGCCAAACTTCATCATCGCGATGTACTGCCTTACGATCCTTCTGGTTCGCCCCCGACTCTTTGAGGCCTTCGCGATCGGTATCGTCGCGGCGATCCTTTCGCAGCTTACCTCGGGATCTCCCATTCCCTTTCTTAATTTCGTTTCGGAACCCGTCGGCTGTCTCGTCGCATACGCGATTACCCGACCGAAATACCGCCTCGCGATCGGCTCGTACAGTTTTAAGCCATCGCTCGTTACCCTCCTCGCGACGGTCGCGTCGGGATGCACCTTCGTCATTATCCTGTCGCTCATCCTGATGTCGAAAGGCAAGGCCGCCAAATACGTGATGATCCTGACCGTCGTTCTCCCGACCGCGGTCGCGAATACCGTCATCACCCAGCTCTGCTATGAGCCGCTCAAGCGCGTACTGCGCATTAAAGACCCGGATTTCGCGTCGTGATCAAGCTTGAGACCCTCGCGTTCCGCTACGAGGACGCGGAAAACCTCGCGCTCGACGGAATAATCCTTTCTGCCGGCCCGGGACGCCTCGTGTGCGTGGCGGGTGCGGACCGCTCGGGGAAGACGACGCTTTTCCGCCTGCTCAACGGAACCGCGCCCCGCGCCTTTCCGGGGGAACGAAGCGGTACGCTCCTCGTCGGAGGCCTTGATCCCGAGGCCCACGGGCACTCCGCCATCGGCGCGCTCGTGACAAGCGTTTTCGACGATCCCGATTCTCAGATCATCAGCCTGACCGTCGAGGAAGAGGTCGCCTTTGCCCTCGTCCAGCGCGGTACCGACTTTGACGAGATCCGCTCGCGCGTGACCGACGCCCTTTCCCGCGTCGGCCTTTCCGGCTTCGAGCGCCGCGCGACCGGCTCGCTTTCGGGCGGGCAAAAACAGCGACTCGTCATGGCGTCCGCGCTCGCGCTCAAGCCGAGGATCCTCCTCGTCGACGAGGGAACGAGCGCGCTCGACCCCGAGGGCGCCCGCCACTTCTTTACCCTTATCCGCGAGATGACCGTGCGCGAAGGGACGACCGCGATCGTCATCGAGCGCGACCTTGAGCTTACGCTCGAGTTCGCGGACGAGATCCTCGTGCTCCATCAAGGGATAACCGCGGCGCAAGGCGCGCCAGGCGTCATTACGCAAAACCCGGAACTCCTGAAGGGGCTCGGGTTGAGGCTTCCGGCATGGCTTGAACTGTGCGCCGAGCTCAAGGCCCGCGGCGCGCTTTCAGGCGAGATCCCGGCTTCGGAACGCGAGGCGATCGATCTTTTCTCGACGCTCGCGACAGTCAGGGAGTACGCATGATCAGGATAAGCAACCTCAGGGCGTCGATAAAGAAGACCGAAATCCTCCGAGGCATTTCGGTGCACGTGAAGGCGGGAGAGTTCATCGCGCTCGTCGGCCCGAACGGCGCGGGAAAAACGACGCTCCTCAAGCACTTGAACGGACTTTTGAAACCGACCGTCGGCACCGTGGAGATCGCGGGCGTTGATACGAAAAAATCAAGGACAAGCGAGCTCGCGCGGCGCGTGGGCTTTCTCTTCCAGAACCCCGACCAACAGATACTTTGCATGACCGTGCGCGAGGAGATCCGCTTCGGGCTCAGGCATTGCGGGGTCCCGAAAGAGGAATGGGACGCGCGGATCGAGGCTGCGGCCGTTCGTACGGGACTCTCGAAAAAGCTCGACGCGGACCCATTTCTCCTTACACGCTCAAGAAGGCAGCGCGTCGCGCTCGCCTCGGTGCTCGCGACGAAACCCGAGATCCTCGTTCTCGACGAACCGACGAGCGCACAGGACGAGGCGGAGACGAGGCGCGTCATGGAAATATCGCGCGACCTTTCCCTCGCGGGTAAAACCGTCATCCTGGTCAGTCACGACATGGAACTCGTCGCAAAATACGCTCATCGCGTTCTCGTGCTTATCGACGGCAAAATCGAAGCCGATTGCGCGCCTGCGGACCTTTTCGACAACGACGAACTCCTTTCACGCGCCGCGCTCTCGAAGCCCGGCCTCCACCGGATCGCCCGCGCTCTCGGTTACGACGGGCGAACAAACAGCCTTTCGATAGCGTCGCTCGCCGATCACATCCAGTCGAGACTCGCAGGGGTATCATCATGAACGACACAAACGCGGCATTCCGCCATCCGCGCGATATGGCTCCTATCCTCAAATTCATTTGCATGCTCGGCTTTATCGCCGCGACATACCTCACGGAAAGCCTTTTACTCATCGGATCCATCATCGCGCTCGAGGCGCTCGTCGCCCTCACCACGGGAGTATTCCGACCGTTCCGCATCACCGTCGTCGCGCTCCTTTTCGGCGCGCTTACCTTGTGCCTCTTCCAGATATTCACGATCGCGGAAGGGACCGTCGTCTTCTACCTCTTTCCGTTCTGGAAGGCAGGCGCGATTACCGATGTCGGCGTCCAGAGCTGTCTCGTCCTTTCGCTCAGGATGATGGCGTCGGTCGCCTCGATCCCGCTTATGCTGAGCCTGACAAGCCAAACGCAGGTCGTCTCCCTCATCTCGGGCGACTTCCGCCTTCCCGGCGCGTACTCGATCATGCTCGTTACCGCGCTCCGCTTTATCCCGACTTTCGGGGATCGGATGCGAATGGTCTTGCAGGCGGAGGCCTCCCGGGGTTACAATACCGAGACCGGAAACCCGATCCGAAAGATCGGCATGATCCTGCGCCTTTCGCTCCCGCTCCTTATCTCCTGCGCCCGTGACGTGGACACCCTTGCGCTGTCCATCGAGACCAGGGGATTCGACCCGCGCGGCAGCGTCCGTCCGCGTCGAATCATCCCGAAGGCCGGGGATTTCGTTCACCTGACCCTCTGCTTCGCGGTGCTGACGGCGATCGTGGCGACGGACAAACTCATACACGTAAGGTAATGGTACGCAACATGAAAACTCTCCTTACCGGCAACGAGGCCATCGCGCGCGGAGCCTGGGAAGCGGGCGTATGCGCGGCTTTCGGCTATCCCGGAACCCCCTCGACCGAAATTCTCGAAAATCTTGCGAAGCGCAAGGACGACGTATACCTTGAATGGGCGCCGAACGAAAAAGTCGCGATGGAAGCCGCGATCGGCGCGTCGTACGCGGGAGTACGCGCGATAGTCACGATGAAGCACGTCGGGCTCAACGTCGCGGCCGATCCATTGATGACCCACTCCTACGTAGGAAGCGAGGGAGGCTTGCTCATTTGCGTCGCGGACGATCCCGGACAGCACTCATCGCAAAACGAGCAGGATTCAAGGCACTTCGCGCGGTTCGCCAAGATTCCGGTACTCGAGCCCGCGGACTCCGACGAGGCGCTCCGCTATATGCGATACGGCTTTGAGCTTTCCGAAAAATACAAAACACCGGTTATGATCCGGCTTACTACCCGCGTGAGCCATTCAAGGTCCCTTGTTACCGAGGGAGAACGATCCACACCGAAGACCGCCAATTTTGAGCGCAATCCCTCGCGCTTTTGCCCGCTCCCCGTCTGGGGCCGCGAGATGCGAAAGCGCGTAGAAACCCGGCTCGAAGCCCTTCGCACGGAAACGGAAAAGAGCCCGCTCAACAGCATCGAATGGGGCGACAAAAAGCTTGGCATCATAGCAGAAGGTCTCGCTTACGGCTACGTGAAGGAGGTCTTCCCGAGCGCATCGATACTGAAACTCGGCTGGGCATGGCCCTACCCCGATGCTCTGATCAGGGAGTTCGCGGGGTCGGTCGAACAGCTCGTCATCGTCGAGGAAAACGAGGATATCCTCGAGGAACACGTGCGCGCGATGGGCTTTGCCTGCAAGGGGCGCGACCTTATCTCGGGCATCGGCGAACTCTCTGTTCCGAAACTGCTCACGCTTCGCGACCGTCTTGATGAATCGAACAATTCCGAAATCTATACAGTACCCGCGCCGGTCGCCGACGCGGCGGACCTTCCGGCACGGCCCCCGGTACTCTGCCCCGGCTGCCCGCACCGCGGTCTTTTCTTCGCGCTCGGCAAGCACGACGTGCTCGTTACCGGGGATATCGGCTGCTATAGCCTCGCGGTCTTCCCCCCGCTCTCGAGAACCGATACCATCCTCTGCATGGGCGGAGGGTTTTCCGTCGCGCAGGGAATCGACAAGGCTGGCGAAAAGCGGCGCGTCGTCGGTATCGTCGGGGACTCGACCTTCTTCCACTCGGGAATCACCGGGATGCTCGACGTCGTCTATAATAAGGGAAAATCGGTGCTCGTCGTCCTCGACAACCGCACGACCGCGATGACCGGCCACCAGGATCATCCAGGAACCGGCACGACGCTCATGGGCGAGCCTACGACCGCGGTCTCGATCGAGGAAGTCGGCCGCGCCTGTGGAATGAAAAAGGTCGCAACGGTCAATCCTTACGACCTGAAGGAAACCGAAAAGGCCGTTAGCGAAGCGCTCGCCTTCGGGGAAACATCGCTCATCGTCACGCGCGCCCCGTGTCCCTTGCGAACGCGGGAGCCGGTCGGCAACAGACGGTCGATCGACAGCTCGAAGTGCAAATCATGTCTCGCGTGCGTCAAGCTCGGCTGCCCCGCGATCGAAGTAACCGAGAAGGGAAAGAAACCCGCGATCAACGAGGAACTCTGCGCGGGATGTAACCTGTGCGAGCAGGTGTGCGCATTCGGCGCTATCGCGGAGGTATCGAAATGAGCGGCTCAAAGAACACTACGACCAACATCATTCTGGTTGGCGTCGGGGGACAAGGAGTGCTCCTCGTAAGTACGATCATCGCCGAGGCGGCGATACGCGCGGGGATGGACGTAAAAACGAACGAGGTACACGGCATGGCGCAGCGCGGCGGTTCCGTGCTCGCCCAGGTTCGCTTCGGCGAAAAGGTGTATAGCCCGCTCGTGTGGGAAGGAACCGCGGACATCCTCATCGCGCTCGAGGAAGTCGAAGCGCTCCGCCACGCGCACTTCCTGAAGAAGGGCGGGCTCGCGGTGGTATCGGCGCAAAGGATCATCCCGGTAACGGTCTCGTCCGGGAAGGCGCAATATCCCGCCGACATAGAGGCTCGGCTCGCGCGCGCGTTTTCCAACCTGATCGTCCTTGACGCTCTCAAGACCGCGCACGGTCTCGGCAACGCGAAGGCGGCGAATATCGTTACCCTCGGCGCGGCATCGCGCGGGATGTCTGCGCTCGAATCGCACTGGAACGGCGCCATCGAGCAATGCGTCGCGGAAAAGCATCGTGAACTGAACAAACGCGCCTTCAAGGCCGGAGGAGAGTATTCAAAATGAGCAATCGATTTTATGAAAAAGAACTCGAGACGATGAAGCGGTGCAAGCTTGAATCGCTCCAATTAAAACGCCTGAAAAAAATCACCGCGCACGTATACGCGAACAACGCGATCTACCGGAAAGCATTCGATGAAGCGGGAATAAAACCCTCCGACATCAAGACGCTCGAGGACATAGCGAAGCTCCCGACGATCAACAAGATCGTCTTCCGCGACACCTACCCGATGGGGCTCATGTGCGTCGACAAAAAAGAGATCGTCGAGATGCACATGTCCTCGGGATCGACGGGAACACCCGTCGTGATGCCGTATACGCAAGGCGACCTCGACCAGTGGGCGTCCTGCATGGCGCGTTGCTACGCGATGGCCGGCGCGAAGCCGACCGACGTCGTTCAGATCACCCCGTCCTTTGGCCTCTTTAACGGCGGCTTCGGAATGTATCACGGAGCCCGGAAGTACGGGCTTTTCGTCGTGCCGACCGGCGCTGGCAACACCGCGCGCCAGATCAAGCTCGCAGGAGACTTCGGCACGAACGTCTTCACCGGCGTCGTCTCGTACGGCGTGCGCCTCATGGAGGAACTCGAGGCGGCGAAGGCAAAACTTCCCAACCTCCGAATCGGAATCTTCGGGGCCGAGTCCTTCTCCGACGCGATGAAGAAGAAAATCACCGAGGGCCTCGGCATCGAGGTGTTCGACATCTACGGAATGACGGAGACAGGCGGCGTCGGAACGCTCGGGCAGGACTGCCAGGCGCATTCCGGGATACACGTGTGGGAGGATCACTACATCGTCGAGATCCTCGACCGCGACACCCATAAGCCCGTCAAGGACGGTGAGGTCGGCGAACTCGCGATCACCGCGATCACCCGCGAGGCGCTCCCGGTTATCCGCTTCCGCACCGGGGACCTTTCGCACATCGTGTCGCGAGACGAATGCTCGTGCGGCAGAACGCACCTTCGCATCGCGCAGATTATGGGCCGCGTCGACGACATGCTCATCGTCAAAGGCGTCAACTTCTTCCCGAGCCAGGTCGAGCAGGCGCTCATGTCGATACCCGGCGTGCTCAACAACTACCAGATCATTCTCGAGGAAGTGAAGGGCGTCATGGACGTCCGCGTGAACGTCGAGGCGGAAGCGGGCGTGACCGGCTTTATGGTCGAGAAGGTGCTGAAGGAAACGCTCGGCTTCTCGCCCAAGGGAGACATCTTCGCGCCCGGCGCCCTGCCCCGTCAGGAAGGCAAGGCCAAGCGCGTATTCTACCGGCAACCGGACGGAACGCTCGCGTGAGCGAAGACCTAGGTTCGAGAAAAGCGAACCGGAAAAAAACGGAGATTAAAAAAATGAAAAGCTTTATCAAGGTTGACGATCTTTCAAGGGAAGAAATTCTTTCGGTCATTAAGCGGGCCAATACCCTTCATGACCTCTGGCATCGCAACAAAATGCCCAAGACCCTTGCCGATAAAAAAATAGCGCTCTGGTTCTTCGGCCAAGGATTCCGGAACCGCGTCGCGTTCGAGCTTGGTGCCCGCGCGCTCGGTGCTGACGTCAGTTTCATTCCCGGCGATCTCGGCGTCCATGAGCCAATCGAGGACATCGCTTCATATTTACGCAATTGGTTTTCGATGCTCGTCATCCGATGCCAGAGCCACGAGAACCTTGAGCGGGTCGTCGCTGACAGCTCGATCCCCGTCATAAACGCCCGGACCGCATTCAACCATCCATGCGAGCTCATCGGGGACTTGCAGTATATTTACAATAAACGCGGAAGCGTCGACGATCTCAATGTCGTCTTTATCGGCGAGGTGACGAACCTTTGCATGAGCTGGTTCGAGGCCGCTCGGGCCTTGCCGATACAGGTGAAACAGATCGGACCTGAGGGATATCTCGCGGACGAGAACCTTGTGCGGAAACTTAACGAAGGCGCAAGGGGATTGATCTCGGTTTCATCCACGCTTGATGGCGCGATCACCAATGACGTTGACGTTCTCTACACCGATTGCTGGCCGCGCGCGGACAATAAGGACCGCGTCAAGGAATTGTTCCTCCCGTATCAGATAACGAAGGGGCTTGTCAGTAAAATGAACCCGAAGGGTTTCTTCATGCCCTGTCCGCCCATTACCCGCGGAGAGGAAATATCGACAGACTCGTTGGCCGCCGAACAATATTGCGACTACGAAGCGAAGGAATACCTCCTGCACGCGCAAAACGCGATCATGGAATACTGCTTTAACGAGAAGTTTTAACAACCCGCGCGGATTGAAAGGATCGACTGATGCTGAACGCAACCGAAGAAGAACTCCGCAGGATTTGGGACATGGTCTTTAACCTTTCGCTGAACTTTCTCCATGACGAGGCCGCGGCCGAGGAATCGACGCAAGAAACCTTCCTGAAGGCAATCGAGGCGATCGGGACGTTTCGCGGCGAGTCGTCGCTTTCAACGTGGATATACCGCATCGCGCACAACCATCTCGTCGACGCGCGGCGCGCGCGTTTCGGTGAGCCGATTTCGTTCGAGATATTCGAGCGCGACGTTACCCATTTCAAGCCATTCGAGAACGAGATTGGCCTTTCCGAGGCCGAAACGGCTGTATACGTCGAGGAGATCAAGGTCGGCTGCACCAAGGCGATGCTCCAGTGCCTCGATCCCGACGACCGCTTCGTCTACATCATCGGAAAGCTCTTCGGCTTCTCTGGTCGCGATGGCGCCGATATCTCGGGTATGACGGAGACCGCGTACCGACAGAGGCTTTCGCGCGCCTCGCGAAAGATAGCCGACTTCGTCACGAAGAACTGCGGCCTTGCGAACGGGAACGCAGCATGCCAGTGCCAAAGGCGGATCGGCATCGCCCTCGAGCGCGGGAGGATTGGCGCCGTATCTAACGCGCGGAGGCGAGACGCAAGTGCGCCTAATGAAAATGCGCGTCGAATCCGCGACTATCTCGTCGCGATGGAGGATCTCGATACCGTCGCGGTGATTTTCAGGGATAATCCCTTCGTCGGCAAGGCGGAGTTTCATGCGGCGGAGATTCGCGGCGCGGTCGAGCGCCTCGCAAAGGCCGCTATTTAATCAGACACCCGGACGCGAATCCGGCACCGGCGCCGAGCAAGGCGGTCATCGCGAGCATGACGGGAATCGCCTGACGATCGAGCTTCGAGACGAGACAGATAATGGGCGCAACGAACAGAAGCGCGACAACGACGCCGTTAAGCCAGGCTATCGGCACGAGAGCCGTGACCGGAATGATAATTCCGAGCGCGATCCAGGTGAGAATCGCGGAAAGAATAAATGCCGGGTCCATCTTCCTCGCGATCATGGGACCCGCGTCGATCGTGGCGCAGGCGATGCCAATCCCCAGCGAAATCAAAAAGTTGTGCATAAATAAACTCCTTCGCAGATACTCTGCATTGATCGAAGATCTCATTGGATTAGACGTTCGCCGCGCGGTTTTGTGACAGGAAAAAGGCTAAGCCATAGAGCCTTTTTCCCCAACAAGGTCAGAACACGGCTCGCGAAACCAGGTACCAGAACGCGATGAATCCACCGATCATGAAAAGAGTGCAAATCGCCATGACGAGCGCGAAGGGCCAGACTCGTCGAGTGCCGCCGCTACCGCACCATCCGCACCACCGGCGGCAAAACGAGGGGCAATCACGCATGGGTCCCATCGGAGGCCCCCTTTTCGCGCGTTCCGTCCTTCTCGCGAATCCTTTGAAGGATGTACACCGCGCTCTCCGCGGAGATTCCGAGGCTTTCGGCTATCCCCGCCGCGGTGACGTCCCCTCCCTTCAGCGACGTACGGGCCTCTTCCTCGATCTGCGAGAGCCAGTCGCGAAAGAGCGCGCGGAGCTCCTCGGGCGCGTATCCGGAGGAGAACCCGTCGGAGTTCCCCATGGTTTCCATAAACCGACTGCAGTTCGCGGCCGCGTCGGCGCCCATCATCCGGTTCATCATGTCCATCATATCCATTTCCCTATCCTCCTCTTTTTATCGCGATCACACCGAGCCCCATGGAGGCATACCACCGCGAAACGGTGGAACCCGAAAGCCCCCTTCCTCGCGCGTCTCGTCCGGTATCATGCCGTGCATCGTCTCGAGCACCCCGAGTAACCGCGGATCCCTGACCCAGTAGAACACGAAGGGACCGCGCCTTTCCGCGGCGAGTATTCCCGCTTCCTTGAGGGTTCTCAGGTGATGCGACACGAGCGGTTGAGACACGCCCAAAACGCCCACGATATCCGACACGGATCGCCGCTCACCGCCCAAGGCGGCAATGATGCGAAGGCGATTGGCGTCCGCCAGTATTTGCAAGAACGCCTGAAGCCGTTTATAGCTTTCCATAACTTGCGCTAGTCGCGCGCGCCCCCGCACCCGAACCATGGGCGTTCGTCGGCCGGGGTGCGCATGGCGATATTGAGCCGATTGAGCCCCGAGTACGTCTCGATCACGCGGTAAATCTCCAGCATCGTCTCGTCGTCGACCCTGTGATGCCGGAGAGCGGCATCGTATACGCTAAAGCAATACTCGCATCCGCTCATGACCGAGACGGTGAACGCGATAATATCCTTCGTTCTCGCGTCCAGCCTGGTCGTCCCGCCCATGAGAGATCTGACGTTTCTCCAAACGGACTCGAGGTACTCGGGATTCACCCCGAGTTTCAGGTACATATTCGGGACGAAGTCTATCCCTAAAGACGACTTGATATCCTCGAAAATCCGTAGGGCCTTCTCGTCGAAACCCGACTCGCGAGAAACGCAATCGGTTTCTTTGGCAATCGCACTACCGCATCCCATGTAATTCTCCTTATTTGCGTTTATATAAACGCTTGTTTATATATACCCATATTTATATCCAGAGTCAAGAAAAAGGGAGGAAAAAGCGGAAAAACGATAATCTGTTGCATAAGCAACCGCGGATCATTCCGTGCCGCGGTATTGTATCGGTAACGAAACGATACCGGAGGCACGATATGAGCATAGCGTTGGTTAAAGAACTGAACGGGGATCACCGGACGATCTTGGGTACGGTTGCGAGAATCGCGAACATCGGCTCGCTTACACCGGAAACGCGGACGCTCCTCAGGGAGACGAAGGAAAGGCTGGTGAGTCACTTGGGCAAGGAAGAACGAGAGTTCTATCCCGCGATGCGAAGGCTCGCGGAGACAAGCCTGAGCATCGAAGCCAAACTAAAGATCATGAATCAGGAGATGGAATCGATCGCCGCCGCGGCCATGCGTTTTCTCGACGAATACATCGCAGGCGGCACCCAAGCGAATTTCGGGCAGGACTTTGACGCATTCCGCCGCGCCCTCTCCGAGCGAATCCAGCGCGAGGAGTTCGCGCTCTACTCTCACTTTCTTAAAAGCGCCTGAACGGCGCGCTTTCTCAGGGCGCCTAAAAAATCTCAGGACCTTCCGGTAAAATGATCCATCGCGCGCGTCATGCCGAAAAAATCGGCGATCACGTCCATGACCGCGACAGGAAGAAGACGCAACAAAAAAACCGAATAGACGAAGCGCGGCATGATGAGCCGTTTTTTGCCCCGCGCGATCGCGCTCACGATGCAGCGCGCGGCGTATTCGGGTTTCAGGATCGGGAGGAGAAACGGGAAGCGCGTGCGCACACCGGCGAACATCCCGGTGTCAATAAAGAACGGACACACGACGGTGGTGCGTATTTTTTTGCGCTGATGGCGGATCTCCATCCGGATGGCCTCATGAAAGCCGAAAGCGGCGAACTTGCTTGCGGAGTAGTCGGCAAGCCCGGTTACGCCGACGAGGCCCGCGGCAGAGGAGATCGTGACGAGATGTCCCGAGTTCCGTTCGTACATTCCGGGAAGGAAGGCCTTGACGGTCCAGGCGTTCGCGAGAACGTTGACCTCCATCGTCTTGACGATCTTATCGTCGGGGGTTTCGAGAAAGGTTTTGCCCGACACGACGCCGGCATTGTTGACGAGGATCTCGACGGGGCCGACCGTGGCCTCGACCTCGCGTGCGAGCCGGTAGACAGCCTCGCGGTCGGTGACGTCGCAGACCATTCCGGTTATCGCGAGCCCCGATGCGGCCGCTTCCTTCGAGAGAATTTCGATCGAAGCGGGATTGAGATCCCAGACGACGACGCGGGCGCCGCGCGAGGCGAGCTTTTCCGCGACAAGCCGACCGATGCCGCTCGCACCGCCGGTAATGAGCGCTACTTTTCCGTTTAACTTTTTCATAGGATGGCAGTATAGCATAAAAACGTGGCCTGCAAAACGTCGTTCTTCAGAATACCTGAGGCATGCTTTTCGAAGCTCCTGACGCGCTGGCGTGCCAACCTTCGCAATTAAGGGTTTCCACGCCAATTCCGATAATAGAGCCAAAGGTATCGGAGGAATCACATGAAGGCAATTCGCTCTCTACAAAACCGGATAATAACACGAAGCGCGATCGCCTTTTTTGCGGCATGCGTCATCGCAACGCCGCTCGCCGCGCAAGACGCTCTCGTCAAGCTTGAGGCAGTCGCTTCCTATTATGGCGACGAATTCCAGGGAAGGCCAACCTCGTCGGGAGAGGTTTTCGACATGAACGCGTATACCTGCGCGCACAAGACGCTCCCCTTCGGGACAATGCTCGAGGTGACGAATCTCGCGAACGGCAGGAAATCCGTCGTTCGGGTGAATGACCGGGGGCCCTTCGTCGAGGGCCGCGAGATCGACGTCTCGAAAGCCGCAGCTTACGATCTCGGCATGGTGTCGACGGGAACCGCCCGCGTGTCGATCAGGAAGGTAGGAATGGACGGCACCGCCGCGCCTACATCGGCCGCGCCTGCGACAGCCTCCTCAGCGCCAGCCGTCGCTTCGGTAGCACCAGTCGCTTCAACTGCGACCGCGGCTCCGGCGGACACTCAAGCTCGCGCCCTGAAGGGCAACGCGAACGCACCGGGAACCGAGGCGCGGTGGAGGATACAGCTTGGAAGCTTTTCCAAACCGGAAAACGCCAACCGGCTCGTGATACAGCTTCGCAAGGACGGATTCAACCCGGCGATCGAGCGTACCGAAAGCATGACGCGCGTCGTTCTCGCGGGGATTCCCGATTCCGCGCTCGGCTCGATGAAAGACCGGCTCGCCGCCGCGGGCTACGCGAACGGCCTCGTTCGAGGGGAATAAGGCTCAGCGCGAAGCGCGGACACGGGAATTTCCCCGATTGACGCCAACGCTTTTCCGGGCGATGATACCTCGATAAAGGGGTAAATATGGAAAGAATGTCTTTTTCCCGCGGCGCGTTCGCGCTTTGCTTTACGGCGTTTGCCGCGCTCTTCGCGCTCGCGTTCATCTCATGCTCCGGCGCGGCTAGCGCCGACGCGAAACGGTATCCGAACGGGTTCGCCGAAATCGGAATCAAGCAAAAGGACGTCGACGCGAAGCTCAAGGCGACCGTCGACCGTTTTTTTCGCGGCGCGGCAAACGAACGGCTCTATTATGAATACGGAACCGACATGGCGTACATCCTTGACGTCGGGAACAAGGATATCCGGAGCGAGGGCATGTCCTACGGGATGATGTTCGCCGTGCAGCTCGACATGAAAGAGGAGTTCGATAAACTCTGGAAGTTCGCCCACGAGGTGATGCTCAATAAGTCGGGCGAGTACGAAGGTTATTTCGCCTGGCACGTCACCACCGACGGCAAGGTAATCGACGCGAATCCCGCCTCGGACGGCGAGCAGTATTTTGCGGCCGCGCTCTTCTTCGCCTCGAATCGCTGGGGCGACGGCGAAGGCATCCTCAACTACCGCGCCGAGGCGAACAAGATCCTCGACCACATGCTCAATCATACCGAGCTCATCGAGCTTCCCGAAGGATCGCACGTCACCGCGATGATCGATCCCAAGGCAAACCAGGTTGTCTTCGTTCCCGAAGGCCTTTCAGCTGGCTTCACCGATCCTTCATACCATGTGCCGCATTTCTACGAGCTTTTCGCCCTATGGGCCGACAAGGACAAGGACCGCTGGGCTCTCGTCGCCGCCGAGAGCCGAAAACTCTTCAAGAAGGCGTGCCATCCCGAAACAGGGCTTGCGGCCGATTATACGGGATTCGACGGCACTCCGGTTAACCAGGGAAACCACAACCGCTTTGAGTACGACGCCTGGCGCGTCGGAATGAATATCGCGCTCGATTCCCTCTGGTGGGGAAAGGATCCCTGGCAGCGCGACCAGTGGGCAAAAACCTACCTCGGTTTCTTCCGGAAGCAAGGCTTCGGGGTGTATAAGGGGCTCTATAACGTCGACGGCTCGCGCGCGACGGGATACCACTCGGCCGGACTCATCGCGATGAATGCCGTCGCCTCTCTTATCGGGGATACTCAGGATCGAAAGGACTATATCCGCGAACTATGGAGCCTCCCGGTTCCGTCCGGCACCTGGCGATACTACGATGGCTGCCTCTATCTCTTCGGCCTTCTCGAGGTATCCGGGAACTTCCGGATCTACGAGCCTGCCAAGGCGGACAAATAACGCGAGACCGCACGCCTTTTCAAGCCTCAAACCCCTTTCAAGGCCAATGGTGTCCGAAAGGAGGGCTTGAGGCGCGGCGGACTTTGCGCTATTCACGGATTTTCATTTGTGGTATAATTTTTGTACATGAAATTCACCGAATTTACCCTTGACGCAGGCCTCCAGGAAGGCCTTGCAGAAGCAGGCTACATTACCTGCATGCCTGTCCAGGAACAGGTACTCCAGAATGGCCTCGAAGGGGCCGACCTTTACGTCCAGTCCCAGACGGGAACCGGAAAAACCGCCGCCTATCTCGTTACCATCCTCCAGCGGCTCGCAAGCGATCCCGCCCTCTCCGGCAAAAAAGCGCTCATTATGGTTCCCACCCGAGAACTCGCGGTGCAGGTCGAAGAAGAAGCGCGCATCCTCGGTTCCTGCATGAAACTGAAATCCGCAAGCTTCTATGGCGGCGTCGGATACGGCGGACAGCAGGACCTTCTCAAGAAGGGCGTTGACGTCATCATCGGGACTCCCGGTCGCGTTATCGACCTTCAGCAGTCGGGCACGATGGACCTTTCGCAGATCGCTTTCCTCGTCATCGATGAAGCCGATCGCATGTTCGACATGGGCTTCTATCCCGACCTCCGGACCCTCATCAAGGTGCTCCCGAAGGCCGAACACCGCCAGACCATGCTCTTCAGCGCGACGCTCAACGCTACGGTGAAAAACCTCGCCTGGGAATACACGGTTGAGGCGAAGGAGATCACGATTGAGGCGGAGAACGTCACAGTCGACGAGATCGACCAGATGCTTTTCCATGTGTCAAGCAACGAAAAAACGAGGCTCCTCCTGGGGCTCATCAAGAAAGAAACCCCTGAAAGCCTGATCATATTCTGCAACACCAAGCGCATGAGCGAGGTCGTCGCGAAGCGACTCAAGATCAACGGCTACGAGGCGGACTTCATCATCGGCGACCTTCCCCAGTCCAAGCGGCTGCAGGTCATCGATTCATTCAAGTCAGGCTCGCTCAAATTCCTCGTCGCGACCGACGTAGCAGCGCGCGGCATCGACGTAGACTCGCTCGCGATGGTCATCAACTATGACCTTCCGAACGAAGCCGAGAACTACGTGCACCGCATCGGGCGAACGGCGCGCGCGGGAAAGACCGGCAAGGCGTATTCCTTCTGCTCCGAGCAGGACGTGTATAACCTTCCCGCGATCGAGAAATACATCGAAAACAAGATCCCTACCTGCGTGCCCGGCGAGGACGACTTCGCCGAGGACAAGAGCGCGCACGTATACATCCGCACCGACCGTTATGATTCGGACTATGACGATGGAGACGGGGACCGCGGCGGCTATCGCGGACGCGATGGTCGCTCAGGCGGAAGAAGCGGTGGGCGTTCCGGCAGCGGCTCGCGCAGCGGTAGCGGTAGCGGCTCGCGCGACCGGCGCCCGAGCGGCGACCGTTCTGGAAGGCCCTCGAGCCGCGGACCTTCGTCGGAATCCCGCGCACGGCCGACCGAAAGCCGCCCTTACGAAGGCAGACCCGCCGACGGAAATCGCTCTGGAGAGCGGCCCCAGAATGTCGGCGGACGCGGCTTGGGCGATTCCCGCTGGGCTGGACGGTCCGGCGAAGGTCGAGGCGGATACCGGCAGGGCGATAACCGGGCGAACGACAGCAGGGAACGCGATCTTTCGAAACTCAGCTTCGAGGAACGTATGGCATATTACAAGAACAAGTACGGTTCCGAGGAAGCCGCCCGAGCGGCAGAAAATCAGCGTGAAGCAGCGCGGGCTTCCGCGGGCGATCGCGCGACAAGCGGTCAGGACGACGGTAAGAGAGCACAGCGCGACGGAAAGGTCGCGGGCAGAGGCGATGGCCGACAGCGGAAGGATAACCGCCCGCGCGGCACGCCGGCTGGCCTTGGCGAAAGCCGCGACCGGAACGCGGGACAAGGAACTCGCGGAGGACGGCCAGGCCAGGGCAAGAGCGCTGCCGGAAAAGGCGATGTTGGCGGTTCTGGCGGTTCAAAACGAGCCGGGCAAAGCAGGAACGCCCCTCAGGGTGCGAACGCGCGGCAACAGCAGGGCGCGCAAAGCGCTCAAAAGCCAGCAGGCGGCGGAGTTGGTTTCGGAGCCTTCCTGCGGCGGGTTTTCTCAAAGAAATAAAGACCTAAGCAGTTCGCGCGCGCATCGCGTACGCGAACTGAATGCCCGGCTTTACGGCCGGGTTTTTTGTATCCAGATAGAAAAACCGTTCAAACCACGGACAGATAAAAAAAATGGAGGATAGTTGAAATGAAAAATCATTCGGCACGTTTTCGTATCCTGCTTGGAAGCGCCTCGGCGATCATCGTCCTTGGCGCCTTTGTTCTCATTATCTACATCACGGGACATTTCCCCGGCGCCAAAACGGGCGGCAAGGAACTCCTCATCGCGTCGCTTGTTTATCTCGCGATCGTCAACTTGCTCGCGAGTGATGGGGCACGCGTCTTCCGTCACGACCTTTCGGCACTTCAGGCAGAACCCGAGAAATACAGAAAGGCACTCGACATTCTCGGCAAAGTGCCCTTGAAGGCCATGATGGTTTTTATCGTGCTCTCGGTCGGTTATGCCGCGAGCTTCATGTATCTCTGTGAATTTCTGAATATACCGAAATCGAGCGGGCCCTCGATCGTGATCCTCATCAGCTCGCTCGTAATGCTTGCCGGCGGCTATCTATACGTCCTCGGCGACCAGGCGGTTTCGTATACCCTGAATGATTTCGCCCTCGTCACCTATCCTTCAGACCTCAAGTATCCCCGGCAACGCAACAAGAACTTTATCATACCGTTCTTCATAGCCGTCATGACCATAATCGCGACCTACTCGATACAGGGCCTCTACAAAATAAGGGAACTCACGATCGCCGCAGAAGGGACCGCCGCGCGTACCGGTTTATCAGTCTTTCTCCTCGCAGGCTTTCTCTTCATTGTCGGCGTTCTGATATTGCTCTGGACAAGGGAAAATGCCCACATCTATCAATCGCTTATCCGCCAGCTTGAAGAACTCACCGCGAGCGAAAAGAACCTCTCTGGGCGAATCAAGATCCTTTCCGTGGACGAGCTCGGTTTTATCGCCGGAAGGATTAACGAGTTCTGCCAAGGGCTTTCCGAGAGCGTCATCGGACTCAAGGGGGCCCAGGGAAAACTCTCCGCGCTCGGCGAGGAACTTCGCGAAGGCGCCGGAAATTCCACTACGGCGAACGACCAGATCAAGGAAAGCGCCCGCGAGGTAACCGACAAGGTTTCCGCGCAGGCAGACAGCGTTCTGGAATCGTCGGGGGCAATCGAGCAAATCGCGCGCGGCATCGAGTCCCTCGAGCGGCTTATCACGGACCAGGCAAGCAGCGTTACCGAGGCGTCCGCGTCCATCGAGGAGATGGTCGGTAACATCAACTCGATAACCGCCTCCACCAACAAGATGGCCGATCGGTTTACCCAGCTCCTCTCGGCATCGGCCGCGGGGCAGCAGGCGCAATCCGATTCGGACGAGCGGATCAAGCAGATCGCCGATCGGTCGCAAACGCTCTTTGAGGCAAACCAGGTTATCTCGGATATCGCGAGCCAGACAAACCTTCTCGCGATGAACGCCGCGATCGAGGCCGCGCACGCGGGCGACGCCGGACGGGGATTCTCCGTCGTCGCCGACGAAATCCGCAAGCTCGCCGAAACCTCCGCCGAGCAGTCGAAGAGCATCAGCACGGAAATCGGCCTCGTTCAGGAAGCGATCGACGGGGTCGTATCGACCTCGAAAAAATCCGAAACCTCGTATTCTCGCGTCGTCGAGCTCATCAGCGAGACAAGCTCCCTCGTCAAGGAAGTCGAGCAGGCCATGATCGAGCAAAAAAGCGGATCGATGGAAATTCTCGAGGCGCTCAAGTCCATGAACATGATAACCCAGCAGGTTCAAGGCGATTCACGCCAGATGAACGCGGGCAGCTCGACCGTCCTTGCCGCGATAGGGCGCCTTCGCGACACGTCGGTGCAAATCATCGATAGCATGGCGAAGATGCGCGCGGCTACCGACAATATCAACCGCAACTCGACGCGCATAAACGAGCTTGCGGACGAAACATCAGCGGCGATAAAGATGATGGACGGGTCAGTAGGCAGTTTCCGTACCTGACGCACGGAAAAAGGAGAACCCGCTATACAGAAATAAAAATCTGTACTAACGCCCGTTGCCCATCCGGAACGTTTCCGATATCGTGCAGGAAAAGGATTCGTACATGAAAGAATCGCTCTCCCGCGCGCAATCGATTTTTTATCTCCAGCTTTCGAACATTCTTTTTGCCGGCACCGCCATCTGCATCAGCCTCATGTCCGGAAAGTTTGACGGGTACTTCACCTCATTCTGCCGGTTTCTCGTTGGCCTCGTCATCGGCTTTACGCAACTTCGCCTGGAGAAAAAGCCCTTCAGGATCATACGCTTCAAGCCGTGGCTCGGGCGCGGTATCTTCGGCGCCGCGGGCATGACCCTCTATTATGTCGCCATCGCGCTCGGAACGCCGGGCCGCGCGAGCCTTTTCAACAACAGCTTTCCCCTTTTCGTCGCCATTATCGCGATCTTCATCCTCCGGGACGACGTCCGCGCGAACACCGTCGCGGGACTTGTTATCGCGTTTTCGGGCATCGCGCTCGTGCTCTGGGACGGCTCGCGCGTACCGCCCCTGGCCGACTTCATCGGTCTCGCGAGCGGCATCCTCGCCGGAATTTCCTATCACTTCAATAAGGCCGCGTCAAAGACCGAGGATCCGATCGTGATCTACCTCGGCGTCTGCTTCGTCGGTATCCTGGCGAACGCGTTCTCTCTTTGCCAACTATCCCGTCTCGACGTGCTCTCCGCGTTTCTCCTCGTCCTCGCGGCGATAGGCGGCTACTTCGCGCAGATTTGCATCACGGTCGGCCTCCGCGATATTCCGACCACCGAAGGAAGCGTCCACACCTTCGCGAAAATTCCGATAACCGTTTTCGCGGGTTTTATCCTGCTCGGCAATATCATTACCTGGCGGTTTATCGCCGGAACCGCGCTCCTTTTCGCCGGCCTCATCCTCAATCAGCTGATCATTCGCCCAAGGAGTGTCGCGAAAGGATACGAATCACGTTGATTCAACGTGATAAGCTGTTTTGTTTATTTCGAAAAGTCTGGGATTTCCCCTTTTATTAGCAGCGCGTCGTAACTCTTTATCAGGTGCAGGACAACTGATTCCGGGGTATTATGACTGGCGGCAAGATACGGATCTGATACGCGTAATACCTCAACCCGTTTTACGGATTCATAACTCTTACCCATCTTTTCCAGTTCAAGCTTCATGATTTCGTCCGTTGTAACTATCAAATCCACCCTTCGAGCAAAAAGCATTTTTATGCAGCTCTCAAGCGAGTGCGTAACGCGGATATTTGAATATCCAGCATGAAGCAGGAAATCATGATTTATATCCTTGTTTACCACCGCGATTCGATATTTTTTATACAAATCAACCCTATCCGGTACTATAGACTCATTATCACGAAGTCCATAAAGGCAAGTGTCATTTTTTTTGTATGATACCCTGCCTATCCAGTAAAAACTTTTTTCGCGATCATGCGTACGATTCAAACTATATATCAATGTATTTTGGTCATTTAATGCCATGGAATACGCACGCGCCCACGGATATACGGTTATCTCATAGCGCATCTTTGCTTCGTCCATTACTTTTCGCACAATGGCAGTTGCGCTACCAAGGACTACACCGTTTTCCGAGTAGTTTAAAGGGGCGAGCTCCTCTGTAACAACATAAAGTTTCTCCTGAGAAAATAAAGAATATTTATCCACCAAAATGCACAGTATGCATAGTAGAATCAGATTCTTTTTCAAGTGCATATTCTTCTCCTCTTTAATTATCAGCTATTAGAGATTAATATTCCACGTTCCAAATCTTTACTTTCTATGTGGATGCACGCACGATAAGCTTTGTAGGAATGACTTCGCAATTAACCCGACCAGTCGTGACGAACGACGCAGCGGTAACTCCCATTTGGTAGAAATCGGTAGTAAGCACGCTAACAGGAATCGGTAAGTGTTCAAAATAAGGACCATCGTTTATCACGATAATCCCGACATCCCTCCCGGGAATCAAATTTCGCGACTTACAGGCACTCAGAGTCTCGAGTAAAAGAAGATCGTCGAGAATCACAAAAAGCTCATCTGCGGAAGGCTCTATCTTCCCCCTGATGGCTCTTTCAGTAAACGGCGTTTGAAGGTGCCTGAATGGCATGCCGACAGTATCGGCGAACCGCGTAAGACCTTCCTTCATCTGCTCGATTATCGCATCTGTGCAATATCTCGTAAGAAAGGTAAGTCGTTCATACCTTGCGAGAATGTCTCGTTCTGCCATAAGTCCTTGGTAAAATCCTTCGGTAAAATCCTGAAAGACCGACGGATGCCGCAATCCCTCGATTTTCCGGTCAACGAAAAGAAGCTTTCCCGGATTCACATACTGAAAATACTCCGCATCATTATTCTGGCTCGACGTAGGTATGACCAATACCGCAACAACGTTGGGATTATCACGATATCGCTCGTATGCTACCTGGAGAAGATCAAAACTATTTCCATGACATACCGGATCGACGAAATATCCGGCAGGAAGGGAATCGACCAGGCCATGATAGATTTTTTCCTTATAAGGCGTCATCTCGTCCGCGAGAAACACCACATGCTTGAGATTCTCCTGAATAAAAACATTGCGGACGAAATAGGCCTTGCACGGACTTGACTCGACGATTCCGCGATTTTTCAGATCTTGATACGCCTTAACGACAGTATCTCTCGACACCGAGAACCATTCGATAACTTGATTAATAGAAGGAAGCCGATCCCCGAGAGAAAGTTCCCCTCCAACAATCAGTTCCCGAATCCTGTTGGAAATCTGGACATATTTCGGTTCCGTTCCATCTTCATTAATCCGTCCAAGGTCGATTACGTATTTGTCCATGGTTTTATCCTTGCACATTTTTATCGTGCAGGAATCAGAACGCATGAGCGCATCTTCATGCCTCACGAATTAATGATCCTGTACGACTTACCGATACAGGCTTTTCAAAATCGATCGGCGTTACGCCTATTGTTCTGCCTTGTCCTCAAGCACCGATTTTAGCGCGAAATACGCGGGCTTGGGATTTATCTGTCGATCGAAAAGATGCCCGGAACCAAATCCAGGGAAAAATTGAGGAATCCAGCTTCGAAGATCAGTATAACCCCACATGATAAAACTTTTCGCGTTTGGTTCACTCAAGGCGATATCCATCAACTTCGTATAGACCGTTATCTGCTGTGCTTCCCTTTCTGGTGTCACCGGCATTTTTACGCGCACGTCTATCTCGGAGAAGGTCACTGCAATTCCTAACTCGCCAAAACGCCTGATATTCGCGCGAACCGCCTGTTCGTTAACGGGATATTGCGCATCGAGATGCATCTGAAAACCAACGCCATCGATTGGTACCCCCCGTTCCTTCATACCCTTGACTAATGCGAAAAATGCGTCGGCCTTTGGCTGTCCCATGGTTTCATTCGAGTAATCATTAAGAATGAGTTTTGCTCCGGGATCGGCCGTACGTGCGGTTCGAAACGCAATGTCAAGGTAATCGGGACCAATCGTACGATACCAAATCGTATCGCGCCACGAACCGTCATCTGCGAGCACTTCATTCGCGATGTCGTACTCTGCGATCCGCCCCTTATATCGCGTCATTATAGCCGTTATTTGCTCGGTCATGAGGGTTATCGCTTCCTCGCGCGTCTTGAGCGCGTTGACATACGGAGGATTTTGCTGATGCCAGAGAAACGCATGCCCTTTCATCCGTATATGGTTTTTTTCGGCAAAAGCAACCATTGCATCCATGTCCGACCAGTTCCAGAAATTTTTCATGGGTCTGATAATGCCCCATTTCATCGTATTTTCCGGCACTATTTCGTTAAAATTCTCGATTATCAACTTGATTGACTTAGGGTCCAATACATCGGCTGCCTGAACCGCGACGCCATATGAAAGCCCCCGTCGATCAGCACACGAGCGAATCGTTTGCTGCGGAACGCACCCATAAAGCGTTATCAAAGTCACAAAAAAACACACTGCAATGAAGCGTTTACACAATATTCTCATGAAGGTCCTCCATATAGTATTGATTATAGCATAACTGTTCTGGTCTGTATTGTTCTGCACTATACTATTTTACTGCATCAGATGTTTTCCTGATGCGCTCCTTTTCGCCGGCCTCATCCTCAATCAGCTGATTATTCGTCCGAAACGGGCAAAAGCTGCGCCTCTTTCAAAAGCGTGAAAAGTCCAGATTTCGCCCTTGCAAAGTCTCACTTGCCGCCGGCTGCGGCGCGGGGCTTTCACAGCTGCAAGGACTTGGTGCCTCAATCTTTTCTGTATACCTACCGGTAGGTATACAGAAATCTTCACACTATACCTACCGGTAGGTATAGCAAAACCTCACATCAGTTGCAACCAAGGGCTTTTTCCGGTATCTTTCACTATATGATTACTGTAACCGATCTCAGCCTCACGTTCAGCGACAGACCGCTTTTCAAGGACGTAAACCTCAAATTCACGCCGGGCAATTGCTACGGCATCATCGGCGCGAACGGCGCCGGAAAGTCGACCTTCCTCAAGATCCTTTCGGGGGAACTCGAGCATGACCGCGGCGACATCATCATCCCCGCGGGCCAGCGCATGGCCGTCCTCAAACAGGACCACTTCGCCTTCGACGCCTACACCGTCAAGGACACGGTCATGATGGGCTATCCGAAACTCTTCGAAACACTGAAGGAACGCGAAGCGATATACGAGAAGGCCGATTTCTCGGAGGCCGACGGCATCCGCGCGTCGGAGCTTGAAGGCGAGTTCGCCGAGCTCGGCGGATGGGAAGCCGAAAACCAGATTGAGCAGATGCTCTCGGGTCTCGGGCTCGACGAGGAGCACCACAACAAGCAGATGGGGGAGCTTGACGAAGGTCAGAAGGTTCGCGTGCTCCTCGCGCAGGCGATCTTCGGAACGCCCGATATTCTCCTTCTCGACGAGCCGACGAACGGTCTCGATCTCGAGTCGATAACCTGGCTCGAGGATTTCCTGATGGATTTCCCGAACACCGTCATCGTCGTCAGCCATGACCGACACTTCCTGAACACGGTGTGCACGCATATCTGCGATATCGATTTCGGCAAGATCCGCCAATATTCGGGCAACTACGACTTCTGGTTCCAGATGAGCCAGATCATGCAACGCCAGGCGCGCGACCAACAGAAGAAGCGCGAGGACAAGATGGCCGACTTGCGCGAGTTTATCCTCAGGTTCTCGGCGAACGCGTCGAAGAGCAAGCAGGCGACGAGCCGCAAGAAGGTATATGACAAACTCGCCGTCGAGACCCTCGAGGTCACCACGCGCAAGTTCCCCTACGTCAACTTCAAGCCGGATCGCGAGATCGGCAACAACGTCGTCCGCGCGGAAAAGCTCAATTACTCGTACGAGGGCGTCGAACTCCTGAAGAACTTCGACCTGACGGTGAACCGCGGCGACAAGATCGCGTTCGTCGGGATGGAACACAACTCGAAGAGCGCCTTCTTCGACATCCTCGCAGGCGAGGTGACGCAGGAATCGGGCGACGTATACTGGGGACAGACGGCGAAGTTCGCGTATCTCGGCAAGGATAACACGGCATTCTTCGCGAACGACATGAACATCACGGACTGGCTTCGCCAATATTCCCCCGAGCAGGACGACGGCTACGTGCGCGGCTTCCTCGGCCGGATGCTCTTTTCGGGCGATGAATCGTTGAAGCCCGTGAAAGTGCTTTCGGGAGGCGAGAAGGTGCGGTGCATGCTCTCGCGTCTCATGCTTTCGGGCGCGAACGTCCTTATCCTCGACGAGCCGACGAACCACCTCGACCTCGAAGCGATCACAAGCCTCAACGAGGCGCTCGAGGAATTCCCGGGCGTCGTGCTCTTCAACAGCCATGACCACGAGTTCATCAACTCGATCGCGAACCGCATCGTGGAGATCACTCCCGGCGGAACGATCGACCGGATGATGCCCTTCGACGACTACGCCGCCGACGAGCAGGTCAAGCAGATTCGAAGCGAGATGTACAAGGGCGCGCTCAAGAAGTTCAATATCTAGCGCGATCGCGTGACCAGGCGCCGATCGACGGCGCGCATACGGAGGTTTCCGATGAACGCTTTTTCAAGGGTTTGTTCCGTTGTCGTGGCGCTCGCCGCGGTCTCCTCTGGAGCGCACGGCGAGGGCGCGTCGATCGACGAAGCGGCAGTTGCCGCCGTCCTCAAGGGGATTACCTGGCTCGGTCACGCGACGGTCAGGATCGAGGCCGCAGGGAAGGTGATCTACGTCGATCCCGTCCGCGCGCGAAAGGGCGAGAAGGCCGACCTTATACTCATCACGCACGAACATGACGACCACTACGATCCCGCGACGATCAAGTCGCTCAGCAAGCAGGGCACGGTCATCGTCGCGCCGAAGCGGCTCGGCCTCGAGACCGTGATCCTCGCGCCCGGCGCGTCGGGTTCTTTCGCGGGCTTCGCGGTCGAGGCAATTCCCGCGTACAACATCAAGAAAACGCAGTTTCATCCAAGACGCGACGGCAACGTCGGGTACGTGGTAACGGTCGCAGGCGTTCGCGTCTACCAGTCGGGCGACACCGAGCGCATCCCGGAGATGAAATCGGTTCGCGCGGACATCGCCTTTGTCCCGCTCGGACAGGTGTACACGATGGGCTCGGTCGGCGAGGCGGTTGAAGCCGTCATCGACACAGGCGCGCGCGCCGCAGCCCCGATCCACTGGGGCGAGAACGAGGGATCCGAAGCCGACGCGAGGGCGTTCGTCAAATCGCTCAAGGAGCGCGGCGTGAACGCGCTCATCCTCCCGAGGGATTAAGGAAGGCGGGTCGAGCCCGAAGTCCCACGCACTTCGCCGGGCGTGCGGCCCGTCCAGCGGACAAAGGCCCGATGGAACGCGCTCGGTTCGGAAAAACCGAGCAGAAACGAAATCTCCTTAAGTCCAAGCGTGCCGTCGCGAATATATCCGAGCGCCATTTCTTTCAGGAACGATTCGCGAAGGTCGTGAAAGGTCGTGCCATCGGCCTTCAGCTTTATTTGAAGGTCGCGCACGCCCATGCCAAGCTCGGCCGCGACCGAAACCGCGTTCGCGGCCTTCCCTCCCCGCCTCCTCGAGATCGCTTCCGCGACTTTCCCCGAAACACTCCGCTCCATTGAGTGCGCGCGAAGCTCACGCTCAAGCGGTTCGATGAGCCGTTCCTTCACCGCCTCGCTTGCGCCAAGGATCGGCGTCGAAAGGGACGCCTTCCTCACGGTAAAAAAACCTCGCCCCTGGTCGAATTCAACCGGGCAGCGGAAAATCTTTTCATGAAGGCTTACGTTTGTCGGTCGCGCGTAGGCGAAATGAACCGACGCAATGTCGGCGGGTAAGCCCGTCAGGCGCTGAGTCTGGTTTACGAGATTCGCGAGCACGAAGTCGATGATGAGCCGATCGGAGGAAAGCGCGTGAGCGCTTTCGTACGCTATCTCGACGAGATCGGGCGAGTCGTGGCGCGATAAGCGCCATGAATGATGCTCAATGCCCTGATACCGTATAAAGGCATCGAATGCCTCCCCGATATCGCGACACGCGCCCATAAGATGGCCGAGCATCGTCGGCATGCCCCAAAAATGCATGCCGAACCCAAGGCCAAAATCAGGATCGCCCAGAGAGCGCGATGCCTCGCGGTTAAGGGCGAGCCACACGTCAAGCGGGATCGAGGTTGCAGGATCGCGCCAGGAGGCGGGATCGGATTCAATCGCCTCGATGAGCCGTTCGGGATCGAGGCCCCGCGAGCGGATATACGAAAAAAAGTAAATGGTCTTGCTCGCAGGCACGATGGAGGGGATTTCAGTCATGCGTCAAATATGCCCAAAGTTGCGCGAACCGTCAACGCTTCTTCGCGATCGATCATTTCCTGACCGTATTGTCTCGCTGTATCCTTGGACGCACAAGGAGAAAGGAATGAAAGACACCGTAGTTCTTATCACCGGATGCTCGACGGGTGTCGGGCGGGATCTCGCCGGGCGCCTTGCCGGACGCGGCTATACCGTCGTCGCCACCGCCCGAAAGCCGGAGACGATAGCCGAACTTCCCGTCGCGATGCGCCTCAGGCTCGACGTCACGAACCAAAAATCGGTCGACGACGCGCTGGCGGACGTCATCGCGCGATTCGGGCGCGTCGACGTCCTCGTGAACAACGCGGGTCACTCGGTTCGCTCGGCCGTCGAGGAACTGGACGAGACGCTCGCCAAAGAAATGTTCGACGTAAACGTCTGGGGACTCGTAAGGATGACGAAGGCCGTGCTTCCGGGTATGCGCGAAAGGCGAGCGGGAAGGATCGTTCATGTGGGTTCAGTCGTCGGGAAGTTCACTTGGCCGGTCAACGGTGCCTACTCGGCGAGTAAGCACGCCCTCGAAGCGCTTTCGGACGCTATGCGCCTCGAGCTTAAAAGCTTCAACATTCCCGTCGTTCTCGTCGAGCCTGGAACCATCGACACTGCATTCATGCGAAGCTCAGAGGGAAAAAGCGCCGATCGCTTTTCCGACAAGGGCTCGCCGTACTCAAGGCTCTACGCGCGCTTCAAAGCCATGGCGGCCAATCCTGCAAGACGGGGCGCGTCTGCCGAGGCGGTGAGCTGCGTGATTATTAAGGCGATCGAGGCAAAAAAGCCAAAAGCGCGCTATCTCGCGGCCGTGAGCCCGCTCTACCGGGCGATCCTCGCGATGAACGACAAGGCACGCGACCGACTGATCGCGAAAGCCTTCGGCATCGATTGATTCTATTTCCCCGTTTCCTCGGGGACCTTCCCGTTATTCCTGATCCGCGCGATCTCGTCCCAATGGAAGTCAAGCTTCATGAATTCGAAGATGGGTTTTCGCGGCGGACGTCGAAGCGCGTTATGCGCCTTGATCTCGGCGGTAAGGTCGGCGACCTTCGAGCGAACGAGATAGGGAGAACCGAGCGCGAGGGTCGACCCGTCGGCAGACAGCGTAACCTTGAGCGGCTTCCTCACCGCGGCGGCGGTTCCCGAAAAAACGACCGCGTCCGGCTTGAAGGAAAGGGCGCCATCCGAGAAGGAGTACGTTCCCGTCTCATAATTGCGAAGTTCCTTTCCCGTCGAGGTAATACAGGTATAGATCACCCCGTCGATCGGAATAAACTTCGGTACGGTAAGAAGCCGTCCGTCCTTCGCCGTAAACCGGGCCGCGATATCCTTGACGCGGACATCGGCAGCCCAATACCGGATGCGATAGTAGGTGTCGCCCTCGAAATAATAGCAGTAGAATTCCTGGATCGGCTCGCTCCGGTAGAGTCTGAGCGCGCTTGAGTTTCCCGCAGCGATCCAAAAGCCATCGAGCGGGTTTGCCCTCCCCGGCGACGGAAAGCCTGCATCCGCCTGCGGAAGGGAAGCCTTGCGGTAAAACCTGAAATAAAGGCCATCGCCGATCACGGCAAGCGGAACGGTCGCATCAACCTTTTCGCCCAAATATCGGAGCGAGAGGCGATACGCCGAAACGACCGAAACCTCGCTTTCGGTCGATCCAAAATCAAGTGAAGAAAGGGTATAAGGAATCCAGCCGATATCCTCATATACGAATGCATAGTACGGCTTGAGAACGATTCGAAGGCGGCCATCGCGCGCAAACTCGACAAAGCGACTCGAGTTGACCCATGTGCCCGTCAACGGGCTCGCGATTGGCGTGTATTCGGTCTGCGTATTAGAGGCCGACGGTTCTGACGACAGTTCCCCCGACGGCGCTTGCGAATAAACCGCGACGCCCAAAACGAGAAAAGCCAACGCGAGTAAAGTGAATCGCCTCATGTGATACATCATAGCACGGGGCAACTTCAGTTGACAATCTTCCAGTAAAGAGACTCCCCTCAAGCTTGCCCCTGATCGCGCGCGTCGTTACACTGTATAGACGCATGAAAATTTCACCGTTGCACAAAACCGTCCTCGCTATCGCGGCACCGGCGGTTATCGAGCTCATATTGACATCGCTAACCCAACTCGTCGACACGGTCATGGTAGGGCACCTCGGCGCGTACGCGATCTCGGCGGTCGGGCTCACGGGGCAACCGAGATTCATCCTGCTCGCGGTATTCATCGCGCTCAACGTCGGAAGCACCGCGCTGGTCGCCCGATTCCGCGGGCAGAACGACAAAAAGTCCGCAGAACTCGTCACCGCGCAGGCGATTTTACTCACTCTCGCGATCGCTGCGATCCTGACCATACCCGGCATTGCCTTCGCGCGCGCGATGGTCGTTTTCATGGGAGCCGGATCCGACACGGTCGAGGCCGCGACAACGTACTTCAGGATCATGATGCTCGGCTTTATCCCGACGGCGCTCCCGATCACGATATCGGCGCTTCTCCGCGGCGTCGGCGACACGAAGATCGCCATGCGCTATAACATCACGGCAAACATGATCAACATCGTCCTCAATTATCTCCTGATATACGGCAAGGCGGGATTCCCGGCGCTTGGTGTCGCGGGCTCCGCTATCGCCACCGTGATCGGGAACTGCGCGGCCTGCGCTATGGCCCTCTACGCGATAGCGGGAAAGCGTTTCCATAGAAACGGGAATCACGCGTCGGACTTCATCGAGCTCAAGGTTACGCGACGGAACTGCGAGCCAAATCCCGCCATGCTCTCGCGCATTCTCCGCGTCGGGCTTCCCTCCGCCGCAGAGCAGTTCGCGCTTCGGGCGGGACTTCTTATCTATACGGTAACCATCACCTCGCTCGGCACGAAGGTCTTCGCCGCGCACCAGATCGTGCTCGCGATCCTCAGCCTCTCATTCGTCAACGGGCAAGCCTTCGGTATCGCGGCGACGAGCCTCACGGGCCAAGCGCTCGGAAGGGACGACCCCGAAGGCGCGAAACGGGCATCGGCAAGTTGTCAGAAAATCGGCTCGCTTATATCGACGGCGATGGGCATCCTCATGTTCGTGTTCCGAAAGGAACTCGTCGCTCTATTCACGGTCGAAAGCGAGATCATTGCGCTCGGCGCGCTCATCATGATCCTGACAGCGCTCATCCAGCCCTTCCAGTCATCGTTCCAGATATACGCGGGGGCGCTTCGCGGCGCCGGGGACTCGCTGTATCCGGCGATCTCGATGACCGTCGGGATACTCGGCGTCAGGCCGCTCCTTTCCTACGTTCTTATTCGTCAGTGCGGTTGGGGACTCTTCGGGGCTTGGCTCGCGCTCACGCTCGACCAGATCGTCCGCTTCATCCTCATCATGCGCCGGTTTCGGTCCGGGCGGTGGGTGCACAAGATCGTGTGACGCGCATCAGAGTGCGAAAGCGGCGCACTATAGTGCGAAAGCGGCGCAGAGCAGCGCGAAGGAAACGTTCATGATGACGATGAAGGCGCGATACGAGTGCCGAGTCGCCTCGGAATAGGCGTTGTGGTCAAAGCGTCGCCAGAAAAAGAAGATCGTGTCGAAGGCGACGAAAGCGAGCGCAAGCAGGGTCGGAACCGCGACGGAAGTCGACAACGACTTGATCGAAAGCATCGCAGAAACCGCGAGACACCCCGCGGCGAGAAAATACAGAATGAGACTGAGTCGTCGCCTGAGGCGCGGCACGTCAATATTGGCGAGCCTTTCAGGCCCAACGCGCTGCAGGCCTGAAAGATATTTCCAACCGGGGAGACTGAGCTGCAGGACGATGGCGGAGACAAACGCGCAAAGCCCGCAAGCCGTGCCGATGATCAACAAAAACATGCAGTCTTTATACCCGTATCACCCGGTACCGTCAAGCGACGAGCGCGCAACGCAAGCCAGGAAGGATTTCACTCCGCGAATAAGCGGACGATCTCAGTTCGATAAATCTCGTTGATCCGGTGGCGCATCATCTCCTGCTTACCCGAAAGCTCCCTGCCAACCTGAAAGGATTCCGGAAGGAGTGAAAACCGGAAGATGAACTCGAACGGACGGAAACCCGATTGATGGTTTATCCTCGCGTCGATCTCGTCGCGGAAAAGCTGGATAATCTCTGGGTTCTCGAGAAGGGCCTCGTAATCGTCGACGGGAAGGTCGTCTTCGCCGGCGCGCGCGAGCACCGCTTCCTTCGACGGGACTATGAGCGCGGCGAGGTATTTCTTGTCCTGACCGAGCACAACAACCGACTCGACGAACTCGCTTCCCTTGATCGCGCGCTCGATCGGAGAAGGCTCGATGTTTTCGCCACCGAGGAGGACGATCGTATCCTTCGCGCGGCCGGTGATCTTGATCTCGTTATCCCACGAAAGCATGCCAAGATCCCCGGTGTTGAACCAGCCGTCCGCGTCGATCGCGCGCCGCGTGAGGTCGGGCCGCTTGAAGTAGCCTTTCATCACCTGGCCGCCGCGTACGACGATGACGCCGGTCTTTCCCGGAGGGAGCGCTTCAGGGATACGCCACTCGCCTCCTGCGGCGTCTTCGATCGCGCGGGAGAGCTTTTCTGCGTCGACGATACGGCATTCGGTGTCGGTAAAAACGTCGCCGACGCATCCAGGACGCGGCTTCCATTGATTGCGAAGCGAAAGGAGCGGCGCGGTTTCGGTAATCCCGTATCCCTCGATCATGTTAAGCCCGATCGCGCGGTAGAAGGCGTCGACCTCGCGCTGGAGGGCGCCGCCGCCCGAGATGCAGATGCGGATGCGGCCGCCAAGCCGCGCGCGAACCTTGCTGAAGATAAGGATATCGCCAAGCGCGTTGAGGGGCAGGATGAAAAGCCAGGGAAGAAAGCCTACGATCGAGTCGAGAAGGCGGGAACGCCGGGTAAAGCGGGCGACGCGGCCGAAGGTCATATCGCGCGACCAGCAGTATTTTTTTCCAACGCCGACGAAAAACGTGAACAGCGCCTGCTTCGCGCCGCCTTCCTTCTTGATCGCGCGCATGATACCCGACGCGAGCGCCTCCCAAAGGCGCGGGACGCCCGGGATGATGTGCGGCTTCATCGCCGCGATGTCCGGCAGCATCACCGCCGCGATCGGCTTCGAGTAGACGATGGCGCTCGCGCGCTCGAGGGCGATATACTGCATGAGCCGCTCAAAGCTGTGCCAAACGGGGAGCACCGAAAGCCAGACGTCGCCCGGCTCGCCATACAGGGAGTCAGGAGTACGCTCAAGCTGCCAGGTATAGTTCGACTCGGTGAGCATGACGCCTTTCGGCTCGCCGGTGGTTCCCGACGTAAAGATGATCGTCGCAAGATCTCCGCTCCGTCCTTTGTCCATCTCCGCTTCGATAATCGCCGGATTCCCGTTTCGCCTGTTCGTCCCGTCGGTAAGAACGGTCCGGAAGAAAAGGAGAGTAAGCCCCTTACCCTCGGCCGCGGCAAGGTCTTCGGCCGAAGGTTCGTTAAACATGATTATCGTCTTGAGAAGCGGCATTGATTCGCGGTTATTGAGGATCTTCGTGAGCTGACTGCGATTCTCGACGAGAACGAGGGCGCATTCGGTTACCGAAAGGATGAAGGAGATTTCCTTCTCCATGGAATCGCAGCCGCGAGGTACGTCGGCCGCGCAAAGCGATTGAATCGCGAGATCCGAAATAAGCCATTCGCGGCGGTTGTCCGAGATGAGGCCGACATGGTCGCTTCGCTTGACGCCGAGGCTGGAAAGCGCGGTCGCGAGATCGAGCACGTCGCCGTAGAGTTCGCGGTATGTCCGGGTAACAAAATGACCCGCGTCATCCTTCCAAGCCTGGGCCATGACGTCGGGATGTGCATACACCCTATTTCTGAATAAAAGCGGAATTGTGGTTTCTACTGGCATAAAAAACCTCCGAGTATCATAATAACAAAAACTGTCTATTTGTCTTGAACGAGACAACATTATGACATATTTAGTTTTATTGTCAACAAGAATTGACAGTATTCCGCGCATCGAAGATGATACAGGTCATGTCAAACCGTTCCTGGAGTACCGAAGCCCTCGTTCTTTCATTATCCTCATTCGGCGAGGGACACCGGGAAGCGCATTTGCTGACACGGGACAAAGGACTCATTCGCGCGGCGATTTTCGGCGGGGCAAAAAGCAAGCTCCGCGCGCTCGTATCGCCCTTTCAGTCCGGAACGGTCTGGCTCTATACCGATCCCGTAAAAAAATCGACCCGGATTACCGATTTTGACGTGACCTCCTGGCGTCCCGGGATCCGCGAGGATCTGGTTCGCGCCTGGTGCGCCTCATTTTGCGCCGAAATCGTTACCCGATGCCACGGCGTCTCCGACTGGCGCCTCGTCAACGCCTATCTTGACGGTATCAGCGTCTCCGGCGAAGACGAATGCCGAAGGGGAACGCTCCGGTTTGTCTGGCGCATCCTCGATTCGGCTGGCCTCTGCCCCGATCTCACGCTATGCGCCCGCTGCGGAAAGGAATTTACGGAAGAAGGCGCGCGACCCGACGCGGATGATGGCAAAAAAGGCGAAAATAAAGTAGTATATTATTCGCCGCACGAGGACGCGGTTCTGTGCGAGCGATGCGCCCAACCGGGCGAGCGGCGCTTTCCCCTGTCGCGCGAATCGCTCGCCTATCTCGCGGCAATCGCAGGCGAGGCCCCCGAGACAGTCAGGCGAATGCGGGTCGATGCGGCCGAATACGCCGAGCTCAGGAACTTCCTTTTTTTCCTCGTAACCCGGATGATCGATGGCCCCCTTAAAACCCTCGAAACCGGCGAAGGCATTCTGTAATCCCGGCGCTGCCGGAAGGAGAGCACCATGCGAGCAGTCGATATCATCATGAAAAAACGAGGCGGTCCCGCTTCCCCCAAGGGAGAGGAGCTTACCCGCGAGGAGATCGAGTTCCTCGTCGGCGGCTACGTACGCGGGGAAATCCCGGAGTATCAGGTTTCGAGCTGGCTCATGTCCGTTTTCTTCAACGGGATGACCTTCGCGGAGACGGGGATCCTCACCGACGTCATGCTGAAGTCGGGCAAGACGATCGACCTTTCGGGAATCGAAGGCCCTTTCGTAGACAAGCACTCGACCGGCGGCGTCGGCGACAAGATATCGCTTCCGCTCGCGCCGATCGTCGCCGCGTGCGGCGTGAAGGTCCCGATGATGAGCGGCCGCGCGCTCGGCCACACCGGCGGTACGCTCGACAAGCTCGAGTCGATTACCGGCTACCGCACCGCGCTTTCAATCCCCGAGTTTCGCGACTATATCTCGAAAACCGGTTTCGCGATGACCGGCCAGACGAAGGAGATCGTTCCCGCTGACCGGCTCCTCTACGCCCTCCGCGACGTAACCGGCACCGTCGAGTCGGTCCCACTCATCACGGCGAGCATCCTCTCGAAAAAGGTCGCCGAGGGCGCGGACTCCCTCGTGTTCGACGTCAAGTGCGGCTCGGGCGCCTTCATGAAAAACATCGACGACGCGACGCGACTCGCCGAAAGCCTCGTCGGAACCGGAAAGGCGATGGGCAAAAAGGTCGTCGCACTCATCACGGACATGGGAGAGCCGCTCGGCCGCATGGTCGGCAACTTCCTCGAGATCGAGGAATCGATGGACGTGCTCGAGGGCGCAGGCCCTGCGGACGTAACCGAGCTCACCCTCGCCTTCGCGGCCTGGATGATCGTCCTTGGCGGCAAGGCGAAGGGCTTCGACGAAGGAAGGGCGCGAGCCGAGGAAGCCGTGAAGTCCGGCCGCGCGATGGAACTCTTTATGGAAAACGTAACGCTTCAGGGCGGCGACGCGAAAAAACTGCTCGCCGACCGCGGCAAACGCCGAAGCGCGCATCACGCGGAGTTCCGCGCCGGAACCGACGGCTTTATTAAAACGATCGACGCATTCAAGACCGGGCTCGCGGGCGTATACCTCGGCGTCGGCAGGAACCGCACCGACGAAGCCGTATGCCCGGAAGCCGGCATGATCATCAGGAAACGAAAGGGAGACGCCGTCAAAAAAGGCGACCTCATCATGGATATATATGGAAAGGATGCGGCGTCCCTCGCGCCCGCGCTCGGCCTCATCGACGAAGCCGTCCGCTACTCGAGCGAAAAGCCCGGCACGGGAGCGCTCATCCTGAAGGAAATAACCGCGCTATGATCTGGAACAAAAAGGAAATCGGACGCGAGCTCATCAAGGAACTGACCGTACGCTATGGATGCGACGCGCTCACCGCCTCGATTCTCGCGCGACGCAATATTATTGAAGGAAGCGACATCCTCTTCTACCTTGAGGACGACCTTCGCTATATCCACAATCCCTTTCTCTTCCGCGATATGGAAGACGCCGTCGACCGCGTTATCGATGCAAAAGAAGAAGGCGAGAAGATCCTGATATTCGGGGATCGCGACGTCGACGGCATCACGAGCACGACGCTACTCTATCAGGCGCTCGTCGACTTGGGTCTGGACGTCAGCTGGCGCGTGCCAAACGGCGACGACCCCTACGGCCTTACCATTAAGGCGGTCGACGAGCACGCGGCGAATTATGGAACCCTCATCATCACCGTCGACTGCGGCATCTCGTGCGTCGACGAAATAGCGCACGCGGCCACGCTCGGCATCGACGTGATCGTCCTCGATCATCACAATCCGCAAGACGTCCTCCCCGAGGCGGTCGCCATCATCAACCCGAAAATGGCCGACTCGGGCTACCCGTTCCGCGACCTCGCCGGCTGCGCGGTCGCGTGGAAATTCATCAGCGCGCTCAGGTTCGGCTTTCTCGAGCTTTACAAGCAGCAGATCACCCTCCTCAATGTTCGCCCCGCAAACGACGCCTGGATCATCGAGGCGGTAAAGACCGTCAACATGACCGAGATCGAGCGCATCACCGAGACGATCGTTCCCGGCATGGTCACCATCTCGCAGACGCGCCTCCTTCCCTTCCTGCAAGGACAGCAGATATTCGTGTGGGACGCCGCCGTTCAGAAGAAGCAGATCGCGAAGATATTCGGTAAGGGCGTCGAGTTCAACTTTCTCGATATCGCCGAGGAGGTCGCTAAGGAAATTCCCGCGACGCGCGGCATGAGCCTCCTCAAGCTCAAGGACCTTTCCCGCATCGCGCGATACGGCGACGCTCCGGTAAGCGAGCTCGACGGATTCCTCAATATATTCATCACCTTCGCGCAGCGGCGAAACGCCGTCTTCGGAAAGCGCGAGGCCTCCGAGCTCCAGCTCGTCGCGCTCGGAACGCTCGCCGACCTCATGCCGCTCAAGAACGAAAACCGCATCCTCGTCAGGCGCGGTCTCGCCGGGATCAACAGCGAACCCGGCGCGGGACTCGCCGAACTCCTCGCCCGCCAAGGCCTCACCGGAAAGAAGATCGGCACGAGCGACCTTGCCTGGCAGATATCGCCCGCGATCAACGCGACCGGCCGCATGGGAAACCCCTCGCTCGCGGTACGGCTACTCACCTCGCAAGATCAGGCGGAACGCGCCCGCCTCTCGGAAGAAGTGGTCAAGATGAACACGGACCGCAAGCAGCTCGGAAGCGACAGCTGGACCGTCGTCGAGCCGCTCGCTCGCGAAAGCCTCGAGCGCCTCAACTCGCGCCTCGTGCTCGCCGCGAGCAAGGACATCAACCGAGGCGTGACGGGCATCATGGCGAACCGACTTTCATCGTGCTTCCACGTTCCTTCCATCGTCATCTGCTTTATGGATGACGGAACGGCCGTCGGCTCGATGCGCTCATCGCGGGGCTACGCGCTCGAGAACCTCCTCGCTCCCTGCGCCGACCTCTTTATCGATCACGGTGGCCACGCCTTCGCCGCGGGATTCAGCCTGAAACGCGAAAACATCGACGAGTTCATGGCGCGCATCGCGCGGCTTTCCGCGACGATCGAATTCCCCGACACCGAGGAAACGGAAACGCTCTCGATCGACGCCGAGCTTCCGCACGAGTACTTGACTCCCGCGCTTCTCGACCTTACCGACCGCTTTGAGCCCTATGGCGAGGGAAACGAGCAGCTTCTTTTCATGGCGCGCCGGATGCGAATCATGACCGCCGACATCATGGGAAAGACGGACAAGCAGCATCTCAAGCTTACCTTTGACTGCGGAAAGTACAAATGGCCCGCCATCTTCTGGCAGGCGGCCGAGCGACTCAATCGTGATTTCTCGATTGGCGATGTCGTCGACGCCGTCTTCCAGGTAAACCGCAACACCTTTAACGGCGCGGAAACGCCGCAGATGATACTGCAGGACGTTCAGCTGACGTCAGTCCGGGAGACACAGACGCGATCGCAGGCGGAACGCGTCAGCTGATCCTTCACGACCAAAATCGCCTGGCGACCGTTTTTGTGATATAATCGAGGGCATGAAGCGCCTACGCCAATCGTTGTACCCATCGCTCATCGCGGTTCTTTTTTTCGCGCTTTCGCCGCTCGCCCCGACGCTCGCGGCAAGCGGCTCGAGCGACGTGCCCAGCGCGAAGACCTCGCCCTGGTCGATCACATCGCCCACTTCCGGTTTCCCCGGCGATTGCGTGCCCGTAACCTTCGTCGCGGACGTCCCGCTTTCCGGCTCGACCGTCTCGCTTGTCGACGCATCGGGAAAAACGGTTCGTACGGTTTCGGCGTTCACGGCCGAAAATCGCGCGGTTGATGGCTCGCCCCGGCAGGAAGCCTCGCTCATCGCGCTCATCCCCCTTTCATCGACGCTCACGCCCGGGAATTACACCCTGCAGGCGAACGCGATCCGAGGAACCGAATCGATCGGATCCTCGACGCCGTTCGTCATTGAAGATCGCGCGTTTACCGAGGAAATCGTGGCGCTTGACGGCGCGAATACCGCGATCAAGACCAATATGGGACCCGAGCGGCTCGCGCAGATAGAGGCGCTCACGCGGCTTCTCAATACGGCCGATCCCGCTTCTCCCCGCTTTTCAGGACCCTTCAAGGCGCCCGTCCTTTCGACGAGGCGCACCGCGCTCTACGGCGACCGGCGCACCTATCGCTACTCGTCGGGAAGATCCGAGACCGGTATTCATTACGGCGTCGACTTCGGGATCGCGACCGGCACTCCCGTATTCGCCTCGGGCGACGGGCTCGTGGTCATGGCGGAAAAGCGCATAACCACCGGATGGACGGTCGTCGTCGAGCACCTGCCCGGCGTCTATAGCCTCTACTATCATCTCGACGCGCTCACGACCCGCTCGGGCGAATCCGTTCGGGCGGGCACCCTCATCGGCCGATCGGGCGCGACGGGGCTCGCGACCGGACCGCATCTCCACTGGGAGTTCCGCGTCGCAGGCGAAGCGGTCTCGCCCGACTGGTTTGTCGGAAAGACGCTATTCTGATCCGTTTTCCGCGAAATACGGCGTCTTCGTGAAATCCCTTCCCCACCGATTGAGCGACAAAAGCACGGGATGGAGCGTGCGCCCGACATCCGTGAGCGAATAATCGACGCGCGGCGGTACCTGCGCGAAGACGTCCCGCTTGACGATTCCGTCGCGCTCGAGCTCGCGGAGCTGCTGGGTCAGCATCTTCTGCGTTACCTTCGGAAAAAGCCGCCTGAGCTCGCCAAAACGGAGGGTGCCATCCTCGGCAAGATGCCAGAGGATCAGCGCCTTCCATTTTCCGCCGATCAAGTCGAGGGTCATTTCCATCGCGCAGCCGTAGGACTTTTCGAGATATGAAAACGCCATGGCATTTCCTCCAATTCTACATGGTATCTTTTTCGATACTACGTCACAAAATAGTGCGTACTTGTCAAATATAACCATCAGGAGTATCTTTTGTCCATAGTAAGGAGACTTCCCCATGAACAAAACCCTGTCGGACCTCATGACCCGAAGAAGCGTCCGGAAATTTGATTCCCGAGCGGTGAACCGCGCGGATCTCGAGACGATCATCGCAGCCGGACTGTCCGCACCGTCGGCGCACAATCAGCAGCCCTGGCATATCGCCGTACTCGAGGACAAGAAAATCCGCTCGCGCATCACCGAGGCGATGCGCTGGTTCCAGCCCGTCGAAAACGCGCCCGTAGCGCTTCTTATCCTCGGCGATCCAACGGTATGCGTGCAGAAGGAATACTGGAACATTGACTGCGCGGCGCTTTCCGAGAATATCCTGATCGCCGCCCGCGCGCTCGATCTCGGGGCCTGTTGGTGCGGCATCGCGCCGAGCGAGAGCAACGACGTTGCGTTCCGCTCCGCGCTCGACATTCCCGAACCCCTTGTTCCCTTCGGGATGATCGCGATAGGATACCCCGAGGCGAAGGACGCGTTCCACGAACGCGCCAAAGACGCGAATAAAGGAAAAATTTCATGGAACCCCGACTGGGGAAGGAAGGCATAAGGATGAAAGCGCTGATTATTAACGCAAGCCCGAAGAAAAACGGCTCGACGGCAACCGCCCTCGACCTTTTGGAGAAAAGGCTCAAGGAACGCTACGAGGTCGAGCGCGTCGAGGCGTCGGATCTTGTTATACGACCCTGCGTCGGATGCTCGGCGTGCAGGCCTGATGGACGGTGCGTATTGCCGCGCGACAGCGCGCACGAAGTCGGCGAGAAAATCGCCGGCGCGGACCTTCTCGTGTTCGGGTCTCCCTGCTATTGGGGAAACATCCCCTCCACGCTCAAGGCGATTTTCGACCGAAACGTAACGACCTTCGAGCGCTTCGTCGGGGGACTGCCGCAGGGGAAGCTCGGCGGAAAAAAGGCCCTCGTGCTCGTAACCACCGGATCGCCCTTTCCGTTCTCGCGCATGAAAAATCAGGGTGGCGGAACCGTGGGCGCGATAAAAACCGTGTTGAAATCAAGCGGGGTAAAGCTCCTCGCTGTCGCCCACTTCGACAGCGCATGGAATATGAACGCGCGGATGGGCGCGACCCGAAAGACCATCGATCGACTCAGGATCAAATAGCCGCTCGTCGCGCGTCCATGTCACAGTAAGGGCGGCGCGCGACGGGTTCCCCGCAACCTTGACGGGATGGCGGTCATGCTTCTATACTGGCGGCGAGGATTTTTGATGCCCTACCGCTTCGTTACCGAACCAAAATACCACGATGAAACCTTCCAGGAATGCCAGGAGCGTCTCGACGACGCGATAGCGCGCGGGATTACGCCCGAACGGCTCGAGGCTTTCTTCGTTACGCTTTATACCGAGAAAAGCCGCGAGATAAACCCCGACGACATACAGAAGGTATCGATGGAAACGCTCGAGAGGCGCGTGCTCCAGCCGAGGCAAGACCTGTACCTCTTCATCCTCTGCAACTGGATCCGCTACATGTTCATTCCCGGCCTGGAAGAGCGCATCTCGAAGGATATTCTGATCTTCGGCGTCGGTAGAATCTTTTCGGCTTACAGCGACATCGGCGTGCAATACTGTACCGACGCAGATCTCAACTTCGTCTCGAAAGACTCAGTGCCGAAACGGGATCTCACCGCGCTCTCGTCCGAGGTAAAAAAACTCAAGGCAAGAATTTGGGACCTGTTCAGCATCATCGTCGAGGTCGACTCATCCTTTACCGTCCTCAGGACGCAGGACATCAAGACCCGTCTCGCGCATCAGGACCGCGACACGCGCGTCGCAGCTACCCTCTTTTACAAGGGCAACGCCGACAGCCTCTTCGTGCTGCATGACAACGAGCCGCTTCGCGAGGAGATCTTCGCAGAAATTCGCGAGTTGCCCGACTCGCTCATCTTCGAGAACTTCATCGGGGAGAATCCGATCAAAACGACCTTCACCCGGCTCCGCGAAAATCGCGCGAAGCTCTCGGTCATCTCGGACGCAACGCAGCAAAAGGAAAGCGTCACGGACATCATCGGAACAAAGAAGTTTACCGCGCGCTGCAGAAGGCTGTCCGCGATACACCCGGACCTCTATCCCGAGCAATGGTGGTTCTCGATGAAGTACAGCGTCAACCGCGTTTACGACTACGTCAGTGCCATGCGCCACTCGGGCTATTCGCTCAAGGCGCTCGGCTTCTCGGGAGCGGCCGACCCGGATTACACCTTTCTCTGCCAGTCGCACCGACTGATGCTCTTCCTGCAGGAGCTGATCCATATCAGGCTTGATACCTACAACTATCTCAGTGACTATTCGTATATCTGCGCCGAAAGGTTTGCCTCACTGATGGCGAACACGAAGGGCACGTTCCGGAAAGACTTCGACGAGATCGTACTCAGCTCGAATTTCCTCTACGCGAGCGAGCGAAAGCATTACCTTACCCTGAAGGAATCGATCCACCGCAAGCGCGACCTCAAGGTATCTCTTTCGACCGACGAGGAAAAGGAGCTCACTCGGCAATTCGGCTACCAGTTCCGCCATCTCGACCGGGGATCAGGCAAGACGCCGGTATCGCTTCCGTACACGTGGGGCGGGCTCGGTTTCTTCGTCTTCAACGCGGTGGAAAGCAGGCTTTCCTCGATCGTGGACGAAAAGCTCATCCCGGCGCTTGACCGCTTCCAGGATCGAGTGGAAGCGTAAGCGCGCACAAGAGAAGAAACGCATGGGTCATCGAACGATTGCCCTTCTCCGCCTTACAACCCTTTTTTTTCCGCCATCTGCAGCCGCTGGGTATTCCGTTCCCAGAACACGCCGCCTGAATACCCCTGAATCCCCGGCTCGGTTTCGGCAAGCTCAAGGCGCTTTTCTGCCCACGCGCAGTATTCGGCGTTGAGCTCGATTCCGACGTAATGGCGCCCGAGTTTCTTCGCGACGACCGACGTCGTGCCCGAGCCTAGAAACGGGTCGAGTACCACGCCGCCGGCGGGACAGCTTGCGAGGACGAGCTTCGCGACAAGCTTCTCGGGCTTCTGCGTCGGGTGATCGGTATTCTCGGGCATCGACCAATACGGCACCGAAAGGTCGTCCCAAAAATTCCCCGGATGAGTGAGCCTGAAATTCCCTTCCGCGGTTTCTTCCCAATCCTTCGGCCGCCCGTTCTCGCGATATGGCGCGATCACGCGACGCTTCTGCTTGACTGCGTCGACGTCGAAGTAATACTCCCCGCCGCGCGTGCCGAACCAGATATCCTCGCTCGAGTTTTTCCAGTTTGTCCGCGCGCCGCGTCCCTTCTCGCGCTGCCAGGTAATCCGGTTCCTGACGATGACGTGTTCCTTCATCGCGCGATAGAGGCAATACGAGCTCTTCCAGTCGCCGCACATATAGACCGAGCCATCGCTCTTGAGCGCGCGGAGCAATTCCGGAAACCAGCTCATAAGGTAGGCGTAATATGAATCGTCATCGCTTCTCGAGAAGCGCGTGCCGTGAAAATCCTTGTCGAGATTATACGGAGGGTCGATTATCAAAAGATCCGCGAAGGCCTGCGGCAACTTGCCGAGCGCGCCGAGAAGGTCCGAATGGACCGTGCGGTCCAGGATCTCGTCGAGAGCAAACGCGCGATCCTTCGGCGTAACGAGCCGGGACCCGTACCGGCCGCGTTCGTCATCGGAAAGCGTCAGCGTGCGATTCATGGGCGCGCGTTTTTTTTCCATGGAATAAATCTCCCCAGACTTCCTTTGCATGACCACTATACCGCAAAAACCGCGTGAAGGCGACCCCAGATTGACCCGCCACGACTGCACGAGGTATAGTGGGACAAAAGACAGGAGGATTCATAATGATCATCGAGATATTCAAGTCAGTCACCGACTGGTACATGGCAAACATCAACTACGGAACCATCGCATTCCTGATGGCCATAGAAAGCTCGTTCATTCCGTTCCCGTCGGAGATCGTCGTGCCGCCGGCCGCGTTCAAGGCCGCAGGCGGGGATCTCAACGTGATACTGGTCGTCGTTTCGGCGACCGCGGGCGCCATCGCGGGAGCGCTCTTCAACTACTGCATCGCGCTCTGGCTTGGCCGCCCGATCATCTACCGGCTCGCCGACACGAAGCTCGCGCACCTCATGCTGATCGATCGCGCGGGCGTGGAGAAATCCGAGGAGTTCTTCCGCAAATACGGAAGGAGTTCGACCTTCATCGGCCGATTCGTTCCTGCGATCCGCCAGCTCATCTCGCTGCCCGCCGGTCTCGTCCGCATGAATATACGCGACTTTATCTTTTTCACCGCGCTCGGCTCTGCCCTGTGGAACGTCATTCTCGCGGTGCTCGGCTACTTTGTCTATTCGCAAAAAGAACTGCTCGAACAGTACTACCACGAGATATCGCTCGTGTTCCTCGCGCTCGGCTTCCTATTCGCCCTCTACGTTATCCTCAAGGCGTTCGTGTTCGACAAAACAGGCAAGAAGGGCAAGGACGCCGCCTGACGCCGTCCTTCCGCGCGAGGTCTACTCCCGAAGCCGCTTGGGGCGCACGCGTAACAGCGCCTCAGGCAGGTGCTTCTGCATCGCCTCATCGATAGCCTTCCGGTTTCTCTGATACGCCACGCCAAGCGCGATCAACAAAACGCCGATCACGGTAAGCGAGAACGGAAAAAGCGGCGAGTCGGCAAACCATTCATACGAGACCCGCGAGAGGAATTCCATAATACCAAGCGTCCCGAAAACCAGAAACACCGTCCGGTCCAGGACCAGCGAAAGAACGATAAGGAAAACGTGCAAAAGGCCAAGCGCGCACAGCATGAAAAGATTATCGTTATAGAACACCGAGAAGCCGAAGGTCAGCGTAATGAGGCCGAAAAGATACAGCCAAAACGAATAGTCCTTCCGGAATTTGAGGTCGGAAAAATATCCCGCCGCGATCATCGCGGCTCCGAACGCCATTGACACGTGTGCGCGCGAGGTCCACGAAAAATCGTTCTCGCCGTAGAGAATGGGCACGATATCCATCGACATAAACCAGAGCGCGAAGGAAACGAGGAACAGGATAAAGCTGAATTTCGTCCGCGCGAATATCGCCAAAGCGACGACGATAGTGGCAAGTTCGAGAACCACCCACTTACCCTTTATCCACGCGTAAAAGTCGCCATATTCCGTGTCTTGGGGCCAGAACTCGAAGGTCTTCATGACGCTGAAGGCGAGAAGCGGCACGACGGCTATCGCGACCGAGAAAAGGAGGCCGCCCGCAACCGGAAGAGATTTGCGGAAGAAAAGCGCATAACCCGCGGCCATGAAGGCGGCGAAGTACGCGCTCGCGACGACGAGCATACCCTGCGCGCCAAAGGAGTCCCAGCTCGACTTCATGAGCCAGGTCAGCGCCGATATCGTGATGAGGGCGCCGCCATAATACAAAACGCGCTGGATGCCCGAAACCGAGTCGTACTCCCGCTCGACGAACGCCGTGAAATCCCGCACCTGCGTTTCGGTGAATATGCCGTTCCGCACGGCGCCCTGAAGCTGCTCATCCGTGTATTTCAATCCGCTACCCCCGTCATGTATCAGTATGGACGGGGAAGGCGTTTTTCGCAACGATTATCGGCGATCAAGGAGGGCAAGGAGCGTCGTGTTCAGGCCTTGTATCGCGGGCGAATCGAAATCCTCGCGAGAATAAAAACCGTGGACGCCCTCGATCATCCGCGCAGTGACGCGCGTCTTGGCGTTGAGCGGAGCAAGGATCGCATTCACGTCGAAGGCGCGTTCCGCGCAGAAGAGAAGCTGCGTATCCGCCAGGGGAGAAACATCGAGATGCTCGCGTATCCTCGAGCCATATACGCCGATTACGGACTTGACCGCGGGATTCGCCGACTCAAGCCAGGCGACGGTCCCGCCGACGCTGAAGCCGATCACGGTAACGTCGCCGGGCGGATTCGCGTCGATGAGCGAGTCGATCTTCCGTTTCGCCGACTCAATGCCGACTTCCGAAAAAAACTTTCGGTACGCGGCTTCCTCGTCGTCGCCTGAAAAGCCATCCGGATAGAGCGACGGAACGAGCACCGAAAAACCGCGCGACGCAAGAAGGTCGCCCAGGCGGCGGAGGTTATCGGTAACTCCGCGCACTTCGTGGATAAGGATTATTGTTCTCATCGCCCCCGAGGTCTCCTTCTTCATTGCGCCAGTATAGAGCAACCTCTTGCGAAAGGAAAGTAAACGACGGGAAACCGGAAGCGCGGAGAACGGAATCCGGTGTATAATACATGCCATCATGAAAAAAGCGAACGCGCGTTTCCTTACCGAACCCTTTTTCGCCTGGCTTGCCTGGGCGATCTTCCTCTGCGCGTTTCAGTCCATGGTCGTGACGCGCATCGCCGTACGCCCGATCGACCGCGTACTTGGGTGGACCGCCGCCGAAACCGGCAAGGGCGCAGGCGAACTCAAGGCGCGGCTTTCCGTGCCGGTATTCGCCGAGCATGTCGCCTGGGATTCCGAGTTCTACCTTTCCATCGCGATGAAAGGATACGACGATCCGGCCGTCAGGATGGCCATCGGGGAAAGCAAGGCGTTCTCGCTCAATTACGCCTTCATGCCCGGCTACCCCGCGGCTATAAGGCTCGCGATGCAACCCCTCCTCCTCATTGGCGTCGACGCCCGTGCGGCCGCCGCGATTTGCGCCCTCGCCGTATCGCTCGCCGGTGCGCTGCTCGCGACCATGTCCCTCTATTCCCTGGCCGCGCCTAACGAGGGCCGCCAGACGGCGTCGAGGGCGGCCTGGTTCATGTTGATCTTTCCCTCAGGCTTCTTCCTCGCGCAAGTTTACGCTGAGGCTCTCTTTCTCGGCCTTGCGCTCCAGTCGCTCGCTCTCGCGCGCAAGGAACGCTGGTTTTCCTTTTCGATCGTCGCCTCCCTCGCCGTGCTCACGCGCGCATCCGGCGTCGCGTTGGTTGCAGCCTGCGCGGTCGCGATCGCCCGAACCCTGATCTCCGGAAAGAAAAGCGGCGTCGCGCCAAAACCGGCCGAGCTTCTCGGAATGGCCGAGGCCCTTCTCGTTCCGCTCGCGGTCTTCCTCGCGTGGAAATTCTCCTATCTCGGCCAGCGGTTCGATTACGTCGAGCGGGTTTTCTTTTCGCGCGCGCTCGACCCGATCGCCTCGCTTCGAACGTGGGCGCAAGCCTTCCAGGCGGCCCTTTCCGGCCCGAACGAGCGGATCATATATTATCTTGTGGAATTCGCCTCGCTGGCGCTCGCCCTCGTTTCGACCGTTTGGGGCGCCAGAAAATATCCCGAGCTCGCCATATTCGGCCTCGCCTCAGTGGTCATCCCGTTATCGAGCATAGCGCCGCAAGGACTGATCCGCTACGTCCTTTCCTGCCCGCTCATCTTCATCATGACCGCGCGATGGGCTTCATCAAAACCGGCCGAACGCGCCTATACCCTTTTCAGCGTTCTCTGTATGGCCTATTTTGCCCTGCTTTTCAGCCTGGACATGTGGGTGGGCTAACCCGAAACGCCGTTTCAGGCCCTACGACCGGTTGACCTTTCTGCCCTTTATTTGCTATTCTGGCGAAACACTGACGGTCGGACCGAGGGGAGGTGATTTTTAACATGGCACACATCGTCGTAGACGATTCCGAAAACCTCGAAAAGGCAATCAAGCGCTTCAAGCGCATGGTCGAAAAAGAAGGCATCATTCGCGAATGGAAAAAGCGCGAATATTACGAGAAGCCTTCCACCATCCTTAACCGGAAGAACAAGGCCCTTCGCCGCAAGCTCATGAAGAAGAGCCGGAGTCCCAAGGACCACAAAGCCTTCTGATTCTCGCAACTTTCATCATGAAAGAACGAAAACCCGACCTTTTACGGCCGGGTTTTTTATTTAGGAGGCCTTTCAGTTGACCTTTTAATTGAAGGCCTCTATTATAAAAGATAGCTATGGGATATGCGACCAGCCAACAGTTAGCCCGTTACTACGAGCTATACCAGAATATAGACGTTACGTTCTCCAAAGAGGTAATCAAGGCAACAGGCCTGATCCCGCAGCAGGTCTTCATCAAAGCCATGGGCGGTCAATGGCCCTGCGTGATCAACTCGGCTTCCTTGTCGGGTGCCAAGATTATCTCTGGCATAAAAAGCGGTTTCTACGAGAAGATCCAGCAGGGAAACACCTCGGTCAGCCTCCGTTTTTCGTTTCTGGAACCGGAAAAAAACGAAGCGCTCACGTTTTTCGTGACGGCAAAGATTACCGGCTTTACCCAGTACGCAGGCTCCCCCGATCTCGTGCTTATCGCCATCTCCTACACCCAGCGCGCGCCCGATGACCTGATCGAAAAACTCGGCGGACTCCTCGAGGCGAACATCAACTCGGCCAAACGGCGCGAAGACCGCATAACCATAACGCCCGACGCGATGCGAAAGCTTGGCATCACCCAGAAGGAAACCATCATCTTCATTCAGGGCATTCCTCGACGCTGCATCCTCCGCGATCTCTCGTTTTCAGGAGCCAAGGTCATCATGGTTGGAATTGCCGCGTTCCTCCTCAACAAGGAAGCGGTGCTCAGGATCGATATCGACGAGCCCCGGATGGCGATCGGCGTGAAGGGTACGATCGTGCGGACGGAGGACGTCGAAGGCCGCAAGGACCTGGTCGCCCTCGCGCTAAAATACAACGACGCGGAAGTCCCGATGGGCTACAAGATGCATATCAACACCTATCTTTCCCAGCAGCGGAGAACCGGGCTTGCCGCCGTCGAAAAGCCCGCGGAGCAGGCAAAACAGCCTGAAGCGACCGCAGGGGACGAATCGGCAGCCGCAGCGACAAAGCCTGAAGATGCTTCCAGTACGCCTGAAGACGTTTCCGCGAAACCGACTGATACCGCGACTGCGCAAAAATAAGCGGTTCATGCCCCATAGAGGGCATTAACCACCAATTCCCACGACATTTAAGAGGTTTTTAATGGCACATCCGCTCGATTCCCTTGTATTCATTACCATACCCGCAGAGCATCACCTTTCCTCGGCGTTCCCGGGCTTTGACCCCTCGATTCCCCTTCCCGTCCAGCTCGCCGCGCCCGACGCCGAATTCAAGGTAACCGAGCTGACGCGCGAGATGGTGCTTGCCGGCATCCTGACGGTGTTCGCCTGGGATAGCGAAAACGCCCAGATCGAGTATTACCGCTCGATCATGAAGGCGGTGCATCCCGGCATTCGCGAGGAGATGACTGAGGCCGCCATCCTGAAAATCAGGAACGGGGATTTTGACCTTGCCGAGGAGATTTTCCGCTCCCTTCGGGGACTCGATCCCGAAGACAAGATTACCGTGCTCAACCTCGCCCTCCTGATGGACGAACGCGCGGACAACATGCGGCAAGCTGGTCTCGATGAGGAAGCGGAAGCCTTCGACGCGAGCGCCTTCGAGTTCTACCGCGACGCGATGACCGCCGAACCGCCGGTTCCGACGGCCTTTTTCAACGCGGGTTTCTTTTACCTGAAGCAGCGAAATTACCGGAAGGCGCGCGAGGTGCTCGAGACGTACCTTAAAATCGAGTCTTCCGAGGACGATACGGCGAAGCACCGAAAGGAAAAGGCGAAGGAGATCGTCGACAACATCTCGTCGCGCGACCTTGACGACGATCTTTTCAAGTCGGCGTACGACTTTATAACGATGGGCGACGAAGAACGCGCGCTCGAGCAGATCAGGCTTTTCATGGAGCATCACCCGAAGGTATGGAACGCATGGTTTCTCCTAGGCTGGGCGCTCCGCCGCCTCGAACGCTGGGAGGACGCGCGCGCGGCCTTTATGCAGGCGCTTGAGCTCGGCAAGGTCCCGAATTCCGGTATCGAATCGGGCTACACCGATATCTGCAATGAACTTTCAATCTGCCTGATGGAATTAGGCGAGCTCGCCGAGAGCAGGCGATGGCTCGTCTCGGCGCTCGAGGAAGACAGCGAGAACACCAAGATCATCTCCAACCTCGGGATGGTCGCCCTCAGGGCGGGCAACAAAACCGAGGCCGAAGGCTTTTTCCGCACCGTGCTCGAGATCGACCCGAAGGACCGCCTCGCGCTCGAGATGCTCGCGCAGATTGAGGGTGAAAACTAGAGACGACGCCTGAGTGCGCGGACCTTACCGTCCCGAGGCTATGACCGAAAGGCTTTCGGCGGAAAGCCGATCGCCTGCGGCTATACCCGCGCGCGCGAACCAGCCTTGCGGGACTTCGAGCGCGTACCTGAGCGATCGCTCACTTTCCGTGATGTCGAGGCTGTAGGGCGCCATGTCGTATATCTCGCGGATGAATCCCGCCGAATCGATATAGGCGATCGAAAGCGCATGCGGGGTATTTTTCATCCAGAAGCTCATCTTCTGGTCAACGACGAACGCGAAAATCATGCCGGTACCGTCTGGTATCGTTTTCCTTCCCATATACCCCTTGCGCTGTTCTTCGGCGGTCCGCGCGATCTCGCACACGAGCGGAACGACTGAGCCGTCCGCGCGGACGATTTCCAGCTTTTCCCAGGGAAGGCGCGACTGCGCGCAGGATACGGGAACAAGGGCAAGCGCGACCGAAAAGACCATAAGCGCGGAAAAACGCGTTCTAGAAATCACTGATAAACATCTCCCGGAGCAAATCGCTTGCGGCCTTCTCCGAGCCGCTCGCGTCAAGCAGATCCTTGAAAACCTCGGCATCGACATACCGGACGGTAAGCGGTCGCTCGAGGCTCAGTGTTATCTTGCCGTCCTCCCAAACCGCCTTCCGCGGATCCAGGGTAACGGGCTCACCGTATTTCGAAACCAGGGTCGAGTACATCGAGTAATAATCCACCCGTTCGCTATCCAGGTTGAAGGTCATGATATAGAGTTTGTCTTCGTGAAACTGGAACCAGGAACGCCTGATAAACGAGGGTCCGACGGTTTCGATCAGGCTTCGGTTCATCGTCGGTAAAAGCGAAACATCGCGCTCGCCCCGATATCCGAAAAGCCCGTCCGCAAGGAGCTGCTTTTTGACCGCATCGATTTCCATACCCAGGCTTATGCCACGATAGGAATCGGGAAGCGAGCCGCTATCCGAGCCCTCCTTGCCCTTAATGCCAGGCGCGGTTGTGTCCGGCGCCTGGGCGACGAGAGTCGCGGAAGCGAAACCGATGAAGACGCAAAGAACTGCATACGACAGAAAACGGGCTTTCATAACCAGAATTTCGGCAAAACCCGCCCAAAACTGAAGGCACAACCTAACCGTGGAAATTTCCGTTCCAGCAAGCCTTCACGCCCGTGGAGAATTTCTGCCATAGGCAGTTCGTACCTCGCCGTGGAGTTTGCCGCCTTCGGCGGCAAACTCCAAGCCCAATAAAAAAGACCGCCGAGAGCGGTCTTTTTTATTGGGCCTCACCACAGGACAGTACTGTTCGTCGTCGTGCGATTTTCGCTCCGCGCGCGCTCGAGATTCATGAGCTTTTTTCGGTAGGCCGTCTGCTTGCTCAACTCCGCGAGGTCGATCACCGAGATGCGCTCGTCAATGAGCCGGATAATCGGCTCGCGGCAGAACTCCGAGATATATCGGTTGGCGCTGTCCTTCGGTAGCCCGCACATATTCGCGAGCTCGGTCGGCCCAAAATCGAAATTGTAGGATTTCGCGGCCTGGAAAGGAACCTTCAGTTTTTCAAGCTGAATAACAAGCATATCGTACATACGGCCAATGGGGTCGTTAATAAGCGTATTCGCGAGTTGTTTGTACATGAGCCAGATACGGTCAGCAAGGGTGGTCGTGAGCCGGGCGATCAGCTGCGGCTGGGTTGAAACCATCTGGTTGAAGTTCTGCCGGTTGACGGCGAGTAGCTGGGTGCCTTCCTGCGCGATCGCGCTCGCCGAGCGAGGCTTGTTCTCGAGCAGTGCCATTTCGCCGAACATGTCGCCGGGCTTGAGCACCGCGAGCAGCACCTCGTTCTTGTCGACGATCTTGGTTATCTTAACCTGCCCCCGCTGGATGATGTAGAGCTCGGCGCCGGGCTGGCATTCGCAAAAGACCATCGACTCAACCGGATAAATGCGTGACATTTCGCCCTGTTTCGGCTCAAGGAGACTCGGGGTGACGCTGACACCCATCGATTTAAGGGCCATAAAGCGCTCTCGGGCAACCGCCGCGTGCGCACCGTTCGGTGCGTTTTTGAGATAGTGATAATACGCATAGAGCGCGAGGTTGTATTGCGAAAGCTTGGCATAATACTCGCCGATCGAAAAAAGGTGGGTAATGTCGCTTTCCACGTTTTTCTTGAGGGTTATCCGGGTGAGGGCCTCGTCAAGATACCGCATCTTCTTCGTAAACGAATAGATGATCTTCATGGCGACCGGGGTATTTTTCTCGATGAGTTCGGAGAACTGATCGCGGCGGACGGAAATGAGGGTAACGTCGGTCATGGCAATGGCAGTTTCGATCTGGCTGTGTCCGGACATGCTCGAAATGACGCCGATAAAGTCGCCGGGGCCGAGGATATTTCCGCCCTCTTCCGCGACGACCTCGGTTTCTTTGGCGATCTGAACCTTTCCGCCCTGTATAATATAAAAACGGTCGGATTCTGCCTTGCCTTCAACGAGGATATATGAGCCTTTCCTAAAATTGACGAACGCTAGCTGTAACAATCAGGTACCACCCTTGAGTTTCAGTATAGATTTGAGTCCCGGCCTTGTCAATTAAAAGTCTATAAAGGGCGAAACCCCATCGTTGCGAAGCATATACTGCTTCTCGGCGGCGGTAAAAAGCGCGACGGACGAGGCCATAGACGCGGACGATTTGTTGAATTGGGCTATAAAGGCCCTGACCGTCTGCCCATTGGCGAGCTTTTTCCCCATTGCGCCTTGCGGTACGAGCGGAATCAGTTCCTGAAGCCGGTACCAACTGATCATGGCAATGACCATATTGGGACGGATCGCGACGAGATCCTTCATGACCGAAGGCCCCTCCCGCACGAACTCGCCCATGCCCCCGCCCGTTTTTCCGGCGCGCGCCTCGTCAAGCCACTTCTTGAGTACGGCATTCGAGCGAAGGGCCGCCGTACCCGACTCGACCTTTGACGAATACTCGGTCCAGTTTCCGACGAACTGGTTCATGAAATTGACGGGATCGGCCGTAATAAGCTCGACGTTGTAAGTCTTCCATTTATCCTGCATCGCCTTCCAGTTATCCTCAAAGTTACCCTTGGGGAAGGCCCCGGTATTCACGCTGCCGGATTCAAGGAGCTCGACCATCGTTCCCGGAACGGCGGATGCGCCCGAATCGGTTGAGCGGGTTTGCGTAATCTCGGAATACGAGGCGCAGAAGACCTCCCCTTCCTTGCAGGCGACGATCGAACTGCCGTTAAAGCTTGCCACTACGAATTCCGTGCCCCGGACGCCAAGAACCGACGAGGGGGTCCGAACGTTGATCGCCTTCTTCATCCCGGCAAGGCGCTTGACCTTCAGGTTGACCGAGCCGGCCATCAGTTTGACTTCGTTGGTGGGGGACCCGGAGAGCAGGTCTTGCCTGATCAGGGCGGTTGAACCATGCACGACCTGGAGGGAACCGGTAAGCCCCGACGCCTTTTCAAAGGCGATGGACACGACGCCGTCCGCCGAGGTCTGGATAAGGTCGAGGTTTTCGATCGGCATGCCGATGTCGACCTTTTTGAGTCGCTCGCCGTTTCGCGTGACGTCGACGCGACCTTCGAGATAGTCTATCTTCCCGAGAACCTGGGCCATGGCGCCGCTACAAAACGCCACGCACAAGACGATTCCTGCAATCGCTCTTTTTCGCATACGGTAAACTCCCTTTTCAGAATATTTTACCAGTCGCCGGCCATAATCACTTCCGGCTCAAGATCGAATCCAGTTTTTTCCAGAACTTGCCTGCGAACCTCGTCGACGAGCGCGCGAACGTCGCCGGCGGTGGCATTGCCGACGTTGACCAAAATGTTGCCGTGCCAGGGCGCGATCTGGGCGTCGCCTATCCTGAGCCCGCATAAACCCGCCTCGTCGATTATCTTGCCCGAAGGCTTTCCGAAGGCGCGGTCGTTCTTGAACATGCTCCCGGCGGACGGATAGCGGAAATGACCCTTGCATGCGCGGTCGCGAACGTACGTTGCCATCTCGGACCGTATCGCGCGCTCATCGCCCGCCTTCAGATGCAACACGGCGGAAAGCACGATTTGCGCGTTTTCGCCCAACCGCAGCGGATCGGGGCCGGAACGCCATTGAAACGGAGAGCGCTTGTAATCCCATTCAGCGGGGTCAAAGGGCCTTTCTTCGATTGTATACCCTCCGTCGCAGAAATACAGGCATTCAGCGCGAAAAAAAACGTCGGAAACCGAGGTCTCGTAACAGCGCGCGTTCATGAATACCGCGCCGCCGACCGAACCGGGAAGCCCCGCGAAACGCTCGAGCCCGCCGAAAGAGCGCGCGGCGCACCATTCGACGAGATCGTTCATGGCGACGCCCGCGCCCGACCGGACGAGGATCGCGTCAGGCGCGACTTGCGGCGCCTGATCGACGCGTTCGATCGCGTCGAAACCCTCAAGCGAGATGACCGCGCCCCGGATACCGCGGTCGGCGACAAGGAGATTCGAGCCGCCGCCGAGAACGGAGATGGGGACGTTATTCGCAGTAAAGAAATCAATGAGCGCGGAGAGTTCCGCCCTCGTGCGCGGGCGCGCAAAACAGTCGGCGGGACCGCCGATCTTGAAGGTTGTATGGGCGGCCATCGGCTCGTCATAACTGATTCGGGACGCGAGCGCGGGCCATTCCTTCGTTATATTGCTATTTTCGAGCAATTTCCGTACATTATTCATGTTCTGCACAATATATACCAACGTCGCCGAAAAATCGATACCAGGGGGAAGGCCATGCCGCTTGAACTATACAACACGATGGGAAGGGAACTCGAGGAATTCCGGCCGCTTGCCGCGGGCAAGGCGGGTTTCTACGGTTGCGGCCCGACCGTTTACAACTACGCGCATATCGGTAACCTCCGCGCCTTCGTGTTTCAGGACACGCTCAAGCGATCCCTTCGCTTCCTCGGCTACGAGGTGACGCATGTGATGAACGTCACCGACATTGGCCACCTCGTCGGAGACGCCGACGAAGGAGAGGATAAAATGGTTCGTACGGCGCAGGAGCGCGGAACGTCGGTGCTCGAGATCGCGCAATTCTACACCGACGCGTTTTTCCTGGACGCCGATCGCCTGGGCATCATCCGCCCGACCGTCGTGTGCAAGGCGACCGACCATGTGCAGGAGATGATCGACCTCATCAAGCGGATCGAGGCGAACGGACACACCTACATGGCGGGCGGGAACCTCTACTTCGACATCTCGACCTTCCCGGACTACGGAAAGCTCGCGCGGCTCAACCTCGACGAGCTCAAGGCGGGAGCCCGCATCGACGTCGACGCGAACAAGCGAAATCCCTACGACTTCGTGCTCTGGTTTACCAAGAGCAAATTCGAGAACCAGGCGCTCACCTGGGAGTCGCCCTGGGGACGGGGCTATCCCGGCTGGCACATCGAGTGCTCGGCGATGAGCATGAAATACCTCGGCGAGCAGTTCGATATCCACACCGGCGGCATCGACCATATCCAGATACACCACACGAACGAGATAGCCCAAACCGAGGGCGCGACCGGCAAGAAGTGGGTCAACTACTGGCTTCATAACGAATTCCTCGTCATGGATAAGGGGAAGATGTCGAAATCGAGCGGGAACTTTCTCACCCTGCAATACGTGATCGATCAGGGATACGACGCGCTCGACTACCGCTTCTTCCTTCTCGGGGGACACTACCGGAGCCAGATTACCTTCTCGTGGGAATCGATGGAAAGCGCGAAGAACGCCCGAAAGAGCCTTATAAAGCAAGTCGCGAAGATAGCGGGAAACGCGAAAGGATCGTTCCCCGATGAATCGAAAGCGTCGGCGGCCATCGCCGCGCTCCCGGCGGATTCACCCGTTCGCGCGTATATCGACCGATTCCGTACCGCGATCGAGCAGGATCTCAATACCCCGCGCGCTATCTCGGAGCTTCAGGGCCTCGTGCGGGATGGCGCGATCCCGGCAGACGATGCGCTCGCGAGTCTCGTCCTCATGGATTCCGTGCTCGGCCTCAGCCTCGCCGATTCGGCATGTGCGCTCCTTGAAGCGCAAAAGAAGGAAGCGGCGACGCCCGCGGAAAGCGATCCCCGCGTCGACGCGCTCGTCGCGGAGCGTATCGAGGCAAAAAAGTCGAAAAACTTCGCGCGGGCGGATGAAATCCGTAACCAGCTCAAGGGCGAAGGCATTATACTAGAAGACAGTCCGGCGGGCACGACCTGGCGGCGCGTATCCGGAGGAAGGGCGTGACCTGTAACATCTTGGGGGTTTCGGTTGTTTGACCCCATAAAAGCGCTGCATGCCGCCAACGACGCGGATTTCAGGACTATCTACGAGGCGACCATGCCCGTTCTCTTTAAGGTTGCCCTCCGCATCGCGGGCAATGAGGAAGCGGCCGAGGATCTGAGCCACGACGCCCTCATCAAGATGACCGAAAAGAATATGGAATTCCCGTCGGTAAACGACGCGAAATATTGGCTGATCAGGGTCGTCAAGAACGCTTCGCTCAACTACGCGAAGCGCAAGGGACGAGAACGGCGCGCGTACGAGAAGGCGCTCAAGGAAGACCGGCGCACGGTCGACTCGGGCGAAACGGAGCTCCTTAAGGGCGACTCGATTAAGCTGGTGCAGGACGCGCTCGAAAAGATGCCCGATAATCTCCGAACCGTCCTTCACCTGAAGGAATACGCGGAGCTTAATTATAAAGAAATAGGCCGCATGCTCGGCATAACCGAAGGAAACGTGAAGGTTCGGGTATTCCGCGCGCGCGAGCAGTTGTCAAAATTGATAGGAGAGGAAGATGTCTACATGCCCTGATTCCGATCTGTATTCCGCCTGGGTCGACGGAGAGGTTCCATCTCCCTGGAAGGAAAAACTGGAAGCGCATATGAGCCACTGCCCGGACTGCCAAAAACGTTCCGAGCGGTATAAAGGCTTGCATATAGTGATGCAAAAAAGCGTGCCCGGAATGGATGACGCGCAACTCGAAGCATCATACCAAAGACTTCTCGTAAAACGACAGGCAGCGCTTGCCGCGCTCAAGTTCAATCACGATACGTCGGCCGACGATCGGCACGGTTCCCGCTTCCGCGAATGGGCGCGGGTCTCGGTCAGCCTTCCTCTTCCGGCCCTCGCGGCCCTTCTCGCGGTGGCGGTTTTCATTCCCTCCTGGTTCGCGATGCACAACGCAGGGCCCGCAAACCACGCGGCGGAATACGCCGTCATCCCGACGATCCAGCAATCCGGGGATAACGGCATGCGCGCGCTCGCTACCTCGAACTCGGTTTATAGCCCCGACTTTCCGACCGATAAGATATCGGTAAACCTGATCGATCCCGAAAGCAAGCAATACTTCACGATGCTCGACTTCGCGCGTCAGTTCTCGGGCGACAAGAACCTTTTCTCGCAGGAAGGCGGCATCATCATCATCAAGCTTCCAACGCTAACGCACTTCAACGCGCCTGAAAACCAATTCATTGAACCGGTGGAACCGCTAAAGCAGGCCGCAGGCTTCTATAAATGATTCCGCGCTACGTCGCAAACCTGTTCCGGAAGTCGCCCGTACTTCGTTTTCTGGCGCTTCCGGTTCTTTTTTTTATTTTTTTCACCGTACTCGCAGGCCTTGCGAACCTGGTGCACCGAAAGCCCGTGCTTTCCACGATCATGCCCTCAACCGGGACTCCCGGTGAGGTTCTGGTCCTTCACGGCAGGCATTTTGGTTCCGAGCGCGCTGACAACTGGGTCGAGATAGCCGGGAACCGACTCTCGGCGAGTTCCTTCATCAGCTGGACCGACACGACGATCATGGTAACCTTGCCCGAAACGGTTTCCGACGGGCTCGTGCACGTCTGCAATCGCTATGGCAAGAGCAACCCGCTTATCTTCGGGAACCGGAACAACATGCCGGTCGCCGCGCGCGAAAACGCCGACACCGGGCTTCCCGTCATCGAATCATTCAACGTAAACAAGGTCGCGCCCGGCGAGATCCTCGTCATCGCGGGAAAGAACTTCGGCATCACCCGCGGTGAAACGGAAGTGCTCTTCTCCTGGCAACTTGATCAGGCGATTCCAGCCTCCGCCTCGACGCGAACCGGCGAGCTAAGCGTCGCGTGCGCGGACAAGGATTTCGACTACGAATACTGGAGCGACCAGGAACTCCGCGTGCGCGTCCCGAACGGCGCGACCTCGGGCGACGTCTTCATCAAGACCGATCGAGGACTTAGCAACCCCTTGAGCGTTCAGGTAACGACGACGCCCGGAACCCGCAAATACTCGAACCGGCGAACCTATGTCCTTTCCGCGCAGGTGGACATATCGGGCGTGGTCGCCTCGGACGGAAACATGCTGTTCGTCCGCGTTCCGGTGCCGGAGACGACCGACTCGCAACGGGACATGAAGATCACCTCATCATCCCCCGAGCCCTACATGAAAGAGTATCGCGGAACGATCCTCCATCAACTCGAAAACCTGAAAACCGGCCACAACGAGCGGATTACGCATAACTTCCTCCTGACGAGCTACGCGGTCTCGACCGCGATCAACCCCGCGCTCGTCAAGCCGTATTCGGAGCCGCATTCGCCGCTCTACAACGCGTATACGGCGGACGACCGTCTCGTTCCCTCAGCCGATCGAGACATCAAGCTCAAGGCGGCGGAGATCGTCGGAACGGAAAAAAATCCCTGGAAGAAATCAAAGCTCATCTATGGCTGGATCGCGGATAACATCGCACCCGCGCAAGTCGCGAATCCCGACCGCACGGCGAAGGACGCGCTCAAGGCGCGCTCGGGCGACGCGTACGATATGGCGATACTGTTCTGCGCCTTCGCGCGCGCCGCGAGCGTCCCGGCAATTCCCGTGGCGGGCATCGTCGTTGACGCCGACCGGAATTCCCGCGTACACTGGTGGGCGGAATTCTATCTCGAAGGTTTCGGTTGGGTTCCCGTCGATCCCGCCCTTGCCCGCGACATCCCGTTCGCCCTCCACAAGGACGCGAGGGACTGGTACTTCGGGAACCTGGACGCGAGCCATATCGCCTTCTCGCGTGGATGGACCGACCAAAAACCGATGACCACGAAGAGCAGAATCGTGTACAAGCCCCGCTCGTTCGCCTTCCAGCCGATCTGGGAAGAATCGGGCGGAAACATCAAGGGCTATACATCGTTCTGGTCCGACCCCAAGGTCACCGGCGTATACTGATTTTAATAGGAGTTGTTTATGGTAACCGTACTCTCTCTCGGGGGATCGATCGTCGCCCCGGATAATCCCGATACGGAATTTCTTTCGTCATTCGTAGCACTCGTGCGCAGCTGGCTCGCCGAGGACAACTCGCGCAAGCTCATCCTGGTGGTCGGCGGCGGCGGTCCCGCGCGCGCGTACCAGAAAGCGTTTCGCGCGATCGTCCCGAACTCGAGTAACGACGAGGCTGACTGGGTCGGCATCATGGCGACGCGGCTCAACGCGCAGCTTCTGAAGGCGATCTTCGCCGACATCTGCCCCGGAGCGGTAGTCTACGACCCCACGAAGGTCGACGTGTTTACCGGAAGGATCATCGTCGCGGCAGGATGGAAGCCCGGGTTTTCGACCGACAACGACGCGGTTCTCCTCGCCGAGCGCTTTAACGCGAATACCGTCATCAACCTTTCCAACATCGCGAAGGTCTATACAGACGATCCCCGAACCAATCCCGATGCGAAGCCGATCGACGAGATCACCTGGGCGGACTTTCGCAAGATCGTCGGCGACGAATGGGTGCCCGGCAAAAACGTGCCGTTCGACCCGGTCGCGAGCCTCCACGCCGAAAAGGCGAAACTCCGCGTCATCTGCGCAGCGGGCCGGGACATCGAGAACCTGCGGAACATCCTTGACGGCAAGAAATTCATAGGTACTGTAATCAACTGATAGGTCTTTTCCCTACCCGCGCAATTCGTTAAGCAACGCCCTGAGCTTTGTGCCGTATGAACGGTCCATAGCCCAGGTGCCCGCGAGCTGGCTCACGGTCGGCGCCTTTCCCTTCGGTTTAATGTACCGATACCGTGGGTCGACCGGCGCGAGCGCGAGCGGCTCGGCCGAGGCATAGCCTTTCAAGTGCTGAACGTGCGCGCGTACGCCCGTTCGCTCGTCGGGGAACCGGACGCCCGGGCTTTTCTTCCCCATCGAACCCAACCCGCAAAAATTATTCATATCGACGGTAACGAGCCCGCCAAACCGGAGAAATCCGGTTTCTAGGCACATCTGGACGAACGCCACGTCGGAGCTGATGCCCTCGGCGCGCGCTTCCTCTATATAAAACGCGGCCAGGCGCCGAACCTTCGCGGTATCCGCCTTCCGGTTGTTGCGCGCGAAGAACGCGACGAGGCGCGCTTCGTCCGCAAACCCTTCCGCCATGATAGCCTCTGCTGCATTGACGTTCCCGCCGCGTGAAGGCGCACGCGACGCGGGCCGGGAGGAACTCCCTCGGGAAGGCTCTCGCGATGACGAGCGCACGGTAAGAGTGGCGCCGCCCGAGGCTGCACCCCGATCCGCCGGGGTAAACGTGACGCACGAGACTGCAAGCGTGGCTATGAGAAGCAATGCGGCGACCCTCAACGCGCTTAACGCGGACGAAGTCTTCTTTTCCTGTATGTCCATGCTGAATTCATCGGAAAACGCGGGCAAAACGTGAGTTTTCGCCATACAACCGGAGACAAGGGAGTGACGCAATGGAAAGAAAGGAACGGCCCGACGCGCGGGAGCGGATCAAGAAGCGCGGCGCGAAAAACTTGAGCGACAGCGACCTCGTCGCGCTCGCCCTCCGTACGGGTACGCGGGAAACGCCCGTACTCGAGCTTGCGGCCTCGGTGATCACCGCGCTCGACTCAAGCCGACCGGAAGCGGTATACGAAACCCTTTGCAACATCGACGGCATGGGTGAAAGCAAGGCAACCACGGTCATGGCCGCGCTCGAGCTCGGGCGGCGCTACTCGGGCACGATCCAGAAGAAGGTCCTTACGGCCGCCGACGTCTTTCCGCTCGTGCAGCACTACGCCGACCGCAAGCAGGAACAGTTCATCACGGTTTCGCTCAACGGCGCGCACGAGGTGCTCGCGGTGCGTGTGGTCAGCGTCGGCATTCTCAATAAGACCATCGTGCATCCCCGCGAGGTATTCAGCGACCCGCTTGGCGACCGCGCGGCCGCCATCATCGTGTGCCATAACCACCCCTCGGGGCAGCTCGAGCCCTCGGAGGAAGATCGCAATATCACGCGGAGACTGTATGCGGCGGGCGAGCTCCTCGGCATCGCGCTGCTCGATCACCTGATCCTGAGCCCTCGCGGCGGCTACTTCAGTTTCGTGGAGGGGGGCATCCCGATCGCTTAGAAAAAAGCCTTGTTCCAGGCCCAAAAGGGTTGTATCCTGAATTATCTTTTCTCTCCAGTATCACCCTAAGGAGGATTCCATTCATGGAAAAGCTTTTTGGACTCAAGGCCCACGGAACGAACGCTCGTACCGAGTTGCTCGCGGGCATCACCACCTTTCTGACGATGGCGTATATTCTGGCCGTCAATCCCGGTATTCTCGGCGACGCGGGCATGGATCGCTCGGCGATCTTTACCGCAACCGCGCTTGCGGCGGCCATCGCGACGATCGCCATGGCCTTTTTCGCGAACCTGCCCGTGGCGCTCGCACCCGGCATGGGACTCAATGCCTTTTTCACCTATACCGTCGTCCTGGGCATGGGCTATTCCTGGCAGACCGCCCTCACCGCCGTTTTCCTTGAAGGTATCGTTTTCATCCTCCTTTCGCTCGTGAACGTCCGCGAGGCAATCGTCGCGTCGGTGCCGATCAACCTGAAAAAGGCGGTCGCGGTCGGCATCGGCGTCTTCATCACCCTTATCGGAATGAAAAACTCCGGTATCATCGTGGCGAACAGCGCCACCCTCGTCTCGCTCGGCAAGATTACCGAGGGAACCGCCCTGCTCGCCGCCATCGGTCTCGTGATAACCGGGGTGCTCTACGCGCTCAGGGTTCGCGGCGCCATCCTCATCGGCATCCTCGCGACGACCGTCATCGGTATTCCCATGGGCATCACCGCACCGATGGGCGGATGGGAAAACTGGAGGCCGATGAGCCTACCGGCCGCTCCCCTCTTCTGCAAATTCGACTTCGCGAACGTACTGACGCTCAAGTTCTTCACCGTATTCTTCTCCTTCCTCTTCGTCGACATCTTCGACACCGTCGGTACGCTCGTCGGCGTTACCACCCAGGCAAAGCTCATCGACAAGGACGGAAACGTTCCCCGCGTCAAGCAGGCACTCCTTTCGGACGCTATCGGAACCGTCGCGGGCGCCATGATGGGAACCTCGACCGTGACGAGCTACGTCGAAAGCACCGCAGGCGTCGCCGAGGGCGGAAAAACCGGCATGACCGCGCTCGTCACCGGCGGACTCTTTATCCTCGCCCTCCTCTTCTCACCCCTTTTCCTCCTCATTCCCGGAGCGGCGACGGCGCCCGCCCTCATCATCGTCGGTTTCCTCATGATGAGCCCGGTCATCGGCATCGACTTTACCGACCCGACCGAGGGCATCCCCGCGTTCCTCACCATCGTCATGATGCCCTTCTGCTACAGCATCGCCGAAGGAATCGTGTACGGCGTCCTTTCCTATGTCGTGCTCAAGGTGGCAACCGGCAAGGTAAAGCAAATTCCGGTCGTCACCTGGATTATCTTCGCCATCTTCTTCCTCCGATTCTTCATAAAGTGACCGCGTAACCAGCCGCGTTGCGGGCCGCGCTACGGGCCCCTTTTTTAAAGTCTTTTCTTTTTCATCCCGGGGCGGTATCATGCAAGACATGAAAAACCCCGGGATTTTTTTTCGCGTGGCGCCCTTGTTGGCGGCATTGGTCTTTTTTCCCCTTACCCTCGCGGCCGAAGACAATCGGGTCGCGCTTACCGGTACAGGCCTTCGCATCACGACGACGCAGGCGACCGACGGCAGCAAGGCTTCGCCGATGACGGTCGATACCGACGTTCCGAAAACCGAAGTGTATCTCGACGGAATCTATGAAGGGCTCACGCCGATTAGGCTCGCGAACGTCGTTCCCGGCATCAGGCAACTCACGCTCAAAAAAGACGGCTACTACACCGGGCAGTACACGATCGAGATACGACCCGGCGAGACGAAAGAGGTGTACGCAGAACTCGTGCGCGCAACCGGCTTTCTTTCCGTAAAGGGCGTCCCCGAAAACGCCAAGATCGAGGTTGACGGGGTCGCGCAACGAGGGCTCATCGTCGAGCTCGCGGAAGGGCCCCACGAGGTGACCGTCCGCGCCTTCGGCTATATCGAAAAAAAATCTGACGTCAGGATCACGCGCAAAAACGAAACGGAACTCGTCGTCACGCTCGAACGGGCGCCCTTCTCCGTAACGGACTTCAAGTCGAAAAAGCGGGCGTTCAACCCCGATAACCCCGAAAATATCGGCACCGTGGTAATAGCCTTCACGGTAAGCGCGCCAGGCAGCGCCGAGCTCACCGTCCTCAGCGCGTCGGGATCTCCCGTCCGCGTAATCCGGTTACAATCCTTCGAGACCTGGAAGCAAACCATGCGATGGGACGGTCGAGACGAAAAGGGAAACCCGCTCGCAGACGGCGAGTATACGCTCTCCCTTGACGCCCGACCCGCGCCGGAGACTCCGGGCGGTCAGGGCCTGAGCGAGGCGTCCGAAGCCGCATTTCGCGCGACGGTCAAAATAGACAGAAATATCGTATACCCAAACACCGCACCCTGGGTTGGCGTCGGCGCGACAGGGCCTGTCGTTTCGGGAACGCTCATGCCCGAGGGAACCGTATTGGTCTGCACGGATACGCTTTTTGAGCGCGACCGCTTTAACCCGGCGCTATCCGCCCTCGCGGGCGTCACCGACTGGCTCGAGGCGGGAATCCGTGCGGGGGTGAGCTCAGGGAACGGCGACGACGCGGGGATCACGGTAGCGGCGGGCATCAAGGCGGGACTTAACGCCGAACAGGCCGCGCGGTTCGCGGAAGGGAGGCTCAGGCCCGCCTTCGCGCTTCGCTACGAAACCGATCTCGGTATCGCAGGCGGCCCCGCCCTCGAATACCGGATGGGCGCTTTCGCGGCGGGGATCAACGCGGAGATAGCGTATGGCGACGATGATGGCTTCTTCAACGACCCCTTTCTCTCGGCCTCGACGGGGGTTGCCCTTCGATACACGGTTAAGGCCTTTTCGTTCGCCGCCTGGGGAAAGACGGGAACGGCGCGCGACGGCAGGGACTTCGGAACGCCGCTTGAGTCGGGCGTGGGCCTTGCCGTGCAATGGATAATCCCCAAAACCAGCCTCGTCATCTCGGGCGACGGCGGCTGTTACTTCATCCCCGACGGGGAAAACCAGCCCTTTGCGCGGTTTGGATTCGGGTTCGTGTTCTGACCGCCCCCGCGTCTTGAAACGCGAGAGCCTTTAAGCTATTATATGGGCAAATTTCCGGCAAAGTCATTTTATTTACAGGAGATATCTATGAAATTATCCGCATTGCAGATCGCGCGTTACCAATACGCGCCGAAATTGCCTGCCGTCCTCACCGCGAAGCTCGAAACCATCGCAATTGAGGCAGGAAAACCAACTCAATCCATCGCGAATCAGGCTGAACTCAAGAATCTCTTTAAAAACACCTACGGAAAGCCCATGGTCACCTTTGGAAAGGGAAAAAATGCCAACGTCAAGAAGGAACTCCGCGTCGGCGTCATCCTTTCCGGCGGTCAGGCTCCCGGCGGTCACAATGTCATTGCCGGTATCTATGATGGCCTCAAAAAGGGCAATCCCGCTTCCAAGCTGTACGGCTTCCTCGGCGGTCCCGCAGGCCTTATTGAGGGCAAATCGGTCGAGATCAAGGACAAGTTCATGGACGAATATCGCAACACCGGCGGATTCGACATCATCGGCTCCGGCCGCACCAAGATCGAGACCCCGGATCAGATCGCCGCGTCCATGGCCGTCGCCAAAAAGATGAAACTCGACGCGATCGTCATCATCGGCGGCGACGACTCCAACACGAACGCCGCGCTCCTCGCCGAGCACTTCGTCGCATCAGGCATGAAAACCCAGGTCATCGGCGTCCCGAAGACCATCGATGGCGACCTCAAGAACGAGATGATCGAGACCTCCTTCGGCTTCGACACCGCGACCAAGACCTATTCCGAGGTCATCGGGAACATCGAGCGCGACGCGAACAGCGCCAAGAAATACTGGCACTTCATCAAGCTCATGGGCCGCTCCGCTAGCCACATTGGCCTTGAGTGCGCGCTCCAGACCCAGCCGAACGTATGCCTGATCTCTGAGGAAATCGAAGAGAAGAAGATGACCCTCCGGGCGATCACCGACGACCTGTGCGCGATCATCGCCAAGCGCGCCGCCAACGGCGAGAACTTCGGCGTCATCCTCATCCCCGAGGGACTGGTCGAGTTCGTCCCTGAGATGAAGAGCCTGATCTCGGAGCTCAACGACCTCATGGCCCAGAAGGCTGACGTCTTCAACAAGCTCGAAGGGTACGAGGCCCAGGCGACCTGGCTCAACAAGAACCTCTCCAAGGCCTCGGCCGAGACCTTCATGACCCTTCCCGTCGAGATCGCCAAGCAGTTCCTCATGGACCGCGACCCCCACGGAAACGTCCAGGTCTCCCGCATCGAGACCGAAAAACTCCTCATCAGCCTCGTCGAGGGCCGCCTTAAGGAAATGAAGGAAGCGGGAACCTACAAGGGCAAGTTCAGCTCCTACGCGCACTTCTTCGGCTACGAAGGACGCTGCGCATTCCCGTCGAACTTCGACGCGGACTATTGCTACTCCCTCGGCTTCACCGCCTTCCTCCTCATCGCGGGCGGACTTACCGGCTACCTCTCCTCCGTGCGCAACCTTACCGCGCCCGCCAAGGACTGGATTGCCGGCGGCGTGCCCCTGACGATGATGATGAACATGGAACAGCGCCACGGCTCGCAGAAGCCGGTTATCAAGAAAGCCCTCGTCGAGCTCGACGGCAAGCCCTTCAAGGAGTTCGCCAAGAACCGCGACGAGTGGGCGATCAAGACCTGCTTCACCTTCCCCGGAGCCATCCAGTATTACGGGCCGGACGAGGTGTGCAACCAGCCGACGCAGACCCTGATGCTCGAGCGTGGCAAGGGAAAGGCAGCACCCGCCGCCAAGGCCGCACCCGCGAAGAAGGCCGCCGCAAAACCCGCGGCGAAGAAGACTTCTGCGAAGCCCGCTCCCGCAGCAAAGAAAGCCGCCGTAAAAGCTGCTGCACCGAAAGCCGCGGCGAAACCCGCGGCGAAAGCCGCACCCGCCGCCAAGAAGGCTCCTGCGAAAGCACAGGCCAAAGCTGCAGCCAAGAGCGTTCCCGCCAAGAAGGCCGGAAAGAAATAAATCACTCGCGCGCAGGCGCTTTGCGTTTCTGCGCGACGAGTAAAAAAAAGAAAACCGGAAGTCTCCGCAAGGGGCTTCCGGTTTTTTTTGGCTTCAGCGCTCGACTTATCTCGAACCTTGCGACTTGCGACTTGCGAAGCACTATCGCTTTATCGCGTTCTTCCCGTCCAGCAGCACGACGGTCGGCTTCCAGCTGCTCGCCTCGCTACTGTCGATCCGCGTATAGGTAACGATGATCACCCGGTCTCCCGGTGCGGCAAGCCGCGCGGCGGCCCCGTTCAGGCAGATTTCACCCTTCTTCCCCGGGATGATGTACGTCGAAAACCGCGCGCCGTTATTGATGTTAAAGATATCGACCTTCTCGTAGCGGTACATCCCCGCGGCCTCGGCGAGGTCGACGTCGATAGAGATGGAACCCTCGTATTCGAGGTCGGCGCCGGTAACGGTCGCCTGATGGAGTTTTGATTTCAGCACTTCAATGGTCATCGCAATTTACTCCTCTATCCGCGTTATCGGTTAAGCTCTAGCGCGGTGCGCAAGCCCTGCAATACGAGGTCGGGTATGATCTCGTCGAAGAGACCGGAGGACTCGAAGAGCCTGGCAAAGCCGCCGGTACCGATCACGACGGGCTTTCGACCGCCGAAGGATTCCGTCTCGAAACGCCGGGTCAGTTCCCGCATGAGGCCGATGTGGCCATAGAATACACCGGACTGGATCGCCTCGATCGTCGAGTTTCCGCACGAGCGTTCGGGTTTCGCGATCTCCACGGACGGAAGCTTCGCGGTGCCCGTCTCGAGCGCGTTCATCGACATGGCAAGCCCGGGCGCTATCGCGCCGCCGAGATACTCCCGGTCGATTGTGATCGCGTCGACCGTGGTCGCCGTCCCGAGGTCAACGATGATAAGGTCTCGGTCCGGGTATCGCTCGATTCCGCCGATCGCGTTCGCGATCCGGTCGGCGCCAACGTCCTTCGGGTTATTGTACTTGATCTTCAAGCCGGTCTTCGTGCCAGCCTGCACGAAAAGCGCTTCCTTCTTGAAATACTTGAGGCAGGCGCTTCCGAGCGAGTGGTTCATGGCCGGCACCACGCTGCAGCAGGCGATGTCGGTAACCGAGTCCGGGTCGAATCCGTTTTCACGGATTACCGAGCGGAGAAAGAGGCCAAGTTCGTCCGAGCTCGTCCCGGCCGAGGTAATGCGCCTGAACTGAAGGTCGATTTTTTTTTCGTTAAAAAGCCCGCCCAATATCTGGGTATTCCCGACGTCAATCGTCAAAATCATATGAATTACTCCTTTATCGTTTTCCGTATCCGTTCGGCGCAGTTCGCCTCGAGAAAATTCGCAAGGTCATTTTTCGTCCGGCCGCGACGTGCGAGCGCGAGGCCTTCGTCGCAGGTTAAAGCATAACACGCGAACGGATGCGCGTCGCCCGATATCTCGAGCAGGTCGTTCGAGACGACGAGATCCGCGCGCGACCGCTTGAGCAAGGCACGAACCGCTTCCTCTCGTTCGCTTTCGCCCGCACCGTTCGTCAGCTTGAACCCGACTATGGAGCACCGCTCGTTTCGCGACCAGATCTTCAGGCTGTCGATGAGCTTCGGGTTTTCCCGAAGCCTGATGAAAGCCTCCGCTCCCGACTCGATCTTTCCTGCGGGGCCTGCAGGTGACGAGACCCCGTCGATAACGATCGACTCCGGGGAAAAGTCGCTGACTGCCGCGGCGTGAATGACGAGATCGAAGTCTTCGCGTTCCAGAAGGCCCTGAAGGCTTTCCGAAAGATCGCTGAACGAACGAAAGCCGAGAACCCGGACGGGCGCGGAGGGGCGCACCGCGCGAAAGGCCATCAACGCAGTAACCTCATGATGGCGCGACGCGAAATGATCGGCGAGAAACGATGCGGTCTTTCCCGTCGAGAAATTCGCGAGGAACCGCACGCCGTCGATCGGCTCCTCGCAGCCGCCGCCCGTGATCAGGACGCGCATAGAAGGCCCCCGATCGTCTCAAGCGCACGTTCAGGCGCAATGAGCCGCCCGAGGCCAACGGCGCCGCATGCGAGCCGACCCTCCTCCGTCGGAAGGATCAGCGCGCCCCATCGCTCAAGAGCGGCGATCGACTCACGCACAGCAGGATGCGCGAACATCTCGGAGTTCATCGCGGGCGCGATCACAAGTGGTTTATGGAAGTTGTTCGCGAGACAGAGCGCGCCGAAAAGATCGTCGCACAATCCCGACGCGAGCCGGTTCAAGAGGTTCGCCGACGCGGGATACGCGACGATGATATCGGCCCATTGCTGAGCGAGCGTGATGTGCGGTATGTAGCTCGGGCTTCCGCCGAACAAATCGGTGAGAACCGCGCGGCCGGTGAGCCCCTCGAGCGTCGCCTTTCCTATAAACCGGAGCGCGGAATCCGACGCGGTCGCCTGCACCGCGTAGCCTTCCTTTATCAATAGGTCCGCAAGGACGCAGGCCTTGAAACAGGATATCGATCCCGAAAGATGAAGAAGCACGTTACCTTTTGACATTGTCGATTAACCTCACGCCTTCGAGGAACACGGCGCCGAAAAGGCGTCCCGACCGCTCTTCGATATAGTCGACGGAAAACCCGTCGGCTTCCAGTTGCCTTCGCGTCTCGGCCGCGCTTCTTCCCGAGGCGAGCGCGCGATAGAAAAGCGGCGCTATCTTGAGGCCCTCGGGCGAGAGGCGCCGGTTCCGTGAGCTCATCGCAAGCCCTGAAGCCTCGCGCACGAGCGGGCACGGCACGATTTCCGTTTTAAGGAAAAACGCGTCAGCCATTCCCTTGATGAGGGAATACTGCTGATAGTCCTTCTCGCCGAAGTACGCGCGATCGGGCGCGAAAAGCGAGAGGAGCTTGAGGACGACGGTGAGGACGCCCTCAAAATGCCCGGGACGGGAAACACCGCACAAAACGCGGCTTTCCTCGATTTCACCAATGCGATACCGGTAACCGCCAGGGTACATCTCGGCGTAATCGGGGGCGAAAAGGTAGTCGACTCCCGCAACCTCGAGAAGCGCACAGTCGCGCTCGAACGAAGAAGGATAGGTTTCGAGATCTGCCTGGTTATTAAACTGCGTCGGGTTGACGAAGATACTGACGACGGTCACCGCGTTCTCCGCCTTGCACCGACGAACCAGCGAAAGGTGCCCCTCGTGGAGCGCGCCCATCGTCGGAACAAGCCCGATCGATGCCGACCCATCCTGAAGCCTTTCCGCGCAACGTCGTTCCGCGTCCCATTCAGATCGCGTTCTGAGTATTTTCATGATATGAATGCCTCCGCTTCCGAGGGGAACGCACCGCTTGCGACGTCGCGGCAATAACCGTCAAGCGCGTCTTTCACGAGGGTGGCACCATCGAGATACCGGCGCGCGAACCTCGGGTTAAAGCCTGTAAGGCCGAGAAGGTCATGGAGTACCAATACCTGACCGTCAACCTCGCGCCCTGCGCCGATTCCGATCACCGGGATCGAAAGGCTCCGCGAAATCTCACCCGCGAGGGATTCGGGGACGCACTCAAGAACGAGCGCAAAGCAGCCCGATTCCTCGAGTCGAAGCGCGTCGGCCTTCAGCTTCAAGGCGGCGCCTGAGTCGCGTCCCTGAACCTTGTACCCGCCGAGGCTATGGTAGAACTGGGGCGTAAGGCCGAGGTGGCCCATCACCGGGATACCGGAGCCGACGAGATGCGCGATCATCCGTTCGTTTCCGGAAACCCCCTCGAGCTTTACGGCGTCCGCGCCCGCGCGGATCAGCGAGCCTGCGCTATCGATGGCGCGAGAAGCGCCCTTCCGGAAGCTGAGAAAGGGCATGTCCGCGACGATAAACGCGTCGGGTAAGCCATTGCGCACGGCTTCGGTGTGCCGGATCATGGTTTCCATGGTCGCCGGGATGGTCGTCTTTTCGCCGTACACGACCATGGCGCAGCTATCACCGACAAGGACGCAATCGACGGCTGTTCTACCAATCAACGCGGCAAACGTCGCGTCATAGCAGGTGACCATCGAGATCTTCCGGTTATTCTTTTTCCATTTTGGGAAGTCGGGGGCGGTCATTGCGCGCCTCCGTCAAAATGCACGAAGGGACTGCCGGGAACGGCAGACGGGAGGAGAAGAGTTGTGTTCATAGTACCTGTCCTTCTGGATCAAGTCTTGATTTTTTTCCGGCCAAGGCCGGGGTAAAGCAAAAAACGAATTACCGTCCCGACGGGATCGATATTCAGGTATTACTATAGAGAGTAACGGAGTGAATGGCAAGGGGAAACGCGCGGCGCATTCCGGTAGCGAATAACGCGGATACAGAGTATTATAGGTACGTAATTGCCAATACGTCCTTTTTTTTCTATATTAAAACGATAAGGGGATAAAGAATGCGTCTTTACAGTAAAACCCAGGTTTTCGGCATCATGCTCCTGACGGCGGCGGTAACCATCATCGGTGCCGTTACGCTTCATGGCGTGGATTTTGGCTCGATTGCCGAAAAATTGACGACGAAGCGCGTACCCGCGAAGGAAGCGAACACCGATACGATATCCGCAGAACCGGGCGTGGCAGGAAGCCTGAGCTCCGACCTCACGCTCTACACGAACGTTCCTGAAACGCCGCTTGTCGTCGCCGATTCGGGTGCTGGCTATACCCAGGATGAGACGCAGAACATCACCGTATATCAGAAGGACAACGAGGCCGTCGTCAATATCACCACCGAAATCACCGGAATTAACTGGTTCCTTGAACCGGTGCCCCAGGAAGGCGGCTCCGGCTCGGGATCGATCATCGATACCCGCGGCTACGTCGTGACGAATAGCCACGTCATCGCGGACGCCGTCAAGATATTCATTTCCCTTTCCGACGGAAGCCAGTACGAGGGAAAGGTGATCGGCGTGGACCGCGAGAACGACATCGCCGTCCTCAAGTTCGACCCGCCGAAAGACGTGCTCCTCAAGACGATTCAGTTCGGTGAATCGAATAACCTCAAGGTCGGGCAGAAGGTCCTCGCGATCGGCAACCCCTTCGGCCTCGAGCGCACGCTCACCACTGGCATCGTCAGCGCGCTCGGCCGTCCCATCAAGACCGAGGCGAACACCATCATCAAGAACATGATCCAGACCGATACCGCGATCAACCCCGGTAACTCAGGCGGTCCCCTCCTCGACACCCAAGGCCGCATGATCGGCATCAACACCATGATCTACTCGACCTCGGGAAGCTCCGCGGGCATCGGCTTCGCGATCCCGGTAAACACGGCAAAGCGCGTCGTCTCAGAGCTCATCCAGTTCGGCAAGGTCCGCCGGGGCTCGATAGACGCCGAGCTCGTGCAGCTCAACTCCGCGATCGCGAACTACGCGCGCCTTGCGACCGACAAGGGGCTTCTCGTCTCGAAGGTCGGTTCGGGCAGCAACGCCGAGAAGGCAGGCCTCAAGGGAGGAACCGACGCAGTGCGCTACGGTTCCGGAAGGTCAAGCTCCGTCATCTACCTTGGCGGCGACGTGATCACCTCGATCGCGGGGGTCAAGGTCGAAAGCCTTACCGACTACTATTCCGCGCTCGAGGCGAAAAAACCCGGTGAGAAGGTCGAGATAGCGATCCTTCGCGGCAAACAGCAAATCTCGCTCACCCTTACCCTCGCGGAACGGTCGAACTAAAAAAAAGGGAATACAATGCGCCCATTCAAGGTTGTTTCCGACTACGAGCCCTCGGGCGATCAGCCCGACGCGATCAACGCGCTCGCGAACGGAGTGCTCGCGGGCGATCGCTTCCAGACGCTTAAAGGCGTTACCGGAAGCGGCAAGACTTTCACGATGGCGAAGATCATCGAGCGCGTGCAGCGACCCACGCTCGTCATGAGCCATAACAAGACGCTTGCCGCGCAGCTCTACCGCGAGTTCAAGAACTTCTTCCCGGATAACGCGGTTGAGTATTTCGTTTCCTATTACGACTACTATCAGCCCGAGGCCTACGTCCCCTCCCGCGACCTCTACATCGAGAAGGACGCGTCTATCAACGACGAGATCGATCGCCTCAGGCTCTCGGCGACCTTCAGCCTGATGGAACGTCGCGACGTGATCGTCGTGTCGACCGTCTCGTGCATCTACGGCCTCGGACTCCCCGAATCGTACCGCGACATGCGCATCCACATCGACAAGGGCGAGACGATCGACCCCGACGGGCTCAAGAAAAAGCTCGTCGCGCTCCAATATGAGCGGAACGACGTCGCCCTCGAGCGCGGACGCTTCCGTTCACGGGGCGACACGCTCGAGATATTCCCCGCGTATCTCGAGGAGGCGTACCGCATCGAGTTCGATTGGGAACAGATCTCCCGGATCAGGAAGTTCAATCCGGTCTCGGGCGAGATCACCCTCGAGCTCGATGAGCTTTCGATCTATCCCGCGAAGCACTTCGTCATGCGCGAGGACGCCGTGCCGAGCGCGCTCGAGAGCATCAGAGGCCAGCTTGACGAGCAGCTCGAGCGCTTCAGAATGCAGGGGAAAATCCTCGAGGCTGAGCGGCTCAAGACGCGGACCGAGTACGACCTCGAAATGCTCGGCGAGATGGGCTACTGCCCTGGTATCGAAAACTATTCCGCACCGATCGCGGGACGCAATCCCGGAGACCCGCCGGCGACGCTCTTCCACTACTTCCCTGATGACTTCCTTCTTTTCATGGACGAGAGCCACGTCACCTGGAGCCAGGTCGGCGCGATGTACGAGGGCGACCGATCGCGCAAGCAAAACCTCGTCGACTTCGGCTTTCGCCTTCCGTGCGCGATGGACAACCGGCCACTCAAAATCGGCGAGTTCGAGGGCATGCTCAACCAGGCGATCTTCGTGTCCGCGACGCCGCGCGAAGAGGAGATCAAGCGCTCTGTTCGCGTCGCCGAGCAGGTGATCCGCCCGACCGGGCTTCTCGATCCCGAGATCGAGGTCAGGCCGAGCGAAGGCCAGATGGAGGACATCTATCGCGAGGTAAAGGATCGCATCGCGAAGGACGAGCGAAGCCTCATCCTGACGCTGACCAAGCGCATGGCCGAGGACCTGACCGACTACCTCTCAGGGCTCGGCCTCAAGGTGAAATATATCCATTCCGAAATCGAAACGATCGAGCGCGTCGAAATCCTGAAAGGGCTTCGCATGGGCGAGTTCGATATCCTCGTCGGCATCAACCTCCTGCGCGAAGGCATCGACCTTCCCGAAGTCACCTACATCGGTATCCTCGACGCCGACAAGATCGGCTTTCTCCGCTCGGCGACGAGCCTTATCCAGATAATCGGGCGCGCCGCGCGTAACGTGAACGGCAAGGTCGTCATGTACGCCGACCGCATGAGCGACGCCATGACGCAGGCAATCGCCGAGACGAACCGGAGGCGGAAGATCCAGCAAGACTGGAACGAGAGCCACGGCATCACGCCGACGACGATCAAGAAGGCGATCGGCGACATGCTGACGCGCGAGAACGAGATCAAAAAGGATGCCGCTGACACAGAGTCGGGCGTTCTTATCAATAGTTACAATCTTCTCATTCCGCAGGAACGGAAGAAACTCATCAAGGAACTCGAAAAACAGATGGCCGAGTACGCGGAGCTCCTCCAGTTCGAGGAAGCGGCCGTCATCCGCGACCGCATCGCCGAGATCAAGGCGATGGGCGAGTAGCCATCCGGAAAAGATTGACGATATGCACCTTACCCCCTAAACTAATATATAGGGAGTTATATCGCATGCAAAAGCGCCGTTCGTTCGTCATTCTTGCCTTCGTTCCTGCCGTCCTCGCGGGGCTTGCCGCAGCAATATCATTCCCCGATCCGGCGGCGACGGCTGCCTCGATCGCGGTATTTTTCGTATCCGTGGCGGTAGCGATCGCCTACTGCTCGCTCGCGAAACGGTATAAGAAGCTCGAGGAAGACCTTTCCGGGCCTCTTTCGAAGGCGGCCATCAGGCTCGGGCGGGGGATCTCGACCTTCGCATCGGGCGATCTCAGGATCGCGGTCCGCCACGCGGAAAAGGAACCGCATACGCCCGAGGCAAAGGCCCTCGCCGAGCTCCTCGCGACGGACATCAACGACTTCAACACGACCACCGCCGTTCCCTCGAAGCGCATCTGCTTCACCGGGGCGAATAGCTATCAGGAAGGTAAACGCGCGGGAGAACGGATCGCCGAAATCCTTGGAGGAAAGGGATCGGCCGCGTGCATGATACCGATGTTTACCCAGGTCAATCACGTCCTCAGGATGAAAGGTTGTCTTGACTACCTCGCGTTCAATCATCCCGATATCAAGTGGGCGGGCACGTTTGAAGGCGGTGGAAACCGCGACACGGCGACGATCCGAGTGAACGAGTTCCTCGATAAAAACCCCGATGTCGATTTCCTCTACGTGACCGACGGTCACACGCCCCACGCGGTCGCCGACGTCATCCGCGCGCGGAAAGCGAGTAGCGTCCGTCTCGCGGCGTTCGACGCGCTCGCCGAAAACGTCGAGCTCCTGAAAGCCGGACGCATCGAGTTTCTCATAGAGCAGGGAACCTTCATCCAGTCCTATAACGCTCTTATCCACCTTTATAACGCGTGCGAGGTTTCCTGGCGTCCCGTCACGCCGAAACTCTACATGGATCCCATTCTCATCGATCGCGGGAATTATCGCACGTATTGGGACGACGCCGAGGGACGACGAATCATGAAGGATAGCGAGGAAGCCCTCCTTGCCGTCCCCGAACCGCGCAAAACGGAGAAGCGCTACCGCTTCGGCCTCATACTCCCCCTCACGACCGGCTTCTTCGAAGTCCTCGCCGAGGGAGCCGAGGCGGCGAAAAAGAAACTCTCGTCCCTCAATATCGAAGTCGAGATCGTCGATGTGTTTCACGATTGGGACGATTTTGGAAGCGCCTCGCTTTTCGTCCCGAAGATCGAGGACTTCGTGCAACGCGGCTTTGACGGGGTCGCGCTCGTCGTTAACGACCCGGCAATCGTGAAGGCGATCAACGCCGCGGTCGACCGCGGACTCATCGTGACAACGCTCAATACCGAGCCCTTCAGTTTCCGCGAGCTCGTCCTGAACATGATCGAGAACGTCGAGATACTTGCCGAATCGAGCCAGACACTCGCCGCCGCCGCCGAGGAATCCTCGCGGTCGAGCGCCCTCATCGACGGCGCGATCTCCGGCATTATGGAGGACATCGGCGAGCAGAAGCGCAGGATCGACGCCAATGACGCGGAGCTGTCCGTTCTCAACGAGAAGATCGGGAGCGTCGCATCCGCGCTCGACGATTACACGGCACTTGTCCAGCGAATGACAGACGAGTCCCACGACGGCTCGCGCTCGAGCGAGGAAAGCTATGCGGACACGCAGCGGCTCAAGCTCGCCATAGACGGCATCGGCCACGAGCTCGAGGAATTCAGCGAGCGGCTCAAGGACGTCGAGAAGTTCGCCGGTACGATCGAGCAAATCGCGGAAAGCACGAACGTTCTCGCCATCAACGCGTCGATCCAGGCCGCGCGCGCGGGAACGGCGGGAAAATCATTCGCGGTCGTCGCGGGCGAGGTACGCACGCTCGCGGAAAACTCGCGCCATACCGCAGAGGCTATCACCGGAATCGTGACCAACGTCAAAAAAAATATGGACGGGATCGTCTCTCTCTCGAGCTCGGGCGCCAATCAGGTTAAGGCCAATCTCGAGCGCGCGAGCCACACGAAAGCTTCGTTCGATTCCATCGTCTCGACGATAGCGGACGCGAATCAGGCGATGAAGCGCATTGACGACGCCGTGGAGGGAATCCGCGCCGCAGGCTCAAGCGTCAAGGGAAACATGACCGCTATCGAGAACATGAGCAAGACGACGCAGAACCGCCTCGACGAGATCACCGTATCGGTTTCGGAGATGAGCATCCAGTCACAGCACCTTTCCAAGACCGCAAACGATCTTCGCGAGATGACCGTGAACCAGAACATCGTGTTCTCGCAGGTTTCCGTCAGGGATAAAGAAGATATAAAACGGTAACGCGACGCGAAGCGCGATCGCATCCATCCATCGGTCAAACGTCCGATGGATTTTTTTGCACCACGTGTGATAATTAAGTGAAACGATCAATACCATTACAGCACAAGGAGAACAGCCGTACCATGATACGAAACCCCATACTCTCCGGATTCAATCCCGACCCATCAATACTCAGGGTAAAGGACGATTACTATATCGCGACATCAACCTTCGAGTGGTTTCCCGGAGTCCAGATCCATCACTCGCGCGACCTCGTCAATTGGCGCCTTATCGGACATGCCCTCGACGACCCGAAACAGCTTGACATGATCGGCGTGCCCGATTCAGGCGGAGTCTGGGCCCCGTGCCTTACTTGGTCGAACGGTCTTTTTTGGCTCATCTACACGAACGTTTTGTCATATGACGGCGCCTTCAAGGATACGCCTAATTACCTCGTCACCGCGAAACGGATCACCGGTCCCTGGTCAAAGCCGGTTTACCTCAATTCGACGGGATTCGATCCCTCACTCTTCCATGACGACGACGGGCGCAAGTGGCTCGTCAACATGATGTGGGACCATCGCGCGAGCGCCGGGAAAAACGCCTTCGGAGGCATACTCCTTCAGGAATACGACGCGCGAAAAAAACGGCTCGTCGGCCCGGTCAAGAACATCTACGCCGGAAGCGACCTCAAGGTGACGGAAGGTCCGCATGTCTATAAGAAGGACGGCTGGTACTACCTCATGGTCGCGGAAGGCGGAACGAGTTACGAGCACGCGGTCACGGTCGCGCGTGCGCGGTTCATCGACGGACCCTATGAGACGATGCCGGACAATCCCCTCATCAGCTCCCGGTGGAACCCGAAAAACCCGATCCAGAAAACCGGGCACGGGTCGCTCGTCGAGGCGGCGGACGGCACCTGGTACGTAGCCCATCTCGGCGCGCGCCCGCTTACTGAACTGGGCTCCTGCCCGCTTGGCCGCGAGACCTTCCTCACGAAGGTAGAGTGGTTCACGCCCGAAGGCGACGCGGGTCCTTGGCTTCGAGTCGCAGGCGGCGGACGCGAGGCATCGCTCGAGGTCGCGAGTCCCGGTCTCGAAAGCGCGCCTTTTGCCGAAGAAAGCGAACGGCTCGACTTCGACGACCGGAAGCTCTCGAAGCATCTCAACTCGCTCAGGCGACCCATCACGCGCGACTGGCTCAGCCTCAAGGCGCGCTCAGGCTTTCTCAGGCTCTACGGCGGCGAAAGCCCCTCGTCGAAATTCCGCCAGAGCATGATCGCGCGCCGCGTGCGCTCGTTCTCCGTGCGCGCTGAAACCGCGGTCGACTTCAGGCCTGAAAGCCCGCACGAGATGGCGGGCCTTATCTGGTTTTACAACACCGCTCTCTTCGCCTGGCTTTACGTGAGCTTCGACGAGAAGCTCGGTCGCGTCGTCAACGTACTCACTGCCGACAACACGACCTGGACCTATCCGGTCGGGGACGGCGTCGCCGTCGACTCGGGCACGGCCATTACCGCGGAACGGATTTTCCTCCGCGCGGACTCGAATGGAAAGGATCTTGATTTTTCCTGGTCGCGAGACGGCTCCGCGTGGAACCGCATAGGACCCGCGATCGATGCCTCGCGGATCTCGGATGAGGGCGCGACCCATTACCCGGAACCTGGCTGGGGATTTACCGGAACCTTCGTCGGTCTCCAGTGCACCGACCTCACCGGAAAAAAAAGGCAGGCTGACTTCGATTATTTTGAATACCGCGATCTCTAAAAGGACTCATGTCCGCGCAGGCGCGAGGCATTCCGAAGCGGAGAACGTCAGTCGTCGAGGAGGGCCTCGATCTCTTCGCGGGTAACGGGCTTTCCCATCAGCTTCTGAACCGGCGCCTGATGCCGCTTGACGCCGTAGACGATCGCGCCCGCGAGGGTTCGCGATGAGCCCTCGCCGCGCGCGAGAACGAAGCACTCGTAGCGGCCCTCGTCCGTCCGCGCGCGGGAAATAGTCTCGTACGCGCCCGAGGCGGCTTCCTCGGGCGAGAGCACTGCCTTTCCGAGCGACATGAGCTCGATGTCCGCGACCTTGAGCGCGGTCTTCGGGACGGTCTGGACGTAGGGAGTTGCTTCGGACGCCGGGATAACGCCCGCCGACGCGAGAATCGCGCGCGCGGCAACCGGCGCCTGCTCGAGCGCCGCCGGGATGATACCCCACACGATACCGCCGAATTCCGCGCAGTCGCCGATGGCGTAGATAAAAGGATCGCTCGTCCGCAGCATTGAGTCGACGACGATTCCGCGGTTCACCGCGAGGCCGATCGCCTGGGCAAGTTCCGCGTTAGGCCTGACGCCCATCGAAAGTATCGTCGTGTCGCTCGGGAATTCCTGACCGTCACGAAGCTTGATGAAACCGGCGCGGGACGCATCGCCCGCGGCGGGAAGGAATTCAGCCGTCTCGGCGCAGCACACGATCTCGATTCCCATGTCGGCGAAACGGGAACGAAGGAGACCCGCGCCCGTCTGGTCAAGCTGGCGGGGAAGGAGCCAGGGCGCGATCTCGAAGACGCGCACGGACTTGGCGCCCGCTTCCTTAAGCGAGCGCGCTGCCTCGAGGCCGAGAAGCCCGCCCCCGATGACCGACGCGGCCTCGGGGTGCGAGGCGACGCTCGCGCGTATGGCCGCGACGTCCTCCATCGTGCGCATAGTGAAGACCCCGGGCAACTTCGCGCCAGGGATCGGCGGCCTGTTTGCCGACGCGCCGGTCGCGAGGATGAGATAGTCATAGGAAACGGTCGAGCCGTCGATGAGGACGATCCTTCGCGAGTCGGGTTCGATCGACGCGACCGCGGAGCCGATCTTCACGTCAATGCCCCGTTTCTCGTACCAGTCGCTCTTGTAGAAGAGGATATCCTCGGGCTTGCTCGCGCCCGAGAGAACCTCTGGCAGGCGCACGCGCGAATAGAAGGGATGACTTTCCGACGCATAGACGACGATCTCGATCGGCTCAGGCATGCGATCTCCCGACTGGGCCCGAAGCGCCTGCGCCGCGTTGATACCCGCGATTCCGTTACCGACGATGATGACCTTCATTGATGACTCCTACTGCAGCATTCCGGAAAGTTCCGTATCGAATTCCGCCCCCGTTAGGGATCCGGAAAGAAAATCCTTGATCAGCGCCTGGATCTCGCGCGGGAATTTTTTCCAATAGACTCCCGTCCAATCGCCGACGGCGTCGCGAAGCGCGGACTCGTCGGAAAGTGTCATGTTCCCCGTGCTGTACGAAACGAACTGACAAATCATCTCGTACATCGCCTCGGGCGGTATTCCGTTGATGAGGCCTTTTTTCGCGAGCCCGGTATACCGATCGCCGACGGCGCCTGATCCGGCGCCGCCATCGGAAGAGGATGCGACGTGGCCGGCCGCGTCGACGGACATATCTTCCGGAATCCAGGTATCGATCAGGGCTTCCATCTGCTCGTCGGTCAGCTCGGGCGCTTCCTGCCGGATAGTCGTGGCGGCGAACTCCCGAAAGGTCTTCCGGATGCCATCCATGCTTTTATTGATCGATGAACGAACGGTTTCGCTCATCTGTCGGGCCGCGCGCTCGGGGTTGAGCGATATAACACCCGACGAGGAGGCAAGGTCGCGCCGTCGGCGTTCGACCGCCGCCTCGAGGGCGTCGATTTCCCTGATCGTGCATCGGTTGAGGACGTAGTCGAGAACGGCCATGAATTCCGAAGGCTTTTTTTCACCGGTCATAGTATTAAAAATACCCGCTCCCGCGGTATTTCGCAAGTGCCGGCTTTCGTTCTTCTTGACCTTCCGCCCCTTCATCCGTACACTGATTTTCCGATGGAACTAGAAATACTTGGCTCCGGCACCAGCCACGGCATACCGGTCATTGGCTGCGCGTGCCCCGTATGCGATTCGAAAGATCCCCGCGACGCGCGATATCGGGCAAGCGCGCTTATCCGCGCCGACGACGGGACGATCATCGTGATCGACTCGGGTCCCGAATTCAGGCTCCAAGCGATCCGGGCGCGACTTACCCGCGTGGACGCCCTCCTCGTCACCCATCCCCATGCCGATCACGTTCACGGTCTCGATGACCTTCGCATCTTCACCCATACGCGCGAGCTGCCCGTGTACGCGAACCCCGCCACGGTCGAGGAACTCGCCGAGCGGTTCTCCTATATTTTCCGGAGCACGCAGGAAGGCGGAGGAAAGCCGCATATCAAACTGATCCCGGTGGTCACGGATTCGCCTGAATGGCTTGAAATCGCGGGCATCCGGATACTCCCGATACCGCTACTCCACGGCTCGCTCCCAATCCTCGGCTGGAGAATCGGGGACACCGCCTACCTCACCGACTGCAACCGGATCCCGGAAGAATCATTCTCGCGCCTTTCGGGCGTCAAAAACCTCGTCATCGACGCCCTCAGGGTCAGGCCCCACTCAACCCATTTCAGTTTTCCGGAAGCCCTCGAGGTTATCCGTCGCATCGGGCCGGAGCGGGCCTGGTTTACCCACATCTGCCACGATTTTTCCCATACAACGATCCAGGAATGGCTCGACAAAAACGCGCCGGACAAAAAAATAGAGCCCGCTTATGACGGGCTCCGTATAACCATACATCAATATGATAACTGATAAACCGTAAAGGAATTACACCTTCTTGGTTACGTAACCACTCTTGAGGCAGCGGGTACACATCTTGATAGTCATGGTTGTTCCACCGAGTTCGGTCTTGACCGCGACGATATTCGGCTTCCACAGGCGGCGGGAGTGGTTATAGGACTTACTGACCTTATTACCGCTCATTGATCCCTTGCCGCAAATTTCACATCTCCGGGACATATTAAACCTACCTTTCAGAAAGGGCCGAAAAGGCCCCTTTTATGCAAATAATGGAAGCTCATAATAGCAAATACGGGAAACCGTGTAAAGTACCCGAATGCGCAATGAGCCAAGAACGGTCTTTTTTTAGATCGTTCCCTCATATACGAGTTTTTCCCGGCTATCAAGGGTGACGGTAAAGCCCGGTTCGAGGGTCTTCATGGCGCCCGACACCTCGGATACCCAAATCAGGTTCGGGTTGATCATCGAGAGGGTTTCCTCGCTGATATCGGTCGGATTCTCGATAACGAGGCCATTAACCACGCGGAGGATCGGCACGAAGGACATGTCAAGGTTGCGGGTCACGAGGATCTCGCCGCCCTTCTTCCGGAGGGCGACAAAGGCGTCCTCGAGGGTTTCGGCGCGCACGACGCGGCCGGTAACCCGGTATCCAGAGCCGTCGGTAAGGCAAGAAGCGTCGGTTCTATCGCCCTGGCGCGTGCATCCGCCGCCTGCCTGGCCCCGGGCCAGTACGTTTCCGACGAAAAGGACGCGAATCGTGTTAACCATCATGGGACTGACGATCGGCATTCCGGCGACCATGACGACCTTGTCGGAAAGCTTGAGCGCCTTGGCGTCGATCGCGACCCGGAGCGCGTTTTGCGTCATCTCCTCGGAATCCTCGGCGATCTTGACGAGGAGCGGCACGACGCCCCAGTTGAGCAGAAGCTGCCTTTGCACGGTCTCGTTCGGCGTCGCCGCGAGTATCGCCTGTTCCGGGCGAAAGGTACTTAAAAGCCGCGCGGTGTTTCCGCTGATAGTCGGCGTAAGGATGGCAGAGGCCTCGATCTCGGTCGCCGTGTCGTACGCCGCATGTGCCATGATCTCGGCGATACCGCTCGACTTTCGGTCAAAGCGGTGAAATTGACGCATCTTGGCGCGATATTCCTCGGATTTCTCGACCGTCCCCGCGATCTTGGCCATCATCTTGACGGCCTCGACCGGATACGAGCCATTCGCCGTCTCGCCCGAAAGCATAACCGCGTCGGTCCCGTCGAAGATCGCGTTCGCGACGTCGGTAAGCTCGGCGCGGGTCGGGCGCGGGTTGGTAATCATGGAATCGAGCATCTGGGTCGCCGTGATGACGGGCTTTCCCGCGAAATTGCAGGCCTGGATGATTTTTTTCTGCGCGAGCGGGATGCGCTCAGTTGCCAGCTGTACGCCGAGGTCACCGCGCGCGACCATTATACCTGCCGATACGGCTATGATCTCGGCGATGTTGTCGAGCCCTTCCTCGTTTTCGATCTTCGAGATAACGCGAACCTTCGAGCCAAAGGGCTCAATGAAGCGAAGAATCGACACGACGTCGGCGGCCGAGCTCACGAAGCTCGCGGCTATGAAGTCAATGCCCATCGAGATGCCGAATTCGAGGTCTTTTTTGTCCTGCTCGCTCAAAACCGGCACGTCAGGATGGATGCCGATGACATTCACGTTCTTCTTGCTGCCGATCTTTCCCGCGTTCATGGCGCGGCAGGTAATCGTCGATTTTTTGTCCGTCTCGAGAACCAGCATCTCGATAAGCCCGTCCGCGATGAGAATGCGGCAGTCTTTTTTGATCTCCTCGGGAAGCTTCTTCCAGCTCAGGGAAATTCGGCCGGGCTTTCCCTCGGTCGCGGCGACCGTGGGGCCGTCGTCATTGGTCATGAGGAAGGTCTCGCCTTCGCGGATATCCACCTTGCCGTCATCCGGGACGAGCCCGGTGCGAATCTCGGGCCCCTTGGTATCGAGGAGAAGCGCGCAGGGAATACCGGTAATCCGGGACGCCTCGCGGACGCGCTCCATATTCGTTTTATGATACGCATGGTCACTATGTGAAAAGTTGAAACGAGCAACATTCATTCCCGCCCGAAGGAGGTCGCAGACCACGTCGAGCGATTCAGTCGTCGGCCCCATCGAGCAAACAATTTTTGTTTTCCTGGAAAACATATAAACCCCTTATGCGCCTTATTCAGGCATCGCGAGAATATCTTCTATCATTGAAAGCTCGCTCTCGGCAAGGGGGGTACCCTCAAGCGCCCGAAGATTTTCGTCGAGCTGGGCGACCGAGCTCGCGCCAAGGAGCACGGAGGTCGTCGCGGGGTTTCGGAGCAGCCATTTGATCGCAAGCCGGGCGAGGGTCTCGCCGCGGCCCTTCGCGACATCGCCCAGCCGGTTGAGCTTGTCGACAAGAGCGGGTGTGAGGCGATCGGGTTTGAGGAACACTGATTTGGACGCGCGCGATCCGGCGGGTATCGAGCCCGAAAGATAGCGGTCGCTCAAGAGGCCCTGCGCGAGCGGCGAGAACCAAATCCCGCCGATACCCTCGTCGGCGAGAACGCCGGTAAGGCCGCCTTCGACGCGGCGATCGAGCATTGAATAGCGCGACTGATGGATCACGCACGGGGTGCCGAGTTCGCGAAGGATTATCGCAGCGCGCTTCGTGTCCTCGCTACCGTAATTCGAGATGCCGGCGTATAATGCCTTTCCCGAGCGCACGAGATAGTCGAGTGCGCCCATCGTTTCCTCCAGCGGGGTTTCGGGGTCGGGTCGGTGATGGTAGAAGACGTCGACATAGTCGAGCTTCATCCGCCTGAGGCTCTGCTCGCAGCTCGCGACGAGGTACTTCCTGCTTCCCCAGTCGCCATAGGGCCCATCCCACATCGTATACCCGGCCTTCGTGGAAACGATCAGCTCGTCGCGGTAGGGCCGCAAGGAAGCGTCCATCATCGCTCCAAAAAAGGATTCGGCCGAACCCGGGGGCGGTCCGTAGTTGTTCGCAAGGTCGAAATGCGTTATGCCTCGGTCGAACGCGCGGAGCACGATCTCGCGGCCGTTCTCGAACGCGTCATATCCGCCAAAGTTGTGCCAAAGCCCGAGCGAGATCTCGGGAAGCCGCAGGCCGCTCTTTCCCGAACGGCGATAGCGCATCGTCTCATAGCGGGAATCCTCCGCGCGATACATGGTCATGGATGGTCCTCCTGGCGCGAACTTCGAAGGAAAGGCGCGCTTGCCATCGAATCCGCATCTTGATATCATACCCGAATACATGAAAACACTGAATGCCCCCGGCGACCTCAATATATCCCGCGTGCTCAGGCTTATCTGGCAGGTCAAGGGAATCAGCCGTATCGAGATCGCCCAGCAGCTCGGAATCGATAAATCAACCGTCACGAAGATCGTCAACGCGCTTGAGGAAATCGGGATACTCAGGGAATTCGCGCAGGGGAGCTCAGGTCCCCTCGGGGGGCGCAAACCCATCCAGCTCGAGATCGTCCCGAATTTCGGCGGTGCCGTCGGCATCGAGATCAATACCGACGGCTACTTCGTCATCCTCGTTGACCTTCTCGGCCATAAGCTCGCGAGCGTCCGCGCCGAGATCGGCGTTACCTCGGTATTCGACGCGTTCGACTCAGCGATCAAGGCGATCGCCCCCGAGATCGAGGCGATCAACATCCCGGTCATCGGCATCGGCATCGGGGTGCCCGGCATCGTCAACACCGGCGCGGGAAGCATCATACAATCCATACCATTAATGATAAAAGACGAGGTTGACTTTTGCGCGTGGGCGACGGAAAAATACGGGATTCCGGCATATATCGAGAACGACGCGCGCGCGGGCTGCCTTTCCGAGATCACGATCAGGCACGGCATGAACCTCGAGAACGCGCTCTTTCTCCTCGCGGAAATCCGGAAGATCACCGGCTCGACAGACAGCCGCCGAAACCTGTCCGCAGGCTTCGGGTTTATCCTGGGCGGCCAGCCGCATTACGGCGCAGATTTTTCCTCGGGAGAATTCCGGAGCATCCTTTGGGCGCCGGGGAATTCCGGACAATTCCAGTCGAACGACATTACCGGCGAGCGAATCGGGCTCGATATGTCGGTCACCGGCTCGGTATTCGACGAGCTCGCGGGCCATGTCGCCATGCTCGCGAACGTCCTCAATTTGAATTACGTGTTTATCGGGGGATTGAGCGAGGAGCTCAGCGAAACGCTCGCGCTCAGGATACGGGAGGAGATAAAGATCAAGTGGCCGTACGCCCTCGCGCAAAACTGCGAGGTTGTTCCCGCTTCGCTCGGAACCGACGCGGTCGCATATGGGGCCGCGGGACATTGCCTGCAGCGATTCTTCTCGCTCCCGAATATCGGGCAGCCTTCTGGCAACGGCCCGTCGATCAAGGAAATCCTCTCAAGCATGAAAACGGTGGAATGACGGAACGACAAGTGCGTATTCTCGCGCCGCGCGTATTCTCGCGCCGCCCTCATTTTCGCGCCGAATCAAGCGACTTGCGGACAACGACCTCGGTCTCCATCAAAACCGACGCGGCATCTTTTTTTGCGATAAGACCGACGAGGGTTTCCGCGGCGACCTCGCCCTTGCGAAAACCGGGCTGACGAAGCGTGGTAAGCGGCGGGTTCATGAACGAAGCGAACGGAATGTCGTCGAAGCCGACTACCGAGATATCGCGCGGAACCGACAACCCTTCCTTTTTGCATTCTTCATACACACCGAGAGCCTGGATATCCGCGAGGCACATGATCGCGGTCGGCCGCTTTTTTTCCGCGAGTAGCTCGCGCGTGGCGGCGGCCCCGCTTTCCATCGTCGCCTCGGTGTGGCAAACCTGGATGCCGGTATGCGCGCCGAACGACAGGCCGTGGCGCGCGAGGGCGCGGCTAAAGCCGTTGAGCCGCGAGTCATTCGTCTGGCTGAAATGGTCGCCCGTCTCGGGAAGCGTCACGCTCTTCAGCATGAAGACCGCTATCTCGCGATGGCCGCGCGCGAGCACGGCCTCCATGAGGTTCTCGGCCGCCTTCTCGTCGTCGATCCCGACGTTTACGAGGCCTTCCTTGTCCCCGCCGTCGATCGTGACGAAGGGCATGCCGCGCTGCCTGAAAAGCTCGAGCACGCTCATGCCGGGGCCGATGCCGAGCGTGATGATCCCGTCCACCGCAGCGTTCCTGATGGTTTGCGAGAGCACGCCCTTGAGGGGCGAAAGCACGCCGAGCGAAAGCCCTTCCCTATCGCAGATATAGCCGATACCGCGCAGGATTTCCGATATGTAGGGATTCTGGAAAACCTCATGGATGCCCTGCGGAAGAAGAAGGCCGATCGAGCCAGTTTGCTTCATCGCGAGGGTCCTCGCGACGGGATCCGGAACGTAGCCGAGCTCGCGCGCAATCTCCATGATCCGGTTGCAGGTTTCCCGGGAAATCTTGGACGGATTGTTAAAGGCGAAAGAGACCGTCGTCTTTGATACGCCGGCCTTGCTGGCTATGTCGTTGATAGTGGTTCGCATTACTCAACCTTTTACCGCTCCCGCGGCGATTCCCTTTACTATATATTTCTGGAGGCCCAGATAGAAGATCACGATCGGCAGGGCCGAAAGGGTCAGCGACGCGGTCATCGCGCCATATTCCTTGAGGAACTGGCCGTTGAACATCATCTGCGCGAGCTGGATCGTCCCCTGCTTGACCACGATGAGCGGAAGAAGGAAGTCGTTCCAGAGCCAGAGCGCGTCGATCACCGCCACGGTCGCGATTATCGTCTTGAGAAGCGGGAACACGATGTTGAAAAAGATGTAGAACGGACCCGCGCCGTCGATTGCCGCAGACTCTTCGAGCTCGCGCGGAACGCCCTTGACGAAACCATGGAACATGAATATCGCGGTCGGGCAACCGAGCCCCCAATACATGGGAATAATACCCGGGATGCTCATCAGATGCAAGTCCGCGGAGAGCACCGCGATCGGCACCATGATGATCTGGAACGGGATGACGAGAGCGAAGGCGAAGAACCCGTAGATGAACCAGGAAATTTTCGTGTCGGTACGCGCGAGAATGTACGCGGCCATTGAGCTTGAAAGTATAATGCCCGTAAGGCCCAGCACGGTGATCGAGAGGGTGTTAAAAAACACCTTTGGAAATTCCATCACCGTCCACGCGCGGACGAAGTTCGCGAAGTTGGGTGCGTCGGGCAATCCCATCGGGTTGAGCGTGATCTCGGCGTCGGTCTTGAACGCGTTAAGGAGGACGAAGATCACCGGATAGAAAAAGGCAAGCGCGGCGATCACCATAAAGGCGGTGAAGACGCGTTTAATGTATTCGTGTTTTTTGTCGGCCATTATTGCTCAACCTCCCGTTTTTTCATCACGTATAGCTGGATCGACGTGATGGCGAAGATCAGCACGAAAAGGAGCATCGCCTTCGCGGTAGCGAGCCCCGCTTGCTTGCGCGCGAACGCGTCGAAGAAGATATCGAGGACGACCGGTACCGTGCCGAAGGTGTAGGCGGAACCCGAGGTCATCGCGTATATCATATCGAAGTTCTTGAGCGCGTTCGCGATCGTGAGGAAAAGCGAGATCGTCACCGCGGGCAGGAGCAGCGGCAGCGTGATGCTCTTGAAGCGCTGCCATGACCCCGCGCCGTCGATCTTCGCGGCCTCGACCACGTCGGTCGGGATGTTCTGGAGGCCCGCGAGATACACGATCATGTAATACCCCGCTCCCTGCCAGACCGCGACGAGCACGATGAGCCAGGGGGTCTTCGCGGGATCGCTCAGCCACTGATCGATGCCGGTGAGCTTCGGAAAGAGCTGGAAGAAAAGCATCTTCCAGATGAGCGCGACGATGATCATCGAAAGAACGTTCGGGAGGAAGAAGACCGAGCGAAGCGCCTTCTGTCCCTTGATGCCTGAGTCGAGCGCGAGCGCAAGAAGGAACGCGAGAAGGTTAATCCCGATAACAGAGAAGACCGCGAAGAACACCGTAAAGCCGATGACGCCGAGGTCGAATCCGCGCGCCACCCATTTATCCGAGAGGAGGTTCTTGAGCGTCCCGAGCGAGTATATTCCCTCGGCTCCCTTGCGAACCGCATCGGCGCTTTCGGGAGAAAGCGCGACGCCCGTTTCGCTACCTGCCACAAACGAGCCGACCGCGGAATCGAGCGCGCCCTGGGAACCGTCGAGGGTTGCCGTGCGAAGGGCGTCGATAAAGGCGGTCACGAGATCGGGGTCGATCGCCGCGTCCGTCTCGATTTCCGGGATAAGCCAGACGAGATCCTCGTAGGCAAACTCGCTTGCGTCGTCGGACAGCGTGAAGGTCGCGCCCGCGTCGCTATACGAGCGATCGAATATCGCGCGCTCATCCTGATTCAGCTTCGAGAGGAAATCGCGATCAAAGTCCTTCTTGTCGATTTGCTGCGGAAGGTCGGAAGTCCGCGTGTAAAAGTTCTTCGAATACGCGCGGGGATAGAAGCTCTCGCTGATCTTGCCTGAAAGGATATCGCGATAATTCCTGAGCCCGACGAAGCGGTTCGCGTCGGGCTCGTAACCCGCCTTCGCCATAATCGACTCGGCCTTGCGTCGCTCCGAGCCCGAAAGGGACAATCGGTTCCAGGAACTGCCGTCGTCATTGCGCGTATATATCGAAAGGAGAAAATCCTTGTCAGACTGCTTTTTCAGATTGCCTAAAATCTGGTTTTCAAACGTCGCCGCATCGAGCACGATCGGCGCGCGGGGCGTAAGCCCGTCCCAGTTCGTCAGGGAGATGTAAAAACCGTTCAAGAAAGGATAAATGAAAAAAACCGTATACAGAACGAGACAGGGAATCAAAAAAGCGAAAAAGTAGCAGTATCTCCGAAAGCGGGATTCTACCATGGTGGACTCCTTGCGGCATCGGCGGGCGCTGAGGCAAAAGGCGCGCTCAGCCGATGCCTTGAAAAAAGGCCGTGACGGTTGCGTCACGGCCCTGAGGGCAAAACGCGTTCCGGGAGAAATCGCCCCGGAACGGCCATTCGTCATTTCTTGACGGCTGTCGCCCAAATCTTGTCGACGCTATCGATGACCTGGTCACCGGTAACCTTCTTGAACATGTACTGCTGCGCGCCGTTCTTGCATCCATCCTCGAACGCGGTGGTCGGATACGAGGCGAAGGCCCAGGGATACGCGCCATTTTTCGCGACGGACGCGAGAAGGTCCTGGAAGGGCTGCTTCATACTGGAAAGGTTCGCGCCCTTGAAGGCGGGAACGAGCTTATAGTCCTCGATCCAGATCTTCTGCGCTTCGGGAGTGGCGAGCCACTCGAGGAAGGCAAGAGCCGCGGCCTGCTTCTCCTTGGGAGACTGGGCGGAAACGCCAAAGCAGGAATCGATATCGGCGTACATCTTGTTGAGCTTCGCGTTGTCGAAAACCGGGTACGGAATAAAGCCGCAGTTCAGGCTCGGGTTGGTTCCGATGGCGGCGCCATAGGACCAAAGCCCCTGCACCATCATCGCGGCCTTTCCCTGGGCGAACGCTGCCTGCTGCTCGTTCCAGCCCCACTCAGCGGCCTTCGGATCCATGTTGTCGCGATAGAAATCGAGGGCGCTAAAGAGCTTCGCCTTGTCGACGACGCCGTAGCTGGTCTTTCCCGCTTTCATGTCCGCGACGAACTGCTCGACGCTGATCTTCTTTTCGCCGACGAGGAGCGAGGTGTGCACGAGGGTGATAAAGTGACCGGCCGACCAGTTCTCGTTGAGAAGTCCCGCAAACGGGGTTACGCCGTTGTCCTTGAGGGTCTTACAGACGCGAGCAAGTTCACGGGCGGTGGTCGGTGCCTTGAGTTTATACTTGGCGAAGATGTCCTTGTTGTAGATGATACCGATACCGGCATAGTCCATCGGAAGCGCATACTGCTTTCCATTATAAGTTACCGATGCCTTGGAGCTGTCGACGACCTTGGTAAGGACGGGCTGCTTCGAGAGGTCAAGAACATAACCCTTCGAGGCGTATTCCCAGACGCGCGCGTAGGTCTGCATCTGGAGAATGTCGGGAAGCTTGCCCTGGGCGGCGCGCGCGGACATCGTCGCGTCGGCGTCGTTCGGGACGATCAAAAGGGAGATCTTGACGCCGGTCTTGGCGGTATACGCCGCGACGAGCTTCTTCAGGCCTTCCTGGTTTTCCTGCTTGTAGTAGTACATCTCGAGGTCTACCGGCTGGGCAAATACCGCGCCCGCCAGCAGTACCAGACTGATGATGGCAAATAGAATCTTTTTCATGTCTCTCTCTCCTCCATACTTGAAAACGTCTATTATTAAAACGGTTAAGTAAACCGCTTTACCACAGTATTAAACCGGTTTAACTATTTGTCAAGCAAAATCACCAACTAATTGCGTTAAAATCGTCCCCGCTCATCGAGCGGGGATTTCCCACCGCCCGTTCTCGAGCACAAGACCGTATTCCCGGCGAAAAAGGGATTCAAGGCCTCGATGGAGGTCGGCGGCAACATGACCGGCGCCGGCTTCCCGCGCGGCACCAAAGGCGGCCGCTGAAGTACCGTCAGCAGGAGGCATGCTCGTCAGGATCGTTTCCATGAGCATCTTCGCGGCAAGAAACCGGCGCGTTTTTTCGACGGCGAAGAAAAGCGGATCGTCGAGAAGACCGATTATCTCCCAGGTGATCTGCTCCGCCTGGGCGTACCGTCCCGCGTCCTTGTCCTGATCGGTGATCCGGAGCGGAAGCCGGTACGGAAGCTCGTCCAGCCGCTCGATCAGTCGACCGAGATCGAAGAGCCCGATCGCGCAGTTAAAGAGAATCGCCTTGCCCGCCTTCTCAAACTCGAGCACGTCCTCAAAACCGATATTCGGCCCGATATCGGCGCAGGTAAACTTGCCCGAATGGTCGGTCACGATGATGCCGCCCTTTACGTCCATCGGCGTCCGGAAAGAAGCCTCGAAGGCGGCTTCCTTTCCCGAAAGGGCGAAGATCGCGAGGCTTACCGGATCGACGGTGTAGCCCATGTTGTCGATATTGCCGAGCCATACGTACCGGATCCCCTGTTTGTACATCTTCCGGTAGATCGGGGCGAGGATCTCGAAATTCTGCCCATGGCCGCCGGGGATGGCGATGCCGGTATCGGGTTTTCCGTACGCACGGTCAAAGACACGGCGCGGAAGTCCCTCGGATGAATGGGTTATGGCGGCCATCATCGTCTGAGTTTCGGTAAAGATATCGATCGAGGAACAGCCGATCGAATCCGCGATGCCGCGAAGTTCTTCCATCATCGTATATTCACGGAACGCGTCGCCGATAGCCCGATCCGTCTGGACGCTCGTCATCTGGAACGCGGGAAGGATGACGTCAGGAAGCGTTCCCGTCAGCTCGAAATAGCGCTTTTTATGCTCAAGCAGCATGCGGAGCTTGAGGAGGAGAAAACTGTAGCCCGGCGTGCCGTCCGGATTGATATACGCGGGGGTTATCCCCTTCGGCTTTCCCCGACAGCGGTCGGAAAGGGTTTCGAACCGCTCGCGGTATTGCTCGAAAAGCGCAGGGTCGAGCGCGCGATTTTTCTTGACATCGGCATACGTCGAGGCCGAGCCCCCGTTCAGTACGCCCCAAGCCGCCTTCGGATACAGATGAACGCCGATCTTCTCGAGCGCGATCTCGTCAAAGACGTACTGCTTGCCGGTATCGGCGGTAGCGACGTTCGCGGTAACCGATTCAGGCGCAAATGGCAGGTCCAGTTCGGCAAAACGTTCGCGCGCGTCGTTCGCCGACATCGTCCAGGATGCCGGACGGCGGCGATCAATAATCGATGAATTCGAAAGATCGGGGACGGACGCGGGCTCGATTCCCCTGGAATCGCGAAATTTTCCGGTATTTAGATCATCAAGGAACCGCGCCATGCGGTCCAGGTCGACGCCCTCTGAAACGAGACGGGCCGTAAGCGTCGAAGAAAGCTCTGGAATGTTCAAGTTTACTAAACCCCTTTGTGTATATCCGTAATCTTAATGGATTTAAAGGATAAGTCAACTGAAAGCGGGCCGGAAAGCGAAATCGCGCGTATAACACCTTCCGGAGGAATTTCGATGGATATCGTAAGCTTTGCCCGGTACGGCTACGCGGGCGCGCTCGTCAAGGTTGAAGCCGACCTTCGAAGGGGTATTCCGGCCGTCAACATCGTAGGCTTGCCCGATGGCGCGGTACGCGAAGCGCGGGAACGGATGCGCTCGGCTATCCGCAATTCGGGGTTTGAGTTTCCCCGCGAACGGATACTCATCAACCTGAGCCCGGCCGGCCTAAAAAAAGAAGGAAGCTCGTTCGATCTCGCGATTGCCCTTTCCGTGCTCGGCTCGGCGGCAGGCCTTACCCTGCCCGGGGTCGCGGGCAAGGTTATGGTTCTCGGGGAGCTCGAGCTTTCGGGCGCTGTCCGTCCGGTCGTCGCCGTGCTCGCGGCGGTCTCGCGCGGCCTTGAGGAAGGAATCCGCCAGTTCATCGTCCCGACGGGAAACCGGCGCGAGGCGTCGATCCTCCAAGGCGCCGAGATATTCGCCGTCGAAAACCTCTCGGACGCGATGCAAACCCTTAACGCCCTCGCGGCCTTAAACGCCGATAGCGCGCGCGACTCGGGAGGGATTCCGCCCGCGGCCGCAAAACGGATTCCCGGACGCGGCGCGCGCGAAGGCTATACCGTCCGGTGGGGAACCGCCGATTCAAGCGGCGGCTACGAGGATGTGCGGGGGCAGGAACGGCTTGTGCGCGCGCTCCAGATCGCGGCCGCGGGAGCCCATCACCTGATCGTGTACGGACCGCCGGGATGCGGGAAGACGCTCGCGCTCAGGCGCTTTCCAGCGCTCCTCCCCGAGCTCGACGAGGAAACGGCGATCGCGGTAACGAGAATCCACGGGATCGCGGGATTGCCCGATGAGGCGGGATCGGAGGGCTTGCGGACAACGCCGCCCTTTCGCGAGCCGCACCAGAACACCAGCCTCGAAGGCATGATCGGCGGCGGAAAATCCTGCCGTCCCGGGGAGATTTCCCTAGCCCATGGCGGCTCGCTCTTTCTCGACGAGGCGGCTCAATTCCGCACGAGCGTCCTCCAGTCGCTGAGGGCGCCGCTCGAGACGGGCTCAGTAACCGTGAGCCGCGCGGAAGGCACCGAGACCTTTCCCGCGCGATTCCAGCTCCTCGCGGCGATCAACCCCTGCCCGTGCGGCAACTTCGGCGAGGAACGGCGGGTTTGCACCTGCGACGCGCAGGCGATCGAGCGTTACTGGCGACGACTGACCGCGCCGCTCCTCGACCGCATCGACCTTCGCGTCGCGGTGAGCGTGCCGGACCCGCAATCGCTTTCGGCGAGATCGGCAGAATCGGCGGGATTGGAAACGAGCGGGTTCTCGACCGGGGAATTGCGGCAGGAGATCGCGCAGGCGAGGCTCGCCCAACGAAAGCGAAACGGCGGCAGCGACTGGCTCAACGCGCACCTTGGGGCAAGCGACGTTAACCGCATCTGCGCCCTTACGCCGCGCCTCGCCTCGCTTTTCGCGCGGGGCATGGAGAAGGCGCGACTGTCGGGGCGCGGCGCCCATGGAACGCTCAAGGTAGCCCGCACGATCGCTGACATGGAGGGCGCCGATGAGATCGCGGAGGAACACCTTTTGGAAGCGATCCAGTTCAGACGATGGAGCGGAATCGTGCCCGACTTTCTGCAGGATTATTGATTACCAGTCTCAGGTAGGCCTGATGATGCAGGGAAGCAGGGCTTCGGGCAGGTAGCGGTCATCGATAACCCGCCGTCCTGCCGTTTTGCCGATCTTGCGATCAGGCCGGGCCGCGCCGTGAAAGTCGCTCCCCGCGGTAACGAAGAGGCCAAGCTCCCGCGCAAGGGCCTCAAGGCGCTCGCAGTCGACGATGCGCGCCGCGGGATGCCAGGCTTCGATGCCGGCGACGCCGCGATCGCGGAAGTTCGCGAGGATATCCGAAAGATGGCCCCAGGAAACGTAGAGGGACAGGGGATGGGCAAGCACGGGGATACCGCCCGCGGCGCGGACGGCGGCGACGCCCTCGTCGAGCGGGATGCTCTTCCGGTCGATAAAGAAGGGCCGATCCTTCGCGAGGTAGCGGTCAAAGGCCTGTTGCCGGTTTTTCACCACCTTCGTCTCGACGAGAAACTGCGCGAAGTGCGGACGGCCAACCGTTCCGCCTGCGGCAATGGCCTCGACGCGCTCAAGGTCGATATCGATGCCCGATTCCCTCATCTTCGAGGCGATCTCGAGGTTGCGGTTTCGCCGGTCTTCGTTAAGCCGGACCAGCAGTTCCGCGAGCGCGGGAGGGGCGAAAGACGCATGGGGCGCCGAAAGGCCTGAACCGATGCCGTATCCCAACAGATGACACTCGCCGGGCTTCCATTCGATGTCAAGCTCGATGCCGGGAATAAAGCCGAGTCCCGCGTCGCGGGCGGCGCGTATGGCCGCGGCGTTGCCCGAAACCGAATCGTGGTCGGTCAGGGCGAGAACGGAAACTCCCTCGGCGACCGCATGGGCGACGAGGCCTTCCGGGGAATACGAGCCGTCCGACGCGGTGGAATGCGTATGCAAATCTATCATGGTTTACCCGGATAGTATCAAAAAAATGGACGAACGAACAGGTTTTGTGCTATACTCCTTCCTATAATCGCAACCGAGGGAGAATCATGCCAAAAGCTGTTCAGTTCAAGCCCAACTCCGTCATCTACTTCGCCGGTGACGTCGATGATCGGGTTTTTCTGCTCCAGAAAGGACGAATAGCGCTCACTTCCACCGATATCGAAACCGGCAAACAGGTTACCGAATATATCAGGGAAGGCGAGTTCTTCGGCGTGAAATCCGCGCTCGGGCATTTCCCCCGAGAGGAAAGCGTGATGGTTCTGAACGAAGCGAACGTCCTCGCCTTTTCGACCGCCGAGTTCGAGACCTTCGTGCAGACCAATACCCGCATCATCATGAAGATGCTGAAGGTCTTTTCCAACCAGCTCAGGCACATCCACCGACAGATCGAATCCCTCCTCCACAGCGAGGAGCAGAATAATCCCGATGACGGCATGTTCTCGGTAGCCAATTGCTTTTTTAAATCCCAACAGTACAAGGCTGCCTCGGAGGTCGCAATCCGCTACCTCAAGCTCTATCCAACCGGCAAGCATGTCCAGGAGATGAAGCAGATCGCGCAAAACACCCTTGTCTCCGAGCGGGTTTTCGGTGAGCATCTGGCAACCGTCCGCGCCGGTATCGAGGATGGCCCCCGCAGGGCAGGAGGCCCCGTCGGCAACGACCCGAACCTCGCCTACACCCTCGCAAAAGGGCTTGCCGGTCAGGGAAAATGGGACGAGGCCTACAAGCAGTATCACTCGATCATCGAGATCGGCGACTCCCCCGTGCTCGGTAAGGCGTACGTCGGCGCGGGACAGAGCCTTTTCGAGCAGGATGAATACGTCCGCTGCGTCCAGCTTCTGACGACCTTCATCAGCCATGATCCCAAATCGCCCCAAATGTCCGAGGTACTCATGTACATGGGCTTGTGCTACCAGAAGATGGATCAAAACGACAAGGCCAAGGCTTTTTTCGCGAAAGCGCTCAGTATGGCCACCCCACAAATCGCCCCGAAGCTTCGGGAACTGTACGCATCCTGCGGAGGCTGACCCATGAGTGACGTATTTGCCGCGTTTTCGCGCTTCGCCAAGATATTCCCGAAAGGTTCCGTCATTTTCTCGGAGTTCGAACCTGGAGACTGTTTCTACCTCATCCAGTCGGGTCGCGTTCAGCTCATCAAGATCGTCAACGGATTCGAGAAAAACCTCGATATCCTCCAGCCCTCCGAGATCTTCGGCGAGATGGCGATCCTCGAGAACTCCCCGCGCTCGGCCACCGCGATAGCGTACGATGACGTAAAGGCGCTCGAATTCAACAAGGCTAACTTCGAGGTGCTGATGATGGGAAACCCCGCCATCGCGATGAAGCTCCTCAAGACCTTCGTCAAGCGCATATTCGCCCAGAAGCGCCGGTTTATGGTCCTCACTGTCCCGGACCGGCTCGCCCGCATCGGCGACGTCTTCCTCATGCTCGACGAAACACAGCCGACCCTCGACCGGACGACCGAAATGCGCTCATTCACGATCACGATCGACGAGGTAGCCCGCTGGGCCGGCCTTTCCGCGGAGGCGGTCGAGGATGAAATCAGGCGCTACATCGACCAGGGAAAGATGGAAGTGTACGACGACCGCATCGTCATCAAAAATATCACCGAGCTTTCCCGCTTCGTCAACGCGCGCCGGAGCAAGGAAACCGATTGACCGGAACGGGTTCGATACCCCCTGCATGGAATTGACTGACCGGGCGTTTTTTTGCTATGATATCACCATATCTTGCCAAGATAGCTCAGTCGGTAGAGCAGCACCCTCGTAACGTGCAGGTCAGCGGTTCGATTCCGCTTCTTGGCTTGAAAAAAAACCGGTCCTACAGGGCCGGTTTTTTTTATAGGACAAGATGCGTTTATCATAGCCCTCCACGCACAGGTCCCCTTGTTCTGTCATGCCTCTATCGTTTGCGGCGTTGATTCAGCGATGCCTAAACAAAGTGATTTTCTTGTCGTTGCTAACCGTCAGGTACAGAGTATCGGGCGAAAGAAAAATCTTTGTTCCCGCATTGAGCTCGCAGGGTATTCTTTCGGTACTTATAGTTTTCGCGCCATCAGTTGTTTTGCATATTAGCACGAAGCCGACAGGAGACTTGTCATCCGGAGCGATGACTGCGATAGTACCGTTATTGGCATCTGAAAAACGCATTGAAGCGGAGTTTGATGACAAATACGTGAAATCGATTTTGTATTTTTGGATTGCCAGCGTTGTTTTGCCCCAGCTTGCGCCTGAGTCCGTTGTACAATACAAGTCACCCCTGGCATCAAGAACGTAGATACCGCCTTTGGAAAAGAGGTCAATCGCAAGTAGTTTACCCATGGCTGGCGGCTTTTGAACGCCCTTCCATGTCTTGCCTCCATCGGCAGTAATCTTGATATCGTTAAATTTGTTTACAACGCAGCCATATCGTTCATCAAGGAAATTAACAAGCATCACTAATCCTGAAATCGGCGATTCCAGACGAACTGAGTTCTCACCATCAGCGATTATCCCGACAAGTCCCTCAAATCCCCCATGTATGAATTTATCGCTCTCAAGCGCATCAATGGCATATTTGTCGTTGAATTCAGGTATTTTTTTCCACTCTTTGCCGCCGTTTTTTGTCACGTGTATTTCGCCAAACATGCCCGCGGTAATTCCGCTTGTATCATTGATAAACCCCGAAATAGTGTATGGAAAGGAAATTGCAGACTCGGTTTTCTTTTCCCAATTACTGCCGCCGCATGAGATAAAGGGCATCAAAAACAGCAGTACAAGACAGTTTTTCATCATTTTCACTCCTATTGGACAAGGCTTCTTCATGATAGTTCTTGATAGATACCATTGCCCGTTTATATAATGAGGATGATTGGGAATACCCGAAAGATTCGTTCTATGAATACTTTTTTACAAATAACGAGAAAGTTTCTTGATAATGTCATGATACCAGTGCTTGTCTGGTTGCAGGAGAGGCATTCTGTGAAACAAATACAGAATTTTCTTAAGAGACTCCGGGTTTCCTTTCTGTATGAATTCGGGCTCATCGAAATCCGGATGAATCAAGGCTTTCTGCAGTTCATGTTTTGTCACCTCACGATTTGACAGAAGCATTTTCCATGCCTCGCATGAACAGCGGCATTGTGTACCGGGATTGAGATGCTGGCAGTACTGACCGAAAAAACTGTTGAGGTTCCTTCTTGCCCGATGAAGGTGAGATTTACAGGCCCCGTTTGATAACTTAAGAATAGCCGCTGTTTCGTCAATCGTAACACCGAAGATCTCAACGAGCACAAATACCGTACGTTGATAAAGGGGAAGTTTCGTTGCCATAAATCCGAAACAGGCGTTCTGAATTTCTCGCAGCGCCTCTTGTATAACTATCTCATCCTCGGGGGTACCCTGATTATCAGCGACTTTTTCATCTATAACATCAGTTGCCTTAATCTCGATACGATTGTTTCTACGATAATTACTATAAAGTATGTTTACGCAAATCCGGCGCATCCAGCTTCGTAATGCCGCGATTTCCCTCAGATCTGATTGCTTTTCAAGAGCCGTCATCAGTGTATCTTGGGTTATATCTTCCGCTTCATGCTGATCTCCGCATAATCTGTATGCAGTTGAGTAAATATAACTGATTTGCCCGACAATGAGGTCATTGATGTTCCGGGTATTATTCATCGCAACCTCGACTAACCATTACAAAAGCAAGATTCGCTAACCAGCCGGTCGCAAGAGTATCGGGTATTTATTTTTGCTGCTTAGGCAAAAAACACCCAACATTGAAACGTGTCCATGCAAAAAGTAAACTCTCTTTTTATTAACGTCAAGATTCATTCGCACAGTTCGCGATCACATCCGATTCCCGACCACCACGCTCCAAGCACACTTGGGTGATCGTGGAGTCGGTGTTGAACACCGAGACGAAGAGACTGATGTTCACGTTGATCGATAGCGGTACGCGTTACAAAGAAATATCCCCCGGCGGCGCCTGTATTTTTTACCCGTCGGATGTCGCGCGATACCAATAATGCGTCCGAGACCGAACATCACTCAAGTCCGGTACATTCCCGCGATTTTCAGCGCCGCGTCCCGCACTGCGTCGCGTAACGCAGGCGGCGATTCGACCCGCACGAGCGTTCCCATCTGCAGTATCTGCCAAAGCGCCTCATGCTGGTTCGCGAAGGTCACTTCGATTTTCTTCCATCCGCCCTCGGGCGTGGCACGTAGCAGGCTTTCTCCGGTCCCGGGCCACAAACCGCCGACAACGCCCTCCCCTTCGGACGCGACGCATATCGTGGTTTGGTAGCCATGGAGCGACTCGATGAATTTCCCGCTCCACTCCTCCCAAAAATCGCGCAGCTTGAAATTCGCATCGCGCTTGAAATGGGCGTCCAGCGGCGTGACGGAAGTTATGCGTGAGACGCGAAAGACCCGCAACCCCTTTTCCGTATCGGCGACGAGATACCAGACCGCCGCCTTCACCACGAGGGCGTAGGGGCAGATCTCGCGGCCGCTCCTCGCGGACTTTTTGTCGCTATATTCCATCCAGACCTTCTGATCGTGCCACGCGCACTTTTGCAGCTCATCGAGAAAGCGTGGCTCGTCCCCGGGGGAAAACCAGGACGAGGGATCGAGATAAAGTCGTGCCCTCATACGAGCCTCGCTCTGAGCCATATCGGCGGGTGCGGACGAAACGACCTTCAGAACCGCAGTTTTCAGTTTCTTGCTGATCGAAAGATCGGCGAGCGGGCCGGGCAGCGCGAGCAGAAGCAGCGCCTCGGTCTCCTCAGGGGAGAGGCCCGTCAGTTCGGTGCGGTAGCCCTCAAGAAGGGAGTATCCGCCGCCGGGGCCGTTGTCGGCATAGACGGGCACGCCCGAGGCGGAGAGCGCGTCGATATCGCGGTAGATCGTCCGCGCGGAAACCTCAAGTTCGGCCGCGAGCTCTTCCGCCCTGAGCTTCCCGCGGCTTTGCAGCAGCATCATAAGGGATAAAAGACGATCAGCTCTCATGGATACCTCCCCGTCGCCAGTAGTAATAGTTCACTATAGCACAAATGACTGACAAGAGATGTCAGCTTCTTTTGATATGGTACTGACAACAGAGTAAACGAGGGGGAAAAGATGCCTGAAACGATCAAAGTAGTCGGAGCGCGGGAGCATAACCTGAAAAACGTCACCATTGAGGTACCCAAGAACCGCCTGGTGGCCTTCACCGGGGTATCGGGTTCGGGTAAGTCGTCGCTGGTCTTCGGAACCATCTACGCCGAAGCCCAGCGGCAGCTCCTGGAGACCTTCGACGCCTACGCGCGAAGCCGAATGCCCAAGATGGCGCGACCGAAGGTCGACTCCATAAGCAACCTGCCCGTGGCCATCGTAATCGACCAGAAACGGCTCGGGGGAAACGCGTCCTCGACCGTGGGCACCGTCACCGAGATATACAACCACATGCGCCTCCTCTACTCGCGCTGCGGTAACCCTTCCATCGGCGACTCCGTCAGATTCTCGTTTAACCGACCCGAAGGGATGTGTCCCGAGTGCAAGGGCAGCGGCAAGCGATTGACGCTGAACGAGGATGCCCTGATCGACTGGGAGCTTTCGCTGGCCGAAGGGGCGATCAGGCATCCGCGCTATCAGAAGGGTCACTGGTCTCTGGACAGTGTACTGGCCTCGAGGCTCTTTGATCCCGACAAGCCGCTGAAAAAATACTCCCGGGAGGAGCTTGACGCCCTCTTCTACTCGGACAGGCGAAAGATGGTAAACAAAACGAAGGATCGCCCCTTCAATATTTCCTTTACGGGCGTGGCCACCATGCTCAGGAAGCATGTCCCGCTCGACGGGGCGGACGAGGAAGATGACGATGGCGAGGAGGAACGGGCAGAAGGCGCGAGCGACTATTTCGAGATGAGCGAGTGCCCGTCCTGCCATGGCGCACGCCTCAACGAAGAGGCCCGCTCGGTCACGGTTGGGGGAAAGACCATCCATGAACTATGCGCGATGGAGTTGACCGACTTGGATGAGTTCCTGCGGAAGGTGCCGAAATCGATGGACAGGATTGGCAAGAGCGTTGCCAATTCCATCGTGACCCGGATCCGAAGCAGGCTTGAGCGGATGATCGAGATCGGGATCGGATACCTCTCGATCGACCGGCCCACAGCGACGCTCTCGGGCGGCGAGTCGCAGCGCGTCAAGATGTCGCGCCAGCTCGATTGCGACCTGACCGGCCTCGTCTATATCCTCGACGAGCCGAGCATAGGACTCCATCCCTCGGACGTCAGAAACCTCATCTCGATCATGCGGCGTCTGCGCGACAAGGGCAACACCGTCATCGTGATTGAGCACGATAGCGAGGTCATTTGCAGCGCCGACCACGTGATCGACGTAGGTCCCGGCGGGGGCTCGGGCGGGGGAATGATCGTGTTCGAGGGCGACGTGGCGCATCTCGAGCGCTCGGGCACGCTGACGGGAACGCACCTCGCCCGAAAAGGGGAACTCCCCTCGTACAGGCGAACCCCGAAGGACTATTTCGAACTGCGCAACGTCCGCACGAACAACCTGAAGGATGTCTCGGTACGGGTGCCTGAGGGCGTCCTCGTCTGCGTCACGGGCGTGGCGGGCTCGGGAAAGAGCAGCCTCATCAACGGGGCGTTCCGCGCGCAGCATCCCGAAGCCGTGGTGATCGACCAGTCGGCGCTCACGCGCTCAAGGAGGTCCACCCCCGCGTCGTACACGAAGGTGCTCGACTTGATCCGCAAGGAGTTCTCGAAGGAGACCGGCGCCGACGCGGGACTCTTCAGCTTCAACTCGATCGGCGCCTGCCCCGCATGCGGCGGATTGGGCGTGATCGAGGTGGAGATGCACTTTATGGAAAGCGTCTCGGTAACCTGCGAGCAATGTAAGGGAAAGCGATTCAAGGACGATGTGCTGGAGCTGAGGATGAACGGGCTCAACATCGCGGATGTTCTCGAGAGCACGATCGACGACGCCATCAAGTTCTTTGAGCATCCCGAGATCAAGCGGCGACTCAGGATTCTCTCGGACACGGGCCTTGGCTACCTGACGCTCGGGCAAAACTTGAGCTCGCTGTCAGGCGGGGAGGCGCAGCGGGTTAAGCTCGGCAGCGAGCTTCGCAAGAGCGGTAACGTCTACATCATGGACGAGCCGACGACCGGACTGCACATGGCCGACATCGCGCGTCTCTCACATCTCATCCAACGCCTGGTGGAAGCCGGCAACAGCGTAATCGTCATCGAGCACAACCTCGAGATCATCGCGCAGGCTGACTGGATCATCGATCTCGGACCTTGCGGGGGAAGCCGGGGCGGCCGTATCATGGCGCAGGGAACGCCTGACGAGATATGCGCCTGCGAAAGCTCGCTGACGGGAAGGTATCTCCGCGAGCACCTCGGCGAAGTCCCTGCAAGGTCCGCGGGATGATGCCGTACCGTCAGTAATCCGCCTCCTCTATCCCCCACCAGGAGAGGTTCGCCTGCTCGGGGTAGAAGCCATCACCGGCGGAAACCTCCTCGAGGGTCCTGAGGGGCTCGCGGGGAAGGGGCTTGGCGTACGTCGTTTCCACGTCCTCATCCTCGTCGCTCGAAAAGTTGCCGATCGTCATCTCGGCCTTGCGGGCGACGTAGTCCAGTTTGAGATCCCAGGTCTCCCCGGTATTCCGCTTGGCCGTGTAGTTTGTATAAGCGACCAGGCGAAAGCCCTTGTCCCGATAGCGAAAGGTGAGCCACGTACTCGCGGTATACCAGGAGCCCGCGTTCGCCCAGAAGTGAAAGCCGATCTTGATCGCACCGTCGACGATCTCCGCGCCGCCGAAGGGATCGTCGATGCAGGGATTATCATGGCGCGGCAGAATATCGTTGTTCTGGAAGATCAGCTGGTAGCCACCCTTCTTGAGGGCGAAGGCCACGGCGAGGATTCGGGGATTCGCGTCCCATTCATCCATCCCGGGACTGGCGGGATCGTTGGTCATCATGTTTGCAGGATTGACCTCTTTCAGGACGAGGAGAAGGTCGTCTCTTCTATCCTTGTTCAAGTCGCCCCTTTGCAGAATCTCGATCGCCCATCCCGCCGGAACGAATGCCTCAGGCGAAACCGCGGCCGAAGGCAACGTCGGGTAGTCCGCTTCGGGAATCTCGTAGGCGCTCGACGGGACGATGAGCGCGAGAAAAAAGAGCATCGATAAAAACGCGCGCGATGGAGCTTTCATATACGGACCTCCCAAGCAAAAAAAACTGGCATGCGGTAATTCTGAACCAGCTTGGGTTCGCTGTCAACGATTCTTCGCGCGAGGGATTGAAGCGAAGGAAGAAATTGCACGCGGTTTATAACCGCGCGCAATTTCTCATGAAGCGGAAAGCCCGACCCGGGGCGCGACGCAAGGAGCGCCCCGGGTCGCGCCCAATTCTTGGGTTATACGGTCAATCAATTCTCGCAAACCACGAGACGCCGATCTTCGAGAGAAGCCATGCTCCGCCCGAGCGAGTGAATGTCCAATACTCCGTAAACTCGCGAAGGTCATTGTCCTGAAGGACAACCGCCTCTCGTCGCATGATCTTGCGCTGCGCGTGCGCGGCTATGCGCGCCGTGAATTCCGTCACCGCGCCGTTCTTGTACGACGAGACATAGCAGGAACGCACGCAAAAATTAAGGTACTCGACCGTTATGCCTTCCGCGGCGCGAGAGGCGTCCTCCGCGGCAAGTATCCTGGTGATCTCGAGGGCGCACGAACCCGGAGAGAGCGCGGGACCTCCTTCGCGATGCATATACACCTGCGTAAAGACCAAAGAGGCCCGCTCGATCATGGCGTCGCGGTTCCAAAGGACATCATGGCGGGCGAGGCGATCGAGTTCCCGTTCCAACCTGGTATGGGCGGCAATCACGGGCAACGCCGGTTTTGCTTCGGCGTTTCCTTGAGCGGTGGATTCACCCGGCTCATAGATATTCTTGGCGCGCATCTTGTTTGTATCTTCCGTCTGCTCTATCACCGCGAGAAGCCAGGGTTCTCCGAAGCCTTTGCGGAAGACATAAATCTCCTGAAAGCGCGAAGGCGACAGATCGCCGCGACGGAACGAATGACTGCGGTCATCGACATAGTAATCCTGGGCCATGGCATCGATGATCGCGGAGAATTCGCGAACCCTCCTTGCGGGGGAATAGCAAACATGGACAATCTCGATCCTGTTGATCTTGAGGCTATCGATCTTGTTTATCTCATGATCCCGCCTGAGACCAGCCAGTTGGGACTCATGCCTGGTTTGAAGCGCTTTTGTGGTTAGCCCATCCATCAACCGGTAATCCCGCTTTTCCCACGCTTCCTGCAACGTCCTGAAGGCATGCTCCGCAACCTTCTTCAGCAATTCTTCCGCAAACGAGGAATCCTCCCCGACGATCTTGTCGAGGAAATTTCTTGCCAGGGTAGAACGTTTGGTAATGACCGATAGTCCGTATATCTTATCGGGAGACGCAGACGGAATAACGGAACCTTGATCATTGTCCCGTGACTCGAATATTTTGCAAATGACGTATCCCACGAAGATAAGTATAAGGAAAACCCAAGCAAACCAATCATCGTCGTCGAAACCGGAAGAACCTGATCCAGAGTAACCTCCATGATACCCGCCGTGATATCCACCGTGATACCCGCCGCCGCCCTTATTGTGAACTAGAATTCCTTCCGCGACGAAGGTGTTCGGTCCGTCCACGGAAAGGTTATAGACGCGGACCGGGCCTGAGACCGCCTTCACGCTCGCTATCCGTTTCTTCGCGAGAGCCGTGCCGTCGAACGCGTAGACGAAATCGCCTTTCGAGAGCGTTCCGATGTTCCTGAACTCGCCGTTACCGACATAGAACGGGTGTTCGCGCGTCACGCGGAGGATGGCGCCGTCGATCCCTACTTCCAGATACCCGTCGGCGTCAAGACTGATGATATCGCTGACGCGTGCGGTGACAGGTTTTCCATCGGCCGCGCAAGTCCGCACGATGTCGCCGATTTTGATCTCGCCGATATTCTTCGAGGTTCCGTCGGCCATCGTGACCGGCGTACTCCCGAGGAAACAGCCGCCTCCCTTATTGTGGACGAGCATGCCGCCCGCGACAAAGGTATTGGGACTATCGGCCGAAAGGTTGTACACGATTGCCTTCGCCTTGACCAGTTTTATGCTTGCGATACGCCTGAGTGAAAGCGCGTGCCCGTCGAAGGCATAGACGGCATCACCCGGCTTCAGGGAACTGATGCTCTTAAATTGCCCGTCACCGACGAAAAAAGGATGCTCCGCGGTGACACGGAGCGCCATGCCGCCGATATCAACCTCGAGGTACTCATTAACGTCGAGACTGAATATCTCGCGCACGCGTGATGGTACGGCCGTCCCGTCGGTCGAGGAGGTCAGCAACGTATCGCCGATTCGAACCGAGCTGATTTCCCGCACGCTTCCATCCGCCATGAGAATCGGCGTGTCCCCGAGGAAACAGCCGCCGCCCTTGTTATGGACCAAGAAGCCGTTAGCGAGAAAGGTATTCGGGCTTTCCGCGGAGAGATTGAAGACCGTCACGCGGGAGTCGATCTTGCGGATACTCGCAATGGATTCCGGACGCAAGGCGCGGCCGTCGAACGCATATACGGTATCGCCGGGTCGGAGCGAGACCGCGGTGCGGAAGGCTCCATCGCCGACGAAGAAGGGATGCTCCTCGGTTACCTTGAGCGTAATGGAACCGATTTGCACCTCGAGGTAACCGTCGACCTCAAGGTTGTAGATGTCTTGCACGCGGGACTTAGCGGCCGAGCCGTCAAGCGCGCAGGTAAGCAATACATCTCCCGCCTTTACCGAACCGATCGGCTTCGACGTTCCGTCCGCCAGGGTTATCGGCGTGTCGCGCAAAAAGCAACCGCCGCCACCGCGCGCGAAGGCGCTGAACGACATGGCAACCAGGAGGAAAAGCGCGAACGCGCATTTGATGAGGGGTTTTGATGGATGTTTCATCGTATTAATAAAGCGCTATGAAAAGCCCGGCGACCACGACCGCTGAGACCAGGATACTTACGCCAAGGATGGCCGCATGGGCTATCTTGCCGAAATACTCCGCCACCGCACGGTTCCCCATGGCAATCTCGCGTTCCTCGTCGATATTCGGGGTCAGCTTGTTGAGAAGATGGGGAAGAAAGGATGCCGCCGCGCAAATCATCAAAAAACCGACAATTCCGCCGATAAGGGCAAATGCCATTGCCCAACCGATACTCGCAACAGTTTCGTACATATTATTAACCTCACTTAAGATTTTTATTCGCCTTATTATACACTATTTTTTGCATCCGGAGTTTCCGTTTCCAATGAGAAGGAACCGTCGGGCGGCAATTCATTGCCGTGAACGAGGCGGCATGGTATCATGGTTGCGGAGGTTTCAATGACGCTACTCGTTCCCGGCCGTCATCATCTGCTGACGACCTTTCAGGCTTCGTACCTATTCAGATTCTGCAACGGCGGCATGGACGGTGAGGTAGACATGGACGGCCGTCCGCTTGAGGGACGCATCGACCGCGTCGTCTTCGCGGTCACGAGCGCCGATCATTCCTTAACGCGCCGGAATCCCTTGCCGTTTTTCGCCCGCGCGATGGCGCTCCATGAATTGGGAGCCAACCTGGGCATTGACCTCCTCGTGTACGGTATACCAGAGGCCGGCAACCGGAGCGACTTCGCCGAATACGCCATCAAGACCATATTTCACGAAAGCGAGGGAACGGTATCACTTACGTCGGACGACTGCGTGGTCGCCTGCGCTACCGGAGTCGCGGACCTCTATCGCAAGGCGGGCTTTCGCGTATGGGGCGCAGAGCGCTCGCTGTCGTCGCCGCATCTTCTGCCCTGGGAGATACTCGAGAAAATCGCGGCAGACGAAAACTGGAGAAAGGACCGTGAAATCGCCGACGGAATACATCCCGTGAGCTATCGGCTGCTTATCCGGTACGGGTTTGACCGGATGCTCGCGCGCGTAATGTCCGATCCCCTGCTCGGCGCCGACGGGGACATCACCGCGACGCGGGACTACGGGTCCTACGTGCGCCAGATGGACCAGAACATCGAGCAGAAGTGGCAGGACACCGAGGCATTTATCAAACCCGGCCGCATCGGCGACATCGGCTGCGCCGTCGGAAGCTGGATCGCCAAGGCGAGCCACGACCCGCGCTTCGTCAACTCGGATTTTTACGGGATCGAGATTACCATGGCGCTACACGATATATGCCTTCAACGGCGGCATAACGGAGAGTTCGGAACGCCGAACGTATGGTTCGCGCAGCGTAACGCCGTCGAGGGAACGGTTTTCAAGCCGGGATCGATGACGACCATCCATACCTCGAGCCTCACGCATGAAATCGAGAGCTACGCAGGGCGCGACGCGCTCATGCGCTTTATCGGGAACCGGCTGCGCGAGCTCGAAGCAGGCGGCGTGTGGATCAATCGCGACGTGGTTGGTCCCGAGAACCCGGAGAGCCGGATACTCCTCGAGTTGTCGACGAACGATGGAGCTTCGCCGAGCGCGGACGAGCTTGCGCGTGAACACGAGCGACTGCGCGGCACGGGCGCCCCGTTAGGCGAGTGGCTCGCTTCCATTTCGACGTATTCCCGCTTTCTCGTATTCGCGCATGATTTCCGGAAGGCCGAGGGCTATACCCTCGAATGGGAAGAGGCGAAACGCCGGCGAAACGCTGACGGCGCGGAAGGTTGCACGACAAATCGCCTCGTGGGGCTTACGCTCGCTGACGCCATGGAATTCCTCTCGAAAAAAGACTATACGGACAACTGGGAAAGCGAGATGCATGAAACCTTCTGCTTCTGGTCCTTTTCACGGTGGAAGGAAAATCTAGAGAACGCGGGATTCTCGGTTTCCGCGAAATCGCGCGCAGTGACGAACGAGTGGATCGTCAACAACCGCTGGCTCGGAAAGGCGCGTCTCCTCGACGAGTCGGAAAATCCTTTGCCCTGGCCGCCGACCAATGCTATACTGATAGCGGAAAAGAAAATATAGGAGCCCATCGCCATGGCATACGTCAAGTTTGAGCCAAATCTCTATGTGTTCGTCATCAAGAAAGGAAAGGTCGTCCGAGAGGGTCAGGGCCTTTCTCTTTGGTTCTTCGCCCCGACCACCTCGCTTATCTCCATACCGACGGAAACCGCGAACGTCCCCTTCATATTCGAGGAAACCTCGCGCGACTTTCAGACGCTCACCGTACAGGGAGAACTTATCTATAGAATAGCGGATCCCCGAAAGATACGCGGCCAGGTAAACTTCGGCATCAGCACCCGCACTCTCCGGTATCTTTCCGAGGACCCGGCGAAGCTCGAGCAGCGCATCATCAATATCGTCAAGACAGCGTCGAGCAGTGAGGTCTCGGGGATGTCGATGCGCGACGCGATCTCGTCGGTCGACGGAATAGCGTCCCGGCTCAGGGAGCGCGTGCAGGCTAACGAATACCTGGAAGCGCTCGGCATCACGATAACCAACGTCGACATACTCGCGATTTCGCCCAGCAAAGAAACCTCCCGCGCCCTCGAGGCCGAGACCCGCGAGAACATCCTTCGGGAGGCCGATGACGCGGTATACAAAAGGCGGAACTCCGCGGTTGAGCAGGAGCGGAAGATCAAGGAAAACGAGCTCAACACAGATCTCGCGGTCGAGGAAAAGCAGCGGCAAATAATGGAAGCGAAGATCGAGGGTCAGCGCGTCAGGAAGGAGAAGGAGCGAAAGATCGAGGAGGAGGAGCTCGCCTTCAAGATCCGCCAGGAACACGAGAATACCAAGCTCATCGAGTTGTCCGTGCAAAACCGGAAGACCGAGGCGGACATTCGCGCCTATGCGCTGAAGGCGGTGATCGACTCCTTCGCGCAAGCCGATCCGGAGGTCGTGAAGGCGCTCGCGTCAATGGGGATGGAAACCGATCAGCTCATCGCGAACGCGTTCGGCGGCATAGCGTCCCGCGCCGACAAAATCGGCGAGCTCAACATCAGCCCTGAACTTCTCCAGAAACTCATGAAGCCCTGACGCGGCAAAATGGACAAGATCATACTGCTCAGCCGCCCGACGCGGCTTGACTCGCTCATTGCAAAATTCAACACGCGGCAACAAGCCCGCTTCTACGTCGAGCATCTCGGCGCCGACTTTTCGGATTACGAGAACGAGCACAAACGCTACTACGACGCGCTTTCCGCCATTGAGCATTCGGCGACGAGGCTTGGGAAGGTTCATCGGCTTGATTGGCGGTACCTGCCGAATTACCTCTTCGGAGGGAACGATCTCGTGCTCGCCGTGGGGCAGGACGGGCTCGTCGCGAACGCGCTCAAGTACATCGGTCGCCAGAAGATCATCGGCTTTAACCCGGACCCCGCGCGCTGGGACGGCGTCCTTTCGCGTTTCTCCGCGGACGAGGCAGCGGACGCGATAGCGGACACACTGAGCGACTACACGGACGTACGCGAGATCACCCGCGCGCGAGTACGCCTTTCAGACGGCCAGTCGCTGTGCGCTGTGAATGATTTTTTCGTCGGCATACGGGGGCATGTCTCCGCCCGCTACGAGCTCCGCCATGGAGACGACGCGGAAAACCAGTCTTCAAGCGGGGTGATCGTATCGACGCCGCTCGGACGATCCGGCTGGATGAAAAGCGTCGTCGCAGGATCCTCGGGCATTATCGCCGCCTTGCGGGGAAGCGGGCGAAAGGCGGCCGCACCCGACGCGGAATGGGACGACGACGAGCTTCTCTTCGCGGTTCGAGAGCCGTTCCCGAGCGTGTGTACGGGCGCGAAAATGGTATACGGCGATATCGCCCCCGGCGCGCGATTCGAGATAGAGTCGCGCATGGGAGAGAATGGCATCATCTTCTCGGACGGGGTCCAGGAAGACTTCCTTGAGTTCAACTACTCAGTCGTTGCGTCCATCGGCATAGATGACGTAAAAGGGCGCATCGTGGTGAAATAGTCATCTTCTCGTGGGCCGCGCGCATCCCCTTACGGCCCCCGCGAAAAGTATTTTCATCGCCTGGTTCCCGTTCTTATATTGATTTTCACTTCCTTCCGGGTGTATTGTTTGAATACGTCAGAGGGAAAAGATGGAAACAAAAGAACACAGGAAGAATGGAATATCGGTAATCGAATTAATCGACGACTACGTACTAATCAATGAAACCCAAGACTTGCTTGATATCGTTTCGGATTATTCCATAAAATCAATAATTCTCAAGCGACAAAACGTCTCCGAGGATTTCTTTGACCTGAGCACGGGGTTTGCCGGCGAGATCCTGCAAAAGGCAAGCAATTATCGCATTCGACTCGGTATAGTCGGCGACTTTTCAAACGTCGCGAATAAAAGCCTTCGCGACTTTATTTATGAAAGCAACCAAACGAGAAAGATTGTCTTTAAACCGACCGTTGAGGAAATACTCAAAATATTCTTCGTGAGAAGCGTTTAGGCTATATTCGATAGCGCGCGCGGGGAGACGAATACTATCAGTATCAATTACCGCGACACGATCGCAAGGGCACTTATCTTTATAGAATCGAATCTCGAAAGGGACATTCAGAGCGAGGACGTGGCGACCGAGGCCTTGTATTCCTTACCTCACCTGTACCGCGTCTTTCGCTCGATGACCGGCTTTTCCATCAAGGAGTACATTCGCCTGAGGAGATTGTCAGTCGCCGCCGAGACGCTCCTTTCAAGTAAAGTTAAGATACTCGATCTTGCGCTGCGCCTTCGCTACGATTCCCCCGAGACCTTTCTCCGCGCCTTCCGTAAGGCGTACGGGCAGACGCCGTCGGCATTCCGTAAGTCAGCGCAGGAAGCCGCGCTCTTTCCCCCGATCGACCCTCGCAGCCCCGCGACCGCGTCATGCGAAAGCGGCGGTTGTCCCCAACCCCGATTCGCCTATTACCGCGAGCAAACCCTCTGGGGCCGCTCCCTCAGGACGAGCCTCGCCGGCGGAAAAAACCTCGTGGATATTCCGCGGTTCTGGGATCGGCTCGGCGATTCGGGACTGCTCTCCCTGGACTCAAGCGAGTGCTTTTACGGCGTATATGACGAGTGGGCGGGCGAGGACGACTTCACGCTCTTCGCGGGAAGGGAGAAAAAGACCGGGCGTTTTCCCGTGCGATTTACCGTGCCGGCCGCGCGCTATGCCGTGTTCACCCTCGAGCCCTTCGACCCGCTCCAGGCCACGTCACTGTGGAACTCCATCTACGGGAACTGGTTCCCCGACGCGGGCATAGAGCGTACCGATCGCCTCGTCGATTTTGAGCGGTATTCGGGCGATTTCGGAAGAATGGAAATATTCATTCCCGTCAAAGAATGATACAAAACGTCAAGAACGCGACGCCCCCCTCAGGCTATGCTGATGTTCGATCAGTTATACGCGACAAGGGAGAAAACCATGGAACCGAAATTCGAATTACTGGAAGGATTTAGCGCGACGGGCAAGGGCATACGAACGACCAACGAGAACGGCGCGAGCGCCCATGATCAGGGGGCGCTCTGGGCGACCGTGATGCAGACGGGCTTCCTCGCGCCGATTCTCGCCGCGACGGGAGAGGAAACGGTGTGGGGCATTTATTCGCGATTCGAAAAGGATCATACGCGCCCCTTCAATTTCACGCTCGCCGCGCGTACCCCGATCGGGTATCCAACGATCGAATCGGGCGAAACCATCGAGATTCCCGGAGGCGATTACGCCGTTTTCCGGCTAACCGGGGCGAGCCCTGAGGAAGCGAGCATAAAGGCCTGGGAATCCATCTGGGCCTGGTCCGCGGCGAATCCCGGAAGGCGCGCCTACGGGATTGATCTCGAGCGCTGGAGCCTTGGCGAGCTTATGCGCGGCGGGCCGGTGTCGGTCACGGTCTATATCTCCGTTCGCTACCGGTAGCGCGGTGGCCTTTCGCGATCTTTCGTTTCTTCAAGCAAAACCCCGAAAACCACGGTATACTTTATTCATAACGCAATACCGGAGGTCCATTATGCGAAAGTTCAGTATCGCCATCCTGACGATCCTTCTCGTCTCCACCCTTTGCTCCCTGCCCCTCGCGGCACAGGGAAAGGGTGCGATCCTTCTCGCGTCCGAAAAAACCCGTTTCAAGGACGCGCTCATTACCGAGCTTGAGTCGCTCTTCACAAGCGCGGGCTATACGGTGCAAAAGGCACAGCATCCCAAAGGCGGGCTTGACGCCTACAAGGCATCCGATTACGCGGCCGTGTTCATCACGAACTCGGGGGTTAACTCGAAGGTGCGCCCCTGGGTTACCGCCTGGATCGAGAAGAACCGCGCATCGGGCGCCTATATCCTCCTCCACACGACACAGATCAAGGACTGGAAGGTATTGGCTACCGTGGACGCGGTCACGAGCGCCTCGACGAACGACGAGGCGAAAGCCCTCGCGCGCGCGTACTTCACGAAGATTACGGCCGCGCTCGACAAGAAGGGTTCAGCGCAATGAGGTGGGCGGCGAGGAACGCGGCGAGGAACGCACTTACCGTCACGGCGGTATTGCTCTACCCCCTTTCGTCCGTCGCCCTTTTCTTTCAGGGGAACTGGTACAGCTTCTTCCATAGCTATTCCCTGGCGATGTTCTTCGGCCTCGTGGCGTTCTGCTACTTTTCCCTCGCCCTTGTCCTCGGCGCGCGCGTCAAGGCGCTTGACCGGATCTTCGGGCATGACCGGATCCTCGCTTTCCACGGAACGATCGCGCTCCTCGCCATCGCGTGCGCGCTCGCGCATGCCGCGCTCAAGCTCGTGTATTTTTCCGAGCCCACCGTGCAGTCAAAGCTGGGTTTCCTGGGACTCGCTCTTTTCCTCGTCGTCATTCTCATGACCGTGCTCTTGATGCTCGAGACGCCGTTAAGCAGGACGCGGCCTTTTTCCGCGCCCATCAAAGCCTTGAAAAAGCGCGTGCGCGCGGACTACACCCTCCTCAAGCTCCTCCACAATCTCACCGCTCCCGCTTTCGCGATCATCGTCGTCCACGTACTCCTCGCCTTCTCCGTGCAGGAAACCGGGTCGAGGATCGCGTTCACGGGCCTTACGGGCGCGCTTGCGCTCGTCTTCTACGCGTACCACAAGGTCGCGCGGCCGCTCATCCTTTTGCTGAACGCGCACGCCGTTAGCGGCGTCACGAAACTCTCGCGCGATATCGTCGAAGTCAAGCTGACGCCGCGGAGGGGGAAACCGCTGAAATTCAAAGCGGGACAGTTCGCGTTCTTTCGCTTTTTGAGCGGTGAGACGGGCTTCGGCGAACACCCCTTTACCATCAGCAGCTCCCCGTCGGCGGAAGCGCTCTCGCTCACGGCGAAGGCGTTGGGGGACTTTACCGCGAAGCTGGGCGCGCTCAAAAAGAACACCCTCTGCCTCGTCGATGGCCCCTACGGCCTCTTCTACCCGAAACCGAACGGGTATGACCTTCTCTTCGTGGCGGGAGGAATCGGCATCACGCCCTTTCTTTCCATCCTGCGGGACTTCGCCGATCGCGCGGAAAAGAGGACCGTCACCCTCATCTGGTCCATTCGCCTGCGGGAGGAGGCCTTCGCCCTGCAGGAACTCGAGGCGATCGCCTCTCGCGTCGAGGGCTTTGTCTTTCAGATTCTCGTCATCGACGAGCCGGCGTTCGGCAAGGATACCGCCGACAAAATGATCGACGCTGACCTGATACGCGAAACGGTCGCCCGCTTCGGTTCCGTGCAACGCTCCGAGGCCTACATCTGCGGCCCCGCCCCCTTGCGACGAGCCGTGTACGGCTATCTCGTCAAGGCGGGCTTTCAGGACGCGCAGATCTTTTATGAGTCGTTTTCGCTGTAAGATTTCAGTCAGGCGACAGGGCGCGAGAAGCGGTTCTTCAGACGAAGGTACTCGGTGTCCATTTTTTCGATATAGGACGCCTTGCGGATGGCGGTCGCGGGTATTCGCTCGGCGACGAAGTCCATCGTCGTTGCCATGGCAGCGACGAGACGCTGTATCTCCTCGTCGCGGTATTCTTGACGTTCCCTGAACGAAAGAAGCGTCGAAAGATACCGTTCAAGCCGGTTGTCGGGCGTCGCGAAATATGGATACGCCGTGTACTCGCTCTGTACATAGCCGATCGCGCAGATAAAGCGGTTAATCGTCCCCTCGATCAATTTTTTCTCTACCATAAAAAAAAGTGTATGCATGGCAGGCAAAATTGCAAGCGAACGAGAGGGAAAAGAGGCAGAAAAAAAAACGGGCTTCGGGTGTCGTCGTTCGGAGCCCCCTCATTCGCGCGAAAAGACGGGCGAAGGCGATTGCCAGAATCATCCAATCGCGTATACTTGTATCCGTAATGCAAAGCGAAAAAAAGGCTGACTGTTCCTACTTCTCGAACGCTGAATGCGAGTTCTTCCCCTGCCATGGCATCGCGGGCCAAAACTGCCTCTTTTGCTATTGTCCGCTCTACCCGTTTGAGTGCGGCGGGGACTTCAGGATGATCGGCAACGTCAAGGATTGCTCACCGTGCGCGATCGTCCATAAACCGGGCGGCTACGAATACGTCCAGAAGCGCCTGAAAGAGCGCTATTATCACTGATACTTGTGGGTGTTCAGGATTCTCCATACCGTAAGCGGCTTCGTGGGGATGTCCGCCTTCGATACTGCGATGACATTCACGTAATCCGTGATCTTTCCGTACTTCTTCTCGAGAACCGGGAGGGCGGCGTCTGTGTAGTGGGTCGGGACGATGACTGCCGGATTCAGCTGCTCGATGAGCTTAAAGCCCTTTTCGCTCGCGAGCCGCATGCTTGACCAATTGTTCTCGAACTGCATGAAGGCGATGTCGATCTTGCCGATCTCCTTGAGCTGTTCCTTGGTGAGCTTGTCCTGCCCGATATCGCCCATGTGCGCGATGCGAAGGCCGTTAACCTCGAAAACGATGATCACGTTCGTGGTCCCGAGGACATTGCTCTGGTGGGCCGAAAGTACGGTATAGATGTGAAAGTCCTGCGTCTTGATGTCGGCCTTTGTGTAGGAAATTTTCTGGCATTCATACGACCCCGTGTATTTGGGGTCGACATGATCCATATGCCCATGGGTGCTCACGATCGCGGCAGGATTGAGCTCGACGAGCGACCTGGGCGGCATCTCGGTCGGGTCGACGATAACCGTCTCGCCCTCGACCGAGGTGATGGCGTATGTATTATAGGGGTAGGCAGTCGACCCGGAAACCGTCTGGATCTGTACCTTGCCGGTGGTATTCCCCACGATAGGCAATACAAGCTGAGGCTTCGCCGGCGCGGGAGGTGCCTTCACCGTCTTGGCGGAACAGCCCGCGAACACGAGCGCGAGGGAAAGCACGATCATCATAATACCGTTTTTCATATATAACTCCCTTTAATTGCAATACACATATATACCATGTATCACGTTCGTTCGAAATTGGAAATCGACAGGAATACCTTGAGCTTCAGCAATATTGCGCGTTTGACATCATTCTCAAAGTCGTTTACCCTTTGTGAAAAATCGCTCAGTAAAGGAATTCCGGTGAAAAAAACGTCCATATTACTTATTACCGTATCGGTGGCGCTCGTTGCGGTCGCGTCTCCGGCGTTTGCCGAAAGCGACTATTCAAAGAGGGTCAGGATCGCGACCGTCAACGCAGGGCTCTACGCAAACGAGTATTGCGATTCCGCCTCGGGGATCGAGCTCGAGGACAGCTCTCCCTTCTACGGCGCGTACCTCCAATGGGTTGAAACCGGGAAGTTCCAGGCGAACCTTTTCGGCTACGTCGCGCCCGACGTCAACTATTCGCGCGTTACGGGACTCCACTGCAACGCGGACGGCTATTTCCTGAAAAACGCCCTCGGCGCCTTTGCCGCCGGAATCGACTTCGAGCGCATCGATATCTCGATGGACGCGCTCGACGCGATACCGGGGCTTGAGAGTTTCGGGATGGAAAATGAAGTCACCTTCGCGCTCTTTCGCGGCGGCTTCCGCTTCGCGCGGGAGTTTTCCCCGGCGCTTTCGGCGACGCTCTTTCCGTACGGCGGCCTCACGCTCGAGCGCGTCGACGGAGAGGTGACGGTCAATCCCATGGGCCCGCCCGCTTTCACGCCGGAGACGACGAGCGACATCTCCGATTCGCTTACCTATTTCTCGTGGGGAACGAACCTGACCGTGCGCGCGTTCCATTGCCTCGAGCTGACGGGCAAATACATGATGCGCATGCGCGACGGCGATAACCTTTCCACCGTGACCGCGCAGGCGAACGTATATCTTCCGTGCCATCTCGCGGCGACCTATCAGTTCAAATACATGGAGATGCCGGAAGGGTCCGATCGATACCACCTCTTTGGGCTCGGCTTCGTTTTCTGACCCGCGAGGCCAGGGCGCCTAGATAAACAAAAGCGCGAGGCCGAACACCGCAACGCAGGCGCCTACAATTTCCGCGACACCGACGCGGCGACCAAAGAACAACACCGAAGGCGGTATGATGAGCACCGGGGTGAGCGAGCTCAAGGTCGAGACGATGCCCGCCTCGGCGTGCTGGATCGCGAACAAAAGCAAGCCCACGCCGACGAAGGGCCCGAAGACCGCGCCGAGGGCAATGAGCGGAAGCCAGGTCCGGTTGCGAAGCGCGGCGGTAACCTCGCCCATCTTTCCGGTAACGGCCGCAAAGACGACGAAGCCCGCGAGCGCGCTCCCGATGCGGATCTGGGTCGCGGACACGGGGTTTACCCCAACGGCGCCCGACTTGGTCAAAAGCGTCGCGCCCGCCATGGCGAGGGCAGAAAGGACGCCGAAGGCAACGCCTTTCCGGTAGCGGGAAGCAAGCGCAGCGTCAGCATGCGCGCTTTTGTCGAACTGCTCGCTCTTGCCGCCTTGCGCGCGCTTACCGCCTGAGGCGACGGTGATCGAGATTCCGGCGACGCACGCGGCCATACCCGCAAGGGACCAGGGCCCGAGTTTCTCGCCGAAGACCGCGAGGGCGCCGAGCGCGGTAAGCGGAACCGATAGCGACATGAGGAGCATCGCGAGACGGGCGCCGACGAGTTTATACGCGTGAAGAAGAAAGTAATCGCCGACCACAAAGCCGACGAGGCCGGACGCGCCGAGAAAGAGCCATGCCGACGGGGCAAGCCCTGAAGGAAAGGCGTGCGATGAAAGGACGAAGGCGAAGAGCGCGAGATAGACGCTGCCGAACGTAACCTTAAGGGTGTTGACCGCCATGACGCCGACCTTGCCCACCGCCCGCTCCATGATGAGCGCCGCAACCGTCCATGAAACCGCCGTTCCAAGCGCGGCCAACTCGCCGATATGTCCTGTCATGCCTTTAAAACCTCCACGGTTGATTATCGCATCATAGCGCGCCTCGCGCCGTATTGCTACCGGCTAGTCTGGCGATCGCAAAGAAGGGGTAGCGTCGAAGGATTTTCGCAAAATTACCGTTTCGCGAAAATCCTTCAGAGCGAGGGGAAGGCCTTCCCCTTTTTTATTTTTCCCTTGTTTTTATCCGCGCTTTTCCCTACTTTATACTAATGGACACAACGCCAATTATGGAAGTGATAGACCTCCGGAAAAACTACGGCAAGGTCGAGGCCGTGCGGGGAATTTCGCTTTCGATCCCGAGCGGGAGCTGCTTCGGGCTTTTGGGGCCGAACGGGGCGGGCAAGACGACGACGATCGAGATGATGGAAGGGATCCTCGCTCCGGATTCAGGTACGGTTCTTTTTCGCGGGAAGCCGGTCGACCATCGCTTTCGCGAGAAGGTCGGCATCCAATTCCAGAACACCGCGCTCCCGGAGTACATCACGGTCAAGGAGACCCTCGAGCTTTTTCGCTCGTTCTATCCCGAGCCGCGCACCCTCGCCGAGGTGATCGATCTTTGCTCGCTCGGCGACATCCTTGGGCGCGACAACCGGAAGCTTTCGGGAGGGCAACGGCAGCGCATGCTCCTCGGAATCGCGCTCATCCCGCGCCCGGAGATGCTCTTCCTCGACGAGCCGACGACCGGCCTCGACCCGCAGGCGCGGCGCAATTTCTGGACGCTCATCAACGGAATCAAAAAAGAAAACACGTCGATCCTTCTTACCACGCATTACATGGACGAGGCCGAGGAACTGTGCGACCGCGTCGCGATCGTCGATCAGGGAAAGGTGCTCGAGGTAGACACGCCCGACAACCTTCTCGCGAAACACTTCACCGGGCAACTGGTCAAGCTGCCGCTGCAGGAAGGAAACGGAAGGACCGCGGAAATACTTTCAGGCATCGGCGCGGTTCGCTCAGGCGAATCCTGGGAGATCGAGAGCACAGCGCTCGATGCCACGATGAAGCGCCTCCTGGAGGCGAACCTCAACCTCGACGGGCTTTCGATTCACAAACCCGATCTCGAGGATCTTTTTATCAAGCTGACCGGCACCTCGCTCCGGACGTAATCGCCCAACTGGAGTTATATATGAGAAAATTCTTGGCAATATTGAAGGCGCGGACGATGGAGTTCGTTCGCGACCGCGGAACCTTTTTTTGGAACCTGCTCTTTCCCGTGCTGATGGTCGCGGGATTTTCGTTCGCCTTCTCGGGCGACGGGAAAGCGCTCTTTAAGGTCGCGCTCGCAGGCGACCAGGCGAGCACGGTCGCCGAGGCGATTGCCGATGCGCGGGCAGGCGGCGGACACGCGAACAGCGCGGGATTGTCGCCGATGGAAGAGTTCCTTTCGATTCCTGAGCTCGAGCTGATCGTTTACAATGACGAGGAAGCGGGGCCGGACCGGAAGATCGCGCTCGACAAGCTCCGCAAGCACCAGATCGACATGCTCGTCGACTTCAACGACGCGACCTATTACCTCAACGACCGCTCTTCGGGAAGCGGGATACTCAAGCGGCTCGTCGACGCAAGCGGCGCGAATGGTTCAGTGGCAGGCGACGGGATGGAACGCGTCGGAACGTTTACCGAGCGCGCGGTTTCTGGCGACGCGATCCGGTACGTCGACTGGCTCGTTCCCGGCGTCATCGGGATGAACATGATGTTCTCCTGCCTTTTCGGGGTCGGCTTCGTGCTCGTGCGCTACCGGAAGAACGGCGTCCTCAAGCGGCTCAAGGCAACACCCGTCGGGGCGCTCAACTTTCTTTTCGCGCAGGCGATGTCGCGGATGATAATCGCCTTCGCGACCTCGGTGGTGGTTTTCGCGGGAACGAATTTCTTTCTCCACTTCAGGATGGAAGGAAGCTATCTTCCCCTGCTCGCGCTCCTTCTCCTCGCGATACTCAGCATGATCTCGCTCGGGCTCGTGTTCGCCGCGCGCTTCAAGAGCGAGGAGCTCGCGTCTGGCCTCCTCAACCTCGTCACCTTCCCGATGATGATCTTCTCGGGCGTCTTTTTTTCCCTTGAGGGAAGTCCCCAGGCGCTTCGGAACGTGTCGAAGGCCTTCCCGCTCACGCATTTCCTCGAAGGCGCGCGCGCGGTGATGATCGACGGCGCGGGATTCGCGACCGTCTGGCCCCAGATGGCGATACTCGCCGCGATGAGCGCGGTTTTTCTCGCGATATCGACCGCGCTCTTCAAGTGGGAGTAGTGTTCGCGAACCCGTTGCGGCCCGTATGCACGGGACTCGGCGCGCGGGTTTCGGCGCTAACCGATCTTGCTTACCAAAACCGCTCGCCTTCGGCGTCCGCGTCAAGGATCGAGCCCGGACGAAGGTTGAGCGCATTTCGACGCGCGCACCAGGTTCCTTTTGCGAGCGCGTTTGCGATATCGCGGTCGGCGAGCCACGAATAAAGAAAGCCCGCGGAAAACGAGTCGCCGCAGCCTATTGCGTTGAGCGCGGACACCGCTTCAACCGTATGGCGAAAGCCCGCTCCATTCGAGGCGGCGTACGTGTCCTTTGCTCCCCGCGTAACGATGATCACGCAGCCGAGTTCGGCGCTCTTCCGCGCGAGACACGAGGCGAGATCGGCTTCCGGAAGAGGAAAGGTATAGCCGAAGGTACCGCAGAATTCTTCTTCGTTGATCTTGATGATATCGGGAACGGTACGCTCAATCGTCAGCGCAAGATCCTTTCCGTGAAAGTCAGCCATCACCGCGCAGCCGCGCTCCTTCGCGAGCGCGCAAACGCGGGCGCAAAGATCCTCGGGCCAGAAGGAAGGGCGACTCCCCGCGAAAAGAAGCGCGGAAGCGGATTCGAGTCGGCGGGCGATACGTTCAAGAAGGACCGAAGCGATCGCCTGATAGTCCGCGTTCGCCGAAGGCTCGCTTACGACAAGCTCGGTCGCCCTACCCGTGCCCGGCTCGACGAGTGTGTAGCAATACCGGATACGGCCCGGGACGTCGACACGGTCGATCTCAAGACCGTCGCCGGCGGCAAGCTCGAGGAAAAGCTCGGCGTTATCGACGCCGAGCGGGCATACGTTCGTCACGCACCCGCCCTCGAGCTGGCCCAACACGCGCGAGGCGTTCACGGCCTTACCGGACGCGTCGATCCGGTATCCGGTCGACCGGTTTACGCTATCAAGGCGAAGGTCCTTGAACGCTATCGTTTTTTGCAGCGTGGGGCTTAGCCCGACGGAAACTATTCGGCTCATCGTTGCATATCCTCCGTAGTAAGCGCTTTAGCGAAAAAAGTGTAACCGATTTTGCGCGCTCTGGCGAGGTCCCGCGTGCGCAAACCGTTGCGCCTCGGCCGCGCGCGGATATATACTGGAAGAAACCGGAGGAAAGGCAGTATGGCAAACAAGGACTACGTCTCGGCGACCGAGGCATGGCACACGAAGGCCCTTGGCGAGGCGGCGTGCGAGTCGCTCAAGAAAAACGGATTCGACGCGAAATACGTGGAATCGGGGGGAAATGCCCTCGCGCTCATCGAGGCGATGATCAAGCCGGGGATGACGGTCGCGACGGGCGGCTCGATGACCCTCCACGCGCTTGGCGTCCACGAGCGGGCGACCGCGCTTGGCGCGAAGCTCCTCAACCACGCGGCGAAGGACCTTTCCCCCGAGCAAAAGCTTGCGGTTATGCGCGCGCAGCTCACCGCTGACCTTTTCCTCTCAAGCTCGAACGCCGTCACGCTTGACGGGGAGCTCTTCAACATCGATGGAAACGGGAACCGCGTCGCCGCCCTCACCTTCGGGCCAAAGAAAACCGTCGTCGTCGCGGGTATCAACAAGATCGTGCGCAACCTCGACGAGGCGCGCGCGCGATGCGAGATCGCCGCGAGCCCGATGAACAACAAAAGGCTCGGCACCGCGAACCCCTGCGCAAAAACGGGCGTCTGCATGGACTGCAAGGGAGACGGCCGCATCTGCAAGGTCTACTCGATATTCCGCCAGAAACCGCGCGGCTCGGACTTCACCGTCATCATAGTCGGCGAAAACCTGGGATATTGACGGGACGAACGGCTTGCGAAATCGTCCGTACGGAAACGCGAGCCATCATGGTCGAAAGAAGGCGCGGGAAAGGGCGATGCCGGCGAAGACGCACGCAAGGCAAAGCGCGTTGTTGAGCGCGAAGTTCGCGATGGCGAGGCTATACCTTCCTTCTATTAATAATCGCGCCGTTTCGAGGGAGTACGAGGAAAAGGTCGTGTACGCTCCGAGGAATCCCGTTATCCATAGGAGCCTCGCGTCCTGACTCGCGCCGGTTCTGTCAAAGAAAACGAAAAGGATGCCGATGAGAAGGGAGCCTGTCGCGTTGACCGCGAGCGTCCCCACGGGAAAGGGGTGATTGACGCTCACGTTGATGCCCCTCGAAACAAGATACCGGGCAATCGCCCCCACGGCACCGCCGATCGCGATACTGACGAAATTCATGCGCGATTCCCTCCATGCGTTGTATATGCGAAGTCAGGAATCATAGTAACCGAACCTCTCCATTTTTTGAACCCGCATTCGCCTTTTTTCCATTGACTTCAGGGTGTCGGTCTCTTACATTTGTCATAGGAGGCTAACAATGCTGAGTGAAAAACTGACGACTGTAATTAACGAGCAGATCAACAAGGAATTCTATTCTTCGTACTTGTACCTTGCCATGGCGGCGCATTTCGACGCCAAGGCACTTCCCGGATTCGCGAAGTGGATGAAGCTTCAAGCGGCGGAGGAATGGGGACACGGGATGCGATTCTACGAATACCTCACGGAAGTCGGCGCCGAGGTCAAGCTTGCCGCGATCGCGCTACCGCCCGCGAAATTCGGGACGCCGAAGGAGATATTCGAGCAGGCGCTGGAGCACGAACGCGGCGTAACCGCCTCGATCAACGCGATCTACGAGCTTGCCAAGCGGGAGAATGACCCGAAAACCGAACTGATGCTCCACTGGTTCATAAACGAACAGGTTGAAGAGGAAAAGAACGCGCGCGATATCATCGACCAGCTCGAGATGGGCGGCGGCAATTCCTTCGGTCTCATGTTCATGGACAAGCACGTTCTCGGCGCCCGAAAAGGCGACTGAGCCAACGAACGCGGCGAACGACACGATCGTTCGCCGCAATTTTTTCAGACCATGTCCGCGCCCCGTTGTGAATTCGTTCGATTTTGCCGATACTTGAGTCGAGAGGTGCGTTTCATGGATCCCATCCGTCGGCAATACTACCGTTTTCTGCTCGTCTTTATCGCAACGTTGTGCATTTTCTGCATCGCGCTCTCGTTCTGGACCATCAGAAGCGCAGAGAAGGTGCACGTAAGCCAAACCTACGAAGAAATATTCGCGATAAAGCGCGTGTTCCTCAAGGATTCGGTTAATAACGTACTCGGCGAGATCGATAACATCCGGGCGAGAAACCGCCTCCATGTTCGGGAAGATATGAGTCGGATAGAGAAAAGGCTTTCTTATTTATGGGCAAACTATCCCGACAATGCTGCGGCTACCGCGACTGAAATCCTTACGACCGCAGCAAAGACAGAAAGGCTCAATATACTCTTCGAGGACACCCGCACGGGGCGGGTCCTCGTCGAAACCGCAAAGACCGCGCGAGAGCCCCGCTTTACCGATACGATGGTACTTGGCCCGTATCGCGCGCGTTTCGGCATAAACGAGGATTGGGTCGACGCCGAGGCGAAAGCCGAGATCGCCGACGTTATCCACGGGCAAAAATTCCAGAACGGCGCATATATCTGGGTCAACGAGATTCATGACTGGAAGGGCGGCGACAACTACGCCATACGCCGAATACACCCGAACCTCCGGGATACCGAGGGAAACTATCTTTCGACGAACGCCAAAGACATCAAGGGAAACAGCCCCTATCTCGAGGAACTTGAGGGCGTGCGCGACCATGGCGAAATATATTTCAGGTACTTTTTCAAAAAACTCAATTCCGAGGAAGTTGCCGAAAAGCTGACGTACTCCACGCTCTATGCGGACTTCAACTGGATCGTCGCGATGGGAATCTATCTCGAGGATATTCAGACGTATATCGATGCCGCGCGTAAAAACACCGCGAGGCTCACGATCCGCGTTTTGGTCGTTGCGGCGATTTCCATAACCGCCCTTTTCATCGCGGCATTCATAATCCTTTCGCGCATGGAGTCCTGGTTTATCCGGAAAGCAAGCCAAAAAATCAGGATCGAGTCAAACACCGACCCCCTGACCGGCGCATTGAACCGCCGAATCGGTACCGCGTTTCTCGATGAAGCGTTCAGCCACTTCAAGCGTGGAAGCGAATCGGTAATGCTGTTTTCGTTTGATCTCGACGACTTCAAGAAGGTCAACGATACCTGGGGGCACGATGCCGGCGACATAGTCCTCAAGGCGGTCGTCAGCGAGATCAAGAAACATATGCGCCTTACCGATTTTCTCTTCCGTTGGGGCGGTGAGGAATTCCTTCTTGTGTACTCAGACATAGCGAGAGATGCCATCGAGACGCTCGCGCAGAAACTCAATCATGAAATAGCGTCACTCCCGATCGTCATCGGAAAGCCGGGCAACGAAAATGCAGAGAGGATATTGCGCATAACCATATCCATCGGGATAAGCCGGTTTCTCCCCACCGACTCAACGCCTGAGGAAGCACTCAAGCGCGCGGACGAGGCCCTCTATGCCGCGAAGGCCGCAGGAAAGAATTGCGCGAGAATCGTGTAGCGACGCTCATGGTTGAAGACAGCCTTTCAGTATCCGTCCGCATCTTCCTCTATGATCGCGAACCATCCGGTTTTATAGGTCTCGAATCCCCGCGACGCGGCAAAGCCCGCGATAAAACGGTTTCCATTTTGGGAATCAGGGAGTATCACCCCGAGAGGCTGTGAACGCACGGAGAGCATCTCCGGTTCGGGAACGGCTTTCCGGCTATCGCAGGCAGACGCGATGATCGTGCCATCGGGATACGCGAGCAACGCGCGCACCGGGCGTTCCGTCTCCGGGGAGAGCATGCCCTCAGCCCTCTCAACGACGACACTCCCGAGCCCTTCCCAATTGAAGATCACGCCGAGCACACCGACGAGCCGTCCCGACGCGTCTCCGTTTTCGCGAACGCCGCATGAATAAACGAGGACAGTACGGTTTTTCACGAGAGGGCTTGCGTGAACGCCCTCGAACCCGTACTCGTTTCCACTCGCGGTTCGGATCGCTTCGTTAAACCAGCCACAGTTCGCGACCGACCGCCCGACGCTGGGAAAGATCCCGGGCCGACCGTTCGCGATGACGCGGCCCGCAAGGTCGCACACGACGATATCGAGATAGACAGTATAGGAGTCGAGAATGACACCGAGGCGTTCGCAGCATTTCATCGCGTCCTCGGCGGCGCCGGTTTCAAGCGCCCGAGAGACTGCCGCCTCGGTAGCCCACCACCGGACGTCGCAGGATCGCTCGTAGAGGTTTCGGTCCACTATGTCGATCATGTTCTCGGCGACCTGCGACAGCCTTGAGGCGCGAACCTTTGTCGCGAGATGCCGGTTGATATCCCGCAACTCGGTCACGGTCGACTCGACGTTTTTCTGAAGCGCCTCGGTGATTCGCTGCGTTCGGCCAACCATGGCGCGGACGAAATCCGCTACCACGGCGAAAGCCTTACCGCTCGAGCCTGCCTTCGCGGCGAGAATCTTCGCGTTTATCGACAGCACGTGGATGTCGTCGTTAACCGCCTGTATGTCGCCAATCGACTCGCGGAGCCTGACGGCGATATCGCTCGCAAGCTGGGAAATCCTGCCCTGGGTTACCTCGTTGTTTTCAAGATTCATACACGTTACCTGCCCACGATCTGCGTAAAGAATGCGAAAAAAAAAAGCAAAGACGCCTGAAGTTCAATGAACCTCAGGCGTCTTTGCCTTGTCTATGGCACGATACCATTGCGGATAAAAACAATCAAGCGAACTTTCGTTATGAATGAATGCACGCGCGCATTTACATTTTTTAATGAACGGTATAGTATTCACGTCTTCATGAAACACCGCACTTCTTTTTTTCAAACGCAAAGTAAAATTATTCCCGGCGTTGCGCTATCGCTCGGCGTCGCCGTTCCCGCATGGCTCATGGGAAAGCATATCCCGATCGTCGGTGGCGCGGTTTTCGCGATTGTCCTCGGCCTGATCGTCGGGTCTTTTTTTAGACCAGAACGCTGCATAACCGGAATCAAGTTTACCGGGAAGAAAATCCTGCAGTACTCGATCATCCTGCTCGGTTTCGAAATGCAGATTCGCAAGGTACTCGAGGTCGGAAGCCAATCTCTTTTCGTCATGCTGTTTACCGTATCGGCTGCCTTTATAACCGCCTGGATCATGTACCGCGTACTGCGCGTCAAGGGAAAGCAGGCTGTCCTTATCGGGGTTGGAACCTGCATCTGCGGCGGTTCCGCCATTGCGGCGACGGCTCCCGTCATCGACGCGGGCGACGAAGATATCGCGCAGTCCATATCGACCATCTTTCTCTTTAATATCATCGCTGTGTTCGTCTTCCCTGCGACCGGAAGGCTTCTCGGCCTGAGCGACGAGGGCTTTGGCTTATGGGCGGGAACTGCGGTCAACGACACCTCGTCGGTAGTGGCAACAGCAGCCGCATGGAGCGAGGTCGCGGAAAACAATACCGCCCTCTCGCTCGCGACGATCGTCAAGCTGACCCGCACGCTACTCATCATCCCGATCACGGTCGCGTTAGCCATCTATACCGCTCGCCGGGGGAACGCGAGTACCGGAAGATTTAGCATTGTAAAGATATTCCCGTGGTTTGTTCTCTATTTCGTATTGGCCGCGCTGATCAACTCGTTCGTCGCCCTTCCGCCAGAACTTCCGCATTTCCTTTCGCAATGCGGAAAGTTCATGATCGTCATGGCGATGGCCGCAATCGGGTTGTCGACAAACCTCAAGAACCTGATTGCGGGCGGCCGTCGCCCGATTATCCTTGGCCTTGTCTGCTGGTCGGCCGTCGCCACAGTTTCCCTTGCCGTGCAATATTTATCAGGAACGCTGTAGCATTCAGTTGCCTGACCATTGACATCGATCGCTCATAGCCATATTGTGGACATATGTTCAATTCGCCGAGATATCATTTCAGCGGCACAAAACCGCTACACAGTATCCCATTGAGCAAAAGCTGCGGTTCGGTACCCGCAGCCCGGGACTGAGGCTCGCCGCATGTCGCGTCCTGTATGCGAGCGCCGCCTGTGCGCGGTAATCGAAGCCCGCTTGATGAAACCCTCAGGCATTCCTTCCCGAGACCTCGAGGAGGTGCTTCTCGGCTTTGACGAGGCGGAAGCGCTCCGCCTCGCGGATATCGAAGGCCTCTATCAGGAGGCTGCCGCGCGCCGCATGGGCGTATCCCGTCCGACGTTCAGCAGAATCGTCGAATCGGCGCGCCGAAAGACCGCCGACGCCCTATTAAACGGTAAAGCCCTCCGCATCGAAGGCGGAGACATCTCTATAATTCCAAGAGGAGAAACAACCATGAAAATCGCCGCACCATCGCGCAACGGTCAGATCGACGAGCATTTTGGGCATTGCAAGGAATACCTGGTATTCACCGTGAACGGGAAAGAACTGATCCCCGAGGCAACCATTCCCTCACCCGAGGGGTGCGGCTGCAAGTCGGGCGTCGCCGTCGACCTTGCGGCGGCGGGAGTCACGCACATGATAGCCGGCAACATGGGCGCGGGAGCGGTTCGCGTTCTCGGCTCGCACGGAATCACCGTCGTGAGGGGCGCTTCGGGCGACGCGCGAAAGGCCGTGCAGGCCTTTGTCGACGGAAAGCTTTCGGATTCGGGAAGCGGCTGCGCCGGACACGGCGACGACGGACATACCTGTGACCATGCGTAAAGCCTTGCGTCTTTTTTTCATCCTCGCGCTCGCGACGATTCCCGCTCTCCTTTCCGCCCATCCCCACATGTTCCTGACGAGTACGGCGGAGTTCGTGTGGGAGAAGGAGAAACTTTCCGGCTGCTGGATCGAGTGGACCTTCGATCAGTTCTTCAGCGCCGACATCATTCAGGCCTACGACGCCGACGGGAATGGACGGTTCAGCGCGGAGGAAACCAGGCAGGTTTACAACGGCGCCTTCATCAACCTCAAAAACTATTACTACTTCACGTTTATCAGGCAAGGGAAAAACCGGACGAACCCGTCATCTGTCACGAAGTTCTCTGCGGGGATACGGAATCAAAAGATGTGGTACCGTTTTTTCGTTGACCTCTCGAAGTCGGCGCCCGGAGAGCTCTGCTTCGCGGTGTACGACTACACCTTTTTCTGCGATATCCGGTATCCCGACGCGGCGCCCGTCAAGCTGACGTTCGACCCGGCCTTCGTGAAACCGTCGTACCAGATCGTCGAGAACAAGGAATATCCCGTGTACTACAATCCGCTCGGCGCGGCAGACGACAACACCGTCTATTACACATGGAAAAAAGGACTCCAGACATATTATCCGCGGGAAATTAGGATCACGTATGCGAACTAGCCGCGTGCGCATCGCAAAAATAACCGCTTTTCTCGCGACTCTTTTCATCTGCGCCCAAACCCTCGCCGCGAATCCCTTCATGGGAGCGGGGACCGGCGCCGAAGGAAGGCCGAATCCGCAAGCCGCGCCCGTAAGGACGGGACCTGCCGACCTGCACCTCGTGGCGAGGCAAGCGAGTCTCCGCGACGCGCTGGGGAACTACTTCCATTCCTGGAAAGAAAGCGGAAGCCGATCCCTGTTCTGGGGAATACTCGGCGTCTCATTTCTCTACGGCATTCTCCACGCCCTCGGACCCGGTCACCGAAAGACGGTGATCTTCTCGCTCTATCTCGCGCGGCGCGCTCCGTCCTGGGAGCCAGCGATGACGGGAGCCCTCCTCGCGATCCTTCACGCGAGCGCGGCGATCGTCCTGCTCATGGCATTACGGGGTATCTCTGGCGCCATCTCGGGAAGGGCCGACAACGTAACAATTTATATGGAAGGATTCGCGTACGCCCTGCTTATCGCGGTCGCGCTCTATCTTGTCACGCAGGCTATCCGTGATCTCGCTCGCGGCAAAGACCACGCGTCTCGTAGCGCGATGAGCCTCGGGACAATTCTCCTGACCGGCATCTACCCGTGTCCCGGCGCGATACTGATCCTCGTGCTATCGCTCACGCTCAACATTACCGGAATCGGAACGCTCGCCGTATTCGCCATGTCTCTTGGCATGAGCCTGCCGATTATCGTCGCAGGATACCTTGCGTGGTTTGGGCGAACGGGAATCTTTCTCGCGCTGAAGGGAAACGAGTCCCGCCTCGCGCGCGTTTCCGCGCTCATCGAGCTTTTCGGCTACTCGTTCCTGCTTGCCTTCGCGGCGTACATGGCCGCGCCATTCATCGTGAGTCTCGCGAGGATGATTCGAGGCTAAGCGACCTTCAGCCGAGCGCGACGTCGAGAAGCATCATGACCGCAAAACCGATCATGGCTCCGATAGTCGAATAGTCAGAACTGCCGTGCTGCTGCGCTTCCGGGATCAGTTCCTCGACGACGACATAAATCATCGCGCCCGCGGCAAAGGCAAGCGCGTACGGCAGGATCGGTTGAATCGCCACGACGAGCAAGGCGCCCAAAACGCCAGCAATCGGCTCGACGAGCCCGGAAGCCTGTCCGTAGACAAAACTCTTCGTCCGCGACATCCCTTCACGCCTGAGCGGGATCGACACGGCCGCGCCCTCGGGGAAATTCTGCAAGCCGATACCGATGGCAAGCGCGACCGCGGCGCCAAACGTGGAAGGGCTTCCCGCGAGCCCGAGCGCGCCGAACGCGACGCCGACGGCAAGGCCCTCGGGTATATTGTGAAGAGTGATCGCCATCACGAGAAGGACGCTCCGTTGCCAGGACGTCTTGATTCCCTCTGCCTGATTGGTCTCGAGTCCCGCATGAAGGTGCGGAAGCAGGCGATCGACGAGGAACAGGAAAGCCCCACCGCCGATAAACCCGGTAAGGGCCGGGATGACGGGAACGACGCCCATGGCGGAAGCCATCTCGATCGCTGGATTGAGAAGCGACCAGAAGCTCGCCGCGATCATGATCCCGGACGCGAACCCGAGCATGCTATTCAGGATCGTCTGGTTAATCGATTTGAAGAAAAAGACGAGAGCCGAACCCAACGCGGTAACGCCCCAGGTAAACAGCGTCGCGAGAAGAGCAAGATACACCGGGTTCAAACCCATAAGCGAATCGAGCATACTGACCTCCAGAAAACATCGAGCTTTAACGTCTCGTCCGTTTTATTACAGAGTCGCCGCCAGCGACTCGGAGATACTGAAAGCGTGATCGCCGATCTTTTCAATATTTCGCACGACATCGATATAGAGCAGCTCGGCTTTAACGTCGGCCCCTTCTTCAAGTCGTTTGCGTGCGATTTTCTTCAACTCTTTCCGCGATTTATCGATCGCGTCTTCCATACCATGAGCGAGTACGAGATGCTCCGCGGAAAGCGGTTTATTCAGATGGACATGGACAAAACCGGTGAATTCCTCAACGAGTTGAACATACGGCTTTAATCTCTGGATATCGCCGGGATGGAAGGACATCCGCTTATCCACGCTACGTTTAACCAACATCGCGATCGCGTATACGTCATCAGTAATGCTCTCAAGATCGTCGACAATACGGATCATTTGGCGAACGTTATTGACCGCCTTGGGCGAGAGAGGCAACTGGGAGGTCTTCACAAGAAACCGCGAAAGCTCTTCCTGCATTTGATCGGCATATTCCTCCTGCAGCGACAGTCGCCCGCTCATTTCCGAAATGGATTCGAGTTCCGTATCATCAAGCAACCCGGATAGACAGTGGAGCATTTTCTGCGCGACCTCGGACATTGAGAGGATCTCGCGCTCCGCGCGAAACACGTACGATTCGGCATTTTCGCTGATCGCGGCGGTTGGAAAATCAAGCTTGTACACCGCCGGAGGCTCATGTTCACCCGGCCGGATTAACCATTCGACCAAGTGGGCGATTTGCCTCGTAAATGGGAGAAACAAAATCGTGCTGCCGACATTGAACACCGTATGAAGCATCGCAAGGTGCACGGTTATGGAATCGCGGCTTAGCTCACCGGGAACGATCAACTCGATAAGCAAAAGAAACGGCGTAAAACAAAGCATAGCGATAAACGTCCCGGTTACATTGAACAGCACATGAACCGCGGCTGCCCGCCTGGCATTCAGTTTCGTCCCGATAGCCGCGAGAACGGCGTCGATCGTCGTTCCGATATTGCTTCCCAGAACCATCGCCGCGGAAAATTTCCAGGGAAGAAGGCCGTTGTGCGCCATGGTGAGAATAACGGCCGTCGTCGCGCTCGATGAATGAAGGAGCACGGTAACCGCAAGGCCGACCAGAACGCCGACCACAAGCCCAAGAACGCCTTTATCGCCAAAAAACGCGAGGAATGAGAGCTGATCCGCCGAAACGGATGGAATGGCGCCCGCCAGCAGATCAAGGCCGAGAAACAACAGGCCAAAACCCATGATCGCCTCGCCAAGCCCGTCTTGATGCAGCTTTCGGAAAAACGTCATAAAGTAGCCGATCCCGAAAGCGGGAACGGCGAGAACGGCCAGCTTGAACTTGAAACCAACGAGGGACACGATCCATGCGGTAATCGTCGTCCCGATGTTCGCCCCGAAGATTACCCCTATCGATTGCGACAGGGTCAGCAACCCGGCGTTGGCGAAAGACACGGTCATCACCGTCGTTGCGCTCGAAGACTGAACAATGGCGGTAATGCCAAGCCCGGTGAATACGGCCGCAAAGCGGTTCCCCGTCATGAAATTTAGGATTCGATGAAGCCCGTCTCCGGCGCTTTTCTGGATGCCGTCGCTCATCAACTTCATGCCATACAAAAGAAGCCCCAGACTGCCGATTATCTCGAGAATTGCGATTAAAACCACCATAGCATTGATAATAACAGAATATTCAGATCGCTTCAATGTTTCCGCTGGCGCCAAAAACGGCCGAACGCTTACCGAATTTGCCGCATCGTCGAAATCAGCTCTTTCAGGTTAACCGTCGCGAACTTCGTCGCGTAATCGCTTACCGCATACGGAAGGATCAAGTCCTGTTCGTGGATCATCGCCCCGCAGGTATAGACGACGTTCGGCACGTATCCATCACGCTCATCCTCCAACGGGACGATTAACGGTTCGGAAAGCCTGCCGATGACGCGGGAGGGGTCTTCGAGATCCAGCAAAAACGCCCCGATGGAATACTTGCGAATCGCGCCGACACCGTGGCTTATGACAAGCCAACCGTACTCGGTTTCGATTGGCGATCCGCAGGTTCCGATCTTCATGTATTCCCACGGCTCTGCCGGTGTCAGCAAAACTTTGGGATCGTACCAAAAATGAATATTGTCCGAATACATCAAAAAAATATTCTCGTCATCCTGACGGGAAAGCATGGCGTACTTGCCGTCAATTCTGCGGGGAAAAAGAGCCATGCCCTTATTACGAACGGCGGGTCCGTTGAGCGTCGCGAATTTGAAGTCAAGAAAATCCTGAGTCTCAAGCAGCTGCGGCAACGTTATCTTGCCGTCATAGGCGGTATAGGTCGCGTAATACGTTATGGTTCCATCGTCGTCGACGAACCGGACGAAACGCGCGTCCTCGATCCCGTTACTCTGGCTCGGCCCCGACGGGAACAGAATCCGTTGCGACAGACTGCTTTCGCCCGTGAATAATACCTCGTAGTTGGATTCCGCAAGAAGCACGATGGCTTGATACGAACGGTCCGCCTGAATGTCGACCGGGTCGAACTTCCCTCGCTCAATGTCCAGAACATCCTTTAATTCCTCGCTGATGAACACGCCAGGCAGAGAACGCAATACGCCCTGGCTAAAATCATCGTGAATTCCAGCCTCGTGCAGCTTTCGGAGAAACAGGTCTTTCTCATACCCCCGGTTTGGCATTCGCTTTGCCTGGAGCGTAAACGGGACTGATTCGTCCAGATGAACGGAATTCAGCTTATCGAGCATGCCGGTACGAAACGTGATTGAGGAGATATGGCCCTCTCCGGTCGATCGCAGACTCAGAATAAAGCGAATCGAGCCCTCAGGAACGGCGGATTGATCCGGGTGCATTATGATCGACGGATTGAAGAGCGCGGCCGATTCCGGCGAGTACTCCATCAGAAAGTATGATCCGATCAGGGCCTTGCGCTCCGTCGAAAGGTCAAGACCCGTGTTCAAAGTCTCCCGCACTTGCTCGAAGCGGTCGAGAAGGGTCTCCTCGATAGTATCATGCCGCCCGGAGAAGTCCTTCAGGACGCCGTAATACCGCTTGAGAACCTCCTCCTCGCCTATCGACAGGAGGCTATCGACGATCCTTTGCGCGGTCTCGATTCGGGAAGCGTTAAACGGGCGCAAAAGGACGCGCGTCCGATCGGGGGTAATCACGACGGGGCTCCGATTTACTCGCACTGAGCCACTCCTTTTATTCTCCCGCTTCCGCTTGCGCTCAGAACGACCTGCATCTCGGTTAAGGCAAGCAAAAACGCGAGCGTGGATTCGCAGCCTTCGTTCTGGTTGATACGGTCGATGTGCAAACCGTCGTGGCAGCCACCCGTACTTGGGTCGTAGACGGCGACGCCTACGTCATTCCGCCCGAGAAACCAGTCGAAGGCGCGACGAGCCTCATTCAACCAAAAACGGTCATCGGTTATCCCATACGCGGCGATGCACGCGGAAACGGTAGCCTGCGCCTCGATAGGCTGCTGATCAAACTGGGCCCGGATTTCGCCACGCAGGTAAAATCCATTGGTCCCAATCGGCCTGAACAAACCCGATTCCGAAGTCTGCATCGAGATCAGCCACCGAAGCGAAGCAAGGCCCGCGTCCCGTATCCTTTCATTTCGCATCGCATGCCCGCTTCGTATGAGCGCGTGGGAAAGGCGCGCGTTCGCGTAGGTAAGGATATCCTCGAACCACAACCATCCATCTGCCGACGAAGCGTCGAAGAGCCCCATTAGCCGTTCGGACAGGTTTTCGCGAACCTGACTCACGCGGCGATCGCCGTCGAAACACTCCAGATATTCATCGATTCCCAGTAACGCGGTTGCCCATGCGCGAGGTGACGCAAAATCGGTGACGCAGGAGAGGGCTCGCTCAAAAAGGTCCGACGCGAGCATCCGCATTCCTTGCTGCCGGGAATGTCCGATGCAATACCCCAAGGCCCATAGCGCGTGCGAATGCGAGTCTTCCGAACCGATTTCCTCAGTCCAGCTGCGGGTAAAGCCCAAGAAATTCCTGAACCGCCTCGTTTCGCTTTCAAGCGCGAAATTTACGAACGCGAGACATGTCGAGGACAGACTCGCGATCTTCGCGTCTTCATATCCCGACTCCTGCAGCATCAGCGTCAGCAAAAGGGCTCGCGCATTGTCGTCGGTACAGTACCCTTCCTGAAAATTCGGGACGGTAAAGCTCGCGTGCTGGAAAACACCGGTGGAATCGCTTAGCCTGAAAAGATGGTCCAGGCGCAGATCGGGAAGCGAATCGCTCTGCTCGTCAAGCGTCCGGAATGGCGTGGTCTTTCCGCCCAACAGATTATAGTCGACCTCGGCCTGATGGAACGAATCCATGTACATATTGGCGACGTTGCTCCAAATCATGTCCCGTCCCAATTGGTAGGCCTTCTTTCGCATCGCGTGCCGCGAGGGTTCGTTCCCCAATAATTCCTTGACCGCCTCGGCTATTGAGGCGGAATCCCTGAACGGAACCAACTTTCCTTTCCCGTCGGCCAGCAATTCCGCCGCATGCCAGTATGGCGTCGATATCACCGCGTTTCCGGAGCCGAACGCATAGGCGAGCGTTCCTGATGTTATCTGCGTCTCGTTGAGATATGGAGTAATGTAAATATCCGCAGCGCCAATAAATCGAAGCAGTTCGTCAAGTTCAACGAATCGATTAAAGAACACAACGTGCTTTTGCACGCCCAACTCCTGCGCGATTTGCTTCAGGCGCAACCGGTACACTTCGCCTTCATTGCGGATTAAATTTGGATGCGTTTGTCCAACGACGATAAAAACGACATTGGGATTATCCTTGATGATGGCCGGCAAGGCATGGAGAACGTACTCTATGCCTTTGTTCGGGGATAAAAGCCCGAACGTTAACAGAACCTGTTTTCCGGTAACCCCGAATTCATCCTTGAAGAAATTGGGGTCGGCGAACGGAATATCCGGAATGCCGTGCGGTATTACGTCGATTTTCTCCGGAGGGGCATTATACGTGTCCAACAGGATCGCGCGGCCCTTTTCAGCCATCGTGATAAGCCTCGTCGAAAGCCGGATGAGCTCGTTCATGACGCGGCGCTGGTCGACGGTAGGCTCCCTGAGAATGGTGTGCAGCGTCGTCACGATGGGCATCCGCGCCTCGTGCATCAGCGCAAGGACATGGCTTCCGGCTTGTCCGCCATAAATCCCGAATTCATGCTCGACGCAGAGAATATCAACGTCGGTTATATTCAGGAAATCCGCCGCCCTGAGATACGACGATAAATCGGATTCAGCGATCTCAAAGCGGACCTCCTCGGGGTACGCGTACCCGCCCTCGATATCGTTCACCGGCACGACCAGGCACTGCGTGTCGGGATAGGCCTCGGCTATCGAGGTTCTCAGGTCTTTCGTGAAGGTCGCGATACCGCATTTTCGCGGCAGATAATCCCCGAGAAAGGCTATCTTGCTGACCGAGTTCTTTTTATCCATTTCGTGTTGTTCCCCTGGCATACCTTTCCTTAACGCTTTTACGGCTGAATTGGACGTGAATGAGTAAGGCACAAAAAACGAATGGTTGCGATAGTTTATATAATAGGAGCCATCATGAATGGTGTCAACGGAAACTACGGCTTTTTATTGAGCACGCAAATCATCAGCATACCGGTATGGCTAGCCCGCTTAATTTGACATTCTCGCGGTTTATTCTATCCTTTACGATATGGAGGCTTACATGAACATTCCCGTTACAGGCAACGTTTCCTGGGTAGGCAAGATCGACTGGGAACTCCAGAAATTCCACGGTAACGAATACTCGACCAGTCAGGGATCAACGTATAACGCATATTTGATACGCGAGCAAAAGAACGTACTGATCGACACGGTATGGCGCCCTTACGCGAAGGAATTCGTCGAAAACCTGACAAAGGAAATCCCGCTCGAAAAAATAGATTTCGTCATCGCCAACCACGGAGAGGTCGACCATTCAGGCGCCTTGAGCGAACTGATCCGACATATCCCGAACGTTCCCGTCTATTGCACCGAGAACGCCGTAAAGTCGCTCACCGGCCAATACCACGAAAAATGGAACTTCCATACGGTGAAAACAGGCGACACGCTGAATATCGGTAACGGAAAAAAAATCGTGTTCGTCGAGATGAAGATGCTCCACTGGCCCGACAGCATGGCGACCTATATGACCGGCGACAACATCCTCTTCAGCAACGACGCCTTCGGTCAGCATTACGCAACGAACTGCCTCTTCAACGACCTCGTCGACGAGGCCGAACTCTACGCCGAATGCGTAAAATACTACGCGAACATCCTGACGCCATTCAGCGCCCTCGTGGACAAAAAGATCGAGGAGGTTCTCGCGCTGAAATTGCCGATCGACGTCATCGCGCCGAGCCACGGCGTCATCTGGAGAAAAGACCCGACGCAGATCGTCAAACGCTACGTCGAGTGGAGCCGGGACTATCAGGAAAACCAGATAACGATCCTGTACGACACGATGTGGGACGGCACGCGCCACATGGCCGAGGCTATCGCCACGGGAATCCGTGAAGCGGGAAGCAACGCGACCGTCAAGCTCTTCAACGTTTCGAAGACCGACAAGAACGACGTCATCACCGAGGTCTTTAAATCGCGCTTCATCCTCGTCGGATCGCCGACGATCGGCAAGGGAATCACGAACGCGATGGCAGGCATTCTTGAAATGATCGAGGGCTTGCGATTCAAGGGCAAGAAAGCCGCCGCGTTCGGTTGCTATGGCTGGAGCGGCGAGTCGGTCGCGAAAATAAATACGATTCTCGCCGCGTCCGGCTTCGCGCTCCTGAACGAGGGTATCAAGGCCCTGTGGGACCCGGATACCGACGCCATCGCGAAATGCAAGGAATATGGCAGAAGCCTTGGAGTGCAATGAAGTGAACTTGCGCCGCAAGTTGTGGCGTCATTCCCAGGCAAGCGTTTCCCGTATCGGAACGCGCGCTGCGTTTGACGAAGGCGCATAGCTCGAAAGCGCCGCGCACAGAACTACGATGGCCAGCCACGCAAACATGCCCGAAGCTGATACGGCGAACTCAAGCGGGGCCTCGAAGAAGAGAAGCCCAAACCGACGCGCAATGAAGGCGCTTACCGGATACGACGCCACGATTGCCAGTGCCCAACTCGCGATTCCGATGATTACTCCCTCAATGACGACGATCATGATTACTGACCATCCCGGAGCCCCGATCGCCCGAAGGATCCCGAGCTCGCGCGTGCGCTCGAGCACGTTTAAGCCCATCGCGGACGAAAGCCCAAGCACGCCGACGATAACGACGAGCAAGGCCATCAAGGTCAACATGGACGCGATTACCGCGAAATGCTCCCGCACGGCGAGCTGGAACTCAAGAAGGAGCGTCGAGGACGTTACCGGTATTCCCCGATCGACGAGCGCGGCTTCAAGCCGTTTGGCAAGCGACGCCACGAAAACTCGGTCGTGCGCTACGCCGCGAACGGCGATGCTTTTCGAGAGCCCTGTCTGTCCAAGCGTGGAATCGACGAAAGTTTTATTCGCGTAGCCGGTCGGCGCGGCCATCAGTTCCTTGACGATTCCGATAATCCTGAAATCGCGCGTCATACCCGCTAAGCGAAGCGTAACCGTCGCGCCGAGCTTGGGCGTTTCCAGCAAACCGAGAACGCGCTGATTGACGACGACGGCTTCGGTATCGCCCGGCTCGAGCCAACGGCCCTCCACGAGCGGAGGGATTGCCTGTAAAACAGTCGCATCGGGGATGGAGACAAGATCGATCCGCTCGCTCTCCGTTCCGTTTTTCGACACGACAAACGAAGGATTGTAACCCCAGGCCTCTATCGTTTCAACGCCATCAACACCATCAACGCTATCGACAAGGTCGCGCAGAATGGAGTCTTCGACGGCAACTGGAAACATTAGACGCAGGTCGTATCGGGAAGCCCTGAACTTGGAAGCGACGGTCTCGTCCATCGAAGCGCCGATATTCATCGCGGTCATGAATATTGCTCCGGCCGCGGTCAGGGTCAGAATGGACAGTGCCAGGCGAACGGGCTTTCGGGCCGAATTGCGGAGCGACAAAATGAGTGGACGGCTGAAACGGCCACGTAAAACCGGTGCTCTTCCCGAGCCTGACGAAAAGGAAATCACGGGAGAGTCTGCAAGCGCCTCCCGGACGGTCACGCGACTTCCCTTGAAGATCGAGAATGACGCGATCAAAAGCGGCACGGCAAACGCGACGGCAATCTCTGCGAAATAAGCGCCGTACGGCACCGTGACATCAAATATCGTGAAGTTAAGCGTTGCAGCCGCGAACCGGGAATACGCCACGGCAGCGAGTTTGGCGAGCGGGAGCGCCACAAGGCACGAAGCGAGGGATAAAAGCGCGATCTTTCCATAATACATCGCGCGGATCTGCCGATCCGTTCCCCCAACCGCCTTCATAATCGCGATCTGCCTGAGCTGCCGACCCATTAACGAGCTGATCATCGAGGCGGCAAGTACGGACGCGAGCGCCATCGCAAGGAATCCGAACGCCTCCAGAAGATAGAGAAGCGTCATCATTTGCGACGCGTGCGGATGATGGCCCGGTTCCGGGATCGAGACATGCGAAACCATCAGGCCCGCTTCCGTCGTTGCAGCCCGCGCTCGCGCGGACACCTCCGCTATATGCGCCACGTCGAGCGCGTTACCCGTGACGTGAATCCTGATCTGGTTCATCGGCGACCGCACGCCCCATGATTCGAGCGTTTTCGCGGATACCCACGTGTAGGCGGTTCGTTCCATCCAGGCGGGTGGAAGCCCCGGCGCGTGGACGGTACCCGCATTCTTGACTGTTCGCGCGACGCCATCGCCCAAGTTGATCTCAAGCTCATCAAGGCTTGTCGATCCCAAAAGAGGAATTGCCGCCTTCTCGACCAAAGCCTCACCCTCGAGAGGTGGCCAGCTTCCGCTTACCGACGTCACGATATCTGAGCGCTGATCAAGGTAATCGGGCAGCGTGAAAAGTCGCAAGGCGCGCCACTCCCCGCCAGGGACCCTGACGCGCGCCGTCAATTCACCCGAAAGAGAAACGCCCTTAACGCCTTTGACCTTCGCGATCGTATCAATAAGGCCCGGATCAACCGAGGTTGAATCACCTTCAAAATACAACTCGAGCACTGAAGCCGAAGGATTCGTCCGCCAGTAATTCGCGTCAAGTTCCCGTACCAAAATGGAGCGGGCATCGAGGACCGAACCGAACGCGAAAATACCAATCGCGATCGCAAGCACGACAAGAAAGCTTCGAGAGCCCTCTACCGCGATATCGCTCAGAATCTTGCGAACGCGCGTATCAAGCATGATCGCCTCCTTCGACGATCCCGTCGCGTATGGTAACCGAGCGGGACACGCGGGAAGTCAGGTCCGGATCATGAGAGACGATAACGAGAGTCTTCCCCTCGTCGACCAATCCCGCGAAAAGATCCCAGATGGCGCAGGCCGTCGCCGTGTCGAGGTTTCCAGTCGGCTCGTCGGCGACCAGAAGGACAGGATCATTCGCGAGGGCACGCGCGATCGCCGCGCGCTGTTGCTGCCCTCCCGAAAGGGACTGTGGCAATTTATGCATCTGATCGGCTATGCCGATCCGTTCGAGGAGCGCTTTCGATCGTTCCATCCGATCGCGCGCTGGAATAGCACCAAGGAAATCCATCGGCAGCATGACGTTCTCCAACACGCTCAAGGTTGGCATCAACTGGAAAAACTGAAACACGACGCCGACGCGCCTGCCGCGAAACCGCGCGAGATCGCTTTCGCCGAAGCCGTCGATCCTTTCCCCGTCGAACCAGATGGCGCCAGAGGACGGACGGTCGATTCCGGTTATCATGTTAAGGAGCGTCGTCTTCCCGCTCCCTGACTTGCCGATAATCCCGAGATATTCGCCCCGAGAGATCGCAAGATCAATGTCCCTGAGGGCCAGAAAATTACCGGCCTGTGTATCCCCGGTCCGGATGTATCCGGACCGGTTCCCGTATTCCTTTCGTACGCCCTCGAGCCTGACGAGCTCCCTTTCATTCATCATCATGGCCCGCCTCACAGCCCGGCGCCTGAAAGATGCTTGCGCACCATTTCGATCGCCGATCCGCCGACATGCAAGGCGATGACAATGACAATCAACGCGACGAACGCGATGACGATAACGCGGATGATCTTCTTTTTCTGCATAGTAACCTCCATTCGCAACCGCCTCGCGATTGCTCGAAGTAACTATGCGTCTATAACCGCGAAAAGGCGTCCAATCCGAACGGATTGGACAAAGTTCCTGATGGTTCAGCCCTTGCGATTGGCGTTGCGCCAGGCGGACGGCGTCATCCCCGTGCTTTTCCTGAAGACAGCGTTAAAGGTTCCCTTGGAGTTGAAGCCCGAATCAAGCGCGACCGCGAGAAGGGTAAGATTGTCCGATTCAGGAAGGAACACGCGGCGCTTGAACTCGTCGACGCGCCAGGCATTTACGTAATCGTAGAAGTTCATCCCGCATGACCGGTTCAGTACCTCGGTCAAGGTATGACGGCTCATCCCCGCGCATTCGGCGAGATCCTGCAGGTTCAGCTCGCTGTTTAGCCAGGGACGCTTTCGGGTCATCACGTCGAGAAGGCTATCCTTCAATGCCGCCAACTCGCCGTCGCCAAATGTTGACCGTCCGTATTTCCCGGTCGATTGATCGCGATCGACATCGCCTGGGACTTCGGGAAGCTTGACGTCCGTGCGTTGCAGGAGGGCTCGAAAGCCGAGCGCGTATACGACAAGAGCGGAAACGAACGCGTTGACGTAGCCGAAGTGCGGAGAGAGATCCGCATGAATGACCCAGACGAGCAACAGCGCCCACACCGATTCAACGAGGATAAAAACGAAGATAAAAAGCCTTACCCAGGCGAGATCGAATCCGTGAGAGTCCGCGAATTCGTCCCGAACACTCTTCTGATGACCATGAACCATCCGAAGGGTCTTCGCAAGATAATGGAAGAGATACGCGAGTGTAGCGATCCACGCGCAGGAATCGAAGATCCTCCGCGCGGGGCCGACGAACAGGGGATGCATCCCCGCGATGGTAAAAAAAGCAGTGATCAGAAGGAACGCCGAAAGGTTCGCGATCGCAGGCCGAATGCGGAACTGAAGCGATCCGGGCTTAACCAGAGAGCGTACATACCCGTAGAGCAGGGGCCCAAAGAGAAGCTGAAACGGCTCGAGCGACGTGTGGGTAAATCCGCGCGAAAGCAGCAAGGGACGAATTACGGCCGCGTGGAATATGTTGGCAGCAAAGGCAAACATCAGGGCCGCGAGCAGCGCGTCGGGCATGCGCCGCTTCACCTTTTTCCCGATGGAGCGAACAAGAAACAGCAAACTCAGGAAGACGCCCTGCGCCGCCCCGGCGACGATAATCGCGAATGAAATGGCCTTGACGGTCTCGCTTGGCTCGTACATCACGAAAAAGTGTACCCGATAGCCGTGATTCCCGCAATGCGGCATCATGCCTCAAAGTGTCATCGTCGTACCGTTTTCGAGCGTTTCCACATGATAAGAACAAAAACGATCATCGCCGCGAGAACCTCAAGAAAGCCGACGGTCGCCATCGGCGGAAGGGAGAGCCCATCCTTTATGACCGTGAGAAGCTGTCCCGAAGGCTGGAAGAGCGGCCAGAGCGCGAACACGCTTCCGGTCAGCGCGAAGACGGCGTTGAACATAAGCCCGACGAAAAAAAGGAAAACCATCTCGCTCGCGGGCATCCCGTACCCGACGTGATAGAGCGCATAGAGCGCCGCACCGAGGACCATCGCGAGAACGACGCCGAACGATTTCGCAAGCCTGCCGTACACCCAACCGCGCCAGAAGACCGCCTCGAAAAAACCGATTGCGAGCGCGAGCGCGATGAGCGGGAGCGCGGCAACAAGCGAAACGCCGGAAAGCCGTCGTGCAAGTTCCGGAAGAAGCGGGAGCGCGCACAGCGTCTGGAGCGCAAGGCTCAAGGGTAGCCGCGTCGAGGTAATGCCCAGGGAAGCCGGGGAACGCTTCGCGATAAAGACGGTGTATGATACGGGAAGCGCAAAGCCGCAAACGGCCGCGCCGAGGACGGCGTAGAGAAGGAAGTACGCGATGCCGCGCGATGACGTCGCAAGATATGTCGCCGCCGACAAGGACGCGACGACGAGCCCGATCGAAAGAAAAACCGCGACAAGCGATTTGTCGGGATTGAACCTGAAGAGCTTTTCAAGCAGCTTCCTTGCGTTCCATTCAAATTTCATTTCTGCGTCTCCTTCATGCGCGCGAGAAGGTCGGTGACGAACCAATCCCACCGTCGCGCGTCCGCAACCTCCGCGATCAGCTCGCGTACCGTCTTCAACTCCGCTTCCTTGAGGTACTGGTTGTGCCGCACCATGAGCGTGCCGGCAAAACCGATTCCTGAATCCTTCGAAAGCCTCGCGTGTTCCTTTCGCGCGCGATCGATCTCGGAAACGAGGCGCGCCTCGCGCCGCTCGAGACAGGCAAGCGCCTCGTCACGCGGCAACGCGCAGAGAAACAGCATGGCGATATCGAACTCTGCGTTCCCGGCGTCTCCCGACGAAAGGAAAGCGTTCAGCGTTCGGGCAAGCGCCTTCCGTCCCGCGCCGGTAACCGCGTACACGGTCTTTTCGGGCATATTGCCGTCCTGAACGGCCTTTCCCGCGAGAAGCCCCTTTTCCTCAAGGTTTCGCGCGGTGACGTAGATCGACGACTCCGAAACGGGAAACCACCGACTGAGGTTCACCGCCTTGAGCACCCTTACCATCTCGTACGCGCTCATCTGTCTCTCCGCCGCCAACGCGACCAGAATCGCCGCCGACTTCGATAACACTCTTTCCTCCATACTGCAATCTCCCTCTACTGTATATATACAGTAGTACAGCCATGGAGTCAAGGGAGAAGTGAAATTGAGGCAGAAAGAAACACGATGGCGAAAATCCTCGCGCGGAGCCGCCGCGAGCGAGAGTCCTTGCAGGCGCGAAAAGGGAGCGGAACTGTTCATGGCTCAAGCTTCTTCCGGAAAAACGTCCACAACCTCATTCGTTTCAACTTCGCCAAAAAAGAAGAGACCCTCCGCGAGCGGGCGAACGACTCAAGAGGATCGACGAGATCTGGAAAATCCGCGGGTATGGAACGCAACACGAACAGCCCTCTTTATCAGTATATTAGCGATGAAGGTCATTATGGCCAGCATACTGATAAAGGACACGACGAGAGAGGAACGCGATAAAATCGTGCGGGATGCCCTGAGCTGCGGCGGCGGGGGCTGCGAAAATTTCTCCGCCTGCGGCGTATACGGCGCAACCGATCCCTACGACATGTACCTGCCGTACGTCGAGGGAAAGAAGGAAATCGCGGACATCACGAGAGAGTTCAACGTGCGGTATATCCACGGAAGATAGTGCGGCCTTTTTTTTCATAGACTTTTTTCTCACATGTTTACCGGAAGCTTGTTTTCCGCGAAGAAACCTGGTATGCTGCTTTCAGGGTATCTATTTATGAAACATTTTGAAGTAGTGGCCTCGGTACTTATTAAGGATAATCGCGTTTTTTGCGCCCAGCGGAAAGATTCAGGCGAGACGGCAAAAAAGTGGGAGTTTCCCGGCGGAAAAATCGAGAAAGATGAAACCCACCAACAAGCCCTCGAGCGCGAGATTTCCGAAGAGCTTTCGACTAAAATCACTGTCGGCAATTTTATTACCACCGTCAATCACCAATACAATACCTTTGCCATCACCATGCACGCATATCAATGTTCAGTTCTCGAAGGCAGCCTGACTCTTTCAGAACACCTGGACTCCCGCTGGCTTACCCGCGAAGAACTCGCGAGCGTCGACTGGGCTCCTGCAGATCTGCCGATTGTAGAACGAGTGAGAGAAATCCTCCATGCCTGATTTCAACAGCAGGTTGCTGGAAAGTCTCCGCACCAGTTTTGTTGACTATTCAATTCAGTCTGATCAAACATTCCGACCGCAGCTCGTAAAGAACGACTATAAAAATCATGAAAAAGTCCTGACTTCCCTACTTTCTGAGTTAAAAACCTGTAACGAATTCTTTTTCTCGGTCGCATTCATTACATCAAGCGGCCTTGCGACATTGCTGAACACGTTCAAGGAACTCAGAGACCATAACATTAAGGGAAAGATACTCACGACAGACTATCTCACCTTCACTGATCCGAAAGCTCTCGAGAAACTTCTCCTTTTCCCCAATATTGAAGTGCGCGCTTATATCGAAGGCAATTTTCATCCAAAGGGATATATATTTCAGCAGTCAAATTACTGGTCAGTCATAATCGGCAGCTCCAATCTGACGCAGGATGCACTTTCAAAAAACATGGAATGGAATCTGAAAGTAATATCGTGTATCGATGGAGAACTCGTCCGCAATACGCGTTCAGAATTCGATAAAGTATGGAGCAAGGCCGTTCCTGTCACACCCGAATGGATTCGAGACTATTCCGAACTCTTTCGAATTGAAAAAAATCTTCGCGCTAGGAATGCACAAGAAGTACCTGAAGTAATCGACGATGAAAAAGAAATACTGCCGAATATCATGCAAAAAGAAGCGATGGCGTCCCTTGCCAAAATTCGTGCAGAAGATAAGAAAAGAGCTCTTTTAATATCCGCAACAGGTACAGGGAAGACGTATCTCGCTGCTTTCGACGTACAGCAATTCAAGCCAAAACGGTTTCTTTTTCTTGTACATCGAGAAACAATTGCGCGAAAGACGGAATCAAGCTTCAGAGAAATTCTCGGAGAATCGATTAAAACCGGGTTTATTATCGGCAGTTCTCGAGATATTGAATCACAGTATGTCTTCGGAATGGTTCAGACAATTTCTCGTGATGAGGTATTATCAAGTATCGATCCCAACACATTCGACTATATTGTCATCGATGAAGTGCATCGCTCGGGAGCCGGTAGCTATCAAAAAGTAATCAAATACTTTAATCCTAAATTTCTTCTTGGACTTACTGCAACGCCTGAACGAACCGACGGCTTTGATATTTATTCACTTTTTAACCACACAATCGCATACGAGATCAGGTTGCAACGTGCGCTTGAAATGGACATGCTCTGTCCATTTCATTATTACGGCGTCAGCGAGATAACCGTCAATGGACTTGAAATCGACGAACTTGCCAGCTTCTCGAATCTTGTAAGCACCGACCGGCTTAACCACATAGTTGAGAATATTGAACTTTATAAAAACAACACAGAAAAGACCAAGGGACTCATATTCTGTAGCCGAAATGAAGAAGCAGCAGAATTATCGAAGCAGTTGAACAACCGAGGATATCGTACGATTGCATTATCCGGAAGTAATAACGAGACAGAACGCGAGAACGCCATCAAAGATCTCGAAGCCGAGACACTCGACTACATTATTTCCGTTGACATTTTTAATGAAGGAATTGATATCCCTCGCGTAAACCAAATTGTGATGCTAAGGCCGACCCAATCAGCCATTATTTTCGTACAACAGCTCGGACGAGGCTTACGGAAAGTACAAAACAAAAGCTTTTTGACTGTCATTGACTTCATCGGAAATTATTCAAATAACTATATGATCCCGATAGCTCTATTCGGTGATACATCATACAATCATGACACCTTACGAAAACTGGTTAATTCAGGAAGCTCGAGCATTCCGGGGGCATCTACCATTGATTTTGATTTTATCGCCCGAGAGCGTATTTTCGCTGCAATCAACAATGCATCATTTAATCAACAGAAACTTTTAATCGAAGAATACAATAAAGTAAAATATCGACTCGGACGAATTCCCAGACTTACAGAATTTCTCGATAACGATTCCATTGACCCAACACTCTTTATTGAGAAGTACGGATCATACCCATTATTTCTTATCAAAGCGGAACCAGACTATCAGTTGAATCTTTCTCCTCGTCATTTGCAATCCCTCGAGTTTATTTCGAATGAAATCGCCTCGGGCATCAGACCTCATGAACTCATCATGATTAATCAACTAGTGAACAAAGGATTTTTCACGACAAACGATATTGCAGACACCCTAAAAACAGATTGGCAAATAGATTCCGATGATGCAACTTTCAAATCTGCGGTTAGTATTCTCTCAGACAGATTCTTCAAAGAATCGGATAGAAAGAAGTTCGGGAATATCAAATATCTTTCATCTGATGAATCCCTGCACGAGTTCTCAATAACAGACGACTTTGCATCACTGATAAAGACAAGAGAATATGCCGATCATCTGACGCAGGCAATAGAATTTGGACTATCAAAACACCGAACACTTACAGCTTCAGGAGCATCAACACAAGGTATTGTGTTGTACGGCAAGTACTCTCGCAAGGACGCCTGCAAGCTCCTTAATTGGGAAACCGAAGAAGCTTCAACAATTTACGGTTACAAGATTCAATACAAAACAACACCATGGAACTGTCCAATTTTTGTTACGTACAACAAAAGCGATGACATCCAAGATAGCATCAAGTACGAGGATACGTTCATCGACAGTACAACCTTCAGTTGGATGACTCGCAACGGTGTAAAACTAGATTCCAAAGAACCTGTCGCAATAATGGATTGGAAAACAAACCATATTCGCATTCCGTTATTCGTAAAAAAAAGTGATGGTGAAGGGCGCGATTTTTATTACATGGGCGATGTGGAACCGATCAGGGCTGAACAACAAACGATTAAATCAGAAGGGAAAGAACTTCCAATCGTGAATATTTTGTTCCACCTGAAAAATGCAGTCAGACAGGACATTTTCGGGTATTTTGAGAACATTCGTACTTGAGTACGCTCCACATATTCTCATTCAAAAAGCAGTCTGGTTTATGATGTCGTCGCGGAACGCAAAACCGACGAGGGGATAGGGCGGAACCCCGCAGGGCGACTTGAGGAGCCCGAGGAGGCCCGACCGTAAGGGGAGACTTCCCCTTCCCTATACTTCTTGGGTAAAACCCGTTTAAAATGCAAAAACCCGCCACACAGGACGGGTTTTCGTTGATTAGAGGCGCCGGACAGAATCGAACTGTCGCATAAAGGTTTTGCAGACCTCTCCCTTACCGCTTGGGTATGGCGCCACAAGGGATACTTTCGTATCTTTATAGCTCATCTTATTACTCTATAAGAAAATATTCAAGTACTAAAATACATTAGGAAACCAAAAAATACCCCGTTTTTCTCATTATTTTTTCTCATAGTTTGGCTTACAAACCGCACGTTAAAGCTGTAATTCTCTGCAAATTTCCCGTACAGAAACGCACGCCTGGGCGAACTCGATATCTTTCGCATACGAAAACTCTTCCCGGTATTTCACCCAGAAACGGTTCATCTGTGCGTCGCCTTCAATCGCCTGCAAAATCGTCTCATACTGCGGAAGAATGACCGTACTTCCCCGTTTCTTCGCCGTCGCTTCCAAGGCCTGCCGAAGGATCTTCGGGCGGTACTTCTTTTTCCGCAAAGCGCGAAGAACATACACATCGTAGAAATCCCTCGGTCGCGTATTGGCAATTCCGCGAGACAGAATCGTCTCGATCTTCTCAGCTAGAATGGTTTCCAAGTTGTATGCCAACACGCTGATCTTCCGATCATCAAACAACAGAGGCAGCTCGTACTCGATCTCCGGTTGTCACGTCCACTTTGAGCGGAACGGACAAGGTAAGATATACCGCGCGAAGCGATACCCGGATTCCCGGATAGTCATCAGTCTCGCGGATATCGGCGCAATCGAGAAACTCGAACGACACGTCATCTTCGACCGGAATCCGACAAATCTCAGTAAACGCCTCGCACGCAGCATCGAGGGTCAGGGTGAAACCCTTCACCGTCGTATCAAGATCCATTGTCGCGCGAGTATCGAGACCCACGATCGACGCAATCAGAAAGCCGCCTTTCAGAATGAAGTTCGAGTGATACCGCGAAAGGGAGCTCCGCTCAAGCAGACGTTCAAGCATATAGTTCTGCATGACCAACTGAGCAGATATTCCTTTTTCCTTCGCCAAGTTCTTGACCAAAGCCTTAAGCTGCATCGGATTTCGCGTAATCATGCCAGAGCCTCCACATAGGTCCTGATCTTCGGAAGAACGCGCGTTTTCTCGGCATACTCCAAAAGGAGCGGAATGTTCCGGTCCTTCGAGGACACATATTTTTTCATGGCTTGCTGAACCAGCTGGATATCCTGGGCATTCTTTCCGCGAACGATATCGCACAAGGTTCGCTCGATCGAGTATACGGCAACCTGATGCCCTCCAGGCGAACGGATCTCAGTAATACCCAAGTCGTACAAGCCTTTGATCACCTGCTTGAAATGAACCTTAGCCGAAAGTTCTGCCATATGATACCCAACAGGAAACGTCATGGTGTATTTCTGCGGCGTCCGGTCAGAAAAGCCCAAAAGCCAGAGCGCCGTCTCATGCGAAAAAATCCCTTTACGGTACGTGTATTGCAAGATAAAAAGCTCGTCTTCCCATACCTCCGGCAACACATAGACGCCCCGCGCCGCCTTCATGAGAAGATGTTCGTCAGTCATATCCTTCAGGCAATGCCGAGGTATGCCCGCTTCACTCACCATCGACGTGGTTACGGTTCCGTTATGAGTCTGGGCCAATGTCAAAATCGCTTTGGTATGTTTCATACTTTTACACTTAATATTATAGGCATATTAAGTGTATTTGTACAGCGCTATTTTCAGGTTCATGTGGATACCCTATACAAAAACTTGCCGATCGACGGGAGTCCAATCGGTTTTTGTGAGCTATCGGTGCAAAGATGCCATATGGTGTCATATTTCATATGGTAATACTGAGATACATAAGGAGTAGACACACATGATCAAGCATGAAGTACTGGAATTAAAGGAACAGAAATACGTCGGTATCAAAACCCTGATACGTTTCAGCGAAATTGACAAGGTCGACTTTTCACAGCTGCATAAGGATGTACTTGCGGCCGACATACAGGATATCGATCCCGTTGAGCACTACATGGCTATTGATACGGATTTTACGGAAGAAAGTTTCAGTTACACGCCGCTGGTTGCGGTAACAAGTTTCGAGCATAATAAGGATTTCACTCATTTCATCAGAAAGCAGGGATCTTACTGCGCATTCGAAGTTTCGGCGAAGGAACTGAACCCCGCGTGGTTCAGCAGAGTGTTTGCATACGTGGAAGAACAAAAGATCAACATTGCCAAAGCCGGATTCGACCTGGAATATTACGATGAGAATTACTCGGGCATGAAAAGCAAATTCGATAATGACCCGAACAGGGTACTGAAGATTCTGCTGAAAATTCAAGAGTGATTCTCTCGAACCACCTCCAGCCCCCCCTCTTTACTAACGAGGGTGGGACTGAAATGTATTTTTCTCATATCCACATTAAGCATCATTCCCTCAACGCGATCGCTCATAGCCACACCCCCAGCACATCGCGAATCCGGCCAGTCACCCGCCTGAGCTACGCGTACGCAAGAAGGTTTGCCACGTTCTTTTTCGGATCGGCAATATACCCCTGAACGGCCTTTCGATATCCATACCGCTTGCATCCCCCAAAACTCCACTCACAAGGCCTACGAGTGGAGTTTTCATGCAATCTGTATGTTGCGAAATGCCGTTATTTGTCAATATTTACCGACATTTCGCAACAGCCTATTCTTCGCGTGAGCAGGCCTGTAAAGGCGCCGATCGACAGCCCCGATGAATATCGGGGCCCTTAATACATTTCCTTGCAGAACCCGCGCCTTTAAAAGCAAAAAACCACCTTCCGGTGGTTTTTTGCTTTTAAAGGCGCCGGACAGAATCGAACTGTCGCATAAAGGTTTTGCAGACCTCTCCCTTACCGCTTGGGTACGGCGCCAAGTGTCTTGACACTTATGTCAATAAATTTCCGCTCGCCGCCCGAGGAGTCCCCCTGAGGACGGCGCCATGAGGGAAAATATACCAAAAAAGAGCGGCTGTGGCAAGGGTTTCGCCGCGGGTTGTTCCGGAATGGGGGGCAGGGGGCGAATTTTGGACGACGTTTCGACTTTTCAAAAGGGCGGAGTTGCTATACCATGAAATAAGGAGAATATCCGATGAATGAACTGACTCCGGGCATTTCCGTGCATGTCAAGAAAGGCGAGGCCTATTACACCGTGGTTTGGTCTCCCCTCAAAAAGGCCGACAAGTACGAGATAACCCTGAAGGTTCCCTCGGTTGCCGGGCTTTACGAACTCTACCGCATGGACAAGGAAAAAAAGCTTAACCTCCTGAGCGTGACCCATGCCTGGTATGGGGGGCTTCGGAGCCAGCTTCGCGCGGCGGTCGATCCTGAGCTGACGGACGATCCGGTCCGCAAGGCGGAGATCGAGAACGCCGAGCTTTATTTCCGGTACGCGCCGTCGGATTCGCTCGATAATATCCTCGACGTCGTCTGGTTTTTGCACACGACCTATTTCCCGAACGACGTGCGCGTCGAGCATTCGGGCCGCTATCCGAGGATGTACCTGAACGAAAAGGCGCCCGACAAACTCTATTGGCTTGAATAGGATATGACTATGGAAAGAAAATACGATCTTATCATCATCGGCGGCGGCGCGGCGGGATTGTCCGCGGCACAATACGCGGGACGCTCGAACCTCAAGACCCTCGTCATCGAGGAAAAAGGAGAGGGTGGACAGGCGTTGCTCATCGACAGCCTCGAGAATTATCCCGGTATCGCCGAGCCGATTAGCGGGTACGATTTCGCGGCGGTCATGAAAAAGCAGGCACTGCAGTTTGGCGCCGAGTTCACCTATGGCAAGGTCACGGGCCTCGGGCGGCGCGAAAGCAACTTCATCGTGCCGATCGAGTCTTCCGAGGCGGAGAGCGTCACCTATGAGGCAAAAACCGTGCTTCTCGCGACCGGCGCAGACCATCGCATGCTCGATGTTCCCGGCGAGGCGGAATATGCCGGTAGGGGCGTTTCCTACTGTGCAACCTGCGACGGCCCCTTTTTCCGGAACAAGCATATCGTGGTCGTCGGCGGCGGTGACGCCGCGTGCGACGAGGCGGGGTTCCTCGCCCACCTTACCGACCGGGTTACCATGATCCACCGGAAAGACCATTTCCGCGCCCAAAAGGCGCTTGCCACGCGAACCCTCAAAAACCCGCACATCAAGGCGATATTCAACACCGTCGTCAAGGAGATCCACGGGACGGGCGTAACCGACGGCAAGGTAAGCTCCGTGATCCTCGAGAACGTACTGACCGGCGCGCGCGAGGAACTGCCCTGCGACGCCGTGTTCGTCTTCGTGGGCATGACGCCTCGGACGGACCTTGCCTCCCTCGCGAAAAAGGACGAGGGCGGCTACCTCGTGACTGACGAGCGCATGCAAACCTCGATCCGGGGGCTTTTCGCGGCGGGTGACATCCGCTCGAAGCCTTTCCGCCAGATCGTTACGGCTTGCGCCGACGGGGCGATCGCCGCGCACAGCGCCGCCGCCTGTATCGACGAAAACGCGTGCGGAATAGGGTCGTGATGGCTCGCGTTCCGCTCAAGGCCCCGGCCCTGATCGCCGGGGCGATCATGATCGCGCTCCTCGTCCCCTTTCTCCTTTTCGTCGCGGCCAACGACCCTCCCAAGGATCACCCCGACTTCTGGGACGCCCTCCCCGACGAGGAGCTCGCGGACGCGATCGTGTCGCGCATGAACGACGAGGAACTCCTCGCGCAGATCCTGATGTTCGGCTGGGCGGGCGCGGAACCGAGCCCGCTCGTGACCGACTGGGTCGCCGAGCGGAACCTCGGGAGCATCAAGGTCTTCGGCTGGAACACCGACAACACGATGAAGGTCGCGGAATCGGTTTCGCTTCTCCAGAAAAAAGCCGAGAAAACCCGCTTCCGGATCCCGCTTTTCGTCGCGACCGACCAGGAAGGCGGCTGGATCCGGCATATCAAGGGCCGCACGACCGAGACCCCGGGAAACCTCGCGATCGGGGCATCGGGACGCCCGGCGGACGCGTGGTTCTCCGGTTTTTACATCTCGCGCGAGCTCCGCGCGCTCGGCATCAACCTTAATTTCGCGCCGACCGTCGACCTCTATACCGACCACGAGTCCACCGTCATCGGGCCCCGGTCCTTCGGCGAGGACCCGGCGTCGGCGGGGATCCTCGGCGCGTCCTTCGTCGCGGGAAGCCGCGCGGCGGGCGTGCTCACGACGGCAAAGCACTATCCCGGCCACGGTGATACCGGCTCGGATAGCCACGGAAGGCTCCCCGTCATCAACATCACCGAAAAAACCCTTTCCGCACGCGAGCTCGTGCCCTTCCGCGACCTCGTCGAGGCGGGCGTTCCCGCGATCATGAGCGGGCACCTGAGCTTCCCGCACATCACCGGCTCGTCCGAACCGGCGACCTTCTCGAAATACCTCCTGGGCGACGTGCTCCGCGAAAAGCTTGGCTTTTCCGGGCTCATCGTCACCGACGACATGATGATGAACGGGGCGACCATGTACGCGGGCAGCGTCTCGCGCGCGGTGGAGATGGCGATCGAGGCGGGAAACAATATCATCGAATCCTCGACGACCCCCGGCTTCGAGGACGCCTTCTGGACCGCGAATCTCGCGCGCATGAAGGACTCAACGGAATTTCACGCGCAAGTTACCGATTCCGCGCGGCGGGTTATTCTCGCGAAGCTCGCCTATTTCAAGGACGGAAACGCCGTCCCCGTCTATCCCGAAAAGGACAAGATCGAAAAGCTCGTACCTGACCCCGAGGGTCAGGGATTCTTCCTCTCGCAGGCGGTCAGGTCGGTAACCGTGGTCCGCGATGGCCGCTTTCCGCTCAAGCCATCCGATTCGGGCAAAACGCTTATCGCGGGATCCTTTCCCGACTTTCTCGAAGCCGGTACGCGGCGTTATTCCGGAGCCGACTCCGCGCCCGTTAACGCCGACCTGTACCGAAAGGCGAAGGGCTACGACACCGTGGTGTTTTGCCTGAGCGGACGGGAGAGCCTCGAGACGCTCAAGAATCTTCGTCCACTCGGGCAGAAAATCATCGTCATCTCGGCACTTTCCCCCGTCCTTCTCGAGGAAGTCCCGTGGGCCGATACCGCGATCGCGGTCTACAGCTACTCGCCCTGGTCGTTTACCGCCGCTTTTTCCGCGCTTGCAGGCGATTATGAGCCTGAGGGAGTCATGCCCCTCAAGGGTATTCAATGAACCTCGAAATCGTTCCGGTCAAGGCCGATAGCGCCTTTTTTTCCGACGTGATCGACTTTCTCAAGTCGAGGGAATACCGGGCCGTAAGCCTCGCAAGCCATCTATGCGCCGATGGCGCGCCCTCGTACCCGGGAAAGCAGACTGCTGATTTTTCGTGCCTGCTCGACGAGGGCGGAAACATCGACGGGATACTGCTCCGGACGGCAAGCGGAATCCTCCTCCACTGCTTTCGGGAAGGCGCAGATGCCGCCAAGGCTGAGGCCCGAAAAGAAGCACTTACGGCGTTCCTGCGGAATACCACCGTCAGGTGTGTCATCGGTCCGGGCGACGACACCCGCCTCATCGAGTCCGCGCTTCGTGCGCAACCCTATCAGGTCGTCGACTATCGGCTCATGCGGCTCGAGACGCAACCCGATCCATCGCTTGCGACGCTCGGCATGAAATATTCCCTCAGACGGGCCCTTCCTTCCGATACCGACGCTCTCCTTCCGCTTCAGGAAGGATATGAAAAGGAAGAGGTTCTTCCGCCCGGGGACCTTTTTGACCGGAATGTCTGCCGTTCGCTCCTTTTGATAACGCTGATAAAACAGCATATCAACCTAATCTCGGTTGAGGGTCTCCCGGTGGCAAAAGCGGGAACCAACGCACGCGGTTTTGCAACCGACCAGATCGGCGGGGTGTATACGGACCCGCAATGGCGGGGGAAGGATCTCGCGACCGCGCTCGTCGTCCACACCGCGAGGGAACTGATGGCAGAAGGGAGAAAGGTGGTTCTTTTCGTAAAGCCACAAAACGCAAGTGCGTGCCGGGTTTACGAAAAAATCGGGTTTTTACCCGATAGTTCCTTCAGAATTTCGTACTTTTAGACTTTTTTCACCAAATTTTTACTTTTTTTTCTGTGGAAACAAACTTATTCCATTGTATAATACCAATACGGGTAGGGAGCGCGATTTTTCATGGCACCGATATTGGTTGTTGAAGATAACGAGATTAATGCCGAAATCATCATGACGTTACTGGAATCCTATGGCATTCCGAACGAGCTTGCCGTCGATGGCATCGATTCCGTCGAAAAGTGCGCGGGCAAACCGAAAGACTATTATTCGCTCATCCTGATGGATATTCACATGCCCCGAATGAACGGCTACGAGGCCGCGCGGAAGATAAAGCGCGAGATGGGAATCACCGCGCCAGTCGTGGCGCAAACCGCGACGCACACGACCGAGGAATCGATCAGCGAGCACAAGGACTACATAACCGACTATCTCTACAAACCCTTCAAGCCGGATCAGCTGTATGCCATGATCCGGAAATACCTTTCCGAATAGCCTATTTCCCGAGTTCCCTCGAACGGTCCCAGGCGGCGAGCGCGGCCTGGATTATCGCCGTGCGAAAGCCCTTTTCCTCGAGCTTGGCGACCGCGGCGATCGTGGTTCCCGAGGGTGAACACACAGAGTCCTTGAGCGCGCCTGGATGCGTGCCGGTCTGAAGCACCATCTCGGCGGCGCCCTTGAGCGTTTGCGCGGCGTAGCGGATCGCCTGCATGCGCGGCATCCCCATCATGACGGCGGCGTCGGAAAGAGCCTCGATAAAAAGATAGCCATACGCCGGGCCGGAGCCCGAAACCGCGGTGACGGCGTCCATGAGCGGCTCGCCGGTAAGCTCGGTGAGGCCCGCGGGAGCCAGAAGCCGCTGGAGTTCCTGGGTCTCGGACGGAAGGACGGCCTGATCCGGCGCTATCGCGATGATCGCGGAACCGACTGCGGCGGGGGTATTTGGCATGATCCTGATGATCTTCGGATGCCCGTCGAGGTGCTTGCGGATCAACTCGATCTTGACGCCGGCGGCCATCGAAACGAGAACGGTGTCGTCGGTAAGTGCGGGAGCGATCTCCTCGAGAACGGAGGAGAGATACTGCGGCTTCACCGCGAGAAAGACGAAGTAGGCGCCCGATGCGACCTCGCGGTTCGAGGAAGCCTTGACGCACCCGTTTTTCAGGCAAAACGCCTCGGCCTTCAGCGCATCCGCGTCGTACACGAGAACCTCGGAGGCTCCCGTGACCTGAATGACCGATTCCATGAGGGCGGAGCCCATCACGCCGGTTCCGATGCATCCTACTTTCTTTCTGTCCATACCTTGTGTCTCCTGTCGCTTGCGGTCAAGCGTTCGCTAGTCCCGCGCGAGAAATACCGTTCCCGGCTGAGTACCATTCGCGAGCGCTTCAAGGCAGCGAGGACGCGATCCATTCGCGAGCAGCATGGGGATTCCATAGGAAGTCGCCTTCTCGGCAGCCTCGAGCTTGGTCGCGATGCCGCCGGTCCCGAAGCTGTTCGACGAGCCGATCGAGATACCGTTCCGGAGCTCGCCCAGATCGGGCACGACCTCGATAAGCCGGGCATCGGGATGCTCCTTGGGGTTCTTGCTGAATACGCCGTCGATATCGCTGAAGAGTACCAAAAGATCGGCGCTCCAGAGGATGGCCGTAAGGGCGCTCAGGTTATCGTTATCGCCGATCTTGATTTCCTCGTAGGAAACCGAGTCGTTCTCGTTGATGATCGGCACGACGCCCTCGTCGACGAGGGTGAAAAGGGTGTTCCTCATGTTGAGCGTGCGCTGATCGTCCTGGAAGTCTTCCTTGGTAAGGAGGAGCTGGCCGATATGGATGCCCGCCGCGCCAAACGCGGTCCGCCAGTTGTCCATAAGCTCGACCTGACCGATCGCGCACAGCGCCTGCCGGTAATGGATGTCTTTCTTGCGCGCCCAGCGGTCCAAAGTGGAAACCCCCGCGACCTGCGCTCCCGAGGAAACGAGCACGATTTGCTTCCCGCTTTTCATGAGCGCCGCGCATTGCTCGGCGAATTCCCTCATAAACTCGGGATTGATCGTCCCGTCGGCCTTCGCGAGGGTATTCGAGCCGATCTTTATGACGATCTTTCGCGCGTCATGCATCACTTTCTTTATCATGGGCGAACCTGTCCTTCCCCGTCGATGAGGAATTTTATCGTGGTAAGCGCGGTAAGGCCCATGGGCCCGCGCGCGTGGAGTTTCTGCGTGCTGATGCCAAGCTCGGCTCCCATGCCGAACTGGCCACCGTCGGTAAAGCGGATCGAGGCGTTCACGTAGACGCAGGCCGCGTCGACCGTTTGCTGAAAAAGCCGCGCGTTGGCCCGGTTTTCGGTTATGATCGTCTCGGAATGCTTCGTGTTGTACCGATTGATATGCGCGATCGCCTCGTCAACCGAATCGACTACCTTGATCGCGAGAACATAGTTGAGAAACTCATAGCCCCAGTCGGCCTCGGTCGCCCTCACGACGTTCGACCCGGTCGCGGCGCTTCTGGAAGCATCGCGCGTCAAGATCCCGTACGCCCTCTCGTCGCAGCGAAGCTCAACCCCGCCCGGGCGGCCGGTTTTCTGCTCGTATTTCTCGAACGCGGCGCGCACGGCGGGAAGCACGGCTTCGGCGCGACCCTGGTGGACCAGGAGGCAGTCAAGGGAATTGCAGGCGGCGGGTTTCTGGATCTTCGCGTTTTCGGCGATTTCCACCGCCATGGCGACGTCGGCCGACGAATCGACGTACGCGTGGCAAACGCCCGAGCCGGTTTCGATGACGGGGACGCGGGCCGTTTCGACCACGCGCTTGATGAGCGAGGCGCCGCCGCGGGGAAGCGCGATGTCGATCTTGCCAACCGCGTTCAGTATCCAGTCGACGTCGGCGTGGGTATCGTCTCCCGAGGCGGGCTCTGAAAGGGCGACTGCGTCCACGATACCGCCCGAGGAAGCGAGGCCCGCGCGGATCGCCCGCAAGAGCGCGCGGTTCGATTCGAGCGCGGAAGAGCTTCCGCGAAGAAGCACGGCATTTGAGCTTTTATAGGCGAGGGCAAAGACGTCGACCGTCACTTCGGGACGCGATTCGTAGATGACCGCGGCGACCCCAAGCGGTACGCGCACCTGCCGGATCTCGAGCCCGTTCGGCACCTTCCAGCCCGATACGACCTGGCCGATCGGGTCGGTTTGCGCGACGAGGGTCCCGAGTGCGCCGATTATGTCCGTGAGCCCCGCGTCGGAAAGCGCGAGGCGCGCGATCAGGGCTTCGGTCATTCCGGCCGACCGGGCGCGCGCGACGTCGCGCGCGTTTGCCGCGAGGATTTCCGCGCGGTCGGCGTTAATGGCGGCGGCAACCCCAAGCAGCGCGCGATTTTTCTCTTCCGCGGTGCACGCGGCGAGCTGGTTTGCGGCCGCTCTCAAACTTGCGCATACGGAATCGAGGTTCACCCGCGCCTCCTAGAAGTTCGCAAGGAAACAGATACCGAGAAGCACCGCGGCGCGGCACTTTTCCTCGGACCAATCCTTGTGAGGGGGAAGACTATTGATGTAATACCAGAAAAACCCGAAATCGGGATCGATCCTGACGGCGTACTCAAGGAAGGTATCGTGTTTCGCGAGCGAACCAAAAAGAAGGAACACGACATCGTGAAGCACGGGAAGGAATTCCGAAAGGGACGTATGATAATTATGCCGGGAAAGGTTCTTGCACAGGGCGGCGATCCGCTGGACGATCTCTTCCTTCATGGACTCGTCGGCTTTTTCCACCCAGGTCTTTTGAACCAGAAGCTCAAGATTCTTCTGGAAACTCAAAACAAGCTTCTTTTCGGCTTCGTCGCGTACCGCGTTTTTTACCCCGACTATCGACGCAAAATTACCCTGGTCACCGAAAGCGGCCGCAAGCTGCACAGCGTTTGACGCCAGGTGCTTGTCGTCGGCGGTTTCGATAAAATCGGGCAATATCCCGGTCACCGCTTTTTTCACCACAGCAGGCATCGAATCATCGTTCACGAAGATGGTAGTTTGCATACCTAAAAATGGATTTTTACGCCTTTTTTGTCAAGGGCATTGGCTTAGGTCAGGCTAATCCGAGGTAAGGCTCGGCGCCAAGATAGTCGCAAACATGCGTTCTTGACCAGCAAATCCCAAAAAAGGTATTTTATATCCATGAATGTACTGCATCTGGGTAACGAAACCCTCCGGCAAAAAGCCGTTCCCGTAGAGGAAATAACCGACGAAATTCGCGCCCTGGTCTCCGAGATGTTCGACACGATGGAGAAGGAAGAAGGCGTTGGCCTCGCGGCTCCTCAGGTCGACCGGAGCATCAGGCTCTTCGTCGTCAAGGCCGATGACGGCGTCAAACGGGTTTTTATCAACCCCCAGATCATCGCGACCTCGCAGGAAACCTGCGGCTATGAGGAAGGGTGCCTGAGCATCCCGAAATTCTACGAGGAAGTTATTCGCCCGGAGCGCGTTACCGTGCAGGCCAAAAACGAAAACGGACGGCGCTTTACCCTTGAGGCCGAAGGATTCCTCGCGCGCGTCATCCAGCACGAATACGACCATCTTGACGGAATTCTTTTCATCGATCGCATCGCGCCCGACAAAAAGGAAAAGATCGAGCAGAAGTTCCTCAAGCACGCCGAAAAAAAGGAAGGCTGAAAGCCGATGCTCAATGTCCTGTTCGCCGGAAGCCCTGAATGCGCCGTTCCCTCGCTCGAAGCTATCGCGCGTAGGCACCGCATTGTCGCCGTACTCACCAACCCGCCCGCGCCCGCAGGCCGTTCGGGTCAGCCGGTCGCGACGCCGGTGGCGCTCGCCGCGGAACGGCTCATTGCCGAAGGTCTCATTGAGGCCGGAACGCCGATTTTGACCCCGTCGAAGATCAATGACGAGGCGCGTGCCGCGATCGCCGCGCTAACACCCGATATCATGGCCTGCTTCGCCTACGGAAAGATTTTTGGGCCAAAAACCCTCGCGCTTTTCCCGCTCGGCGCGATTAATCTCCATCCATCCCTCCTCCCCCGCTGGCGGGGCTGCGCGCCGGTGCCGGCCGCGATCCTCGCGCGCGACGCGGAAACGGGAATCACAATACAGAAGATGGCGCTCGAGATGGACGCAGGCGACATCATCATCCAGAAAAAGATCGCGCTCGACGGCACCGAAACCTCGGAAACCCTCCTTGACCGCGCTGCTCGCGAAGGAGCGCCGCTCATCGTAGAGGCGATTGACCGCTATGAAAAAGGCCCGGTGGAAGCCACGGCGCAGGACGGGGAAAAAGCGACGTATAGCGCCATGCTCCGCAAGGAGGACGGCGAAATCGACTGGAACGCCACTGCTGCCGACATCGACGCGAAGATTCGCGCCTATTCGCCCTGGCCCGGGGCCTTCACCAGCTCTGGCGGCAACGTCCTTCTCGTGCACAAGGCGCACGTTCACGCGACAGACGGAACGCCTGACGCGACCCCGGGAAAGGTGCTCGGCGTAGACAAGAAAGCGGGAATTCTGGTACAAACGGGAAGCGGCGTGCTTGCGCTCGAGATTCTCCAGTGGCGCGCGAAAAAAGCGCTCGATTTCAAGTCATTTCTCAACGGAACCCGGAATTTTCCGGATCTAATACTCGGACAAAACGACACGGAAGGAAAATAAACCATGAGATTCAATTTACCCGACATACATATCGACTTCGACGAGATCGCCTCCAAACTCCGCGAGAACTCGCGCACCATCCTGATATGCGGCGTATCCGCGGTCGTGCTGACCTTCGCGGCCTGCGTCGTCGTGTTCTTCCTTTCGCTCAAGGGCAGCGAACGGGTCATGGTGCCCGACGTCCGGGGAAAGGACCTCGCCGTAGCCATGCTCGAGATGCAGGCCAAGGAACTCTATCCCAAGCTGCAGCTCCGCTATTCCGACAAGCCCGAAGACAAGGGGCTGATCATGGAACAAAGTCCGCACGCCGGCTCGATCGTCAAGGCGGGAAGGCGAATCAACCTCGTCGTGAGCCGCGGCGTCATCGTCGACCGCGTCGAAAACTTTACCGGCCAGAACATCGACGACATGAAAATCCATCTCCAGGCGCTTTTCACCTCGATGGCCGTGCCGCTCCTTTCGATCAAGGAGCCGCCGCTCTACCGCTTCAGCACCGAGCCCGCCGGAACCATCCTCGAGCAGGACCCTCCGGCCGATACCGCGATAACCGGTCCCATCCAGCTGTCCCTCGTCGTAAGCCGCGGGCCCGAGAACGACCGGATCACGGTTCCCTCGATCATCGGCCTTTCGATCAGCGACACCCTCATTCGCATGTCTCGAAGCGGCGTGATCTTCCACTTCACGTCACGAGCCCCCGAGGGACGCGAGATCGCGGGAACCGTCGTTTCCCAGATGCCCGGCGAGGGTGCCCTCGTCAATTCAGGATCCCGCGTCGACGCCGTCATCGCGATGCCCGTCACGCCGACCGACGGAAGGGTCTATGGCATCTTCACCGAAACCCTACCGGTATACCCCTACCCGTTCCAGCTCAAGCTCGAGGCCGTCAACCCGAACGGGGATCGCTACGAGCTCGTCTCGATGAAGCATCCGGGCGGGGAACTCTCCGTTCCCTACGCCGTCCAGGACGGGTCACTGCTTATCCTGACCATCCTGAACAAGGAAGTCGCGACCGTCGAGGTCCACGCGCAAGCCGAATAAGCGCGCGCGAGGGTACTTCCAGAAAACGGAAGAGTTTTTGTATACTCGTAGCCGATGAAAACGAAAATTTGCCTCGTGCTGAACGCCCCGACCATCAGGGAAAACCTCGAGCTCGTCGAGCGCTATCGCCAATGGATAGACGTCGCCGAGCTTCGCGTCGACTGCCTCGTGCCGGACGAACGGCTTCAGTTCCGGGGATTTCCCGAACAGGCTGACATTCCCTGCATCCTGACCATTCGCCGAAAATCCGACGGCGGCCAGTTCGTCGAGGGCGAAGGCTCGAGAACGGCGATGCTCGCGCGCGGGCTTGCCTTCGCGGATACCGACCGCAGGAAGAATTTCGCGTACATCGACCTCGAGGAGGACCTTCAGGTTCCCAGCATCGAGGAAGCGGCGCGGGCGTTCGGCACGCGCATCATCCGAAGCGTCCACAACATGACCGGGGTCGAAACCGACATCAGCGAGCGGGTCCGGAAGCTCAGAAGGACCAAGGACGAGATCGCCAAGATCGCCTTTACGCCCCGCAACCTCACCGACGTCACCAACCTCTTCCGCGACTCGCGGTGCTGCATCGGTGAGGAATATATCCTCATCGCGATGGGCCAGTACGGACTTCCCTCGCGCATCCTCGCACCGATCCTCGGCTCGCACCTCACCTTCGTTTCGAGCGAGGAAAGCATCAGGCAGTCGGGGAACGCGCTCGGGCACCTCGACCCGATTACGATCAACGAGGTGTACCACATCAGGACGATAACCGAAAAGACGCGGATATTCGGCGTCACGGGAAACCCGCTCATCGCGACCTCGAGCCCGCTCATCCACAACAAGGGATACATAAGCCAGAATATCGACGCGGTATACATCCCGATCAAGGCCGAAACGATCGAGGAATCGATCGAATTCGCGGAGGAAACGGGAATCACCGGACTTTCTGTCACATTCCCCTTCAAGGAATCCGTGCTGCCGAACCTGGACGAGATATCGGCGCAGACCGGGGAGATCGGGGCCTGTAACACGATCATAAAGCGGGACGGCGCCTGGCTTGGCTACAATACCGACGCGCCGGGCTTTTCCCGCGCCCTGCTCGAGTTTCTCGGAAGGCGGGACCTCAAGCATCTTCACATCGCCATCATCGGCGCCGGCGGGGCCGCGCGCGCGATCGCGCATACGGTCAGGGAGCTTGGCGGAAAGGCATGCGTCTTCAATCGCACGACGGACAAGGCGAAGGAGCTCGCGCATCAGTATAATTTCAAGTGGGCCACGCTCGACGCGGGAAACCGCCTGCTCCTCGAGAACTATTCCGACGTGATAATCCAGACCACGAACGTCGGCATGTCGCCCGATGCCGAGGCGGACCCGATCGATTTCTATTCATTCAACGGTCACGAGGCGGTCTACGACGTGATATACCATCCGGAGAAAACGAGGATGCTCAAGCGCGCGCAGAAGGCGGGATGCAAGGTGTGTAACGGGTACTCTATGCTCCAATATCAGGCATACATACAATACGAGCTTTTCACGGGAGTTGACTATGCAGAATGAAGCGACGAAAGGACTTTCGCAGGCGGAACAGAAGGCGCTTGCCGCGCGATACGCGATCGATGACCTCATCGAAAAAGGGTTCATACACTCAGGGATGAAGATAGGGCTTGGCACCGGGTCAACCGCGATGCCGGCAGTCGCGCGCCTCGCCGAGCGAATCAAGGATGGCACGCTCACCGGGATCCGCGCGGTCGCCACGAGCTTTCAGACCACGATCGCCTGTGAAGAACTCGGCATTCCCGTGTATTCGATGAACGCGCGGGAGATATCGGGGTCGCTCGACCTCGCGATCGACGGCGCGGACGAGATATCGCCCGAAAAGAACTTGATCAAGGGCGGCGGCGCGGCGCTCCTCATCGAGAAGATAGTGGCCTATAACGCCGCGCGCTTCGTCGTCGTCGCGGACGAGTCAAAGTCGGTCGAGCACCTCGGCGCGCGCTATCCCCTTCCCGTCGAGGTTATCCCCGAGGCGCGAACTGGTGTTACGGCGGCGCTCGCGAAACTCGGCGCCACGGTTACCATCCGGAACGGGATCCGCAAGGCGGGCCCCGTCATCACCGATAACGGGAACATCGTCCTCGACTGTCTCTGGAATACCGACGCCAACGGAAAATCGCTCGCCGACCCCGAAAGGCTCGAGGACGCCATTGACGCCATCGTCGGAGTCGTCGAAAACGGTTTCTTCACGAAGCAAAAACCGCTTATCTACATCGCTCACGCGGACGGCACGGTGGAAAAAAGATAAGCCAAAGACAGGGAGCGCGCGTGGCAAAGCGTCGCGCGCGGTTCCGTCTAGCGCCCGTCCTTTTTCATCAGTCTCCCGAGGATCGGGTCCTTCTGCCTCCAGTTCTTGTTTACCTTTACCTGAAGATCGAGCTGTATTCGATAGGGAAATATCTTGTTGAGGTCGCCGACGGCCTCCATCCTGATTTTCTTGATCATTGACGCGCCCTTGCCGATCACCATCGACTTCTGGCTATCGCGCTCGACGACGAGAAAGGCGCGAACCCAAAGTTCCTTGCCGTTTTTGCGCATCTCGAGATCGGCGATCTCGACGTAGACGGCATGGGGGATTTCCTCGCGCGTGTTGAGCATCGCCTTTTCGCGAATCACCTCGGCGATGCGGAAGTCAACGTCCTGATCCGTGTAAAATTCCTCGGGATACAGGGCTTCGCCTTCGGGAGCGAGGTCGAAAAGCCGCAGCAAAAGCGGGTCGATGTTCTTGTCCTTTTCCGCCGATATCTCGAAGATCCGGTCGTTACCGACAGATGGCAGGTGCTCGGACAAAAAGAGCCGGAGCAGGCCCGGTTTCGCCGACGCGAGATCGGTCTTGTTGATCCCGATAACGACGCGCGCAGCGGCGGGCTTGAGCATCTCGCAGATGATTTCTTCTTCGCGCCCCGGCTCGCGGGCCGAGTCGACGAGATAGAGGATGCAATCGGACTCAGGCAGCCGATCGTGCGCGATCGACCTGAGGATGAGATTCAGCTTCTTTTCGGATTCGTGATACCCGGGTGTATCGATAAAGACAAGCTGCCCGCGGCTTCCGTTCACGATTCCCCGTATCGCGTTCCGCGTCGTTTGCGGAACAGGGGAAACGATCGAGACCTTTTCGCCGCAGGCGGTATTCAGAAAGGTTGACTTACCGGCCGACGGACGGCCGATAATCGCGACGATCGCTGTTCTTTTCTTGGCGCCCGCTTCCGCGGGATTATCCGTGCCCTGCACGGGGGTGTCATTCATACTCGCGAGATTACACTGCCTTGACGGTAGTTTCAACCAGCGCGAGCACCTTGGTCGGGCAATTCTTCACGCATTCGTTGCAGGAATCGCACACCGCGTAGTCAACGATCGGAACGCCGTCGGTTACCTTGATGCAGGATTTCGGGCACACCTTTTCGCACTTGCCGCACTTGATGCAACCGGTCTTGCAATCCTTGATGACCTGGGCCTTTTTCGGGTTGCGGTTCGAGCAAAGCGCGATCGCGCCCTTTCGCGCGGTCGGAACCTTGGTGAGAATGCGCTGCGGGCACTCGGCAACGCAAAGGCCGCAGCCGGTGCATTTTCGGTAATCGACGTGAGGCAGGCCGTCTTCCGCCATATGGATCGCGCCGAACGGGCAAACGGCCACGCAGTCGCCAAAGCCGATGCAACCCCAGTCGCAGAGCTTGGTCCCGTTGACGGAAAGCTTCGCGGCCTTACAGGTCTTGATGCCGTTGTACCGTGCCTTGGGCGCGCACTTGTCGAGCGTTCCCTGGCAGAGAAGAACCGCTACCTGCGTCTCGGCCGAAGCCACGACGCCCATGATCTTCCCAACCTCCGCGGCGACGCTGGGTCCGCCGACGGGACAGGCGTTGACCGGAGCCTCGCCGAGCGCGATCGCGGATGCAAGCCCGTCGCATCCGGGAAAGCCGCAGGCGCCGCAATTCGCGCCGGGAAGGGCCGCACGAACGGCCTCTTGGGTCGGGTCGACGTCAACGTGAAAGACTTTCTTGAACACGCCGAGGAGAAACCCGAGAAGCGCGGCGAGAACGAGCGAAACGACCAGCGTCGCTATGATGATTTCCATGATAGAACCCCTATTTGATCAGCCCGGCGAAGCCGCCGAACGACATGGCGAGCAACGCCGACGCGATAAAAAGGATTGGCGTACCCTTGAGAAAGGCGGGAATCGGCGCGACCTTGATCCGCTCGCGGATTCCCGCGAGGAGAAGTAGCGACAGCATAAAGCCCGCCGCGACGCCGATTGCGTACGTCATCGACTCGGCAAAGCTATACCCCTTCATGATTACGTCGAAGGTAACCGCGAGGATGGCGCAGTTCGTCGTAATGAGCGTTAGGTACACGCCCATCGAGCTATAGAGCGCCGGCGCGGCCTTCTTGAGATAGAACTCGACGAGCTGCACGAGGCTCGCGATGACGAGGATGAAGGTCAGGATTTGAAGGAACTCGAGGTGCATGGGCTTGAGTATGTACATGTACATCGGCCAGGTAGCGGCCGTGGCGAGCACCGTGACGAAGAGCACGGCTGCGCTCATGCCGACCGATTTCTTGACGTCGGTGGACATGCCGATGAACGGGCAGAGCGCAATAAAGCGCATGAGCACGACGTTCTCGATGAGCATCGCGGAAATGAATATCTTCAAGAGGTCGGTCATTTTTTCTCTCCCTTGCCTTCAGTCATCTTGCGGAGCGCGAAGCCGACCGCGATAAGGAGGCCGAACACGAAAAAGCCCCCGGGCGATTGCGAGAAGAACCCGATGCGGAACCGCTCGGGAAGCACCTCGAAGCCGAAGAACGCTCCGCCGCCGAGGAGCTCCCGAACGAGCGAGATCGTGCAGAGCACCCAGGTATACCCGAGCCCCATGCCGAGCGCGTCGGCGACGCTTTCGCCGACTGTCTTCTTGTACGAGAACGCCTCGACGCGCCCCATGATGATGCAGTTGACGACGATGAGCGGGATGAACACGCCCATCGACTTCGAGAGATCGGGGGTGTAAGCCTTCATCACGAGATCGACAATCGTGGTGAACGCCGCGATGATGATAATGAACACCGGGATTCGGATCGAGTTCGGGATGAGCTTGCGGAACGCGCTGATCATGATCTCGCTCATGAGAAGAACGAAGGTCATCGCAATCCCCATGCCGATGCCGTTCGCGATGCTCGTGGTAACGGCGAGCGAGGAGCAAAGACCGATCATGAGCATCAAAAGCGGATTTTCCTTGAGCAAGCCATTGGTAAAAAACTCAATGTATTTCTTCATGCGGATGTCTTCCTTATTCCTGTTCCGGGATGGCGTTCAGGATGAACGGGGTCGGGGCGGCGGGGCCCTTCATCCCGCCTTGATTCGCGGCGAGATACGAAGCGCCCTCGAAACCGGCGACCTTTACGATATTGGCAAACCCCAGCGTCGAGACGGTCGCTCCCGAGATCGAGTCGACGTCGCCGTCTGAGGCCGCGGTCTTTACCGCAAACGTATCGTCAACGGACTTTCCGGCGAACCTTCCGTAGAAGTCAGGATCGAGCATCAGCTTCCCGTAGTTCGGCGAGTCGGAGGTTTCAGTCACGCGAACGCCCGAAAGCGTGCGGTCGGTCTTGACGCCGATGACGAGCGTCGAGGCGTAGTACGTCTGGCCCTTCGCCTGCACGGCGACGCCGACGGCCTTTCCGTCCTTTTTCGCGAGCCAGGCGCCGGTAAACACGATCGATTTCTCGACGGTGTTCGCGACCTTACCCGAAACGTCGGTGAAGGTCGCGCCGGGGAAAAGCTCCGCGAGAGCGGCGTCGAGCTGCATCGGCGCGAGGTCGACGGGAACGGGCGCGCTATCCGCGCCGGCGCCTTGCCCGCCATAGTTCGCGGAGAGATACTCGCCCGCCTTGTAGCCCGCGAGCTTGAGGATATTAGAGACGGCGCGGGAGGAGATCGTCGCGCCCGAGATCGCCTGAACGTCGGAGCCGAGCTTAAAGGCGTCGTCAACGGACTTCGAGAAGAACTGATCGATAAACGGGGATTCGGCGGTCTTCGTGCCGAGCCCCGGAGTATCGGTGTTTGAGGTGAACGTTACCGCGGTGACCTTACGGGCCATATCGACACCAACGAGGATCGTCGAGCTCTTGTAGGTCGGCCCGGTAACATGGATTACCATGCCGCTTGCCGCGCCGTCTTTCTTCGCGACGTACGCGCGGTCAAACGTGATCGACCCCGAGCCCGATTCGACCTTGCCGGTAACGTTCTCGAATTCCGAGGCGTCGGGGAAGATTTGCTTCAGCAAGGCATTGACCTCGCGTTCGGCGGCGGACGCGATTCGCGGCGCGGTCGCGATATACACGAACGCGAGGCCGACGCAGGCGACTACGGCGTAGAGCGCCATGATGAACGAAAGCTTAATCATCGTTTTCATTTGGTCGCTTTCCCCTTTTTCGCCGGGGAAACCCAGCCGTATTTGCGGGTGATAATCTTGTTGAGGAACGGAACGAGCGCGTTCATGATCAGGATGCTGAACATGACGCCCTCGGGGTAACCGCCGAAGAGGCGAATGAGCGAGGCGATGAGCCCGCAGCCCGCGCCGAAGATAAGCCGGCCCGACGGGGTCACCGGGGTGGTCGCGTAATCGGTCGCCATGAACACGGCGCCGAAAAGGAGGCCGCCCGAAAGTAGCGTGAGCAGCGGATCGATCCCGGCGAGAGAGGTAACGGCCACGGCGGTCACGACCATCGCGACGGGCGCGCGCCAGTCGATGATCTTCGTTACCGCGAGAATGACGCCCACGATCAGGATGTAGAAGATCGCGCCCTCGCCAATGCAGCCCGCGCGCTCTCCGATGAAGAGCTTCCAGTAGAGCGCAAGGTCCGAGGAAAGCCCGAGCTTCTCAGCAAGAGCCGAAGCAGTCATCACCGCGCCTTCGGTCGGCTTGATGAAGGAAAGCGGGGTCGCGGTGCTCATACCGTCGACCGAATGGGGCGCGATCCACGTGGTAAGGGGGGTGGCGAAACTGATGAGGAGGAACGCGCGGCCGGAAAGAGCCGGATTAAACACGTTCGCGCCGAGGCCGCCGAAGAACTCCTTGGCGACGACGACCGCGAAAAGAGCGCCGAGGACAGTCATCCACACGGGCGTGGTCGGAGGCAGTACAAGCGCCAAAAGGAGGCCCGTGATCACCGCGGAAAAATCCCCGGCGCGCACGTCCTGCTTGATGGCAAGCCTGAAGAGCGACTCAAAGATCACCGTCGAGGCGACGGAGGCGACGATCGTGACGAGCGACGGAACGCCGAAGAGCCAGACGCCGTACGCGGCGAGCGGCAGGAGCGTCAGGACGACGACGAACATGATCTGACGGGTCGCGAGCGGCTGCGCGAAGTGCGGCGCCGGCGACAGATATATCTCGTTTTTTTCTGCTTCACCCATCAGTTGGCTCCTTTTGCGCCGTTGTCTTTCTTCGCGGCTTCGCGTGCGGCCTTGCGCGCAGCTTCACGCTGCTGTTCCGCGCGCACGAGCTGCTTGCCGATGCGGAAATGCTGCACGAGCTTTATCCGCGCGGGACACGCGTATGCGCAGGTACCGCACTCGACGCAGTCAAGGAGTCCGCAGCGCACGGCTTCCTCAAGGTTATCTCCCTTGATCGCGCGCACGATGAGCACGGGCGAAAGGAGGCAGCTGCAGACCTGCATACAGCGGCCGCAGCCGATGCACGGGCTTTCGTCGACGAGCGCGGTTTCTCCCGCGGTAAGGAAAAGGACGCCCGAGGTGTTCTTCTGCACGGGGAAACTGGCGCTTTTCATGGAGATACCCATCATCGGCCCGCCCGCGATGATCTTCGCGACGCCCGGCTTCAGCGTTATTGCCTCGGGGATGAGGTCGCCGACGAGGGTTCCGACGGGAACCTCGATATTCTTCGGATTGGCGCACGAGCCGCCCGAGACGGTCAGCGCGCGGTCGATAAGGGGCTTGCCCTCGCGGAAGGCCTCGGATATCGCCTTGAGCGTGCCGACGTTCTGCACGACGCAGCCGGCAGCCGACGGAAGCCCGCCCGAGGGAACCTCGCGCCCGGTAATGGCCTTGATGAGCATCTTCTCGCCCCCTTGCGGGTACTTGGTCTTGCAAAGGACGACGGATATCGAGCACGCGCAGGCGCCCGCGCCGACGGGCACGCTTTTCCGATCGGCAATTGCCTTTTCGAGCGTCGGCACGAGATCTGCCTTGTTGTCCTCGAGGGCGATGATTCCCTCGGAGGCTCCGGCGATATACATCGCGATCGCGACGCCGTCAATAACCTTCGCGGCGCTTTCCTGCATGGTTCGCGCATCGATCGTCAGGTACGGCTCGCATTCCGCGCCGTTCGCGATCAGGTAGTCGATGGTAGCGCCCTTCGGGGGATTAAGCTTGACGTGGGTTGGAAACGAGGCACCGCCCATGCCGACGAGTCCCGCCTCGCGAAGTCGGCCAATTGCCTCCTCGCGGGTACAGGTAAATGGATCAAGCGGCGGCATGAAATCGGTTCTTCCCGATCCGTCGGCTTCAATTACGATGCACGGCGCGTCGATATTGCCCGTCACGAGGTGATTTTCGATCTTCTTGACGACACCCGCGATCGAGGCATGAACCGGCGCCGAAAGGAAGGCTTCGGTTTCGGCTATCTTCTGGCCGCGGGAGACCGTATCGCCCACCTGAACAAGGATGCTATTCGGGGCGCCACCTTGCGTTACCGGAATCCAGACCGTTTTTGTCGAGGGAAAAAGCGGTTCGACCGAAAGATCGCAGGTCAAAACCTTGCGTTCGGGCGGATGTATGCCGCCTTTGAATGATTTAATGCTCATTCTGTGATATTACTCTGATGGTGAAATGCGCGTCAAGATTTATTGGTTTCTTCAATAGATATAGCATTGAGTTCCTTGTTTTGACGCGTTTCCGTAACGATAATTTAACGATACTGTTTTACGGATAATGGTATGACCTGAGGAGGATTACATGAAGCGTAAATTTCGACCTATTTCCATTCTCATACTAAGCATTGCGAGCCTGATGGCCCTGTATGCCTACGACCCGCCCGTTGGAGGGGATTCAACCAACGCATTCCGCTCGGCCGATCTGCTTGGCGGGAACGCAAGCGTAACAGGCGGAGCATTCGATCGCTCAATCCCAGGGGAAACGGCGACCAACCCCGCGCTGGGGGCCCGCGAACAGCGAATCACCCTCGATACCTCCTATGCGACCATCTTTGGCGCCGGCGACGAGACAGACGGCCTCGGGCACATACTCAACCTCGGCGCGCTCTATCCCACCCGATGGGGGGTATTCGGCGGCAATTTCAGTTTTCTCAACTCCCCCTTCGATTCATTGCCACTTGAAACCTCGGGGACCATCCATGCGTCGGCGGCAAAAAGCCTGACGGACCGAATCGATTTCGGCGTCGGGCTCACCGGGAGCGCAGGCTCTGGCTGGGGCATCTCGGGCGAACTCGGTGCCCTCTACCGGCTCGGTACCGTCGGCTTCCTTCAAGACGCGAAGGTCGGCGTATCGCTCACCGGAATCGGTCGAACCTTCAACCCCGATACCTGGGGCGTCAAGGGCGGGGACTCAAGCGGATTCGCCTCGGCGATTACCCCGCACGCAGGCTTCGCGGCGACGCTCGTCAAAAACGACAACGTCAGGCTCGGCGCGAACGCGGACGTATCCTCCCCCAGTTTCCAGAACTTCGTGCTCGATACCGGCGTCGAGGCGATCATCAAGGACATCATCACGGTACGGACCGGATGGACGTATAACATGCTTGAGTCGGATAAGGACGCGCAGACCTACCTTCCGTCCTTCGCGATCGGCGCGAAATTCAAGCTTGACATGAAGGACGAGAATTCCTTCCTCGCGCGAAACGGCTGGGCGCAAAGCGAGGTCGCCCCGACCTTCGCCGTCAAGCCGCTCTATAACGACCTCTACGCGACCGGCGCCGGCGTGAACGTCAAGCTTGGCGTTACCGACTCGAAGGCTCCCGCCATCGCAATCGATTACCCCGAAGAGAAGTACTTCTCGCCGAACAACGATGGCGTCCAGGACGATCTTTCGTTCGGCGTCAAGGTTTCCGAGCAGCGCTTCATCACCGCCTGGTCCTTCGTCGTCGAGGATGACAAGGGAACCGTCGTGCGCACCATCGCGAACAAAGAGCCGCGCGCCGAGATGCAGGACGTCAAGGCATTCTGGAAACTGCTGAAAAAGGCTAAAGAAGGCATCAGCGTGCCGGATACCATCAGATGGGACGGAAACCTCGACTCGGGAGCGACCGCGGGCGACGGCACCTACCGCTTCTACGTGGCCGCCGAGGACGACAACGGCAACCGGTCGGTCAGCGAGAAATACGCGGTCACCGTCGACAACACGGCGCCCGTCGCGAACCTGACGGCTCCCGCGGGCGCGAACGCCATGATATTCAGCCCGGACGGCGACGGCAACAAGGACAGCTTCCGCATCGCGCAGTCAGGCTCAACCGAAAACCTCTGGAAGGCGACCGTGCTCAATAGCGCTGGCGCCGCGGTTCGCACCATCGAGACGTCGAACGCCGCACCGGCGGAGTTCGCGTGGGACGGCAAGACCGACGCGACGACGATCGCGGCCGACGGCGTGTACTCCTATCGCCTCGCCGCGCGCGACCGCGCGGGTAACGCAGCCGAGGCCAGAATCGACAACATCATCGTCGACACGGAACGGCCCGCTATCAACGTCAATATCGGAGCGGCTGCGTTCTCGCCGAACGGCGACGGCGTCATCGACACCGTACAGCTTTCACCCAGCATCCCGGTAATCGCCGGGCTCATCGACTGGGACATCGCGATCACCTCGCGCTCTGGAACCGTCGTGCGCTCCTGGTCGGGAACCGGCGCCCCGAAGGCAATCGCCTATGACGGCAAGGCCGACGCAGGATCCCCGATCGCCGAGGGCGACTATCAGGCGGTACTCTCCGCACGCTACGTAAACGGACACGCCCCCGTCGCGCGATCGCCCTTCTTCACCGTCGACGTCACCGCGCCCGAGGCGCAGGTTCGCGCGTCGGGCAAGATATTCTCGCCGGTAGGCGACGGCAAGCTCGACACGGTCACCTTCGCGCAGACCGCAAGCGCGGAGACCGCTTGGACGGGAGAGATTCTCGCCCTCGGGACCGACGGCAAGCCGGAAGGCAGCGCCATCAGGGTTCTTTCGCTCGGTAGCGTCCCGGAAAAAAGCTTTACCTGGGACGGACGCGACGATTCAGGAAAGCTCGCTCCCGACGGCCGCTACGGCTATCGCCTCGCGAGCACCGACCGCGCGGGCAACACCGGGCGCTCAAACGTCGCCGACGTCGAGCTCAACACCGAAAAAGCAGACCTCATCCTCCAGGAAAACCTCTCCGCCTTCTCGCCGAACGGCGACGGCGTAAAGGACTCGATCACGTTCACCCCGATCATCAAGGCAGCTACCGCGGTCGACCGCTACGAACTCGTCATCAAGAATAAAGCGGGCAACGCGATCAAGACGATAAGCGGAACCGGCAAGGTTCCCGCGACCTTCACCTGGAACGGAAACGCCGACGCAATCGACGGCGCGGCACCGGACGCGAAAGCCGAGGACGGAATCTATAGCGCCGCGCTCGAGGTCACCCTCGTGAACCAGCAGACCACGCGCTCGCAGGCCCCGGACTTCGAAGTCGACACGAAATATCCCTCTATCGAGATATCCGCGCCCTATGCCATCTTCTCGCCGAACGGCGACGGCAAGCGCGACACGCTTCCGATAGCGCAAAAGTCGTCCATTGAAGACCTCTGGACCGCAAGCGTCGTCACGGACAAAAAGATTGCCGTGAAAAACTTCCGTTGGAACAAGAACGCCGCGAACCTCGAATGGGACGCGACCGACGATTCGGGTAACCGCGTCGCGGACGGCACCTACGCGTACGTCGTGGCCTCGGAAGACCGCGCGGGGAACAAAACGGTCAAAGAAATCGGCAACGTCAATGTCGACGCGCGAAAGGCAAAGGCCTACGTCATCGCCGAGCTCGCCGCCTTCTCGCCGAACGACGACGGCATCAAGGAAACCGAGAAGCTTTCGATAACGACGAGCATCCCCGACGGAATCGAGTCGTGGTCCGTGCGCATCAGGCCCGAGTCGACCGACGGAAAGCCGAAGGAAGCCATTCGCTCATGGGACACCGCGACCGTCGGCAACCTTCCCGCGGCGATCAACTGGGACGGCAAGACCGAATCCGGGACCGTCGCGCAGGGTAAGTTTGTCGCCGAGCTCTCCATCGCATACGCAAAGGGCGACGTGGTCGCCGTGATGAGTCCCGCGTTCCTTTCGAACGCGCGCGCGCCCGTCCTTGGCGTCAAGCTCGAGCCGAAATACTTCAGCCCGGACAACGACGACATTGACGACGACCTCTTCATCGCGCTGACCGCCAAGTCCGAATCCGCGTTCTCCGACTGGTCGTTCGAAATCCGCGAACCCGCCGGATCGAACGGCAACGTGTTCTGGAAAACGGGCGGCAAGGGAACGATCACGAACGAGATAATCTGGGACGGACGATCGCTCAAGGGCGAACTCGTCCAGGCCGCGACGGACTATCCCTTTACCTTCACCGTGACGGACGAAGTCGGCATGACAAGCGTCGTGCGCGGCTACATCCCGGTCGACGTGCTCATCATCCGCGACGGAGACAAGCTCAAGATAGCGGTTCCCTCGATTATCTTCCGCGAGAATGCGGCCGACTTTGACGGCCTCGACCCCGCGGTCGTCGACAAGAACACGCAGGTTCTCAAGCGCGTCGCCGAGATCCTCAACAAGTTCAAGGATTACAAGATCGCGGTCGAGGGCCACGCGAACAACGTGACCGGCACGCAAAAGGAAGAGGAGACGGAACTCATCCCGCTGTCGCAGCTTCGCGCCAACGCAGTGCGCGAGTTCCTCATCAAGAACGGCGTCGAGGGCGCTCGCCTTTCGACGATCGGCATGGGAGGAACGCGTCCCGTAACGCCGCGCGCCGACCGCGAGAACTGGTGGAAAAACCGCCGCGTCGAGTTCATCCTCATCAAATAACGTACCAAGAAAGAAAAATAAGCGATCCGGGAAGGGAACCTTTCGAGAAAGGCTTCCCTTCCCGGACCCATCCTTCCAAAGCCGCCCCGACCCCGGGACGGCTTTTTTTTCGGAAAATACCAAACGGAATATTCGACAGATGATGCTGAAGGCGCTATCATTTAAAATGCGCAGCGTCATCGAGGACAAGCGAAGGAAGTGAGACCATGGCCCGGGGCAAGACTCGTAAGAAATACAGCGCACTCGTCAGATCCAATATGGTTATCGCCTTTCTGGGCGCTCTCCTCATACTCGCCTTCTCGGTTGTCTATCTCGTCAGCGACTACCAGCGAAATCTATTTGCCGAACAGGAACGGCTCAGGGCCATGACCTCAACCGTCGCGAGCCGGACGCAGTCCATAATCGGAACGGTATCGGTAACCCTGAAGATGCTCGATGAGTGGTGCGCGCGCAATCCGGATCGCGACCCCCGCTTCGACCCCGAGTTCAACGCGCTCATCGACGTCTTTCGCGCCCAAGTAAAGAGAAAGGTTGACATCAAGATGGTACGAAACGACGGTGGCATCTTTTTCTTTCCGGCAAAGGACGTAAAACCGCTCGCCGACTCGAGCGATCGCGAATATGTCGTTGCCGCGAAGGAATCTCCCGTGAGGGAACTTTATTTCTCCGCACCCATCGTCGGCCGCGTGACGCACAAGAGGCAGATCCCCATATCGTATCGGGTCAGGCCCAACGCCGCAGACGCGCTCCTATTCTACGCGACGATCAACTTTGAAGACCTTGACGGCGAATTCGCGGACCTTCTCGACTTCCCCGAATATTCCATCGGAATCGTAAGAAAGGATCACACGGTTCTCTACCGACTGCCCTATAGCGAGCATCTCGTCGGGAAAAAGATTTCCTTCACCGCGAGCCCGAAGGCCTATGACATCATCGATGTCCATAACCCCGGCCTGACTCGCCGCGCGATATTCTACCAAGAACTCGACGGGCTCCCGCTCTACGCGATGGTGGCGGACAGTTATTCGCGCATGAGGCGCGCATGGCTCAAGACCGCAGCGCTCAAGTCGCTCTTCGCGATCGCCATCCTCGCGGGCTTTCTTCTTCTGAACGCGCGCCTCATCAGGCTTCTCGCAAGAAACGACGAGATGCAGCGCAAGCTCGAGATCGCAGCGCGCTTCGACAGCCTCACCGGCCTAAAAAACCGCTATTATTTTTTTGAGCGCGTTTCGGAAGAGATGGAGCGCGCCAAGCGACTGAAAAACCCGGTAACCCTCGCGATTGCGGACATCGACCACTTCAAGGCAGTGAACGACGAATACGGCCATCCTGCGGGCGACCAGGCGCTCAAGGAGATCGCCGCCATCATTGACGCGAACGTGAGGGCGGCCGACATCGCGGGAAGGATAGGCGGCGAGGAATTCGCGATTCTCTTTACCGACACGAGCCTCGCGGTCGCGGCCGAGGCGGCCGAACGCATCAGGGAGGCCACGCAAGGCTTCTCCGTCGAAAACTGGAAGGCTGGCATAAGCGTCGGCCTCGCGCAGTGGCGCGGCGAGGGCGAGTCGATCAACGGCCTCCTCAAGCGCGCGGACGACGCCCTCTATATGGCGAAGAATGCGGGAAGGAATCGCGTCATCGCCGCCGAAGATTGAGCGCTGTCTTAGCGCAACCGTGCGAGGGTTTCGCCGATCGCGCGCGGAACGAAAGATCGAAGGTCAGAGGCGAGCAAGCCATATTCGGTGAGCTCCCGCGCGGCGATGTCGCCCGCGAGCCCGTGAAGATACACGGCGACGCACGCCGCGTCCAGAGGCGAAAGGCCTTGCGCGAGAAAGCCCGCTATCATACCGGTCAGCGCGTCGCCCGAGCCCGCCTTCGCGAGCGCGGAGTTTCCCGTCGCATTGACGAAGGTCCGCTCGCCGTCCGTAATGATCGTACCCTTTCCCTTAAGAACAACGACGGCCGAATACCTCTTCGCGGCCTGTACCGCGAACCCCGCACGATCGGCGTGGATCGCGATCGAGTCGGCGCGCAAGAGCCGCGCGAGTTCCTTCTCGTGCGGGGTCATGACGAGCGCGCGAGGAAGCGCGAGCGGTTGGAGTTCCGAAAGGAGGTTGAGGCCGTCGGCGTCGAGCACGACGGGACGGTTTGCGCCCGCGAGAACGCCCATGATGCGCCTGTAAAACCGGCGCAGGCTCCGCGTTCCGCCCGAGGCGTTTGAAAGCCCGCACCCAAGAGCCACGGCACTGGCGCGCGGCACCGCGAGGGCGACCTTCCGATAGGCGATCCCCCGTATGCAGCCGCGCCTCGTTCGAAGCGGGAGCAGGACAGCCTCGGGAAGGCGCGACGAAACCGAAGGCGCGATGAAACGAGGACACGCGAGGGTCACGTACCCCGCGCCGACGGCAAGCGCGAGCGCGCTCGATATGATCGCCGCTCCCCGATAGTTCACCGAGCCCGCGACGTTAAGCACGCTCCCGAAATCCACCTTACACGAGTCACTCTCCCGCGCGGGGAGGAGCGACGCGATATAATCACCGTCCAGTTCTTTCATGCGGACATCATACACCCAAAAATGGTTTAATGGGTATATACTCATATCCAGCAAGTGTTTCGCAATCACTAAAGGAGTTGTTTGAATGCACAAAAAAACGCATCTTCTATTGATGACCATGGCTCTGGCCACTATCATCACGCTAAGCCAGAAAGCGACGGCCGAAGAAAACGCCGCCAAGCCGGAAAGCACCCCGGAGAACTCGGTGTTGGTATATGGAACGATCGGCGATGTCAGCTCGAGAATCCGTTTCACCCAAATTGACCCGGATTTTTCGCCGGCAACGCATGAAGCCGAATGCGAGAGATTTTTCTTCGACGATATCGAACCGGGAAGTTTGCACAAAATGACACATTACTCGACCACCCCTATTAGGGGCATGACTTATGTTATTACGTCGCCCGGACTGCAGGAAACGACGCCGCTTGATTTTCGGGCACCAAGCAAACCGGGATTGTATTATTACGGCGCAAAATTCGTGGGATTTCAAAAGCGCCTTCGTGACGAACAAGCCACATATACCGTTGAACCAGCGACATGGGCACGGACTGCGCCGAACCCTGAAAGGGAATACGAGCTCTTCGTCCTGAAAAAGGTATTGAAGAAAAAGAAAGGAACGGCGTGGGAACCCGTAATCCGTGCCAGATTGAAGGAGCTCGGATATGACAAATAGCCGGAAACTACTTCTCATAGTGGTTCTGGCATGTCTTGGGCTTATCGGGTTCGCCAAGGATAACGAGGTATACCTTCTGGTCAAGGTGACCCTCACCCAAAAGATCGATCCCTTTTACGCGAGGACGTTCAATGGCGATCCCCAAAACGAAAGTTTGGTGTATCCAAATCAAAGCCCGTTGAATTTCGTTCGTACCCCCGTGGTAAAGAAACAGACCCATAGAGATGGGGATTTTTTCTTTATCTACTGCACGTATGCAAAAGGGGATAATCACCTGGACTTCGACAGTTTTAATTACGTGCCCTATAAAGTGCATGAAGCGTATGTGACGCTTCCCTTCGCCCAACGAATCACCATACCGGATGGGGCCCGGTACGTGTATATCGGGTCGCTGGAATATGACGTCGATCCGAAAACCATTCGGGTAAAATCGATAACCATACGCGACGAGTATGAGGCCGCCCAGGCTGCGGCGAACAAAATCATGGGCGGCGAGGTACAATTGGTTCGCGCGCCCATTAATGACATACCGATTAAGGAATCGTCAGTTCAAGATTGAGACGACGCGCGAACCCTATCGGATTTGAGCGCACAAGGGAGCCCAACCGGCTCCCTTTTTATTTTCTCGCGACGAGAACCATCGTCCGGGCTTTTTCGTTGTAGGGAGAGAAGTCAAAATCGCCGTAGATTTCCACCGAGGAAAAACCGCTCGCGAGCATGAGGCGCTTGAGCTCGACGGCGGAATAGAGGCGCTGGACGAAGACGTGATTGATCTTGCGGCCGTTCTCGTCGATAAGTATCCAGCGGGAACGGAGGCCCTCCCAGGCGCCGACTACCGAGAACTCGGTGAGGACGGTGAAGCCGCCGCGCTCGAACCACTCGCCTTCGGTGAAGTCGCGGACGGCGATCTCGCGACCGGTCATCTCGAGGACAAACCAGCCGCCTTTTTTGACTGAAAGGGCTATGTTCTTGAGGATCTGGAGGTCCTCGTCGATCGTTTCGCAATAGCCGAAGCTCGTATAGAGGCTTACCGCGGCGTCGAAGGCGTCGGGACGGACGAAGGAGCGAAGGTCGGCCTGCTCGAGGTCAAGCGTGACCCCCTCGTCCTGCGCGGACTCGAGGGCGGCGTTGAGAAAGGGCCTGATGAGGTCGACGCCGGTAACGCGGGCGCCTCGGGCGGCGAGCTCGACGGCGATGCGCCCCGGACCGCAACCCGCGTCGAGGATCGCAGGTCCTTCTGAGCCGTAGGGGCTTTCGGATACGGGAGATTCATCGGCATGGACATCCCGGTTTGGAGCGCCGATGATCCTCAAGACCCCTTCGGCGACGGCCGGGGCCTCGGCCCAACGCTGGGCGTCGAAAAGCACGGGCGAATATTGAGCCCAAAACGACTCGCTCTCGAACCAATCCTGCTTTTTTTCGTTTTTATCCATTTTGCGGTCTCCCTTGAAAGTATACCACAATCCCCGTATAATTGGGACAGGTGAATTCGTCCGTTTTTCACCATATCACCTGGATCCCCGGGTCGAATCCCCGCTCATCCATCTGTAAAAATATCTTCAGGAGTTTAGCATGGTTATCCTCACCCTCAACTGCGGCAGTTCATCCGCGAAATATCAGGTTTTCGACTGGGACAATCAGGATGTCCTCGCCTCAGGCGTCGTCGAGCGCGTTACCCAGGAAGGAAGCTCGATCACCCACAACGCCAAGGGCAAGACCGAATACAAGGTGAGCCACGAGTGCCCGAACCACACAGTCGCGGTCGAGCTCATCATCAGGGTTCTCACCGACCCCGAAGTCGGCGTCATCAAGGACATGAACGTGATCAAGGCCGTCGGGCACCGCGTCCTCCACGGCGGCAATAAGTTCATAAAATCGGTAATCGTGACCCCGGAGATCCTCGAGACCTTCCGCGAGGTTCAGGACCTCGGTCCTCTCCACAACCCCGCGAACATCATGGGCATCGAGGCCGCTCAGAAGGTGCTCCCGAACGTGCCGCATTGCGCCGTCATGGATACCGCGTGGCATCAGACCATGCCCGACACGAGCTTTATGTACGCCGTTCCCTACGAGTGGTACGAGCAGTACGCCGTACGCCGCTACGGCTTCCACGGAACGAGCTTTCTTTACACCGCCAAACGCGCCTCGGTCATCCTCGGCAAGAAACCCGCCGACACGAACGTCGTCATCGCCCATATCGGGAACGGCGCCTCCATGTGCTGCGTCAAGAACGGCAAGTGCTTCGACACCTCGATGGGAATCACCCCGCTTGAGGGTCTCGTGATGGGCACGCGCTCGGGCGATTGTGATCCCGCGCTCGCGTTCTATATGATGCGGAAAACCGGCATGACCGTGCAGGAAGTCGACAACGCCCTCAACAAGAAGTCGGGCCTTCTCGGCATCACCGGAAAGTACGTGGACCGTCGCGACGTCATCAAGGCGAAGGAAGCGGGCGACAAGCGCGCCGAGCTCGCGTTCAACATGGAAGTCTATCGCCTCCGGAAGTATATCGGCTCGTACATCGCCGCGATGGGATCGACCCCCGACGCGCTCGTATTTACCGCAGGAGTCGGCGAGTTCGGCAAGCAGATCCGCGCGGCGGTATGCTCAGGGCTTGATCATCTCGGCATCAAGATCGATCCCGCGAAAAACGATCTCGCGATGACCCGCAACGCCGAAACCTGCATCAGCGCGAACGATTCGCCGATCAAGGTTTTCGTCATCCCGACCGACGAAGAACTCGTCATGACCGAGGACGCATACGCGCTCATGAAAGGCACCTACGACGTTCACACGAAGTTCACCTATTCCTTCCAGTCGCCTGCCTACGTGAACAAGGCCCGCGTCGAGGGGCTCAAGCGCGATCTCGAGAAAAACCCGAAGCTCGCCGAAATAATCGTAAAGATTCCTGGGAAAAACTAATCGCGCGCGATTAGTTTTTCCCTCGAGAAACCGAAGCTACGCTTCGGTTTCTCATGGAGCCTAAAAATAAGGCCTTGCCTTATTTTGCTCTTGGAGAACGCCAGGAGGCGTTCTCCACGGCACGAATTGATCAAAGGAGCCATGGACGGATGGATATTCTGGGAATCGGAAACGCGCTTGTTGATATCTTCAGTTTTTCTGACGACGAGACGGCCCTTGCCCTGGGTCTCCATCCGAATCACGCGTCGCACATGGATCCGGGACGCCTTGACGAGCTCCTCCTTGCCGTGCAAAGCCCGATTTACGTCGCGGGCGGCACGGCGGCAAACGCGCTCAAGGCAGCGAGCGCGCTCGGCCTTTCGTGCGCCTTCGTCGGCTGCACGGGCACCGAGGATCGCGAGAGAGACCGTTGGGCCCGAATGTTCTGCGGCGAGCTCGCGTCGTTCGGAGTAAAAGCCCTGACCGAAAGCCGGTCCTCGACGACCGGACGCTGTCTGGTCCTTCACATGCCCGGGGCGATGAAATCGATAGCGTGCGCGCCCGGCGCCGCACCCTCCATCAAAACGGAGCAGATTACGGAAGAACTCGTCGCTTCAGCCCGCGTCGTGTTCGTCGACGGTCAGACCCTCAGGAACCGGGATGCCTTTGAAAGAATTTCCGCGCTCTGCCGTGAACGCCGCGTTCCGCTCGCCGTCGACGTCGCGTCGACCGACATCGCCCGGGGAAAAAGCGAGGAAATCGCGAGGCTGTTCGGCGACAATGACTGCATCCTCTTCCTGAACGAGGACGAGGCGATCGCGCTCGCGGTAGCCCTCGAGCCAACCGTTCCGGGAGACCGGGGCATCCTTTCGGAAAAGGAGTGCGTCGAGACGGTGTTCTCCTTTTATACCAGAAGAACGGGCTACTTTCCGTGCATCGTGATGAAGCTGGGCGAAAAGGGTGCGCGGCTCTGGTCCGGCGGAAAGGCGTACGAGGCGCCGACAGACCCGGTCACGAACGTGCTCGACGATACCGGAGCGGGCGACGTATTCGCCGGTGCTTTTCTCGCCGCCTATTTGCAATCGATCCCGCAAGCCGAATCGCTTTCATTCGCGAATCAGGCTGCTCGGGAATGCCTGACCATCCCCGGAACCCGGCTCGACTGCGATGGCTTCGCCCGCCTCGGAACCGGAATAGGGCTTGAGCGTTCCGGAAAACCCATCCGCGGATAAGTAGCCGTACGGTAGCTCAGCGGGACAGGATATCGCTCGCGAGGCGCGCCGCCGCTTCGGCCCCGCACAAAACGCGAACCAGCTCTATCGAAAACTCCTCGGACACCCCCGGAGCGCGGGCGGTTATCAGATTGCCGTCGGTAACGACGCGCGACTTGAGCGGTTTGACCGGCAAATCCTCTCCCCTTCCCGGAAAGCAGGTATATTTTCTGCCCTGAAGCAAGCCCCAGCCGCCAAGGGCGACCGCGGGAGCGGCGCATATCGCGCCCACGAGGCGTTTTTCGACAAGCATGCGGGAAACGAGATCCTTGAGCTCCGCTGAAGCCGCAAGACCCTCGCTGCCCTTGGCGCCGCCGGGAAGAACCACGAGATCCGGAAGCGGCTCAGAAACGACCTCGCGCAGGGTTCGATCGCACTCGATCGTCACCCCTCGCGCGGAAACGGCCTTTCGGGCCGACACGCCCACCACCGTAACCGTCACGCCCGCGCGGCGAAGGTAGTCGATCGGGGTAATCGCCTCCACATCCTCAAAGCCATCCGCAAGAAATACATATGCATTTTTCATATCTGCACCCTTTCACGAAACAAAACTCACCTGTATAATAATATTATATGAAACAAGTATTGCTAATAGATGAATCGAACGTTTTCCGCGACTACATAAAGGGGAAACTCGACGAAAAACACGTAAACATCGAGATAGGCCTCGGCAAGCTCGATAGTCTCTCCAAGATGCGGTCGTTTGTCCCCGATCTCGTGATTATCGACTTCAACACCTCCCGTTCATTCGTCTATGAGCTCTTCGACGGCAAGAAAAACGACCCGAACGCGCGCGAGATCCCGGTCATCGTTCTTGCCCAGAAAATCGAAAAAAGCGAGATAACCCGGCTTTCGGGTTACAACGTCAAAAAGATAATCCCGAAGCCGCTCAAGATCGATCAGCTCTTCCAGGCGATAACCGAGATCATTCACGTCGATTTCGACATCGACACGACGCCGTGCATCCTGGAAGCCAGGGTAAACGACAACATCATCTTCGTCGAGCTTGCGCAAGGGTTCAACCGCGAGAAAATCGGGCTTCTCAAGTACAAGATCCGCGAGCTGATCGGACTTTACAACCTCAACGCCCCGAAGATACTCGTGATGATGACCGACCTTTCGCTTTCCTTCGTCGATGGTCCCAACCTCGAGCTCCTGATGGACAGCATCATGGCCGATCCCGCCATCAAGAACCGAAACATCAAGATACTGACGCTCGACGGTTTTGCCCGGGACTTCCTCGCGGGCAACAAGGAATACGCCGACATACAGGTGGTAACCGACCTCACGAAGGCGATAGACTCGCTCCTCAAGGACGCATTCACCACGACCGACACGACCGCGCTCATCAGCGAGAAAATCCTCCAGTCAAACGGTGCGGTAGGTCTGGACGGCTCCGCGCTCGAGATGCGCTTCAAAAGCGAGCTCGAGGCGCTCAAATCGGTCGCACACGATATCAGGATCGCGGTCGTCGACGACGACGTGGTTATCCGCACAGTACTTGCCAAGACCTTCCAGGCGATCAACGCGACGGTAGACCAGTTCGAGTCGGGAACGGAGTTCCTTCCCTGCGCTCTCGGGGCAAACTACGATCTTGTGTTCCTCGACCTCATGATGCCGGGGATAAACGGGTTCGACGTTCTCGTCAAGATGAAGGAAAGCGAGATTGTGACCCCGGTTATCGTCCTTTCGTCCGTTAGCCAGCGGGAGGCGGTGCTCAAGGTGCTTTCGGCCGGGGTCAAGAGCTACATGATCAAGCCGCTCAAGCCGGAAGCGCTTCTCAAGAAAGCCATCGAAGTGCTGCAGGCGACTATCTGATGAGTGACGACGTCGCGCGCGCAGGCGTGCCGCAGACAAGCGACTACCTTCTCACGTCAAGGCTACCCATCCTGCTTCTGGACCGTGAAGGCGCCATCGAATCCTCCAACCAGGCGGCGGCGGATCTCCTTCCCGGCCTCGTTCCGCGGGGAAAACACCTGCGCGACATCGTCCTCTCAGGCGCGCCGCCAGAGGCGGCCATCCGGTTTAACTATCTATTCTCGAGCGAAACGCCCTTCTTCGTGCTCGACTTTACCTTGACAAAGGGCGACGGCACCGAAGCCTGGTTCAAGGTCACGCTAAACCGCGAGGAAGACGGCAAGTATATCGCGCTTCTCGAGGACATCACCGGGCAAAAGCTGAAGGAAAGCCACCTCGTTCAGGCGAAGGAAAGCGCGGAAAAGGCAAGCCTTTCGCGCAGCCAGTTCCTCGCCAATATCAGCCACGAAATACGCACGCCGATCCAGACCATCATCGGGATGATGGAACTGCTCGGCGACACGAAGCTCGACGAAGAGCAAACCGAATACGCGCGGCAGGCGCGCTTTAGCGCGGATGTCCTCCTCACGCTCATCAACGACCTCCTGGACATCTCCAAGGTCGAGGCAGGGCAGCTCAAGATCGAGAACATAGACTTCCGACTCGACGACGTCATCGAGCAAACCGTCGACCTCATATCCATGGAGGGTCACCGTAAGGGACTCGAGATAAGCATAGACCTCGACCCACGGCTCCCGACCTCGATCACCGGTGACCCGGGCAGGCTCAGACAAGTCATCCTCAACCTCGTCAAGAACGCGGTCAAGTTCACCGAGACCGGTTATATCCTCGTTCGCGCGTTTCCCGTCGTTCGTGAGGGAAACGTGTCGATGAAAAACCCGTCGGGGGAGTACATCCATTTCGAGGTAGTCGACTCGGGGATCGGGATCGAACCCGAGGTTCAGTCAAAGCTCTTCGCGCAATTCGTGCAGGCCGATTCCTCGACGACGAGGAAATACGGCGGTACCGGGCTCGGGCTCGCGATCTCGCGGAACATCGTCGAGCTCATGGAAGGCGAAATCGGCGTGAGATCGGGAGACGAGAAAGGCTCTGTATTCTGGTTCGACATACCGCTCGTGCGTTCAGAAACCCAACCCCAACCGATTCCCATCCAGCTCGCGACCAACACCCGCTTCCTCATCGTCGACGATAACGAAATGACGCTCGACATCCTGACCTGCATGCTTGCCTCGCTCGGTTTCGAGCAGGTTACCCGCGCGACGTCGGGCATGTTCGCCCTCGCGATGCTCCATTCGGCGCAGCACGCCAGACGCCCGTTCGACATCGTGCTCATCGACATGGTGATGCCCGAGATGGACGGCTGGCGGCTCGCCGCGGAAATCAACAAGAATCGCGAGATCAACCAGGCTCAACTTTACCTAATGGTGCCCGAAGGAAGCTTCGGCGCCGAGGCAAAGATGAAATTGCTCGAATGGTTCAATGGCTATCTCTACAAGCCGCTAAAGAAGCGCATGCTGGCCGACCTTCTCAAGGAACACTGGGAGGCCTCGATAGACCTTGAGGTCGTCGATGAAAACGGCACGGCGGGAAATTGCGACGGTGACTTGGAAGAACTGGTTCCCGAGGAAGACAAGGGCGAGGAGAAACCCGCAAACATGGATATCGCGAAAGAAAGACCCGCGGAGAACATGACAGTTCTCGTCGCGGAAGACCATCCCGTCAACCGCAAACTTCTCACGCTCTTTCTCGAAAAGGCGGGGGCGAAGGTACTGCAATCCGGAGACGGCCGCGAGGCGACGGAGAATTTCGGCAAAAGCCCGATCGACCTCGTCTTCATGGATATACAAATGCCGCGAATGAACGGATACGAGGCCGCGATCTGGATACGCGAAAACGGCTATACCTGCCCGATCATCGCCTGCACGGCGAGCGCGCAACAGGACGAACGCGAACGATGCCTCGAGGCGGGGATGAACGACATTCTTCCGAAGCCGTACAAGCGGCAAGACGTGTTTGACATCGTGGGGAAATATACCGGCATGGATAAAAGCAACAAGGAAACCATAGAAGAGTGCGAGGCGCGAGACCCGGAAACGTTCTCAAGCGCCGACCTTTGCGAGATCATGATGGGCGACGTCGACGGGGCGAAAATGCTGATCGGCGAATACCTCGAGCAGACCGAATCGCACATAGAGCTGCTCGCTGAGGACATAGCCTCGGGTAACCGTGAGGCGACGAGTCGTGCGGCGCATCTCATCAAGGGAAGCTCGCTTAACGTCACCGCGAGACGTCTCGCAAGCGTCGCCCTTGAGATCGAAAAAGGCGCCGACGAGCTTCCGATATCCGAACTGGAGGCCAAACTGGGCGCGATGAGATCCGAGCTTGAACGTTTCAAGAGCGCGCTTCGCGCCGAAGGATATCTCCCGTGAGAATCGCGAGCTATCACGTCCACACCTCGTTTTGCGATGGCAAAAGCACGCCCGAGGAAATGCTGCGCTCTGCCATTGACCTAGGCATGAGCGACCTTGGCTTTACCGCGCACGCAGCCTGGCCCTTCGCGTCCGAATGGCACCTTTCCGTCCCGCGGTACGCGGAATATCTCGACGAAATCGCGCGCCTTAAAAAAGAATATGGGACCAGGCTCTCGATCCTTTCGGGTCTCGAAGCCGATTACATCGAGGGAATCACCGCGCCCGACAGCGCTTTCTACGGCCGGTTCAATACCGACTTCCTTATCGGTTCCGTTCACTTCGTCGCGGGGAAAGAGCGAGCCCGGGGAAAAGGACCGACGCACGGACTATGGTCGGTCGACGCGCCAACCAACGAGGTCGCGAGCGGCATCGAGTCCTGCTTCGGCGGAAACGGCCGACGCGCGGCGGAAGCCTATTGGGGAACCGTTCGCGACATGGTCGCGTCGTGCGACTTCGACATCGTCGGACACCTCGACGTTCTTCGCAAACGAAACGGCGAACTCCGCTTTTTCGACGAGTCGGCGTCATGGTACCGCCGAGAGCTTCGCGCGACCGTCAAGGCGATCGCGCGAGCGGGAAAGATCGTCGAGATCAACACGGGCGGTATCGCGCGAAAGGCGATCGACTCGGTGTATCCGTCAGCCGAGGCGCTCGCGTTCCTCCATCGCTCGGGCGTCCCTATAACCATAAACTCGGACGCGCACGCAACGGGCGATCTCCTATGCGCCTACGAGCGGGCGCGCGATGCGGCGCGACGCGCGGGCTACGAGACCCTCACCTTCCGGGACGGATCCGGCTGGGTCCAGGAACTTTTTTGAATATCAAACCACGCAGAATATAAAATTCAAGGAGTAAAAAATGTCACGTCGGAAAAGAATCCTTCTCTCCGTAATCGCCCTATGCGCGGCCGTAGGTTCACTCGCCGCCCAGGAAGCGCCAACCAATGCAGAAGGCGGCGAATTGCCGCACATCGCGATCACCGGTTTCGTGAACCAGACCGGCGATGAATCCTTCGGTACCCCCGCGGCGACCGCGACCGACAGCCTCACGCTTACCCTTCGAATGCTCGGCTCCTATCTCATCGTCGCCGCCGACGGCGTTCCTCAAAATCCGACCGATGCCGCGCTCGCCGAATGGTGCACCGCCCAAAGCGTCGACTACCTCCTCTATGGATCGATCGCCGCGCAAAAAGGCGAAACGCAGTCCTACAGCCTTTCGGTCTTTGACCGCGCAAAGGGAAAGACCACAATCAAGAAGGCGGCCAAGGGTTCCTCGATTTTCGACGTCTTTACCGCGTCGGACACGCTCACCTTCGCCGTTATCGACGCGATCGCCGGCCGCCATGTTGGATTCGGGTCAATCGCATTCGAGGCCGCAAAGGCGACGGGATCGTTCAAGGTTACCCTCGACGGGATACCCGCGGGCGATAGCCTCGCGCAAATAGACCGCGTCGTCGAAGGCAGTCACCTGGTCAGCATCAAGCAGATGCGTGAGAAAGGCGAGAGAGAGATATTCCTCTCGGAGATAGAGGTTACCGAAGGCGAGACCACGACGGTAACCGTCGAGATCCCGGATGAAACGACGCGAAGCCGGGCCAAGGTGCAAGGTCTGGAAACGGGCCTCGTTTTCGTCGAGGGAGGTACCTTCACGATGGGCTCGGATTCAGGCCCGCTCGATGAACGCCCCGCGCACGCGGTTTCCATCGACTCGTTCTGGATGAGCGAAACCGAGATCACGCAAGGGGAGTTCAAATCCACGACGGGATGGATGGAAAATGGCTATTACGCGCAAAAAAAGATTGGCCTGCGATATCCCGTGATGCTTTCAAACTGGATACACGCGATCGAATACTGCAACGCACGAAGCGCGCGCGAGGGCCTTACGCCCGCTTATACGATAAAGTATGGCAAGGTAATGTGGAACCGCCTTGCGAACGGATATCGCCTGCCGACCGAGGCAGAATGGGAATACGCTGCAAAAGGTGGAACGAATCACGACTCGTTTATTTATCCAGGGAGCAACGATATTGCCGAGGTCGCAATAACAGCACAAACCGCAAACGGAAACGGTTACGCGACTGTCGGGACAAAAAAACCAAATTCCCTCGGGCTCTATGATATGGGCGGAAACGTGTATGAATGGTGTTGGGATGTGTATAAAACGTATCGAAAGGCAGGGGGTCTCTCCAAGGAGAAGGCATCATCGGATCGAATGCGCATCATACGCGGAGGCGATAGCCTCCACGGGAAGGCCCAGGTCAGTTGCACTGCACGTACCTTTTCGCCGCAAAACTTACATGTTCCTGATTCCAGCCACTACGACCTGAGCCGCAACATCGGTTTCCGCGTGGTGCGTTCGGTTATAGAAGAGGATCGGTAATAGCCGATACATGAGGAGAAACCATTATCCTGCTCAAAACCATGCCCGCGTCAAGGTTATCCTTGACGCGGGCAACCGATCGAGCAATAATATCTCCAATACAACCATTTCTAAAATAAAAGGAGCATTCCCATGAAAAAACGTCTTATCGGGGCCGTGCTCGCCCTTTTCGCGTGCCTGGCATTCGCCGAGTCCGTAAATACAGGGCGCCCGCACGTCGCCATACCGGGTTTTACGAACAAGACCGACGATTCTTCCTTCGACACACCCTCGACGACCGCAACTGAGAGCCTCGATCTCACGATCAGGCTTCTCGGCTCCTACGAGATCGTCTCGAGCGAATCCGCGCCCCCGACAGCGGCCGACAAAGACCTTCTCGCCTGGTGCGAGACCGAGAGCGTCGATTACGTTCTCTATGGCTCTGTCTCCGCGCTTAAGGGAGACGCGCAGGAATACGCGCTCGCAGTTTTCGACCGCGCGAAAGGTAAGACGACTATCAGGAAAACCGCCAAAGGAGCCTCCGTCCTCGACGTCTTTTCGTGCGCGGACACCCTGACCTTTGCCGTCATCGACGCGATCGCGGGACGACACGTCGGATTCGGTTCGATTGCCTTCGAGGTCGCGAACCCCGACGCGAGCGAGGGAAAGGCGGTCGTTGCTATCGACGGCGTAAAGATCACCGAAGGCTTTGGCCAGATCGACCGCGTCGTCGAAGGCAGCCACCTGGTCAGCATCAAGCAGATGCGTGACAAGGGCTCGCGTGAAATCTTCCTCTCGGAGATAGAGGTTACCGAAGGCGAGACCACGACGGTAACCGTCGAGATCCCGGATGAAACGACTCGAAGCCGGGCCAAGGCGCAAGGCTTGGAAGAAGGGCTCGTTTTCGTCGAGGGCGGAACCTTCACCATGGGCTCCGATTCAGGCCCGCTCGACGAGCGCCCCGCGCACGCGGTATCCGTCGGTTCGTTCTGGATGAGCGAAACCGAGATCACGCAAGGGGAGTTATACTCAGTTCTTGGATGGGTAGAAAGAAATGGTTACTCACAAAAAAAGACAGGACAAAGGTATCCCGTGATTCTTTCCGAATGGTCATTCGCGATCGCCTACTGCAACGCACGCAGCGCACGCGAGGGCCTTACGCCCGCCTATACGATAAAATACGATAAAGTGACGTGGAACCGCCTTGCCAATGGATATCGCCTGCCAACCGAGGCAGAATGGGAGTACGCCGCGAAGGGTGGAATCAATCACGACTCGTTTCTCTACCCCGGAAGCAATGACGTTACCGAGGTCGCCATAATTCCACAAACATCAAACGGAAACGGCTACGCGGCCGTCGGGACTAAAAAGCCGAATTCCCTCGGGCTCTACGATATGGGCGGGAACGTATACGAATGGTGCTGGGATACTTATAAAGGGTATCGAAGGGCAGCGGGTCTCTCCCTCGAGAAAGCCCCCTCCGTACGCACGCGCGTCATACGCGGAGGAGATAGCCTGCATGGGAAGGCGTATGTCCGATGCACGACACGAACCTATTCAAATCGTTCTCTGATGATCGATGGTACATGGATCTTTGATACCAATCATTACATCGGCTTCCGCGTGGTGCGCTCGGTTATGGAAAGCGAGGAATAGGGCATCATGAAAAAGACAATCTTCGCGGCGGTTTTCGCCGTCTTTGCGTGCGCGGCATTCGCAGAAACCTCGAACGTCGCGCTTCCCCACGTCGCCATATCAGGATTCGCGAACAGGACGGGAGACCCTTCCTTCGACACGCCCTCAACGACGGCGACCGATAGCCTCGCCCTCACGATCAGGCTTCTCGGCTCGTACGAGATCGTCGCGAGCGAATCCACCCCCCCGACAACAACCGACAAAGACCTTCTCGCCTGGTGCGAGACAGAGAGCGTCGATTACGTTCTCTATGGCTCGATCACGGCCCCGAAAAGCGGCACGCAGACGTATGACCTCGCGGTGTTTGACCGCGCGAAAGGAAAAACGACCATCCGGAAAACCGCGAAGGGTTCCTCGATCTTCGACGTCTTTTCCTGCGCTGACATCCTTACGTCCGCGGTAATCGACGCTATCGTCGGCCGTCACGTCGGCTTCGGCTCGATCGCCTTCGAGGTAGCGAATCCCGAACAAAGCGAGGGAACGGCGACCATCTCGCTCGACGGAGCGAAGATCACCGAGGGCTTTGGCCAGATCGACCGCGTCGTCGAGGGGAATCACCTCGTCAGCGTCAAATGGGAAGCCGCAGGCGCGAAGCCGGAGGAGATCGCGCTCGTCGAGGCCGCTGTCGCCGAGGGCGAATCCGCGACGGTATCGGTGGTGATCCCCGGATCAAAGAGGTCAGAAGCGAAAAGAACACCACGCACAGACAGGTCCATAGCCGGTCTCCAGGGAGACAAAATGGTGCTCGTCGAGGGAGGCACCTTCATCATGGGTTCCGACACCGGTCCCGCAAACGAACGACCCGCGCACGAAGTCACGGTCGCGTCCCTTTACATGGCGAAAACCGAGGTGACGCAGGAGGAATTCGAGAAGCTTCTTGGTTACTTGCCGAAAGGACTAGGAATGGTAAAGTTCGCACAGAAAAAAATTGGCAGCCAATATCCTGTCCTTCTTCTCAACAGATTTGACGCGGTTGAGTATTGCAACAAGTTGAGCATCCGCGAAGGATACCAACCCGCGTATACGGTTCGCAAGGGTAAGGTAACCTGGGACCGGCTCGCCGATGGGTATCGCCTTCCGACCGAGGCGGAATGGGAGTACGCCGCGAAGGGCGGTGCCAATCACGATGCGTTTCTCTACCCGGGAAGCGACGACGTAACCGAGGTCGCGATAATATCGAAGACGGCAAATGGTAACGGCTATGCCACCATCGCCTCAAAAAAGCCAAACTCGCTCGGAATCTTCGACATGGGAGGAAATGTGTATGAATGGTGCTGGGACCAATTCAAGAGTTATAGCGGCTTCAATTATGGTAACCACGTTATTCGGGGAGGAGACAGCCTGCACGGAATAAAAGAAGCTCGCTGTACTGCGAGAGCCGGTGAATGGGAAGGTTGGAATATTAAGGAATGGGACGGGAACCCCAACCGCAACGTCGGTTTCCGCCTGGTGCGATCGGTGATTAAAAGCGAGGAATAAGGCGTTCAAGGGATTGGGGGTAGCGGAAGCCCCCGGAGGGTCTGAAGCGAGGGGGTATCAGTCGACGAAGTTTCAAGAGGCCGCGAGGGTTCATGCGAAAGATGCATTCAAAGCCGCTCGCGGCGGTTAAGGGCGCTCCCCCTACCGGTTTCTTCGCTCGTCCGCGCTTTGGCACTCGATGCACATGAGGGCATAGGGGATCGCCTCGAGCCGCTCGCGGGGGATTTTCTTGCCGCACTTCATGCACAGGCCGTACTTGCCCTGCTCGATGCGGGTGATTGCCGAATCGATGAGCTTCATGCGTTTCATGTCCTTGGAACCGATGGTTTCGAGCATCTTGCGGTCAATGTCGTCCGAGGCGATGTCGGCGAAGTCCTTGGGGTCGAGACCCTCGACGATCGCGCGAAAGTCTTCATTGTTGGCGATGAGGGTATCTATAATTTCCTTTTTAAGGTTGAAAAGAGACTGTTTCATCTGTTCGGCAAATTCTTTTTCCATAATTCCACTCCAGTTGACAAAGATAATGTTTGACCATAGAATTATACGAACGAAATCCGCAAAAATCAAATGATTTTTCAAGGATTTTGCATCATTTTTGGAGGCATTGTGGCGAAGGAAGAAGCAATCGAAGTCGAGGGGATCGTGAAGGAATCGCTCCCGAATACCATGTTCAGGGTTGAGCTGCAGAACGGCCACGTGATTCTCGCGCACCTTTCCGGAAAAATGCGCAAACATTACATCAGAATCGTTCCCGGCGATAAAGTCAAAGTTGCGCTTTCTCCCTACGACCTCAACCGCGGACGCATCATCTACCGCGAAAAATAACCGACATGCCAAACCGGATCGCTCTCGCGATACCGGTGTATGCCTACTTTTTCAGCCTGTGCAGTAACCTGATCGCGCGGACCGTATTCATAAAGCCGCGCCCGATCGCAGTTACGCAGATAATCAATCCGAAAATACCGAATAGAAGCGATATGCGGAAAAGAAGCACGCCCGCCACCACGGTGAGCAAGCTGCGGAGCAGCCATTCAAAGGCTTCTTTGCGCGTCGGTTCCGGACGTTTCCAGTTTCCGCCAAAGGCGAACGGTCCGTAAAAAGTCCAGGAGAATTGCCCGTCTTCCTCGCCCGCGGCGCCCGCGCCATAGCTTCCATAGCCGCGGTTCGCGCCAGCGGTTTCGTAGGCGGCATACCCTTCGGGGGAATACATGCCTGAATCGTAGCGAGCCTTTTTTTCCGGGTCGCCAAGCACGGAATACGCCTCGTTGATCCTCTTAAACTGCTCCTCGGCCGCGGGATTGTTTGGATTGCGATCGGGATGGTATTTAAGCGCGAGCGACCGGAATGACTTCTTTATCCGCTCCGGAGTGGCGTCGCGCGGGACGTTAAGCGTTTCGTAATAATCGGACATCGAACCCCTTCTTCAAAAATGCAACACCTATAAAATACTGAAAAGATCCCGCCGTTACAAGATAATTATTTGAGAATCACCCAAGTTGACCCCGTGCCGCCCGATTCGCGCCCGGAATGCCCGGATTCCCCCGCGTGCCGATTTCGCTCGAGGAAGAGCTTGACCATCGGTCCAAGGACGGGGTCTTCGGCCGAGTGCGTCCCTTTTCCATGGATGATAAGAACCTTCTCGAACCCCTGGCGGCAGGAGTCGGCGAAAAAAGATTCAAGACGGCGCCAGGCGTCGTCGCGGGCAAGGCCATGAAGGTCGATGATCGCGTCCGGCTTCATCGCGCGAAGTCTCTTTCGGCGCTTGGCGGGCGTTTCGACCTCGGGAGCGGCTTCAGCCTCCGAATCCTTGTCTTCGACGCCGTAGCGGCGAAGCCACATCTCCATCGGGTTTACCCTCTGCTCCGACGCGTCGTCAGCGCGGGGCTTCGCCTTGTCATCGCGCGAGACGTCTTCCCGACGGCGGTCGCCCGCGAGACGCTTCTTTCCATACGGCTTCGCGGTTTCCTTTTCCCATTCGTCGAGTATGTCGCCGAAATCCATTTACCGGTTCTCCTGAGCGGTATAAACGGTCACGCCGCGAGACGGAAGCCATCCCCGAAGGGATGTGGGGGTTTCGACGAAAAGCCAGTCGCCCGTCGAGCGAAGGACGCGCACCGGAAGGCCCGGACGAAGGTTCTCGACGACCGAGGATCGTGATTCAGGCACGTGGAGGAGCGCCGGGGCGGAGAGGTTAACGACGCCTGCAGGATTGATGTCCTTTACGTATACGAAAACCGAGAAAGCGGCCGCGAAGGCCATGAGCGCGAACGCGGGATATGAAAGGCGGGCAAAAAAACGGAACCGAAAGCCCGCGAGACGGAGCGTGAACGCGAGGGATAAAAAAAGCGCGGTGCCGATAACAGAAAGGTGCTTCCAGGCCGCGGGCGGCACGGGGAATACCTCGCTAAGGGCAAGGGCATTTTCGCAGGCGACGCGCGCGTCGCGATATTTTTTTGGGAAGAACCGTTCATGCTCCGCCCGCCTGAGCGCCGCGAGCGCCTCGACACAGGAACCTTTTGTCCAAAGAGCGCGCGAATCGGCGAAAACGGGATCGTCGGGATAAGCCGAAAGAGCGATAGGCTCAGGAGGCGCGCGGAAAGGCGCGGCATCGCGCGAAAGACCTCCGTCGCTCTGGTCCTTGCCGGCCGGTTTCGAAAATGCGCGCCCGAGCGATCTCGGGATTCCGCGCTCGGTTGCGTTTCTCGCGCCCGGGGCGACCGATACCGAAATCACGGGACTCGCGACCTTCCGGCTTTGTCCTTCGGGGGTTTCATACTCGAGGACGGCGACCGGAAGCGCCTCAAGCCCTGCTTCGAGCGGCGTCCAGTTCCAGGCAGCTACTGGCGTCCACCCATCGCCTCCCTGATCGACATTCGCGGAAGAGGGTTCTCCCGAAGCTTCGCCTGCGGTCGATGCGGTCGATGCGACCGAGACCGAGACGGCCTCAAGAAGAGCATTCTCGGGGGCATCGCAGAAAACCGATCCAGCAGTCCCATACAGGGAGACTTCAAGGACTATGCGCATCGCATCGCCGACGCGCGCTTCGCCTGGGGCAAGTCGCCAGCGAAGCGTCGTTTCGCCTGACGCGCGGGGTTTCGCGACGGAGAGGTGTATCGGCGGGATGGAGGCGGTTTCTCCCTTCGCGGTCACGACGAAGGGTCCCAGGGTATAGCTTCCCGCGACGGACGCGATCCATTTCTGAGCGATCACCGTCGCGACCGCGCGCGGCTCGCCGGGCGTCGCGGGATTCTCGAGCCGTTCTCGCTCCTTTCGGGACGCGGACTGCGTAAGCCCAAGGGGAACATCCGCCACCTCGAGGGTAACGTTACCGGGATCGACGCCGTATACCGTAATGCGAACTTCCACCTCGTCGCCGACGACGGCTTCGTATGAGGACACGAAAAAATCGACGTCAAGAGCCTCGAGGGGAACCGGAATCGACGCGCACAAAAACGCGGCGAGAAGGATCGACCGAGCGCTCAGTAATCGGCGATGTTCTCGACGGGCGCGGGCTTTTCCTGATTCTTCCATCTATCGTGTTCCTTCTTTCTTACCAGATTGAATATCGTGTCGGCGTCATCGTCCTCCGACTGCGAGACCGACGCCGATCCGTTACCGAGTTGCTTCGCCTCCGTTTCCGCGAGGCTCCGCCTGCTCAACTCGAGGTTTATTTTTGCGTCGATCTGCGAAGGATCGCGTTCGAGCGACTTCCTGAACATCGAGGCCGCCTCCTCAAACTCACCTTTCCGAAACGCGATGATGCCCGCCTGATACCAGACGCCCGCGCCAATCTCCCCGCTTGCATCCTCGCCCGCCTCGGCAAGACGCGCAAGCGCGGAATCGTATTCGTCCTGCGCGAGATAGGTCGAGGCCAGGCCATACGCGGCGTATGAGCGAAGGACCGCGCCATCGTCGCCGGTCGCGTTCCGTTCCGCGACGAGAAACGCCGACGCGGCCATCGCCCAATCCTTTCGGGACCAGGCAAGAGTGCCCGAAAGGATCGTGAAGCAATCCCGCACCGAGACGCGTTTGTCCGTAGGGCGAGCGTTTGGACCCGGAACCTTCTGCGGCGCGCAACCTGAAAAGACCAAGGTGAATATCGCGATGGCGAGCGTCACTTTCTTTGCCATGCGATCCCCCCGATGACGAGACCTGCGCAAAAGAGTATCAACGCCGCAAAAAGGAATTCCGCGTTACGGGGCACGGCCTCGCTCGAGTAGACAAGCCGTGCACCCGCCGCGGCAGACGATTGCACGGCCTCGAGCACGCGAAGAGCAGAGCCGGTTTCACTCCCCGAAACGTAGAAGCTTCCGTTCCCGGCTGCCTCGGCGGCCTTCGCGAGCGAGTCTTCCTGAAGCCTGCTTTGATGCACCGCGGGATTGTCGGAATTTGGATACGATCGAATCCCCGCGCCGTTCACGGATCCGCAGCCGACGATCACGAGCGTCGCTCCCGCGGAGCGAACTGCGCGCGAGGCAGCGTCGAGCGAGGGGTCGGTCTCGTCGCCATCGGTAAAGAGCACTATAGTCCTCGCCTGCGACGAGTTTTCCGGAAAAGCGCGGAGCGCGACAACGACACCCTTCCCCGGTGCGGATCCCGGGGCGGTAAGGAGCGCGGGGGAAAGAGACGCGAAAAGGTCACCGAGGGCTCGACGGTCAACCGTAACCGGCATCGCGAGAATAGCGTCGCCCTTCGCGAGAACGACTCCGCAGGGCGTCTTCGGCATCCGGTCCACGAGCAGCGACGCGTAACGCGACGCGAACGAGAGGCGAGAAGGAGCGACGTCGCCCAAGGTCATGCTCCGGGAAATATCGATGACGAATATCGCGGAAGATCCTTCCTGCCGCGTCGAGACAAGCCGTGTACCCCATCGAGGGTTCGCGGCCGCGAAGGAAAGAAGAACCCAGGCGAACGCGAAGCACACAAACCGGATCACGAGCGAACGCTCGAGCGTGCGGCGACGAAGTTCTCCCTTCGAAGAATCTGCGCTCGTCATGAATGACCTGAGACGATCCGAAACCCTGCGCATACGGAAGAAATAAAACACTCCTGCGGGAACAGAAGCGAGAGCGAGCAAAAGGAAATATGGATGCGTGAATGTCGGCATCATATAATTGCCCCCAACATGACGCGGGCAATGATCCATGCCGCTGCGAAAAGTGTGAGGGCGGAAAGGATAACGGGAACCTCGAGTGGATCCGAGACTGTACGCGTCCAGGACGAAGGCGAAACGGGAATCGAGTCGTCGATCGCAGAGAAAACTGCCTCGAGCGCCTCGCGGTTTCCCGCGGATATGTACGTGCCGCCGCCCCGGAGCGCTATATCGCGAAGCGCGCCTTCGTTAAATTCGGAATTAAGGGTGCCCGAATACCGCTTCCCGGTCGCGGGATCGGTATACTCGATCGGGACCTCGCCCGAAGAACCGATGCCGATGACGAAAAGGGTTATGCCCTTTTCGGGATAGATTCCCGCGGCGGTCTTCGGGTTGATCGCCCCGGTATTGTTCTCGCCGTCGGTCAGCAGTATCACACATGCGCGGCCCGGATCGCGGTTTACCAGATGCGCCGCAGCGACCGCGAGCCCGAGGCCAAGCGCGGTTCCGTCCCCGAGTTCGCCGATCGAGAGCGAGTCAAGCCGTGAAAGGAAGGATCGATGATCGGAGGTTGGCGGTACGAGAAGGGCCGCCTCGCGGCCAAGGGCGACGAGGCCGAACGAGTCGCCAGGGCGTTTGTCGGCGAACGAATGGATATAGGCCTGAGCGGCCGCGAGCCGGGTATCGCTTCCGATATCGCGCGCCGCCATGGAAGGGCTCACGTCAAGCGCGAAGACGACGCCCGAACCAGGCTTCGAGTATACCGCCTCCTGACGAAAGCGCACCGGACCCGCAAGAGCGATCACCACGCAAAGAAAACCAAGGACGAGAAACGCGCGAGAGAAAAAGCGCGCAGTCTGCGCAAGGCCGGAGGACCATTTGAACGGGAGGCCATTCCAGTCACCAAGGGTCAGGGGAAACTCGATTCTGCGGAGCAAGAGCGAGCGTCGCATCGCGAAAAAAAGCGGCACGAGAAGCGCGAGAAAAAGGAAGAATGGTCGCTCGAAACTAAACATCAGATTAATCCTCCCCGCCCGGAACGGAAGCGGTAGCCTTCTCGAGAAGCTCGATAAGGGAGCGCGCCTCGGCGATATCGGAGGCGCGTGAGTCCTCGTGATCGCGACCGCTGAACCGGATGCCGTCGATCGCCGCGAGAAGCGATTCCACGTTGCCCGCGAGGGTATGGATATCTCCGGAAGCCGCGGACGCGACAGCTTCCCCTTGCGCGGAGTCACCGCCCGCTGACCGACGAAGCAAGAGCGCGATCTCGGACGCGGTCAGGGAAAGAACGCTTGAAGGACCTTCGCAAAGGAGGTTACCGAAATACCTGCGGAGCGCCGCCGCGAAAAGCGCATACCATTCAAGGTAACCGACTTTTCGGATAAGATGCTCAAGCCCCTTCAACTCGCGCATGGCAAGGCGAAGGCGGCGACCCGACTGGATCTTTCCCTGATTCAACTCAAGATAGCGCCTGAGCCGGGATACGAAAACCAATGCCGCAGCAAGCGCCACTGCGGAGACCGCGACGAGCGCGTAGAGAATCAGCGTGGTGCCCGGAACCAGAAGCGGGGAACGAGGGGGTTCGAGTTCGCTGATTCCCGTCTTCTCGACGATCGAATATATCCTGACAGGCGGAGGAATGACGCGGATTTTTTTCAGTGTAAAGGCAGGAAGCCTCAAAAGCCCTGTCGTCCAGGGAATGAATCTGACGGTCACCGTCGAGAAAGAAGCGTCACGCCGAACAAGGATCGACGACACCGTCGCGTCGGCGGATACGGAAATACTTTCGTCGGGCACGGTTACTACAGCGCCGGCTTCGAGGGTGCCATTGAACGCGCCGGTCGTGAAGCTGAACTCGGCAGTATCGCCGACATACACCTCGCGGGGTACGAGAACGCCCACACCGGCGTTTCCCGCTGTCGCGCCTGCCCCATCCGCGACAGCGCTATCGCTTGCGGAGGACGTGGCGGAAGCGAATAAGGGCGCGCATAAAAGTGCGCTCGCGGCGATCGCGATGACCGAAATCCGCCTCACCGGGAACCTCCCTGATACGCGCGCGCGGAGCCCGGTCGATAAGACGAAAAGAAAAGTGAAAGCTTTCTCACGGCGTCGTCCTCGGTCGATATGACGAGCGGGGAAACGCCTCGCCTGAGGCACGTATGGCGCCAACGGTCGACGGACTCGCGGCATTCGCGCTCCCACTGTTCGCGAAACCCCGTCGAGCCGGTCGCGAACGACGCGCGCACGCCGGTTTCCGGGTCGACGAACGGGACGAAGCCCGCGTCGGGAAGCTCGGCGTCGACGGGAGACGCGATACGGCAGGCGAGGATGTCATGCCGCCTGGCGAGGATACCGAGCGGCTTTTCGTATCCTGCAGCGCGAAAGTCGGAGATCACGACGACAAGCGAGCGTGAGCGAAGAACGCGCGAGGCGCCCGCAAGGGCATTACCAAGGGCGGTGCCGGCGACCGAGGGCTTGCGGCGGTCAAGCGAGGTGAGTATCGAAAGAACCTGGTCCTTGCCCGAGCGCGGGCGGAATACCGTCCCTGAGACACCGTCAAACGCGACGGCGCCGACGGGACTCGCGCTCTGCTCTGACGCGAACGCGATAAGGGAAGCGACCTCGAGCGCCTTTTCCCGACGGGTCACGGTTCCGGGACCCGCTTCCATGGAAAGCGAAAGGTCAACGACAAGGAAGACGGTGAGCTCGCGCTCCTCGCGATAGAGCTTTACGAAGGGTCGGCCCGAGCGCGCGGTTACGTTCCGGTCGATCGAGCGGATATCGTCCCCGCGCTCGTACTCGCGCACGCCGTCGAAGTCCATCCCCTGGCCGCGAAAGCACGAACGGAACGAGCCGGATTGCATGCCTTCCGATATCGTGAGTGCGGCAATTCTGAGATACCGCGCACGTTCGGCAATATACGATCCTTTCGTCATCTTGAGACCGATCCTTATCAGGGAAGAGGGACGACGGAAAGGACCTTTCCGATTATGTCGTCGGAAGAAAGCCCGTCAGCCCCAGCCTCGTACGAAAGAACCAACCGGTGACGGAGCACGGGATACGCTGCGGCCTTGATGTCCTCGGGGATAACGTAATCGCGCCCCTCAAAGAGCGCGTAGATACGGGCACACTGGCACAAGGCGATGCTCGCACGCGGCGAGGCGCCAAAGGAAACGTACTTCAGGTAATCGTCCCGCACGCGACTGCCCTTGCGGCTTTCGGCGAGCGGTCTGGTCGCGGCCGTTATCGACACAAGATACGAAAGGAGCGCTTCGTCGCACCGTACCGACTGCGCGTCGGCGCGGATCGCAGCAAGATCCGTAGAACCGATCGCGGGCGCGCCGATTTCCCGTCCGGGATGGCGCGCGCCGTCCGAGGAGAGGTTGCCGCCCGCGATGGCGCGAACGATTCCCGCTTCCTCGAGGAGCGTCGGATAGGGCACGAGGAGCTTGAGAAGGAAACGGTCGAGCTCGGCCTCGGGCAGGGTGTACGTTCCTTCCTGCTCGATCGGGTTTTGGGTCGCGAGCACGAAAAAAGGCTCGGGAAGGCGATAGGAGGTATCGCCGATGGTCACCTGCCCCTCGGCCATTGCCTCAAGGAGCGCGGATTGTACCTTCGCGGGAGCGCGGTTAATCTCGTCCGCGAGCACGAGGTTGGCGAACACGGGGCCCTTACGGACGGAAAAACTCTTCGTGTCCTGCTCGAAAACGAGCGTACCGATAAGGTCGGCGGGAAGGAGATCCGGGGTGAACTGGATGCGCTTGAAGCTCAAGTTCGAGATTTCCGCGAAGGTTTTGACGGCGAGCGTTTTCGCGAGACCGGGAACTCCCTCAAGGAGGATATGCCCTCCCGCGATAAAACCGACAAGGATGCCGTCAATCAGGTCATCCTGCCCGACAATACGCCTTTTCATGCCATCCCGGGCAGCCGCGATCACCGATAGGCTCTTCCCGAAACGTGCCGAATCTTCCTTCATTTTCCATTACCCCGCGCCATACAGTATGATTTTCATTGTACGCGGCTTCCGCCGCATTGACAACCGGTATCGCTCCGTTGTATACGATTAGTACCATGGCTAACAATATTACCATCAACCCCCTGGCTCAGGAACTCAATGCCGCCCTCGGCTCCTGCATCGCCGGACGCATGCTGTCGGATCTCGGAATCCGCCTCTACTTTCCGAAGGGTATCATCGCGCAAAGCGGTGAGGCCAAAAAACTCGGGAAAACCGCGAACGCGACTATCGGTATGGCATGCAAGGATGGAAAACCCGTCATCCTTTCATCCCTGAAGGATCAGCTCCCCACGCTCACCTCGGGCGAGGCGGTTGCGTATCCCCCGACGGCCGGAAACGAGGACCTACGGGCTCTCTGGTTGAACGCCATCAAAAAGAAAAATCCGAGCCTCGCGAACGCGACGATATCGCTTCCCGTACTCGTTCCCGGCCTTACCGCCGGTATCTCATACCTTTCGGACCTCTTCCTCGGCGAAGGCGCTACCCTCCTTACCGGGGCGCCCGCCTGGGATAACTACGTTCTGATCGTCGAGGCCCGCCGCAACGCGACGCTCAAGGGTTTCCCGATGTTCAAGGGCAACGGGTTCGACGTCGAGGGCTTCCGCGCCGCCGTCATGGCCGAGGCAAAGACCGGCAGCGTCCGCATGCTCCTCAACTTCCCGCAAAACCCCTCGGGCTATACCCCGACCAAGACCGAGATGGCCGAGATCGTCAAGATCCTCAAGGAAGCCGCCGACACTGGCGCCGACGTGATGGTCTGGTGTGACGACGCGTATTTCGGCCTCGACTACGAAGACAACATCGAGAGCGAATCCCTTTTCGCGAAAATCGCAAATCTCCACGAGAAGATCCTCGCCGTCAAGATTGACGGGCCGACCAAGGAAGATTACGTGTGGGGACTCCGCACCGGTTTCCTGACCTTCGGCTCGAAGGGCATGAACGAGGCGCAGTACGAAGCGCTCATCAAAAAGCTCATGGGCACGATCCGCTCTTCCGTGTCGTGCGCCGCCGCGCCCTCGCAATCGCTCATGGCGAAGATGATGGCCGATCCCCGCACCGAAGGGGAGAAGCTCGCCTTCCGCAAGATGCTCGAGGAGCGCTACCGCGTGGTACGAGCCTTCATCGACGCACACAAAGGGCACAAGGCGCTCCAGGCGCTCCCCTTCAACTCGGGATATTTCATGAGCATGAAATGCACCGGCGTTGGCGCAGAGGATCTTCGCGTAAAGCTCCTCCACGAATACGGCATCGGCACGATCGCGATCGACCCGAGCCATCTCCGCGTGGCCTTTTCTTCTGTCGATACCGACAAGCTTGAAAGCGTCTTCGAGACCATCTTCAAGGTTGCCGGGGAGATGGCAAAGTAGATAGTCGCTCGGGCGAAACGCCCCGCAAAACAAAAGGCCGTCCTTGCCAGGACGGCCTTTTGTTTTGCAGAAATCACGGAACAGGGTAACTTCAGTTTTCGACGAGATATCGGCCGATCTCGGAAAGGCCGGGTATGTCGCGATACACGGGCTTACTCTTTCCGCTGTGCGAGCGGTCGTACGCGACCGCCTTCATGTACAGTTCGTTCACGTAATCGGCGAGAAGCTGGACGTTCGCGGCGAAGTTATTCACGGCCATGTCGCGGTATACCTTGTTCGCGTCCTGCGATCCGACTGAACCGGAAAGCACCCGGATATTCGGCAGAATCTCGGAACGTACAAGGAAGACGAATCGGGCAAGCGACAGGATCTGCGCATAGAGCTCGTCAAGATGGATTCCCTGCGCCGTATATGCCTCGGAATGGTCGGTAATCTCGGAAATCTGGCGGGAAAGCTCATGATCGGAGAGAATACCCGCCAAGAGCGGCCTGAGAAAGCGGGTCGCGATATTATTGTTATAATGGTCTGCTATCTTGAGAATTATCTCGGGTATTGCGGGATCCTGTACGGTCATCCGTTAATTATACAGGCACAATCCGGGATTGACAACCGGAGGGTTCTGTCAATACAGTAACAACCATGAAGAAAAATCTCGTTCGCGCACTCCTGACCATCTCGCTCGGTCTCCTTGCAAGCCTTGCTTTTTCGGGGTGCTCCCGTAAAGGCGAACCGATCGCCATCATCTGGACCAACCGCGCCGAATTCGCATCCTACGCGGAACTCTTCAACAAAAACCAATCCCGCTATCGCGTCGTCGTCGAATATCGTGAAAATCCCGCGGGCGCTCTCATCAACGCGAAGGAAAATCCGGATATCGTCATCGGTCCCTGGCTCAAGGGCGAAAAAGCCAGGTCGCGCCTGATACCAGTCGACTATCTTTTCAACGAACTTCGCATCAGCTCCAAGCTTTTCTATTATCCGCTGCTCGATCTCGGAAATGTCGCCGGAAGGCAGTATCTTCTCCCGGTCAGCTTTAACCTTCCAGCGCTCATCTTCTCGCCCGAAAAGCAGAATCTCGTATCGAATGACTTTTCCCTCTCGCTCGACGAGATCCGGAAAATATCGCGCGAATACAACGTCAAGCAACGTGCCGAGTATTCCCGAATGGGCTTTGCCCCCCGATGGGACCGCGAATTCCTCTATATCGTCGCGCAGATGTTCAACGCGCGCTTTGAGGAAGACGCGCGATTGATCAAGTGGAACGAAAAAGACCTGGACGAGGCGATCGCCTATCTCGACGACTGGACTAAAACGAGCAACGGTTCTTCCCGGAGCGAGGATGATTTTCAGTTCAAGTATCTTTACGATCCTCCCTACAAGCTCGTCACCGGCGGGCGCAACCTGTTTTCGTATATTGCGAGCGACGAGCTCTTTACCCTTCCGCAAGACAAGCTCCAGAACGTCAACTTTCGCTGGATAACGAAAGACGGGAAGACCCCGGTTTCCGACGGGATCATTTACCTCGGTATCTGCAAGAAAGCGCGAAACCAGGACGCGGCCGAGGCCTTTCTCATATGGTTCTTCAACGAGAAAACGCAAAAAGAAATCCTCGAGCGAAGCCGCGATCTCGGAACGCTCAAACGAAGTTTCGGGATCTCGGGCGGGTTCTCCGCGCTCAAGCCGGTCAACGAGAAGGCCTTTCCGCTTCTGTATCCGTCCCTCCTGGGGCACTTGCCCCCGGCGGACAGCCTCCTTGTCCCCAAGATCCTCCCGAACAACTGGGAGATCCTGAAACGGGAGATCGTGATCCCCTACCTCGCGGACGCGGTCTCGGGGGCCCCCACGGCCGAAACCCTCCAGGAGCGCATTAGCGACTGGAAAAAAGCGCACTGATTTTTTTTAATTAACATAACCCTTTGTATCTTCCGATAGTAAACGTAAGGATGGAGGATACAAAATGTTGTCCAATGTTGGCCCGTTGCGGACCATGTCATACACAATGATGACGTCGATTTCGTCCGGCGGCAGAACGTACGTCCCGGTAAAACCGAGCCAGTACGGGTATGCCCAATTCCAGTATGTAGCGGGCTATCCCGCTACGAACGGACAAGCGGGCGTTTCCGTCGACAAAATCAAAATCCTCAACACCCTGATCGATCAACTCGTCACGATGAAGCAAAAAAACATCGAGCCCAAGGTTTCGGCGCGCGGCGAGCTTTCAGACGATCAGATCAACGTCCTTATCAAGCAATATCAGAGCCAGATCAAAACCGTAACGGCGGCCGCAGAAAATCTTCCGTATAAACCCGCAATGCCGCAAGCGGGGGCAGTAGTCGATCTTGTAGCCTGACCGGGCTTCCGGATCGGCTGTCAATCCTCCTTACGGCAGCCGATCCGAAAACCCCCTTATATAGTATTGAAGTTCCTGAAACTGGGCTGAATTTACTTTCGTAAAACCTTCAAAATCACCATCATTTGTCAACTTGGCCTTACATATCTTGCATAAATACGTAAAATCCGCTACTTTAATATCGATTGAAGTTAGTCACATTCTTCAACATTCGAGGATATATAAGGAGCTATTATGACAATCAATGACATCAAGCACGCTAAAGTAAAGGCGTGGGTCGAAGAAGTCGCCAAGATGTGTCAGCCTGACAGCATCTATGTCTGTGACGGTTCACAGGCAGAATACGACACGCTCATGAAAAAGATGATCGATTCCGGTCTTGCGACTCCCCTCGCCAAACGCCCCAACAGCGTTCTTTTCCGCTCGCTTCCCTCTGACGTTGCCCGTGTCGAAAACCGCACCTATATCGCTTCAAAGAAGAAAGATGCTGCGGGCCCGACCAACAACTGGATCGATCCCAAGGAACTCAAGAAGACCATGACCGGTCTTTACACCGGTTGCATGAAGGGACGCACCATGTACGTCATTCCCTTCTCGATGGGCCCCGTCGGATCCGTTATCGGAAAGAACGGTATCGAAATCACCGATTCCGAATACGTCGTCTGCAATATGGACATCATGACCCGCGTCGGAACCAAGGTTCTTGAAGCGCTCGGAACCAAGGGCGAATTCGTACCCTGCCTCCACTCCGTCGGAAAACCCCTTGCAAAAGGCGAGACCGATAACGGAATCTGGCCCTGCGCCGATATCGACAACAAGTACATCTCCCATTTCCCCGAAGAAAGGACCATCTGGGCCTACGGTTCCGGATACGGCGGAAACGCTCTTCTCGGAAAGAAATGCTTTGCACTCCGCATTGCCTCCGTTATCGCTCAGAAGGAAGGCTGGCTCGCCGAGCACATGCTCATCCTCAAGCTCACCAACCCCGAAGGCAAGGTAAAGTACGTGACCGGCGCCTTCCCCTCGGCTTGCGGCAAGACCAACCTCGCAATGCTCATCCCGACCATCCCCGGATGGAAGGTTGAGACCATCGGCGACGATATCGCCTGGATGAAGTACGGCAAGGACGGACGGCTCTACGCCATCAACCCCGAAGCCGGTTTCTTTGGCGTTGCCCCCGGTACCTCGAACGATTCCAACAAGAACGCGATGGAATCCATCACCAAGAACACCATATTCACCAACTGCGCCCTGACCAAAGACGGAGACATCTGGTGGGAAGGCATCGGTTACGACGCACCCGGAACGGTCATCGACTGGAAGGGCAAGGAATGGACTCAGGACAAGGGTAACAAGGCACAGGAGCCCGCCGCTCACCCGAACGCACGTTTCACCGCACATGCAGAGCAGTGCCCGGCCGTAGCCAAGGAATGGGACGACCCGAAAGGCGTGCCGATAGACGCGATCCTCTTTGGCGGTCGCCGCCCCTCGACCATCCCCCTGGTCCATCAGGCAACCAGCTGGAATCACGGCGTGTTCCTCGGCTCGATCGTCGGCTCGGAGATCACCGCGGCCGCGCTCGACCTCAAGGTTGGCTCCGTTCGCCGCGACCCCTTCGCCATGCTCCCCTTCTGCGGATATAACATGGGCGACTACTTCGCTCACTGGATCAAAGTTGGAAAGAAGAGCACGGAAGACAAGCTCCCGAAGGTATTCTTCGTCAACTGGTTCCGCAAGAACGCCGACGGCAAGTTCATATGGCCCGGATACGGCGAGAACAGCCGCGTCCTCGCGTGGATCTTCGACCGCTGCGACGGCAAGGACAACGCCATCAAGACCCAGATCGGCTGGATGCCCAAGGACGGCGCGATCAACGTGTCCGGCCTGAATGTTTCCGCCGAGGACATGAAGACCATCCTCTCAGTCGACGTCGAGGGCTGGAAGAAGGAAATCGCGGATGTCCGCGCAAACCACTATCCGAAGTTCGGCAAGAAGCTCCCCAAAGAGCTCGTGAAGGAAATGGAAGGCCTGGAATCAAGGTTGAATGGCTAAAGCCATTCAACTCGAAGTCGGCGCTATGCGCCGACTTCACGGCTCTTAACGGCTAAAGCCATTGAGCTTGGAGTTGGCGCTTGCGCCAACTCCACGGCTTTAACCCGCTAACGCCGTTCAGACTATGGTACTAAACGAAGACCGTCGGTTTTTCCGGCGGTCTTTTTTTGTATAGGCAGATTTTGGGGAACGCACGGTGGATGTCAAAAAAATCACTCAGGGTGCTTCAGGACTAGCACAAGTGGAAGATGGTCGGAATAACCCGAGCCGTTATAGACCTCGTATCGCGCGGGCAGTTGATCGAGGCCGATTAAGGGAGGCGTCGCGACAACGCGAAAATCAGCGACCTCATACCCGGTGTCCTCGCTCGGCGGACAGAAAAAATGATCGATGGTTTCCCAGGCGCCCTCATAGTAATAGGAGCCTTTGGGACCCGGTGCCAAACCGGATTCGCATCGCGCAAACCAATCATCCCAGCAATTAAGAATGCCGCTGTCGGCCAACAGGGCGAACTCTTCGCGTGTCTGGTTAAAATCGCCGCATGCCGTATAGGCCGCTCCGGGTGCGCTCGACTCAAGGGCCGTGATGCGCGCATACAGGAGCCTTTCCTGCGCCGAGCGTATATCGGTCGAATCGGCATCGCCAACCTTTGATTTCCAGTGCGCGACGAAAACGGTAAATGGGCGGCCCGAGGCGTCAAGCGTGACCTCCAGCAAGGGTCGAAGCGCGACGCTTCCCGCAAAAACGGAATGCGCGGTTACCGCCTTTATCGGAAAACGGGAAAGCACGGCAGAGGCGAACGCGCTTCCCGTTCCGGGAGGGACGAAGGCAAGGTGACGGTATCGGGATCGCTGCGGAAGGCAGTTACAAAGGTCCTCGATCACGCGCGCGTTCTCGATTTCCTCAAGCACCACGACGTCAGGACCCTTTTCCCCGCCCTCGCCCGCGGAACTGCCACACAGCAAGATCCCCTCGCGCAGACGGTCAAGCCGCGCGGAGTACTTCTCGGCCGACCAGCGGCTTTTCGCGCCGAGAAACTCGCTGAATTCCGTTCCTTGCGCCTCAGCGTCAAAGAAATGCTGGGTATTCCAGGTCATAAAGGAGATCCGATCAGGGCCCGCTTTTTTATCGACAGAAGGCACGTCGCCACCGGTACCCTCGGTGCATCCGAGTACGCCGGTACCTGAGGCAAAGGCATAGGATGCTTCCACACCCGTATCGCCTCCCGCAATCTGGCATGCGCCGAATAGCGCGCAAAACAGCGCTCCCACAACCCCGTAAAAGAGGGCGAAAAAAAAGAAACCGCGGATTCGCATAAGCACCTCCACGGTTCCTTTGTATGTAGTTCTCGCGCTTTTGGCCCGTTTTCAGAAGGCTTTATACGTTAAATTTGAAGAAGATCACGTCGCCATCCGCGACGATGTACTCCTTTCCTTCCTGCCGATACCGGCCTGCTTCGCGAATCTTCTGCTCGGTTCCGTACTTCACGAAGTCGTCAAAGCTATAAATCTCAGCCTTGATAAAGCCGCGCTCGAAATCGGTGTGTATTACGCCTGCGGCCTTGGGCGCCGTGTCACCCGCGTGTATTGTCCACGCGCGGCATTCGTCGGCTCCCGCGGTAAAGAAGGTACGAAGCCCGAGCAAATGGTATGCGGCGCGCGCGAGGCTCGTAAGCCCTGATTCCTTGAGCCCAATCTCTTCGAGAAAAGCGAGTTTCTCTTCCGCGCTCTCGAGATCGGCAAGCTCCGCCTCGAACTTCCCGCAAATGAGCACGGTGTCCGCGCCTTCCGCCGTAGCGATGCGCTTGACCGTCTCGATATGGGCGTTCCCGTTTTTCATCCCGTCCTCGTCGACGTTGCAGACGTACATTTGCGGCTTCATCGTGATGAGGTGGCAATCGTATATCGCGGCCTTTTCGTCGTCTGAAAGGTTTGCGCTCCGGGCGGCTTTTCCATCCTGCAAGAGCGGGCGAATCTTCGCGATCGCGGCGAGCACGACCTCGGATTCCTTCTGCGCTTCCTTCCCCTGCACGCGGGCGGCGCGGGTCGCCCGGTCGGCGCGCTTATCCACGGTGTCAAGGTCGGCGAGCGCAAGCTCGATATTGATCGTCTCGATATCGCTCGCGGGATCAACCTTGTTGTTCACGTGAATGATGTCGGGGTTCTCGAAACAACGCACTACCTGCGCAATGACGCCGACCTCGCGAATATGGCTCAAGAATTGATTCCCGAGCCCCTCACCCTTCGACGCGCCCTTGACGAGGCCCGCGATATCGACGAACTCGACCGCGGCGGGGATCGTTTTTTTGGGCTTAAATGCCTCGGTGAGGTAAGTCAGGCGTGAATCAGGAACGTCAACGATGCCGATGTTCGGATTTATCGTGCAAAAAGGATAATTCGCGGCCTCCGCGGGCGCGCTCGTCAACGCCGAAAAAATAGTCGACTTACCGACGTTCGGAAGCCCCACAATACCGCAATTTATAGCCATAGTTTCCTCTATATATAAAAATTCAGTTGAGTCATTTTACCGGTGACCGGCGGAAATATCAACCGTCAGGCGAGAAATCGCCCGAAACGGCAAACCGGCCGCAAGGTTCCAAACAACCGACTTTAACAAAAAAGCAAAAATGGATATACTGATTGGCGTTCTTGGAGGTTCAAGAGATGGCATTCAATCTAGCAATGTACCCGATTTCATACGTGGCACAATACAACCCGGCATCGGGCAAATGGGAAGAGCGATGGTTTCAGGCCGATTCCATCACCTTCGATCAACTGTCTAAAATGAGCGCAGCAGAGCAGAACGACGTGTACGCAAAGCGCAACGTGTTCGGCCTTCCGCTCGTCAATTACACCACGCAGTACGCGCTTGGCTGCTTTGAGGGCATGAAGGCGTACCCGCGCAAGGACGGATCGCTGTCGATCTTCCGCCCAGATCAGAACGCGAAGCGCTTCCATAACTCGATGGCGGGCCTCTACGCTCCGGCTTTTCCCGAGGAACTCTATATCAAGGCATCGATCGAATTCCTCAAGAAAAACCGCGAACTTGGATATATCCCCGAATACAAGGCTGAATGGGAAAAGGATACCTTTGCGGGCGCCGACGCGGTATACATGAGACCCTTTATGTATTCCGAAGGCGCAATCGGCGTCGGTATCTCGAAGGCGCCGTACGTGATCATCTGCGCGACCACCGTGTCGAGCTACTTCAAGGGCAGCAACACGAAGGCCGTGATTACCGATCGTATTCGGGCAACCGAAAACGGAACCGGCTGGATCAAGTGCGCGTCAAACTACGTGCCCTCGGCGCTCGCGAAAAAGGAAGCCGAGGAAGCGGGCTATATGGAAGTCGTGTTCCTCGACGCAAAGAAGCGAAAATACGTCGAGGAAGGCTCCTCGTGCAATATCTTCTTCCGGCTGAAATCAGGTGAGCTCGTCACCCCCGATCTCTGCGGCACTATCCTTCCCGGCATCACCCGCTCGTCGGTAATCGCGCTTGCGAAAGCCGAGGGTGTCAAGGTGTCCGAACGCCGGATCTCGATCCAGGAAGCCGTAAAGAAATGCGTCGAGTGCTTCGTTACCGGCACTGCCGCGGGCATTACCCCGATCGAAAGCATTACCTGGAAAGGAAAGGAATACGTCTTTAACGACCGCGCGCCCGGCGAGCTCGGAAAGCGACTCCAGTCAAAGTTGAAGGGAACGCAATACGGCACCGTTACGGACGTAAACGGCTGGAACGTTTCGGTTTAAGCTAACGCTTGTACCTAGTGAAAGGGTCGGCTCTATGCCGGCCTTTTTTTTTCGCTCATCTACCATCGAATGCACTATACTGAAACCATGGCCACTGTGGAACGAAAGGCATACAAAATAGTCGTCACTGGAAGCGTGCAGGGGGTCGGGTTTCGCGCATTCGTCGAACATCTCGCGCGAAAACTTGGCATTACCGGCTTCGTCCGGAACACTCCCGATTATACCGTGGAAATCCTCGCGGAAGGTGACCAAACCGCGCTAGAGCTGTTCATTGAAGGATTAAAGGAAGGAAACGGCTGGTCCCGCACCGACCGCGTTTCCGTTATAAAAACACGCGCGCAGGGCCTCGTCAAATTCACGATCTCGTACTAGCTAGTAGCAACGAGCTACTAGCTACTAGCTACAGACGATCAATAGACGTCAGGAGCGTTGATTTCAGCCTGACCTTCGGGCAACAAATCTTCCGGAACGTTTTTGGCTGCGATTTCGTCGGCGATGTTCTCCGGCGAAATGAGTTCAACCAATTTTTCCGCCTGTGCACGGGTATAATGAAGCGTTAGCGTAATCGACTTTTTTACCATATAATCGGAATCGCTTCCCAAAAGGATGTTGTCCGATTCGGGGATCGTTATGGTAAAGTAGGGCGCGTCATTGACAAAGGTATAGCCGAGCTTCAGCACGGGCTTTGCCTTCGCGTTATTCGACAAGAGAGAGAGAACGCCCCAGGAAAGATCGCTTGCGGCCGTTCCATACGCTGCGTTTCTCTTCGCGCCCTTTTTCTCGAGAAGCTTTTGCTCGAAAGCATCATTATACCGTAGAGCCGCGTCGATGATCGCCGCGCGGGCATCCTTTTTCAGGGACAGCTTGAAGACGTTTCCCTGCGCGGTAAAATCAAGGACTACGGCGTTTACGCGCGGTTCGAGACGAACTACGGCATCCTTGATTTCAATACCGCCTAAGAGCTTGTTGATGCCCATGGAGGTTTGACCGATCTCAAAATCATCGATATTCGCGATCATGTCGGACTTGTCCGCGCGGGACTCAGCGCTCGCAAAGATATTAATCTTATTAAGAGATGAGGAGCCAGAAGAAGACCCGGAGGTCGTCTTGCAGGAAAAAGAAAGGCTCGCAAGGATAATCGCAAAAGCACATATTGTTATTGGTTTCATTATTTTATAATACCATCAGAATACCGAAAGTTCAATAGAGTGATTATCGAAGCAACCAATATCGTGGGCATAAAAAAACCCCCGGCCTAAACCGGGGGTCATTACCGTTAACAAGAGGCAAGCCCCTTGTTGTCAGCAATTAGAAGCTGTAACCAACGCGGATCGGGATAGCAAAGCTAGTGTCCTTACCGGTCATAACTTCAACACCTGCACCGATGTTTCCGTTGCTGAAATCTTTGTTGATACCAGCGAAGTAGGAAATAACGTTCTTATCCTTTCCATCGATAGCCAAGAGATCTTTAGCCTCGGCAGCAGAATCTTCATAAGTCGCATCCGTGCGGTACTTGTCACGCATGGCAGAAGTTGCACCAACGAAAGCGGCGTTCTTGTCCATGAAGCGGATATCACCCATGACAGAGAATCCGTTGGCAAGAGCGTAGTCAACACCGACACCGGTCATGTAACCCATCGTGACTTCATCGCCATCAGCATCCAAAACCTTGTCATCATTGTAGAAGGTGGTCTGGCCGATCAGGTGGAACTTGAAAGCATCCATCTTGTAGCTGGCATAGAGGTTGACCTGGGAATACTTGTCCTGAACTACATCGTTGGTGGTCATGCGAACACCAAAGTCAGCATAAAGGTTCTCGATAGCGGTGAGCTTGAACGCAACCTCGATGGTTCCGGCAACCTCTGCATCACGAGCAGCTTTAACAGTGGGGAGCGTTGTAGCTTCGAGTGCATCCGTCTGTACAGCCTTGTAACCAGCGCGGATCTGACCAATGTTGGCGATCGTGTAACCGGCCTGGAACTGGAAATCACCAATGAGGTACTCGGTCCTCTGGTAGTTTCCGAGGTCGTTGAACGACGCTACGAAGTAGAGACCGTCAATCGGAGCGACAGACACAACGAAGCCCTGGTTGAGGGTGTCGATGCGCTGGAACACGAAGTCTTCAGATCCGATGGTTCCAACAACGCTGTAAGCGCGGTACCAGTCCCATGCGCCAAAGCAAGCATTTCCGCGGAGGGTGTCATCAAACACGCGACCGATAGAAACGGTTACCATGGAAACGGGCTTGATCCAGATCTTGTTCTGGTCGCTGATTCCGAACTTTGCGCCATCGGAGTTCCAGTCAATCTGGAAACCGGCATTCTCGGAAACGCCTTTGATGGTCATGCCAATGCGCGGATTCGGGGTACCCCAAGAGATACCGGTGGTGGCAGTTGCTTTCGACTCATTTACCTGAGTCGTATCATCGTCATCTGCACCAGAGTTCATTACGGGAATGAACAAACCACGACCCCATGCACCGAAAGTGATCTCTGCGGTCGCTGCGGAAGCAACGAGTGCAAGGACCATAAGAATTGCAAGAGCTTTTTTCATTTAAGAAATTCCTCCTTAAAGTTTTGGAATAGCCAAACCAACGGTTTTGAGCGCTATCCCTATCTTTTGAATCAGTATATCCGCGCTTTTTTACCACGTCAAGTTTTTTTTCAAAATTCCGCGCGATAATGCCGGGAATCACCGTCTTTTTCGTTAGATATCTCCAGAACCGCTATCGTTCAGCGCGCAAAAAAGCGATAAACGCGCCGGCAAAAAGAACGATCGGAAGGTTTTCGGAAACGAGCAAGGCGAGAGACGTGCCAAAAAAACGGATTTCGGCACCCGGAAAAAGGCCAAAAAAGCGAAGTGAACGATAAAGGGTTCCCGCATAGGAGGCGAGAACGCCCACGATCACGAACATCCAGGAAAGGTTGCGGGTACGGGTCCAACAAAGTATCGCGAGAAAGGACGTGATGGCACCGAGCGTCAGGCGAACCAGAAGCTCGAAGACCGCGCCGTCGGCAAAAAGGGGCGCGACGGGGCTCATTTTTTCCGCCCGGACGATAGCGCCTTGAATTCGCCTGAGTCGGCGACGAAGGGAATGATTGACGGCGTGCGATAGTCGGGGGAAATGAGGATGCCTTTATCGAGGCAGGTTTCAAAGAACTCCGCGTATCGCGAGGGGCGCATCTTGGGCACGAGGTACGGCCCGCGACGGTCCCAAAACGGCTCGATAAAAGGGTCAAACCGGGACCAGTCGGCTTCGGTACGCTCGAAGAGCGCGGCGGAAAGGTCGCACCAGGCGCGGGCAAGGGCACCGAGCAAGGGAGGGGCGATGGAATCGGATGGGGGCGGGAGGGAGGAAGAAGCGCTACCGGCTTCGCCCGAGTGGGCTGAAAAATCGGTACTTGCGGGACGATCCACCCCGGAGGAACTATCGACGGGCAGGCTTGCGCGGTCAGCGAAAACTGCGAGGGTACAGCCGCCCGCGAAGGGCAAGGGGGACGCGAGCACCATCGTTTCAAGGGTATCATTGGCGTTTCGCAGGAATGACTGGTCGACGCGCTCGTTCATACTATAGAAAGCTTCGTCGAGCCAGGGGCGCCATATCGGAACACCGTGAACGTTTTTCGCCGCGGAAAGGGGAGAATCGCCCGAGGGGCCGATATCGATCGAGGCCTCGGGATGGAGCAGCGGCGACTCGATGAGCGGGATATCGCTCCAGAGGCCAAGATACGAGGCGCAAGCCATGCGGGCGCGCTCGGGTGAGGCATACCAGCGGACCGTCCCGTAATGGGGAAGCACTTCCTGAACGGCGCGAACGAGCTCGTCCTCGACGTCAGTCGGAAACGAGCCGGTAATGCCCCGATCAAGGATATTCTTGAAGGCGAGTTTTGACTTGCCCGAACGCCAGCCAAGGATAGCCGCACCGCCTTCCTGACAAAGATCAAGAAGGCGAACGCCCTTCGCGGTATACAGGTGAAAATCGTAGGCGCGCCGCACGGTACCGTACCGTTTGCGGATTTCGTCCTTCAGGTTTATCTCTTTTTGCACTTCCATAGCGTTTATTGTATCGCGTTATTGAAGTTCTGCAAGCCTTTTCTGCACGAGCGCAGTCGCGGTCGCGGGATTAGCCTGCCCTTTCGAGAGTTTCATCACCTGTCCGGTAAGCCATCCGGAGACGTTTGTCTTTCCCTTCCGCCAGTCGTCCAGGGCCTGGGGATTCGCCGCGATTACCTCGTCGACGATCTTCTCGATTGCGCCCGAGTCGCTCACCTGGGTCATGCCGCGCGATTTGACGATAGCCGAGGGCATCTCGCCCGACTCGAGCATCTCGGCGAAGACTTCCTTGGCCTGCTTGCTCGAAATCGCACCCGACGCTACCTCATTGACGAGACCCGCGATGTGCTGCGGTGTAATCTTGAGATCGCCAAGGCCGATGCCGCGGTCATTGAGGATCGCGAGTACCTCGGCAAGCACCCAGTTGGCCGCCTTTTTGGGGTCCTTCGACGCCTTCGCGGCGGACTCGAACCATTCGGCGAGGTCGCGGTCGGCAGTCAGGGTATTCACGTCAAAATCGGAAAGCCCGTATTCCCTCTTGAAGCGCTCGCGCTTTTCCGCGGGCCGCTCGCCTACCTTCGCGCGCGCGGACGCGATAAAGTCCTCGCTCAGGGTAAAGGGCTTGATGTCGGGCTCGACGACGAAGCGATAGTCGATAAAGGAGTTCTTCGTTCGCTGAACGACGGTCTCGCCCCTGGCGTCGTCCCATCCCATCGTCACCTTGAAGCCCTGACTGAAGACCTGGCGATCCTCGCGGAACTCCTTGAGCTGGCGACCGATCTCGTAGGTGCAGGCGTCGCGGATAGCCTTGAAGGAGTTCATGTTCTTGATCTCGGAGATCGGCGTCCGCCATTCCTTTCCGTTCTCGACGACGCGCAAGTTTATATTCGCGTCGCAGCGCATCGAGCCTTCCTCGAGGTTACCGTCGGTCGCCCCGATGTAGCGAAGAATTTCGCGGATGTTCTGCATGAAAAGGGAGGCTTCCTCCGGACTCGACATGTCGGGCTTCGACACGATCTCGATGAGGGGCACGCCCGAGCGGTTATAGTCGATATAGCTGTGCGCGCCCTCAATATGAAGGCTCTTGCCGACGTCTTCCTCGAGATGGATGCGCTCGATGCGGACCTTCTTGAGCCGGGGCGTTTCGTCCGAACGCGCGAGGTTGATCATCACGACGCCGTTCGTACAAAGGGGCAAGTCGTACTGCGTGATCTGATAGCCCTTTACGAGATCGGGATAGAAGTAGTGCTTGCGGTCGAACTTGGTAAAGCGGGCGACCTCGCAATCGAGGGCAAAACCGGCGATCGCGCCGAACTCGACGTACTCGCGGCCGACCTTCGGCATCGCGCCGGGAAGCCCGAGACAAACGGGGCAGACGCGGGTATTCGGCATGCCGCCGTAGCGGTTTTCGCACGCGCAAAACGCCTTCGTCTTCGTCAAAAGCTCGCAATGGATCTCGCAGCCGATAATTACTTCGTAGTGCAGTTCCGCAGTTCCGACGCCGTCCGTATGGACAGTCGCGCCTGGATTGAAGGTCGCGCCTTTCGCGTTCATGTTGGCGTTTCCGCTCATTTCGTTGCCTCCCATGCTTTCGCGATCTTCAGTATCCGCTCCTCGCCAAAATGGGGGCCGCAGATCTGGATGCCAACCGGAAGCCCTGCCCCCGTCTCGCCCATCGGAACGGAAAGAGACGGAATGCGCGCGAGGTTGACGAAGGTCGTGTAGAGGTCGGAAAGGTACATCGCGAGCGGATCGTCGACCTTCGAGCCGAGCTTGAAGGCGACGGTCGGGCTCGTCGGGCACAGGAGCACGTCGTATTTCTTGAACACCTCGCCGACGTCCTTCTGGATGCGGGCGCGGACGCTCATGCCTTTCTTGTAGCAGTCGCCGGAGAAATGGGTCGAAAGCACGTAGTTGCCGATGACGATGCGCCGCTTGACCTCGGCGTTGAAGCCGTCGGAACGCGTAGCGACGTAGAGGTCGTCGTAGCCGGTGCCCGCGTCCTTGCGAAGGCCATAGCGGATGCCGTCGAAGCGCGAGAGGTTGCTCGCGGCCTCGGAAAGCGCGATGACGTAGTAACAGCCGATCGCGGCCTCAAGCACCGGGATCGACACGGTCTCGACGACCGCGCCGCGGGAGCGGAACCATTCGCACGCCTTTTCGAATATAGAGGCGATCTCGGGGTCGAGTCCCTTCGCGTCCATGAACTCCTTGGGAAGGGCGATTTTCAGTCCCTTGATCTCGGCAGGCGTTAGTTTCGCGAGCGCGGCGAAGTCGAGATCGGCGCTCGTGTCGTCGTGCGCGTCGCGGCCGGCCATCACCGAAAGGGCGAGGCCGATGTCGTCGATCTTCTTCGAAAAAAGCCCGACCTGGTCGAGCGACGAGCCGAAGGCGACGACGCCGTAGCGGCTTAGGGTACCGTAGGTGGTCTTGAGACCGTAGAGCCCGCAATAAGAAGCGGGAAGGCGGACAGAACCGCCGGTTTCGGTGCCAAGGGCGAAGGGCGCCTGTCCTCCGGCGACGACGGCTGCGGAACCGCCCGAGCTTCCGCCGGGGGTAAGGTCGCGGTTGACGGGATTGCGCGAAGGGCCATAGCAGGAATACTCGGTCGAAGAGCCCATCGCGAACTCGTCCATGTTCGTCCGCCCCATCGGGATGGCTCCCGCGGCGATCAAGCGATCGGCAACGGTCGCGTTATAGGGCGCGACGTAACCCGCAAGAATCTTGCTTCCGCAGGTACAGGGCTTTCCCTTGATCGAGATATTGTCTTTCGCCGCGAAAGGAAGGCCGAGAAGCGGCCTTGTATCCCCGTTCGCGCGGGCCTCGTCTGCCTTTCGCGCAGCGTCAAGCGCGTCCGCGTAGAACTCGATATATCCCTTTAAGGGCTTTTCGGTCTTGTTGTCCGCCTCGTATGCGGCCTTGTATGCCTCTACGATCGCGAGGCTCGTCAGCTCGCCCGATTCAAGTTTACCCTTGAGCTCGGTCAGGCTCATATCGCATATATTCATGATTGATTCCTTACAATAATATCACGCTCTGTTCGGCGAAGGCGCTACGCGCCGCCGCCCCGAGAAATCACGCGAAGCGGGATTTCTCGAAGCGGAGGAGCTACGCTCCTCCGCCAAGGACCTTTGGCACCCTGAAATACCCGTCCATGAACTCGCCCGAGATCTTTTTCAGGTCAGAGGGCTCGAGCGACTTTTCGACATCGCCCGGGCGAAGGGACTCAACCGTCGTCGCGGGGTACGCGTCATAAGGGTTTTCGTCACCGGCATATTGCGAGAGGATTTCAAAATAGTCCACTATCTGCCGAACTTGGCCGGCGAGAATATCAACATTGGAGCTTTCGGGTGAAAGCCGCGAGAGATACAAAAGATTCTCGAAGGTAGTCGCGTCGATCGCGTTTTTCTTCTCGTCCATAATCAATCCTTTTTATAGTTTTGGGCGGATGATCCGCATCGTCGGAAATGAACCGCTACTCTTCCACGAGAAGGAGGCTCTTTGCCTGATATTTCGGCATAAACCGTTTCTCTCCGCCTGTCTCGAACTTGACCATAATGACCAGTTCTTCCTCGGCGTAGAAGGCTTTCGCAATAATACCATAACCGTAATCGTCATGGAAGAGTTTTCGCCCGGGCTTCCATCTCTCTGACAAACCGTCGGAGACGGTTTGTCTTGGAGAATCGCCTGCGGCGATTCTCCCGGCAGAACTCTCGGCGATTCTTCCGGCGGCAGCGGCGCGGGAAAGAAAGGCACGGGGGGCACGGCCCAGGATCTCGAGGTTGCCCGCGTTCATCTCGGAAAGGAACCTGCTTGGCTCCATAAAGGCGGTTCGCCCGTAAAGACGACGCGCGGCGCAGCTCGTGAGGTACAGTTCGTCCATCGCGCGTGTGCAACCGACGTACATCAGGCGCCGCTCTTCCTCAAGATCGTCGCCCTGCTTGTCCTCGCGCGGAAAGACACCAGCCTCGAGGCCGGTAATGACGACGCGGCGGAATTCGAGGCCCTTCGTGTTGTGAATCGTTATCAAGGTCACCGAATCGGGGTTTTCCTCCTCGTTCGCCATAGAGCGGTCAAGCTCGATGTGCTCGAGAAACTCGGTAAGCCCGGAGCGGTCAAGGCTATAAAGGCTCGCGGCGTTCACGAGCTCCTGGAGGTTGGCGACGCGCTGGGTTCCCGCGATTTCGTCCTGTCCCTGGTGATAGGCAAGAAGCCCCGAGGCCTCGACGAGGCGTTCCACGAAAACTGCGAGCCCGACGGCGCCCTTTTTCCGGGCCTTCCGGCGATCGGCGATCAAGTTTTCAGGCTGTTCTTCCGTAGTCTTTCCGCTCACGGTCTCGACAAGATCAGGGTTTTCGCCCGGCTGTGCGCTCTCACCGAGCAATTTGCGCAAAGTTTCTACTATATTAATGAACTCAGAAAGCCCCGTTTTTGCCTTCTTGGAAAGGGTGTCGAGGAGACGCCGGGAGGCGGAAAGGAAGTCGGTCTTTTCGTCAAAGTTGAACTCGCCGCCGCTTTGTCCCGCAGACTCGAAAAGAATCCGTCGCGCCTCGTCCACGATCTTGTCTTGGGTAACCTCGCCGAGCCCACGCGTGGGCTTGTTGACGATACGGCGAAAGGCAACCTCGTCTCGGCCGTTCGCGACGAAGGCGAGAAACGAAAGGGCGTCCTTGATCTCCTCGCGCTCGTAGAACTTGAGCGAGCCGACGACCTTGTACGGAATCTTTCGATGGAGGAACTCGGTCTCGAACCCGAGGGACTGGGCGTTCATTCGGTAAAGGATAGCCCAATCCTCGTATGGACAGCCTTTTTTATGCGCCGCAAGGACGAGCTCGGCGCAAAAGGCTGCTTCCTCGTCCTGATTGCCGAGAAACGTGAGCACCGGCCGCTTTCCCTCGCCGCGCTCGGCTATGAGGGTTTTGCCGAGCCTGCCTTCGTTGCGCGAGACGACCTCGCTCGCCACCGAGAGGATCGACGAAACCGAGCGATAGTTCCGCTCGAGCCTGATGACCTGCGTACCCGGAAAGATGTCGGCGAAGGAAAGGATGTTCCGCACCTCGGCGCCCCGGAAGCGGTAGATAGACTGGTCATCGTCGCCGACGACGCAAAGGTAGGTTTCGGGGCCGGTAATCGCCTTGAGAAACTCAAATTGCGCGACGTTGGAATCCTGATACTCGTCGACCATCACGACCCGAAAGCGGGAGGCGATACGCGACTGGAGCTCGGGATTCTCGCGAAGGAGCTTGACGGGCAGGAGAATAAGGTCGCCAAAGTCGAGATTTCCCGTCTCGCGAAGGCGTTTCTCGTACAAGCGGTAGACGTCGGCGAACTCGGGATCGGGGTCGATCTCGGCGAGCAGCGGATTGTCGGGAGAAAGGCAGTAGTCCTTCGCGCGCGATATCTTGTGCACGCAGGCGGAAACCTGCTGCCGGGTGAGCGCGGGAAGCGCCTTGCCGAGCAGGGTTACCGCGTCATCGTCATCATAGATGGTAAAGTTGGAATCGAGCCCCGCGAGCGCGGCGTTCCGCCTGAGAAGCCAGGCGCCGAAGGAGTGAAAGGTGCGGAGCATGGAACGGCTCGAACGCGGCTCCATTCGCGTCGCGCGCTCGGCCATCTCGCGGGCGGCCTTGTTCGTGAAGGTAACGGCAAGGATCGACTCGGGCTCGACGTTTCGCTCGGCGATAAGCCAGGCGATCTTGGTCGTGATAACCCGCGTCTTGCCGGAACCGGCGCCCGCCAGTATGAGGAGGGGCGATCCTTCATGGGTGACCGCGGCGTATTGTTCGGGATTCAGTACGGAAAGCCAGGATTCGGCATTCATCGCACCACCGCTTCGATATCGACTCCGTTTACCGCCATCACGACGGCACTCACGACCGAGCCGGGAGCGATCGGCTTTCCATCACGCCCCTTCTGGTTATCCTCGTACTGAAGGACGACGGCGCCATCAACCTCGGGCGCCTGAAACCAGGAGCGGCCGAGCGCAAGGCGCGAAGCGGGGATCTCGCCCCCCCCTGATTCAGTCTCGCCCGAGGGCGTTTCCTGGATAAGCTCCTCGACGAGCACGTCGAGTGTCTTTCCGACGAAACGGAGCAGTTCCTCGGGCGTAATGCGAATCTGGATTTCCTTGAGGGTGTCGAGCCTGAGCTGTGCGGTCTTTTTCGGCACCCGCTTTTTCATGTCCGCAGCGGGCGTTCCTTCCTCACACGACCAGGTAAAGGCGCCCGACCACATGCTCCTGATGTCCGCGAGAAAGCGCGCGGTTGTCTCGAAAGAAGCGTCGGTTTCGCCCGGGAAACCGGTAAGGAAGGTCGTCCTGAGCGCGACGGTTTCGTACGGGCTTTTCGCATCGGCAAACGCGCGCCTGATATCGGCGACGAGCGCGCGGTACCGGTCGGAAGAGCCTTTCCGGTTCATCTTCGCGAGGATCTCGGCGTCGCCCGACTGGAACGGTATGTCAAAATAGGGCAAAAACCGCGTATCGGCCGTCATGACCGGGAGGATATCGCGGGGAAAGTGATCGGGATGGATATAGAGAAGCCTGACGATGAAATCGCCCTTGAGACGGGAGACGGCGGATAGAAGATGCGAAAGCGGGCTCGGCTTCGTACCGGTGGGGCTCTGCGAATCCGCGCTTGCCGCGGAATCGGGCACCGGCGAAAGCTCTCCCGTACCGCACCCGAAAGCGGCAAGGTCCTGCCCGATCAGGTTGAGTTCATACACCCCGCGCTCGATGAGCGCACGGAATTCTGCGACCACTTCCTCGACGGTTCGGCTCCGCAAGCTTCCGCGAATAAGCGGGATCGCGCAAAACGAGCAACAATTGTCGCAGCCTTCGGTTATCTTGACGTATGCCGAACGGGGAAACGACAGCAGTTCGGGACGCTCACCGCAGCAGACCCCTTTCTGTTCAGGAAGGAGAACGGGCTGGATGGCCTCACCGGTCTTTCCACCCGTTCCGGGCGCGCTCTCAGGGAACAGCGCGTCGACAACCTCGCCCAAACGGGAAAGGTCTCCGTTCCCGAAGAAAGCGTCAGCCTCCACAAGCGAGCCGCGAAAATCGTTGGCGTAGCGCTCGGCGAGGCACCCGGCAAGGAGTACCTTCGCGCCGGGATAGGCCGCACGCGCGGTCATTACCGCATCGAGCGATTCTTTTTTCGCCGAGTCGATAAAACCGCAGGAATTCACAATTATAAGGGATGCGTCCTCGGGGACGTCGGTCTTTGTCCAACCTCGGTCGCGCATGATGCCGATCAGGAGTTCCCCGTCGACCTGGTTCTTCGCGCAACCGTGCTGGTCAAGAAAGAAGTGTTTCTCAGTCAATATCCATCACCACGAATTTGTAACGCCCGGTCTCGTCGTCCTTGATCCATTTGAGATCGCGAACCAGCACTTCTCCGGGCCGGCTGACCTCGAGGTCGACCGTCTTTCCGCCCGCTATCATCTGAATCTTGACGGAATTCCCGTTGGAAGCCCATATGCGGATGCCGTTATTCGCCTGCACGGTAAGAAGTTCCGACTTCTGATAATACCGTTCCTCGCGATTGGTACGGTCGGACTCAAAGCGGAAGAGGCAATAACCGCGGAAGGTCGCGTTCATCGTTACCGGATAGGCGGAACCGCCCTCAAAAAGCACGGTCTGCTTGCCGCCTGAGGAGGCGTTTCCCGAAGCCGTGGCGACGGTAACGTCAGTGGCGGCCCCGGATGTCGATGAAAGTTCACCTGTGGTAGTGGCAGCGGAAGCGACGCCCGCGCCGGCGGAAATCCTTATATCAGCGCCCTTAGCGGGATTATTCTTGAAAAGGTCGGCGACGAAAACCTTGACGTCATTCTGGCCGTCGGCCGAAAGGTCGATGAGCACGTCTTGGCCAAGCTCGATCACGCGCGAACCGGCGGGCGTTTCAAGCTTGAGCGCGGGCGCGGTTTCCTTGACCGTCATCTTGAAGATGCCAGCGGGAGTCGTCACGTTCAGGATGTCGCCCGTGTACACACGCTGATGAAAATCGTCGCCAGTGACTTCCCAGGTGGCGATGGCGCGCGTTTCGGCAACCGCCTGCGGCTTCGACACGGCATGCGCGATCTTCCCGCCGATAAAAACGACCAGCAGGATAAAAAGGGCGGCGGCTATCACGATCGCCCCGACGGTGAAAACGCGACCGGTATTCGGACCCGAAAGGAACTGATCGGTTAACGTCCGTTTCGGCATGAGCTCCTTGAGAGGAATGGGCGTTTCCTGGATTTTCAGGTTCTTATACGAATTGATGATCTCGTTGCTGTTGAGGCCAAGATAATCGCAATAATTCCGCAGAAAGCCCAAAAGGTATGGCTCGCCGGGAAACACGCTGAAGTCCTCTTTTTCAAGGGCCTCGAGATACCGGCGGGTGATATTCGTCTCCCGTGACACCTGATCAAAATCAAGGCCACGCGCGACGCGCGCCTCAGTAAGTTTCGTTCCGAACGCTTCCATAATTATTTATATCTCCAAATTACTCGTTGAAAAGGAAATCATTGAACATATTTGCCGATGCGGGGGAATCATACACGAACCGGTTTTCGAGAATACCCTGATCGAGCGCGTAGCCGGTAAAGTCAAAGCGAATCTGGTCTCCGGAGATGGAACGCGCGTCGAGCCGACGGATCAGCTTGGTATCAGGCGAGACCATGAGGCGAATGGTGCGAAACATTTCGGTGGTGGACTTTCGCGCGAGGATCAGGACGACGACGCGCTCGTTCGAGTTCTCCTCAAGCTGGACGGGATCAGAGCCCGTTTCGTAGGCGATCGTGTAGTAACGCTTGAGCAGGGAGAGCCCCTGCGGCGTCGCGAGCGAGGCGCCGGAAGCACCCGAGTTCTTCTCGACGGACTGACTCAACACGACGTTGTATGAAGGAAGGTAAATAACGAGATTCTCGCCGTTAAAGACGATGGTCTGGTTTGGCGGATTGGTAAAATCGATCCTGAGAAGATTCGGCTTCTTGAATAGCACATGACCGGTCATCGAGTCGGAAGACTTTGATCCCGCGGATGTGCTGATCGCGATAGTCGCGGAATAATCCTTGATGTTCGCGTAAACGTCGGACATTGAGGAAAAAAACGCATCGGCAGTAGTGATGGTCTGGGCGCCAAGGGGAAAAACGGCAAACGCGGCAACGAAAAAAGCCGCGAAAGCGCTGCGCGCAATGGATTTATTCATGCTTTCAGTAAAGCAGAAAGAGAGTATTCCGTCAATTGTTTTGCTCATCAGGCAAGGCCTGAGCGAACCAAAGAGCCGCTCTTGACCTGCCAAAGCCGGTACCTACACGGTCGCCCCTGATTCGCCCGCCGCATCCTTCCCGGAATCCCCAACTCGGCCTGTGCTCAGGCTTTCCTCGGCCGCCACGATCTCTGCGAACTCCTTGCCCTCGATGATCTCCTTGTCGAGAAGCCGGTCGGCGATATACCCAAGAAGGGTCTTCTTGGACGAAAGGCGATTCCGGACGAAGTCATACCGTTCGTTGATTATCCGCGCGATCTCCTCGTCGATGTATTGCTGCGTGCTTTCCGCGTAGTCGCGCACGAGCTTGGGGTCGCCCGGCATGCCATACCCGGCGCCGTGCTGGCTCAGGGCCACGTTCCGGAACCGCGCGCTCATGCCATAATCGGTTATCATGCGACGAATAATCTCGGTCGCGCGCGAAAGGTCGTTCGAGGCCCCGGTCGAAACCTGGCCAAACGCTATCTCCTCAGCGGCGCGACCGCCCAGAAGTACGTCTATCTCGCCGAGCAGCTCGCTTTCGGTCCTGAGAAACCGATCTTCCTCGGGCATCTGGATGGTATAGCCGAGCGCGCCGATTCCGCGGGGGATGATCGAAACCTTATGCACCTTGTCGGCGCCCTCCGTAAAGGCGGCCGTAACCGCGTGGCCGGTTTCGTGAAAAGCGACGATCTTCCGCTCCTCTTCCTTGATAACGCGGCTCTTTTTCTGAAGGCCGGCGATGCCCTTTTCCACGGCTTCGTTGAGATCGACCATCTGGACCTCTTTGCGGCCCGCGCGGACGGCGAGAAGCGCCGCCTCGTTAATGATGTTCGCGAGGTCAGCGCCCGACGAGCCGCTCGTGGTCCGGGCGATCGTGGCGAGATCGACGTCGCGGGAAAATTTAACGTTTTTCGCGTGGATCTTCAGGATCTGCTCCCGGCCCTTTACGTCCGGGCGATCGACGACGACCTGGCGGTCAAAGCGTCCGGGCCTGAGTAGCGCGGGATCAAGGACATCGGGCCGGTTTGTCGCCGCGAGAAGGATGAGCCCCGAGCCAACGTCAAAGCCGTCCATCTCGACGAGAAGCTGATTTAAGGTCTGCTCGCGCTCGTCGTTGGAGCTCATCGAGTTGATGCGGCTTTTGCCGATCGCGTCGAGCTCGTCGATAAACACGATGCACGGCGCTTTTTCACGGGCTTGCTTGAAAAGGTCGCGAACGCGGCTCGCGCCGACCCCGACGAACATCTCAACGAAGTCCGAGCCCGAGATGCGGAAAAAGGGAACGCCCGCCTCGCCGGCGACAGCGCGCGCAAGGAGGGTCTTTCCGGTTCCGGGAGGGCCAACTAAAAGGACGCCTCGCGGGATCTTTCCGCCGATGTCGGTGTATTTTTTCGGGAATTTGAGGAAATCGACCACCTCGACGAGCTCTTCCTTCGCCTCGTCGACGCCGGCGACATCGCTAAAACGGGTCGTTACCTTCCCCTCCTCAACCGCGGCCGAACGAGCCTGCCCCGCCGAAAAGATGCTGCCGATGCCACCCATTCCGCCCCCGCCACCCATGCGCTTCATCAGGAACCGCCACATAAAAAAGAAGATGACGAAGGGAAGCACCCATTGCACGAGGATATCGACAAAGAAATTCTTTTCTTCGGCATGAATCGAATAAACAACCTTGCGCTCGTCGAGGAGCCTGAGAAAATCTTCGGTAGGCAAGCCAACCGTGCGATACACCTTGCCGGGCTGTTCATTCACGGCAAACAGGCTGAAAACAGGCTGCTTTTTCGTATCGGTCGCCGAGGGGAACACGGTATATCCGGTAAAATATGGAGACGAAAGCTCCACCCGCACGATCTCGCCCGACGAAATCCTTTGGCGGAATTCGGAAAACGGTATGACGGAGTCCGTTTTCATGAAGGTAAAGTAGTTGAAAACAGCCCAAACAGCAAAAACGGCAAGCAAAATTCCCCAAAGTGGTATGCGGGGGAAGCCAGCACCCTTTTCAGGACCTGACGAACCCGGTTCGGGGCTCATTTTAAAGAAATTGAAGGGATCATCCGGCTCTTTCCGGTTATTTTTATTCTGATTGTCTGCGCTCATAACGTATGTATTCCGCCTTATACTAATAATAAGAAAAAACCGTGCCAAGGTCGAGCAATTTTCATGCATTTTTTCGCTGGCATTTTTACCGGAATTCCTCTAAAGTAATTATTAACGCTGCCGATATGGTAACCGGGGTGTAATCAACCGAAACCATTTTGGAGAACGAGGGGGGCGTTGTGAGTTATAATCAGGCATTGAGCGCTTATCGCGAGACGCGGGTTCGAACGGCAAGTCAGGGAACGCTGGTAGTCATGCTGTATGACGAGGCAATCAAGCAACTGGGAGCCGCCGTATCGCTTTTTGAGGGTGAAACCATCCGGGACCCGAGCTGTATCGAAAGCATGAGCAACCATATCCTGAAGAGCCAGGAGATCATCACCGAACTGATGGCCTCGCTCGACATGACGGCTGGAGGAGAGATCGCCAAGAATCTCCTTTCACTGTACTCCTACTTCAACCAGCAGCTGGTTGAGGGAAATATCGAGAAAAAACCCGGAAAACTGGTATTTGTCCGAAACATGATGGATCAGCTCCGTTCCGCCTGGGTAGAGATAGTCAATACGACCGCGGCGACCGGTGCCCAGCCGATTCCGTCCGGAATCAACATAGCCGGATAGCGGCAAAGCGATGGCACGGCAGGATCTGACGCAGGAACAGGTCGACGAACGAGTCGCGATACTCAAGCGCTTTCGAACGCTCCTTGAGGAACAGCGGAACAAATTTCGCGAATATCTTGTCGTGCTGGAAAAACAGGCGGAGATGATAACGACGGACAACGTTGACGCGATTGTCCACCATACCGAGATCGAGCAGTCAATCATCGCCGAAATTTATACCATTCAAAAAGTAATCGACCCGATCGAGGTTATGTACCGGGATATCCATCCCGAAACGAGCGATACGGAAATCCCGAAACTGAAAACCGACCTCGAGCACCTCCGCAAGGAGGTTATCGCCCAGAACGGCAAAAACCGCGAGCTTTTAAAGTCGCACATGACCGTCCTGCGCCAGCAGGTCGTGTCGCTCCGCAATCCGTACGCGAAGCGCTCGAGCGTCTACGCGGAAAACGACCAGACGGCGACCCGCATCGATATCAAGCAATAAAATCCCGGAAAATCACGGCTCAATGCGCGCGCGGTCGAAAAGCGGGCTCGTTACGCCCCGGAACATCGTGCCTAGGTCCTTGTTCTCGGAGAAAAAGCGGCCAGACGCGCCGTCCTTTCCATCTTCGCCCTCGGTGCCATCGGTAACCCCGACCATCGCGGCCACGACGCTGAGCAGGGTTATCTCGTCGTTCCGGTCATCACCCTTGCCGCCTTTTCCACCCTTGCCGCCCTTCCCGCCTTCTACCTGAACCCGAAGCGATGAGCCAAGCGCGCTCCCCTGGGGCAGAATCACGTGAACGAAGCCGCCCCTGCCGCCTGAACCGGCAGATCCGCCGTCGCCGCCCTGCACAGAATCCTTTTTCGAGTTTTCGCTTAATTCCTGATCGGCGCCATTCCCGCCGTTTCCGCCCTTCCCGCCCGAGGCATCGATGACGAGCATGCCGTTTCTTGCGTCGATGAGCCAAACCCGATTTGTGCTTATATCATGCGCGAGGATCAGCGATCCCAAGCTTTCAAGCGGGGTCCCCTTCGTGCTGTAATGCGCTATCTCGAGATCCATGTTTTGCCCATCGGCGCCGTCCGTACCATCCGTGCCGTCGGGAGAAGACAAGAGGGACAGGTTGATCTGGTTTACCTGACCATCCTGTCCGTTCGCGCCCGCGTCGCCCCGGAACGAGGGAAACTGCCGCAAAACCGGTATCGAAACCTCTTTCACGACACTTTTCCCGATTGTTGGGGGGAAGTCGACGGTTATCCGGTTTTTTCCGCCCTTGAAGACGAAAAAAGGATCTTGCGGTGTGGTAATCCGGGGAAAGGCACATGAATATTCGCCACTGTCGACCGAAACGGCCAATCCGTCCGGGTTATAGAGTTCCTTCCATATTTTTCGGGAACGATTCTTCTCGAGGAGATACTTGACGGTGACGGAGTATGTCGTTCCCGGCTTCAGGGCCTGAAGGTTGACCGAAGCAGATGATTGTCCCTTTACTTCGCGAAGTTCCCAGTCAACGTCGACGATGCCGGGAATCTCGGCGATCGGCTTGACCGACGAACAGGAAACAAGCGCGATGAGCGACGCGCAGCACGCACAAAAAAATACGACTTTTCGGTTCATGGATAACTCCTCACGTCATTCTTTCAATTAATAATATCATAAAAGGGGAAAGACGCGGAGGCTTTTCGTGCTGAGTTCCGCTTTCGTTTTATGGTATACTGATGCAATGAAGAAAGCTGTCTTTGTTCTCGACGCCTACGGGCTCATCTATCGGTCGTATTTCGCGTTCATCTCGAAGCCGCTTACCAACCGCGAGGGAAAGAACGTGTCGGCCGTGTTCGGTTTTTTCAGGAACCTTGAAGGACTGTTCCGCCAGTACAAGCCGGAGCTTTTTATTGTCGCGCTTGATTCGCGAACGCCAACCTTCCGGCACGAACTCTTTGACGAGTACAAGGCGACCCGAGCAAAAACACCGGATGACCTCCACGCGCAAGTACCAATAATAGAAGAAATACTCACGGCGCTAGGGGTTCCGCTCATCAGGCAAGATGGCTTCGAGGCTGACGACATAATCGCGTCGGTCGCCGTGCGCGCAAAGGCCGAAGGCCGCGAATGCGTGATCGTGTCGGGCGATAAGGATCTCATGCAGCTCGTCGGCGGTCCCGTGTCCATCCTGAAGCCGGGGAAAACCGGCGGGTGGGACGCGGTCGACGCCGACGGCGTGAAAGCCGAATGGGGCGTCGGGCCCGAGCTGATGCTTGACCTTCTGTCGCTGACAGGGGACGCCTCGGACAACGTGCCCGGCGTGAAGGGCGTCGGCGACAAGACCGCGCTCAAGCTCCTTGCCGAGTACGGCACCCTCGACGGGATCTACGCGAACGCGGACAAGCTCACGGGCGCGATCGGCGCGAAGGTCGCCTCCGGCAAGGAGATGGCCTATTTCTCGAAAAAGCTCATCGCGCTCTGCGAGGACGTGCCACTCGACCGCGAACTCGATGCATACTCGTGCGCCTCGATAGACCGCGTGGCGGCCGCGCGCCTTCTGATGCGCGAAGGGCTGCCAAGCGTCGCGAAACTATGGGCTGGAGACGCGCTCGCGGGCGCGTCAGGATCTGAGGATTCGAATTCCGCGAAGAACGCATCGGGTTCGAACGCTTCCGGAAAATCCACACCCGATGGTTCCGCCGGATCCACGGGAGGCCGCTTTTTTTCAGCCCCCCTTTCCGACGCCCTCCCCCCGGTCGCGCCGTCGCGCAATTCAGGAAACTACCGAGCCGTAAGCGAAAGCGCGGAGCTTGCGTCGATCGTCGACGCCGCGATCGCGCAGGGCTTCGTGGCCTTTGACAGCGAAACCACCGGACTCGACACCCGTACCGACGCGCTCGTCGGCTTCTCTCTTTCGCTCAAGCAAGGCGAGGCGATATACGTTCCGATCCGCGGCCCGGTTCCCGAACTCGGCGAGGAAGCGCATCCACTGATGGGTATCGCGTCAGCGCTCGGCGCGCTCAAAAAACTTTTTTCCTCGAAAAACACCCTCGTCATCATGCACAACGGCAAGTTCGATATCGAGGTGCTCGCGCGGCAGGGACTCTTCGCGGATCTTCCCGCGAACCGGCCGGCGTGCAAGCTTTTCGACACGATGATCGCCGCCTGGCTCCTCGACCCCGACTGGGGCTCGTTCTCCCTCGAATCGCTCGCGCTCGGGCAACTCGGCCTTGAGACGATCGCGTATGCCGACGTCGTTCCGAAGGGCAAGACCTTCGCCGACGTTCCCGTCCCGCTCGCCGTGCCCTACGCGGCGGAGGACGCCGACCTCACGCTCAGGCTCCACGAACGCTTCGCGCCGAAGCTCGCGGAATACAAGCTCGACGTTCTTTTTACCGACCTCGAGATGCCGCTCGTGCCCATCCTTTGCGATATGGAGACGACCGGCATCAGGCTCGAGAAGGAGGAGCTTGCCACGTTCTCGGCCGAACTTTCACTCAAGATAGCGGCTACGGAAAAGGATATCTTTGAAACCGTCGGGCACGAGTTCAATATCGCGTCGCCCAAGCAACTGCAGGAAGTCCTTTTTACCGAAAGAAAACTAACCCCCGGCAAGAAAACGAAAACCGGCTATTCAACCGATACCTCCGTTCTTGAGGATCTTGCGTCCGAGGACGTGGTGCCCGGAAAGATACTCGATTACCGCGCGCTCGCGAAATTGAAGTCAACCTACGTTGACGCCCTTCCCGCCCTCGCCGACCCCGCGGGCCGCGTGCACACGAGCTTTGTCCAGACGGGCACGGCGACTGGACGCCTTTCAAGCCGCGATCCCAACCTCCAGAACATCCCGATCCGGGACGATAACGGCCGACGCATCCGGCAAGCCTTCCGCGCCGCCGAGGGCTACGAGCTTATCTCGGCCGACTACGCGCAAATCGAGCTCGTAATCCTCGCTCACCTCTCGGGCGACGCAAACCTCGTCGAGTCGTTCAAGAGCGGGATCGACGTGCATCGCCGCACCGCAAGCCTTATCTTCGGCGTCGACACCGAGGCGGTAACCCCTGACATGAGGCGCGTCGCGAAGACAATCAACTTCGGCGTGATGTACGGCATGAGCGCCTTCAGGCTCGCGAACGAGCTCCGCATCCCGCGCGGTCAAGCCGCCGGTTTCATTAACGCCTATTTCGCCACCTATTCGGGAGTCGCGAGCTTTATCGCCGAAACGAAGGAACGGGCGAAGGAAATGGGCTATGTCGAAACGATCATGGGCCGACGCCGGTACATCAAGGCGATCGGCAGCGCGAACAAACTCGAGCAGGCGGGCGCCGAGCGCATCGCCGTGAATACCCCGATACAGGGATCGGCCGCCGATATCGTGAAGGCGGCAATGATCCGCGTCGACGCCGCGCTCCACAAGGAAGGGCTCAAGGCTCGACTTCTCCTCCAGGTGCATGACGAGCTGATTCTCGAATCACCGATCGCGGAAATCCCGACCGCGCGCGAACTCGTCAAGCGCGAGATGGAATCGGTCATCAGCCTTGCCGTTCCCCTCCGCGTAAGCGTGGAATCGGGCCCAAGCTGGGGAGAATTCCATTAATGAACGCGAAATCGCGGGCTGAAGGGCTCGGTACGGCGAAACTCCCGGTTATCGGGCTCACCGGACCGATGTGCTCGGGGAAAAATGCGGCGGGGGCTATCCTTAAGCGGCTCGGCTTTGCCGTCGTTGACGCCGACGAGACCGCCCACGAGGCGCTTCGAGACATGCAAGCCGAGGTGGTCGAAGCCTTTTCGGGTCTTGCCCGTGAACGGGGAGTAACACTCATCGCCGCCGACGGCTCCCTCGACCGCCGCGCGCTTGGACGTATCCTTTTCGCCGATCCTGAGCTTCTCTCCCGACACGAATCGATCATCTATCCCCGCATAAACCTTCTATTAAATACCTTTATTGATACGGAAACAAAGAAGGCTGAGAAACGTGAAGACGCAATCAGCGGAACACATCCTCTCAGGGGAGTCGTGATCAACGCTCCGCTTCTCCATAAGTCACCAATCCTCGACCGCTGTGATTTCGTCATTTTCATCGATTCGTGGCTTCCGATACGGATTATCCGTGCCCGGATACGCGACAAGCTGCCTTTCAGACAAATTCTCGCTCGTTTTTCGGCCCAAAAGCATCTCTTCGCTCAATACCTTTTAAAAGATGTCGATATTCAGAGAGTACAGAACCGTGGAAGTATCCGAGCCCTCGAAAAAAGGCTCGTCATCCTACTCTCTCGCAGAGGATATTGAGGCTTGTTATGGAACAAAAAAAGATCTTGTGGATCGTCGTCGCAATCAGCGTTTTTGTGCTGATAATTTTCGGAACCGCGCTCATCCTGTATGCTCCGACCCGGAGCAGCGCGGCCTCGCAACAGGCGGCCGTAACGCCGGTGAATACGATTCGTTCAGGCGACGGAACCCAACAGAATATCGATCCTGATTCATGGGTTCGTGATCCGGGAAAAACTCCTGGTCTCGACACATCGCTGCCCCCTGCGCCGATCAATCTCACGATCGTCAATGGCGACAATACCGGCGCAAAATACGGAACGATGGACGTTTCCGGGCTTACCCAGGGATCGGAGGTTGCTTCGGGAACCCTGCAAACCCCGCCTGAAGGCATCCCGGGCCAGGAACCCCTGGCGACCACGAATAAGACCAGCGAGGCCCTTTCGGACAAAAAAGCGGTAACAACGGCCGAAACGACCAAGGTAACCACCACAACCGTGACAACCGAAAAAAAGGTGAAAACCTCGGTCGCGACGGCCCCGAAAGCCAAAACGACGACGGCAAAAACCGAATCGCGAAAGGCCGTTGCGGCAAAGACAGTTTCCGTTACCGAATACTGGATACAGACAGGTTCCTTCTCGAACAAGATAAACGCCGAGAAGGCGCGCGAGTCCCTGACGGCACGCTACCTCAACGCCGAGATCTTCACCAAGGATGTCGCCGGTAAAACATCATTCCGCGTCCGCGTAGGTCCGTATAAAACGAAGACCGAAGCTGAATATTGGCTTGGTACGGTCAAGGAAATGAAAGACTTTGCCGGCAGCTACGTCTCCGAAGTCAAAAGCAAAAAATAACCGTTAATAACGCGGGATTTTCGGGCAGAACGCCGTTCTGTCCCGAATAATCCCGCATGACTCCATCCCGCCGATCAAAATCACGCATTACCAATTATTTTCTCGCGCTATGGCTGCTAATCACCGTATCGCGCTCTTATCCGGAGGATCCCTCGCTTACCCTGGTACAGAAAGCTACGCTGCCAGGTTGCTACGAAGCCGCTCTTTCGGCAAAAAGTACGATATTCGACGCCTCTATCTACCTTCGTTCCTCCGAACCCTTTCAGAGCCTTGAATTCCGCTCATATAGCCTGAACCTTCGGCCTATACAGCCTGTATCGATTACCGGTGGGGCCATTTCGGTTTCGGGCCTTCCTTCCCGTGCGAAAAACCCCTTTTTCAGCCTGACGGTCCCGTCCTATACCCCAATAATCCCGTATTCAGGAACGATTATCCGTAAGGGAAGTGCCCTAGATACCGGCAATATCGCCATTGAATATATGCCTGATAAATGGAAGATAGCCGCAGCGGGAGACCCGGTCGCCAAGCTCAACGAACCCGTTTGGTTTCTGGTAAGCCACTTTTTCGATATAGCAAAATGCCCGGAAACATCGTTTTCCGCCACCCTTTTCGGTGGTGCCCACCGTCTTCCGGCCAAGGATTGCGCGTCCTGGTTCAGCGACGAGCCGCTCCTCCCAGAATCGACGCTCTATGTTCCAGGAGCCGAGCTTGCGTTCGTGAGCCCGCGAATCACCGCAAGCGCGACCGCACTGGGTTCTTCCGGTACCTTCCGGAAAAACGGAAGCTTTATCCGTTCGGATTGCTCCATTTCGAGCGACTTTTTCTCGATCGCCGCAGGATTCGCGTCGTCAAGTAGGGATTTTGTCCCCCTGGATGGCCGTCAGGAATCCTTCCTTCGGAGAATCTTCGTCGCGCCGTCCCTTTCCTTTACTCCCGGACGAAAATCTGTCCGTCGCGTCAAGAAATCGAGTGGCATAATCGAAATAGGCGGCATCTTCATCAAAGACCTTCAACGAGGAGAAAAATACTATGATCCCGATGTTCCGTCGACCACGACCGGTTTTCGGTTGAGCGTTTCCAATGCATTCGCGTCGCTCGGCTTCCGCATGATGCGAAAACCCGATGAAACCGATCTTTCGGGACGAGTCATAATTTCCTTGCCCAAAGGGATCCCTCTAACCATCGAATCGGAGACTAAAACCGTACTGAAGGCCGAGAAAACCCAAAACTATCGCGCCGAACGCATTGCCGCGACAGCAGGCATCGTCTGGTCCCCTCCGCCACGCATAAAAAAAGACAACGGTAAAACCCGAAGCGCTGCATTCGAGCTAGGACTCGCGGGAAATCTCGAACGCAACGCTTTTGACGTTGATTTTGTCCATGGTGGAGAAGCCCGCCTCGCACTGACCCTTTCAAAATCCCATTATCGTGCAAAAATTCTCATAAATGCGGCCATTTCGGACGGAAAAGAACCGTATTCAGGTGGAATCAGGCTCGAAACCGCCCTCCAGTAGTCAACCCTTGCAACTCGCTATTATTTTCGATATACTGCAGCTGATTACATGTTTATGAAAACTTTTGCGTTTGTCGCAAAATCAATAATGAGTGAGGTACAGAAATATGAGTATTGATATTTCCAAGATGAGGAATATCGGTATCAGCGCCCACATCGACTCGGGAAAGACAACCCTTTCCGAACGCATCCTTTTTTACTGCAACAAGATCCATGCGATCCATGAAGTCCGCGGTAAAGACGGCGTCGGTGCTGTTATGGACAATATGGAGCTCGAGCGCGAGCGCGGAATCACGATCCAGTCTGCTTCAACGCAGGTTCAGTGGAAAGATTACACCATCAACGTTATCGATACCCCCGGACACGTCGACTTCACCATCGAAGTCGAGCGCTCGCTCCGCGTTCTCGACGGCGCGATCCTCGTCCTTTGCTCGGTTGGCGGCGTTCAGTCCCAGTCGATCACCGTCGATCGTCAGCTCAAGCGCTATCACGTTCCGAGAATCGCGTTCATCAACAAATGCGACCGCACCGGAGCGAATCCGCTCAAGGTTCGCATGCAGCTCCGCGAGAAGCTCGGGCTCAACGCATACATGATGCAGCTCCCGATCGGCCTTGAAGATAAAATAGAGGGCGTCGTTGATCTCGTCACCATGAAAGCCGTTTATTTCGAAGGCGAAAGCGGAACCGAAATCCGCATTGCGGAAATCCCCGCGCACCTCGTTGCCGACGCAAAGAAATACCGCGAAGAGCTCGTCGACGCAGCCTCGATGTTCTCCGACGACCTTGCCGAGGCATTCCTCGAAGGCGCCGAGACCGAGGACATGATCCACGCCGCTATCCGCAAGGGTACCCTCGCGGAGCAGTTCGTGCCGGTTTTCCTCGGTTCCGCCTACAAGAACAAGGGCATCCAGAACATGCTCGACGGCGTTACCCGCTATCTTCCCGACCCGACCGAGGTCAAGAATATCGCCCTCGACCTCGACAAAAACGAGGAACAGGTCGTTCTTTCCTGCGATGAAAAATCCCCGACCGTCGCGCTCGGCTTCAAGCTCGAGGACGGCAAGTACGGCCAGCTCACCTACGTCCGCATCTATCAGGGAGCCATCAAGAAAGGCGACGAACTTTACAACACCCGCGCGCACAAGCGGTTCAAGGTTGGACGGCTCGTTCGCATGAACTCGGCTACCATGGAAGATATCAACGAAGGCGTTCCCGGTGACATCGTTGCGCTGTTCGGAATCGAATGTGCCTCGGGAGATACCTTCTGCGGCGGCGGTCTTAACTACGCGATGAGCTCAATGTTCGTCCCGAACCCGGTTATTGACCTTTCGATCACCCCGAAGGACAAAAAATCCTCGGACCAGATGGCGAAGGCGCTCAACCGTTTCACCAAGGAAGATCCGACGTTCCATTGCTATGTAGATCCTGAGTCAAATCAGACGATCATCCAGGGAATGGGCGAGCTCCACCTCGAAGTTTACGTCGAGCGCATGAAACGCGAATACAACTGCGAAGTCGAGACCGGAAAGCCCCAGGTTGCATACCGCGAGGCGATCACCCAGCGCGCAGACTTTAACTATACTCACAAAAAACAGACCGGCGGTTCCGGACAGTACGGACGTGTTGCCGGTTTCATCGAGCCTATGGAGGATAAGGATTACGAGTTCGTCGACGCCATCAAGGGTGGATCGATTCCGAACGAGTTTATCCCCTCGTGCGACAAGGGTTTCAAGGAATCCCTCAAGAAAGGAGCCCTCATCGGCTTCCCGATTGTCGGTCTCCGCGCAACCATCAACGACGGTGCGTCCCACCCCGTTGACTCTTCGGATATCGCGTTCCAGCTTGCCGCGATCGGCGGTTTCCGTGAGGCGTATCTCAAGGCAAAACCAGCGATCCTCGAGCCGATAATGAAGGTTTCCGTTGAAGGCCCGCAGGAATTCCAGGGAAATATCTTTGGACTTATCAATCAGCGCCGTGGTATAATCCTTTCGTCCACCGAGGACGACAGCTTTACCCGCGTTGACGCGGAAGTTCCGCTCAGCGAGATGTTCGGCTTCTCTACCATCCTACGGTCTTCGACCCAGGGTAAAGCCGAGTATTCGATGGAATTTGCCAGGTATGGCAAAGTACCCAACAGCGTCGCCGATACCCTTATCAAAGAGTACGAAGCCAAGCGCCGGGCAGAACAGAAATAAGGAGCCGTCAATGGTAAAGCAGGATCTTATCGAACGCAGTCCCGTCCGTAATTTCGAGAAATCGTTGGGTGGTGGCGTCAAGGCCGGTGAAATCGGCGTGATCGTCTCCAAAAAAGGGCTCGGAAAAACTTCTATCCTCGTACAGCTCGGTATCGATAAGCTGCTTCAGGGCAGCTCTGTCGTGCACGTATCCTTCAACCAACAGGCAGATCATGTCATGACTTGGTATGAGGACATTTTTAACGAACTTGCGAAGAAGAAAAACCTCGACAAGGCGGCCGAAGTCAAGGCCGAGCTCGTCAGCAAGCGCATCGTTCTTAACTTCAATCAGGATTCAGTTAAGACTGTTCAGGTTATCAAAACGATCAAAGCCCTTGCCGAAGGCGGCTCGAAACCCGAAGCGGTCATTATCGACGGCTTCGACTTTTCCAAGGCAAATCCCGAAAGCATGGATCAGATGAAGACCTTTGCCAAGGACATGAAGATCAACATCTGGTACAGCGCGAATGTCGAGGTAGCGGATAAAGGCCTTCCCGTCGCGCTCAAGCCCTTCGAAAAGGATCTTGACGTCGTGCTCTATCTTGAGCCCAAGACCGACTGCATCCAGATCAAGGCGCTCAAAGAGCACAACAAGGGCGATTATATGACCGACCTTAAACTTGACGTCAAAACCTTGCTTATCGCCGACAAATAACGATACGCAATACAACAGTTAGCGCTTATCCATACGGACTTCGCGACAACGTAAAAACCGCCTTTCGGGGCGGTTTTTTTTTCAGTACGACTTGCAGATTTATCTGTTATAATTTATAGTATGGTAAACCGGTTTACCGATCCTTACATCATAAACATTTTTTCAAGGAGTCTTCGATGGATCTGAAACGTTCAAGCGGCATTCTCTTGCATCCCTCATCGTTACCGGGAACGCCTGGCATTGGCACGATAGGAAAGGAAGCTCGTCGGTTTGTCGACTGGCTCGCCTCCGCCGGCCAAAGCCTCTGGCAGATCCTTCCGCTCGGGCCAACCGGATATGGCGATTCACCCTATGCCGCTTTTTCGACCTTCGCGGGTAATCCCCTTCTAATTGACCTTGAAGCCCTTGTTGATTCAGGTATCCTTTCCACCGACGACATTCGAGCCCCAGAATACATTAAAGAAGAAGGACCGGTCGATTATGGATCGGTAGTCTGGTGGAAAATTCCCGTTCTCCGGAATGCCGCCGCAAACTTTCTCGCCAAAGGCGGATCAGACGATTTTATGACGTTCAAAAAAGGCCACGCGAACTGGCTCGACAACTACGCGCTTTTTATGGACATAAAGGAATTCTACGACGCGAAAGCCCGCAAAGAGAAGCTCCACGGAAAGCTATGGAATAACTATTGGCCCGCTGATCTCGCGACGTATCGTAAAAACGCGATCGAGATGTGGAAAGCCGAGCATCAAGACGGAATCGAAAACCAAAAAGCCATTCAGTTTTTCTTTTTCTCGCAATGGCTTGCGCTCAAAAAATATGCTAACAGCAAAGGCATCTCGATTATTGGGGATATCCCCATTTTCGTCGCATCGGATTCAGCTGACGTATGGGCAAACCAAAAGCTATTCCAGCTAAACAGCGACGGCACGCCGAAACTCGTCGCCGGCGTCCCGCCCGACTACTTTAGCGCAACCGGGCAACTTTGGGGGAACCCGCTCTATGACTGGCACGAGATGAAAAAAGACGGATATGAATGGTGGAAGGCGCGCATCGAATCAATGCTTGATCTGGTCGACTACATCCGCGTCGATCACTTTCGAGGCTTTGAGGCCTATTGGGCGATTCCAGCCGGAGAACCTACAGCGATACACGGAAAATGGGTCAAGGGTCCCGATCATGACTTTTTTACCGCGCTGAAAAAGGAACTTGGCAACCTTCCAATACTCGCGGAGGATCTCGGCCTTATAACCGATGAGGTCAAAAAACTTCGGGATGATTTTAACCTTCCCGGGATGAAGGTCCTTCAGTTTGCGTTCGACGCGAACGAAGCAGGGAAGCAAGGCTTTACCAATCCGTTCCTGCCCCACATGTATTCGCCGAACAGCCTTGTGTACACGGGAACTCACGACAACGATACCATGCAAGGATGGATTGATCACGCCTCCCCCGCGGAAATCGCGATAATTCGGGATTACCTGGGCGGAACGGTCAAGGATGCCGACATGGTGCATGAATTACTTCGGCTGGCGCTCATGTCGGTCGCGGTCTTCGCGGTCTTCCCCATCCAGGACGTCTACGCGATCGGAAGCGAAGCGCGCATGAACACGCCCTCAACCCTTGGGAACAACTGGTCCTGGCGAATGGGAGCAAACCTCCTTGATGAAGAAAAGGCCGCTTGGCTCAAGAAATATTCCAAGCTCTATGCGAGAAATCTTAACTAGTTAATCCTTCTTCCTTTGCGGGAAGAACGACCGGAACAAATTCCCGCGTGCGCTCTTTCGTTCAAGCTCGACGTTACGCGAGAATTTGCCGATCCGATCCTCGCTTCCTGCCACAAGCAGGACATCATCGGCGGTAAACCGATACGCAGGATCGCTGATGAAGAAAAACTCCTCAGCGTCGATCTTTCGCATCGCGACGACGTTAAGCCCAAAGTTCTTGCGCAAATTCGCGTCAAGCAAGGTCTTTCCGACGCAATTCTCGTTAGCGCGAACTTCGGCGAGCGCGAGATTTGCCGAAATCGGCATGAAGTTGAAAAGGAGCGAAGACGCGAGAATCGGCGTAATTCGTTTCGCCGCCTCGCGGTCTGGATAGATTACCTGCGTCGCGCCGACCATACTCAAAACCTCGCCATGTTCGTCACTATGAGCTTTCACGATGATATTTTTCACGCCCATCTTCTTCAGGTAATTCGTCGCCATGATCGAGGACTCTATCTTTCCGCCAAGATCCACGATAACCGCGTCGATCTCCGGCGGAATAATCTTGGTAATCGCCATCTCGTTGATCGCGTCCGTAATGTACGCGGCCTTCGCGATATCCTTGTATTTATCGATAATTGCCTTGTCACGGTCAATGATAATAATTTCGTTCGTTATATCGAGGAGTTCCTCGAGCATCCGTTGGCCAAATGCGCCAAGACCGATAATCGCAAACTGTTTCACAACAACCTCCTATCCAACCATCACGCTTGCCGAGGGGTACTCGAAGAAACGTTCTTTCTCACTATGCGCGAAGCCAAGCGCCATCGCGAAGATGCCGGTTCTGCCAATAAACATCGTCGCAAGAATAACAACCTTACCGAAAACCGAAAGCATTGGCGTAACGTCAAGGGACAGTCCAACCGTCCCGAAAGCCGATACAACCTCGAAAAAAAGGTCGAATTCCGAAAGCGCTCCCACTGAAAGTTGCAATCGCTCTGTGCAAAGAAGGAGAGCAAACGCGGAAACCAAGATGATGACACTTTTAGATACGATACTGAACGCCTTTTCAATAATTGCGGTATCGAGGTTCCTTCGCTTCACGTTTAGCCCATTGCGCTCCGTATTGCCCCTAATCGCATACAGCACGACAATCAAAAAAGTAGTTGTTTTTACGCCCCCAGCAATCGAACCTGGAGAGCCGCCGATAAACATTAGTACGGTCGCGATCAGATTTGTGAGCGGTGAAAATGATGACTGAGGAACTACGGAAAAACCCGCCGTACGCGGCGTAATAGCCGAGAAACAAGACGCAAAGATTTTCTCGCGCACGCCAAGCCCCACGAAAGCCCCATCGTTTTCGAGAATAAAATAAATCGCAGTTCCGGCGAAAATCAGGAAAGCGGTAACGGTTAAAACCATGCGTGAGTGAAAGCTTAAGCGCCTCTTTCTCCGCAATATGACGCATTTGAATATTTCTGTAAGTACAATAAAACCCAATCCCCCAGATACAATCAAAATCATGATTATCGTTTCGATTGCCCAATTACCGACAAAGGGGCAAAGACTTGTCTGATACGTAGAGAACCCCGCGTTGCAAAAGGCCGACACGGAATGAAAAACTGCGTCGAGAAACGGTCGCGTAGAACCTTCTCCCTTAAATTGAAAATACAAAACAAGGGCGCATACAGACTCGATGAAAAGCGTAAATAGAATTATTGCTTTCAGGATCTTTCTCGGTTCGGACTCAACATCATCAATAAAAAAGTCTCGTATAACCGTTCGGTTTACGAGCGATACCTTCCGTTTCGGCACCGCAATATATAACGCAACGAACGTTATAATTCCCAACCCGCCAAATTCAATTAGGCACATAATAACCATAAATCCAGCCGTACTGTACGTGCCCATATCAACAGTCGAAAGGCCTGTCACGCAAACTGCTGAAACCGATGTAAAAAGCGCATCAATATATGGAACCGGCATACCGGTTGTATAGGCAAACGGCATCGATAGCAGAATGGAGCCCAAAATCGATATGCAGATAAAATATGAAAAGAGCTGAACCTTATCGGTCGATAATTTTGCACGCATTTAGTTATTATACTGTGCTTTCAAGCCAGAGGGTATCCCTTCAGAGCAACATATCAAAGAGATATAATTTGATACAAAACTAAAACAACATCGCCGTTTAAGTATAAGAAAGCCTGGCAGCTCCCGGCGCGGACAAGCCGCGCTGCAGTTTTTGAGATTGAAGGTAAAAGAACCTCCCGAGAAATAACTATGCCTTAAAAACTGCTAACTAGCTTTAGACCTTCATTAATTTAAAAGGCCCACCTTTCGGTGAGCCTTTTAAATAAAAAAAAGCCTGGCAGCTACCTACTTTCCCACTTTGCAGCAGTATCATCGGCGTAAGAGAGCTTGACTTCCGTGTTCGAGATGGGAACGGGTATTACCTCTCCACTATGGCCACCAGGCATTATTAA